>Ga0207694_10000067_pt1 | contig 128108 bp, 114 predicted proteins | sample KBSC34metaG_FD_184353 | JGI IMG/M metagenome (GOLD analysis project Ga0207694, IMG submission 184353) | Corn rhizosphere microbial communities from Kellogg Biological Station, Michigan, USA - KBS C3-4 metaG (SPAdes) (version 2) | ecosystem: Host-associated > Plants > Roots > Rhizosphere >... | reverse complement strand
GCCCTTCCGATGGCACGGTCAGGTTGGAGGTGAAAGCGGCCGGGCTGTCTGCCTTGGCTTGGTCGGGCTGGAAGGTGAAGGCCGACTCGAAGTGCAGTTTGTCGCAGCCGGTCACCGGGGGGATCGTCACGGTCGAGTCGAAGATTTCCCCCGGCTGCTGCCAGGTGCTGATGTGGAGGAAGGTGACCGGCGATGCCAGCGCCTGTTCGGCGCAGTTGGTCGCGCTGGTGATGAAGGCGGTCGGGGTTTCGTGGCTTGCTTGGCAGTTCGAGCTGCTTGCGATGCTCGGGCCCGAGCAGCGCTGCGGGTCGTGCACCGCATCGGCCGGGCTGCCCCAGAAGGTGAAGAAGGCGCCGTAGAGCGGTTCGATCTGCGGCGTGTTCAGCGAGGCGACCGTGATCCCGCCGTCTTCGTCTGAGCGCAGGCTGCCGATCGCGTTCAGCGGCTCCACGCCGGCGACGTTGAAGCGGAATTTGGCCGGCGAGCCGTAGGGCGCTTCGGTGTTGAAGACCGCTATCGGCGCACTGGACTTTTCGGCAACGATTTCCGGTTGCACGATCCCCACCATCGTGTCCAGCGGGCAGTTGACCTCGGCGATGCTCTCCGGGCACTGCGGGATCGCGATCGGGTTGCCGAGGAAGCCCGGCGGCAGGTCGACGACGATGTCCTTGGCTTCGCCCGGGATCACGACCCTGCCCCTGACCGAGCGCACGGTGTTGAGGAAGATCGCCGTGCCGGCGGTGAAGGGATGGCCGCCGGCGCGGGTGTCGTTTTTGCCGTTGGTGTCATAGGCGCCGGCCGAGAACCACTGGATGCCGGGGCCGGCCGGGGTCGAGCTGACGGTCAGCGGCAGCTCGGCGCTGGCCGGCGCCGCCGCGCCGCCGGAGATCTCCGCTTCGATCGTGCCCGAGACCGCGCCTGGGGCCGCGGTCACTTTGGCCTGAAGCGCCGGCAGGGTAAGACTGGGGGCAATGCTGGTGGAGTTGGTGCAGGTGAACTGCGTCTGCCCGGCGCCGGGGCTGCAGGTCCAGCCCGAGAACCCCCCTCCGGGAGTCGCGGTCGTCGTCACCCCCGCCGGCAGGGTGGCTTTATAGGTCACGGTGCCGGTGCTCTGAAAGCCGCCGATGTTCTGGGCGCGCAGCACGAGCGTGGTCGTGCCCGCTCCTCCGGGGACCCTGGTGTTGACGATCGCGACGTGGTTCGATCCTCCGGTGAGCCCTGCGGCGCTGGCGCTCATCTGCGCGACGTCGGTGTTGGCGAGGCTGCCGCCGAAGACGACGACGTAGGGGTTGGTGGCGAGGTTGTCGCCGGGGCCGCCGCTGAGCGCGACGCTGCCCCCGGCCCCGCCGATGCTCGAGAGCGCGTTCAGCGCCGATTCGACCGTGGCCGGCGTGGCGTCGAATGCGATCGGCGCCGTGGTCTGAGCGTCGAAGGTGAGCGTGAAGGTGCCGCCTTCGGCGTCTATCGCCACCGTCTGCACCTCGCTTTGCACCGGCGGCAGCACCGTCGGCGCTGTGACCAGCACCGGTGACCAGGCGGGCGCCGCGGCGAAGCTCTGGGTGGGGAGGACGCCGAGGAGGGCAAGCGCCGCGCTCAGGCAGGCGGCGAGGGTCTTTGCTCGGCGATTCACTTGGCACCTCCGCGGTTGGTCTTGGCTGCTCGCTTGGCCTGCTTTGCCTTGCGCTTCTTCTTGTGGTGGCGCTTTTTGTGCTTTTTGGCCTTGGGCTGCTTGGCCTCGGGCGGCACCGGCGGGTTGCCGCCGGCAGTGCCGACGCTGGAGGGGCTCGGCGCCACGGCCGGGGCGCTGGGAGCGCCCTGGCACTGATCGGCTGCCGGGTCACAGGCTGGCGGTGGTGGTGGCGGTGGGGCGAAGCCGCCGCCGATCCTCAGGTCATAGAGGTCGGGGGCGAAGTCGGTGTCTTGGCCGGCGAGCTGCTCATAGCTCGTGATGAAGGCGTCGCGGCCACCGGGGCCGGCCATGTTGCGGAAGGTGACTTTGCCGGTTGCCAGCAGCGAGACCTGGCCCTGGTGCCATTCGTAGAGGTTGTTTTCGGTCAGGTTGTCTTCGATCGGCGATTTCAGCGCCGCTTCGGATTCCTGGCCGTCAACGGCGCCGGGCGCCAGCGCCGCTTCGCTGGTGAAGAAGACCCGGCCGTCCTCGCTCAGGGAGTCGGGGACGAAGGAGTTGAAGGCGGTCGGCGAAGCGGTGATCATCCGCGGTGCGCCAGCGCCCTGCGCGATCCCGTTCTGATCGCAGGAGACGCACTCGGTCTGCCCGGTGGCCGCCGAGTAGAGGTAGGCGGTCGAGACCCCGTTGGGGTTGGCTCCGCCGAGGTTGTCGGAGGAGACGAAGAGCAGGTAGTCGCCGTCTTTGGTCGTCTGGGCGTTCCAGGCGGTGGTCACCCCATCGTTTTGAACCATCGCCCCACCCTGGCGATCCGCCTGGGTATTTGCGACCTGGCGTTTTGTCAGCGATCCGACGTAGCCGACCCCCTCACCCTCACTCCAGCGGTAGACGCTGGCGAAGCTGCCGATCGTATTCTGGGCGTAGGTCCGCCCCTTGCCCGGAATCAGCTGTCCGCGGGTCGCGAAGTAGACGACCGAGCCGTCCTCGGAGACGTCGAGGACGCCCTGCAGGACCGCGCCTTTGCTGTCTTTGGGGTTGGAGTCGGCCGAGACGTCGGTCAGCTGGCCGCTATCGACGTCATAGCGGTAGAGGTCGCAGGCTTTGTCGGCGTCGCTGATCGCCGCAGCGCAGTCTTCGGTCGAGGTCGAGGTCGAGTTGGAGGCCAAGCCGTAGTTGGCGGCGAAGAAGACCTTCGAACCGTCGGGCGAGGCCGCCAGGTACTGGGCGCCGGCGGGCGCGGTCGCCGTTTTGGTCTGCGAGGCATCGATGACTTCGCCGGGGCCGGGGCCCTTGCGCACGAAGATCGCGCGTTTGCCCGCATCGGCGCCCGCGTTGCTGAGCGCGAAGAAGAAGAAGCGGCCGCTCGGCGCCAGGCGGTACTTGGAGAGCGCCAGTTCCTGCAACGTGATCGACGTGGCCGCGTCGCTTCCGCTCGCCGGCGGCGTGCTGCCGTCGGGGCGAAGCAGCGCGTCGCGCAGCACCCCTTCTTCCCATTCATAGACGCCGCTGGCGCCCGCGGTGAACGAGTAGGTGGAGCCGAAGAAGACCCTGGAGCAGTCGGCGCTGGCGCCGATGACCATGTAAGGGACATTTTCGCTGCTCGGGTTGGAGGGGATCCGGTTGGAGATCAGCGTGTAGGTGCCGTCTGCGGCGTTCCAGCGGTAGAGGAACGTCATGCCGCTTTCGACTGCTGCGGTCGGAGTGTCCGCCGTCAGCGGGCTGGGGGTCGCCACCAAGCCGCAGGAGAGATCGCCGTTGAATGCCCTTACATAGCTTGGGGTCGCCGATACCCCACCTGCTGATCCCTCTTCAGGGGGTGTGATCAGCGAAGGCGGCGAGACCGGCGCGCTGGTCCAGCCCGAGGCGGTGCGGGTCGCCGCGTAGATCGCTTCGCCGCCGGCCTCGCTGTCGGCGAGGCCGTTGAGGATCGGATAGCCGATAGCTTCGCCGCTACCTGAGGCCTGGAAGTAGGGCGAGGTCGAGAAGAGCGAGATCTTGATCGCACCGCCGGCGGGGCGCTTGTTGGGCGGTGAGACGAGCTCGGCGCGGCGGGCGGCGGGCAGGCCCTCTGAGTTGAGCGTGACCAGTTCGCGGTCGGGGCTGACCGTGGTCCCCGAGCTGCTCTGGGCGATCACGCGGTAGTGGTAGGCGGTGCCCGGTTCAAGGCCCGAGAGCTCGCCGCTGACGCTCACCGGCCCCGAGCCCGAGCCTGCGACCGCGTCGAAGTCGGCCGGGATGCGGTTGCCGTAGGAGGTGTCGGTGCCCCACTCGAAGCGGTAGGTGGTCGAGCGGCCGTTGGGGTTGATCTTCGCGCCGAGGCTCGCCGTCGTCTCTTCGACCGGGTTGGGGTTGACGGCGCTGATCGTCGGCGCTTCGTCGGCGGTGGTGAAGGTGATCGTCGAGGAGGTGGCCGCGGTGCCGTTGGTGACCAGCAGGCGGGCCAGGTAGGTGGTGCCCGGGACGAGGCCGCCCAGCGTCTGGGCGACATTGCAGCTGGAGGGGTTTTCGGTCGGGCAGCTGTTGGGGTTGCCCGCGCCGGTGCCGGTGCCCAGCTCGATCGTGTCGGTCGCTTTCCAGGAGATCCCGTCGGTGGAGTATTCGAAGCTGGCGACGGTGGGGAAGCCGCCTTCGATGCCCGCGGCTGCGGGTTTGGCGATGCCGTTGAGGGTGACCGAGGTCTGCCCGATCGCCGAGGCCGGGTCGATCGTCGCCGTCGGAGCGGGCGGGCTGCCTAGGATCGCTCCGGGGGGGATCGAGGCTTCGTTGGGACGCACCAGGTAGGCGCGCCCGGCGGTGCCCACCGCGAGGCCCTGGGGGCCGATGTTGCCAGCGCCGCCGTTAGCCGACATCCCCGCTTCGCCGGGGGGCACGACGTCGATGAAGGCGCCGGTGCGGGTGAACTCGAAGATCTTGAAGGTGCTCGTCGAGGCCTTCTTGACCGCGAGGATGTGGTCGTTGGAGGGGTCGACGCTCACCGACCTGGGACCGGATGAGAGAACCACCGTCGAGAGGGAGTCAGCTGGGATCGCCAGGCGCGAGGAGGCGAATTCTTCAGCCGAGGTCGCGGTCGGGTCGAGCTTTTGCACGTTCGTTTGCGACTGACCGGTGACGTAGATCGCCCCGACCGAGTCGACCGCGACGCTGCCCGGCGAGCTGGAGAGGAAGGTGCCGTTCTTACCGTTGCCCGCCCCGGCCTTGCAGGTCGTCGCTTCGGTGCAGGACTCAAGCGCGGTGGAGGCGCCGTTGGCGCCGGTCTGGGTGGTGGCGATGGCGACCGCGGGCGTGGCGCCGGTCAGGCCCGAGGCATCGCCACTCATCTGCGGCTGGTCGATGCCGGCCAGCGCGCCTTTGAATTCAACCGTCCAGGGGCCGCCGATCGCTCCGGTGACGGAGACGTTGCCTTTGCCGAGGCTGGAGAGGGCTTCCAGGGCTCCCTGCACGGTCGTGGAGCTGGCGTCGAAAGGCAGCGAGGCGCTGAGCGCGGCGGCCGTCTTGTCTTCGGTTGCCGCTGCGGTCAGGGTGAGGCTGTCGAAGGTGACCGCGGTGATCTTGGCGCCGGCGGGGATGCCCGGGCCGGAGAGTTCCTCGCCGACGACGAAGGTCGAGCCAGCGCTCGGTTCGAGTTCGCTGACTTCGTTGGAGCCGGCTTTCAGGTCGCCCACCGCGGTTGCCCCGGTCGCCTGCGATTTGAAGCTGAGGGCGAAGCTGCCGCCGCTGGCGCCGGTCAGGGTCACCGTCTGCTTCTCGTTGATCGTCGGCACCACGTCGCCGCCGAAGGCCTTGACGAACGTGACCCCGGTGACTTCTTTGGAGCCGTTGAGGGTGAAGCTGAACTCGCTGACGCGGCGGTTGCCGGGCTCTGGGACGAAGAGGTGGCCGTTGGTGGGGCTGACCGCCGGCTGGGAGCCCTGGCCGCCTTCGCCTGTCAGGGTGCCGAGCTGGCCCGCCCCGGCGCCGCTCGAGCCCGCCATGCAGCCCGTGGCGACCGTGCAGAGCTGCAGCTTTTCTTCCGGCGCGCTCGCGTTCACCTTCCAGCCGAAGGAGCCCTCGTATTTGCCGGTCGCCGAGTAGACGTCGACTCGTTTGTTGGTGTTGGAGGCGATGAAGACGTTGCCGTTGGCCGGGTCGATCGCCAGGCCCTGGGCGCCGGCGAGGGAACCGACTTCGGATCCTGACTGGCCGGCCTGGCAGACGTCGACGCCGCTGGTGCAGACCTCGGGGCCGCTCGATTCTCCAATGGTGGTTCCCGCTGAAGGCGAGGGAACCGATGCAGTCGGAACTGGCGATCCAAAACCAGCTTCTGGCAAAGGAGCGACAGTCGGGCGGTTAGCACTGAAAAGCGTCGCATTGCCACCCGCGTTGGAAGCGGTGACCGCGCACTGGAAGAGGGTCGCGGCGCCTACATCAGCAGCCTGCACAGTGTATTCGCTGGTATCGGCCCCGTTCCCTGAGAGCGCGACGCCGTTGGCATACCACTGATAGGCGAAGGTCGGCGAGCCGGCCCAGGCTCCCGCCGCACAGGTGAGTTTTTTGCCCGCGGCATTGAGGCTGCCGCCCCCGACCACCGCCGGTGCGGCGAGGCTAGTCTGTGTGGTCGTCGGTGGCGGCGTAGCAGGATAGGGGGAGGCGACGATCTCGGCGGCGAGCGTGGGGAGACTGACCTGAGTTGCTCCTAGCGGTCCCCCTCCAGGCGGTGTCACAACTCGCACCCGGCACTGGATCACCTTGCCTTCGTCGGCGGCCTGGATTGTGTAGGTGGGGGTCTGGGCGCCGTTGGCCGATCCGAGCGATTCGCCGTTGGCGAGCCATTGATAGGTGAGGGTGTTAGGGCCAAAGAAACCACTAGCTGGAGCGCCAGTGCATTTCAGCTGAGTGCCAGCGGCGAGACCAAGACCACCTGCGTTGGTGACCGTGATCTGGGCGACATTTTTGCCGCCCAGCGTTCCCCCGAAGGTCACTTTGTGGGGGGTCGAGCCGGTGGCATCGCCGGGGCCTCCGGTGACGGTGACGTTGCCGGCGCCGATCGTCGATAGCGCTTCAAGTGCGTTCTGGACGCTGGCGGTGGGGCCGACGCCTCCCGAGGCTGGGACGTTGTAGGGGAGGGCGCCTGTGGTCTGGGCGCCGAAGGAGAGGGAGAAGGTGCCGCTCGTGGCGACGATCTTCAGCGACTGGACCTCGCCGTTGAGGTTGTCATCGGGGCCCGAGGCGACGACGTTTCGGCCGAACATGCGGATGAACGTCCCAGCGCCCGAGAAGACCGAGACGCGGTTGTTGGTCCCCTCACTGACGTAGACGTCACCGGCGGTCGCGCCCCCGGCGCCCGTCGTGTTGACGGCGACGCCCTGGGTGCCGCTCAATTGACCCGCACCGGCGCCAGTGGTGCCGGTGCCCAGTTTGCCGAAGCCGAGCACCTTCCCCGCCTGCGCGGAGGGAGCAAGGAAGAGAACGAGTACGAAGCTCGCGATTGCGAGCAGCCCCGCGAGGCAGGTGATGCCCCTGCCCGAAGTCGATGCCGCGGACGGTGCCTTCGCGTGGCGATTCACGTAGCTCTCTCCTTGTCCCGTGAGCCCCTCTACCGGCCGCTTCCCATGGCGGCCCCCGTGGGCTCGGTTGTCCCTGTGCTTCCTGTTTCCCAATGACCAACGGGTGGAGCTAGTTCCTTGAAGGTGCTAGCTGTACCGGCGGGTCGGCGCCAGTGAAGCACGCCCCTCAGGGGTTGTCAAGCAAAAGTTCCCAAAAGAAAAAGAGCGTTCCCAGAAGCGTTCCCTGGGCGGATGCGCGGGTACCGAATTAGTCGGGGCTCGGAGGCCTGGCGTCTAGACTTCGGGACATGGCAGCCACGCCCCGAAAAGGCGACATCGGAGATCTGGCGCGCGCTCGCCAAATCCGCCTCGAGGCAGACCGTCGTGCGCCGATGAGCGAGCGGCTCGCCCGCGTACACGCGCTGTGCAAACAGATGAGCTCCATCAAGGGCGCCGCGGCGCGTTGACCGAATTCGATCTGCGCGGGCTGCTGGAGGCTCTGCATTCCCACGACGTGCGGTTTGTGGTGATCGGCGGAGTCGCGGTGGGCGCGCACGGCTTCGTGCGCGGGACCGAGGATCTGGACTTGGTGCCCGATCCCGATCCGGAGAATCTCGGCCGGCTGACCAACGCGCTGGCGAGCCTCGAGTCGACGCTTCCGACGGTTGACGACAGACCCTTCGATCCCGCGACCGATGCGAGCGTGATTCGGCGCGGCGGCAATGTCACGGCGACGACGAAGTTCGGTGGTCTCGATGTCGTACAGCGGGCACGAGGAGTGCCCGCCTACTCGCAGCTCGCCGCGGACGCGGTGGAGAGCGAGCTGCTTGGCGTTCCGGTATGGATTTGCTCGCTCGCGCGTCTGCGTGAGATGAAGCAGGCCCAGAGCCGCACGCAGGACCTGCTCGACCTCGAGAACCTGCCCGAGGCGTAGGCTCAGGCGGACCGCGCCAAGCGGGTCGCTTCCTCCGCCCCGAGGTACGGGGCGAGGATGAATTCGGCGAAGTCGGGGAGGAGATCCTCTAGCTGGGCGGCCTCGCCGGCGGCGACCTTGCGGGAGGCGAGCATGACGAGGGCGCCGATCGTCGACTCCTCGGTGGTCGGCGGCAGGTCCCGCTCGCCGCGGCGCAGGGCGCGGCCGCCCTGCAGGTAGGGGATGACGTCGTGGACTGCCTCGTGGAAGCGGGCCGCCACCGCCGGGCCGGCGCTCTGGGACTCGACCAGGCAGAGGCGGGCGAGGTCGGGCTCGGCGGCGAAGAAGGCGAGCACGGCGCGGGCGGCGGCGATCGCACGGCGGGGCCAGTCCTCGGCCACCGCGATCGCCTCCTGGGCCAACGCGCGGATGTGGTCGACGACGACCTCGAAGGCGGCGAGGAAGCACTCCTCCTTGCCCTCGAAGTTCTCGTAGAAGACCCGGCGCGAGACGCGCGCCTGCTTGGTGATGTCGGTGATCGTCACCGCGACGTAGCCGCGCTCGGCGACCGCGGTGGCGAGGCCGGCGATCAGCCGCTCGCGCTGGTTGTGGGCGACCTGCTCACGGCTGAAGCCGTGGCGACCGGCGGGCAGCGGTCCGAGCGTTTCCTCCTCAGCCACGGGCGGGTGCCGATCAGGCGGAGGCGGCCTCGGCGCCGCCGGCCTCGCGGGCCGCGGCCTCCTCGCCGACGTAGGGACGCAGGAGGAACTCGAGGGTCTCGGGCAGCAGGGTGCGCAGCTGCTCGGCTTCGCCGGCGATCAGGCGCTGGCCGATCACCCAGAGCACGCCGCCGACCAGGGTCTCCTCGAGGCTGTCCGGCAGCTGCTCGCTGCGCGGGTTGAGCTCACGGCCCGGCTTCAGCAGCGGCGCGAAGCGCGCCTGGGCGGCCTCGTGGCGCGCGGCCGCCTCGGGGCCGGCGGTGGGCGCCTCGACCAGGCATGCGCGGGCGACCGCGGGGTGGGCCGCGCACTGCCCGAGCAGCGCGCCGAGGGCGGCGCCGACCCGGTCGGGCCAGGGCCCGGCTTCGGCGTCGTAGGCTTCTTCGACCACGTAGAGGAGCCGCTCGGTCGCCGCGTCGAGCAGGGCGAGAAAGGCCTCCTGCTTGTCGGCGTAGTGCTTGTAGAAGGTCGCGTAGCCGACCCGGGCGCGGCGCACGATGTGCTCGATCGTGGTCTCGGCGTAGCCGCGCTCGGCGACCAGCTCGGCGGTCGCCTCGAGGATGCGGCGGCGCTGGTCGGCCGCGGCCTCGGAGCGACTCACCGGCTCGGGGCCGGGCGGCTGCCGCGAGGCCTTTCCAGGCAATGCGCGCACCGGGTCAGGATAGCGCGCGTTCCCATTGGTACGAAGTCAGTATATGAAGTGTCACAAGTTCCCAAACATGGGCTAATGTACCCCGAGTGAAAGCGCCGACCACACTGCGGGCGGTCCGTTCCTGGGACGAGGCCACTCCGCAGCGGGCGTCGGAGGAGGGAGCGCTGGAAGCGATGCTGCTCAGCGTCGGCGCGCGCGGCTACGAGAAGGCCAGCGTGCAGGAGGTGCTCGAGCGGTCGGGGATCTCCAGGGACCGCTTCCAGCGGGCCTTCGGCGGCAAGGAGGCCTGCTTCGCGCGGGCCTACGAGGTGGCGGCGGACAGAGTCTGCGCGGAAGTGCTCGAGGCGGGCCGAGGGGCCGAGAGCTGGCGGGCGGGCTTCCGCGCCGCCCTCTCCAGGCTGCTGCGCACGGTCGCCGAGCAGCCGCTGATGGCGAAGGCGCTGCTGATCGAGGTGCGGGCGGCGCGCGGGCAGGCCTGGGCAAAGCACCAGCAGCTGGTCGAGCGCTTCGCCGCGGCCATCGACTCGGCGCGCGAGGAGCCCGGAGCGCGCCCGGGCGCCACGCCGCTCACCGCCCAGTTCGTCGTCGGCGCGATCGAGGAAGCGATCTGCGCCGAGATCGGCGCCGGGCGCACCGCCGTCGTCGAGCGTCTGCTGCCCGACCTCGCCCACCTCGGCGTGCTCCAGTACTTCGGCGAGGACGAGGCCTGGCTGGAGCTCGGCTCGGTACGCTGAGCCGCATGGACGGCCGCGGCAGCTGCGCCGAGATCCTCGCGGCGCACTTCGCCGAGGGACGCCACCTCGCCGTCGGCCTCGACCCGGTCGTGGACCGCATCCCGGCCTCGCTCGAGCCCTCCGCCCCGCTCGCCGACCGCGTCATCGCCTTCAACCGCGCGATCGTCGCCGCGACCGCCGCTCTCGCCTGCGCCTACAAGCCCAACGCCGCCTTCTTCGAGGCGCTCGGGGCCGATGGTTTCCGCGCCCTTCGGGAGACGATCGAGGCGATCCGCGCCCACGCCCCCCAAGCGGCCGTGATCCTCGACGCCAAGCGGGCCGACATCGGCTCGACCAACGCCGGCTACGTCGCCGCCGCCTTCGACGAGCTCGGTGCCGACGCGATCACCGTCCACCCCTACCTCGGCCGCGAGGCGATGGCGCCCTTCCTCGACCGCGCCGAGAAGCTGACCTTCGTCCTGGCCCGCACCTCCAACCCCGGCGCCGGTGAATTCCAGGACCTGCAGGTCGACGGGGAGCCGCTCTACCGCCGCGTGGCCACCGCCGTCGCCGAGCGCTGGAACGGCAACGGCAACTGCGGCCTGGTCGTCGGCGCCACCTACCCAGAGGAGCTGCGCGCGGTGCGCGAGGACGTGCCGGCGGCGATGCCGGTCCTCATCCCCGGCGTCGGCGCCCAGGGCGGCGACCTCGGCGCGGTGGTCGCCGCGCACCGCGAGGCCGGCAGCGGCGCCTACCTGATCGCCGCCTCCCGCTCGATCATCTACGCCTCCGCAGGGGACGACTTCGCCGAGGCGGCCAGCCGCGAGGCTCAAGTCCTCGATCAAGCCATCCGCGCCGCTGGCGATCCGTCCCGGTAGGGGTGGAGCGTCTTGTACTTTTTCGTCGTGAGCCGGCGGCGACAGCCCTGGGGCGTTCCACCGAAAAAGTTAAGCGGAACCCCTACCGGGACGGATCGTCACTCCCGCGCCAGCTCGGCCGCCTCAGCGCTGCCCACGTACGGCGTCAGGGTGAACTCGACCAGGTCGGGTAAGAGCTCCTCGAGCTCTTCCGCCTTGCCGGCGATGATGCGCCGTGATATCAGCGAGACCATGCCGCCGACGAGGGCCTCCTCGGTGGTCGCCGAGAGGCGGGCGATGACCTCCGGGGCGCGCCCCTCGCGGCCCTGTTTGAAGTAGGGGACGAAGCTCTGGATCGCCGCGTCGTAGCGCTCGACCACGACCGGCCCGGCGACCAGCGCCTCGACCATGCAGAGGCGCGCCAGGTGCGGCTCGGCGGCGAGGAACTCGAGCATCGCCTGGATGCCGGCTTTGACCGCGTGCGGCCAGTCGTCCTCGGCGTCAAAGGCCGTGGAAACCCTTTCGCGCAGCTCCTCCATGACCGTGTCGTAAGCGACGACGAAGCACTCGTCCTTGCTCGAGAAATGCTCGTAGAAGGTGCGCCGCGAGACCGCCGCGTGGCGGGTGATGTGGGCGATCGTCGTGCCCGAGTAGCCGTTTTCGGCGATCGCCTCGGCCAGGCCGGCAATCAGCCGCTCACGCTGGTTGTGAACGACGAACTCGCGCGGAAGACCGTGCCTGCCGGGGGGCAGGCGTGCCAACTCCGGCGGATACTCCTCTGCTGACATCCCGGTCTCACCCGCTTTACGGGAAGAGGATTTTTTAGCCACGGACCGACGATATCGCGTTGGCGGGTCAAAGCTCCTCGACAACTCGGCCAGCCCGGCCTCGACGCCAAGGTAAGGGATGACGGCGGCCGACATCAGCTGTGGAACCAGCTCCGGAAGCTCATCGGCCTCACCCTTGACGACCTTGGCGTAGACCTGACCGTAGGCGGAGCCGGCGAGCGCCTCGGCGGTGGTGTGGGGCACCGATTCGGGATCGTCCAGCTCGTTGCGGCCGGCGTCGATCAGCGAGGCGATCACCCGCATCGTCATGTCGCGGCGGGCGCGGGCCGCGTCGCCGGCGGCCAGCACCTCGACGGCGAAGGCGGCGCGGCTCGGGTCGCTGCGCAGCGCGTCGACGATCTCACAGGCGACGGCGCGCAGCCGGTCGGGCCACTCCTCCTGGCTGTTGAAGGCCTCGACCATCTCCCTCATGCAGCCCTCGTTGATGTCCCGCCAGGTGGAGAGGAAGCAGTCGTACTTGCCGCGGAAGTGGCGATCGAAGGCCGCACGGTCGACCCCGGCACGGTCCAGGATCATCTCGATCGTGGTCTCGGCGTAGCCGCGCTCGGCGGCGATCTCGATCAGGGCCTCGACGATGCGCTCGCGCTCGGGAATGGCGGCGCGCTCGCGGGTCTCCAGGTCAAGCACTAGCTCATGGAGCCCCCGATCCCTGCCTTCGTGGACGAACGTGTCGAGCTTCCTGGCGTGACTCGACTGGCACGGCGGCCCCCTGGCTCAGCCGGCGTTGGAGCTGGACGGCTCTTCGGCGGCGATCCGCTTGGCGGTCTCGGCGCCCACGTATGGGGTGAGCGAGAACTCGACCAGCTCGGGAAGCAGCTGCTCGATCTGCTCGGCCTGACCCATGATGATCCGCTGGTAGAGGATCCAGAAGATGCCGCCGACGATCGTCTCCTCCAGCGTCGCCGGCAGGTCCTCGCCCTTGGCGGAGACCTTGCGGCCCATGCGGAAGAGCGGCACGAAGGCCTGGATCGAGCGCTCGTAGCGCTCGACCGCCGCCGGTCCCGCCGAAAGCGCCTCGACGATGCAAGTGCGAGCAAGTGCCGGCTCGGAGGCGACGTAGTTGAGGAAGGCGGCGAGGCCGGCGTTGACGCGCCCCGGCCAGGTGTCGACCTTGCTAGCTGAGTCGACGACGCGGCGCAGCGCCTCCTTGACCGCGAACTCCGAGGCGGCGAGGAAGCAGTCCTCCTTGGAGGAGAAGTTCTCGTAGAAGGTGTTGCGGGCGATTCCGGCGCGGCGGACGATGTCGGCGACGGTGACGGCGCGGTAGCCCTTGTCGACCGTCTCCTCGGCAAGCGCCGCGATGATCCGCGCCCGTTGGTGCTGGGCGATGAACTCGCGTGGCAGTGGATGCCTACCCGGCGGCATCCGCGTTGCCTGCGGGACTCTCTCCGTCACGTAAGCCAGAGTACCCAGAGAGGAAACCGATTCCAAGCTGGACGTATTGGCCGGATACCGCTAGAGTACCTGACTCCAGACAACCCGTTCCCTTGATCGATTCAAGGAAAGGTCAAATGGGAAAACAGGCCGCAACCAAGGTCCGGGTGGGGGCTGAGGGGACCGGCGTCAGGGGAATCGACCTCCCCCAGGCTCCCACACTCAGACTCGTGGTTTCTCCTAAGCGTCAGCAGATCCTGGAGGGGATGCTCGATGTCGTGGGCAACCAGGGCTACGAGGCCGCGTCTGTGCGTAAGGTGCTGGATTTGACGGGTCTCTACCGGCAGGCCTTCTACGACACCTTCGACGACGTCGAGGCCTGTTACCTGGAGGCGCTGGACCTCGGAATCGCCCAGGTCGAAGCGGCGGCACAGGTGGCGGCAGCGTCCGAAAGCGAGTGGCGGGGGCGGCTCCGGGCTGGCCTCACAGCAGTCCTCGAGATGATCGAAGCGAACCCCGGACTGGGCCGTGCGCTGGTCGTCGAGGTCCACGCGGCGGGCCCGGAGGCGCTCAAAATCCGCTCCCAAGCGATGAAACGGATTACGGATTTCATCGATTCGGCCAGGTACACGATCGAGGGCTCCGAAGCCCCGCCGCCGATCGCCGCCGAGGGCATCGTCGCCGGCATGCACGCGGTGGTCCACGCGAAGCTGGCCGCGGGCGAGGAGTCCGGCTTCAGGAATCTGCTCCCGGACTTCATGTACTTCGCGATCCTCCCCTACTTCGGCCCGGAAGCGGCCGAACGGGAGATGCAGGCGGCTAAAGCCTGACCAGGTTGCCGGCCTCTATCCCGCGGGTCACCCCGCGGAAGTCGACGACCAGGGGCGCGGCGGCGACCACCTTCTCGTAGTCGAGGCTCGGGTGAGCGGTGACGATCGCCGCGACGTCGGCGCCCTTCAGGGCATCGTCGAGCGGAACCGACTCGAGGCCGAGCTCGGGCAGGCCTGGGACGTGCGGGTCGTGGTAGCTGACGTCACCGCCGAGATCGAGCAGGCGCCGGGCGATCTTCAGCGCCGGCGACTCGCGGGTGTCGCCGACGCCGGCCTTGTAGCTGACTCCGAGGATGAGGACCCGGGAGCCGTTGACCGGCTTGGCGGCGTGGTTCAGCGCTCGCTCGATCCGTTCCACGCAGAAGGCGGGCTGGGTCTGGTTGATCTTGCCCGCCAGCTCGATGAACTCCGGGTAGAAGTCGTGCTCGCGGGCCTTGAAGGCCAGGTAGAAGGGGTCGACCGGGAGGCAGTGGCCGCCCATGCCGGGGCCGGGCTCGAAGCGCATGAAGCCGAAGGGCTTGGTCGAGGCGGCGTCGACGACCTCCCAGACGTCGATCCCGAGCCGGTCGCAGAGCTGGGCGAGCTCGTTGACGAGGGCGATGTTGACCGAGCGGAAGATGTTCTCGAGCAGCTTGGAGAGCTCGGCCGCCTCGGGGCTGGTGAGGACGACCACCTCGTCGCAGATCAGCTCGTAGAGCCGGCGGGCGCGGTCGGCGCAGGCCGGGGTGAGGCCGCCGACCAGCTTCGGGGTCGTCTTCACCGTGAAGTCGGTGCGACCGGGGTCGATCCGCTCGGGTGAGAAGGCGACGTGAAAGTCACGGCCGGCAGAGAGGCCCGACTCCTCGAGGATCGGCACCAGGCGCTCGCGGGTGGTGCCAGGGTAGGTGGTCGACTCGAGCACGACCAGCTGCTTCGGCTGCAGGACCTGGGAGAGCGCCGTCGCCGAGTCGAGCAGGTAGGTGAGGTCGGGCTCGCGCGAGCCCGTCAGCGGCGTCGGCACGCAGATCACGATCGCTTCGCATGAGGCGAGGTCGGCGTAGACCGCCGTCGCCCGCAGGCGCTTGCCGAGCGGCGCCAGGGCCGCGTCCGGAACGTCCTCGATGTGGCTCTTGCCGGCGTTCAGGCCCTCGATCTTGCGCGGGTCGGTGTCGAGGCCGACGACCTCGTGGCCCGCGTCGGCGAAGGCCACGGCGAGGGGCAGGCCGACGTATCCGAGTCCGACGATCCCGATCTTCATAGCCGCAGTGTAGGCCGGGGGTGCCCCCGGTTGGACAGCGCGGCGCGGCTTGGGAGAAGGGCTGCGAAAGGGGTTGGACAGGCCGGTACAGCTGCCCTACGCTGAATGCATGGATTCGTCATCCGCACCGAATCCAACGCAATCCAGGGGTCCAAACTTGCCGCGGGCGTACCTGGTGCGCTCACAGCGCGAGCGGCTGCTGGAGGCGATGCTGCGCGTCGCCGCGGCGAAGGGCTACGAGACGACCACGGTCACCGACGTGATCGAGGTCGCGGGCGTCTCGCGAGAGACCTTCGACGAGCTCTTCGAGGACAAGGCGGCCTGCTTCCTCGACGCCTACGACGCGGTCTTCGACGTGGTCGTCGCCCACATGACCAGCGCCTTCGAGGCCGCCGGCGGCGAGCCCTGGCCGCAGCGGATGACGGCAGCGCTGGCGGCGCTGGTCGGCCTGCTCTCGGTCGAGGCGGGCATCGCCCGTCTGGCCCTGGTCGAGGTGACCGCCGCGGGAGAGGACGTGCGCTCCCGCTACCGGGCCGCGCTCTCCCGCTTCATACCGTTCCTCGAGGAAGGGCGTGAGTTCTCGGGCCGCAGCGAGGAGCTGCCCGCCGACACCGCTCGCTTCGCGATCGGCGGCGCCACCTCGATGATCTTCGACGAGGTGCGGGCCGGCCGCGGGCCGGAGCTGAAACGGATCCTTCCCGACCTGGTCTTCACCGTGCTGATGCCCTACATCGGGCCGGAGGCGGCGGAAGACGAAATGCGCCGCGTGATCCGCGAGCACCCGCAGGACTAACTAGACACCGGCGCCGTGGCGGCCCTCGCCGCCGGCGAAGCGCCTGGCGCCCTCAACCGCGATGTGGAGGGTCTCGCGGCCGAGCTCGTGCTCGAGGGCGATGCCCTCGGCGAGCGGCAGGCCGAAGCCCTCGATCGCGGCGCGGCGATCGGCGAGCATCGTCTCCTGGGGGAAGGCGGCGATCTTCTCGGCCAGCTCGAGGGCGCGGGCGAGGTGCGCGCCGGGCCCGGCGATCTCGTTGACGAGCCCGATCCGGTGCGCCTCCTCGGCCTCGACCGGGCGGCCGGTGAGGATCAGCTCGAGCGCGCGGCCCATGCCGACGACGCGGGGCAGGCGCTGGGTGCCGCCGTCGACTAGGGGCACGCCCCAGCGGCGCTCGAAGAGGCCGAAGGTCGAGCCCGGGGTGGCGATGCGCAGGTCGCACCACAGCGCCAGCTCGACGCCGCCGGCCAGGCACCAGCCGTCGACCGCGGCGATCGCCGGCTTGGCCGGGGTGAGCCGGGTCGGGCCCATCGGCCCATGCGGGTGGTCGACGTCGAGGTCCATCGCCTTCAGGTCTGCGCCGGCGCAGAACGCCTCACCGCCGGCCCCGGTGAGGACGAGGACGCGGGCGCCCTCGTCGGCCTCGAAGTCCTTCAGGCCCTGGCGGAACGCCTCCGCCGCGGCGGCGTCGATCGCGTTGCGGCGCGCCGGGCGGTCGATCGTCAGCACGGCGGCGGGGCCGACCCGCTCGTAGCGAAGCCCTTCGCTCATGCGGCAAGGGTATGGGAGTGGGCGGGCTAGTTGCTGGACTCACTCACGGGGCATCAGCAACGCCCGACTCCCGAACTGCGTCCCGGCACGCGCGGCGGTCGAGGGCAGGAGCTCGACGACCGGGGCCAGACGCTATGGAGGAGGTCGGACGGGACGGCTCCGGCGCGCAACGCAAAACGCGACCGGCGGTGGCGCTCGGTTGCCTGCCGTGCACGTAGCCTTCGCACACTTAAGCTCGTCGCGCCACCTTCGAGGCGGTGTCCGGTGGGCTTCCGCGGACCTCGTCTCTCCCAGTCGCAAGACGAACTTAGCGCGACCGCCCCCGGGGCGCTAGGGGTGCGACGTATACGTTCCCGCAAAGTCCGGGGAAATGCCACGTCCGGCGCCGCCGCGCCCGGGGTCGAGGTGCTGGTCATCGCCCATCGAAGCGCTGGGCCGCAGCCCCGGGTCGAACGCCGCGGCACCTGAGGGGCGGCTACCCTCCGCGGGATGCGGATCGACCAGATCATCGCCACGAGCGGGCCGACCTTCTCGGTCGAGTTCTTCCCGCCGAAGACGGATGAGGCGCGCGAGGCGCTGTTCGCGACGGCACGCTCCCTGCGCGAGCTCGACCCCGATTTCGTCTCCGTCACCTACGGCGCCGGCGGCTCGACCCGGGACGGTACGGTCGAGATCACCCGGGCGCTGAAGGACGACCTCGGCTACGAGACGATGGCCCACCTGAGCTGCGTCGGCGAGACGACCGACGGGCTGGCGACGACGCTCGACCGGATCGCCGCCGCGGGCATCGAGAACGTGTTCGCCCTGCGCGGCGATCCGCCGCGCGGCGAAGAGGACTTCGTCCAGCCCGCGGGCGGCCTGGGCAGCGCCGCCGAGCTGGCCGCCTTCATCGGCTCGCGCTGGGACTTCACCGTCGGCGCCGCCTGCTTCCCCGAGGTGCACCCCGAGGCGCCCGACCTGGAGACCGACCTGGCCTACCTGAAGACGAAGGTCGAGTCGGGCGCGTCCTTCCTGATCAGCCAGCTCTTCTTCGACAACCAGGTCTACTTCGACTTCGTCGCCGCGGCCCGCGCGGCGGGGATCGGGGTGCCGATCCTGGCCGGGGTGATCCCGGTCGCCAGCTTCGCCCAGACGAAGCGGATCTGCGCGCTCTGCGACGCCTCGATCCCGGCGCCGCTGGAGGCGGCGTTCGGCGCCTGCGAGGGTGACGAGCGGGCCGAGTTCGAGCTCGGCATCGCCTACGCGGCGCAGCAGTGCTCGGAGCTGCTGCTGGCCGGCGTTCCCGGCATCCACTTCTACGCGCTCAACCGGGCTCCCGCGACGCGGGCGGTGCTCGGCGCCCTGCGGGCTGCGAGGCCGTGGGAACGACGTGCGGGCGATGCCGGTGACTTGGCCAAAGCACTTGAGTAAACTGGCCGATCTCGATGGCCAATCGCAGGGAGGAAGAGAGGGAACGGCTTCGCGAAGCGCGCGAACAGCGCGAGAAGAAGCACGTCGGCTCCGAGAAACGCCGCTTGATGATCGGCTACGGCATCGCCGGGCTGGTCGGCCTCGCGGTCGTGATCGGGATCGTCGCCGTGATCGTCTCGGCGGCGAACAAGAATGACGGCGGCGACTCCCACATCAACCAGCAGTCCGGCTCGACCAACGGGATCCAGCCGGACACGCGCAGCGGCACCACGGTGGCGGCGGTCAAGGTCTCCAACCTCAAGGAGGCGGCGAAAAAGGCGAACTGCGACCTGCGCCTGAACCTCCCCAACGAGGGACGCAACCACATCCCTCCGACCGCGCAGACGCCCGAATACGAAACCAACCCGCCGACCTCCGGCAACCACGTCGAACCGCCCTACCAGCAGGCGGACGGCGCCTACAGCGAAATGCCCCAGGAACTCGACATCGTCCACTCCCTGGAGCACGGCCGGCTGGAGATCCAGTACTCGCCGGACCTGCCCGAGAGCGCGCAGCTTGAACTGATCGGGGTCTACGACTCCCTCTACGGAGCGACCCTGCTCTTCCCCAACGAGAACATGCCCTACGAAGTCGCGGCGACGACCTGGCGCAACCTGATCGGCTGCAACGAATACAAGGGCGCGATCACGCTGGACGCGATTCGCGACTTCGGCAAGCAGACCTGGAGCAAGGGCCCCGAGCCGGCTGAAGGCTTCCCCTTCACCGGGCCCACGCCGGTCGAACCGACGGTCGGCTAGGTCCGCGGGGCGCGGTAGGCCGGGAAGAACTCCCCGGCCTCGTGGCCGGCCGAGAGGCGCGCGTAGGCAGCCGGGTCGCAGACGATCTCCGAGCTGCGCCAGGGCAGCTCGCGGTTGGCGAAGCCGCGCTTGAACTCCTCGAGCCGGTCGCCGCGGGAGATGCCGCCGCCGAGGTTGAGCGGCAGGCCGAGGCTCGCGGCGTGCTCGACCAGGGCGGAGACGACGTTCTTCATCGGCGAGTCGCGCAGGTGCGGGTCGGCGCTGCCGCTGAGGTAGTAGTGGAGGTAGCCGTCGCTGGCGGCGGCGATCGAGGCGGCGGCGACCTCGCCGCCGGGGGCGAGCGCCGTGGCGAGCCAGGTGCGGTCCGATTCGAGGAGGCGGTCGAAGTAGGCGGCGCCGAAGAAGTAGCGCTCGGCGGCGCCCGTGCGGCGCATCGTCTGCTCGTAGGCGGCGAGGAAGCCGGCGCGTTCGTCGGCGGTGGTCTCGGGGCCGGGAACGATGCGGACCTCGTAGCCGCGGCGCAGGTTCTTGTTGATCTGGTTGCGGTCGCTGCCGCGGGTCTTCGCGGGCAGCGCCGGGTCGGCGATCTGCACGACGTTGCGCTCGGAGGCGCCGGCGAAGGGCGGCTCGGCGAGCGCGTGGCGGACGAAGGCGCTGACCAGGCCCGCGTCCGAGAAGTTGATCGCGGCCGGGTCGAGCAGTGCGTCCGACGTTGACCCCGCCCCGGTGCGGTCGATGTCGGGTGCGCCGGGAAGGATGGCGACGCCCGGGTAGCCGTAGGGGGAGATCGCGTCGCGCTCGGGGCCGTCGCCGATCTCGCGGACGATCAGGGGAACGCGCAGATCGTCGCCGTCGCCGGCAATGCGCAGGGTGTGGGTGACGCCTTCGGCGTCGAGGAACTCGCGGCTGCGGAAGAACTCCCCGCTCTCGGCGGCGGCGCCCCGGTCGGCGAGCAGCTCCGCCCGGGGCGGTGGCGCGCTCACGAGAGCAGGTCCGCGGCGGCGGCGCGAAACTCGTCGGGAAGGACGCCCCAGACCTCGCAGTCGTCCGCCGGGGCTCCCTCGCGGCGCAGGTGGGCGCGCAGCGTCCCCTCGTGCTTCCAGCCGAGCCCGGCGACCGTCTTCTTCGCCACCTCGTTGCGGGCCGGGATGCGGCCGTAGACGCGGTGGGCACCGAACTCGTCGAAGGCCCTGGCCAGGGTCTGCGCCTCGGCGCGGCGGCCGACGCCCTTGCCGCGCACGTCATCCCCGATCAGGGCGCCCAGCTCCGGCGCCGTCTGGCGGAAGAGGCCGTAGAGGGCGGTGAAGCCGACCGGCTCGTCGTAGCCCTCGACCTCGATCGCGTACTTGCGGTCCTCGCCCGAGTCGTCCATCGCCCGGCCCACCCAGGCTTCGGCTTCCGCGAGGGAGAACGAGCCGCGCTGCTCCATCAGCGAGGCGGTTGCCGCAGGGTTGTTGAACCAGCGGTGCACGGCGGGGGCGTCGCCGGGCTCGAAGCGGCGCAGGGAGACGGCGGGGCGATCGCTCACGCCGAAAACCCTACGTCCTCGGCCCCCGGTTCCGAGCTGCAGTTCGGGTCAGTCGGGGGCCAGGCCTTGGCCGGTGGCCAGGAGGCGCAGGGTTTTGAGCAGGATGCGAGCGTCGAGCGCGACGCTGCGGTGGTCGACGTAGTGGACGTCCAGCTCGATCCGCTCCTCCCAGGGGATGCCGGCGCGGCCCTGCACCTGGGCCCAGCCGGTGATCCCGGGACGGACCTCGTGGCGGCGATGCTGGCGCGGGGTGTAGGCGGCGACCTGGGCGGGGATCGTCGGGCGCGGGCCGACGACCGCCATCTCACCGCGCAGGACGTTGAGCAGGTTGGGGATCTCGTCGAGCGAGGAGCGGCGCAGGACGCGGCCGGACGCGGTGACGCGCGGGTCGTCGCGGGTGACGACCGTCCCGACCCCGACCGGGTCGGAGCCCTCGACCATCGTGCGCAGCTTCAGCATCTCGAACTCCTCGCCGTGCAGCCCGACGCGGCGCTGCCGGTAGAGGACCGGGCCGCGGCTGCCGAGCTTGATCGCGATCGCCGCGACGAGCAGCAACGGCGAGAGCAGGACCAGGGCGATCGAGGCGATCGCGATGTCGAGGGCGCGGGGCATCGCTACCTCGTGCCCGGGGCCTTCTCCCAGGCGCCCGGCGACCGGCCGCGACGGAACCGGTCCCACACGCCCGCGGCGATCGAGAGGGTCGTCATCGCGTAGTAGCGCGCGATGCGCAGCGGCCCGACCGGGAAGCTGCCGCCGAGCAGGGCGGCAGCGATGGCGAGGACCTGGATGCCGTAGGTGACGACGTAGACGCCGCCATCCCCCAGCAGCGCCAGGTTGGAGAGGAAGGCGACGAGGTGGAGGAGGGGCGTCAGGTAGCGCAGCAGCCGGTGCGAGAAGAGCTCGAAGGCATAGGCGCCCGAGTAGCCGCGCGGGGAGATCATCCCTTCGCCGACGACGATGTCCCAGAGGCCGACCATCATCCTGCGTTTGCGGGCGAACTCCCCCTCCAGGGTCGGGACCATCTTCTCCTCGGCCTGGGCCTCGGGGACGTAGAGCGAGCGACGGTCGCGCTTGGCGAGGAGGAAGGGGAGGGAGAGGTCGTGGCTGCCCGCCGGGCCGAGCGGCAGGTAGGACGCGGCGCGTGCGGCGTAGATGGCGCCGTTGCCGGCGGTGATCCCAGCCAGCGAGGACTCCAGCTTCCGCACTCCCATCTCGTAGCGCCAGTAGGCGCCCTCGAGGTTGTCCCCCTCGGCGTCGAGGAAGCGGACCTGGCCGCAGGCGTAGCCGACCGCCGGGTCGGCGAAGGGCGCGACCAGGAGCCGCAGGGCGCCGGGCGCCCAGCTGCTGTTGGCGTCGGAGAAGGCGAGGATCTCCCCGGTGGCGCGCTCGGCGGCGGCGTTCTGGGCGGCGAGCTTGCCGCCGCGCTCGAGCTCGAGCACGACGTCGGCGCCGGCGGCCCGGGCCCGCTCGGCGGTCGCGTCCGTGGAGCCGTCGGAGGCGACGATCAGCTCAAGGCGGTCGCGCGGGTAGTCCAGCGCCAGCGCGTTGGCGACCTTGGCCTCGATCACCTCCGCCTCGTCGTAGGCGGCGACGATCAGCGAGACGGTCGGCAGCTCGCCGCCCCCCGCCGCCGGCCGGGGGCGGCGGCGGAGGCTCAGCACCCAAAGCACGAGCGGATAGCCGACGTGCGTGTAGACGATCAGGCCGGCGGAGATCCAGAAGAGCGCAGCGAGCACGGGGCGATTATCTGCTTCCGGTGCGCCTTGTGCGGTTATAGGCCGCACTGGCGCACCGGAGCCGTCAGAGGAGGTCCCGGTAGAGGGCGAGGGTTTGGGCGGCTACGGCGTCCCAGGAGTAGGGGCCGGCGGCGGCCTCGCGGGCTGCCGCCGCGAGGCGCTCGCGGGCGGCGCCGTCGCTCGTCAGCTCGCTCAGGGCGGCGGCCAGGGCGGCGGGGTCCCCGGGCGCGACGAGACGGGCGGCGCCGGTCGCGGCCACCTCGGGGAAGCCGCCGACTGCGCTGAGGACCATCGGCTTGCCGAAGGCGAGGCCGGTGTAGAGGACGCCGGACTGCTCGGCGTCGCGGTAGGGGAGGACGACCAGGTCGGCGCGGCGGAAGAGGGCCGGGATCTCGGCGTCGTCGACGAAGCGCGTGAGGAAGCGGACCCGGCCCGGCGCCTCGGCGGCGAGGCGGCGCAGCGGCTCGACCTCCATGCGCGGGTTGCCAACTATCCAGAGCTCCGCACCCTCGACCCGACCGAAGGCGCGGAGCAGAGTGTCGAGGCCCTTGTATGGGCGCAGCAGGCCGAAGAAGAGGATCACCGGCCCCTCGGCGCCCTCCAGCTCGGCCGGCAGCGGGCGCTCCTCGGGCAGCCGGGTGAGGTAGTCGAAGGCGCCGTGGGGGATGACGCGTACGCGGGCCGGGTCGAGCCCGACCTCCTCGCGCAGTCGCAAGGCGCCGTGCTCGGAGTGGGCGACGACCGCGTCCATGCGCGTGAAGAGGCGGCGGGCGGCGCCGAGCTGACGGCGGCTCGGCGCGGGCGGCAGGACGTAGTGCGCGGTGAGGACGCGCGGCCGGCTCGGCGGCAGCAGGTGCGCATCGAGGGCCGGCATGGTCAGCCACTGGTAGTGGACGACGTCGGCGTCGAGCTCGCCGCGCAGGCGGCGCATGTCCCCGAGGTGCTCGGCGGCCTTGAAGAGGCGGCGGGCGGGAGCCTCGAGGCCGCGGGCGGCGCTGCGGCGATAGAAGCGCTCCCGCACCCGGAAACCCTCCGCCTCCGGCACCGGCCCGTAGAGGAAGCGGCTGGTCAGCAGCTCGACCTCGGCGCCGCCGCGGGCGAGCGCCGCGGCCAGGGCGCGGTCGTACGGCGGGGTGAAGGCCGAAGGGTCGACCAGCTGCACGCGCATGACGGGCGATTATGGTCACCGCCGTGGCGCCCACGCTCTCCTACTGCGTCGTGAACACGAACGGCCGCGAGTACCTGCTCGCCTGCCTCGACGCGATCGAGCGCACCCACCCTGCCGAGGTCGACCGCGAGCTGCTCGTCCTCGACAACGCCTCCGGGGACGGCTCGGCCGACGCGGTGCGGGCGCGGGGCGGCGATGTGCGGCTGATCGAGCTCGGCCGGCCCGCCGGCAAGGCGGAGAACGACTCGACCCTGATGCGCGAGGCGAGCGGTCGCTACTGCCTGCTGCTCAACGAGGACTCCGAGCTGCGGCCGGGGGCGGCCGGGGCGCTGGTCGCGGCTCTCGACGCCGACCCGCGGGCGGCGGCGGCCACGGCGCAGCTGCTCGACTCCGGGGGCGCGCCGGTTCCCTGCGCCTGGCGCTTCCCCGGCGTCGGCACGGCGCTGGCCGGCGCCCTCTTCCTGCACCGCTGGCTGACCGTGCAGAGCAAAGGGCGCTCGACCCGGACGGTCGACTGGGGCCAGTCGAGCGCCCTGCTGGTCCGCCGCGAGGCGGCTGCGGAGGTCGGCTTCATGGACCCCGACTTCTTCGTCTACTACGACGAGTGCGACTTCGCCAAGCGGCTCGGCGATGCCGGCTGGCACAGCCTCTACGTCCCCGCCGCCGAGGCCGTCCACCACGACCAGCTCTCCACCGACCTCGCCGCCGGCCTGCCGCGGATCGTCGAATTCCACCGCAACCGGGACCTCTACATGCGCAAGCACCATGGGCGCGCCGCGGCGCTGGCGGTGCGGGTGCTGACCGCGTGGGCCTATGTGGTGCGGGCGCTGGCGGCGGCGGTTCTGCCCGGTCAGCCGGCTCGGGTCTACTGGGCGCACGCGCGCCAGGCGCTGCTGCCTGGGCGAGGGGAAAGCATTCGGGATCGAGCCGCAGCCACGGGACCATCCCGGTAGGGGTTCCACTTAACTTTTTTCGAAGATGACGGGGGAGGCTGGCGCCCGCTTCGCGGCCCGAAAAAAGTACAAGACGTTCCACCCCTACCGGGATGGTCCCGTCACAGGCGGGAGTCTTCGTCCATCTGCTCTGCCTCGTAGGCCTCTGGGATCTGGCCGTCGACCGCGGGCTCGGGCGGTCGAAGGGCTCGCAGCCGCAGGGCGAGCTGGGCCGGGTCGCGGAGCCCGGCGAGCCAGTTGCGCTCGGCGGGGGTGAAGAAGCCCGTGGCGAGGAGGGCGAGCGGGTAGACGAGCCAGAGCGCGGTTCGCAGGATGAGGCCGGCGAAGCCGTCGGTTGGCAGCAAGAGCTCGCCGCCGGCAACCAGCGCGGTTGAGACCCCCAAGATCCGGAGCAGGCGGCCCCATTCGTAGGGGACCGGGAAGAGGCGCTGGGTGAAGCCGTACATCAGGGCCAGAACGACGAGGTAGGAGGCGACCAGGGCGAGGCCGGCGCCGACTATGCCGAGCGGCGGCACGAGGGCGAGGTTGAGGGCGACGTTGGCGGCCAGGGCGGCGATCGTCGCCGGGAAGTTGAACTCGGTGCGGCCGGTGCGGCCGAGGATCACGACCAGGACCATGTAGAGGGCGTAGAGGGTGACGGCGGTGGCGATCAGGCCGATCGCCTTGTAGGAGCCGAAGAACTCGGGCGCCGCGAGCGCGCGGACCATCCAGCGCGAGAGCAGCCACATGCCGGCGACGACGAAGGCGCAGCCGGCGACGAACCATGTGACCACGGCCGCGTAGACGCGACGCGCCTCGTCGTCGTCGCGGATCGAGTAGGCGAGCGGGGGCCAGGCGAGCTGGAAGCCGCGGACGAGCACGTTGACCCCCTGGGCGAACTTGACCGCCAGCGAGTAGAGGCCCGCCTCGGCCAGGCCCAGCGTGCGGACGATGATGATCCGGTCGACGAAGTTGAGCAGGTAGAGCGAGAGCTCGGCCGGCATCGTCGGCGAGCCGAAGCGCATCAAGCGTCGCAGGAGTGCGCGCTCGACGCGCAGCGAGAGCCGGCGGCGGTGGATGACGATCAGGGCAAGGACGACGGCTGCCCCGCTGGCGTAGCTGCCGAGCAGCAGGCCGCGGGCCCCCTCCCCAGCGCCGACGACGAGCACCACGGTCAGCCCGATCGCCAGGAGCACGCTGATCATCGTGGTGACGAAGAAGGCGCGGGCGCGCTCCTCGAGCCGGAAGAGGGTGAGCAGGTACTCGAACATCGTCGCCACCCAGAGGCCGCCGATCGCGATCCGGGCGAGGCCCGGCGCGGGCTCCGCGAGCAGCGCTTCGGAGATCGTGCCGGCGAAGGGGAGGGCCAGGAGAGCCGCCGCCGAGGCGAGCCAGAAGAGCGCCGCGAAGCTGGTGGCGACGACCCGGGCGGGATCCTCGTCGTCCTTGTAGTAGAAGCGCAGCAGCGCCTCGATCATGCCGAGCCGGACGACGATGCTGGCCGCGACGACGGCCGCGAACATGACCTCGGCGGCGCCGTAGTCGGCCGTGGTCAGGTACCGCGTGTAGAGCGGCAGCAGGGCGACCGCGATCAGCTTCGAGACGATGCTCGCCGCCGTGTAGGCGGCGCCGGTCGTCGCTAGGCGGCGAAGGTATCCCGACACGCGCTGACCCTAGCCGCCCCCGGGGCGCGGAAGGACGGGGGCATGACCGCCGGGTGTGATCAGTGCGCCCGTCCGAGAGCAGGGGAGGGGGCGCCCGGCCGCTCGGCGGCCGCCAGGGACGCCGCGGCGGCCAGGAGAACCCAGGTGATGGGGTCCTCGAAGAAGCCGGCGTAGGCCATCGTGTGGACGAGCAAGGCGACGAAGGTTGCGAGAACCGCTGCGCGCGCTACCGGTTGGCTCGCGGGTCCTGTAGGCGCAGGGGACCCACCACCCGCTCCGGTCGCTGAAGCGTCCTCGGGGGTGGTCCCCCCTGCCGCGCCACCCGCGCGAGCCGCCGATATGCGGGACAGCGACGCGCGCAGGCCGGTGGCCATTGTCCACAGCGCTGTTACGACGAGAGCAAGGTAGGCCGCGAGGCCCAGGATGCCCTGCTCGGCGGCGATCGTCATCGGCTCGGTGTGCGAGACGGATACCGGGGCCTTCTTGACGCGGACGTGCTGGCGGTAGGCCTTGGGGAAGCTCCCCGAGCCGTAGCCGTAGACGGGGCGCTGCAAGAAGAGATGGACACCGCCGGAGACGAGATTCGCGCGGCCCGAGGTATCGATGTTGAGACGATTGAAGTTGAAAGTGCTGGCGATCCCGATCGCGGCGACGAGCACCGTGATCGCCGTCCATTTGACGCTCCAGCGCAATGCGGCGAGAACCGCCAGGCCCGCCAACAATGCCGCGAAGCTCGACTGGGAGAAGGTCGGCACGAGGCCTAGCCAGAGCACGGCGAGCAGGGCGGTGAGCAGCGCGAGCGTGCGGCGCTCGCGGGCCCAGAGCATCGCGCTCATCGCAACGACCGCGACCAGCGCCAGATACCGCCCGTAGATGTTCGGGTCCCAGAAGACCGAGTTGACCCGGAAGTAGGTGTGGAATTCGTTCGACCTGATCACCTGGTCGTTCCAGAACAGTTCCCGGGCGAAGTGCTCGACGGTCCCGATCGCGACGAAGCAGACCGCCTCGATGCCCACCACCCAGAGGACCAGGATCAGGAGCCTCCGGTCCCAGGTCACGTCCCGGAGCAACCCGTAGGCGAGGCTGAAGGGCACGAAGAAGAAGCAGGCGTCCTGGAGGCCTTTCGAGAAGTCCTCGGAGTAGAGCGCTTGAACCGCGTAGAGAGCGACAACCGCGGCCAGCAAGCGCGGCAGCCATGCGGTGGGGCCGGCGGGTCCTGTCGCTGCAGGAGACCCACCACCCCTTTCGGTCGCCAAAGCGTCCTCGGGGGTGGTTCCCCCTGCAGCGCCACCCCCCGGCAGAAGCGTCTTCAGCACACCGCCTGAGATGACGAGGTAAAGCGGCACGAGAAGGTTGGCCGTGTCGCCACCCGCCGCGAGCGGGACACGGAACGGCAGGGCGCCGACGATCGCAAGCGGCAGCAGGATTGGCCAGCGGCGGAAAGCGAAGGCGAGGGCGGTCGAGACCCCGACTGCCAAGAGGCCAAGCGCGACGAGGCGGCCGGTGCTGTCGCGCAGGTCGGCGATCTGGTGCGAGTGCCACTGGTCGCCGAGGATCAGGGCCGGGAAGAGGGCAAGCGCGGCCAGCATCGCGGCGGCGCGCAGGCGGCCGGCTGGGAGCAGGATCGCGCCGGCCGCGGCCGCAGAGGCGACCAACACGCCCGCGCCCGCCAGCAGCTCGCTCAAGGCGCGGCCCCGGCGTTGCCTGCAAGGCAGTCCCCGACCGGGTTCCGCTCGGCCCGGTGCAGCTTCATCGTCCCCGGCGGCACCAGCACCCGTTCCTGGCCGAGCAGCTTGACCCGGACCTTGTAGCGGCCGGGAGGCGCGATGCCGTCATTGCGCGTGCGGCCGTCCCAGTAATAGGTGTGGAAGCGATAGCGCTTGAGGTAGCGGTCGCGGGCGAGGGTGATGGCCAGCGCCCCGCCCGGCTTGATCACCTGCACCGTGCCGCGATCGGACTGGGTGGTGCGGAAGCGGATTCGCATCCGGTCGTAGCGGCAGTCGGCGTTGGGCGTGAAGCTGTGGACCGGTTTCTTGGGATGGAGGACGGGGACGGCCACCAGGGTGACCCTGTCCACGACCAGCGGATCGCGCTTGAGGCGCTGCGAGAAGGCGAAGGCGGCGAGAGTTGCGAGAACGAGGAGCGCGAAGACCAGGCCCGCCCAGGCCTCAGCCTTCGGGCGGGGCATCTTCCTCGCCGACGATCACCGCGACCGGCGCGCCGCCGGAGACGGCGGCGATGTCGGCGCTCATCAGGCGCGCTTCGGAGATCCCCAGCGCGGCGGCGACGCGGCGCGCCTCGGGGGCGTGGCCGCGTTCGAACATGACGACGCTGTCGGTGAAGCTGGTGCTGCTGTTGGTGACGGCGCCGAGCTGGAAGCCCTTGCGCTCGACCTTGTCGCCGTAGGTGGCGGCGAGCCCGGGGACGGCGGTCCCGTTGAGGACCGTCACTTCGATTTCGCCCGGCGCGGTCTTGGCCGCGGCCGCCTTGCCCTGCTTGCCCTTGCCGTCGGCGTTGTCGGAGCCCTGCGTGACCAGGTAGGCGCCGCCGGCCGCGACTGCAAGGACGACGACGAAGATGGCGACCAGGTAGCGGGGCTCGGCCAGGCGCGCGCCGAAGCCGGAGACGGAAGCGCGGACCCGCTCGCCGCGGGTCAGCTCCGGCAGGCCTGCCTCGCGCCGGCGCCGACGCTCCTCGCGCTGGTCGAGCGCCGCCCGCTCCGTTGTGCGCGACTCCTCCAGCGCGCGCAGCTCCTCGGCCCGCTTGGCGGCGACCGCCGAGGTCGACTCCTTGCGCTCGGCGTCGCGCTCCGGGGCCGAGCCGGCCCACTCGCGCAGGCGGCGAATATCGCGCGCCTGGGAGAACGCCAGCATGGCGAGGAGGGCGAGGCCCAAAAAAGCAGCCAGGCCTGCGAAGGCGCCGATTTCCTTGATCAACTCCACGAAGTGGCTGCGAGAGGCTACTCGTCGTAGACGACCGCCGCCGCGTCACCACCCGGGGCGGTGATCATCTCGACCACGCGCTGCGCAAGGTTAGCCTCGTCACCGGCCAGGACGAGGTGCTCGAGCGAGTTCAGCGTCGCCTCGATCCAGTCGGGATCGAGGGGCGTCTCGCGCACGGCCCGCTGGATCCGCCTCGCCGCCGTCGGCTGCGCGCTCTCGGCGAGGCCGAAGAGCTCCTCGTGCAGCTTCTCCCCCGGCCGCGGCTTGGTGAACTCGATCGCGATGTCCGTTTCGGGCTCGTACCCCGCCAGCCGGATCATGTTGTGGGCGAGGTCGACGATCCGCACCGGCTCGCCCATGTCGAGGACGAAGACCTCCCCCTTTCCGGCGCCGATGTCCCCGGCGCGGATCACCATCTGCACCGCCTCGGGAATCGTCATGAAGTAGCGGGTCATCTCCGGGTGGGTGACGGTGACCGGGCCGCCGCGCTCGATCTGGTTGCGGAAGATCGGCACGACGCTGCCCGAGGAGGCGAGCACGTTGCCGAAGCGGACGCTGGCGAAGCGGGTGCCGGGATGTTTGTTGCCGGCGGACTCGACGATCCACTCCGCCATCGCCTTGGAAGCGCCCATCACCGTTTTCGGGTTGACCGCCTTGTCGGTGGAGATCAGCACGAAGCGCTCGACGTCGGAGGCGGCGGCGGTCTCGGCGGTGATCCGCGTCGCGATCGCGTTGTTGCGCACCGCCTCCAGCGGGTTGGCCTCCATCAGCGGCACGTGCTTGTAGGCGGCGGCGTGGAAGACGACGCTGGGCTTGAAGCGCTGCATCACCTCGAGCATCCGTCCCGGCTCCTTGCAGTCGGCGAGCACGGCCTCGACGTTGGTGAAATGCCGCTCCTCGACCATCTCCCGGTCGATCTGGAAGAGGTTGTCCTCGGCGTGGTCGAGCATCACCAGCAGCCGCGGTTTGACCTGCGCGATCTGGCGGCAGAGCTCGGAGCCGATCGAGCCGCCGGCGCCGGTGACGAGGACGATGCGGTCGCGCAGGTAGGCGCCGACGCGGTCGAGCTCACGGACGATCGGGTCGCGGCCGAGCACGTCCTCGACCCGCACCTCGCGCAGCTGCTTGTTGAGCTGGACGCCGCCGCGCAGCAGCTCGAAGACGGTCGGCAGGGTGCGGACGCGGACCTCGCGCTCGCGGCAGGCGGCGACGACTTTGGCGCGCAGCGTGCCCGGCGCCGAGGGGATCGCGATCACCACCTCGTCGGGCTGGGTCTCGTCGAGGATGGTGGTGATCTGCTTGGTCGAGCCGAGCACCTTGAGCCCGAGCATGCGCATGCCCCGCTTGCGCGGGTCGTCGTCGACGAAGCCGATCGCGCTGACGCCGATGTCGGGGTTGAGCTGCAGCTCGCGGACGACCATCTGGCCGCCGGAGCCGGCCCCGATCACCAGGACCTCGCGCTTGGGCACGCGAGCCGAGCGCGACGGCCGCTCGACGATCAGGCGCACCGCCAGCCGCGCGCCGGTGATCAGCATCAGGGTGAGGAGGAAGTCCATCACCGCGACCGAGCGCGGCAGGTTGTGGGCGAAGGGCCTCAGCACGGTGAAGGCGACGACGAGGATCGCGCTGGCGACGGTGACGGCGCGGACGATGAGCAGGAAGTCGCGACCGCTGACGTAGCGCCACCACTTCTGGTACATGCCGAAGGCGGCGAAGACGACCAGCTTGCCGACGACGACGAAGCCGACCGACTGGGCGAAGAGGACCCAGTAGCGGTGCGGCAGACCGCTCTGATCGAGGAAGCGCAGCCGGAATGCCAGGTAGAAGGCAAGGGCGACGAGGACGCCGTCGGCACACACCTGGAGTACCCGGTTGCGGTAGACGGGATGGTTCAACCGGCGCATGGAACCAGCCGAGTTTAGTTGCTGCCCTGCATCGCGCCTACAATCCCCGCTTCACGAATGCCGCTCCTCCTCCTCGCCAGCATCAGCGACAAGGTCGTCGAACCGATCGTCGACGTCGCCACCGAATTCATCGGCTCCGCCGGGGTGGTCGCCGTGTTCCTGCTGATGACGCTCGAGTCGGCCTGCATCCCGGTGCCGAGCGAGGCGATCATGCTCTTCGCCGGCTTCAGCGTCGCCGAAGGCGAACTGACGATGTTCGGGATCGTCGCCGCGGGCGTGCTCGGCAACGTGGTCGGGTCCTGGATCGCCTACGCGGTCGGCTACTACGGCCGCCTCGACCTGCTCGAAAAGAACAAGCTGATCCACATCAGCCCCAAGCACCTGAAATGGGCCGACGACTGGTTCGAGCGCTACGGGGCGGCCACCGTCTTCTTCTCGCGGATGCTGCCGATCGTGCGCACCTTCATCTCACTCCCGGCCGGGGTGGCGAAGATGCCCTTCTGGCGCTTCACCGCCTACACGCTCGCCGGCTGCATTCCCTGGGTGCTGATGCTGGCCCTGATCGGGAACAGCGTCGGCGACAACTGGGAGGACTGGCGCCACAAGCTCGGTTACCTCGACTACGTGGTGCTGGCCGCGATCGTCGGCGGCGTCGCCTACCTGCTGATCAAGCGGCGGCGCAGCGGTGACGCGGCGGAGGACGAGGACCCGACCGCCGCGGCCGAGCCGGCCCGCTCGCCGGGCGCTTGAGCGCAGGCGCGCAGGGAGGGATCCCAGCGGGGCGCGCGATCGCGCTTGGCGTCGTCCAGGGGCCGACCGAGCTGCTGCCGGTCTCCAGCTCCGCCCACATCGTCCTCGTCCCCTGGCTCGCGGGCTGGGACTGGGAGGCAGTCGACCCGGAGCTGCGCAAGAGCTTCGAGGTGGCGCTGCACGCGGGCGCGGCGGCGGCGCTGATCGTCGGCCAGCGGCGCCTGATCGCCGAAGAGCTGCGCGCCTTCGACCTGCGCGGGGCGACGGTCCTGGCGCTCTCCTTCCTGCCCGCCGCGGTGGTCGGCTACAAGCTCGAGCGGCCGATCGAGCGGCGCCTCGGCGGGCCGCGGGCGACCGCCTGCGGCCTGCTCGCCGGCGCGGCGGCGATGCTGCTCGCCGACACCCGGCCGCAGCTGCGCGGGCGCGGCGAGGCCGGAGCCGCCGACGGGCTGGCGCTGGGCGTGGCCCAGGCCGCGGCCCTCGCCCCGGGGGTCTCGCGCAACGGCATCACGCTCGCGGCGGCGCGCTGGCGGCGCTTCTCCCGCGACCAGGCCAACCTGCTCTCGCGCACGATCGCGCTGCCGATCATCGTCGGCGCGACGGCGCTCAAGGGCGAGCGGCTGCGGCGGCGCGGCGCCCCACCCGGCCTGCGCCGCTCCATGGCGATCGGGGTCGCGGCCTCCTTCGCCTCGACCCTCGCCTCTCAGCGCCTGATCAACCTGGTCGAGCGCGACCGGGCCCTGTGGCCGTACGCGGCCTACCGGGCAGGGCTTGCGGCCGCGGTACTCGTCAAACTACGGCGCTGCTGAGGTCCAAATTTTGGAGAAATTTGGAAATGATTTGGATATCCCTGCAAAACCCGGAGAAACAACTCCAAATATGAGCGACGACGCCTACGCAAAGGCCGGGGTCGACCAGGGGGCCGCGGACTCCGCGGTCGCCGGGCTGGTCGAGGCGCTGGGCGCAATCCAACTCGGGCGGCCCTCGCGGCAGGTGCCGCTGCCCGGGCACTATGCGAGCGTGATCAGGCTCGACGAGCGCAGCGGGATCGCGCTCTCGACCGACGGCGTGGGGACGAAGCTGCTCGTCGCCGAACAGCTCGGCCGCTTCGACACGATTGGGATCGACTGCGTCGCGATGAACGTCAACGACGTGATCTGCGTCGGCGCCGAGCCGCTGGCGATGCTCGACTACATCGCGATCGACCGGGCCGACCCGGCTGTCTGCGCCGAAGTCGGGGTCGGCCTGGCGCGCGGCGCCGAGCTGGCCGGGATCGAGATCCCCGGCGGCGAGCTGGCGCAGCTCGGCGAGATGGTCCACGGCGTCGACGTCTCGGGCGCCTGCTTCGGCACCGTCGCCCTCGAGGAGATCGTCGACGGCTCGGCGGTGCAACCCGGCGACGCGATCGTCGGGCTCCCCTCCTCCGGCCTGCACTCCAACGGCTACACGCTGGCCCGCTCCGCCCTCGAGGGACTGCCGCTCGGCGAGGATCCAGAAGGGCGCCTCGGCCGGGCGCTCGGCGAGGCCCTGCTCGAGCCGACCGAGATCTACGTCAAGCCGGTGCTCGAGCTGCTGCGCTCCGCGGTCGACGTCCGCGGACTCGCCCACATCACCTCTGGCGGGCTCGGCAACCTGCTCCGGCTCGCCGCCGAGGTCGGCTACGAGATCGACGCCCCGCTGCCGGTCCCGCCCGTCTTCGCCCTGATCCAGGAGCGCTCCGGCGCCTCCGACGAGGAGATGCACGAGGTCTTCAACATGGGCTGCGGCTTCTGCTGCATCGTCGCTGCCGAGCAGGCCGAGGAGGCGCTGGCCCTCCTGCGTCCCCACTACCCTGGGGCGATGCGGATCGGCACCGCGGCAAAAGGGCCGCGCGACGTCCGCCGCCACTGAATGGACGCCCGCCAAACGAGCAGCGCGATGATCGGAACGGTGCTCTCCGGCCGCTACCGGCTGGAGGCGAAGCTGGGCAGCGGCGGCATGTCGACCGTCTACCTGGCGCGCGACCAGACCCTCGACCGCCAGGTCGCGGTCAAGGTGATGCACCGCGAGATGTCCGAGCAGGCCGACCAGCTCGAGCGCTTCCGCCAGGAGGCGCGCGCGGTCGCCAAGCTCTCCCACCCGAACGTCGTCTCGGTGATCGACGCCGGCGAGGACGGCGGCCACCCCTACATCGTCTTCGAGTACGTCGAGGGCGAAACGCTGAAGCAGAAGATCAGCCGCGAGGGGGCGCTCGACCCGCAGGAGGCGATCGCCTACGCGATCGAGATCGCCCGCGGCCTCTCGGTCGCCCACGCGCGCAGGATGGTCCACCGCGACATCAAGCCGCAGAACGTCCTGATCGACGCCGAGGGCCGGGCGAAGCTGACCGACTTCGGCATCTCGCGCCAGCTCGAGCAGGACGGGATGACCGCGACCGGCCGGGTGCTGGGCACGACCGACTACGTCGCGCCGGAGCAGGCGATGGGCCGCGGCGCCGACCCGCGCTCCGACATCTACTCGCTCGGCGTCGTCCTCTACGAGATGCTGGTCGGCCAGGTGCCCTTCGCCGCCGACAGCCAGGTCGGGGTGGCGATGAAGCACGTCAACGAGGAGCTCCCCGACGTGCAGCGGCGGCGGCCCGACGTCTCGGCCGCGGTGGCGCTGGTGGTCGAGCGCTCGACCGCGAAGGACCCGGCCCAGCGCTACCAGCACGTCGGCGAGATGATCGACGACCTCTCGACCGCGCTCGAGGTTGAGGCGGCCCGCGCGGGCTCCACCACCGGCGAGGCGACCAGCGTGCTCGACGCGGTGCCGCCGCCGAAGCGAAAGCTCTCCGGCCGCGCCCGCTGGAGCTGGGCCGCGATCGCCGGCCTGCTGATCGTCGCCGGCGCCACCCTGCTCGTCGTGCAGCTGATCTCGAGCGGCGACATCGGCGGTGGCGGCGCCGATCGCGGCGGCGGCAAGGCGGTGCAGATCGAAGGCGCGACCGACTACGACCCGCAGGGGGACGGCGAGGAGGTGGGCAGCAAGGTCGAACTGGCGGTCGACGGCGACCCGAGCGGGACCGCCTGGGAAACCGAGCACTACGAAACCGACACCTTCGCGGGGACCAAGACCGGCCCAGACCCGGGTGTCGGCGTCTACGTCACCACCAGCTCCCCGGTCGAGCCGACGAAGATGATCGTGCGCAGCCCGACGCCCGGCTGGGACGCCCAGGTCTTCGCGGCTCCTTCCGGCCCGCCCGAAGAGCTGGGTGAGTGGGAAGAACCGGTCGGGATCGCCGTCGACGCCTCGACGACCGAGGAGATCGACCTAACCGTGTCCCAGCCCTCGCGCTACTTCCTGCTCTGGTTCAACAAGGCCTCCGAAGCCCGCGACCAGTACGGCGGCTTCCAGGTCGAGGTCAGCGACATCGAGCTTCTGCGCTAGCCGCGCCCGATTCAGTGCTCAGAACTCGTAGGAGCGGGCGCTGCGGTGCCGCTCGAGCGCGAGGCTGACCAGGCGGTCGCAGAGGTCCGGGTAGGGGAGGCCGGACGCCTCCCAGAGCTTGGCGTAGACGCTGGTCTCGGTGAACCCCGGCATGGTGTTGATCTCGTTGACGAGGACTCCGCCGTCGGGGTCGACGAAGAAGTCGCAGCGGGCGAGGCCGGCGCAGCCCCCCAGCTCGAAGGCCCGCACGGCGAGCTCGCGCACGCGGGCGAGCCGCTCCTCGCCGAGCGGGGCCGGCACGACAAGCTCCATGCCCCCGTCGCGGTACTTGGTCTCGTAGTCGTACCAATCGCCGTCGGCGACGACCTCGCCGGGCTGGGAGGCCTCGACCGCGTCGTTGCCGAGCAGCGAGCACTCGACCTCGCGGCCGGGGGCATGGGCCTCGACGATCACGCGCGGGTCGTGGCGGCGGGCCAGCTCGACCGCGCCGTCCAGCTCCGCCAGGGCCTCGACCCTGCTGATCCCAACGCTGGAGCCGAGCCGCGAGGGCTTGACCCAGAGCGGCAGCCCGATCGCCTCGCAGCGCTCGCGCCAGCCCGGCTCCCCGGCGGCGGCAAACTCGACCTGCGGCAGGCCCGCCTCGGCGAAGAGCCGCTTCAGCGTCAGCTTGTCCATGCAGATCGCGGAGGAGAGCACGTCGGAGCCGACGTAGGGCAGGTCGAGCCACTCGAGCAGGCCCTGCACGCTGCCGTCCTCGCCGAAGGGCCCATGCAGGGCCGGGAAGGCAACCTCGGCGCCGAGCAGGCCGGCGCCCGGGATCAGCTCGACCGCCGCGCCGGCGCAGGTCCAGGCGCCCTCGCGCGAGATCGTCACCGGCAGCGCCTCGTGGCCGGCCTCCTCCAGGCCGCGCGCGACCGCGTCGCCGGAGCGCAGCGAGACGTCGTGCTCGGATGAGCGGCCGCCGGCGAGGACCGCGACCCTCACGGGCGCCGGCGCTCCGCGCTCACGGTTCTTCTTCCAGTTCCGGTTCGCTCGCGCCGGCCGGCCGCTTGCCGACGACGATCGTCACCGTCGAGCCGGGTTTCAGCTCGGAGCCGGGCGGTGGGAACTGGTCGGTGGCCCGGCCGACCTGCGAGGGAACTTCGGTTTCCTGTTCCTGGACGACCGGCTTGAGGCCGGCTTCGCGCACCGCTTCGACCGCGTCGGCGCGCTCCTTGCCGATCACGTTCGGAGCCGTCGCCCTTTCTTCTCCCTTGGAGACGACGATCGAGACGGTCGACCCCGCCGGCAGCTGGGAGCCGGCGCTGGGCGCCTGGCGGATCACCTGGCCGGCCGGCGTGGCGCTCTCTTCTTCTTCGACGCTGGGGTTGAGGCCGCGGCCGCGGATCTGCTGCACGGCGACCGAGCGCTGGGTCCCGACCAGGACCGGCACCTTGGCCAGCTTCGGGCCGCTGGAGACGGTGAGGACGACCTCGCTGCCGCGGGTCGCGGTAACGCCGCCGCCGGGTTCGGAGTGGATCACCTGGCCTTCTTCGACCTTCCCGGAGTGGACCGTCTGAACGCGGGACTTGAAGCCGGCCGCTTCGAGCTCTTCTTCGGCTTCTTCGGTGGTCAGTCCGGCGGTCGAGGGCACCTTGGCGCTGCCGGGGCCCGAGCTCACGGTCAGCATCACCCTCGGCTTCGAGCAGAAGAAGCTGAGGAAGGCGCAGTCGAGCGAGGCTTCGTCGGCGGGGGGCGATGCGGAGGGGTCCTGCTCGAGCACCGTGTTGGCCGGCGCTTCGCGCTCGACCCGGTTGACTTCGCCGACGCTGAAGCCGTTCTGCTGCAGCAGGGCGATCGCCACGTTGAGCTCGTTGCCGGTCACGTTGGGCACCTCGGTGGTCGTGTCCCGGGTGAGCGCGAAGCCGGCGAGCAGGCCGATCAGCACCGCCGCCGCGACCAGCATCCAGATGCGGCGTCGGCGCCGGCGTTCTTCCTCCTCCGCGGTCGTCCCCTCGGCCACCGGCTCCTCCGGCGTGGCGACGACCGGCGGCAACGGCGCGAACGCGGCCGTGCTGCCGGCGCCTCCGTCGGGAGTCCTGAGCGCCGCGTCGAGGGCGGCGATGAAAGCGTCGGCGCTCTGGAAGCGCTGCCCCGGCTCCTTCTCCAGGGCGCGCATCACCGCCGCGTCGAGGGCGGGTGAGACCTGCGGGTTGATCGAGCTGGGCCGCTGCGGCGCCTGGGAGACCTGTTTCATCGCAACCGCAACGGCCGAATCGCCCTCGAAGGGGACCCGCCCGGTGAGCGCCTCGTAGAGCATCACGCCGACCGAGTAGAGATCGGAGACGGCGGTCACGTCGAAGCCCTGCGCCTGCTCGGGAGAGAGGTAATGGGGCGTGCCCATCACCGAGCCGGCCTGGGTGATCTCCGAGACCCCTGCGCGGGCGATGCCGAAGTCGGTCACCGTCGCCTTGCCCTCGTCGTCGACGATCACGTTCTGCGGCTTCAGGTCGCGGTGGACGATGCCGTGGCGGTGGGCGAAGCGGGCGCCCTCGAGCACCTGGCGGATCAGGCCGACCGCCTGCTCGGGCGCCAGCCCGGCGTCGATCAGCTGTTTCAGCGTGCGCCCCTCCAGGTACTGCATCGCGATGTAGTAGGTGCCGTCGACGTCGCCGCGGTCGAAGACGGCGACGACGTTTGGGTGCTGCAGGCCGGCGGCGGCCTCGGCCTCGCGGCGGAAGCGCTCGACGAACTCCGTGTCCTGGGCGAAGCGCGCGTGGAGGACCTTGAGCGCCACCTGACGCTGCAGATGAGAGTCGTCGGCGAGCCAGACGTCGGCCATCCCCCCCGACCCGATCCGTTGGAGCACCGTGTAGCGCCCGTCGACCACGGACCCTTGTTGCACCTCAGCCACGCGGCTGTTCTATCTCATTCATCGTTGAGAATTGTTTCCGCCACGTCGCGGAAGATCGGCGCGGCGACGTCGTTGCCGAACTGTTCGGTGCACTCGACCGTTGCCGCGATCGCGATCTTCGGGTCGTCGGCCGGGGCGAAGCCGATGAACCAGGCCTGGTTCTCGTCTTCGCCGCCGCCGCACGCTTCGTTGCCGGGGGTTTCCGCCGTCCCGGTCTTGCCCGCCACCGGGACGCCGGGGATCTCCGCGTTGGTGCCGGTGCCTTCGGTGACCACGCCTTCCATCGCGGTGGTCAGCTCTTCCGCGGTTTCGGCGCTGATCGGCTGGCTGTACTGGGAGGGCTCGAGGCGTTTGATCACGCGGCCGTCGGGGTCGACCACGCGGCTCCAGATCTGCGGCTTCATCAGCTTGCCCCTGTTCGCGACGGCAGCGGCGACCTCGGCCATCTGCAATGGCGTCACCGCCAGCCGCTCCTGGCCGATCGCGACCCGGGCGAGGTCGACCGGGTCGGCGGCGCCCAGCAGTTCTTCGTCTTCGTCGAAGACGCCGCTCTTGGAGACCTGGTCGGCGGGGAGGTCGATCGCCGGGGTCGAGTTGAAGCCGAAGCGTTCCATGTATTCGAACAGGGTGTCGTTGCCAAGGCGCTGGCCGAGCTGGCCGAACCAGGTGTTGACCGAGTTGGTCAGCGCCGTGTCCAGGGTCGCCCCCGGCCAGCTGATGCCAAAGTCGTTTTCGAGCGGCGTCCCTTCGACTTCGAGCGTGCCCGGGGCGTCGATCGGCGTGTCCGGCGTGATCGTGCCGCTTTCGAGGCCGGCGGCGGCGGTCACGACCTTGAAGGTCGAGCCGGGCGGGTACTGGCCCTGGGTGGCGCGGTCGAAGAGCGGGGTTTCGATTTCGTTCGTGTTCAGCTTCGAGAGTTCGTAGGGCACGCGATTGGGGTCGTATGGCGGATTGGAGGCCAGGACCAGCACCCGCCCGCTCTGCGGCTCGATCGCGACGACGGCGCCGTGGCCGGCTTCGCGTAGGTCTTCCAGCGCCGTCGTCTGCGCGGCCATGTCGAGGTTGGTGACGACGTCGTTGCCCTCCCGCTTGGCCCCGCGCAGCTCGTCGAGGATCGAGCTGAATTCCGATTCCTCGCCGACCAGCTCGTCGTTGTGGAACTGCTCGAACTCGCTGTCGCCCTGCTGGACGAAGCTGTAGCCGATCGGGTGGCCGAAGAGCGACCCCACGGGGTAGCGGCGCACGTAGCGCAGGGCGGAGCCGTGGCCCTTGGGCACCGAGCGGGCGATCACCGTGCCGTCGGCGGCGAGGATCCGGCCGCGCTTGATCTGCTGCTGCTCGAGCAGGGGCCGCTTGTTGGCGTCCTTTTCCTTGAGCGCCTCGGCATCGAAGACCGACCAGTACGAGGTGAACCCGATCAGCACCGCGAAGAGGACGACGACGAGGCCGAAGAGCTTGATGATCTGGCGGTTCACCGGCCCCCCAGGGCAAGCGCCCCGACCGCTTCGGCGGCGCCCGTCTCACGCCGGGCGCGGTCGGATATGAGCAGCAGCAGCGCGACGAGGACGAAGTTGGCGACGATCGAGCTGCCGCCGTAGCTGATGAAGGGCAGGGTGACGCCGGTGAGCGGGATCACCCTGGTGACGCCGCCGATGATCACGAAGGCCTGGATCGAGAAGACGGCGGTGAGGCCGGTGGCGAGCAGCTTGGAGAAGCCGTCGTCCGCGATCAGCGCGATCTTGAAGCCGCGCGCGGCGACCAGGAGGTAGGTGACGATCACCGCGCAGGCGCCGAAGAGCCCGAGCTCGTTGACGATCAGCGAGTAGATCGTGTCGGTCTGCGCGGCGGGCAGCAGCGCGTCGTCGGTGCCCGGCACGGTGATCAGGCCCTGGGCGAAGCCCTTGCCGAAAAGACCGCCGTCGGCCTGGGCGAAGATCGATTGGAGGATCTGGTAGCCGCTCTTCTGCGGGTGGGCGTAGGGGTTGAGCCAGATCTCGACCCGGTCGTGGACATGCGGCACGGTGTTGGCGAAGAACCAGGCGCCGAGCAGGAACATCACCATCCCGATCGCGACGAAGGAGAAGCGGCCGGTCGCCACGTAGAGCAGGGCGAGGAAGGCGGCGAAGAACATCAGCGAGCTGCCCAGGTCGCGGATGAAGACGAGCATGAACATCGAGGCGCCCCAGACGACCAGCATCGGGCCGAAGTGCTTGAGCGGCGGCAGGGTGATCCCGAGCACGCGCCGGGCGCCGACGATCAGGACCTCACGATGCTCGCGCAGGTAGCTGGCGAGGAAGACGACCAGGCAGATCTTCGAGAACTCGGCCGGCTGGAAGGCGAGCGGCCCGATCTTCATCCCGAGGTAGGCGCCGTTGACCTGCTGGCCGATCCCCGGCAAGCGCGGCGCGAGGAGGAGGAGAAGGCCGGCGCCGGCGATCGTGTACCGGTAGCGCTCGAGCACGTCGTAGTCGCGCAGGAGCTGGATCGTCAGGGCGAAGAGGACGAGGCCGAGCAAGAACCAGTTGGCCTGGTCGCGGGCGAGGCTGGCGTCGATCCGGTAGACCATCACCAGGCCGAAGGCCATCAGCAGCGCGACGAGCGGGAAGAGGTAGGGGTCGGCGTTGGGCAGCCGGATGCGCAGGTAGACGTGGGTGGCGAGGCAGACCGCGAAGAAGTAGGCGCCGTAGACGAGGCTGAGGTTGTCGAGCTGGGAGTTCTCCTGGGCGAAGACGGCGGTGAAGCCGGCGGTGAGCAGCAGCGCGACCGGGACGAGCCCCATCAGCTCCCTGTTCCTCGCCGACATCATTCCGCCCGCGTGCTCTGCTCTAGCACGGGCGCGCTCATCGTCCCCGGCTGCCTCGCGTCCGTGCTTCCGCGTCCGCCGCGGGCGGGTTTTCGGCAGCACGTTCGATGTCCTCGACCAGGGAGACGGCGTCGGCGCGGGAGCGCAGGTCGTGGCCGGTGACCGCGCCCTGGCGGCGCGAGGGCAGAGAGCCGGTCTGGATCGGGCTGGCGTAGCGCTCGCTGTAGAGCTTGACCCCAAGCGGCAGCTCGTAGGGCAGGCCGCGGTAGAGCGCGACCCGGCCGCCTTCGTCGGTGCCGAGGAACCAGACCTGGCGGTTGCCGTACCAGGCGGCGAAGGCGAGGCCGGCGACCACGGCGACGGCGACCAGCGCCTTGGCCGCGCGCCGGAGCCCGCGGCGGCCGGGCTTGGAGGTGAGCTGCTCGCGACGCTCGCGGGCCGCCGTGGCGGCGGCCCGGCGGCGGACCTCGGTCGCGGTCAGGCCGGCCTCCGCGGCCGCCGGCCCGATCAGCGTCGCGTCGTCGTGGACCTGCCGCGGCGCGGCGGAGTCCTCGAGGCGGAAGGCGAGCGCGGTGATGTTGTCGCGGCCGCCGGCCCGGTTGGCTTCGTCGACAAGGGCGCGGACCGCCGCGTCCATCGAGGTGGCGCCGGCGAGCAGCTTGGCGATCTGCTCCTCGCCGAGCATCGTCGTCAGCCCGTCCGAGCAGATCAGGAAGACGTCGCCGGGCGCGGCGGAGACGGTCTGGACGTCGGGAACGACCTCGGGTTCCGGGCCGAGCGCGCGGGTGATGATCGAGCGCTGCGGGTGATCCTCGGCCTGGGCGTCGGTCAGCTGCCCCTTGCGCCGCATCTCCTCGACCAGCGAGTGGTCGCGGGTCAGCTGCTCGAGCTTGCCGCCACGAAGGCGGTAGGCGCGGCTGTCGCCGACGTGGCCGATCGCCACCTCTTCACGCTCGGCACTGACGATCGCCGCCGTCAGGGTCGTGCCCATGCCGGCCCGCGAGGGGTCCGCGCGGGCGAGGTCGTGGATCGTGCGGTTGGCCTTGAGGATCGTCTCGCGCAGGACCCGCTCGGGCGGGCCGGCGGGGAGGTCGACGTCGAAAGCGTCGGCGGCGGCCTTCGAGGCGACCTCGCCGGCCTGGGCGCCGCCCATCCCGTCGGCGACGACGAAGATCGGCGCCCGCACGAAGTAGGAGTCCTCGTTGGCGTTCCGCTGGCGCCCCGTGTCGGAGCGCTGGGCCTGATCGTCGATGCGCAGCATCGTCAGCCCACACCCATGGGCTCGCGCGCGTCCCCGGCCTCGTACCTGAACTCGGTGTCTCCGATCCGCACCACGTCGCCGTCGATCAGCTCCGCTTCGCCGTTCAGGGTGGCGTCGTTGAGCAGGGTCCCGTTGGTCGAGTTCATGTCCTCGATGTAGGCATGGCCATCGCGAGTGAAGATCCTGGCGTGCACGCCGGAGGCGTAGCGGTCCTCGATGCGCACGTCCGCCTCCGCCGAGCGGCCGATCGAGAGGCCGCCGATCAGGTCGAAGCGCTCCCCCGCCGCCAGGCCGCCGCCGCGTTCGACCACGAGCCAGGAGTCTGTCGGGCCCGCATGCGGGACGAAGCCGGGCGCTTGGTGGAAGCCGGTCGCGTCGGGCGCGGGCGCGGCGGTGCGGCGCAGGTCCTTGAGGGCGCTGCGGGAGATCCAGAAGAGGAAGAGGTAGAGGACGGCGAGGAAGCCGAACTTGAGCGCAACTGAGATCGGGTCGTAGTCCACGCGGGGCCTACTGCTCGATGTCGAACAGGAAGGTCGTGGTGCCGACCGTCACCCGATCGCCGGGACTGAGCCTGGTCGAGGAGACGCGACGGCCGTTCACCTTGATGCCGTTGGTCGAGCCGAGATCGGCGATCGTCCAGTCGCCGGTCTGGGAGCGGCGCAGCTCGGCGTGGCGACGGGAGACGTTGGGGTCGGCGAGCACGCACTCGGCCTGCTTCGAGCGGCCGATCGTCGCCCGCGGCCCCTCGAGCACGTAGCGGCGGTCGTCGAGCGAGACGACCGCGCGGGTCGCGACCAGGGCCGCGGCACGCTGCTCGGGACTCGCCTGCGGTGGTCGCTCCTTGACTGCCGAGTAGACCATCGTGTGGCCCTCCTCGCCCTGGACCGGCGGCTCGCCCTCGTGGGCGGGCGGCTTGACCAGGCGGGTCTGGATCCCGAACTCGCCCAGCCGCAGGCGCTCGTCGGTCTTGAAATCGACCGCGGGGCGGGTGAGCAGATCGTAGTTGCGCCGCCGCGCGTGCTCGAGCAGGTAGCCGGAGAGCTCCTGCTCGAGCGAGCGCTCGTAGCCTTCCAGCTTCACCCGGTCCCGGCTCGAGAGGAAGACCGTGTACTCGTTGGGGACGTAGACGCGCGCCACCCCCGCGGTCTTGTGCGCGTCCATCTCCTTGGCCAGCTTGCGCGCGAGCTCGACCGGCTGCACCTCGGAGCTGAAGGCGCGGCTGAAGACCCCCTCGACAAGGCCTTCGATGCGACTCTCGAGGTTGCGTAGAACGCTGATCGTTGGCTCCTTTTCGCGGGCGCGGAGAAGGCCCGGGTGGCGGGGAAAACCGGCTCGAATCCTACGGGAGCAGGACGCCGTGACCGGCGGCGAGCCAGAGTCCGAGCACGGCGGCCGCGGCGATCGCCCCGAGGCGCAGGCGCAGCGACCTCTCGCGGCGCGGGGGATGCTCGGCGAGGCGGTCGAGCGAGCTCTCGATCGCGGTCCCCAGCTCCTCCAGCGGAGGCCGGCGATCCGGGCGGCGTTCGAGGCAGGCGTCGACTGCCTCGGTCAGCTCGCGCGGCAGGTCCGGGCGCATGCGGCGCAGCGGGCGCAGGCGCCCGCCGATCGCGCGCGCGGTCGCGGCAGGGGTGGCGCGCCGGTTGGGGTTCTCCCCGCTCCAGCACTCGTAGAGCATCAGCGCCAGGGAGTAGACGTCGGCCTCCGGCCCGACCGCGCGGCCCTCCGCCTGCTCGGGCGACATGTAGGCAAGCGTGCCGACGATGTCGCCGGGCGCGGTCAGGCCGGCGCCGTCGGCGAGGCGGGCGACCCCGAAGTCCATCAGCTTGGCGTGCGGCTCGCCCTCCTCGGTGACGAGGACGTTCTGGGGCTTGATGTCGCGGTGGATGACGCCGCGGGCATGAGCGTGGTCGAGCGCCTCGCAGAGGTCGGCGCCGATCTCGCCGATCTCGCGGTCGCTGAGGGCGGCGTCGCCGTTGAGCCGGGCGAGCGTGTCGCCGTCGACGAGCTCGGTGACGAGCAGGGCGTTGCCGTCCTCCTCGCCCATCTCGTAGAGGGTGACGATGCCGGGATGGTTGAGGCGCGCCGCCGCCTGCGCCTCGCGCAGCACCCGGCCGGATCCGCGAGTGCCGGCGGACTCGATCGCCTTGACCGCGACCGGGCGCTCGAGGCGCCCGTCCCAGGCCTCGTAGACGGTTCCGAAGCCGCCGCTTCCGATGCGCCGCTCGATCAGAAAGCGGTTGAGTACGAGCGAGCCGACCACAGCGCTTCTCCCCTTCGCCGCGAATCCGCTTCCTCCTGCGACATACTCCCTGCTTCTTGGAGGATTCGCTCGCATCCCGTCCGGGGCGCAGGCCGCGCCCGCCACGCCGTCCCGAACGCCAGCAGATCCTGTTGCGGCGCGGGCTGGCGCTCGGCGGCGGGCTGCTCGTCCTGATCCTGATCGTGCTCGGCGTCAAGGGCTGCCTCGACGCGCGGGCGCGGCGGGCGCTGAGCGATTACGCGCGCGACGTCACCCAGATCGTCGACGAGACCAACCAGACGAGCAAGCAGCTGTTCGGCAGGTTCGCCGAACCGGGCGAACTCTCGGTCACCGAGTTCGTCGCCGAGGTCAACGCCGACCGCAGCGCGATGGACAACTACGCGAGCCGCGTCGACGGTCTCGACGCGCCGGGTGACATGAGCCGCGCGCAGAGCTCCCTCGAGCTGGTCTACGAGCTGCGCAGCAGCGCGATGGACAGGATCGCCGACGAAATGAGCACCGCGCTCGGCGACGTGGGCTCCGAGAAGGCGACCGCCGCGATCGCGGCGCAGATGCAGAAGCTGCTGGCCAGCGACGTCCTCTACGCGGCCGTCGTGCGTCCTGAAATCAACGCGGTCCTGGCCGCGAACGGGATCAGCGGCAGCGACGTCCCGGAGAGCGTCTTCCTGCCGGAAGGGACGACGTGGCTGGAAGAAAGCGCGGTCAGCGACACGCTCGGCTCGGTCAGCGGCTCGACCGGCTCGGCTACTCCGGGCGTTCACGGCCTGGGCCTGATCGGGACCAGCGTCGACGGGTCCGAACTCTCCCCCGAAACGACGACGAGCGTCGTCAGCGAAGGCGCCCCGGAAGTCGAAGTCGAAGTGCAGAACCAGGGCGAATCGACCGAGAACGGGATCAGCGTCTCGGTCAGCGTCAACGGCGGCGGCACCCTGAAGGGCACCATCGACAGCATCGGCGCCGGCGAAACGGGCAGCGTCTCGATCCCGCTGACACCCGCCCCGAGCGGCGAAGCGACGCTCGAAGTCAACGTCGAAACCGTGCCGGGCGAGCAGGTCTCCGAAAACAACGAAGCCAGCTACTCGGTCGTCTTCGAATAGGGGGAGGGCGATGCGGATCGCCTATCTGGGGCCGGCCGGGACCTTCACCGAGGACGCGCTGAGCGAGGTCGAAATCGCCGGGGATGACGACGTAGAGCCCCTGCGAAAAGTCTCGATCCACGATGCGATCCTCGCGGTGGAGGCCGGTGATGCCGACCGCGCCTTCGTGCCGATCGAGAACTCGATCGAGGGTTCCGTCAGAAGCACGCTCGACACGCTCGCGATCGACACAGAGTCGGTGTCGATCGTCGGCGAGCACGACTTCACCGTGCACGCCGCCCTGATGGCTCGCGCGCCAGTGGCGCTCGATCAGATCACGGCGGTCCTCTCGCACCCACAGCCGCTCTCGCAATGTGCCCGGTTTCTGCGCGAGAACCTGCCGGCGGCGGAGCAGCGCACGGTGAGCAGCACCGCCGAGGCCGCTCGCCTGGTTGGCGAGTCAGGCGAACCCTGGGCAGCAATCGGCGCAGTGGCGGCGGGCGACCTGTACGGGTGCACGATCCTGCAAGAGGGGATTGAGGATGAGGCCAACAACGTCACGCGATTCGTCTGGATCGCTCCGGGAAGGGTGAAGCCAAGTCCTGAGGCCGAACTCGGTGGTGCCCCGTGGAAGACCTCGCTCGTCTTCTCCGAGCTCGGCGAGGACCATCCCGGCGCCCTTGTCGAGGCGCTGCAAGCGTTCTCATCGCGGGCGGTCAACCTGACTCGCATCGAGTCGCGCCCGTTGCGCAGCGGATTGGGCCGCTACATGTTCTTCTGCGACCTGGAGGGTGGAATTTCCATGCCCGCCGTGAAACAGGCGATCGCAGCACTGCGCACCAAAGCTGAGTCAGTCCGGGTGCTCGGGTCTTACCCGGTCGGAGAAGGGTCTGGGGCGGGCCCTGAGAGTTCCTCGCAAAGCGGCTCCGCAGAGTAATTCTCAGCCGCGAAGCGGCTCTCAATTCGCCCCGGCCGACGGCCGGGGCGTGGGAACTCTCAGGGCCCGCCCCAGACTCCTGCCGCCGCCTGCGTAGAATTCCCGAGCAACATGGCACGTGTGCTCGTACTCAACGCAACGTATGAGCCGATCAACGTCACCACGTTGAGACGCGCCGCTGTGCTGCTCCTCAAGGAAAAGGCAGAGCTTCTTGAGCGGCGGGAGGGCGCGATCCACTCCGAGCACATGACGATGGAGCGACCCGACGTGATCCGCCTGACCAACTACGTGCGGATCCCCAGGGAAGCCCACCGGAGGAAGATCACCCGCCGCGCCGTGCTCGCGCGCGACTCGTGGACCTGCCAGTACTGCGGCTCGCAGAAGTCCGGCCTAACCGTGGACCACGTGATCCCCCGCAGCCGGGGCGGCAAATCCGTCTGGGAGAACATCGTCGCCGCCTGCGCGTCCTGCAACCGGCGCAAGGGCAACCGCCTCCCCCGCGAGATCCACATGCACCCCGCAAAGTCCCCAAAGGCGCCAGGCCCAACCGTCTTCATCCAAGTGGCAAGCCCGAAGATCCCAACCGCCTGGCAGCAGTACCTACCGTCTGCCGATCTCCCAGCCGCCGCGTAGCAAGGGGCTACTCCGCCGCCGGCAGCGGCTCCTGCCCCTCCGGCTCGTCCGCGTCAGGCGAGTCGTCGTCGACGACCAGCGCGACGGCGCTGACCCGGTCGTCCTCCTTCATGTTCATCACTTTGACGCCCTGGGTGGCGCGGCCCATCTGGGAGATGCCGCCGGCCTGGGTGCGCTGCACCATCCCGTTCTGGGAGATGAAGAGAAGGTCCTGGTGCTCGCGGACGATCAGGGCGCCGGCCAGGCCGCCCTTCTTCGCGGTCAGCTTGGCGGTGAGCACGCCCTTTCCGCCGCGACCCTTGATCGGGTACTCGGAGACCGAGGTCCGCTTGCCGTAGCCGTTGTCGGTGACGACGAAGAGCTCGGCGTCGTCACGGGCGATGTCCATCGCCAGCACCCGGTTCGGCTCGCCGTCGACCTTGGCGGAGACGTTCATCCCCTTGACGCCGCTGGTGTCACGGCCCATAGGGCGGGCTGCCTCCTCGGAGAAGCGGACCGCGTGGCCCGACTTGGAGACGAGCAGGATGTCGTCGTCGCCCGAGGTGAGCCGGACCTGGACCAGCTCGTCGTCGTCGCGGATCTTGATCGCGATGATCCCGTCGGCGCGGATCGGGGTGTTGTAGGCCAGGAACTCGGTCTTCTTGACCAGGCCCTTGGCGGTGGCGAAGACGAGGTACTTGTTCTCGCTGAAGTCGCGGGTGGGGATCACCGCGGTCACCTTCTCGCCGTCGCGCAGCGGCAGGACGTTGACCAGGGCCCGGCCTTTGGCGGTGCGGGCGCCCTCGGGCAGCTCGTAGACCTTGAGCCGGTAGACCTTGCCGCGGTTGGTGAAGAAGAGCAGGAAGTCGTGGGTCGAGCAGATGTGCAGGTGCTCGATGTAATCGTCCTCCTTGAGGTCCATCCCCATCACGCCACGGCCGCCGCGGCGCTGCTGGCGGTAGGTGGCGAGCGGCAGGCGCTTCGCGTAGCCGGAGTGGGTGATCGAGATCACCATCTGCTGGTCGGCGATCATGTCCTCGATGTTCATGTCGCCCTCGAAGTGGGTGACCTCGGTGCGCCGCTCGTCGCCGTAGCGCTGGTCGATCTCGTCGAGCTCCTCGACGATCACCGCGTCGATCCGGGCGGGGTCGCCGAGGATCGCGCGCAGCTCCGCGATCCGCAGCGAGAGCTCCTCGTGCTCCTCGCGCAGCTTGTCGGACTCCAGCGCCGTGAGCCGGGCGAGGCGCATGTCGAGGATCGCCTGCGCCTGCTCGGCGGACAGCTCGAAGCGCTCGATCAGGCCGACCTTCGCGGTCTCGGTGTCGGCCGAGCCGCGGATCAGCTCGATCACGGCGTCGAGGTTGTCGAGCGCGATCAGCAGTCCCTCGAGGATGTGGGCCCGCGCCTCCGCGCGGCGCAGCTCGAACTGGGTGCGGCGGATGACCACCTCGCGCTGGTGGCTGACGTAGTGCTCGATCAGCTCCTTGAGGCCGAGCGTGCGCGGCACGCCGTCGACGAGGGCGACCATGTTGATGCCGAAGGTGCTCTGCATAGCGGTCCGCTTGTAGAGCTGGTTGAGCACCACCTCGGGCGGGTCGCCGCCGCGCTTCGTCTCGATCACGAGGCGCATCCCGGAGCGATCGGACTCGTCGCGCAGGTCCGAGATGCCGGTGATCTTCTTGTCGCGGACGAGGTCGGCGATCTTCGTGATCAGGCCGCCGTCGCCGCCCTTCTTGACCATGAAGGGGAGCTCGGTGACGACGATCGCGTCGCGGCCGCCCTTGATCGGCTCGACGTGGGCGCGGGCGCGGATCCGCACCGAGGCGCGGCCGGAGGCGTAGGCGTCCGCGATCCCTTCGGCGCTCATGATCCCGCCGCCGGGGAAGTCGGGGCCCTTGACGTGCTCCATCAGGCCGGCGAGGTCGATGCCGGGGTTGGCGATGTAGGCCTTGACCGCGCCGATCGACTCGCTCAGGTTGTGGGGCGGGATGTTCGTCGCCATCCCGACCGCGATCCCCGAGGAGCCGTTGACCAGCAGGCTGGGGAAGCGGGCCGGCAGCACCAGCGGCTCCTGCTGGGACTCGTCGTAGTTCGGCCCCCACTCGACCGTGTCGGCGTCGATGTCGCGCAGCAGCTCGGTCGAGAGCCGAGCCAGGCGCGCCTCGGTGTAGCGCATCGCGGCAGGCGGGTCGTCGTCGATCGAGCCGAAGTTGCCCTGGCCGTCGACCAGCATGTAGCGCAGCGAGAAGGGCTGCGCCATTCGGGCGAGGGTGTCGTAGATCGCCGAGTCGCCGTGCGGGTGGTACTTGCCCATCACCTCGCCGACGATGAAGGCGGACTTTCGGTAGGGGCGGTTGGGCTGCAGGGCGAGGTCGTGCATCGCGTAGAGCACGCGCCGGTGGACCGGCTTCAGCCCGTCGCGGACGTCGGGCAGCGCCCGGCCGACGATCACGCTCATCGCGTAGTCGAGATACGACGAGCGCATCTCGTTGGTCAGCTCGCGCTCCTCGATCCTGCCGCCGCCGAGGATGTCTCCGGCCTCCATCAGATCACCCGCCCCTGATCAGACATCGAGGAACCTGACCTCTTTGGCGTGGCGTTCGATGAACGCCTTGCGCGGCTCCACCCTGTCGCCCATCAGGTCGGTGAAGATCTTCTCGGCCATCGCCGCGTCGTCGATCCGGACCCGCTCCAGCGTGCGGCTGGCCGGGTCCATCGTCGTCTCGCGCAGCTGTTCGGCGTTCATCTCGCCCAGGCCCTTGAAGCGCTGCATGGTCACCCCCTGGCGGGCGAGCTCCATCACCGCCCGCCGCAGCTCGGCGAAAGACTCGGCGACCCGCTCTTTCTGGTCGAGCGCGACCCTGAACGCCGGGCGGCCGACCTGGCTCAGCAGCTCGGAGTGGGACTCGATCAGCCGCCGGTAGTCGTTCGATTCGAAGAGGCCGGCCGAGAGCTCGAAGGCCTTGGCCAACCCGTCGCGGCGGTGGACGGCGCGGACGAGGATCTCGTCGCCGGCTTCGGAGACGATCTCAGTGTCGAACGGCTCGTCCTCGCCGGCGTCGCCGTTGAGGACCTCCTTCACCCCGGCCAGCGAGCTGACCCCGCGGTCGAGGATTTCCGACTCGCCGAGGAAGCGGACCAGCTCGTGGCCGAAGTCGGCCTGCAGCGAGTCGGCCCAGCCCTCGTGCTCCTTCAGGCGCCGGTTGAACCGCTGCCAGCGGGTCGCGGTCAGCTTGTGCGAGTTGCCCTCGGCGTCGGTGACCTCCATCTGCTCGAGCTTGTCGCGGAGCAGCAGCTCCTCGAGCTCGGACTCCTTCTCGACGTAGGTCTCCTGCTTGCCGTTCTTCAGCTTGTAGAGCGGCGGCTTGGCGATGTAGACGTAGCCGGCCTCGATCAGCTCCGGCATCTCTCGGTAGAGGAAGGTGAGCACGAGGGTGCGGATGTGGGCGCCGTCGACGTCGGCGTCGGTCATCAGCACCACCTTGTGGTAGCGCGCCTCTTTGACGTCGAACTCCTCGCGGATGCCGGTGCCGACGGCGGTGATCAGCGCCTGGATCTCGTTGTTGGAGAGAACCTTGTCGATCCGCGCCTTCTCGACGTTGATGATCTTGCCGCGCAGCGGCAGCACCGCCTGCGTATTGCGATCGCGGCCCTGCTTGGCCGAGCCGCCGGCGGAATCGCCCTCGACGATGAAGAGCTCGGCCAGGGCAGGGTCGCGCACGGTGCAGTCGGCGAGCTTGCCGGGCAGGGTCGAGTTCTCCAGGGCCGACTTGCGGCGGGTCAGGTCGCGGGCCTTGCGCGCCGCCTGGCGGGCGCGGGCGGCGTCGACTGCCTTGCCGATGATGCGCTTCGCCTCGCCCGGGTTCTCCTCGAAGAACTCGCCCAGCTTGCGGTTGACCGACTCCTTGACCAGCCCCTCGATCGGCGGGTTGCCGAGCTTGGTCTTGGTCTGGCCCTCGAACTGCGGGTCGGCGAGCTTGACCGAGATCACCGCGGTCAGCCCCTCGCGCACGTCGTCGCCGGTGAGGTTCTCGTCTTTCTCTTTGAGCAGGCCTTTGCCGCGCGCGTACGCGTTGAGCGTGCGGGTCAGCGCCGAGCGAAAGCCCGAGAGGTGCGAGCCTCCCTCGTGGGTGTTGATGTTGTTGGCGAAGCTGAAGATCGATTCCTGGTAGGAGGAGTTCCACTGCATCGCCACCTCGACCTGACCGTCGTCGGTCTCGTTCTCGAAGAAGACCGTCTTGCGGTGCAGCGGGTCCTTGTTCTCGTTGAGGTGGGCGACGAAGTCGACGATCCCGCCCTCGTAGTGGAAGGTGTCCCTCTGCCCGCCAGCGCGCTCGTCGACCAGCTCGATCTTGAGGCCGCGGGTGAGGAATGCGGTCTCGCGCAGGCGCTCGGCCAGAGTGGCGTAGTCGAACTCGAGCTCGTCGAAGATCTCGTCGTCGGGGAGGAAGGTGATCGTCGTGCCGTGCGCGTCGCTCGACTCGCCGCGGTGGAGGTCGGCCTGCGGCTTGCCGCGCTCGTAGTCCTGGGTCCAGATCGCGCCGTCGCGGCTGATTTCCAGGTGGAGCCGCTCGGACAGGGCGTTGACGACGGAGATGCCGACGCCGTGCAGGCCGCCGGAGACCTTGTAGCCCTCGCCGCCGAACTTGCCGCCGGCGTGGAGCGTGGTCAGCACCACCTCGGCCGCCGGCCGCTTCTCTTTCTTCAGTTCGTCGACCGGGATGCCGCGCCCGTTGTCGACGACGGTGCAGCTGTTGTCGGGGTGCAGGACCACGCGAACGCTGTCGCAGTAGCCGGCGATCGCCTCGTCGACGGAGTTGTCGAGAACCTCGTAGACCAGGTGGTGCAGACCGCGTGGCCCGGTCGAGCCGATGTACATGCCCGGCCGCTTGCGGACCGCTTCCAGGCCCTCGAGGACGGTGATGTCCTTGGCGCCGTAGGACTCCGAGCCGCCTTTTTTCTGCGCGGCCGTGTTCGTCTTCTCAGGCAATTAATCCCTTCCCGCTCTCATAGAAAACCCCGACCGTCCGGGCTATCGCCGCCCGAGGTCGGGGCAGAAACGCAAGTTGACATAAGGATACCAGTTCGGCCCCCTCGGGAACCGCCTCGACACGAGCAAAAGTCCTGCAAATCAGCCATAAATGAAATTACTTTCCACCATCTTCCACGCGGAAGCGCAAACTCTGCGGGGCACGCTCGCCGAGTCGCTCCCGCAGGCGCTCCAGAAGCTGGCCCTGCATCAAATCCAACTCCTGCGCCCAGACGGAATCCGTGCAGGCGACGGTCGCCTCCCCCCCACGCTCGGCGACGGGGCTCGCGACCGCCGCGATCCGCTCGCCGACGGCCTCCACCCAGGCCGACTGCAGAGCCGCCAGCGGCGTCTTCGGGGCCGCGCGCTCGAGCGCGGCGCGCAGGCCGTCGGCCGCCGGGCGCGGTGCTCGTCGGTGGCTCATGCCGCGGCGGCCTCGCCGAGCGCGAGCGGCATGCGGACCATGGTCTCCAGGGCCCGCGCCGGCAGGGTGTCCTCGGCCGCCGCCGTGATCAGCGCCTGTCCGCCGGACGCGAGCCGCTCCACCAGCCGCTCGCGGCGGCCGGGGTCGAGCTCGCTCATCACGTCGTCCAGCAGGAGCAGGGGCGCCACCCGGCGCGACTCGAGCAGCGCGTCGCGCTCGGCGAAGAGCAGGGCGAGGAGCGCCGCCCGCTGCTGGCCCTGGGAGCCGTAGCGGCGCAGCGAGCGGCCGGCGGCGGCGACCTTGAGCTCATCGAGGTGCGGGCCCCAGGAGCTGCGGGCGAGGCGCAGGTCGGCCTCACGCCGCTCGGCAAGGCCCGCGCGGATCTCCTCCGCCGTGCCAGCCGCCCGCGGGGCGTACTCGAGCGACGCGCCGCCGACGATCCCGAGCTCCGCGGCGGCCTCGGCGAAGGGGCCGGCCAGCTCCTCCACCGCTTCGGCGCGGGCGGCGGCCAGCGCGGCGGCGGCCTCGGCGAAGGTCGCGTCCCATACGTCGAGGCCGTCCCGTGCCCCGACTCCGCCGGCCAGCCGCGCGACGAGCGCGTTGCGCTGGGCCAGGGCCTGGCCGAAGCGGCGGCGCAGGTCGGCTCGGCTCGGCCACCTGGCGGCGACGTACTGGTCGAGGTGGGCGCGGCGCTCGGCGGGCGGGCCCTTGATCAGGCTGAGGCGGTCCGGGGAGAACACCGCCACGGGCGGGCGGCTGCGAGCCAGCGTCGCCGGGTCCGCGGGGCTGGCGTCGAGCAGGTGCCGGCGGCCCTCCGCCCGGCTGACCGAGGCGAGCAGGCGCGCCTCCACTCCGTCCTCGTCGCGCACGGTCGCTTCGGCGCGGGCGAAGGCCTCGCCGAAGGGGATCAGGTCGCGGCGGTCAGAGGTGCGGAAGGAGCGGCCGGTGAGGGCGAAGTAGAGCGCCTCGAGCAGGTTCGTCTTGCCGATGCCGTTGGGCCCGACGAGGCTGACTATTCCCGGGCCGAGCTCGACCCGCGCCTGCGCCAGGCTTCGCAGCGGCCTTGCTTCGACGGCGGTGACGAGCACCGGCTGGCGCCCCTCACACGTTGAGGCGGATCGGCATCACCAGATAGCGGAAGTCTTCGTTGTCGACCGGCTGCAGCAGGCCGGGCCGCAGCGGGGAGATCAGGCGAAGCACGATCTCGTCGCCCTCGACGCTTTCGATGCCCTCGCGGAGGAAGTCGGGGTTGAAGCCGATCTCGAGCGGCTCCCCCTCGAACGCCGCCGGCATCGTCTCCTCGGCATCGCCGACGTCCGGCGTCGATGCGGCGATCTTGAGCTCGCCGGGGGCGAAGGAGAGGCGCAGCGGCGCATTGCGCTGGGCGAGCTGGCTGACGCGGCGGGTGACGTCGAGCAGCTCTGGCCGCGGCAGCCGCACGTCGTGCTCGTAGGACTCTGGCAGGAGCTGTCGAAAGTTGGGGAACTGGCCCTCGATCAGCCTCGTGTTGAGGACGATGTCCCCTGCCCTGAACACGGCCTGGTTGCGCAGCAGGCTGACCGAGACCGACTCGACCCCGTCGCTGGAGACGATCCGGCTCAGCTCGCGCAGCGCCTTGGCCGGGATGTTCGCCTCGAGCTCCCCGCCGATCGCGCTCTCCAGCTCGGTCCGCTTCACCGCCAGCCGGTAGGAGTCGGTGGCGACCATCGTCATCTCGTTGCCGCTGGCGCTGACGAGCACCCCGGTCAACACCGGCCGCATGTCGTCGCGCGAGGCCGCCCGGGCAACCAGCTCGACCGTCGCGGCGAGCGCCGGGGCGGGGATCGTCAGCGGCTCGCCCTCCTCCTCGGGGAAGGAGGGGAAGTCCTCGCTGGGCAGGACCCGCAGGTGGAAGCTCGAGCCGCCGCTGCGGATCTCCACGTCGCGCTCCGCCTCGCGCGTCTCGATCTCGACCGTCTGGTCGCCGAGCGAGCGGGCCAGCTCGGCCAGCAGCCTGCCGGGAAGCAGGACCGCGCCGGCGCCGTCCGACTCCGCGGCGAGCTTCGTCTTCAGACCCATCTCCAGGTCCGTGGCGCAGAGGCTGACGCCGTCCTCGCCAGCGCTGACGAGGATTCCGGAGAGGGACTGGGTGGCGGCCCTGGTCGAAACGGCTCGGGAGACGACAGAGAGCTTGGAGACGAGCTCATCGCGTTTGATTGTCAGCTTCAAGTGGTGAATGCCTTCTTGAGTTGGATTAGGGCTTGTGGAAAAGCGGTCAGAGGTGGCGCTTTGCGCTTGGATGCGCGGTTCGCGGCCTGTGGGTGGCGCTGTGGGAAGGCATGGATTCTTACAGTGGCGTCGGCCGTCAGCGTCCGCCTGTGGTCGCCTTGTGGATTGCGCCGCGCAGATCCTCGACGCTGGCCCGGAGCGCGGCGTCCTCTCCGAAGCGAGCTTCCACCCGGCGGATCGAGTTGAGCACGGTCGAGTGATCGCGGCCGCCGTAGAGGCGGCCGATCTGCGGCAGCGAGAGGTCGGTCAGCTCGCGGGTGAGGTAGATCGCGACCTGGCGGGCGCGGAGCGGCGTCGCGGCGCGGGTCGAGCCGACGAGCTCGGCGCGGGAGATGCCGAAGGCGGTTGAGACGCGCTGCTGGATCTCCTCGACCGGACTTGCCTGGCTCGGCGCCGTCTTGGGAATCACGGCTTCGATCAGCTCGCGGCTGACCGGCCTCGAGGTGAGCGAGGCGTGGGCGAGGACGCGCGTCAGCGCCCCGTGCAGCTGGCGCACGTTGAGGTCGATGCGGTGGGCAAGCTCGCCGAGCACGTCGCCCTCGGTCTCGATCCCGGCCTCGCGGACCAGGCGGCGCAGGACGGTGAGCCGGGTGGCGAGGTTGGGTGGCTCGACGGCGACCGTGAGCCCCCACTCGAAGCGGTCGCGCAGGCGGGACTCGAGCGTCGAGAGCTCGCTGGGGATGCGGTCGGCGGAGAGGACGAGCTGGCTGCCGCCTTCGTACAGGGCGTTGAAGGTGTGGAAGAACTCGTCCTCGGTGTGGCGCTTGCCCTCGAGGAACTGGACGTCGTCGACGAGGAGCACGTCGAGGTCGCGGTAGCGGCGCTTGAACTCCTCGGCGCCGGCGCTGCGCAGGGCGGCGACGAACTCGTTGGTGAAGCGCTCGGCGGTCGTGTAGCGGACGTTGAGGCTGGGCGCGCAGGCAGCGAGGTAGTTGGCGACGGCGACCAGGAGGTGGGTCTTGCCGAGGCCGGGCGGGCCGTGCAGGAAGAGGGGGTTGTAGGCCTCCGACGGCGCCTCGGCCACGGCCAGGGCAGCCGCGTGAGCGGCCCTGTTCCCCTCGCCGATCACGAAGCGGTCGAAGGTGTAGCTGGAGTTGAGGTCGCCCCCGGGCGCCTCGTCGTGCCCGACCGGCTCGGCGCTGGCGTCCGCGAGGCTGACATCGCCGATCGCCGAGCCGCTTGCCCGCAGAGCCTCGCGGATCAGGCCGGAGTAACGGCGCTCGGTCCAGGTCCGGACGCGCTCCGGGGCGGTTAGATGGAGGACGCCGTCCCGGGCGCCGATGACCTGCAGCGGCTCGAGCCAGATCTGGAAGGTCGAAGGCGGAACCGAGGCGCGCAGCCGCGCCCGCACGTCTTGCCAGAGGGATTCGAGTTCGGGTTTCGAGGGGTCATCGGGCACCGACGGCCGACCATAGCGACGCCTGCCTGGGCCGAAATCCGGCCCCCCGCAAATCCCGCAGAAATGATTTCGGGGGCGAGGTCCCGCGGATGAAGGCGCGTCCGTATACTGCGACGCCCGATGAAGCGGACTTATCAGCCGAAGAAGCGGAAGCGGGCGAAGACGCACGGATTCCGGGCGCGGATGAGCACGCGCGGAGGCCGCGCGATCCTCAAGCGCCGTCGCCGCAAAGGCCGGAAGCGCCTCACCCCCTAGATGGCGAAGCGACGCCGTCTCTCGCGCAGCGGCGAGTTCGACCGCGTCTACCGCGACGGATCATCACATGCGACCCGCTACCTGGTTCTCTACAGCTTCCCTCGCAAGAGCGAGGAGGCCGAAGAGGTGAGGCTCGGGGTATCGGTGAGCCGCAAGGTCGGCGGCGCCGTCGACCGCAACCGGGTCAAGCGCGTGATGCGCGAGGCCTTCTGGGAGCTCTCCGACCGGCTTCCCAGCGACCACGACTTCGTCCTCGTCGCCCGGCCCGAGATCGGCGAGCTGATCGAGCGCGAAGGGACCGGCGGGGTCAAGGCGAGCCTCGGCGAGGCCCTGACCGCGGCCGGGGGGCGTTCCACGTGAAACGCGTGCTGCTCGGGCTCATCGGCGCCTACCAGCGCTGGATCTCACCGGCGATCCCGCGCCGCTGCCGTTACGAGCCGACCTGCTCGGCCTACGCGGTCGAGTCGATCCGCCGCTTCGGCGCGATGCGCGGCGGCCTGCTCGCCTGCTGGCGCATTTTGCGCTGCAACCCGTTCAGCCACGGCGGCTTCGACCCCGTCCGCGACCGCTTCACGCTCCGGGTCGGCCCTGTCGATCCCGCCACCTACCACGGCGAGGTCCACTCATGATCCCGGCCGCGAACATCCTGCAGCCGCTGATCGACATCGTCAACGCGGTCCTCAAGTTCTTCCACGACGACGCCGGGTTGAGCTGGGGCGGCTCGATCATCGCCCTGACGATCGTCACCCGCGCGATCCTGATCCCGCTCACATACCGGCAGCTGAAGGGGATGCGGGCCCTGCAGGCCCTGCAGCCGCAGATCAAAGAGATCCAGGCGAAGTACAAAAACGACCGCCAGCGCATGCAGCAGGAGATGATGCGCTTCTACCAGGAGAACAAAGTCAACCCGCTTGCCTCCTGCATCCCGCTGCTGGCGCAGCTGCCGGTCTTCTTCACCCTCTTCCAGGTCCTCCACAACGAGCTTCCAGCCGATATCGGCTGCCAGGCCGGCCACTGTGGCTCCGAAGCGTCCTTCCTCTTCATCAACGACCTGACCGCAAAGGCAACCGGCGCCGAACTGATCGTGCTTCTCGTCCTCTACGTCGGCACGCAGCTGGTCTCGGGCATGGTCATGGCGGTCACGGCCGACAAAAGCCAGCGGACGATGATGTTCGTCCTCCCCTTCATCTTCGTCCCCTTCGTGATCAGCTTCCCGGCCGGCCTCGTCCTCTACTGGATCACGACCAACTTCTGGACGATCGGCCAGCAGTACGCGATCCAGCGGCTCATCCCGCCACCGCAGGCGGCCACGCCGGAGGGCGCGATGGCGGTGCAAGCGGCCAAGCCTCCGCCTCCGCCGCCCAAGAAGAAGAAGAAGCGGCGGTAGGGCTGGGACGGAGGGGGGCGCCTCTCTGGATCCCGAGCACCGCCCTGGCGGGCGGTGCGATGAAGTGCCGCTTCGCGGCTTTGAAGCACTCTCGCGGAGCCGCTTTGCGAGGATCCAGAGAGGCGCCCCCCTCCGTCCCGCCGCTGGCGCGAGCTTGTCTGGCCTCGCTGTCCCATGGGGCCTCTGCGAGGGGTGGTGGGGGTTGCTTTGCGGGTTCCTCGCAAAGCGGCTCCGCGAGAGTAGGGATGAGCCGCGAAGCGGCACTTGATTAGCACCGCCAAGGGCGGTGCTCGGGAACCCGCAAAGCAACCCCCACCACCCCCACCGAGAGACCGCATAGACTGCGCGCGCTATGGGTGAGATTCAGGACTGGCCGGCGGAGCCGGCGGAGCGTGTAAGAGAGCTGGTTGAGGGTGTGCTCGATGAGCTTGACCTTGACGGTGAGGTTGAGATCTCCGAGGACGACGATCGGATCACCGCCTCTGTCGAAGGCGACGACGACTACGGGTTGCTGATCGGCAAACGGGGACAGACGATCGACGCTCTCCAGCTGCTTGCCTACCAGGCCGCTTTCCGCGGCTCCCGGGACCGGAAGCGGGTCGTGGTCGATGCGGCCGGGTACCGAGACCGGCGGCGCGAGGCTCTGGTCTCACGGGCCGACCGGGCCGCCGAGCAGGCGCTGAGCGGCAACCACTCGGTGGAGCTGGACCCGATGAGCGCCCAGGAGCGCCGCGTCGTGCACGAGCACCTCAAGGAGCGCTCCGGGGTCGAGACCTTCAGTGAAGGCGACGAGCCACGGCGTTGCGTGGTCGTCGCCCCGCTTGTCTCTGAGTGAGAGGCCGGTCCGGCGGGGGTTCCGCTTAACTTTTTCGAGCTGCGCTGGAGGCTGTGGACTATGGCTGGTCGCGAAAAAGTACAAGACGCTCCACCCCCGCCGGACCGGCCTCTAGACGAGGCGCAGAGGGCGGCGATCACGGTTGTTCTGGAGCTTTTGGAGGGGGAGCGGGCTTCGGTCAGCTCCGTCACGGAGCCGGGCCGGGCTTGGAAGGTTCACGTTGCCGACAGTCTCTCCGGGCTCGAGATCCCCGCTCTGCGCGAGGCGTCGAATATCGCTGATATTGGCTCTGGAGCTGGATTTCCGGGTCTGGTGCTCGCCGTTGCCCTGCCCAACGCCCGCGTCGACCTGGTCGAGTCGGTGGGTCGCAAGTGCGAGTTCATCCAGCGGGCGATCGAGAGTGCCGGGATCGCCAACGCCCGCGTTCTGAACCTCCGCTCCGAGGAGCTCGCGACGAGCGAGGGGCGCGAGGCCTACGCGGTCGTGACCGCCCGCGCCGTCGGTCGCCTCTCGACCCTCGCCGAGCTCGCCTCCCCGCTCCTCGCCGAAGGCGGCGCCCTGGTCGCCTGGAAGGGAAAGCGCGACCCCGACGAGGAGGCCCAGCTGGCCAAAGCCTCCGCGCGCCTGGCCATGCGCCCAGAGCAGATCCTCCACGTCGGCCCCTACGCAGGCAGCCAACATCGCCACCTGCACACGATCAAAAAGACAGGCCCCACGCCTGAGAAGCTCCCCCGCCGGGCGGGCATGGCCAAGAAGCGCCCGTACGGCTGAGGGTCGGGGAGCTGCCTCGCCGGAGCCTCGCAAAGCGGCTCCGCGAGAGTGTTTCCAAGCCGCGAAGCGGCACTCGATCTGTGAGCGAAGCGAACACGGGCTCCGGCGAGGCAGCTCCCCGACCCTGACCGAACTAGTCTGCATCGCCATGGGCGTCGTCTACGCGATCGCGAACCAAAAGGGCGGCGTCGGCAAGACGACGACCGCGGTCAACGTCGCCGCCTGCGTCGCAGCGTCCGGCGCCCAGACATTGCTGGTCGACCTCGATCCCCAGTGCAACGCCACCGTCGCACTGGGCGGCGAGCGCGACATGCACCCTTCCTCCTACGACTGCCTCACCGGCGACGTCTCGGTCGCCGAGGCCGCCCGGCCGGCGGGGCCTGACAACCTCTGGCTGGTCCCCGCCAACCGCGACCTCGCCGGCGCCGCCGTCGAGCTGCCGCGGATCGAGGACTCCGAGACGCGCCTGCGCGAACGGCTGGGGCCGGTGCGCGAGCGCTTCGCCTACACGCTGCTCGACTGCCCGCCCTCGCTCGGCCCGGTCAGCGTCAACGCCCTGACCGCGGCCGACCGCGTGATCGTCCCGGTCCAGGCCGAGTACCTGGCGCTCGAGGGGCTGGTCCAGTTCCTCGACACGCTGGCGACGATTCGCCGTGAGCTGAACCCGGCGCTGCAGGTGTCGGGTCTCTTGGTCACCATGCACGACGAGCGCACCCGCCTGGCGCAGGACGTCGAGCGGGAACTGCGCCAGCATTTCCCTGAGATGGTCTTCGAGACGGTCATACCGCGCAGCGTCAGGGTCGCCGAGGCGCCCAGCTTCGGCCTGCCCGTCACCGAGCACTCGCCCAACTCGCGCGGCTCCGAGGCTTACCGGGCGCTGGCCGAGGAGCTCGCGCATCGTGCCTAGCAAAGCCAGGAAGCGCGGCCTCGGCAGCGGCCTCGCCGCGATCCTGCCCGAGGCCGCGGCCGAGGGCGCCGGTGAGCTGCGCGAGCTGCCGACCGAGCTGATCAAGCCGAACCCGAACCAGCCGCGAACCAAGATCGACCCCGACGCGCTGGCCGGCCTCGCTTCGTCGATCGAGGCCAACGGCGTCGTCCAGCCGCTCCTCGTCCGCCCCCTCCCCGACGGCAGCTACGAGCTGATCGCCGGCGAGCGCCGCTGGCGCGCGGCGCAGGCCGCCGGGCTGAAGAAGGTGCCGGCGATCGTCCGCGACCAGGAGCTGGCCGAGCGGCTGCAGGTGGCGCTGATCGAGAACATGGTGCGCGAGGACCTCAACCCGGTCGACGAGGCCCGCGCCTGCGCCGCCCTGGTCGACGAGCTCGGCCTCTCCAGGGAGGAGCTGGCCCGCCGCGTCGGCCGCAGCCGCCCGGCGGTCTCCAACCTGATCCGGCTGCTCGACCTCCCCGACGAGGCCCTCGACCTGCTCGAGTCCGGCGAGCTCAGCGAGGGCCACGGCAAGGCCCTGCTCGCCGCTGAGGGCAACGACGTCCGCCGCCGCCTCGCCCGCGACGCGGCCCGGGCTGGCTGGTCGGTCCGCGAAACCGAGAACAGGGCTAAGCTGGCCAGCCAGCCAAAGAAGGCGCGAAGGTCGCACGGCGGTCTCGCTCCCGAGGAGGCCGAGGCCCTGAGCGAGGCCGCCGACAGGCTCGAGGCGGCGCTCGGCCACGAGGTCAAGGTGAGGCCCAGGAGAGGGGAGATCGCGGTCGAGATCCGCCTCGCCGATCTCGACGAGGCGCTTGCGCTCGCAAGCGATCTCAGGCGCCGCCGCGGCTGAGCTGCTGGCCCTGATTCCCCCGCTATCCTTCGCTTGGCTGCGGGCGATTAGCTCAGTTGGTTAGAGCGCGTCTCTGATAAGGACGAGGTCCCTGGTTCGAATCCAGGATCGCCCACTCGTGCAACAGATGCAGATCTACGGCGTCAGCTTTGACATGGTCGGCAAGCAGCCGATCGTCTTGCTGAAGACCGTCGACAGCAACAAGTTCCTGCCGATCTGGATCGGGCACCCGGAGGCGGCGGCGATCCTGATGAAGCTGCAGGGAGCCTCGACCCCCCGGCCGATGACGCACGACCTGCTCTCCGACATGCTCGAGCAGCTCGACGCCAAATGCGAGCGGGTCTCGGTCACGGAGCTGCGCGACAACACCTTCTACGCCTCGATCACGGTCTCTGTCAACGGCTCCGAGATGGAGATCGACTCGCGCCCCTCCGACGCCCTCGCCCTCGCCGTCCGCGTCTCCGCGCCGATCTTCGCCGACGAGGACGTGATCGAGGAGTCGGCGATCGAGTTCGAGCACGACGTCGAGGACACCGAGGAGGTCGTCGACAAATTCAAAGAGTTCCTCGACGAGGTCTCTCCGGAGGATTTCGCCCAGGGCGAGGACTCTTAGGCGTTCGCGGGGGCGAGCGCCAGCTCGAGGATCTTCTCGACCAGCTGCTCGAAGGACATCCCGGCCGCCTCGGCGGCCTGGGGGAGGAGGCTGGTGTCGGTCAGGCCGGGGATCGCGTTGACCTCGAGCACCTGGGGCCCGTCGCCGGCGAGGATCAGGTCGACGCGGGAGAAGCCGGAGCAGCCGAGCGCCTCGTAGGCGCCGAGCGCCGCCGCGACGACCGCGCTCACCTCGCCCTCGTCGAGCTCGGCGGGGCAGACGAACGAGGTGCGGCCGATCTCGTAGCGGGCTTCGAAGTCGTAGCTGTCGCCGGCCTGGGGAATCGCCTCGACCACCGGCAGCGCCTCGCCGCCGACGACGCTGACGGCCAGCTCGCGCCCGTCGACGAAGCGCTCGAGCAGAACCCGCTCGTCGTAGCTGAAGGCCGAGACGAGCGCCTCGGGCACGTCGAACCAGTTCTCGGCGAACTTGATCCCGAGCGCCGAGCCGCCCCGGCTCGGCTTGATCACCAGCGGAAAGCCGAGCCGCTCCTCGAGCCCCCCGAGCGCGTCGGCGGCGCCGAGCTCGCGGAAGGCGGTCTCGTTGAAGGCGAACCAGTCCGGCGTCGGCACCCCTGCGGCGCGCAGCTCGTGCTTGGCGAGGACCTTGTCGATGCAGCGGCCGCAGGCGGCCACGCCGGGGCCGGTGAAGGGGATGCCGAGGATCTCGAGCAGCTCCTGCGCGGTGCCGTCCTCGCCCCCCGGCCCGTGCATGGCGACGAAGGCCACGTCGGGGGCGCCGTCGATCAGCCGCTTGACCAGATCGCCGCCGGCCTCGAGCGCCAGCACCTCGTGGCCAAGCCGCTCGAGCGCGTCCTCGACCCGCGCCCCCGAGCGCAGCGAGACACCGCGCTCCAGGGAGCGGCCGCCCTTGAGCACCGCAACCTTCAAGCGCCGCTCCCGCTCGCCTTGCGGAACGGCAGCACGTTCTCGTCCTCGGCCGGCTTCCGCCGCGGCGCCGCCGGCGCCGCGGGCTGCTCCCCGGTCAGGGCCCTGTAGAGCTCGACCTGCTCCGCCACGACCTTGCCGATCCGGCGGATGCCCTCGCGGATCTCGTCCTCGCCGCCGGCGGAGAAGTTGAGCCGCATCGAGTTGCGGCCGCGGCCGTCGACGTAGGCGGCCTGGCCGGGGACGAAGGCGACGTCCTCGCGCAGCGCCTTGGCCAGCAGGTCGCTGGTGTCGATGTAGGGAGGCAGCGTCGCCCAGATGAAGAGGCCGCCGTCGGGTTCGGTCCAGCTCGCCTGCGCCGGGAAGTGGTCGCCGAGCGCCTCGACCATCGCGTCCCGCCGCGAACGGTAGAGCTCGCAGAGGCTCTCGATGTACTTGCGCCAGCTGCCGGCGCCGAAGTACTCGCGGACGAAGTACTGGGTCAGGGTCGAGGTGCAGAGGTCGGCCGCCTGCTTGCCGAGCACGACCTTCTCCATCACCGGCGGCGGCGTCACCGCCCAGCCGAGGCGGATGCCGGGCGAGAGGATCTTCGAGAAGGTGCCGATGTAGATGACGAAATCGCCGCCGTCGAGCTGGTAGAGCGGCGGCAGGGCTTCGCCGTCGAAGCGCAGCAGGCCGTAGGGGTTGTCCTCGACCACGAGCAGCTCGCGCGAACGGGCCAGCTCGACGAGCCGCCGCCGCCGCTCGAGGCTCATCGTCACGCCGGCGGGGTTCTGGAAGGTCGGCACCGAGTAGATGAACTTCGGACGGCGCCCTTCGATCTCGAGCCGCTCCAGCGTGTCCTCGAGTTCGTCGATCCGCATCCCTTCGGAGTCGCACTCGATCTGGATCGTGTCGGCCTGGTAGCTGCAGAAGACTGGGATCGCGCCGGGGTAGGTGGGCGCCTCGCAGATCACCGCGTCGCCGGGATCGACCAGCGCCTTGCAGAGCAGGTCGATCGCCTGCTGGCCGCCAGTGGTGACGATCACGTCGTCGGGGTCGGGCAGCATCCCCTCGGCGCCCATCACCTCGACGATGCAGTCGACGGTCTCGCGGAAGCCCTCGGTCGGGCCGTACTGGAGCGCCTCGGCAGCCGACTCCTGGGCGATCCGGGTCATCTGCGCGGCGAAGGTCTGCGGCGGGAAGGTCGACGTGTCGGGCAGCCCGCCGGCGAGCGAGATCACCTCCGGCCGGGCGGTCACCGCCATCAGGTCGCGCATCGCCGAGGAGCGCATCACCCGCGTCCGCTCGGCGAAGAGCCCCGCGTAGCGCTCCAGGTCGCTGCTGCTGACGTGGGCGCGGCGGCGGTGGGGGGGCTCGGGCATGCAGGTAGTGTGGCGGATCGGCACAGAGTGCCCGGGGGAGTTAGGTTTTCCGCGTGGGAACCTTCTCCGGCATCTGCCTCGAGCTCGGCATCGGCATCGCGATCGGGATGCTGGCCGGCACGACCGGCACGCACGGCTCCGCCCGTGGCCGGATGACGATCCTCGCCGGCGTGATCGCCCTGGTGATCGGCGCCCTGCTCTCGGGCAGCGCCGAGGTCAGCACCGTTGCGGGCGCCGTCTTCTGCCTCATCGGCGCCGTCTTCGCCTGCCTCGTGGTCAGCGACGTCGTCGCCGGCGCGGGCCGGCGCGAGGGGAGCGGCACCGGCGCGCTCGGGTTCCTCGTCTCGCTCGTCGCCCTGGTCGTCGTCGCGATCGCGATCCTGATCTCACCGGCCATCCTCCTGGTGATCGCGGCTCTCGCCTGGCTCGGAATCTCCCGCCGCCGCCGCGCCCAGCGCAAACACGCCGGCCTGCGCGTCCTCCGCTAGCCCGGCCGCCCGGCATCATTGGCGGGAGTGCCCGCGAAGAAGCTGATCCTCGCCTACGTCGACTCGTTGCGCACCGACATGCTCGAACGGGCCGTCGCCGAGGGCAGGGCGCCGACCTTCGGCGCTCTGCTCGACCGCGGCACGCTGGTCGGCGACTGCGTCTCCAGCTTCCCCTCGGTGACGCCGGTCGCCTGCGCCGAGATGGTCACCGGGCTCGCCGCCGACGGGCACGGGATCAGCGGCATGAACTGGTACCACCGGCTCGAGCGTCGCTACGTCGAGTACGGCTCATCGCTGGAGGCGAGCCGCGCCTTCGGGGTCTTCCGCGTCCTCTACGACCTCGTCTACAACATGAACCTGGCGCACCTCGACCCGGATGCCGAGACCCTCTTCGAGCGACTTGACGACGCCGGCCTGCGCACCGCCTGCACGCCGTTCCTGATCTACCGCGGTCGCCACCGGCACCAGGTCTCGCTCGAGGGCCTGATGCGCCGGGCGGTGGAGGCCACCCGGCTCAAGTTCCGCCACCACACCTGGGGACCGGCCGAGCTCTTCTACGGCGACCTCTACGCGAGCCGCGAGGTCCCCTGCAAGTCGACCTCGATCCCCGGCTCCCGCGACGGTTACTCCGCCTGCTGCGCGGCCGAGCTGCTCGAGCGCGACGGCTACGACTTCCTGCTCTTCTCGCTGCCCGACAACGACAACTACTCGCACCGCAACGGACCGGAGGCGAGCGTCGAGTCGATCGCCAAGGCGGACCACTGCTTCGGCAAACTGGTCGAGGCCGCCGGCGGCCTCGACCCCTTCCTCGCCGACCACGCGCTGATCCTGCTCGCCGACCACGCGCAGACCGCCGTGCACCGCGGCCTGCCCCTGGCCGACCTTCTCGACCGCGAGTGGTCCGTGCTGCGACCCTCGCAGGAGCGGACCGAGCAGGCCCAGCTCGCCGTCAGCCCGACCGGCCGCGCGGCGCACGTCTACCTGCTGGCCGGGGAGGGCGAGCGCGCCGACCCGGACGCCGTGCGGCGGGCGCTGGGCACGATCGAAGGGGTCGACCTGGTCTGCTGGCTGGAGGGCGCCGACGGCCGGCCGCTGCGCCGGCCCGAGCCGGGCACGCCGGGCAGCGAGGCGGTGGCCGTGGTCGAACGCCGCGAACGCAGCCTGCGCTTCGGGCCCGGCACCGGCGTCGCCGACCTGCGCGGCGGTCACTGGGACGTCGACGGAGACCTCGGCGTCCTCGAGGCGACGGTCGAGGACGGCAGGCTGCGCAGCGAGACCTACCCCGATCCGCTCGCCCGGGTCTGGGCGGCGCTCGCCGGCCCGCACGCGGGCGACTTCATCCTCTCGCTGGAGCCCGGCTACGAGGCGGTCGACTGGGGCGGCGTCTCCCACGCCGGCGGCGGCAGCCACGGCGCCCTGCACGCCGGCGACTCGCTCGGGCCGCTGCTCTTCGTCGGCTGCGGGCCTGACGACCCGGGGGTCCGCGAGCAGTGGGCGCTGCGCGACGTGGCCCCGGTCGTCCTCGACCACTTCGGCCTGAGCTGATGCGGTGGGCCGCCGCCGCGCTCTGCGCCCTGGCCCTCACGGCATCCCCGCTCCCGGCCAGTGCCGCCGCCGAATTGGGCGCCGCCGAGGCCGTCCGAATCGCCGCCCACGACCCGAAGGTGGCTGGGGAGCGTGAGCGGAACGGGGCGCTCACGCACAGCGCCGACAGGGTCGACGGCAACTGGGAGATCGCCTGGTTCGCCGGCGACGAGGAGGTCGCGCTGGTCGTCGTCGACCCCGGCAGCGGCGAGGTGCGCGAGTCGTGGACCGGGTACCAGGTCGCCTGGAAAATGGCCCGCGGCTACCCCGGCGCGTTCGGCCACAAGCTCAACGCCCCCTACGTCTTCCTGCCCCTCTGCGCGATCTTCCTGCTCGGCCTGCTCGACTGGCGCCGCCGCTGGCGGGTCGCCAACCTCGACCTGCTCGTCCTGCTCAGCTTCGGCGTCTCCAACCTCTTCTTCAACCTGGCGGAGATCGGGATCTCGGTGCCGCTCCAGTACGTCCCGCTCGCCTACCTCTTCGGCCGCGCACTCTGGATCGGGTTGCGCGGCAGGGGAGAGGGCCTGAGGCCGGTCTGGCCCGCTGCCTGGCTGCTGATCGCGGCGCTCTTCCTGCTCGGCGCGCGGGTCGGCCTCAACATGGCGGACTCGGGGGTCATCGACGTCGGCTACGCGAGCGAGGTTGGCGCCAGCCGGATCGCTCACGGCGAGCCGGTCTACGGCAACTTCCCCGAGGACGTCTCCCAGGGCGACACCTACGGCCCGGTCAACTACTACGCCTACGTCCCGTTCGAGCGCATCTGGCCATGGCCGGGAACGTGGAACGACCTGCCGGCTGCCCATGCCGCGGCGGTCGCCTTCGACCTGGCCACGTTCGCCCTCCTGATCCTGCTCGGCCGGCGGATCAGGCCGGGGCCCGGGGGGCGCAAGCTCGCCGCGACCCTCGCCTTCGGCTGGGCCGCCTACCCGTACACGGCATACGCGCTGCTCTCCAACTCCAACGACGCGTTGGTGGCGATGCTCTTGACGGCGACCCTCCTGGCCCTGGCGCGCCCGGCGGCGAGGGGGGCCCTCTCAGCCCTGGCGACGTTCGCCAAGTTCGCCCCGGTGGTCCTGACACCGATGCTCGCCACCTACGGCGAGAGGCGCTGGCGCTACGCCGCCGCTTTCGCGGCCACGGCCGTCGCGACGATGCTCTGGCCGGCAATGGACCCGGGCCTGCACACCGTCTACGACCGCACGATCGCCTACCAGGCGGGCCGGGACTCCCCCTTCAGCATCTGGGGACAGGTCCCAGACCTGGAACCGATTCGAATCGCGCTGATGGCCCTGGTCGCCACCCTCGCCCTGCTCTTCGCCATCCGCCCCAAGGAGAAGAAGCTCTTCCAGGTCGCAGCCCTGAGCGCCGCCCTGCTGATCGGCCTGCAGCTGACGATGCACCACTGGTTCTACCTATACATCGTCTGGTTCTACCCGCTCCTTCTCATCGCGCTCACAGTCGTCGAGAGGGAGAAGTGGCCCCGACCACCCCACGCTCACGCCGTCACGCGGGAGCGGGAACCATCACCGGCTCGATCGAGTCAGCAAACCCAGAATCGTTGACGGTAACCACCGCCCCCATCACCCAGACATCCTCTTCAGCAGTCTCGAACCTGACCGGCATCTGGGTGATCATCGACTCGAGGATCAGCTCCGGCTTCACCCCCAGCACGCTGGTCCGCGACCCGGTCATCCCGACGTCGGAGATGAACGCCGTCCCCTGCGGCAGCACCCGCGCGTCCGCCGTCGGCACGTGGGTGTGGGTGCCGAGCACCGCGCCCACCCTGCCGTCGAGGTGCCAGCCCATCGCCACCTTCTCGCTGGTCACCTCGGCGTGGAAGTCGACGATGACGAAGTCGCACTCGATCTTCTCGAGGATGTTGTCGACCTCGTGGAACGGGGAGCGGGCGACCTTGAGCCCGATCGCGCCGCTGAGGTTGATCACGCCGGCGCGGCGGCCGCCGACCTCGACCACGGTGTAGCCGCGACCCGGGTTGGCGTATGGGTAGTTGGCGGGCCGCACGACCCGGTCGGTGCGGTTGAGGAAGCCGTAGACCTCGCGGTGGCGGTAGACGTGGTTGCCGGTGGTGATCACGGAGGCGCCGGCGTCGAAGAGGGCGCCGGCGGTCTTCTCGGTGATCCCCATGCCACCGGCCGAGTTCTCGCCGTTTACGACGACCAGCTCGGGCGCGTACCGCTCGCGAAGCTCCGGCATCGCCGCGGCGAGCCCGCGGCGGCCCGGGCCGCCAACCACGTCGCCGATGAAGAGGACCTTCATGGTCACCTGACCCTATCTGCGATATTGCCGCCGAGGTGCAGCGCAGCGAACGAAAGGGGGTTCTGTGAGCGAAGGCAGCGAGGTCCTGGAGCGCGCGATGCGCTACCCGTACGCAGTGCCGGCGCGGCCCTTCGTTCAGCAGGGGCACCGCACCCTCGACCCGGAAGAGGTCGAGGTGGATCGCGCCCAGCGCTCGCGCCTGCTCGTCTACGGCTCCAACGGCTCACCCGAAGCCCTGGCCCGCAAGCTCGCCCTCAGCCCCGACCCGGTTCTGGTCGAGCCGGCCTGGCTGCACGACTTCGACGTCGTCTACTCGGCGCACTTCTCGCCCTACGGCGCCGTGCCGGCGACGCTGCAGCGCAGCCCCGGGACCACGGTGAGGGTGGCGGTCATCCACCTGACCGCCGAGCAGCTGCGGCTGGTCTCGGCGACCGAGCCGAACTACGAGCTGACGTCCTTCGAGACGGCGAGCTGCGAGCTGCCGAGCGGCGAGGCGGTCACCGAGCTCTCGGCGTATCTCAGCCGGCACGGCTGCCTGCTGGCCGACGGGGAGGAGGTGGCGCTGGTCGCGGTGCCGGCGCGGGAGCGGCGGTTTGCCGAGCTGAGTGAGCCGCAGGTGCTTGAGCGGTTGCGGGCCGAGCTTTGTCCCGACGAAAGCATCGACTCCTTCATCCTGGCCAACGTCACCGATCCCGGGCTTGCCCAGCAGCGGTCGGCGCGGCTCCCCAGTCGGGCGCTCATATAGGCGAGGAGGCGGTCGAGGAGGTCTCCCGGGTTCCCGTGCACCGCCTGTGGCGGTGCAATCAAGTGCCGCTTCGCGGCTGCTCATCACTCTTGCGGAGCCGCTTTGCGAGGAACCCGGGAGACCTCCCCGACCGCCTCGAGGCCGTCGTGGCTCTCGGCTGATTGCCCTAAACCGCAGAGAAGCGGCGGAGGGCGATGCGGGCGAGTAGGCCGTAGGCGGCTATGAGGATTGCCAGGTGGAGCAGGGCTGCGGCGATGCTTGGGCCTCCTGGGTCCAGGGCCCCGGTCATTGCCTGCAGGGATGGCTTGAAGGGGAAGAGGGCGGCTATCAGCTTGATTGCGTCGTACAGGTGGGGGCCTACGGTGCCCGAGGGGATCAGGGACAGGAAGGCGATCGGGAGGGTGACCATGAAGGCGAGCAGGGATACGGCCCGGACCTCGCGGGCCGCTGCGCCCAGCGCGGCGCCGGCAGTGCCCAGGGCCGCGCCGCTGGCGAGGATCGCTATCAGCCAGAGGCCAATGCGCCCCCAGTGCAGGGGGACGAAGGGGGACAGCCCGGCGAGCATCAGCAGGGTCACGAGCAATCCGGCGATGAGGCCCAGCGCGACCTTCTCGGTGAGCAGGCCCGTGGGCGAGACGAGGCCGCGAGTCAGGCGCGGGAAGGCGTTCTCCTCGCGCTCCAGGGCAAGCGAGCCGGCGACGAGGAGGACGGTGACGAAGGCGAGGGTGAAGGTCGCGGCGACGGCGATCGCGAAGACTTCGAGCGGCGGGGTGGAGGCGTTGACCACCTGTTTGTCGACTTCGATCGGCTGCGAGAGGCGGGTCAGCAGGGTCGACGCGGTGCCGAGGTTGTTGCGGGTGAGCGCGGTGAAGCGGAGGACCTGGTCGAGCGAGTCGCGCAGCGCGCCCGCCGGGAGGGTGGCGCGGAGGGCGAGCAGGATGCGGGTCGTGTTGCCCAGCCCGAGGATCGGGATCGCCTGCCCGAGCACCTTGAACTGGCCGCCGTGGACGACGAGGCCGACGAAGCGCCCGCCTTCGTGGGCGATGCGCTGGGCGATGACCAGGTTGGCCTGGGTCAGGAGCGAGTCGATCCGGTCGTTGACCAGGCGCGCCTTGACCGGGTCCTCTTCGTTGACGATCACTTCGACTTCGGGCGTCTGCGGGCTCGGCGTGGAGAGCGAGTTGAGCCGGTCGACGAGGTCGGCGGGCAGGATCAGCGCCGCCAGCACGTCCCCCGAGCGCACCTCTTCGAGCGCTTCGGCGTGGCTCTCGACCGGCACGCACTCGACCCGCCGGCAGATCCGGCCGCTGACCCCGACCTTGGGCAGTTGGGAGGTGCCGACGCTGACCCGGGCGTCGCTCGGCACTTCGTTGAGGAAGGCGACCCGCGGCTTCTCCGGCGATCGCGAGATCGCGAAGCCGACCAGCACGGCGATCAGCACCGGGTAGGCGATGAGCAGGAACGCCTGCAGGGGGGAGCGGCGCAGGATCTGCAGGTCCTTGATCAGGAGCCAGCGCATCAGTGGCCCCGGTGGTGGAGGAAGGCGACGAAGGCGGTCTCGAAATCCTGGTCGGCGGCCTCCGGCGCCTCGCGCCGCACCACCTCGCGCAAAGCGCCCGCCGAGCCGTCGAAGAGCGCCTCGCCGTCGGCGAGGACCAGCAGCCGGCCGCCGTAGCGCTCCGCCTCCTGGATGTCGTGAGTGGAGAAGATCACGGCCGTTCCCCGCCCCTCGGCCAGGGCGGAGACGAACTCCCACAGACGCGCCCGCTGCCGCGGGTCCAGGCCGACGCTGGGCTCGTCGAGCAGCAGCACCGAGGGTCGGGCCAGCAGCCCGATCGCGATGTTGATCCGCTGCTGGTTCCCGCCCGAGAGCCGCGCGACGATCTCCGTCCGCCGCTCGCCGAGCCCGGTCAGCTCCAGCATCTCCTCGAGCGAGGCGTGCGGGTCGGGGTGCTTCTCGAGCCGAGCGAACAGCAGCAGGTTCTCCTCGACGGTCAGCCGTCTGTACAAAGCGGCCTGCTGGGGCACCCAGCCGACCTCGCCCTCCGGCACGTGGACCTCGCCCCCATCGGGCTTGGAGATCCCCGCGAGAATCGACAGCAGCGTCGTCTTCCCCGCCCCGTTGGGGCCGATGATCGCGACAAGCTCCCCGGCGGCGGCGTCGAGACTGACCCCCCGAAGCGCTTCTCGATCGCCGTACCTCTTGACCAGTCCCCGCGCCTCCACGGCGCAGACGGTATCGGCAGGAGGAGGGACGGGGACACCCTCGCCCGGACAATTGCCGGTCTAATGAGACCGGCAATTTGAGTATCCGCCCGTTCGAGGGTGTCCCCGTCCCTCCTCAGTCGTCCCCGTAGAATCGAATCGATGCCCTTTCCGGCCACCCGACTGCGACGCCTGCGCCGCACCGAGGCGTTGCGAGGCCTCGTCCGGGAGACGAATCTCTCTCCAGCCCATCTGATCCAGCCGCTCTTCGTGGTGGCGGGGGAGGGCGTTCGCGAGGAGGTCGAGTCGATGCCCGGGGTCGAGCGCTTCTCGATCTCCGAGCTCGTAGCCGAGGCGACCGAGATAGCGACGGCCGGCATCGGCGCGGTGCTGCTCTTCGGGGTCCCGGCCGCCAAGGACGAGACCGGCTCGGGCGCCTATGACGACGAGGGCGTCGTGCAGATGGCGGTGCGGGCGCTGAAGGAGGCGCACCCGGACCTGACCGTGATCACCGACGTCTGCCTCTGCGAGTACACCTCGCACGGCCACTGCGGCTTCGTCCGCGACGGCGAGGTGGACAACGACATCACGGTCGAGCTGCTCGCCAAGACCGCGATCTCCCACGCCGAGGCCGGCGCCGACGCGGTCGCGCCCAGCGACATGATGGACGGCCGGGTCGGCACGATCCGCCACCAGCTCGACGAGGAGGGCCACCCCGGCGTGCCGATCGTCGCCTACAGCGCCAAGTACGCCTCCGCCTTCTACGGCCCCTTCCGCGACGCGGCCGAGTCGACCCCCGAGTTCGGCGACCGGCGCGGCTACCAGATGGACCCGGCCAACGCGGCCGAAGCGGTGCGCGAGGCGGAGCTGGACCTCGAAGAGGGCGCCGACATGCTGATGGTCAAGCCGGCGACGCCCTACCTCGACGTCGTGCGCCGGGTCAAGGACGCGACCGGCGCGCCGCTGGCCGCCTACCACGTATCCGGCGAGTACTCGATGCTGAAGGCCGCCGCCGCGCAGGGCTGGATCGACGAGCGCGCCGCCGTGCTGGAGACGCTGACCTCGATCCGCCGCGCCGGCGCCGACGCGATCGTCACCTACTACGCGAAGGAGGCAGCCGGATGGCTCTAGCGACCCGAACGAGGGAGCATGCATATCTGATTCTTTGCGACCGACTGAGTGGGAGCGCGTTGTGCTGAAGGTCCCGCAATCGAAGGCGCGCAGCCGCGCCGGCGGCTCGGCGATCCCGCTCGACGAGACCGACAAGCGGCTGATGAACCTGCTGCAGTCGAGCTTCCCCCTCGACCCCGAGCCCTTCGCCCTCGTCGCCTCCGAGGCGGAGCTGGAGCTCGACGACGTCCTCGCCCGCACCCAGCGCCTGCTCGAGGGCCGGATCATCCGCGAGATCACGCCGATCTTCGATACCCGGGCGCTCGGCTACGAGTCGATGCTGGTCGCCGCCAAGGTCGACTCCGAGCATCCCCAGCGCGCCGCGGCGATCGTCAACTCGCACCCGGGCGTCTCCCACAACTACCTGCGCACACACGAGTTCAACCTCTGGTTCACGATCGCCACGCCACCCGATTCCGAGCTCGGCCTGGCCGGAACGCTCGACCTGCTGATGCGTGAGACGGGCGCCGAGTCGATGCGCCAGCTGCCCACCCTGACCCTGTTCAAGATCAACATGAACCTGGAGATGGAGAAGGGCACCGAGGCGCTGGCGGCCGCGGTCGACGCCTCGCCGCCGCGCGAGCTCGAGCCGCAGCCGTATGACGAGCGCGACATCGCCGTGATCCGCGCCCTGCAGGGCCCGATGGAGGCGGTCGAGCGGCCCTACGACGCCGCCGCGGCGGAGGTCGGGATGGGCACGGAGCAGCTGCTCGACCACCTGCGCGGGATGGTCGACCGCAAGCTGCTGCGCCGCGTCGCCGCGATCCTCTTCCACCGCCGCGCTGGCTTCTCCGCCAACGGGATGGGGGTCTGGAAGGTGCCCGAGGCGGAGATCATGGAGGTGGGCGGGCGCATGGCCTCCTTCCGCGGCATCTCGCACTGCTACCAGCGCCCGACCTACGAGGACTGGCCCTACAGCGTCTTCACGATGGCCCACGGCCGCTCGAAGGAGGAGTGCGACGCGATCCTCGACTCGATCGCGGAGGAGTGCGGCATGGGCCCCGACGACCGCGCCACCCTCTATTCCTCGACTGAGTACAAGAAGATCCGCCTCCATTACTTCACCGACGACTACCGGCGCTGGGAAGAGGAACACGGATAGTGGGGCCGGTCTCGGTGGGGGTTCCGCTTAACTTTTTCGGTGGAGACGCTAGGGCTGCCGCCGCAAGGAATTGCCGAAAAAGTACAAGACGCTCCACCCCCACCGAGACCGGCTTCTAGGGTCCCGGTGCGGTCTTCCGAGCTGTATGCGCGGGCGGTGAAGGTGCTTCCGGGGGGAGTCAACTCGCCGGTGCGGGCCATGGGGCAGATCGGGCGGGAGCCGGTCTTCATCGAGCGGGGGGAGGGATGCGAGCTCATCGACGCCGACGGCAACCGGTACGTCGACTGGGTCGGCTCCTGGGGGCCGCTGATCCTCGGTCACGCCAATCCGGCCGTGCTCGACGCGCTCGAGCGGGCCGCGCGGCGCGGCACCAGCTTCGGCGCCGCCACCGAGGCTGAGGTCGAGCTGGCCGAGGAGGTGGTCGCGCGCGTTCCCTCGGCGGAGATGGTGCGGATGACCAGCTCCGGCACCGAGGCGGCGATGAGCGCCGTGCGCCTCGCCCGCGCCGCCACCGGCCGCGAGGCGGTGGTCAAGTTCGCCGGCGCCTACCACGGCCACTCCGACGGGCTGCTCGCCGATGCCGGCTCGGGGCTGGCGACGCACGCGATCCCGTCCAGCCCCGGCGTCACCGCCGCCCAGGCGGCTGGCACCGTCGTCGTGCCCTGGAACGATGGCGCCGCGGTCGAGCGAGCCCTGGCGGAGCACGAGGTCGCGGCGCTGATCGCCGAGCCGCTGCCGGCCAACATGGGCGTGGTGCCGCCCGCCGCCGGGTTTCTCGAGCTGCTGCGCACGCTGAGCGCCGACGCCGGCGCCCTGCTGATCTTCGACGAGGTGATCAGCGGGTTCCGCGTCGCCCGCGGCGGCGCCCAGGAGCTCTACGGCGTGGAGCCCGACCTGACCGTGCTCGGCAAGGTGATCGGCGGCGGGCTGCCGGCCGCCGCCTACGCCGGCCGCCGCGACCTGATGGAGCGGGTCTCCCCAGCCGGTGACGTCTACCAAGCGGGAACCCTCTCCGGCAACCCGCTCGCCACGGCCGCCGGCCTCGCCACGCTGCGCCAGCTCGACGCCGCCGCCTACACGCGCCTCGGCGAGCTGACCGAGCGCCTGGCTGCCGGTCTCGGCGAGCTCGCCGCCGGCCGTCCGCTGCAGGTCGCGACCGTCCCCGGCCTGCTGACGCTCTTCTTCAGCCAGTCCCCGGTGACCGACTTCGCCGGCGCGGCGGCCTGCGACCTCGCGGCCCATGCCCGCTTCTGCCGCGCGATGCTCGCCCGCGGCGCCTACCCGCCGCCGTCCCAGTTCGAGGCTTGGTTCGTCTCGCTGGCCCACGACGAGGCGTCCATTGACCGCACCCTGGAAGCAGCGGCCGAGTCGCTCGCGGAGGCGCTCTGACGTGATCGCCGACCCGAAAGACGCCCTGGTCCTGCTGGCCGCGCGGCTGCGGGCGGGGGAGACGCCGATCTCCCCGCACGTGGTCGAGCCCGGCGAGGAGAAGCCGGTCTTCGGCCTGCTGGCGGCGCTCGGCCCCGGCTCGGCGGCCGCGCCCGGCGAGTACGCCTTCGTGGTCGAGGCGGTGCGCGAGGGCTACCTGCTCCACTACGGTGAGCCGCGCCTGCTGCGGGGCCACGATGAGGATCTAGCGCTGCTGGCCGGCGACTACCTCTATGCGCTCGGGATCGAGCGGCTCGCCGCTCTCGGCGACTCTGCCGCCGTCGCCGCGCTGGCCGAGCTGATCACCCGCTGCGCCCAGCTGCACGCCGAAGGGCGCGAGGATGAGGCGCCCATTCTGTGGCGCGCTTCGGCCCTCGCGGTTGGCGGGGGGGACGATGGCGCCGCGAGTCAATAGACTCCGGACTTCCTGAGGTTGAGCTGTTGAGCGACGAAACGGACAAGCAGAACGGGGCCGAGGCGCCCGCCCGCCCGGAGCGCCCGCAACCCGAGCCGCCCGGATACTTCGAGGGCGAGTCGATGACCCGGCGCCGCGCCTTCACGGTTGCCGTGCAGGGCATCGGCGGCGTCGCCGGCGCGGCGATCGTCCTGCCCGCCGTCGGCTTCGCCCTGGCGCCGATCTTCCACCGCGGCAAGGAGCGCTGGGAGGCGGTCGGCCCGGTCGGAGATTTCGTCGAAGACACCTACCGCCAGGTCGTCTTCACCGAAACCGAGAGCATCGGCGACGCCGGCAAGACCACCGCCTACATCCGCCGCAGCTCCAAGCAGCTCGACGAAGAGCCGGGCAAGTTCGTCGCCGTCTCCAACCGCTGCGCGCACCTCGGCTGCCCGGTGCGCTTCGTCGAGGCGGCCGGCAACTTCATCTGCCCCTGCCACGGCGGCGTCTACGACTTCCAGGGCAAAAGGATCGGCGGTCCGCCGGTGCGCCCGCTGGACCAGTTCCAGACCCGCGTCCGCAACGGCCAGGTCGAGGTCGGGCCGCGCTTCAGCGTCACCTCCCAGCTCGAGCCGGTGCGCGCCCGCGACCCCGGCGAGTTCACCGGCGGCATCTGGGAATATCTGTATCCGCCGCGTCCGTCCACCTTCCCACCGCCCAGCGGCTGAGCGGCTAGACGACGATGAAGCTCGACTCCCTGATCCCCGCACCGCTCCGCAAACCGGCAAAGCCCGGCGAGGGCAACGGCGCCAAGGGCGCGGCTCCGGCCGATCTGAAGACGGCCCCGCCCGAGCGCCCCTCCGACGCGCAGCGGCTCAAAGAGCGCGCGGTCGAGGCACCGGTCGACGTGCTCGCCTGGGTCGACCAGCGCACGGCTGCCTCCGGCTTCCTCACCGGGATGCTCTACCGCAAGGTGCCGAAGGGGACCAACTGGTTCTACACGCTCGGCTCCGCGACCCTGATCGCCTTCATCGCCCAGGCGACCACGGGGGTCTTCCTGGCGATGTTCTACACCCCCTCGACGACCCAGGCCTACGCCTCGATCGCCCACATCAACAACGACGTCTTCCTCGGCCAGCTGGTGCACGGGATGCACAAGTGGGGCTCGAGCATCATGGTGATCCTCGTCTTCCTGCACATGGGCCGCACCTTCTTCTTCGGCGCCTACAAGTACCCGCGGGAGCTCAACTGGGTGATCGGCGTGGTGCTGCTGATCCTGACGATGACGATGTCGTTCACCGGCTACCTGCTGCCCTTCGACCAGCGCTCCTTCTGGGCCTCGGTCGTCGGCATCAACATCAACGGAACCGGCCCGGTGGTCGGGCCCTACCTGAGCGACTTCCTGCGCGCCGGCCCCGAGCTGGGAGCGACGACGCTGTCGCGCTTCTACGCGATCCACATGCTGCTCGTCCCCGGCGCGATCATCGCCCTGATCGGCGCCCACATGTACCTCGTCGTCAAGCTCGGCACGACGGCGCCGCCCTGGCTCAAGGCCGACAAGCCGAAGGTCGCGGCCCCCAGCGCCCAGCTCGACGCCGGTGCCGAGGGCAACGGAGCGTCGCCCTCATGAAGCCGGCGGAGAAGCAGGCGTATCTCGAGGAATACGAGCTGCTGAAGAAGAAGGGCAAGCCCTTCTTCCCCTACGCGGTGCTGAAGGACTCGGCGATGATGCTCGTCGTCGTCGGCGTGATCATCCTGATGTCGGTCCTCTTCGGCGCCGAGCAGGGCCCCAAGGCGGACCCGACGACGACGACCTACGTGCCGCGTCCCGAGTGGTACTTCTTCTTCCTCTTCGAGCTCCTGCGCGTGATCAAGCCGCCGGAGCTGGTCCCGATCGCGACGATCGGGATCCCGACGATCTGCATGGTGCTGCTGCTCCTGCTGCCGTTTTACGACCGTGGCCCGGAGCGCAACCCGATCCGCCGTCCGATCGCGACGACGGCCGGCTGCCTGACGATCGTCGCGATGGCCTACCTGACCTACCTCGGCGCCACCGGCGGCTCGCCGACCGAGATCGACATGAAGGTCGCGCCGCGCTACGAGGCCGGCAAGGAGGTCGTCGCCGGCTCGGGCTGCCTCGCCTGCCACAAGCTCGGCGAGAACGGCAACAACGGCCCGGGGCCCGAACTGACCCACATCGCGCAGCGAATCCCGCGTGCGGCGATCGTCCGCTCGGTTGAAATCGGCCCCGGCATCATGCCCTCCTTCCGCGACCTGCCGCCGAAGAAGATCAACGAGCTCGCCGATTTCCTCTCGTCACTCGACTGAGCCGCGCCGCCGCCGCCCGCTAGGTTTCGTGTGAGCGTGGGCGCCATCAACACAAACCGCACGTCGCCCGAGTTCGCCGGGCAGGTGAACCGCATGTTCGATCGGGTCGCCAGCCGCTACGACGCGCTCAACTCGGTGATGACCGCGGGCCTGCACCACCGCTGGCGCGAGCGGGCCGCCGCTCGCGCCGAGCTCGAGCCCGGCGGCTCGGCGCTCGACATCTGCTGCGGCACCGGCGACCTGGCGCTGGAGCTGGCCGCAAGGGTCGCCCCCGGCGGCCACGTCGTCGGCTGCGACTTCTCCGAGCCGATGCTCGACCTCGCCCGCGAGAAGGCGGATGCGCGCGGCGCGGCCGGAGTCCGCTTCGAGTGGGCCGACGCGCTCAGCCTGCCCTACGACGCCGGCCGCTTCGATGCGGTCACGGTCGGGTTCGGAGTCCGCAATCTCGCCGACCTCGATCGCGGCCTGCGGGAGATGGCGCGCGTCCTGCGCCCGGGCGGGCGCCTGGTCATCCTCGAGATCACGCAGCCGACGCGCCCGCCGCTCTCGACCTTCTTCTCGCTCTGGTTCGACCGGATCGTGCCGCTGCTGGGCAGCTTCTCGGAGGAGTCCGAGGCCTACTCCTACCTGCCGGAGTCGGTTCGGAGCTTCCCCGTCCCTTCGCGGCTCGCGGAGACGATGGACGCCGCGGGCTTCGAGCGGATCCGCTGGACGATTCTCGCCGGGGGGATCATCGCGATCCACAGCGGCGTCCTCAGGTGACCAGGCCCTCTGCCGTCCCACCCCCGGTGACCGCCGTGCTCGATGCGTCGAGCCGCTGGCTGCCGGCGCGGCTGGGCGAGGTCGAGGAGGTGCTGCGCGAGCAGAGTCGCGGCCACGGAGACACCCTCGCCCGCGACGCGGGCGCGACCCTGGCGGCGGGTGGCAAGCGGCTGCGGCCGCTGCTGGTCCTGCTCTGCGCCGGCGCCGACGGGGGCGAGGGGGCGGTTCGGGCGGCGTCGTCGATCGAGCTCGTCCACATGGCGACCCTGGTTCACGACGACGTGCTCGACGCCGCGCCGCTGCGCCGCGGCCTGCCGACGGTCGCCGCCACCTCGGGCCGTGAGCAGGCCGTCGCCGTCGGCGACCTGCTCTTCTCCCGCGCCTTCGCCCTGCTCGCGGAGCACGGGGAATCCCGCCGCGTCGCCCTGCTGGCCGAGGCCTCGGTCGCTCTGGCGGAGGGCGAGCTGGCGCAGCGCCACGATGCCTTCGACCTGACGGTCAGCGAGCAGCGCTACCTGGACCGCTGCCGCCTGAAGACCGGAAAGCTGTTCGAGTGCGCCTGCCTGCTCGGCCGCGACGCAGAGCCGCTGGGTGCCTTCGGCGCCGCGATCGGCCTCGCCTTCCAGCTGCTCGACGACGTGCTCGACGTCGCCGGCCCCCCGGAGCGGACCGGCAAGGCCCGCGGCACCGACCTGCTCGACGGCACGGTCACGCTGCCCCTGGTTCTCGCTGCCGGCGCCGACGAGTCGATTCGCTCGGCCGATCTGCGCGGACTCGACCCGCCCGCCGCCGAGGCCCTCTGTGACCGGATCGCCGCCACCGGCGCCCTCGCGCAGGTGCGGCAGCGCGCCCTGGGGATGGTCGAGGCGGCCAAGGCGCGGCTTGATTCCGCCTCGTTCGACCCAGAGCAGCGCAAGCTGCTCAACCTGGTCGCCGACGGCGTCGTGCAGCGCTACAGCTAGAGGAAGTCGTCGGCGGAGATCAGGTCCGCGTCGAGCGCGATCGCGAAGGTGTCGGCGACGTGCTGCATGTTCTCGTGCTCGAGCGCCTTCAGCACCTCGCTCAGCGCGCGGGTGCCGAGGTCGAGCTCCTCGTCGAAGGCGTCGATCTCCGCTTCGCCGTGGATTTCGTTGCCGCTCCAGTCGCACTCGGGGCAGCGCCGCCAGAGTCGCCAGTGGCCACGATCGCCGGCCTGCTCCCAGCAGGTCGGCTGGACCAGGGTCGAGGCGCACCGGGGGCAGACGTGGAGGCCGGCTTCGGTCTTCGTCTGGGGTGCGCTTGCGTTCCGCATACCTGCCTTATCGAACCCGTGAAAGAGCGACTCAATCCGCACTTTCCCGCTATGAGGCATGAAAAACCCAATTTCGAGTAACGCCGCTGCCCAATTCGACGTGATCCGATCGCCACTCGCGACCGTTACCATGGGTCGATGCCAAACGTTGGACCTTTCGAGCTCGCGATCGTCCTGATCATCGCCCTTGTCGTCTTCGGGCCCAAACGGCTGCCGGAGCTGGGCCGTTCGCTCGGCAAAGGGATCCGCGAGTTCCGCGGCTCGGTCAGCGGCGACAGCCATGACGAGCCCGAGCGTCCAGAGGCGATCGAGCCGCCCAAGCCCCCCGTCGCCCCGGCGGCCGAGGGCGAGCCAGCGGCCCACGACCGCCGCTGAGGCCGCTCGCCGTGGCCCGGATGAGGCCGGTCTCCCACGAAGACCGGTTGACGCTGGTCGAGCACCTCGACGAGCTGCGGATGCGGATCGTCATCTGCCTCGCCGTCCTCGGCGTCGCCCTGGCCCTCTGCTTCTGGCAGAACCACCTGCTGCTGGAAATCGCCTCGGGGCCGCTGCCCAGCGACCACAAGAAGCTGCTCACCTTCGGCGTCACCGAGGCCTTCACCACAACGCTGACCGTCGCCACCTACGGCGCGCTCATCCTCTCCCTGCCGATCCTGCTCTACCAGGCCTACGCCTACCTGCTGCCCGCCTTCAGCCAGCGCGAGCGCCGCGTCGTGCTGCCGATCATGCTGCTCGCACCCGTGCTCTTCCTCGCCGGCGTCGCCTTCGCCTACTTCGTCGTGATGCCGGCCGCGGTCAAGTTCCTGCTGGGGTTCAACGACACCCAGTTCAACGTCCAGGTCCGCGCCCGCGACTACTACAGCTTCTTCTCGACCACGCTGCTGGCCGGCGGCATCGTCTTCCAGCTGCCGCTCGCGATCCTCGCAGTAACCAGGCTCGGCATCGTCAGCGTCGAACAGCTCTCGAAGAACCGCCGCTACGCCTACCTGGTGATCGCCGTCGTGGCCGCGGCGCTGCCCGGCGTCGACCCGATCTCGATGCTGATCGAGATGGTGCCGCTGCTTGTTCTGTATGAGTTGAGTATCTTGATCGCTCGTGCCTTCGGCAGTCCGAAGGCGGCGGGAGGATTGGCAAGGCCCTCAACACAGGAGCGGTGACCCGAGTTGGCAGAAAGCGGCGAGCGGCGGATGCTCTTCGACATCCGGGGACGGCGGAAGCACGTCGTCCGCGTCGTCTACGCGATCCTCGCGCTGCTGATGGGCGCCAGCCTCTTCCTCGTCGTCGGCCCGTTCAGCCTCGGCAACCTGATCAACGGCGGCAGCTCCGCCTCCGACGCCGCCAAGGTGCTCGACGAACAGGCGGAACGGATCGAACGGAAACTGGTCCGCAGCCCGAATGACGAAGCGCTGCTGCTCTCGCTGACGCGGACCCGAATCGGCGCCGCCAACGCGCTCACCGAAGTCGATCCGGAAACCGGGGCCTCAGTTGCCACGGTCGAAAGCCACCAGGAACTCGAACGCGCGGTCGAAGCCTGGAACCGCTACCTGAAGCAGGCCAAGGAACCGAGCGCCTCGGCGGCGCTGCTCGTCGCCAGCACCTACTTCGGCCTGGCCGAATCGGCGCGCAGCCTCGAAGAAGCGGTTACCAGCGTCGCCAAGGCAGCGGAGACCCAGCGGATCGCGGCCGAAGCACAGCCGACGATCAACTCGCTCACCACCCTCGCCATCTACCAGTACTACGCGGGCAACTTCGCCGCCGGCGACAAGGCCGCCTCGCAGGCCGAAGCAAAAGCCGGGACCAAGGCGGAAAAGAAACAGATCAGCACGCAGATGGACGAATACCGCAAGCAGGGCAAGGCCTTCGAAAAGCAGAAGAAGGAAATCGCCAAAGCCGAAAAAGGCCAAGGCAAAGAACGCCTGGAAAACCCCCTGGGCGGCCTGAGCAGCAGCGGCTCCCTCGGCGAATAGCTCACCCAGCCAAGACCGGTTTTCACGCGTTCGGATGGTGGCTGGCAAGGAAGCGGTGGCCGCCGTGTGCGTATGCACACAAGGCCGCCAATGACGCAGTCCAGCCGCCTTCCGAACGCGTGAAAATGGGCCGCGAAGGACTCGAACCTTCAACCTTGAGCTTAAGAGGCTCCTGCTCTAACCAGTTGAGCTAGCGGCCCGGGCGGGCAATTATAGGAAGGTCGGCTACTTGCGGACCGTGCAGCCCTTTTCGACGGAGCCTTCGATGATCGTTCCGTCGGCGAAGGTGAAACGTCCGCGGGTGCGGAGGACGCCGTCGCTGCAGCGGGCGGCGGTGTAGCTGCGTTCCCGGCCGCGGTAGCGGTAGTGCTTGCCGATCTTGGCGTCGAGGTGGATCAGGGAGCCCAGTCCGGCTGCTATCGGCGGCACGTCGATCGTCGCCCGGTAGCGGAACTCTCCGGCTCGTTTTTCGATCGGGATCGTGATCACGAAGGTCTGAGTCGCCGGCACGGTCGTTCGGGCGTGGAAGACGACCGTCGGGTTGCCTTCCTGGCGGGGGCCGTTGAAGAAGGTGACCGGTGAGCTCGCCTTCACGGCGCCGCTCTGCAGGGTTATCAGCGCGTCGATGTGGCCAGTCCCGACGATCGCTCCGGCGCAGCGACTGCGCGCTTCGGCCGGCGTCGTTTCCTGCAGCGATGCCGGCTGGCAGATCGGCAGGCCGACGGTGGTCAGCCTGCCGTCGCGGTCGAAGTCGATCACGGCCTGCTGCAGCGGCGGCGGCGCGCCGCCACCGACCGCCTTCAGGTTCGCGGTGCCGCGGAAGTCGATCGGGGCAAAGGCGCGTTTGGGCAGCTGCCGCGGCGTGAAGCCGCCGTCGGCAGTGAGCACGAGGTTGCCCACTCTGACCAGCGCCGCGTTCGCCCCCCCAGCCAGCAGGGCGCAGGCGATCAACACCCCGATTCCCAGAAGCCGCTTCATCTCCCTGTCAAGCAGGCTAGCGCGCCGATCAAGTCGGCCGGAGGGCGTCTTAACAGAGTCTTCTCCGCCGTTCGAGTGACCTAAACGCCAAACTATGCAACGTGCCTGTGAGGAGGAGCAGGGGGCGGAGCGATGACGCGCGCGCGGAGCGCGATGGAAAAGCCCGTCCCCCACTGATGCTGCGCCACCCGCGCCGGACGCTGGCGGTGGCGTTGGTGCTGATCGCGGTCCTCGTCTCCTTCGGCTTCAGCCTCGAGGACAGGCTGACCCCGAGCACGCTGGACATCGGCGGCACGCCGGTCCACCGGGCCAACGGCATCCTCGGCCAGTACTTCGGCGACTCGGCGCCCTTCGTCGTCCTGCTGCGCGGCGAGCCGGCGGCGATCGACCGTCAGGGGCCGGACCTGATCCGCGCCCTGAGCCTCGACCCAAAGGTGACGACCCTCTCGCCCTGGGATCGCGGCCAGGTCGGCCGCCTGCGGCCAAGCCCGCGCGAAGCGCTGATCATCGCCGACTTCCACGTCGGCCTCGACCAGGCGACCAACGAAAAGGTGCCGTACCTCGAACGCCTGCTAGAAGAGAAAATCCGCTCGCCGGTCGAGGCGACCCAGAGCAGCTTCTACACGCTCTCGCGCTCGATCCAGGACGAGTCGATCACGGCCGCCGAGCGCGGCGAGCTGATCGCCCTGCCGATCCTCCTGGTCGTCCTGCTGCTCGTCTTCCGCTCGCCGATCGCGGCGGCGATCCCACTCGGCTTCGGCGCGATCGCCGTCTTCTCCTCGCGCGGCCTGCTCTCGATCGCCACCCACTTCTTCGACGTCAGCGCCCTGGCGCTGACCGTCTGCTCGATGATGGGCCTGGCCCTGGGGGTCGACTACGCGCTGCTGATGGTCTCCCGCTTCCGCGAGGAGCTCGCGACCGGAGCCAGCCCGATCGACGCCGCCTGGGCGACCCGGCGCACCGCCGGCCGCACGACCGTCTTCGCCGGCAGCACCCTCGTGCTCTCGATGGTCGTCGCCCTCTTCGTCGTGCCCGGCGCCCTGCTCGCCTCGCTGGCCGGCACCCTGGCGATGGTCGTGGTGCTGACCGTGATGGTGGCCACCCTGCTCGGGCCGCCGATCCTGGTCCTGGTCGGGCCCAGGATCGACCTCTGGCGAATCGGTCCCGCCCCGAATGGCGAGCGCTCGCGGCTGATGGTCATCGTCACCGCCGCTCTGCGCCGGCCGGTTCCGGTGGCGGCGGCGATCGGCGCCGTCGTGCTCGTCCTCGCGGCGCCGGCGCTGGCGCTCAAAACCGGGCCGTTCAGCATCAACCAGCTCCCGCACGACGACCCGGCCCGGGTCGACGCGGAAACCGTCCAGAAGTCGTTCGCCGGCTTCGAAGCGCCGTTCACGATCATCGCCGCGGCCCGCAACGGGACGATCACCGATCCGCATCGCCTCGCCGTGCTCAGCCGCTGGCAGCGCCGCATCGCCGCCGAGCCCGGGGTGGAAAGCGTGGTCGGGCCCGAACAGGTGGCCAAGGCGGTCGAACCGCTGCGCGACGCCGGCACGGCGCTCTTCGCCTCGAACGAAAAAACGGGACCGCTGTCGACCTTCTCCAGACTGGGCAAGAACCTCGGCCGCGTCGCCGACGGGGTGGCGACCCTGCGCAGTGGCCTCTCGCAGGCCACCTACGGCGCCGGCCTGCTCGCCGAAGGTTCCGGCAAGGCGGAAACGGGAGCGATCGAACTCGCCAGCGGCCTGACGCAGGCAGCCGCCGGCAGCGCCGAAGCCGTCTCCGAACTGGACGAATTCGCCAAGGGCGCGCACGAACTCGCCAACGCGCAGGAAAGGGCCGCGACCGGCGCGCTGGCGCTGAAGCTGAACCTTCCCGACGTCGCCACCACGCTGCGCCTCAACGCGCTGCCGCGCGCCCGCAAAGTGCAGAAGGCGCTGAACGAAGCCGCCAAGGTCACCGTGCCCACCCTGAAGAGCGCCGCAACGGCGGCCAACGAACAGCTGCAGACCGCCCGCCAGCAGCTCGAAGGGATGACCTCGGGCAAGTCGGACCCCAACTACGACCCGGCGCTGGAAGCCGTGCGCCGCGCCGAGGCCGCGGTGAGCGGGACCTACCCGGGGTCGGGCGAGCCGTACGCTCCCGACTACGCCGGGCTGCCGGCCGAACTCGATTCCCTGGACACGGCGCTGCTGGAGAGGGCCGCGGACGCGGAAGAAGTCGCGCGCTACATCGTCTCGACCGACAAAACGATCGGCCAACTCTCTGGGGTCGCCAAAAGGCTCTCCGAAGGCCTCGACGAAATCAAGAAAGGCGGCAACGAATTCGCGGTCGGCGCGACCCGGATCGACAAGGAAACCAAGCAGCTCGCCGCCGGCCTCGCCCAGCTGGGCTCGGGCGCCGACCAGATCGCGGGCGGGCTGACACAGCTGACCGGGGGGACCAGCGAGCTGGAACGCAACCTGGCCGAGGCCTACAGCCGCTCCTACCCGCTCCAGTCCGGCACGCGCCGCATCCAGGTCCGGGTCCAGTCGCAGGGCGAACGGGTCAACCGCCGCGTCGACCGGGTGCGGAACACCTCGCCCGGCCTCTTCAACTCCGGCTACTTCGTCCTCTCGGCCCTCGACGGCACGCGCGGCCGGACGCACGAGCGCGCCTCCGAAGCGGTCGACCTGAACAAAGGCGGCCAGGCGGCGACGATCACCGTTTTCTCCCGCTACCCGTTCAACTCGGAGGGCTCGATCGACCTCAACAAGCGGCTCGAAGACGCCGCCGACGGGCTCAGCGAAGAAGCCGACGTGGAAGCGGGCGTCGCCGGGGGGCCGCCGACGCTCAACACCTACAGCCGCGTGACGAGAGACAGGCTGCCGCTCGAGATCGCGGCGATCACGCTCGCCACCTTCCTCATCCTCGTGCTCGTCCTGCGGGCGCTGCCGCTGGCGGCGATCGCCGTCGGCCTCAACCTCGCCACGGTCGCCGTCGCCTTCGGCGTCCTCACCCTGCTCAACCAGCTGCCGGAGAGCGTGCCGCTGGGCGGCCGCGAATACGTCGACGCGGTGGGCATGGTGATGATCTTCGGCATCGTCTTCGGGCTCTCGATCGACTACGCGGTCTTCCTCCTGGTGCGGATGCGCGAGCACTACGACCGCGAGGGCGACAACGCGGCGGCGATCGAGTTCGGCCTCGAAAAGACGGCCCGGGTGATCACCGGCGCCGCGGTGATCATGATGGCCGTCTTCATCGCCTTCGCCGGGGCGCCGATCGCGACGGTCAGCGAGCTCGGAGTCGGGCTGACCGTCGCGGTGCTGCTCGACGCCACCGTGGTCCGCATCGTCCTGCTGCCGGCGCTGATGCTGCTCGTCGGCGACAGGGTCTGGTGGCTGCCGCGCCCGCTGGAGCGGGTGCTGCCGCGGCTCAACGTCTGACGCGCGCCCCTACTACTTCTTTCCTTCCGGCTTCTGGGCGCACTTCTGCACGAGGGTCGGCGTCAGCGATTCACCGTCCTTGAAGACGAACTCGCCACGCGCTTTCATCTTCTTGCTGACGCAGGTCGAGCTGACGTAGCTGCGCAGCTTCCCCTTGTACCTGAAGGTCTTGAAGATCTTCACGTGGAAGCCGGTGATAGCGCCCTGGCCGCCGGCGATCAGCGGGATGCTGACGTCCAGGCGCGGCCCGTAGCCTTCCTTGTCGTAGTTGGTCACGGTGCCGACCAGGACCAGGGTGGTCTGGATCGGCGCCTGGCTGTAGGTGTGCAGGAGGATCACCGGCTTGCCGCCCACGGGGACGCCGTTGAAGGCGGTGATCGTCGTGCCCACCGGGAAGATTTTGGTGCCGACGACGAGGTCGGCGGTGCCGTCGCCGCTGCCGATCTTCGCCTTTTTGCAGGTTTCCAGAGCCACTTCGGTCGAGGTGTTCTGGATCAGGCCGGCGTCGCAGGTCGGGTAGCCCTTGCTGAAGATCTTCACGCCTTTGGCGAAGTCGACGATCGCCTGCACGGCCGGTATCGGAGCGCCGTTGTTGGCGGCCGGATTGGTCGTCGTGGTCGCCGTTTTGACGTCGAGCGTGACCGGTTCGGCCGTTTTCTTCGAGAGCTTCTGCGGCGTGATGCTGACCGCGATGCTCTGGGTGTTGCCGTCGGGCCCGTTCAGGACCGGCGACTGGACTGCTGCGGCCACTCCGGCCACCGCGATTGCCGCGGCCACCGCCAGGGCTCCAACAAGGGTCAGACGTTTGCGCATTGGCTTCGCTCCTCTTTCGATTTGGCCCCTGCGCCTCCCGCCTTCCCTAACCCGCCGCAAGTCCAGAGTAGCGCGTTGAATTCCAGTTAAGTCCCTGCTCGGCGCACGCGTGACAGCGGGTTGCTCGGATACGATTCTGCGGCCGTTCCCCCGGATCGGAGGCCGGGGAACCGCAAGCGACGATCCGTGGCTGCTAACCCCTCAGGCGAGGATTCAAGCCCGGCGCAAAGCCGGGGGGTCACCCCCGCGCGAATTGCGGTGATCTCGGCGCTCGCCGTCGGGGTCCTCGCGCTCCTCTACATCGCCTTCTTCAGCGGCAGCGGCGAACACAAGTACAACCTCCTCTTCCAGAACGCCAGCCAGCTCGTGCCCGACAACCAGGTTCTGATCGGCGGCCAGCCGGTCGGCTCGGTGGAAAGCATCGAGCTGACCGAAGACAACCTCGCCAAGGTCGTGGTCAGCGTCGAACAGGAGCTGCACACGGGCACCACCGCGACGATCCGCGCCACCTCCCTCTCGGGCGTCGCCAACCACTACGTCTCGATCAGCCCCGGGCCGAACAGCAACCCGTCCCTCGACGAAGGCGCGACCCTCGGCCTCGCCTCGACCACCACGCCGGTCGACATCGACCAGTTCTTCAACACCTTCCCCAAGCCAGTGCGCCGTGCATTGGGCGAGTTCGTGCGCGGCAACGCCGACGTCTACGCCGGCGTCGGGAAGCCGGCCAACAGCACCTTCAAGTACCTCGGCGTCGGCTTCAACCGGGCGGGCGCCTTCGTCCACGACCTCAACGCCGACGAAAAGCTCTTCGCCCGCTTCCTGGTCAGCTCCAGCCGCCTGGGCACGGCCGTCTCCGAACGCGGCGAAGAGCTCTCCAGCGCGATCGCCAACGCCAACGCCGCCTTCGGCGCGATCGCCGGCCAGAACGTCGCCCTGGGGCGCAGCCTGGAGCTGCTGCCGTCGACCTTCCGCCAGGCCAACACCACATTCGTCAACCTGCGCGCGGCGCTCGACGACCTCGAACCGCTGATCGAGACCGCGGGGACGGCGACCAAGGGCCTGGCCCCCTTCCTCAGCGAACTTCGCCCGGTCGTCTCGAAAGCGGTCCCGGTCTTCAAGAACCTCCGCCTGACCGTCGCCCGCAACGGCTTCGCCAACGACTCGGCCGAACTCCTGGCCGATCTGCCCGTCGTCGAACAGCGGGCCAGCAGGGCCTTCCCGCATGCCGAAGGCGCGATCTCGGCCTTCCAGCCCAACCTCAACTTCATCCGCGCCTACACGCCGGACCTCTTCAACGGCTTCGCCAAGCTCGGACAGGTCACGGCGCCCTACGACGGCAACGGCCACTACGCGCGGGCCAGCCTCTCCGGCCTCAACCTCTTCAAGTACAACGGCGAAACCCGGGGCCTGGAACCGATCGCGCCCAGCGAACAGTACGGCGCGTTTGGCTCCGAAGCAGGTGTCAAGCGACGCTGCCCGGGCGGCGCCAGTCAGCCCGCCGCCGACGGCTCCAGCCCCTTCGTCGAACCGCCCTTCAGCGGCTCCGGCGTGACCACGTCCGAGTGCAACCCGGCCGACGCGCCGCCCGGCCCATGAGGAGGACGCTCGCCATAGGGGCGCTCGTCGCGGCGGTCGTCGTCGTGATCGTGCTGATCGTCTCCGGCAGCAGCGGCGGCAGCGACTACGTCGTGCGGGCGATCTTCGACAACGGCGGCTTCATGGTCAAGGGCGAGCAGGTGCGCGTCGCGGGCGCCAACGTCGGCGAAATCGAGTCGGTCGGCGTCACCCTGCCGGGCGAGGTCGACAGCTACGAAAACGGCGAGGAAAAGGCGGTCGACGGCAAGGCAGTGATCGTGATGAAGATCACCGATCCCGGCTTCCAGGACTTCCGCAGCGACGCCTCCTGCCTGATCCGGCCGCAGTCGCTGATCGGCGAGAAGTTCGTCGACTGCCGCCCCACCGCCCCTCGCGCCCCCGGCTCGTCGCCGGCGCCGGCGCTGAAGAAGATCCCGTCCGGCCAGCCCGGCGCCGGCCAGTACCTGCTGCCGCTGGAGAACAACAGCACCAGCGTCGACCCCGACCTGATCAACGACATCAACAAACTTCCCTACGCGCAGCGCTTCCGGCTCATCTTCAACGAACTCGGCGCCGGCCTCGCCGGCCGCGGCGCAGACATCGAGGCCGCGGTGAAGCGCGCCAACCCGGCCCTGCGCGACATCGACCGCCTGCTCGGCATCCTCAACGCCCAGCGCGAGCAGCTGACCCAGCTCGCCGCCGACTCCGAGCAGATTCTCGAGCCGCTCTCGCGCGAACGGGCGCACGTCGCCGGCTTCTTCGTCAACTCGGGCGCCGCGGGGCGGGCCAGCTCCGAACGCGGCGCCGATCTGGAAGCCTCGCTGCGCAAGTTCCCCGCCTTCCTGCGCGAGTTCCGGACCACCATGCGCAGCTTCCAGGGCTTCACCGACACGGCTACCCCGGTCTTCACCGAGCTCGGCAAGGCCGCGCCCGCCTACACGGAAGCGACCCGCCTGCTCACTCCCTTCTCGGCCGCGTCGACCGTCTCGCTCAAGTCGCTGGGCGTCGCCGGCGAAGAATCGGGCCCGACCTTCCGGGCCGCGGACCCGATCGTGATCAAGGCACGCGATCTGGCCCGCTCTGGAGCCAGTCCAACCACCAAGCTGGCGGAATTCTTTGAAAGCACCAGGGAAACGAAGGGCTTCGACGGCCTCGTCGACCTGATCTACAACACGACCGCCGCGTCCAACGCGTACGACAAGTACGGCCACTACACACGCATCCTCACGACGCTGACGAACTGCCTCGAATACGAGCTCGAAGCGAGCGGCTGTTCGGCGAAGTTCACAGGCGAAAACGCGAGCACCTCCTCCCTGACCGGCGCCGCGCTTCGCTCCTTCCTCGAAGAAGCGGAAGCAAGCCAGGCCGGCGGCACACTCGCGCGGCCGAGCACTTCCACGCAGTCCCTGGCCCCGTCAGCCCCCACCGAGCCGTCAGCCCCGGAGCTCAGCGAAGGTCGCCAGCTGGGCGCCGCGAAGGCGCTGCCGGCACCGCGGCAGCGTGCCCTCCTCGACTACCTCCTCGGCCCATGAGAAACCGCAGCGGCATACAGGGGGTGGCGAGCAGCCCGGTGATCGTCGGGGCGGTGACCGTGCTGGTCGTGATGGTCGCCGTCTTCCTCGCCTACAACGCCAACAACGGCCTGCCGTTCGTCTCGACCTACAACCTCAAGGCGCGGGTGCCCAACGCCAACGCCCTGGTCAAGGGCAACGAGGTGCGGATCGGCGGCGCCCGGGTCGGCGTGGTCAAGTCGGTGGTGCCGGTGCAGACGGGGGACGGGGGCGTCGCCGCCGAACTCAGCCTCAGCCTCGACAAGAACGTGCAGCCGCTGCCGGTCGACTCGACGATGATCATCCGCCCCAAATCGCCGCTCGGCCTCAAGTACGTGCAGATCACCCCCGGGACCTCCTCGAAGGGCTTTGCAGCCGGCGAAACGATCCCGCTCTCCGCCTCGCGGCCCGAACCGGTCGACATCGACCAGTTCTTCGACATGTTCGACGAGCGCACGCGGGCGGCGATCCAGCGCAACCTCGCCGGCTTCGGCAACGCCCTCGCCGGCCGCGGACCGCAGATCAACAACGCCTTCGTCGCCCTGCGCCAGCTGGTCGAAAGCAGCCAGCCGGCACTTGGGGACCTGGTCGCGCCGAGCACCGGCTTCGGCGAGTTCTGGCGGGCGCTGGAGGCCTTCAACGCGACCCTGGCGCCGGTTGCCGAGCAGCAGGCGAGCATGTTCGCCGCACTCGACCGCACCTTCGCCGCCTTCGCCCGCGTCTCGCGGCCCTACATCCAGGAAACGATCGCCAAGGGCCCCGAAACGCTGGACTCCGTCACCGCCGACCTGCCGGCGCTGCGGCCCTTCTTCCGCAACTCAGAACGCTTCTTCGCCGCGCTGAAGCCGGGGGCCAAGGCCCTCGGCGAAACGGCGCCGACGATCGCGGGTGCGCTGCGGGCGGGGATCCCGGTGCTGAACGCGTCGCCGACCCTCAACGCGCAGCTGCCGCCGACCGCGGACGCTCTGCTCGCCTTCCAGCGCTCGACCGGCGTCTTCAACGGCCTCGACCTCCTGATCGACACGAACAAGACCCTGCAGCCGGCGATCAAGTTCATCGGGCCTGCTCAGACCACGTGCAATTACCTCACGCTCGCCTTCCGCAACCTGGCCAGCGCCTCGAGCGAAAGCAACGGCGCGGGCGGCTGGTTCAACGCGATCACCTTCCAGCCTGCGCCAGGGGCCAATTCCGAGGCCGGCCCGGCCTCGGCACCGGCCAACGGGCCCGGCCTCAATCACCTCCATTCCAATCCGTACCCCAATACGGCCTCACCCGGGCAGCCGAAGGAGTGCGAAGCGGGCAACGAGCAGTACGAATTCGGCGTGACGCGGATCGGCAACACGCCCCGCGCCGACGGCACCAAGACCGCCGGGCAATCTGACAAGCAAAAACAACGCGGGAAGGCGAAGTAATGGGCCGGCTTCCGGAGCGAGACACCAGGGTGGGGGCGACCAACAGCCGCTTCAAGTGGCGGCCGAGCAACGCCGCGATCGCGGTGATCTTCCTGCTCGTCTTCACTGTCGGGCCGTATCTCGCCTTCACCGGCCACGTGCCCTTCACCAGCTATGGCTACGAGCTGAAGGCGACGTTCAGCAACGGGGTCAACATCGCCACCAACTCGCCGGTGCGGATCGCCGGAGTCGAAGTCGGCCGCGTGATCTCGACCGAGCGCGACGGCAACGCGACCACCGTCACCTTCACCGTCGAAGGCAAAGGCCGCCCGGTCCACGACGACGCCTTTGCCGCGATCCGGCCGCGGATCTTCCTCGAGGGCAACTTCTTCATCGACCTCTCCCCGGGCAGCCCCAGCGCGCCCGAGCTGGACAGCGACGCGACGATCCCGGTCAGCCATACCTCCACCTGGGTGCAGATCGACGAAGTGCTGACCGCCCTGCAGGCGCCGGTCCGCGCCGACCTCAGCCACCTGCTGGACGGCTACGGCACGGCTCTGACCCACGAGCCGACTCCGGCCGAAGACGTGGGGCAACTGCCCGAGGTGCACGGCAAGAGCGGCGCTCAGGCGCTCAACGGCGCCTTCCAGTACGGAGGCGACGCCGGTCGCTACAGCGCCCAGGTCACCAACGCCCTGCTCGGCACCCAGCCGGGCGACCTGTCCCGTGTCGTCGCCGGCGCCGGCCGCACCTTCGCCGCCCTCTCCCGCAACGAGGAGGACCTCAAGGGCCTGATCGTCAACTTCGACGTCTTCACCGGCGCTCTCGCCGCCCAATCGGCCAACCTCTCCACCACGATCCACCGCCTGGCACCCACCCTGAAGACGTTCCACGGCTCGCTGGTCAGCCTCAACCGCACCCTGCCGCCGCTGCGCGCCTGGGCGATCGAGACGACGCCGGCGCTGGAAGAGCTGCCCGGCTGGATCGCCGCCGGCAAGCCCTGGGTTAAGCAGGCGCGGCCGCTGCTCTCCGGCAAGGAGGCCGGCGGCACCGCGAGGCTGCTGCGGGAAGGCACCCCGGGACTGGCCGGCGCCGCCCAAGCGGGCAAGGCCCTCGCCCTGCCGCAGCTCAACCGGATCAGCCTCTGCACGACCAAGGTCCTGGTCCCGACCGGCAACCAGACGATCGAGGACCAGTTCAGCACCGGCGGTCCCAACTACCGCGAGTTCCTCTACGCGATCACCGACTTCGCCGGCTGGGGCGCGAGCTTCGACGGCAACGGCCCGTTCCTTCGCGTGCAGCCCGGCGGCGGCAATCTCCTGGTTGAACAGGAGAACAAGAACGGCAACCTGACAACCGACAAGCTGGACTTCGCGCACACGATCGCGCCGCCGATCGGCACGCAGCCGCAGCTGGCCGGGCGCCCGCCGAAGAAGCCCGAAGTTCGCTGCGACAGCAATCCCGTCCCCGACGTCAATGCAGGCCCCGGTCAGCCCGGCGCGCCGAGCCCGGCGGTGGTGAGCCCATGAGCGAACCCAACGTGAGCCGCTGGCGGCACTTCCGCAACTCGCTGACCCGCCAGGCCCGCGGGCGCAGCAAGGACACGATCGCGATCGCGGTCCTCGTCGCCCTGGGCATCGTGATGACGCTCTGGATCTTCACGCAGCAGAAGGCCTCGCTGCCGTCCTGGATCCCGGTCGTCGGCGAAGAGTTCGTCCACATCAGCGGCGACTTCACAACCGCCCAGGCGGTCACGCCGGGCCAGGGCCAGGCGGTCGACGTCGCCGGCATCCAGATCGGCAAGGTCACCTCGGTCGACCTCGAAGACGGCCACGCGGTGGTCGGCATGGACATCGAGCCCAAGTACCTGGAGCTGATCCACCCCGACGCGACCCTGCTGCTGCGGCCGAAAACCAACCTCAACGACATGGTGGTCGAGGTCGATCCGGGCAACGCCAAGGGCCACATCGAGGCGGGCTACAACTTCCCCCTCTCGCGCACCGAACCGAACGTCAACCTCGACGCCTTCCTCGCGACGCTCGACGCCGACACCCGCCAGTACATCCAGCTCCTGGTCGCGGGCGGGGCCCAGGGCATCGGCGGCCGCGGTCGTCAGCTGGGCAACGCCTTCCGCCGCTTCCAGCCCTTCGCCCACTACGTCGCCGACCTCAACCGCGCGGTCGCCCGCCGCCGCCTGGCCCTGGCGCGCACGATCCACGACTTCGGCTTGCTGACCACCGAACTGGGCCGCCACGACACGGCGATCGCAAACTGGGTCTCGTCCTCCAAGGCCGCCCTCGGCAACTTCGCCAACCAGCAGCAGGCGATCCAGGAAACCCTGACCGAATTCCCCTCCACGCTCAGCACGGCCCAGTCGGCCTTTGCCAGCGCCGACCGCTTCTCCCAAGTCGCCCGCCCGGCCCTGCTGGAACTGATCCCGCAGGCGCAGGCGCTGCCCTCGGCCCTGCGTGCGAACGCGAAGTTCTTCCAGCAGACGACCGAGCCGATCCGCGACCAGATTCGTCCCTTCACCCGCCAGACCCGCCCCGTCCTAACCCACGCAAAGGAAGGCTCGGCCGACTTCGCCAAGTCTGTTCGTGGCTTCGGCAACTCGCTCGGCGCCTTCAACAGCTTCCTCAACGAGCTCGCCTACAAGCCCAAGGACTCGCGGCAGAGCTTCCTCTTCTACCTGCCCTGGCTCAACCACGACGCGAACGCCTCATTCAACCTCGAGGATCCAACGGGTGTCATCGGCCGCGGCTTGATCATGATCTCCTGCAACGGCGCCGAACTCGCCAACGGCGCAGCTGCCGCCGAGGCGTACATCCAGACCGTGCTGCGCGGCGCGAACATCCCCCGGACGAGCGAAATCCCGCTCATTCCTCCAGACAAGAAAACGCCGACCGCCACCGGTTGTGGCCCTGAAACCGAATGAGCAAGCGCGCCCCCAGCACATCCCAGCTCCTCGTGATCGCCGGCTTCGCGCTCTCCTGCTTCGGCATCCTGCTCTTCCTCTGGATCACCTTCGGCGGGCCGACCCCGTTCAAGGCCAAGACCTACGAGATCGAGGTCCCGTTCACCGAGGCGACGCAGCTGGCGCAGCAGTCCGACGTGCGCATCTCCGGCGTCTCGGTCGGCAAGGTGCAGGACATCGTCGTCGCGCCCGACGGCGTGCACTCGCTGGCCAAGGTCGAAATCGACGACAAGTACGCGCCGATCCCGAAGGGCACGCGGGCGATCCTGCGCACCAAGACCCTGCTCGGTGAGACCTACATCGAACTCACCCCAGGCAGCCGGGAGGGCCCGAAGCTGGCGGATGGGGGAACCCTGCCGGCGGCGCAGATCGCCGAATCGGTCCAGCTGGACGAGATCTTCCGCACCTTCGACCCGAAGACCAGGGCCGCCTTCCAGACCTGGCAGCAGGAAGCCGCGGTGGCGATCCAGGGTCGCGGCGCCGACCTCTCCTACGCGTTCGGCGAGTTCGAACCGGCCTTCGTCCAGTTCGACCGCCTCTTCCGGGTTCTCGACAGCCAACGGCTCGCGGTCAAGCAGCTCTTCCGCAACGGCGCCACCTCGCTGCGGGCGCTGCGCGGCCGCCAGGGGGAGCTCGCCAGCCTCGTTCGCCACTCGAACACCGTCTTCAGCACGACCGCCGCCCGCGACCGCCAGATCGAAGCGCTCTTCCGCGCCTTCCCAACCTTCGAGGACGAGTCGCGACTGACCCTGGACAGGCTCCGGACCTTCGCGGTCAATGCCGCTCCGGTGATGAGCCAGCTGGTGCCGGTCGCAGAACAGCTGTCTCCGACGCTCGTCGCTCTCTCGAGGCTCGCCCCCGAAGCAAAGGGCTTCTTCGAAGGGCTCAAACCGGTGATCGATCTCGCCCCGAAGGGCTTCCCCGCGCTGCGCAAGCTCTTCCGCGATCAGTTCCCCCCCCTGCTCCGGGCGGTCGACCCGTTCCTGCGCAACCTCAACCCGATTCTCACTGGGCTCGGTCTTTACAAGCACGAGCTGACGGCGACGATGGCGAACGTGGCGGCGATGTCGCAGGCAAAGCTGCCGACCAACGCCGCCGGCATTCAGGTCCACTACCTGCGGGCGATGGGCCCATTCAACCCGGAATCGCTGGCCACCTTCCCGGGCCGCACGACCACGGCGCGGACCAATGCCTATCCGCAGCCACTCGGCGCGAAGGCGCTCGCAACCGGCCTGCCGAGCTTCGACACCCGCGCCTGCTCCTCCGGCGTGACCGCCACGCTCGATCCCGAAACGTACAAGAACCCGGTCTTCGCGGAACGCAGCAAGCAGAGCAAGAAGACGCCTGAAGAAAACGAAAAACGCTCCAAGACGTTCTTCGAAAACCTGAAGAAATACGCCTATGCGGAACAGACCGATTCAGCCGCGGTCCCGGCGCCCGGCTGCTTCCAGCAGGCCCCGTTCAACCCGATCGGCAAAGCCGGCCCGGCGACGACGTACCAGCACACGTTCGAACAGGGCGAATAGCCGAAATTTCTTTCGACCGAGTTTGCAGGGACGCCTCGGCCGCCCGCTTCCGCCTCTGGTTTGCTTGAGCGAGGGTGCCGTTCCGCCGCGCCCGGCCCTTAACTAAGTCGATGGCTTCCGCTCCCACAGCCCACGTTCCGCCGCAGAACATCGAGGCGGAGGAATCGGTGCTGGGGGCGATGCTGGTCGCCGAGCCGGCGCTGACCCGGGTGATCGACGAGGTCAAGCTCAACGCGGGCGACTTCTACCTCGAGAAGCACGCGGCGATCTTCACCTGCGTCCACGACCTCTACGCCGCCTCGAAGCCGGTCGACGAGCTGAGCGTCACCGAGGCGCTGGTTCAGCGCAACCAGATCGAGCAGGCCGGCGGCAAGCACTACGTCTCCGAGCTGGCGGCCAAGGTGCCGGCCGCGGGCAACGCCAAGCACTACGCCGAGATCGTCCAGCAGAACTCGCTGCTGCGCCGGCTGCTCGGCGCCGGTCAGCAGATCCAGGGCTGGGTCCACGAGCGCGACGGCGAACCGCGCGAGCTCTCCGAGCGCGCCGAGAAGCTGCTCTTCGACGTCGCCCACAAAGAGCAGGCCAGCGACTTCAAACTGCTCTCGGAGATCCTCCACGACGAGGTTGACCGGCTCGAGAAGCTCTCCACCGGCGAGCTGGAGCTGACCGGGACGCCCTCGGGCTTCCGCGACATCGACTCGATCACAGGCGGCTTCCAGCCGGGGAACCTGATCATCGTGGCTGCGAGACCGGCCATGGGCAAGTCGGCGCTGGTCGCCAACATCGCCGAAAACGTCGCCGTCAAGCGGAATCTGCCCGTCGCCTTCTTCTCGCTCGAGATGTCCGAGGTGGAGCTGGCCCAGCGCTTCATCGCCTGCCGGGCACGGATCTCCGGCGACAAGCTGCGCAAGGGCCAGGTCTCCCAGAAAGACTGGCCGAAGGTGGTGCGCGCCTGCAACGAGCTGGAGGCGGCGCCGCTCTGGTTCGACGACTCCTCGGACCTTGGCGTGCTCGACCTGCGCGCCAAGGCGCGCCGCCTGCACGCGCAGGAACAGGACAAGGGCGGGCTGGGGCTGATCATCGTCGACTACCTGCAGCTGATGCGCACCGACGACCCGCGCGCCAACCGGGTCGAGCAGGTGGGCCAGATCAGCCGCGGGCTGAAGATCCTCGCCCGCGAGCTCGAGGTGCCGGTGCTGGCGATCTCGCAGCTCTCGCGCGCTCCCGAGCAGCGCCACCCGCCCAAGCCCATGCTCTCTGACCTGCGCGAATCGGGGAACCTCGAGCAGGACGCCGACGTCGTCGCCTTCCTCTTCCGCGAGGACTACTACCGCGACCCCGACGAGGAGCCGGACGGGCTCGCCGACCTGATCATCGCCAAGCACAGGAACGGCCCGATCGCCTCGCCGAAGCTCGTCTTCCTCGACCGCTTCCCCAAGTTCGCCGACTTCGCCGGGCAGGAACGGCCGATCGACGAGCCGCTCGGCGGAGGTCCGCCGCTCGAGGAGCCGGCGCCCGCCGGCCCGGAGTTCTGATGGCGATCCCGCGCAGCGAGCCCTTTCGCGAACAGGTCTGTCCGCTCGGCGTCTGCGATGGCTCCGGCTGGCTGCTCGGGCCCGAGGACGTCGCCCGCCCCTGCGAGTGCCGGGCCCAGCGGTTGAAGCGTGGCCGCAGCCGCGGCGTCGCATCGGTGATCCCGCCCCGCTACCGGGGCGTCTCCTTCGACCGGCCGCCGGTCAGCGACATGGCGCGCGAGCCGGGCACGCGCGAGGCCCTGGGGACTGTGCGGAAGTTCATCGACGACCTCGACGCGAACCTGGCCCAGGGCCGGGGCATGTGGTTGACCGGCGGCACCGGGACCGGCAAGACCACCCTCGCCATGCTCGTCTCCAAGGCGGCCCTCGACGCCAGCCACTCGGCGGCGATCTACTCGCTGCCGAAGCTGCTCGCTCGCATCCGCCGCACCTACGACTCCGAGCCCGGCGGCGACTCGTACCTCTCGTTCTTCGAACGGTTGACCTCGGTTGACCTACTCCATCTCGATGACCTCGGCGTCGAGAAACGCTCCGATTGGGTTCTCGAGCAGCTCTACGCGATCGTCAACGAGCGTTACGAGGCGCAGCGCTCGATCCTGGTCACGACCAACCTCAACGAGCCCGAGCTCGAGGAGCAGATCGGCGAGCGCACCGTCTCCCGCCTGCTCGAGATGTGCGGCGAGCCCCGCGTGCTCTTCGGCGACGACCATCGCAGCCGCTACGACGCCGCGCGTGAGGATCTGCCCAGCCCCGTCCGGCACCTGACCTAGCCAATCGTCACAATCTCCCGGCGATGCCAGGGCTCGTCATAGTCGGTGCCCAGTGGGGCGACGAGGGCAAGGGCAAGGTCACCGACCTGCTTGCCGAGCGCGCCGACGCCATCGTGCGCTTCCAGGGCGGCAACAACGCCGGCCACACGATCGTCCGCGACGGCGAGGAGTTCAAGTTCCACCTGATTCCCTCCGGGATCCTCTACCCCGACAAGGCCTGCGTGATCGGCAACGGCGTGGTGCTGGACCCGCGCATCCTGCTCGGTGAGATCGACGGCCTGCGGCGCCGCGGGGTCGACATGAGCAACCTGAAGATCTCCGCCAACGCCCACCTGATCATGCCCTACCACGTGCTGCTCGACACGGCCGGCGAGCTGAAGCTGGGCAAGCTCTCGCTCGGCACCACCCGCCGCGGAATCGGGCCCTGCTACGCGGACAAGGCGCTGCGGCTGGGCATTCGCGTCCAGGACCTGCTCGACGAGAAGATCCTGCGGGCAAAGATCCGCACCGCGCTGGCGAGCAAGCAGCAGGCGCTGCGCGAACTCTCGGTGCAGCGGCGCAAGCTGCGCAAGGAGGCGGGCGAGGGCGATCGCGAGGCTGTCGAGCAGGCGATCGAGGACGCGCCCGACCCGCGCATCGACCTGCACACGATGACCGAGGAGCACGTCAGCTACGGGCATCGGCTCGAGCCCCACATCGCCGATACCGCCCGCCTCTGCTGGGACGTGCTCGACGCCGGCAAAACGGTGATCTTCGAGGGCGCCCAGGCGACGCTGCTCGACCTCGACCACGGCACCTATCCCTTCGTCACCTCCTCCAACCCGATCGCCGGCGCGGCGACGGTCGGCGCCGGCGTCGGCCCGACCGACATCGACGAGGTATGGGGCGTCGCCAAGGCCTACGCGACCCGGGTCGGCGCCGGGCCCTTCCCGACCGAGCTCGAGGACGCCACCGGCCGCCACATGGTCGAGAAGGGGCACGAGTTCGGCACCACGACCGGGCGCGAGCGGCGCTGCGGCTGGATCGACCTGGTCGCCCTGCGCTACGCCGTGCGCCTCAACCGGATGAGCTCGCTGGCGATCACCAAGCTCGACGTGCTCAGCGGCCTGCAGACCCTGCGCGTCGCCGTCCGCTACCGCTCACGCGAGGGCGCCCTGCTCGACAGCTTCCCCTACCACCAGTCGATCCTGCACGGGGCGACGCCCGAGTACGAGGAGCTGCCCGGCTTCAGCGCCGATATCACCGCCTGCCGCGCGGAGGCCGACCTGCCGGCCGAGGCTCGCGCCTACCTCGGTTACATCGCCGAGTTCGTCGGTGTCCCGATCCGCCTGGTCGGCGTCGGCCCCGGCCGCGACCAGGTCGTCTGGATGGGCTGAGGGGCGTTCAGCCCCCCGCCAGCGCGTCGCCGGACAGCGCCCCGACCTTCCATTCGCCGTCTTCGCTCTTGAGCGGCATGGCGTAGACGGTTTTTTCGGGGGCCCCGTAGTAGATGAGGAAGGCTTCTTCGCCTTCCTGGCGCAGGCTGCCCGCGTCCACGGTGGTGATCTCCCGCCAGGCCGCGGGGGGGAGGCGGGTGGTGAAGGAGGCGAGGAAGGAGGCGCAGTTCGCCCGTTCGGACTTTTCCGCCAAGCTTTCGAGCTGTTCGAGCAGCGACGCCGAGGCATGGGCGCAGGCGTCCGCCCAGCGCTTTTCGGCACGGGCGACGAAGAAGCTGTGCACCGTCTCCGCGGCTTCCTGCAGTTCCGATTCGCCGCTCTCCTCGCCGAATTCCTGGATGCTGTTGTCGCCGCCCTTGACCACGAACTGCTCGGCACCTCCGCCCGAGACCTTCAGCGGAGTCGCAACGTCCGGTGGCGGGGGCTTTTTGGCCTTGCCGCCGCTCTTGCCGGTCGTCGTCCGGCTGGCGGTGCTGCCTTCCGAGCTCGGCGACGCGCCCGACTGCTCGCCGTGACCTCCGCCCGCCGCTTCTTCGGCGGCGGTCGAACCGCTGCTCGAACCCGAGTCCGAGGAGCTGCCGCAGGCGGTCAGCGACGCTGCGGCAAGCAGCAGCGCAAGCAGCGCGGCCAGCGACCGTATCCCTCCCCTGCTCATCGGGACCGATTGTATTGGTACCGAACACCGACCTGTTTGCGAATGGAGACTCCTGGGTACAGAATTCGCCACAAAGCCACTTCTGCTCTACAGTTCGAGGGTGGCTTCCGGTAGACGCACGCCTAGGCTGAGCGAGCGGCTGCCCAGGGGCCGGCACGGGTTGCCGCGGGAGGCCGTGACGGAATCCCAGCGCAACCGCATCCTGCAGGCAATGATCGAGGTGGTCTCCGAGCGCGGCTACCCCGAGACCCGGGTCGTCGACGTGATCGGCGTCGCCGGCGTCTCGAGAAAGACGTTCTACGAACTCTTCTCCTCCAAGGAGGACTGCTTCCTCGCCACCTACGACGTCCTGCTCGGCAACCTGCTCGGCGACACGGCCAGGGGCTTCGAGTCCAGGCCCGGCTCGCCCTGGGCGGAGCGAGTCGCCGGCGGCCTGGGGGAGCTGCTCAAACACCTCGCCGAGCACCCCGACGAGGCGCGCTTCGCGATCGTCGAGGTCCTGGCTGCCGGTCCCAAGGCATTGGCCAGGCGCGACGCGGCGCTGCGCCAGTTCACCGGCTTCCTCGACGCCGGCCGCGCCGAGACCTCTGTAGAGCTGCCCGGAATAACCTCGCTCTCGCTCGCTGGCGGCGTCAACGAGCTGCTCTACAGCGAGATCCTGCACGGCGCCGCGGCTCGGCTGCCTAGCCGCCTGCCCGATCTGATGTTCTGGATCACGCTGCCATTCCTCGGGCCGGAGGGGGCGGCGGAGGAGCGCGAGCGCACCCGACTTTCGATGCTCGAGCGCTAGAGCGCCGTGTTAAGCCGCTCTTTTTTGTGAATTGCCGGGTTTATTGAGAACGCCAGGGTGGTAGTTTTGGCCGTTGGAGGGATACACCAAGGCTTTCGATGGCCGGGGCTGCTGCTGTCAGGACCGGGCCGCAAAGGAGAGAGATAGAGCACATGCGCAAGCGTTTGATTACGACACTGGCACTGGCCGCGGCACTCGCCGTCGCCGTTGCAGGGATTGCCACGGCTGACAAGCCGACCATCGTTCAGGCGGGGAATCTGAAGATCACCCTGAACGGCGGCTTCTCGCCGAAAGCGCTGCCGAAGAAGGGCAAGCCGGCGCCGATCACACTCAACGTCAGCGGCGAAATCGCCACAACCGACGGCACTCACGCGCCGGCCCTGAAAGAAGTCATCGTCGAAACCGACAAGAACGGCTCGATCGACACCAAGGGCCTACCGGTCTGCACCTCGGGCAAACTGCAGGCGCAGGACACCGCAGCCGCCAAAAAGATCTGTGAAAAGGCGATCATCGGCAAAGGCAAAACCGACGTCGAGGTCGAATTCCCTGAACAGGCGCCCTTCGTCGCGAAGAGCGAACTGCTCGCTTTCAACGGCGGCACGTCGGGCGGCAAGACCACGATCTTCATCCACGCCTACCTGAGCTCGCCGGTCTCGGCGGCGGTGGTGACGACGGTGAAGATCTCGAAGGTCCACAACGGTCGCTTCGGCACCAAGTCGGTCGCTTCGGTCCCCAAGATCGCCGGCGGCTACGGCTCGGTGAAGAGCTTCTCGCTCACCTTCGACCGCGGCTACAAAAACACCCCGTTCCTCTTCGCCAACTGCCCCGATGGGCACCTCAACGCGAAAGCCACCTCGGTCTTCGCCAACGGCACGAAGCTCACCGGCAGCTTCGTCCGCTCGTGCACGCCGAAGGGCTAGCACCGCTTTAACTCAGGACGAAAAGGGGAAGAAAGGGCGGCCAAGTGGCCGCCCTTTCTATGCCCGCGGTGGCTCGGCGCCAGCGGTGGCGTGGCTCGGCGGGATCAGGCCCTCTGCCTCCCGGCGCCGCTCTCCGCGGCGCAGCATGCGCTGGGTGAGGATCGCGATGCTGAGGATCGCGGTGGCGCCGAGGCTGAGCTGGACGCTGAGCAGGCCGGCGCGGGTCCAGTAGACGTCGCGCAGGTCGAGCAGCAGGGCCGCCTCGTCGAAGGTCAGGCCCATGCCGACGCCGGTCGTCACCGCCAGCCGCTCTTCCAGAACCTCGTCGCTGGTCAGCAGCGCCGCTGTGCCCGAGGCGAACCCGAGCACGATGCCGGGCACGAAGTGGTGGATGTGGCGCCCGCCGATGCTGACGTTGCGGAACGGCCCCCAGTTGTCGCGGATTCCCCAAGTCGAGATCCGCACCAGGGCGAAGGACCCGAGGAAGCCGGCGAGCAGGTTGAAGAGGATCGTTTCGGTGCGCGGCGCCTCGACGTAGCCGCTGACCGCGACGCCGACGGTGTCCAGCGCCGCCGCCGGGGCCGCTTCGACCAGGCTCTCGCCTCCGTCGTCGTGGCGCGAGCGGCGCTCCAGCATGCGACCGAACTGACCGGCGAGCACGACGCCGGCTCCGCCAAGGGCGCCCGCGGCGAGCCCCACCGTCGCCCGCTCGGAGCGAGCCCAGCCGAAACGCGTCCGCGCTTTGGCGCGGCGGGAGATGCGGGTGGGCAGGCGGCGCGTGCGCACGGTCGCAGCCTAGCCGCCCCCTGGGCGCTGGAGTCAGCGCTCCTCGGTGATGATCGTCTTCACCGAGGCAGTGGTGCCGTCGGAGAGCTCGATCTCGACCATGTGGGTGCCGATTTCCCGCAGCGGCTGCTCGAGCAGCACCTTGCGCCGGTCGATGCGCAGGTCACGGGCGTCGCTGATCGCCTCGACGATCTCCTTGGCGCCGACCGAGCCGAAGAGCTTGCCGTCCTCGCCCGCCCGCTGGTAGATCGTCAACACGGTCTTGGAGAGCAGCGACGCAGCCTGCTCTTCGCGTTCGGCACGGGCTTTTTCTGCCCTTTCCGTGGCCTCGCGACGGCGCTGCGCCTCCTCCAGCGCGCCGGGCGTGGCGGGCGCGGCGAGCTTGCGCGGGATCAGGTAGTTGCGCAGGTAGCCGGGGGAGACGTCGATCGGCTCGCCGCGACGACCGAGCTGGTCGACGTCCTCGAGCAGGATGGCCTGCGTCATCAGCGCTCTCCGACGTAGGGCAGCAGCGCGATCTCGCGTGCCCGCTTCACCGCGACCGAGAGCTGGCGCTGGTGCTTGCGCGAGAGACCGGTCACACGGCGGCCGCGGGTCTTCCCCTTGTCGGAGAGGAAGCGGCGAAGGAGGTTGAGGTCCTTGTAGTCGACCGCCTCGGAGTTGATCCGCGTGTATTTGCGCGGACGGCTGCGATCGTCGCGCCGGCCGCGCCGCGGTGCTGCTGCTCCTGAATCGTTTGTCCTGGCCATGCGGGCTGGCAATCCTACAGATTTACGGCTGCCAGCCCCGCTGGCCTCCTGGCGCTAGAACGGGATGTCGTCGTCGCCGCCCCCGCTGGCAGCCGCGCCGGCGAAGTCGGAGGCGTCGGCCGGAACGTCGCTGCTGGGGCTGAAGCCGCCCCCGCCGTTGCCCCCGCCGGAGCCGTCGCGCGAACCGAGGAACTGAACCGAGTTGGCGATGATCTCGACCTTCTGGCGTTTCCCGCCGCCGTCTTTGGCCTCCCACTCGCGCCAGTCGAGCCGCCCTTCGACTGCGACCGGCCGGCCCTTGGAGAGGTACTGGGCGCAGTTCTCGCCCTGCGCGCCCCAGACCTTGACGTCGAAGTAGTTGGGCTTGTCGACCCATTCGCCGGTCTGCCCGTCCTTGCGGCGCGAGTTGACGGCCACGCGCAGCTCGCAGACCGCCGTGCCGCCGCCGGTATGGCGCAGCTCGGGGTCCCTGGTCAAGTTCCCGGTGATGACCACCACGTTCACGTTCGACGCTGCCACGGCTCTCAGCTCCTCTTAATCGTTGTCTGGACTCCAGTCTAAGAGCGCGGCAGACGTAACTCTCCCCCCTTGGGCCGCATTCTCCGCACAATTGCGGGCCAAGTCCCCGCGGACGGGGACTCGCAAGCTGCTTCGGAGCGCTGGTGGCGCTACTCGGCGGGCCGCTCGGCGGCGACGGAATCGCCGTCGTCCGGGGTGGCTGCGGCGACCGCGGCCGGAGCAGCCTGCGGGCCGCGCTCGCGCGAGCCATGCGCCGGGGCGGCGACGGCGGGCGGCACCAGCACCGGGGCGCTGGCGTCGACTTTGAAGATGCGGAAGCGGAGCACGCCGTCGGCGATCTTCAGGTTGTGGTTGAGCTCGTCGAGGAGATCGGTCGGCGCCTCGAAGCGGAACCAGCGGTAGTCGGCCTCGTTGCGGTTGTTGATCTCGTAGGCCATCTTGCGCAGGCCCCATTTGTTCTCGTGCTTCAGCGTGCCCTTGGCCTCGATGCGGGCGCGGACGTCCTGCGCAAGCACGTCGCGGCCGGCCTCGTCGGGGCCGGGGTCCAGCATCAGAACCAGCTCGTATTCGCGTGGGGCTGCCAAAACGGCGAGGGACTATAGCGGTGGGGCCGTAAGGGGGCCGGTGTCGGGTACCCCTTCCGGCTCAACTTTTTCGGTGGAGAGGCGGATTGCTGGCGCCGCCAGCTCACGACGAAAAAGTACAAGCCGCCGGAAGGGGTACCCGACACCAGCCCTCAGTGCGGGGCGAACTCCGCTGAGCCATCGTTCGGTGGGGCCGCGGGCACGCTCGGTGGCGGAGCTTCTTCGGGGACCGGAGCTTCCGGTGGGGGCGAGGCCGTGGGCTCCGGAGCTTCTGGCGTTGGTGGAGGTTCGGTTGTGCCGGGCGGTCTGGAGCGCTTGGGTTTTGGCTGGCGATGCTTGTGGGGGTGGGGAGGGGGCTTCTTGCGCCGCCGCCGCGGCGCCGGCTCAGGCTTGGCGATCTCGATGGGCGCCGGCTCTATGCCCTGCAGCCCGACATCCGCCGGAACCGGCGGCGGCTCCGGCGGCTCGAGCAAGCTCGGAGCGAACCGAACCCCCAGAAGCACCAACCCCGCCCCGAGGAGCACGAGGCCTGCCTGCACCCACCGGATCCGGACATTCACAGAGAGCTAAGTCCCCAGGCATCGAAAGTCTCCCCCCAGACGATCCGATGGAGGGGGACGGCACCCCTGCGAACGGCTTGTACTTTTTTTGGGCAGCGCCCCGGGCGCCAGCCCCACCGGCTCCTTCGAAAAAAGTTGAGTGAGCAGGGGTGCCGTCCCCCTCCCACCGACACCGCCCGCGTAGGAGCTGTTCGAGCCCCCGGGTAGTCTGAGCCCACCAGTGCCCGATTCTGACCCGCTGATAATCGTCTCCAACCGGGGCCCCGCCCAGTTTGAGCTCGGCGAGAACGGCGAGCGAACCGTGCGGCGCGGCGGCGGCGGCCTGGTCACCGCCCTCTCGGGGCTGGTCTCGCACCGCGATGCGCTCTGGATCGCCTCGGCGATGACCGACGAGGACGTCGCCGTCTCCGAGGAGCGCGGCGGTCCGGTCGAGCTCTCGATCGACGGCATCGACTACCGCGTGCTGCTGGTCGGCTCCGACGCCGAGGCCTACGACCGCTTCTACAACGTGATCGCCAATCCGATCCTCTGGTTCATCCAGCACTACCTCTGGGACCTCTCCAACGCGCCCGACATCCGCCAGGAGGAGCTCGACGCCTGGGACCTCGGCTACCAGGCCGTCAACCGCGACATCGCCAACGCGGTGCTGGGCCAGATCGAGGGTCGCGAGCGGCCGCTGGTGATGCTGCACGACTACCACCTCTACACGGCCCCGGGGATGATCCGCGCCGAGCGCCCGGACGCCTTCCTGCACCACTTCGTCCACATCCCCTGGTCCCAGCCCGACAGCTGGCGCATCCTCCCCAACCGGATCCGCGAGGCGCTCTTCCGCGGCATGCTCGCCAACGACATCATCGGCTTCCACACCCACGCCTACTGCATCAACTTCATCCGCTGCTGCGACGAACTGCTCGAGGTCGACGTCGACTACGAGGCCGGCATCGTCCGCCATGCCGGCGGCGAGACCCGCACCCGGGCCTACCCGCTCTCGATCGACGCCGAACGGCTGCGCCGTGCGGCGGAGTCACCCGAGGTCGCCGCGGCGGAGCGCGAGGTGCTCGAGCGGCGCCGCAAGCACCTGATCATCCGGGTCGACCGCGCCGACCTCTCCAAGAACGTGTTGCGCGGCTTCACCGCCTTCGACACCTTCCTCACCCAGCACCCCGAGTTTCGCGAGCAGGTCACCTTCATCGCCCACCTGCAGCCCTCGCGCGAGGACGTGGTCGAGTACGCCGAGTACATGGAGCGGATCAACGCGCTCGTGGCGGTCGTCAACCACCGCCACGGCACCACGGACTGGATGCCGATCGACCTGAAGGTCTACGAGAACTTCCCCGAGGCGGTCGCCCGCTACAAGCACTTCGACCTGCTGATGGTCAACTCGCTCTTCGACGGGATGAACCTGGTCGCCAAGGAGGCACCCGCGGTCAACACCCGCGACGGGGTGCTGATGCTCTCCGAGAACACCGGCTCCCACGAGGAGCTCGCCGATTCCGTGCTCTCGGTCAACCCCTTCGACATCCAGGAGCAGGCCGACGCGATCTACCGGGCACTGACGATGGACCCCGAGGAGCGGCGCCTGCGGGCGCAGCACCTCAAGGAGCTCGTCTTCTCACGCAACCCCGGGGACTGGGTCGACGACCAGCTGGCCGACATCGCCGAGCTGCGCGACGCCGTTCGGTAGCGCCCCGCCGCTCAGGTGCCGAGCTTCGCCAGCAGCTCCATCCAGTCGCGCAGGAGGCGCGGCGAGAGGAACTCCTGGCGGGCGTGTTCCTTGCCGGCCCGGCCGAGGCTCTTGCCCAGCTCGGGGTCGGCGAGGATCTCCAGGCAGCGCTGCGCGCACTGCTCGGCGGAGTCGACGAGGAAGCCGCTCTTGCCGTCCTCGATCTGCAGCGGGATGCCGCCGACGTTGCCGGCCACGGTCGGGCGGCCCTTCCAGAGCGCCTCGGTCACGGTCAGGCCGAAGCCCTCGCGGATCGACTTCTGCAGGCAGACGTCGGACTGCGACTGGAAGGCGTTGACCTCGATCGCCCCGACGTTGTTGAGGTTGTTGAGGATCTTGATGTCGTCGTCGCCGTCGGCGTACTCGAAGGTGTGCTGGAAGAACTCCCAGCCCTCGGGGTCGTCGGTCGCCATCGAGCCGACCAGGGCGAGCTGCACGTCCGGGATCTGCTCGTGGACGATGCGGTAGGCGTCGATGACGCCCATCGGGTCCTTCCAGGGGTCGAAGCGCGAGACCTGGGTCAGCAGCGGCCGGTCGACGTCGATGCCGAACTGGCGGGCGACGAAGGCCGCGTCGTCGGGAGAGAAGGCCATGTTCTTCGGCGAGAGCGGGTCGATCGCCGGCGGGATGATGTTGACGCCGTCCTTGCCGTGGTCGACGCCCTCGGGCACGTAGGAGGGCATGTGCCAGACGGTCGCGTCGTATTCCTCGATCATCGGCAGCAGGCGGGCGATCGGCGCCGGGTTGGGCTCGGAGAGGTCGATGTGGCAGCGCCAGATCCAGTTGCGACCCTTCTCGTTGGCGCCGCGCCGCAGCCCGATCGGCTGCGGGTCGTGGACGATCACCGTGTCCCACTCGCCCTGCAGCCCCTCGGCGTTGATCTCGTTGATCTCGTCGAAGAGCGCCCATTCCTCGTCGCTCAGCGTCTCCTCGGCCCCCTGCAGCGAGTTGTGGAGCAGCTTGGTCGCGTTGTAGAACTCCTCTTTGCCGAAGATCACGTGCCAGTGGGCGTCGAGGCCGATGTCCCGCATCAGCGGCACGATCGTGTAGAGGATCTCCGAGACGCCGCCGCCGAAGGCCGTGGCGCTGACGTGCAGGACGCGGTGGCCCTTCATCGGCTCGGCGAGCTCGCGGATCCGTTCGATCGTCTCCTTGCCGGCGATGTGGGTGTAGTCGGCGAGGGACTTGTGGCCGAGGGAGACTTCCTGAAGCATCCGGGAGTTCTACAGGCCGAGCCGGTCGGGCGCGGCTAGCTCTGCGGGCGTGTGCCCAACGTCACGTCCACCTGCTTGCGCTCGCCGTCGCGGAGGATCTCCACTTCGACTTTTTCGCCCGGTCTGTGGGTGGAGATCAGGTGCGCGAGATCGTCGGGGCTGAAAACCTTGTGGCCGTCGACGGAGAGGATCACGTCGCCGCCCGTCGAGTAGGTCGCGGCCTGGAAGCGGACTTCGTCGTTGCCGCCGCGCAGCCCCGCCTTGTCGGCCGGACCGCCGGAGACGACTTCGGCGAGCAGGCCGCCGTAGGTGGTGTCGAGGCCGAGCTTCTGCGCCAGCTGCGGGTAGAGCGGCTGCGTGGTGACGCCGATGTAGGCGTATTCGGCTTCGCCGTCTTGCTCGAGCTGGGCGATCGAGCGCTTGATCGCCGAGACCGGCACGGCGAAGCCGACTCCGTCGTTGGCGCCGGAGCTGGTCTCGATCTGCTGGTTGATGCCGACCACGCGGGCGCCTGCGTCGAGCAGCGGCCCGCCGGAGTTGCCGGGGTTGATCGAGGCGTCGGTCTGGATCGCTCCCTCGATCTGGAACTTGGTCAGCGATTCGACTGAGCGGTCGGTGGCCGAGACGACCCCGACCGAGAGCGACTGCTGCTCGCCGAAGGGGCTGCCGATCGCCGCCACCGGCTGGCCGACGACCAGTTCCCCGTCGTCGCCGAGCTGCAGCGGGTGGAGCTTGAAGCCGTCCGGCTCAACTTCGAGCAGGGCGACGTCCGCGAACGGGTCGAAGCCGACTATCTCGGCGGGGACGACGTTGCGGTCGGGGAACTCGATGTACACGGCCTTGGCCGGCTTGCGGGCGCCGCTCGATTCGTCGGTGACCACGTGGGCGTTGGTGACGATCCGGCCGCTGGAGTCGAGCACGAAGCCGGAGCCCTCGGCGGCGCCGCCGCCGGAGCCGAAGATCGAGCGGATCGTGACCACGCCGGGCGAGGCTTCCCGGTAGACCCTGGCTGCGTCGAACCCATGCTCCGCGGTCTGGACGATGACCTGTGGCGCCGCCGCGGTCCCGGCGCTCGTCGACTCCGAGGCCGAGCCGTCCCCCGAACCGCCGCAGCCGGCGAGAACCAGGCCCATCGCTGCCACGGCCCAGAGGGCCGACCGCCTCACGCCGCCGCCTTGGAAGACGGCGTCGCCAGCGGCGCCACCGCGTCGGTGCGCGAGCGCGGCAGGTCGAGGGTGAAGGCGGTGAAGCGCTTGCTGGAGGCGATCGCGACCCGCCCCTGCATGCGCTGCGCCAGCTCGCGCGCGATCGCAAGGCCAAGGCCGGAGCCGCCCGCCGAGTCGGCGGTGTAGAAGCGCTCGAAGATCCGTCCCTGGACGCGGCGCGGGATGCCGGGCCCGTCGTCGGACACGGTCAGCTCGGCGCGGCGGTTGACGGAGTAGGTGGTCACGGTCACTTTGGTGCCCTCCGGAGTGTGCGTGAGGGCGTTGTCGAGCAGGATACGGATCACCTGGCGCACCCGGTCGGGGTCGGCGCTGGCGATTACCGGCTGATCGGGCGTGCGCAGCTCCAGCCGTGAGCCGCGCCGGTCCGCGCGTGGCCCGAACTCGCGCGCCACTTCGCGCGCCACCGCGGCCAGGTCGACGTCGTTGGCGCGCATCGCGACGGCGCCGGCGTCGAGCTGGGAGAGGTCGAGCAGGTCGGCGGTGAGCTTGGTCAGGCGGGCGATCTGCTCGCGCATCGTCCGCATGAACTCGGCCCGCTCCTCGGGGCTCGGGTCCTCCTCCTCGAGCAGCTCGACGAAGCCGCCGAGGCTGAAGATCGGTGTGCGCAGCTCGTGCGAGGCGTTGGCGATGAACTGCTTGCGGGCGCTGTCGAGCTCGGCGAGGCGGCGCTGCATCTCGTTGAAGGTGCGGGCGAGCTGGCCGAGCTGGCCGGCCGAGGAGATCGGGATCGGCGTCTCGAAGTTGCCGTCGGCGACCTTGCGCGCCGCGTCCTGCAGGCGGCGGATGTTGCCGCCGGCGACCCGCGCCGAGTAGACGCCGATCGCGGCGGCGACCAGGACGGCGAACAGGCCGCCGAGCAGGATCTGGCCTTTGACCGCCCCGAGGCCGCTGGCGGCGCCGCCGATGGCGACCGTGTAGATGTAGATCAGGAGCGCGGTTCCGGCCGCGATCCCCACCGCGATCAGGGCGATCCGGTTGCCCAGGTTGGGGGGCCTGAACCGCTGCATCGCGGGCGCTACTCCCGGAAGCGGTAGCCGACGCCGCGCACGGTGAAGAGGAACTCCGGGTCCTTGGGGTCCGTCTCGAGCTTCTCGCGCAGGTGGCGGATGTGGACGTCGACCGTGCGCGGGTCGCGGTACTCGGAGTCCCCCCAGACATGCTCGAGCAGCGTCTCGCGGCTGAGCACGCGGCCGGGGGAGCGGGCCAGCGCGCCGAGGATCTCGAACTCGACGTAGGTGACGCGGACCTCCTCGTCGTGCAGGGTGACCATGCGCCGTCCGAAGTCGATCTTCAGCTCGCCGTGGTCGATCGCCTCGACCTCGTCCGCGGGCTCGACCGCCATCCGCGAGCGGCGAAGAGCAGCCTTCACGCGGCTGCGGAACTCGCGCATCGAGAAGGGCTTGGTGATGTAGTCGTCGGCGCCGACCTCGAGCCCGGCGACCTTGTCGGTCTCCGAGCCCTTGGCGGTGAGCATGATGATCGGCACCTGGCTGCGGGCGCGCAGCTCGCGGCAGACTTCGACCCCGTCGAGCTTGGGCAGCATCAGGTCGAGGATGACCAGATCGAAGCGCGCCTCATCGAAGCGCTGCAGGGCTTCGCGGCCGTCCTGGGCCGAGGTGACGTGATAGCCGTCCTTGCGCAGCGGGTAGCTGAGCAGGGTCTGGATCGACTGCTCGTCGTCGACGAGGAGAATGCGGGTCGATCCGTTGGGCATGGACAAAGCGTATCTCCGCTTGACTTGGACAGATGTGCGAGTACCAATTACTAAGGTGTCTGGGTAGAAAGCCGATATGAGGCGCAGGATGCAACCACGACAGCTGAAGAGCCTGGTCGACTCCGGCCACTACAAGCCTGAGCCGGCGCTTGTCGCCGCGGCGATGCTGCAGCGGCGCGGCGTGCGCGAGCTGCTCGCCGGCGAGAGCTTCATGCGAGCTGGTCGAACCCCTCCGCCGCCAGAAGCCGGCCGCCGGGCAGCCTGATCTCCACCCCCGAGCCGGCGGCCACCTCGCCGATCCGGGTCAGCGACGTGCCTTCCTCCTCACGGACCGCCTGCTCCGCCTCCGCCAGCCGCTCGGGCGGGATGCTGGCCAGAAGCTCGTAGTCCTCGCCGCCGAGGACGAGCTGCCAGGGGTCGCTGCCGGCGGACGCGGCGACCTCGTCGACTCCGGCGGCGCGCGGGATACGGTCGGCTTCGATGTGCAGCGCTACACCGCTGGCCTCGGCGACGTGCGCGGCGTCGCCGCCCAGGCCGTCGCTGACGTCGATCATCGCCGTCGCTCCGGCGTGGGCGAGGGCTCGGCCGGCGGCCAGCCGGGGCTGCGGTTCGAGCTGGCGCGCGACGAGCGCCGGCGTCGCGCCGGGGACCAGGCCGGCCGCCGCGCCGCCCAGCTCGCCGGTGAGGACGAGCGCGTCGCCGGGGCGGGCGCCGGCGCGGGCGACGAACTCGTCGGGACCGGACGCATGTCCGACCACGGCGATCGCGAGGAAGAGCTGCGCCGCGCGACTGAGGTCGCCGCCGGCGAGGCTGGTCCCGGTCCGCTCGGCTAGCGCCGCCATGCCGCCGAGCAGCTCGAGGCAGCCCTCCTCGTCGAGGTCGGGCGGGACGCCGAGCGCGACGTACGCCTCGCCCGCCTCAGCGCCCATCGCCGCCAGGTCGGAGAGTGCCGTGGCCAGCGCCTTGTGGCCGATCTGGCCGAGGCTCGCGCGGTCGCGGCGGAAGTGGACGCCGTCGACCAGGGCGTCGACCGAGGTCGCAGTGGCGCCGCCGGGAACGCTGATCGCCGCATCGTCGCCGCTGCCGAGATGGATACGCGCGCCGGCAGCCGGCAGCCGTTCTCGTATGCGAGCCAGCAGCTCGAACTCGCCCATCCCCAGATTCTCCCCGACCCCCGACCGCTGAGTTCCCGTTTCTTCGCGATATGCGCGACAAATCGGGAACTCACCGGCCTCGTCACTAAGGTGCAGCCACGTGGAGCGCAGCCAGCCACTTCTGCACCGCATCGGCGAGGCCGGGGCGAAACTGGGAACCAAGCCGCCCCGCAGCAAACGGGTCCGGCTTGCGATCCAGCTCGGGATCGCCGTCCTCGTCTTCGGCTTCCTCGTTCTCACCGTCGTCGACCAGTGGGCCGAGATCCAGGACAAGGGAGTGCACTTCCACGTCGTCTGGCTGATCCCGGCCTTCGTCATCCTGCCGGTCTTCTACGCCTTCAACGCCGTTGGCTGGGACCTGATCCTGCGCTTCCTCGGCTACAAGCTGGGGGCGGGACGGGCGCAGGTCGCCTGGGGGCAGCCGCTGCTCGCGCGCTACGTGCCCGGCAGCGTCCTCTATGTGCTCGGCCGGGTGCTGCTCTCCGAGCGGGCCGGGGTGCCGCGGCGGCTGACCGTGGCCAGCATCGTCTACGAACAGGCGACGCAGGCGACCTCGGCGGTCCTCGTCTCCTCCTACTTCATCATCGACCACCCCGACCTCCAGGGCCAGCCCTGGCGCTGGGCGGTGCTGGCGCTGATCCCACTGGCGATCGCGGTGCTCCACCCCCGCGTCTTCGGCCCGCTCGCCAACCGGGTCCTGCGCGCCTTCGGCCGCGATCCGCTGCCGGAGGTGATGCCGCTGAGGGGGGTGCTGGCGGCGGTCGCCTTCTACACCTTCAACTGGGGCGTGGCCGCGGTCGGCCTCTGGTGCGTGGCCCGCTCGGTCAGCACGGTCTCCGCCAGCGACATCCCGACGATCGGCTCGGCGCAGGCCTTCGGCTACGTGGCGGCGCTGGTCACCCTCGTGGCGCCTGCCGGGCTCGGCATCCGCGACGCGGCCTTCGCCTGGGCGGTCAAGGTGGCGGCGCCCGGGGGCAGCTTCGCGGTTGCCTCGCTGATCGCGATCGTCGTGCGGGGGGTGCTGACCGTGGTCGAGATCGTCTATGTCGGGATCGTCACGGCGCTTGGGCGGCGCGAGGGGTGGTCGGTGCATACCGGGGTGCTGCACGCCAGTCCCGAGGAGGCGGAGGCGGCTGCGGTTGTTGCTCGAGAGGGGTAGGTGGGAGGGGTCGGGTGCCCCTCCCGGCTCAACTTTTTTCGAAGGAGCCGCTGACTGCTGGCGCCCGAGGGTCTGCCCGAAAAAAGTACAAGCCGCCGGGAGGGGCACCCGACCCCTACTCTCGAACCGCTTTCAGCTTCGACCGGGCCGGCTCCAGTTCGGGGAGCTATAGCGGGATTCGGGCTCCCAGCTGGTAGGCGGTCAGCAGCAGGAGGAGGAGCTTGAGGGGGCGGTCTCTCGAGAGGGCCGCGGCGGGTAGGGGCCAGAGCAGGTACCAGGGGAGTAGCCAGGAGGTTGCCAGCAGCAGGCCTGTGGTTGCCCAGGCCGTGGCGCGCAGCCAGTCGCCTCCTCGGTGGGTCCAGATCAGCAGGTAGATGACCAGGGCCGCGAAGAGGGTCAGGAAGGCGATGCGGACCGCGTGAGGGTCGAGGCTGGCTAGCCGAGCCGTGGTCATCGGGATGCTCATGTGGCTGGTGCGGCCCTGGTTCTCGCCAGCCAGCGCGAACGCGTCCAGCCAGCTCCAGCCGAAGCCGAGGTACGCCCCAACCCCAATCCCCACCGCCGCGACGAGCCCCCCCACCAACAAGCGGCCGACGGGACGATTTCCCTCTGCATGGGGACATTTGAGGCCCGTCGGCGGCCGTTTCGCGGTGGCGAGGAGGGCGAAGGGGATTGCTACGGCGGTCGATGCCTTGATGGCGGCACCGGCTACGAGGGCGGCGCCGGCTGAGGTCTCGCGGGCGGTGAGGATGGCGGCGATGCCCAGCGTCATCAGCAGGACGGCGAGGGCGTCGTTGTGGGGGCCGCCCACGACATGGACGAGGACGAGCGGGTTGAGGGCAACGAAGGCTGCGGCGCGCAGCGGATCGACGCCCCGGCCGGGGGCGAGGCGGGCGACGATGAAGGCGATCGCCAGAACCGCAACCGCCGAAGCGGCCTTGAGGGCGTAGACGGCGGTGCCGACGGGCAACCAGGCCAGCGGGTACGTCACGAGGGTGAAAAGGGGGCCGTAGGCGCTGGTCGTGTCGGTCCAGGTGACGTGGGAGAAGGCCGGATCGGTGGGGACGCTCAGCGGCGGGTGGACGTAGGGGTCGAGGCCGTGCAGGGTCCCGAGCCGGGCGTAGTCGACGTAGCTGTAGACGTCGTGGGAGAGCAGCGGCGGCAGGCAGGCGAAGGCGAGGACCGCGACGGCGATCGCTCCCCAGACGGGGTGCCGTCCCAGCCTGGGCGCCCAGGCGAGCGCGCCGAGGTAGGCGGCGAAGCCGGCCCACATCAGGCCGTAGGCGACCCCCGGCGCGAGGCTCAGCTACTTGCCCCCGGGTTCGGGCGCGGCGCCGCCGGTCCCGATGCCGGCGGCCGGCGGCGGTGGCGGCACCGGAGTCGGTTCCTGGCCCGCGCCGGGCGCGTAGGCGTCGGGGTTGTAGCCGCCGGTCGCTTCTTCGCCGAGTTCGCGCGCCCGTTCGGCTTCGTCTTCGGCGGCGCCGTAGACGCCTTTGCCGTGCACGCTCGGCGCCGCGGCGGTGAACTGGCCGTAGAAGGGCGCCCACTCGATCGGGTGCTCCGGCTGCTCGAATTCCTCGCAGGGGACTTCGCCGCCGGAGTAGAGCCCGTGCCAGATTTCGGCCGGGAAGGTGCCGCCGAAGACGGTGATCCCGTGCACGCTGGTCATTTCGATCGCGTTGGACTGCGGGTAGCCGACCCAGACCACGCTCGCCAGGTTCGGCTGGAAGCCGGCGAACCAGGCGTCGGTCTCTCGGTCGGTCGTGCCGGTCTTGCCGGCCTGGCCGGCGCAGCCGGTGTAGGCGGCGGTGCCGGTGCCTTCGGTGATGTTGTCGTGCAGCAGACGCGTCACCTCGTAGGCGACCGCTTCGGAGACGACCCGCCGCGGCGGGTCGCGGTCGGGCCGCTCGGTCTTGCCGCCGGGGAAGACGACGCGCTTGATCGCGACCGGGTCGTGGCGGATGCCGCCGGCGGCCAGCGTCGCGTAGGCGTCGGCCATCTCCAGCGGCGAGACGCCGATCCGCAGGCCGCCGATCCCCTCGGCCGGGATCCCGTCGAGCGGGCTGACGATCCCCAGCGAGTGCGCGGTCTGCGCGACCGAGCGCGGCCCGACGTCGAGGTCGAGCTGAGCGAAGACGGTGTTGTCGGAGGCGACCGTCGCCTGCTGCAGGTTGACCCGCCCCAGGTATCCCTCGTCTGCGGTGTGCACGTCCCAGTGGCCCCACTTGGGCAGGTCAAGGCTGAGCGGTTTCGACGTGTAGAAGGTCGTGTAGGGGTCGATGCCCTGCTTGATCGCCGTGGTCAGGACGAAGGTCTTGAAGGTCGAGCCGGGCTGGCGGTGGCCCTGGGCGGCGAGGTTGAACTGGGTCTCGCCGTAGCCGGGGCTGTAGCTGGAGGCCATCGTCTCGATCTCGCCGTTGGCGGGGTCGATCGAGACCAGCGCCGAGGAGGGGTCGGTCGAGTAGGGGAGGGCGGATCGCATCGTCTCCAGCGCCACTTCCTGCAGGCGCAAGTCGAGCGTCGTGTGGACCTCGAGGCCCCCGTCCCGCACGGTCTCGGGGCCGTAGCGTTCGATCAGCTCGTTTTCGACGTAGTCGAAGAAGGCCGGCTGGCGGTGGGCGAAGTAGGAGCCGGAGACGTCGAGCCCGAGCCCGCGCGCCTCGGCTCTCCGCGCGCTCGCCGGCGCGACGTAGCCGAGGTGGGCCATCTTCGCCAGCACCTCGTCGCGCCGTTCCCGCGCGCCGCGCGGGTTGAGGATCGGGTTGTAGTCGGAGGGCGCCTGCGGCAGGCCGGCCAGCAGCGCCTCCTGCGCCAGGCTCAGCTTCCAGACCGGCCTGGAGAAGTAGATCTTCGACGCCGCCTGGACGCCGACCGCGGTCGCACCGTCGATCGTCCCGTAGGAGGCCGTGTTCAGATACTGGCCGAGGATTTCCCGGCGCGAGTGGCGTTCCGCGTACTCGATCGCCAGCTTCGCCTCGATGATCTTGCGTTCCAGGTTGCGCTTCGGGTTGCGGATGCAGAGTTTGCGCACCAGCTGCTGGGTGATCGTCGAGCCGCCCTCGACCGTCTTGCCCGCTTCCAGGTTCTTCAGCGCCGCGCGCAGGATGCCCTCCGGGTCGATGCCGCCGTGCTCGTAGAAGCGCTGGTCCTCGATCGCCACGGTGGCCAGCTGCAGCCGCTTGGGGATGCGCTCGATCGAGACCGGCGCCCGGGCTTCTTCGGAGGCGACGAGGCCGAGCCTGGTGCCGTCGGCGGCGTAGATCGCAGTGTTGGCGGTGCGGTCGACCTGCCTGCAGGCCGCCAGCGACGGCGCCTCGGCGGCGACGTCGAGCACCCAGGAGGCGATCGCGATCCCGCCGAGGACGATCGTCACGAAGAGCGCCCCGCCGACCAGGGCAACCTTGCCGCCGACCCCCCCGCGCCGCCGCTGACGTCGCCGATTGCGCTGCCCCATGGGCGAAGAGTACTTCGGCTCAGCGCCCGCTCAGGCCTGCGTGTCCTCGGTCGAGAGGTTGTGGACGATGCCGTCGACGAGCATCTGGTTGGGGATCACGATCGAGGTTCCGTCGCCTGGGTTGACGTAGGTGTAGGAGAGCGTGATGTCGGTGACCCGGCCGCTCACCTCCTCGAACTCGATCCGGTCGCCGATCTTGATCGGCTGCGAGACGGCGAGCTGGACGCCGGCGACCATGTTGCCGATCGTGTGCTGGGCGGCGAAGCCGATGATCGCGGCCAGCACCGCAGTCGAGGCGAGGATGCCGGTGGCGAGCCGCTTCAGCTCCGTGAACTGGCTGAGCGCGATCGCCAGGAGGACCAGGAAGACGACCAGGATGACCAGCCGGCGGAGGAAGCGGAGGCGGGTCTTGGTCGAGCGGGAGACCTGTGAGACTGCCGGGGCCATGGTGGTTGTCAACTCTATGCGGGGGGGCGTCGGCGGCCCCTCCCGGCTCAACTTTTTTCGAAGGGGACTTTGATTGCTGGCGCCCGAGGGCCTGCCCGAAAAAAGTACAAGCCGCCGGGAGGGGCCGCCGACGCCCTTTCCGTATGCGAATTGGGGACCACTTGCGGCTGTGCTCGGAGTGCTGCTTGCACTCGCCACCGGGGTTGTGCTTGCGGTGCCGGCCGCCGTGTTGGGTCACAACGCCGATGGGGAGCTGACCGATACCGCGAGCGCGGTCGCCCAGCTGGCGGCGGAGCTTGGGTTTCTGCTGGTGCCGATCGCCATCGCCGCGGGGCGGGGGGCCACCTTGCGGCAGGCGCTCTCCCAGCTGGGGTTCAGGCGGTTCCGGCCCTCGGCGATCGGCTGGATGTTCGCTTCGATCGGGGCCTACCTCGTCTTCGCGATCGCGTACACGGCGGCGTTCGGGGAACCGCACCAGAAGGACGTCGCCGAAGACCTCGGCGCGCTGCCGATCCAGATCCTGCTGATCGCGATCGCCGCGCCGATCTGCGAGGAGACGTGCTTCCGGGGGTTCCTCTTCGGCGGCCTGCGCGAGCGGCTGCCGCGGATCGCCGCGGCGCTGATCAGCGCCTTGATCTTCGGCGGCCTGCATGCCACCACGGGCATCAGCGCCGTGCCGCCGCTGATCTTCTTCGGCTTCGTCCTCGCCCTGCTCTACGAGAGGACGGGCTCGATCGTGCCCGGCATCCTGCTGCACATGCTGAACAACTCCGTTGCCCTGCTGGGGCAGTAGCGGCCTGCTCGACCGGGCGATAGGTAAGAATCCACTGCCCGTGCGCCGCCGCCTCGTCCCGACTCTCGCCCTTCTCGTACTCGCTGCGCTCCCGGCCGTGGCCGGCGCCGCGACCCCGGCCAAGCCGAGCGGGCCGCCCGAAGCGACCGTGAAGGTCAGCGTCGGCCACCTGCAGGGCGGCAAGGCGGAGATCTACAGCGAGGTGCCGGTGAACGGGACGGTGACGCCGTTCGTCGCCGGCCAGCACGTCGCGGTCACCTTCTACCTCGACGGCCGCAAGCTGCTGACCCGCAACGCCGCGGTGCAGCAGGGCAAGGGCGGCAGCGGCAAGTTCGGCGCCTCGATCCTGCTCCGCGAAGGGGGCAGGTACGCGGTCTCGGCCAAGCACGTCGCCACCGCTGCGCTGGGCGGCGACAGCACCGTGCGCAAGAGCTGGGGGGTCAGCTACCCGGCCCTGCACCAGGGCCAGTGCGGCAGCGTCGTGCTCGGCTTCAAGAAGGCGATGCGGAAGATGGGCTACATCGCCAACAGCGGCCGCTGCTTCGGCGGCAAGACGGCGCGCGGCGTGCTCGCCTACCGCAAAGTCAACGGCCTCAGCCGCAGCTACCGCGCCGGCGCCGGGCTGGTCAAGAGCGTCTTCTCCGGCCGCGGCGAATACGAGGTCGTCCACCCGGCGGCGGGCGAACACCTCGAGGCGCCGCTCTCCAAGCAGGTGCTGGTCTTCGCAAAAGGCGACAAGCCCTTTGCGGTCTACCCGATCTCCTCGGGCAAGAGCTCAACCCCGACCGTGACCGGCCACTTCAGCTTCATCCGCCAGGAACCCGGCTACAACTCGCACGGCATGTACTACTCGTTCTACTTCTACGGGGGCTACGCCGTGCACGGCTACGAATCGGTGCCCAACTACGCAGCCAGCCACGGCTGCATCCGCACCTTCATCGCCGACCAGCCCGAGATCTACAACCGAATCAACTTCGGCGAGAGCATCTTCGTCTTCTGAGCGCACGGCGCGCATAGGATGCGCGCCGTGCCCGACCTCGCCGCCGCCAAGGAGACCCTGCTCGCCGAGCTGCGCGAGCACTCCTTGATCCTCGGCGAGGTGACGCTTTCCAGCGGGGCGACGGCGCAGTACTACGTCGACGCGCGCCGGGCCCTGCTGCGGCCCGCCGGCTTCCTGGGCGCCGGCGAGCTGATCGCCGCCGCCGCGCTCGAGGTCGGAGCGAGCGCCGTCGGCGGCCCGGCAACGGCCGCGATTCCGCCTGCCTGTGCTGCCCTCGCGGTCCCCGCCGGCCGCGACCTGGTCGGCTTCTTCGTCCGCGGCGAGCGCAAGCAGCACGGCCTGCAGCGCTGGGTCGAGGGCCCGGTCGAGCCCGGCGCCCGCTGCCTAGTGGTCGAGGACACGGTCACCACCGGCGGCTCGACCGCGCGGGCGATCGAGCGGGTCGCCGAGCAGGGCCTGGAGGTCGCCGGCGTGGTCGGCGTCGTCGACCGGCTCGCCGGCGGCGGCGAGACGATCGAAGCCGCGGCGCGCGCTCCCTACCGCGCCCTGGTCACGATCGACGAGATCTACCCCGAGCGGCCCGACCGCGACTAGCCTGGGGCGATGGAGCCAGACGCCGTCGAGATCCGCGTGCTCGGCTGCCTCGTCGAGAAGCAGCGCACCACGCCGGACGTCTACCCGCTCTCGCTCAACGCGCTGCGCCTCGCCTGCAACCAGTCGACCAACCGCGAGCCGGTCGTCGACTACGACGAGCAGACGGTGGTCGAGGCGCTGCGCCGGCTGGCCTTAAGGGGCTGGACCCGGCTCTCGAGCGGCGCCGGCAGTCGCGCCCGCAAGTACCGCCACCTGCTCGGCGACGCCTTCGGCCTCGACGACGCCGAGGTCTCGATCCTCGCCGTGCTGATGCTGCGCGGTCCGCAGACTCCGGGTGAGCTGAAGCAGCGCGGCCAGCGGCTGCACGACTTCGCCGATCTCGGCGCGGTCCAGGAGACTCTCGACCGCCTGGTGGAGCGTGGCCAGGTTGCCCGCCACGAGCGCCGGCCGGGGCAGAAGGAGGACCGCTACGAGCAGCTGCTCGGCGGCGCTCCGAGCGCACCCCCCGAGGCCGCGGCTTTCACTGACTCGGGCGACGGCGAGCCTTCGCTGCCCCCCGTGGAGATCGCCCCCGCCGAGGACCGCCTCACCCGCCTCGAGCGGGAAGTCGGCGAGCTCCGCTCGGAGCTCGCGGCCCTGCGCGTCGACCTCGGCGACTGAGCTCTCCGAGCGTTTAAAAACTCTCTCTATGCAGGTAAAAAGCCTGCATGCTTGACATCCAGACACTCGTGTGTCTTAATCTCCGCAGCTATCCAGAGACGCGGATGTCTGCATTTCTGGAGCTACAGGGAAAACCGGGCCCACGGGGGCCGCCAAGGGAAGCGGCCGGTAGAGGGGCTCACGGGACAAGGAGAGAGCTACGTGAATCGCCACGCGAAGGCATCGTCCGCGGGATCGAGTTCGGCAAAGACAGTGCAGCGCTTCGTCCTGCTCGCGATCGCCACCGCGGCGCTCCTTGCGATCTCGTCGGCCGGCGCGGCGGCCGACACCCTGACCGTGACGCTGAGCGGCTCGGAGACCGGCACCGTGAAAAGCTCGCCCCCCGGGATCGAATGCTCGAACACGCCGGGCCACGAAAAACTCTCTCCGGCCGACTGCACGCACGAATTCACCTTCCTGATCTCCGTCAGCCTGGAAGCGATCCCCGACAGCCCCGGTGTCTTCGGGCACTGGACCGGCAACACGTTCGACCTCCCCCCCGAATACGCCTCCACCTGCAACTCGGGCGGCACCAATCCCTGTTCCTTCCTCTCCCTCTTCGAAACCCCGACCGTCAATGCAACCTTCGAACCGCCCCCCCCGCCCCCCGTGGCCACCACCGGCGGCGCGAGTGAAATAAAACCCTTCTCGGCCAGGCTGGAAGGCGAGGTCAACCCCGAAGGGCACGCGGTCAGCACCTGCCGCTTCGAATACGGGACCACGACCGAGTACGGCAGCACTTCGCCCTGCAAGCCCCCATCGCTTGGCTCGGGGACCAGTCCCGTTGCGGTCAGCGCTCCGACCAGCCTGATCCAGCCGGGGACCGTCTACCACTACCGGCTCGTCGCCGCGAATCCGGGCGGCTCCTCCGAGGGCGAAGACCAGACCTTCACGACCGCTCCCGCCCCACCGGACGAATGCCCCAATGCTGCCCGTCGCGCCGAACAGGGACCGGACGCGCTGAACCTGCCCAGCTGCATGGCCTTCGAGCAGGTCAGCCCGCCGAGCAAGTTCAACCAGTACGCCCGTCAGGCGATTCCCACGGCCAACGGCGATCGCGTCTACTTCCAGTCCGTCGCGGCGCTTGCGGATACGCCGAGGCAGGGCGGGATCTTCGACCCGTATGTGGCGATCCGTACGAACACGCAATGGGTTACCTCGCCAACTTCGCCGCCCGCCGACTACCCAACCGGTCCGCTCAATACCGCGGTGCCATGCGGTTTCAGTCCCGACCTCTCGCAATGGAACGTGCTCGCAGCAACCGCGCCCCAGGGGAAAGAAGGCGTCGCGACGGCCTTTCAGGGTGGCCTGGGCGGCTCATTTCTTCCGATCAGCCCCACCCTCACCCCGATAGCCGGCAGTTCGGTGACGGGAGCCTCTATCACCGAATCCGAATGCCTCGGAAGCTCCGTCGATACGTCCCACGAGTTCTTCCGGCCGTTTCAAACAACGGTTGCCTGGCTTCCCGGCGATCCAATCGGATCGCTGAGTCAGAACATCTACGAGGCCTACCGCGACGAGTCCGGCACGCCGACTGTCGAACTCGTGAACCGCGACAAGGACGGCGTCATAGTCGGCGGCGGCTGCGGAGCGGCGATCGGGACCGGCGGCAACATCAGGGCACGCCAGGGCGCCATCTCCGCGGACGCCTCGATCGTCTATCTGCTTACCAATCCCGGCCAGACAACGCCGGGGTGCGACACCGCCAACCGGCGGCGCGTGGTGAAACGCGAAATGACCGGCGCCGGGCCGGTGATGAGCGAAATCGGCACGTCGGAGTGCACCCGGGTGAGCCCGCCGTGCGATACGACAGATGCGAACGACCTCTTCATGGGCGCCTCCCAGGAAGCGGACAAGGTACTCATCCTCACCTCCCGCCAGCTCGCCGACTCGGACCTCGACGCGCCCGGCCTGGAATGCACGCCAGGCAACACCGGATCAAGGGCCGGCTGTGACCTCTACCTCTACGATCCCTCGCGCGCCCCGGGTGACCGCCTAACCCAGGTTTCGGCGGGCAACTCAACCGACCCGACGCCGGGCAGCGGGGCCGAAGTGCTGGGCGTCGCGGATTTCGCCGGCGATGGCTCCCGCATCTACTTCGTCGCCAACGGGAGGCTGACCCTCAACCCGAATCGCCTCGGGCAAACCGCCCAGGCCGGTCAACCCAACCTCTACATGTACGAGCGGGACGAAGCCGATCCTGCCGGCCGCACCGTGTTCATCGGCACTCTCTCTACCGAAGACCAAGTCTCTGGGTTTGCTCCAAACAACAACAATCAAGCCCAGGCAGTTCCCGGGCTCGGCCCCGAAATGGAAGCTGGCATCGGTGGGGACGGCCACATTCTCGCTTTCGTCAGCAAGGCGTCGCTCACGCCTGATGACACGGACGGCGGAGCCGCCGACGTCTACCGCTACGAATCGGAAGCGGGCACCCTGCGGCTGGTGAGCAAGGCGGCGCCCGGCGGCAGCGACGATGGACCGGGCGGCGTGGAAGTCGCGCCCAACTTCGCTGAATTCTCGCCGCTGTCGCTGGGCACTCTGCGGCACTGGGTGAGCGAAGACGGCAGCTCGATCGTCTTCGCCACGCCGGAAGCGCTTGCACCGACCGACTCCGACGGTGGTCGCTCCACCGACTACCTCTGGCGCGGCAATGGTCTGACCGCGGTCGCTCCCTACGCGGTGAGCATGCCACCGACGATCAGCCTCGATGGCTCGGTGGTGGCATTCACCACCGAAGCGCAGCTGGTCCGCCAGGACACGGATCGCGCGCCGGACGCATACGTCGCTATGCCCGAGGGTGGCTTCCCTTTCATCGAACCAGCGGTCAAGTGCTCGGGTGAAGCGTGTCAGGGACCGGCCGCGACGCCGCCCGCCGGCCAGGGCGCCACATCCAACACCTTCGTTGGCCCAGGCAACCCGAAGGCGAAGAAGTCGCATGCCAAGAAGCACCGCAAAAAGCACCGTCGAAGTAATCGGCGGCACAGTAAGAGAGCTCAGCAGGGTGGACAGGGAATCAACAACGGCCAGGGAGGTCAGAAGTGAGCGTGTTCGGCAAGACGACGATGCTTCGGGCGCTTGCGCTCGCGGCCTTTCTGCTCGGTTTGACCGCCACGTCAGCGATGGCGGCTCCGTGGCAGGTCGCGCTGACCAGCAGCCCCACCGAAATGTCCCGCAGCGACGAACGGGTTGTCTACGCTGCGTCGATCACCAACCCGGAAGCCGGACCAACTCCGGGTGGACCGGTGACAGTAACCATCGTCCTCCCGGGAGGCGATGAAACGAGCGTATTCAATTTGCCGACGGGATCTGGGTGGACGTGCGGGAAGTCCGCGGCCTCGGGCGCCACCCACGCGTCAGCTACCTGCACACGCTCCGACGGGCTTGGTGCCGGAGCGTCATACCCGTCGATCACCACGATTGCGCACCTGGGTGCCGACGCAGAAGCGCCGGTTGGCATCGGAAAAGCCACTGTTTCCGGTGGTGGGATGGAACCCGCTGAAGATACGGCGGAATACACGTTCACGTCGATCGGCGCCGGCTTTGGCCCGCTTGAAAACAGCTTCGAGATACCCGTTCCGGGCTGGCGCAGCGCATTTCTCCAGGCCCATCCCAGCTATCCAGCGCTACCGGCGACCATCGTCTCGATCGGCGCCGGTACGCTCGAACTGTCGCATCCGGCCGAAGCCTCAGGGCCGCAGATGCTCAGCGCCGGGCCCCAGCCCTTTCAGGTGGGCCAGCCAATCAGCGGACCCGGCATTTCCGCGGGGACCACGATCACCGCAATAAGTCCGGTGGCGGGTTCGCCGGGGAGCACGCTTGAACTGTCGAGCATACCCTCGTACGCTGGGGTCTCGGTTCCGATTTCGTCCGGCGCCGTCACCGGCACAGCGACCGTGGACCGCACCAACGTCCTTACCGAAGTTGTCACTGCAACCGGGACGGCAATGGCGACCGCGGGGTCGACCCTGCTTACAGACGTGAGCGTTACGTCGGGCGCATTCAGTCCGGGCCAGACGCTGGTCGCGACCGCAGCAGCCTACACCAGCGCGGGAGGTCATCCGCTCTCGGCTGGAACCACCTTCGGCGTCAATGTGCACCGGTCTGTAACCAACCAAATCCTCCCCAATGAGGCCGTCAAGGACGTTGTCATCGATGCCCCGCGTGGCTTCGTCGGCAACGCACTGACCACACCGAAACTATGCGGCGGAGTCGAAGAAGTGGTTCTCGGCACCTGTCCCGTGGACAGCTCCATCGGAGGAACCGACCTCTACATCAATCCGGTGGAATTGCTGCAAGATGATCTCTATCCGTACGATGTGCCGTCGCGCACTGCCTTCGGCGCGCGGCCAATCTTCTCGCTGGAACCTGAATTCGGACGCCCAGCGCAGTTCGCCTTTGGGATCTTCATCGGTTTCATCCCCTACACCTTCGTGCCGGAAGTGCGCGCTGACGAAGGCTATGCGATCAGCTTCCGCACGGCGCCGATTGTGGTGTATCCAGAAATCGAGGGCACCAATGTAACCCTGTGCGATTTCGGCACAAACATGGAAAACACCGGCTTCCTCGCCGGCAACACGCTGACTAGCTGCAAAGGGCCGACCGACCCGGGCGCCTACTCCCATCCGTTGATCACCAACCCGACGCGCTGCGCAGGAGCGCCGCCGGCATCGGCGCTGAAGGTCGACTCGTGGCAGCATCCGGCTGAAGTGAAGACGGCTGAATTCTCACAGCCGGCGGTGACGGAATGCGACCAGGTCGAATTCACGCCTGCAGCAGAGCTGCAGCCGACAAACCACGAAGCCGAATCGCCGACCGGCTTGCAGGTCGAGTTCCAAATGCCGCTGGACGGCTTGCTCGACCCGACCGGAACGGGGCAGGCGGCGCTTGACAACGCGACCGTGACCCTGCCCAAGGGCATGTCGATCAACGCCGCATCCGCCGCCGGTCTCAGCGCCTGCAGTCTGGCCCAGGTCAAGCTGCACTCCAACGAGCCCGACGAATGCCCGGAAAGCTCAAGGGTCGGATCGATCGAAATCGAAACCCCGCTGATCCGTGAGCCGCTGAAAGGCTCGATCTACGTTGCCCAGCAGAACAACAATCCCTTCCACTCGACCCTGGGCCTCTACATGGTCTTCACTTCGGCCAGAGACGGGATCACGGTCAAGGTCGCCGGCAAGGTCACGCCCGACCCGGTCACCGGGCAGCTGGTGAGCACCTTCACCGAAAATCCAGAATGGCCCTTCTCGCGCCTGGCGCTGAACTTCAACTCGGGCCCGAGGGCGCCGCTGGTGAATCCGCCCAAGTGCGGGACATACGCGATCCACTCCGAATTCAGCCCCTGGTCGGCGGTCAACCCGGCCAACCCGACTCCGGATGAGATCGTCTCCAACGACTCCACCTATGAGGTGACTTCGGGTCCGAACGGATCGCCCTGTCCCGCTCCTGACCTGAAGCCGAAGCTCTCGGCCGGCCTCAAGGACAGCCAGGCGGGCTCGACCAGCCCCTTCGTCTTCAGTCTCAGCCGCGAAGACGGGACCCAGCGCTTCAACAAGATCGACGTCACCACCCCCAGGGGGCTGACCGCCTATCTGAAGGGCATCCCCTACTGCCCAGACGCAGTGCTGAACGGGATCTCAGGCGCAGAAGAAGCCGGCCGTCCTGAGCAGGCCAACCCGAGCTGCCCGGCAGCGAGCCAGGTCGGCACCTCCGAGGCGGGAGCGGGCTCAGGCCCATTCCCCTTCTACGCCGGCGGCAAGGTCTACCTCGCAGGCCCCTACAAGGGAGCTCCGGTGAGCCTTGCGGTGGTGACCCCGGCGGTTGCTGGCCCGTTTGACCTCGGCAACGTGGTCGTGCGCAACCCGCTCTACGTCGACCCGGTCACCTCGCAGGTGAAGACGGAATCGGATCCGATCCCGACGATCCTGCATGGCCTGATCCTCGACGTCAGAGACATCAGGGTCGCCCTTGACCGCACCCCCTTCACCAAGGCGCCGACCAACTGCGAACCGATGGCGGTCGATGCCCACGTCAACGGAGAAGAAGGGGCAAACGCCAACCTCTCCAACCGCTTCCAGGTGGGAGGCTGCGAGAAGCTCGGCTACAAGCCAAAACTGGGCTTCCGCCTCTTCGGCGGAACGCATCGCGGCAGCCACCCAAGGCTCAGGGCGACCCTGACGATGCCCGAAGGGGGCGCCAACAACGCTTCGGCGTCGGTGGCCCTCCCGCACTCGGAGTTCCTCGACCAGGGCCACATAAAGACGGTCTGCACCCGCGTTCAGTTCGCAGCCCACGAGTGCCCGGCGGGATCGATCTACGGCGAAGCAGAAGCGAGCACGCCGCTGCTGGACTACCCGGTCCGCGGCCCGGCGATCCTCAGGTCCTCAGATCACCAGCTGCCCGACCTGGTCTTGGCGCTCAGGGGCCCAGACTCCCAGCCGATCGAAATCAACATCGCCGGGCGGATCGACTCGATCCACGGTGGGATCAGGACCACCTTCGAATCGATCCCAGACCAGCCGGTCTCCTCCTTCACCCTCAACATGCAGGGCGGCAAGAAGGGCCTCCTGGTCAACTCGCGCAACATCTGCGGCTCGACTCAGAAAGCAACTGGTGTCTTCACCGCCCAAAACGGGCTGACCAAGACATTGCGGCCGAAGATGCAGAACTCCTGCGGCAAAGCGGCCAAGAAGACCAAGCGCGCCAGCAAGCGCCACGGCCGCTGATGGGCAGGGCATACGTCAAGAGCACCGCCGCGGCACTCACCGCGGCGGTGGCTCTTCTCTCAATAGCGTCCCTTTCCCCGGCTGAGGTCTCCCAAAAGGACGGCGTCCGGGTCAAGGTCACCGGGACGATGACCCCGACCGCCCTGCCGAGGTCGGGAACGGCCCCGATAGGCGTATCGGTCGCGGGCCACATCTCAGCCACCAGCAAGGGTTCCCTGCCCAAGCTGACCAAGATCGCGATCGCGATCAACCGCCACGGCAAGCTCGACCTGAAGGGGCTTCCCCTCTGTCGCCTGGGCCACATCAATCCATCGACCACCAACGAAGCGATTCAGGCCTGTCGCTCCTCGCTGATCGGCGAAGGCACTTTCTCCGCCAACGTCAAGATCCCCGAGCAGTCGCCATTCCCATCACTGGGCAAGGTCTTGGCCTTCAACGGCAAGCTGAACGGCAAGCCCGCGATCTTCGCCCACATCTACGGCACCAAGCCCGTGCCGACCTCCTACGTCCTACCCTTCTCGATCTCGAAGGGCAAGGGCACCTACGGCACGGTCCTCGAGGCATCGTTGCCCCAGGTCACGGGCGAATGGGGGTATGTGACCGGGCTCTCGCTGAGCCTCGATCGCCAGTTCACAGCACACGGCAAGAAGCACAGCTACCTGGCGGCAGGCTGCCCCGCACCGAAGGGCTCCTCTAAGGCGCTCTTCCCGCTGGCGAGGACCACCTTCGCCTTCGAGGGAGGCTTGGCCCTCTCCTCGACCCTGAACAGGACGTGCAAGGTCAAGTGATCAGGCGCCACCTCACCTACGCCAACGTCACCGCCACCCTGGCGCTCTTCATCGCCCTGGGCATGGGATCGGCCTACGCGGCCCAGCAGCTTGCCCCCAAGTCAGTCGGGGCCAGCCAGCTGCGACCCGGAGCCGTGACCGCGGACAAGCTCAGAAAGCAGGCCGTCACCGCCCCAAGATCG
>Ga0207694_10000064_pt1 | contig 137279 bp, 126 predicted proteins | sample KBSC34metaG_FD_184353 | JGI IMG/M metagenome (GOLD analysis project Ga0207694, IMG submission 184353) | Corn rhizosphere microbial communities from Kellogg Biological Station, Michigan, USA - KBS C3-4 metaG (SPAdes) (version 2) | ecosystem: Host-associated > Plants > Roots > Rhizosphere >... | reverse complement strand
TAACCCGCGGTTTTTGGACCCGGGAACGAATGGTTGAAACACCTTGCCGGAGGACCTCCGCGAGGATGCGAAAGTGTCAACCATCATCCCGGTCTGTTTTGTAAAGGAACCTGCCGGTCGTTCAGACGGGGCCGCCACGGCTGTTTGTGGCGGCCCCGTCTCGGCGCAGTTGGCGAGCGTTGTTTGCTCGCCTACTGCGCGCGAAGCCCGGCCCCCGCGCAGCGGGGGACACGCCCAAACCTGCCGTGTTCGGTCGTTGCGGCACCCCGGCGCGACTTACGGCGGCGGGGGGTTCACCAATGCGTGCTTCCGGGAGAAGAGCAGTGCCGTCAGGATCGCGATCGCCGCGTCATGGAGCTCGGGGTCGAGCCACCGCGACATCGAATTGTGCTGTCCGTCGTTGCGGTACAGCACGGTACGGAGCAGCGCCTGGACGACCCCCGTCTTGTTTCCGGCAGGCAGTGCGGCGATGGCCGCGAGCTGGTCGGCACGGCTCGCCGGCCCCGTCCGGGTCAAGTTGTAGTGAGCAGCGAGGGCAGGAGTCACGTCCGCGTCACTGCTCCACAGTTTTGTCAGCTTGGGTTTGAGGGTACCCGTAGGAGCAATCCCCGCCTCCGCCAGGAGATCCCCGACCAGGTGCTCGAACGTGGAAGTCAGCGACTCCACTGCCCGTGCGTGCGCGTCGTGGCTCTGGGGTGTTCCTCCGAACTGGTGCTCGATGATCTCCTCGACGGCGAAGTGGACTTTCCACGAGTGAGCACTCAGCCAGTCGAGCAGGTCCGTAAGGTCGGACTCATCAAGTGTGAGCTGCGGGCCCGCGGGCGGTGCGCCCGGAAGCACCGCGTGGCGAAGTGACCGCTCGAGTTGAACGCGAGCCTCCCTCGTCCAGTCTGGGAGGATGACGGAGAGCCTAGCGTGTCCGTCGCCGAAAGCGTTGCCGACCTCGGTCTCTACCTGCGCCTCGGTGAGTCCGAAGGCGTCCTTGGTCAAGCGGAGCGCTCGCCGCAGCTGTCGCGCGTAGTCCGCCGCGACCTCCGCGCGCCCGTGCCTCGTCCATTCGTCCCACCGATCACAGAGGTAGACGATGAACTCGACGACGTCGGCCAGCGACGCTCCGAGCTCCGTTACACGCGCGACGGCTTCGCGGACGGAGGACGCGTTGAACTCGTCACGCTCAGCCCCTTCGAGGGTGAACGGCTCATTGCCGTGGGCTCTCCAGATGGCGGCGGTCTTCCGGTGGCGAACGATCTCCAGGCGGGCCGCCGCGTCCAGAAATGGGGCCCACTTCAACCCGGCCTTCAAACCGCGCGGTGCGTGGTAGGACACCAGGTGGCAACGGTGAGGGTCCTCCGGCAGCCTGGTGAGATCGCGCTCGTGCGCGAGCGCGAGGCGGTCGGGCTCGCGTGTATCGAAGATGACCCGTACGCCCATCTCCAGGGCGTCGGCTACGAGCAGCGCCTGCCAGCCGTGGTAGTAGGTATCGACCCCGTCGGTGACGTAGAGCGGTGGCGCACCCTGCGGGGCGATGTTGGTGCGCATCGAATCCCAGGTCTCGAACGGCCTCTCACCGACGCGCTTCTCCACTAGCCGAGCACCGGGAGGCTCCGGGTGGTCGAGAGGGTGGCAGAGCTCGGGATCGGCATCTGGGCGCTTCCAGAGCGCCAGCGCGCGATTCAGTGCTTCCGAGGCGCTCCGCTCCGCGTCGGTGGGCGGCGGAGCGGTTGCAACGCCGCGGTTTTCCAGCACCATTGAATCCGGCCACCGGATGCGTGCGATTGGAACGACGATCCGTTCCCGTTCGAGCCACTCCAGCAGTGGAGTCTGGAACATGGTGGAGGTGATGCGGAGCTCCGCCAGGAGACGGCCGAATTCAGCGGGGGTGAGGTAACGGCCTCGGGTGGCCATGCAATCTCCAAGGCAGGGGCGAAGACGGTGGCGGAGCCCGCCTGTGAAGCTGCGCTCTTACGGCGGGTGTCGGGGCGGTGTAGACTCAGTGCCCGCGCTTCGACGAGACCAGGACAGGGGTTCATGCGATGTTGGATCAGCTGCAGCATCCGGTCCAGCTTACGGTCCGGACTCCGAGCGCCGGTATCGCCGCCGTCGTGGAAGTCGAACGGGAGATCGTCGAGTTCTTCGCTGCTCGGGCAGCGGCCGGGTATTCGATCGACGGGGAGGGCTCCGAGACCCCGAGCGAGTGGTTCGTGTCGAGACTGCAGCGGTTCGTCGCAGACGTCGTCAACGAGGAACTTGCCGGCGGCTCAGATCCGCGGCGAGCCGTGAGCGAAGCCGTCGTTGCTGCGTGCTCGTACGCGGCACCGGCGTATTACGTGGGCCGTGTGCTGCAGCTCGCGGAGGCCATGCCCGGAGATCGGGACGAACTTCTCGACCGGCTGGTGGAATATCTCCGCGCGCATCCCGTGCAGCGTGAGAACCTCGCGGGGCCGGCGCATGTCGATTCGGTACCTGAGATCCGGGAGGGACTGCTGGAGGTTCTGCGGCGCTCCGCGGCGTGAAGTGGCGTGCTGCCCTGCGGCCGGTATGCGGCGGCCGTGACCTCGTGATTACTTGCGTGCGCCGCTGCGGCGATCCGGAGCGGCGTCGAGGTTCTTGAGGACGCTTCGAGGGTGCTGGTCGAGCTCGACGTCACGGGTGGCAGGGCGCAGTGAACGTGACCGGACCAGACGTACGACGGCGCGCCGGCGAAAGTAACCCCCGACCTGCAGGCCGCCGGCGTCGTCGGGTGCACGCGCGAACTCGAGCGACACGTCCGCTTGCCACGTCGGCGTGGCGCTGACAGTGGAAACGAGCAGTGCCGCGTCTGACTCGCGAGCCACGGCGCGGAGCCGGGTCGCCGCGGCGGAATTGAGCGTGACACCGTCGAGCACCACGAGCCCGAACGCCCCGGTGCGCAGCAGCTGCTCCGCGACGAAGGGTGCCTCCGCCGACCGGTCAGCGCTCGGGGGACGCGCGACCCAAAGCCCGGGCGGAGATTTCCCGTCCTCTCCACACCACGCTTCGGCGTCCATCGTAAGGGTTGCGTCGACCAGGGCGACGAGAGTTTCGCGCATCGCTGAAAGCACCAGCGCGCGGCTGCCTGCTCGTGCTCTGGAATTGCACGCCCAGGGACGTGCGCAGGTACTGCGGGTTGTTCATCTGTTCTCTCCCGTCTCGGACGTCGAAGGCGGAGACCGCAGGGTCGGCCCTCGGATCTCGGTTCTTCCTTTTCCCGGCGGGGTTTTGCGGCGGGCGCGGCGGGACGGGAACGCGAGAAGGGGGGCTGACCACCGGCCCCCCTTCTCGCGCTTCATGGACGGATGGTGCTTCAGGCTCCCCGGCGCCTGGGTGCGCCGGGCGAGGCTCCTAGGGAGGGGTGCCGGCGGGGTGATACGCACGCCGGAGGCTCGGACGGGCGACGACGCGTGATGGATTCGCCGGGATGAGGCAGCCCCCGCGGCAATGAGCAACCCCTGCCGATCACTGCTTCAGAGCCGCCTCAGCTTGGGCGTCAGCGTCTCCGTCGGCGTGATGCCAGCGCTGCGTCTGTGCCGGTTTCCGCTAGATCCGGACACGAGTCCGAAATCCGCGGACGCGGGCCCGTGTCCTAACCGCGCTACGGGTCGTTCACCCTGATGCGAAACATGTAGGTTTAGGATCGCCCGACGCCGCTTCCTCGGGCATCTTCCTCATCCCCTGGTCCTAGTTCAAGGATGTACACAAGCGAGCGACCGTCGCACGGCACGCTGAGGTGAGCGATAGTCTGGATGGTCACAAGTGCGTTCGTACCGAGCACGTCAAGCCTCCGGACGAACACCCCGCCCGGACAATCCATCTCCGTGTCTCCCGCCGCGAACATGGCCTCCAATATCCTCTCATGAAGTTCCCGATTAAATAAGGGTTGCGTGTTAACGAGAATAAGATCAACCAATATCCCACGGCGACGCAAGTAATCGTGGCCAGCAAGGAGTTGTCGAAGGCTGGGGAGCCCTTCCGCGGAGTCGATGGTCGCCAGAATAATCGGATATTCACCCGATATTCCGTGTGCCGATAGCGCGCGCTTCGCGGCCATGGTTTGGAACAGCTCGTTTTGGGCGACAAGGAGCTCGGGACGTGGATATAGGATTTCACTGGCCATTTCTTGAAAAATGGCTGCGTCGGCCGGGGTCAGGTTCAGTTCCTGCAACTCGACCTGCTGAGAGGTCCGCGCCAAGTCGAATGCGCGCTGGGCAGCGTAGGGATCGTGGTAGCGGCTAGCAAGCTTGAGCGCGTGCTCGCGCGTGGTGGCCACCAGCGTTGTGAACGCGACCGACACCGGCTTGGAGGGTTGCACCCGCACGCGGATGCGCAGTGAAAAGATCGGGTCTAGGACTGCTCCATCGACGCCGGAGAGTTCGTCCACCGTCAGCGCCGCCGGCGCCCGCATCGTACCTTCGCGGCCCAAGAAGCGGGCCCGATCAGTCTCGTAGCTCACCGGGCCGACACGGTCCGTCCCATCGTCGACCACGTGGACGCACCAGGGTGTCGGCTGCAAGTCCGAGTGGGGTAGCCTAGTCGCGATGATGGCGGTAAGCCGCGCATCCCACTCGATTTTCACGAAGTGTTTCGCAAGCTCCTGATTATCTTTGGAATCCGGCGAACCGAGCACGACCTCACCGTAGCTGGTGAGCTCCACCTCGCGCGCGCGGTCGCCGGTGTTGGTCACCGTCACCCGCCGCACCTCAGCGTGGTCCTCAGGGACCACGGTGATCTCGGTGCGCGTCTCCACCTTGCCGTCGGTCCGGTGGAAGGTGACGCGGTCAGTGGCGAGGACGGCGCGGTAGGCGTCGGCGGGGGCGCATACCGGCTGGTGAGGGGCCGACCAAGTGCGTTCGCCGGTGATGTCGCGCACGTAGCAGAACTGCCCAGTGGAGTTGTTCGTCCCATCCGCCCGCCAGCCAGTGATGGCCAAATCCCTGTACTGGCTGTAGCCGGACCCACCTTGGTTTACCATCAGTGTATAAGGAGCCCAGCCCAAGAGTGCTACGTGCGGTCGCCGAGTGTCAGGGCGGTAGAACTCCCGCACGCCCAGGCTCTCCGTCTCCGTCGCGGGATCGGGGAGCGCCTCGCTTGGGTGCGCGCCCTGCGGCTCCTGCAGCGCCAGGCTGCGCGGGATGCGTTCGTGCAGCAGCAGTTCGGCCGAGCGCACCAGCGGGTTGGCGTGGAAGCGCCGCTGCCACGGGGCGTCGTCCAGCACGTTGTCGAGCGCCACCAAGGTCATCCCGGCGTGGTGCGCCATGTAGTTGTTCACCACGGCGAAGCGTTCGCCCAGTTCGGGGCGGGTGTAGTCGACCGCGTCGCGGAAGCCGTACGGCCCCAGCGCGCCCATCTTCTCCAGCACGGTCAGGTTGGCGAGCGCCCGCCGTGGCTCCACCAGCGCGGCCAGCGCTGAGGCGTACGGCGCTACCACCAGGTCGCGCCCAAGGCCGCGCTTCAGCGCCAAGTCGGGGACACCGAAGGCGCGGTAGCGGTAGGTCAGACTGCGCTCGCGCAGGTTGTAAGCGCTCTCGCTGATGCCCCACGGCACGCCGTGCGCGGTCCCGTAGGCGATCTGGCGCCGCACCGCCCCGCTGCAGCTCTGGCCCAGCAGGGTGTCGGGGAGCGAGCGCATCACCAGCGCGGGCATCAGGTACTCGAACATGCTGCCGGTCCACGACACCAGCGCGGTGTGGCCGGCGGCGTGGGTTAGCGTGCGCCGCAGGCGGAACCAGTGCTCTACCGGCACGTCGCCGCGCGCGATGGCCACGAAGCTGGCCAGCCGCGCCTCGGAGGCCAGCAGATCGTAGGTGGACCGGTCCAGCGCGTGGGCCGCCACCTGGTAGCCGATGGAGAAGAGCTTTCGCTCGCCGTCGAAGAGGAAGCGGAAGTCCATCTCCATCGCGTACCGGTAGGCCCGCTCCGCCACCGCCTGCAGTCGCGCCACCAGCTCCGACGCCGCCGTGGAGCGGGCCGCGCGCGCGCGCAGCGTCGGCGGCCCCGCGTCTCCCCCGTCCCCCCGCCCCTCCGCCCCGCCCGCCTTCCCCGCGGCGACGGCCCCCAGCTCCCGCCCGCACGCGCGCTCTTCCTCGATTCGCCGCAGGCTCCACGCGATCCACTCCGCGGCGGGCGCGGAGCCGTCGGGCGCCAAGCCGGCGGCGCGCAGCCCTTCGAGCGCGGCATGCAGCGCGTCGCGCGTGCCCGCCGACGGCGCGCGCGCGTCGACCTGCGCGCGGGCGATGCGAAGCTGCTCCGCCGCCCGGGCCACGGCCGCGCGCGCGGAGGCGTCGCCCAGCACCGCGGGCGAGGTGGCGAGCTCGTGCAGGCGCCGGGCGGCGAGCGAGAACGCCACCTCCAGCGCGCGCGCCGTGCGCCCGTGATCCACCGCGCGGCCGGCGATCTCCAGGCACGCCTGCCGCAGCGCCACCAAGTGCCCCGCCAGGTTGCCGCTGTCCACGGTGGAGACGTACGCCGGCTCCAGCACGGAGAGGTCGTTCAGGTCGTACCAGTTGTGGAAGTGGCCGCGGAAGCGGCGCATCCGCTCCAGCGCGCGGAAGGCCGTCTCCAGCCGCCCCGCCATCTCCCCCACGGTGATGAACCCCAGGTCGCAGGCGCTGGCGGTGGCCAGGAGCTGGAGCCCCAGGTTGGTGGGCGAGGTGCGCATCGCCACCACCGGCTGCGGGTCTTCCTGGAAGTTGTCGGGGACCAGCCCGTGCGTCTCGGCGGTGACGAAGCGGTCGAAGTAGCGCCAGTGCAGGAGCGCGTACCGCAGCGCCTGCGCGCGGGCGGCGGGGGAGAGGCGGCCGCCGCCGCGCGCGGACGGCTTCCCCAGCGCATGCGCGATGGCCGGGGAGAGGATCCAGAGCAGCGCCAGGGGGAGGACGGCGGCGAGGAGGGGGAGCGGCGGCGTCTCGCCCCGGCGCGCGGCCAGGGAGACGGCGCCGATCCCCGCCGCCAGCGCCACCGCCGGCCCCATCGCGCGCCACGCGGCGCGGGGAGAGGACGACACGGTGCGCTCGGCCACCGACGCCGTCTGCCACTGCAGGAGGTGCCGGCGGGTGACGAACAGCCGCCAGAGGGTGCGGGCGATGGCGTCGGCCGAGAGCCAGGCGTGGTGCGGGAGGAAGGCCAGCGCGAGCCCCACCTGCCGCGCGCCGGTGGCCGCGTCGCGCCCCACGGCGGCGTACCAGGCGCGCCAGGAGCGGTCCCGCGGCGGGCGCGCGGCGGCCAGCAGGAGCGAGACGATCCAGGGCGCGGCGAGGGCGAGCACCCCCAGCACCGTCCAGCGCAGCGGCGAGCCGGGAAGGAGGAGCCACCCCGCGGCGAAGAAGGCGAGCTGGGCGATCTCCACCGTGCTGCGCCGCAGGTTGTCCAGGATCTTCCAGCGCGAGACAAGCGACAGCCGGTTGGGCTCGCGGCCGCCGGGGCCGGGCACGCGCGGGCCCAGCCAGCGCAGCAGCTGCCAGTCGCCGCGGATCCAGCGGTGGCGGCGGCGGGCGTGGGTCAGGTAGCGCGCCGGGTAGTCGTCGTACACCTCCAGGTCCGTGGCCAGCCCGGCGCGGGCGTAGCTCCCCTCGATCAGGTCGTGCGAGAGGAGCGCGTTCTCGGGAAAGCGGCCGTGGGTCGCCCGCTCGAAGGCGTCCAGGTCGTAGATCCCCTTTCCCGTGAAGCTTCCCTCGCCGTACAGGTCCTGGTAGACGTCGGAGACGGCGGTGGTGTAGGGGTCCACGCCGGGATGGCCGGAGTGGATGGCGGCGAAGCGCGAGGCGTGGGCGCTGGGGAGCGACACCCCCACGCGCGGCTGCAGGATGCCGTAGCCGCGCGTCACCCGGCCGGCGCGCGGGTCGTAGCCGGCGCGGTTCAGCGGGTGCGCCAGCGCGCCCACCAGCCGCGCGGCCGTGCCGGGGGGAAGGACGGTGTCGGCGTCGAGGGTGATCACGTAGCGCACGCCGCGCAGCGCCGCCACGTCGCCGACCACGCTCGAGAAGGCGCCCGCGCTCCCGCCGCGCACGAAGCGGTTGAACTCGGCCAGCTTGCCGCGCTTGCGCTCCCACCCCATCCACGCGCCCTCGCACGGGTTCCAGCGCCGCGGGCGGAGGAAGAGGTAGAAGGCGTCCCCGGCGCCGGCCGCGTAGCGCGTGTTGAGGGCGCGCACCCCGTCCACCGCGGCGGAGGCGATCTCCGCGTCGCCCGGGAGCGTCTCGGCGGCCGCGTCGGTGAAGTCGCCCAGCAGGGCGAAGTGCAGGTTGGGCTGGCGGTTGGCCAGGTACTGCACCTCCAGGTGCGCCAGCGCCTCGTGGACCGCCTCCACGCCGTCGAAGAGGATGGGGACCACCACGGCGGTGCGCATCCCGGCGGGGATCCCGCCCTGCTCGTACAGGTCCAGCCGGGGGAGGAGGCGCAGGGGGAGGAAGGCGGCCACGAGTTGGTTCACCACCCCGACCGCCACCTCGCAGGCGAGCGCGGCGGCGAGCAGCGCCATGAGCGCGCCCGCGCCCGCGGGGGCCGCCCGCAGCCCGGGCCCCGTCACCCGGAGCACCGCCGCCAGCACGGGGGCCGTCCCCAACACGATCCCGCCCACGAACGCGACGTCGGGGTGCCCGAGCATCCAGCGGTGCGCCCGCTCGCGCGCCGTGGGCCGGTACCCCTGCGCGCGCTCTAGCTCTGCCTGCCCCCCGTCCACCAGCCACCACCCCACGTGGCTCCACCGCGGGTCGTCCGCGCCGGCGGAGGCGGCCAGGGCGACGGCCGCGCGCGCCACCTCGGCCTCACCGCGCCCGCCGCCCTTCGCGATGCGCTCCACCGCGTGCCGGTAGCGGTCGCGCGTGGCGAAGGTCATCGCGGCGTAGAACCCGGCGGGATCGCCGCGCAGCACCTCCTCCACAGCGCTGTGCCGTTCCACGAAGGCGCCCCAGTCCACCAGGCCGATGCCGCGCAGCGAGGTGATGCTGTTGGCCATCATCATCTGCGTGAGCGCCAGGCGCTGCGCGGCCTGGGCGACGGCGCGCTCGGCCGACACCCCGACCGCGGCGAGCCACCCCTGCAGCGCCGGCAGCCCCCCGTGCCCCAGGCGCACTTGGTGCAGCAGCCGGGAGGCGAAGAGCGGCGAGAGCGGGGGATGCGTCTCCGCGAATGCCCGGAGCTCGCTCGCCAGCGCCCGCTCCCCCGCGGCGGCCGCCGTGTCGATGCGCGCGGCCCACGCGTCGGCGGCCTCCGTCTCGTCCAGCCGCTGCACGGTGCGCAGCGCCATGCGGCGCACGCTCTCCAGCAGCCCCAGCCGCAGCATGGCCGGCACGGCCCAAAGCTCGCCCAGGGTGAGCGGCGCCTCTTCCTGGAACGCCGCCACGAACAGCCCGGCGTTGTGGACGTCCACGCGCCCCTCGGTGTGCGAGATCAGCGTGGTGGCCAAGTCGTAGACGCGCGGATACCCCGCCAGCCGCCCCCCCGCGAGCTCGGGGAGCTCGCGGTAGTAGCCCGCGGGCAGGCTCTCGCGCACCTCGCGGAGGTGCTCGCGCACCACGTGGAAGTTGTCGAGCAGCCATTCTCCCGCGGGCCCCACGTCGGCGCGGGCGTCGGCCTCGGCGGCCAGACGCGCGCGGGCGGTGTGCAGGATACTGCGGGTCTCCGCGAGCCGCGCCAGCAGCGGCGTGTCGCGCGCGCCGTGTCCGAGCGCGGCCAGGCGGTGAGCGCGCGCCGAGGCGCGGGCCCGCTCGGCCAGCGCCTCGGCACCCAGCAGCTCGCCGCGCAGCGGGCCGGCGGAGAGCGCGGACAGCTCGGGCGCGGGGCGGCCAAGGAGGCGGGAGACGGCGCGCAGCAGCATGAGTGGTGGTGGTGTTTGGCAGGAGCCAGAGGCTCGGAGTACTTGCGCTTGGACCGCAGGCCAGCCCCTGTGTGCGGAAGATGCGCAAGATCCCCGCCTCAGTGCGGTCGTACCCCGAGCCCCAGCGATGGAAATGGATAACGGAGAGCAATTCCTGTTTCAGCTGACCCGGGTAGTGCATCCACGCGACGTGTTAAGGGCGATGACGACCTTCCAACTGTTACGACTCGGTCGTACTTTACGTGAGGGGAATCAAATCAAATCTCTGCGACGTTACGAAAGCCGAAGCCATTTCAGGATTGCGGATGCCCCTCCACTCCTAACCAGCCCGACGTCCGGGCACTCCTCATCCACCGGTACCGTTTTCGAGGCGGGCTAGGCTTATGAGCGCAATCGTGTGCATCCATGGAATTGGCCAGCAACTCAAAGGCGAGGACTTTCTACTCAGAGAGTGGGTACCTGCAATACGAGATGGAGTGCGTCGGGCGGGCGAGGCCCCCCCCGATCCGAAGCAGATAAGCATGGCGTTTTATGGCCACCTGTTCCGCAAAAGGGAGGGGAAGAGCTTCGGGATCCCTCCGTACGACGAGACTGATATTGTCCATGAATGGGAGAAGAACCTGCTGGCAGAATGGTGGTCTGAAGCCGCCCGAGTGGACGAGGAGTTGGCCGGACCCGCGGATCCGACGAAACTTCGGACTCCAAGAGTCGTCCAGCGGGCGCTAAACGCTCTCTCCCACTCTCGGTTTTTTGCCGGCATTGCAATGGAGCTGTTCATTGCTGATCTCAAACAAGTGTATTCCTATTTCCACGACGACGGGATCCGCACGGACGCGCAACGAGCTATTGAGCTCGTTATGACTGACGAATCACGTGTTATTGTCGCACATTCGCTCGGCACAGTCGTTGCTTATGAGGCGCTCTGTGCGCATCCAGAATGGCCAATCCGAACCCTGGTCACACTCGGGTCTCCTCTCGGGATTCGTAATCTGGTTTTTCAGCGACTCCGCCCTCCTCCAATTGAATCCGTCGGTGCATGGCCGCGAGTGCTTGTAAGTTGGGTCAATATTGCAGATAGTGGAGACTTGGTTGCCTTGGAGAAAAAACTGAGCAGTTGTTTCGGGGGTCGCATTGTGGATCATGTTGTCCACAACGGTGCGACAGCGCACGACGCATGCGCCTATCTAACTGCCAAAGAGACGGGAGCAGCAATTGTGAGTGGACTAGATGACTGAGTCGGATCTGACTTACCACCGCTCGCTGATCGCCGCGGGCACAGCAAAATACGAGCATCTTCCCGACCATGCGCGGGAGCTAGCCTCTGTCGCCGAGGATCTGGTAAAGATTAATACTCTGTTCTGTCAGACACTCGGCTATGAGCGAGCTATTCCGGAACTAAATCTTGATCCAACGAGGGAGCAGTTTAGGAATTCTCTTAGCGACTGGTTCGGAACCCGTTCCGGAAAACGCGACGTGCTGGTGATCTACTATTCGGGACATGGGGACGTTGAGGGAGGGCGACATTATCTTCTGGCCACGGATTCCGACCCAAGTGACCTTCTGGGCACGGCCTTGGAGACAGAATTTCTGGCTCGCCGGATTGCTAGCTCCGATGTGCGGCTGGCGCTCCTGCTCATTGATACGTGCTATTCAGGGGTCGGCGCCACAGACATCACGACGGTCGTTCAACAAACCAAAAACTTATTCGCCACAGCCAACGCCGGCATATTCGTGATCGCGGCTGCGCGTCCTAAGCAGGAAGCCCAGCAGGGGGTGTTCGCCGATGCGTTGTTAAGCGTGCTTTTCGACGAGCGTTTGGGCGGAGAAAGGCAGTTGTTTCTTGAACCGACCAGTATCTCTGTCGCGATCAACCGTTACTTCCGGGACCGAAAGCTGAGCCAGCTATGCTTGATTAGCTCCACCTACAGCGGCTATGAGGACCCACCGTTTTTCCCAAATCCGCGCTACAGGCGAGACCTGCCTGTGGGCATTGATTTGAGAATGCAGAAGCGTCTCAGCAGCATGGATCCGCACGAGCTAGCCCTGCACTGGGGGCCTCGTGCGCGAGGTGTGGAAATAGAGGAGCAACCAGGTTGGTATTTCAGCGGCCGCAGCAAGGTGCTGAACGAGTTAGTCAAGTGGTTACGCACGCCTGCCTCAGCGACAGTCACGCAAGTCGTGACCGGCGGGCCTGGCGTAGGAAAGTCGGCCGTCCTGGCGCGGCTGGTCACTCTAGCCGACGCCGGTTACCGTGCGCGCGCGCCTTTGGCTGAGACAGATCCTGAGACGATCCCGCCCGAGGGCAGCATCAATGTGGCACTTCACGCGAGAGGAAAAACACTCGGAGAACTGGTGCTTCTCTTGGCTCATGCGGCCGGCACAGGAACTGGGGATCTTCACGCTTTGATCGACGTGCTAGCGCGCCGTGAGGAACCATTCACAGTCGTGCTGGACGCTCTGGACGAGGCCAAGGAGCCGGATGCCATAGCAGCGCGTCTTCTGCGGCCACTCGGCTCCATGGCCGCGATTCGCCTGCTTGTAGGGACGCGCGATGAGCGAAACATTATTCCGAATCTGGGCTCACGGGTGGAAGTTCGACGGCTCGACGGCTCTGAGTATCACGATGCCGAGGCCCTCGTCCGGTACGTCGAGGAACGGCTCCTCGCCCAGAACGAGCCGGATCTATTCACTCCCTACCGTAACCGTCCCCATTTGGCGCGGGCGGTGGCACAGCTTGTTGCCGGCAAGGCGGACCCAGTCTTCCTGATCGCCCGGCTCGCATGTGAGCAGCTGATGCAAGCCGGTGAGGTCGTGGACCTCGAGGATGTGGAGTGGCGCGCAGCTTTACCCACTACGGTGCCGGCGGCGTTCGACGCATACCTGCGGCGCTTTGGTGCGGACGAACAACGAGTCCGCGATTTGCTCCTGCCTCTAGCGTACGGAGAGGGCGAAGGGTTGCCGTGGGCGAATTTGTGGGCGCCTCTTGCCACAGCCCTTTCAGGACGCACCTACACTGACGCGGACGTGGCATGGGTGAGAAGGGTTGCGGGCGCGTACATAGTCGAAGCTCTTGCGACCGGCCTCTCCGTGTACCGCCTCTACCATCAAGCGCTGGCCGACTACTTCCACGAGCCGGAACAGGATGTCGAGCGGCACCGGAAGATGGCACGTAGGTTGGCCAGCTTGTTGTCGGACCGATCCGAGGAGGAGGGATGCAAGGACTGGAGTGAGGCGCATGCCTATACGCTCCAACATCTAAGCACGCATGCATCTGCGGGCGGAGTACTTACCGAATTCATAGCTGATCCGCTGTATTGCCTTTTGGCCGACCCGTTACGCCTTCTAGTCGCGATTGATCGTTCCCAAGAGTCGCTACCATACGGGATCGTGCAGGTATACCGTCAGAGCGTGCACCGGATCCGGAATGCTTCCACACTTGGGGAAGCCGCGAGCTACCTTGAGCTTGTCGCGCACCAAGAGGGGCAAAGAACCCTTGCGGCGCGGATTCGTCGTTTACCGCTGGTACGGAAATGGGCGCCGAAGTGGACGCTCTGGAAAAGTTCAACCTCCCATCGCGTTCTTGGGGAGCATGGAGGAAAAATAGATGCGGTGACCTCGGGCTGTGCCGATGGACGCGAGGTCGTAGCCTCTATCGGTGGCGACAGGACGGTGCGGCTCTGGGATTTAGTTACCGGTGGTGAAGTTCTTCGAGTGCTGAGCGGGAATCCGACGCGGATCGGCTCAGTAATGCTGAGTCATTTGGGTGAGCGCGACATCGTGATCTCCGGCAATGATCACGGGACCGTTCGGCGCTGGGATACAGCCAGCGGGGAGCCTCTCGGGGTTCTCGAGCGACTCTTCAGTTCTGCGACTGCCCTGGCGCTAGGTCGAATCGGCGGGCAAGACGCTGTAGCATCGGGGGATGTCGACGGGCTAATACAACTCTGGAACGCAGCAACCGGAAAGTGTCTTGGCGTCCTCCGAGGACATTCGGGACACGTCACCGCGTTGGCCTTGGGCCGGGTGGGTGATCGAGATTTCGTGGTCTCCGGGGCCAACAATGGGATGGTAAGACTTTGGGATGTGGCAGGCGAGCACTCTCTTGGCATGCTCAAGCGGCATCGCGGACAGGTCACGGCAGTGACAATGGGACGGGTGGGTACGCGGAACGTCATAATGTCAGGTGGTTCCGATCGGACCGTGCGATTCTGGGATGCGGCGAACGGGAAGACTCTAACCCTCGTTGCGCATCCGGCTCTCCTGACCGCGGTAGCGTTGGGCAAGGTTCGAGGGCGCGAGGTTTTCGTCTCGGGATGTGATGACGGGATGGTGAGGCTCTGGGATGCAAACAGCGCACAACCTCTCAGGGTGCTACATGGCCACTCGGGAATTGTGACTGCGGTGGCTTGGGGTCTGGTCGGCGACCGAGACGTCGTGGTGTCCGGCGGCTCCGACGGGACAGTGCGGCTGTGGGATGTTTTGGGGTTGATAGAGGGAGACCCGAAACTCCCAGATGATATGGGTGCGGTGACCGCAACGTCTCTCGGCAAGAGTTCAGAGTTTGGAACCGCCGTCGCACTGGGCCGGGTCGGCGCAAGAGATGTGGTGGTCACCGGAAGCAATGACGGGATTGTGGCGTTGTGGGATGCAGCAAACGGAGATCCTGTCAGAGTTTTCCAGTCCCATTCCTCCCGCAGGTTTGGGATCCACTCAGCACATAGGGGTTCTGTTCGATCAGTGGTATTAGGCCACGTAGGCGAGCGTGATGTCTTGGTTTCCGGGAGCGATGACGGGACGGTGCGGCTCTGGGATGCAGTGAGCGGCGAGGTAATCAAGGTGTTCAGGCGGTTTCCCGCCCTTCGGCTCGCGGTACGCCCCCGAATTGGTAGCGTCCGATCAGTGGCGCTGGGCCACACGAGGGAGCGAACCATCGTGGTTGCCGGGGGAGCGGACGGTGTGGTGCGGCTCTGGGATGCAACGGGCGGAGACCGTATCGGGGTGCTCCATGGGCATTCAGGCGAGGTGACTGCAGTGGCAATAGGCCAAGTGGGTAAGCGAAACGTCGTGGTCTCCGGGGGTGATGACGGGACGGTGCGGCTCTGGAGTGCAGCTAATTTTGAGCCCATCAGGGTATTCAAGCGCTCTCCCGACAGATGGCTTGGGATACGGCCAGGACAGACGAGTTGCATCCGATCGGTCGCGCTGGGTCAAGTGGGTGAGCAAAATGTCGTGGCCTCCGGCGGTGATGACGGGACGGTAAGGCTCTGGGATGCCGCAGGTGGGGAAGCTCTAGGGGTGCTTCAAGGACATTCGAGCGACGTTACGGCAGTCGCACTCGGTTCAGTTGGGGGGCGAGATATCTTGGTGTCCGGAGGCTATGATGGGACCGTGCGAATCCACGATGCGCGTTCAACCAAGCCTCTAACCGCTCTTAGGCTAGGAGCATCAATTATTTCAGCGTCCCTGTACGGGGACTGTCTAGCGGTAAGTACTGCATCGGGGCTAAGTCTAATCGAACTGTATATCTCATCGGAGAAGCCTGAAGAAGCACTCGACAATTGGCACTACCATTCGTTTATGAATCGACTCCGCTCAGTTTGACTCTGCATGATGCCCACGCGGTGATGTATCCGGCGGTGGCGATCGCATGGTTGACGTACTGCAGCACCGTCGGGGTGAGGTGGTCGAGCGGGATCTCCAGCATCTCCAAGTTGGCGGGGAGCTCCGTGCCGCCCAGGGCCGCGGTGAGGCGCTGGAAGTGGGCGTCGAGTCGACATGCGGCTTTTCGCCGTGCCTGATGGGGGCGCCTTCCTCGCGGTCGTAGAGGAGCGTGAGTGCGGACCAGGTCGGAGCGCACGTAAGGCGGCGAATAGTCTTTTGTACATCTGCATGTCGTGTTCGGCCGACTACAGACCAAGCGCCTGGCGTAGCGGCACCAGCGCGGACGCGAGTCCGTCCGCCATCGGCGCGGGGAGGTAGACGAGAGTGCCCGTAGGCGTGTCGAGCAGCAGGGGCGCCGGCTCCTCGCGCTCCGCGATCCGGGCCGAGAGCGCGGCTAGAGCCGGAACCAGGCGGCCCGCGGCCGCGTGAGCTGCCTTCGCGCTCATCTCGCCTGCGGGCAGCGGCGTTTCAACGCGGATCGGTCTGTCCGAGTAGAGACGGCGCCACGTCTCGGTTTCAGTGTGCGCGCCGGTGTCTGCTAGATCGGGACACGGGTCCGAGATCCGCGGACGCGGGTCCGCAGCGCCCGGATCGGCGCCCGCCTCAGCGTGCGCCGCCCGGACCCTTCGCTTGCGGAGGACGTCGCGCAGGAGCGTGAATCGCTGCGCGTCGGGCTTCCGCGCGGCGCGCAGGAGCGTAGGCAGGTTCAGCGACGCCATTTCTTCTTCCGACAATCCTGCTCGCAGCACGGCTTCGGGTGAGAACGCTCCTCCGATCGTGATGTACCGGCTGACGGTGGATTTATCTACTCCGCCGCGAAGTCCGCCGAGCTCCGCGAGCTGCGGTACGGCGCCGCGGACCTGGGCGATGTGATCGCGCAGGTCGACGTAGCCGAGTGCGCGCTCCCACGCGGAAATGTCCGAGCGATCGTCGTTCTCGACCTGCCCGAGCACGTGCGCGGTGATGTCGTCCACCTCTCGGATCACGGCCTGGATCGTGGTCCAGCCGAGCACGCGCGCGACGCGCAGTCGGCGTTCGCCGGCGATCAGCTCGAAGCGTCCGCCGGGCCTCGGGCGAAGCACGATCGGTTGCAGAAGCCCGTTCGCGCGGATCGATGCCAGCAGGTCCGCCATGTCCTTCGCGGGAAACACCCGGCGTGCCTGGTACGGCGAACGGTCGACGTGGTCGCACGGCACCGACTGGACCTGTTCGCCCGCGGCTGGCGGCCCGACCAGCGCGTTGAGGTGCGCGCGTACCAGTTCGCCGGCGTCGCCTGCGCCCTCTGCGTGAAGCCAGTCCAGGCCTGCTCCCCCGCGGCTGCGGCGGCCCGTCGCTCTCGGCGCGGCCGTAGCGGTTTCGCTCACGCTCCCGCCTCGAGCGCGTTGTGGTTGACGAGGTGCGGTACACGCCGTAGCCCGGCGAGCACGTCCAGCAGGTGCGCCGCCACCTCGCGGTAGGCGATGGACGCGCGGTCACGCGGTGCGTCCAGGACCACGGGGAGGCGCTCTTCCTGCGACTCGGGCACCCGCGCGTCTTCCGGAATCCCCACGTCCAGGCGCAGACCTGGATGATGCTTGTCCAGGTGGTCCATGATCCGGCGGGTGATCCGCCGGCGAGGGTGAACCCGCGTCAGGAGCACGCGGGTCGGTACCGGCGGCTCGATCACCTCCAGCAGCTTCATGGTCTCGATCAGGCCTTCCAGTCCGAGCGGTGACGTGTCCACGGGTACCAGAACGAGGTCCGCGACGTCTGCGGCCGCCAGGATCCCCATGACGCCGGCCGTGCCGGTCTCGATAATCGCCAGGTCCGCGCGGAGGCGGTCTTCCCAGTCCGCGCGCTCGAAGAAGAGCCGCAGCCTCTCGGGGTCGGCTATGCCGAGGACGCGGCCCCCGCGGAACAGCATTGCGTTCTCGCGCATCTCCGGGATGGGAACCTCGACCGGGTCCGCGGCCCAGGGGTCGGCCACCGTCTGCTCGCGGAGCTGACGCGTGAGGCTCGCCCGGGGGTCGCCGTCCCAGATGGCGACGCGCCGCGCGTGCTCGACCGCCCAGACGGCGGCCAGGGCGAGGACGGAGGTTGTCTTTGCGGTGCCTCCCTTGGTGGAGGCGACCATGATCGTCTTCATCTTCGGTTGCTGCGGGCTCGCTGACGGTCGAGAAGTGCGCGGGGATGCGGACCGCGCTGTGAGGGGTCTATGCCGCGGCAGCGGCAGTGCGGCGGTCCGCTCTCGGGCGGTTGTGCGGTGTCTGCGCGCGGCTCGGGGCACGCAGTCCGTCGCCGCGAAACGGGAATGACGGCATGTCGAGCATGCGCGGCATGCGTTCTTCGAGATACCAGCGGAGGGTGGTCGCGATGGTGCCGGGCGGATCGGGGAAGCAGAGCCCGGCGTCCCGCATCGCTTCCGCGACCGCGGGCGGCCCCGCCGCGGTCCTGCCATACCGGGCCAGGTCGACGAGGACGTCTGACGGAACCGCGAGCACCCACCGCCGCAGCTCCAAGCTCGTCGGCGGCGGCGGGTTGCTCCTGGAACGGGGCAGCCGTGCGGCTTCCGCCGCCGCCAGGTAGCTGTCGCGGATCTGCGCGGCGCGCTCGATGGCGCGCCGGCGATCACGGAGCGTCGAGAGGTGAAGGTGGTTCGCGGCTGCGATGCGGTCCGAGAGGCCGTGTGCATTGAGCGCGAGCCGGGTCGCGGCCTCCGCGAGCTCTGGGGATGCGGTGAATGCGCGGCCGAGCGCCGCGGCGGTGGCCGCGACGTGCACCGGATCCCCGGCAAGGCAGGCTTCGCCGCGGTAGGCGCTTTCGATCTCCGCGCCGAGGGAGACGGCGAGCGCCGGGACGTTGCGCCAGTGGGCGTTCGGGATTCGCTCCGCTTCTGTGCGGATCGTGTCCGCCAGTAATTCGGCGCGTTGCTGGGCCGGCTGGCCGGCGATCAGGCGCACGACCGTCGCCACGGTGCGGACCGTTGCCGGGTCCGGGAGGCCGGGAGTGTAGGGCGACGCGGCGCCGTGCCACGCACGCTCCGCGGGTGTGTTCGGTTCGGGGATGTGCGTGGCCAGCTCGGCGAGGGTCGACCAGCGCTCCGCGGGCGGTGCCCCGTCAAGGACGGCGGCCGCACGAAGGAGCTCGAACCCGGGCGTTCCGGGATCGTTCGCTCCGTCCGCGAGTGCTGCGCTGCCCCACAGGTCGCGCGTGTACATCCGGGTTTCGGCCGAAGCCCGCGTTCGTGCGGCCCCGTCCCAGACAAGGGCGCCTCTTACGAGACGCGCGCAACGCTCGGCGCGCTCCGCGGCCGAAAGCCACCGGCTTGCGTCCCGCTCGTCGTCGAGCATCGTCTGGCGCTCCGTCTCGGCCGCGGCCAGCCAGTCCGCCTGTCGGCCGATCCATCGGTTCTCCCTGATCCACTCCCGGATCGTATCCGCCTCGAGGCAGGCGCCTTCCAGCGGGAGGCCGTAGAGCACCGCTTCGTGGAACGCCCATTGGAGACGCCACGCGGCGCGGCCGTGCACGAACGCGGCGAGGATGTTCAGCGCTGTCTCCAGCGGGGCGCTGCCACGCCAGCCCCAGTCCCACCCTTCATCCGCATCGCCGTGGAGGCGGATGCGGCGCGGCAGCGGGATCGGTCCGTGGCGCGTCTCCAGGGTGACGGTGCGTTTGGCATGGTCGGGGCCGGCGGCGCGCCGGAAGCGCACCGCGAGGATGTCGTGGGCCCCCGGAGGCTCCGGCTCCGGACGGCCGGCGTCGAAGCGCGGCAGCCAGACGTATTCGCTGGCGTCGAGCAGGGCGATCGGTTTCATGGTCACATGCGCTCGGAGAGGCGTGGTCCCCTCCGCGCTGGGTCACGGAGCGGTCGGTTGGGGGGGCGGAACGGCGAGCTCGCCCAGGATCAGAGCGGTGCGAAGCGCGGCGAAGGGCGCGACGATCTCCATCGCGCCGAACGATTCGCGGACCCACATGTCGTCCGCGATGCCGAAGGCCAGGACCGCGTGGGCGGCGTCCTCCGTCATACGGACGACGTCCTGGGTCTCGACGGCGCTCCACGGTGCGTCGTTGATGAGGGCCAGAAGGTGCTCGCGCAGGAGCGTGCGCGCGGGAAGCGCGTCGTGGTCGGGGATCCATGCGGCCACCGCCCTGCGGCAGGCCGCGGTTCCTTCCGCCGCGCGGCGCGAAAGGCTACGGCGGGCGTGCTCCGCGCCGGCGTCCGCGAGGCGGAGGAACGGGACCCCCGCGAGCCGTTTCAGGAGCTCGCCCAGGAGCAGGAAATTGCGCGCTTCCACCGCTGCGAGCTGCTCCAGCCACGCGTCGTCCGGCGGCCCGCCCAGCGGCGTTCCCATGCCGGCGAGCCAGAGGTCGCGGACGTGGTGGAGTAGCCCGGCCATGCTGAGCCGGGTGGAGGCGTGGGGGTCGCCGAGGAGGTCGCGCAGGCGCCCGAGCGCCCCGGCCAGCCGGGCTTCGGTGGCGGCGTCGGCGCCGCCCTCCGGCCAGTGCGCTGCGAGGGTGTGGAACTGGAGAGTCAGCGTGTGGCGCTCCGGGTCGTGGATCTCGCACTCGGGGCGGTTGCACGTGCAGCGGAGTCGCGTCCAGACGTGCGTTGCGACGCCGGCGTCGCGAAGCACGACGTGGGTTTCGGCGAGCAGGGTCTCGAGCTCGTCGGTCGAGAGGTGGTTCATCGTGCCATCACGGGCTGTGCGGGAAGTCGCGTCGCGACGGCGGGCGCGGCCGGCGCCGCCGGGGCGGCCCGGAGCAGCTCCCCGAAGCGCTCGCGGGCCACCGCGGCACGCTGGGGATCAAGCTGCACCAGCCGGCGCGAGATCTGACCGATCGTAGGAGCGGGCGACACGGCTTCCCAGGCGGAGATGATGGCGCCGTGCTCGTGCTTCAGCTCGGCGAGCCGGGCTTGCGCGGCCTCGGCGACCCTGGCCAGGGGCGTTTCGGCGGGAAGCCCGAGCTGCGTGGCCGCCCAGGCGCGGGTCTCCTCGCCCCGGTGCCTGGTTTCCGCCCACGTTTCCAGCGCGACAGCCGCTACGCGGGCCTGGCGCTCGGTCGGGCTCTGATCGCGCATGGGAAGGAGACCGCGCACGCCGCGCGAGCGAGCGCCGCGGAGCGCGGGGTCGAGCTTCTCCACGAGCCCGCCGGCGCTTACGCCGGGGATCCTCTGGTCCCCCGCGTTGCGTGGGTGGTTCGCGGTGAGGGCGAGAGGGTTGCGACGCAGCGAGGCCGCGAGGTCTCGCACCTCCTGCGGGTTCATCTCACGCACGCGCGCGATCAGCCGCTCGGGGTTGCTGAACTGCGCCTTGAGCGTGCGCTCCATCTCGGTCCACGCCCGGTGCGCCGCGTCCCGCGTCTGCTCCGTGGCCTGCAGGATGGTACCGGCGCGGTCGATCTGCCCCATTGCCCCCTGGTACGGAGCGTCCATCGCCTCGAACACCTGGAAGGCGGCGATCTGTCCGGCGAGTTCCGCGAGCTCTGGGTCGGCGTGCTGGAGGATCGCGGCCTTGACGTCTGGGTGGCGCGCGGCTTCGGCGAGCTCCTTGATCCTTTCGTCGACCACCGCTGGTACGTCGGCTTTGCGCCACGTCTCCCGCGCTTCGTCGAGTGCTGCGAGGTACGGAGCGGCGGCGGCCTCCGCGCGCGCGACCAGGGCCCGGTCCTCGTCGGACAGGTCGAGGCGTGCGGCCGTGGAAACGGGTACTTCGGACGCCGCTTCGGGACCGTGCTTCGCCCAAGTCTTCAGGCGGTCGGCCTTTTCCTCGAGCGCGCCGCGGAGCTGCGCGTGCTCGTTGTTGTGCTCCGGGTGCTCGCGCCACGCGGCCGCTTCACGCAGCAGCTGGTCGAACACCCTGGGATCGCCGGTCACGTTCGCCAGCGCCTGGATGTGGTGGAGGCGGTCGAGCTCGGGCTGGGTGAAGCCCGCCTGCCGGGCGGCCGATTCGATGAAGCGGTCCCGGAGGTCGGCGCCGAACGTGTCACCGACGTCTATGCCCCGCGCGACGGCGTCGGCGCGGTACTGATCGATTGCGGCCTGGATGCGATCCTTCCCCGAATGGCCCGCCGCCGCCACTTCGGCCGCGATCTCCGCATCTCGGAGGCGGACCTGCCAGGGCAGCTCCCCCGAAGCCTTGGACGGGGTGTATTCCTTCACCTCGCGACGCGGGTTCAGCTCACCGGCCTGGTGGTTGAGCTCCGCGGCGGTTCCGGGGTCGAGCGGGCCGAGCTCGCCGTCGTGGATGGCCTGGCCGAGCCAACGGTCGATCGCGCGCTCGTGCCCCTGCGCGCGTCGCTCGCCGGGGAGCACTGCTTCGTCCACGCCGCTGTGGTAGACGGGTGGATCCTGGCGGGCGGTCTCCGCGAGCCGCGGCGCCGCTATGGCACCCTGGAGGTGCGTGTCTTCGAGAGCCGGGGCGATCTCGGCCAGGAGCGCTTCCGCGGCGAGCGCGGCCTCGCCGGGACCTGCCGCGCGGATCGCCTCGGCGCGGCGGACCAGCGTGGGTACGTCGAGGTCCGCAAGCGCTCGGTTGATCTGGCGTGCGCGGATCGCGTTCTGGCGCGCGACAGGCATGTCCCGCGGCAGGATCATTCCGTGGGCTTCGCGCAGGCGCCGGTGGTGGGCGAGCAGGTCAGGGGCGAGGATGCGCCGGTGCAGTGCTTCGCGCGCGGCGGCACGGAGCTCCGCGCGCGTGATTCCGCGCGTCTGCTCCCATGCCGCGCGGACGGCGCTGCCCTGTGCCAGGTGCAGGCGCACATGGGCCTGCGTTTCGAGCACGGCCAGAAGCGCGGGGTCTTCGACACCGATAACGGAAAGTAGACGACGGCGGCCCTCGGCCAGCCGCTCGGTCTCCATGGCCACGACCTCCTCGGGTGTCGCGTCGGTGCGCGGCTCGGGCTCGGTGCCCATGCCGGCGAACTTGAGATCCCACCAGTCCGACTCTCGGTCGCCGGGTACGTCCCATTGGCTCTTTTCCAGCGCGTCGGCGCGCCTTGCTTCTCGCTCGACCTGCTCGTCGAGGCGGCGGTCGGCGACTTCGGCAGGGCTCAGCTGGACTACGAAGGGCGTCGGCGCGTCCAGCCACTCCTCCACAGGCGACGTGAGGCCGCGGCGCGCCCGCTCGCGCCCGCTCCACTCGGCCGCTGCTTCCTCCCAACCGACGCTGCCCGGACGGAACCGCATCTGCGAAGGCTCCAGCAGGCGGGCCCGGCGCTGGGCCAGCTTGAGCTCCGGCACGCTCATCGGAGCGCCGTTGAGGTAGCACGGGGTGCACAGCTCGCCGTCGCGCGGAGCGAATCGCTCGGGGACTTTGTCCTTGTCGAGCTTCCGCGTCCCGTCCGTGTGGAGGCGGCTGCGTCCATCCTCGCGCCCGGCCGTCGATCCGCAGCGGAGGCAGTCGACTGAGCGGTGGTCGAGGTACTTGCCCCCAGACTGCATGCGCGGCTCCCCGCCCGGGAGCAGCGACGGGTCCTTCTTCGCCTGCTCCGCGAGGGCGGCCCGGCGAATCTCGGCGGCGCGGCGTTCCACCTCGTACAGCACCTCGGTCGCGTTGACGCGCGCGTGGGCCGCAAGCGGGGCGCGAGGGCTGTCGTGGCGCATCTCGAGCAGTTGCGCGGCGCGCTCGGTGATGCGGTCGAGCTGTCTGCGGGCCTCCCAGGCACACGTGGCAAACGCCTCGATCTCGACGCGTTCCTGCGGGAGCAGCGTCCCGAGTGACTCCGTGACGCGCTTGACCGCGGCTTCGCTCGACGCGGCCCCGTCGCGGAGCGTCGCCACCGCGCGGCTCGCGCGCGCAGGTGCGACGACGGCCGCACGCCTGCGCAGGGCCTCATCGGCACGCGCGGAGTCCGCCGCGTACGCGTGCACGTGCTGGCTGATGCGGCCGAGGACGTCGGGAGGGATTGCCTCCTTCGCGGCGGTCCCGGTCGGCGAAGGCGCCGCGGCGGCCGGCCGTTCCGGTGCAGCGGGAGCTGCGTCGGTGTCCGCCACCAGCGCGGCGAGCCTGGCTTCCCAGAAGGCCGCCTTGGCGAGGTGACCGGGAGTGGTTGCGTGGACGTCCGGCGGAGCCGGGTGCTGCGCGATGATCTGGCGACGAACGGGGATTACGCTTCGTACTTCCTCACGCATGCCCTGGAGCACCGCTGCCGCGGTAGGGGAAAGCGCTTCGTCCGAGCGGGTCACCTTCCAGGTGGGCGGTCGTAGGGGTGCGGCGACGCTTACCTCCACCGCTGCGAGGCGAGGGCCGCGGATGCGCGAAGTGGAGATATCTCCGCTCGGGCGGAGCTGAAGGGGCGGAAGTCCGGCGGCTGCACGCCGCGCCTCGGCGGCGGCGATCTGCGCGTCCAGCGCGTCGCGGCTCGCCTGGCGCTCCGCTTGGGTGACGGTTTGATCGGACATGCCGGGCCGGAAGGAAGGTCGGATCTCTCTGGGGGAGACTCGCTTCGTGTTCTACCCCGGCCCGGGAAGGCGGGGACGCTCGTGGTCGTCAGGCAGCGAGCCGCCGGGCGGCGAGCGTGGCCGCGCTCCGAGCAACCCCGCCGCTGGGGAGCGCGGCGACGTCGGCAAGGATTGTGAGTGATGTGCGGGGGCGGGAAAGCGCGACGCAGAGCAGGGACGCCGCCTCGGGGTTCACCCGTTCGTCGAGGAAGCGCCCCGGGTCGTCCCGTGTGGCTACCAGGTCCACGATCACCGCGTCGTGCTCGCCGCCCTGCGCGCTGTGGATGGTACCGACGCCACCGCCTTCGGTTTCGAAACCAGGGATCCGGCCGCGCAGCGCGTGCGCCAGGCAGCTCACCTGCGCGCAGTAGGGTGTCACGACGGCGATGTCACGGATCCCGGTTTGCCACAGGGCGTCCGCGCGGGCGGCGGCCATCTGCGCGTGCGTCTCGTTGATCCGGCTTCCGCCGGAGGCGCGTGCGTGCGCGAGGCCGGCGCTGTCGATCACCTGGACGGTGCCGGGCTGGCTCTGGACCACGGGACCGTCGACGAGCATCCCGTCGTAGAAGGTGGTGCTGACCAGGCTGCGGATCTGGGGGGCCATGCGGTGCTGCGTGCGCAGCACGGGCCGGCGCGGGTCTTCGGTGCCCGCGCGCTCGCAGCCCAGGTGGTGGAAGAGGCTCTGGGCCAGGAATTCGCGGGCCGCGTGGTCGCGGACGCTGCTCACCGGCCCGAGCTGGCGGGGGTCGCCCCAGAGCAGCAGTCGTCTCCGCGCGAGCGACGCCGCCCAGAGCGTGTACGGGATGCTCGCCATCGCGGCCTCGTCGATGACGACGGCGTCCCACGGTCCGGTGGGCGGTCGGACGAGTGCCTCGGCGAGCGTTGCCGCGACGAGGCGCGGCGCCCGCCCCGCCGCATTCGCGCCGGACCGCGTGGCCGCCACGTCGCGGAGCAGTGCGCGGGCGTCCACGCGCGAGGGGTCGTCGCCCAGCACGCGGCGAGCCTTCGCCTCGACGCGCTCCAGCCGCGCGTCGATCGTTGTCGGAGGAGTCGCCAGCGCGTCGGCAAGGCGTGCGATGCTCCACTCGCGTTCGTCCAGGCGCGCGCAGCGTTGCTCCAGCTCGCCGACGGCCGCGGGGGAGCGGTGCCCACCGTCGACGCGAGGGCCCCGCCACGATGGCCCGTGCGCGCCCTGGCGGAGCAGAAGCGTGCGCGGCAAGTGGCACAGGTCGAGCGCGGCCGCCACGCGCCCGAGCGCGGTGTCGACCGCGGCGTGGGTGGGCGCGAGCAGGAGCACGCGTTCGCCGGCGTGCAGGAGAGCCGCGACGGATCGTCCGAGCGTCGTCGTTTTCCCCGTTCCGGGCGGCCCGAACACGATGAGCATGTCGCTGCCCATCGACCGCTCGACGGCGTCGGTCTGGTCGTCCACGAGATCCTCGGTCAACGTGCGCGGCGCCGGGACCCGGCAGAGTCCGGGGGTGCGCCACCCCGCAGCCAGCGCGACGAGACCCCGCTGCTCGGCGATGGCGTCCGTCACCTCGGATTCGAGGCGCTCGGAGAGGTGTGGAGAACGCCCGAGCAGTTGCTCGATGCCGGCGTGTACGCCATCGACCTCGACGCGGGTGCCGTCCGCTGCGTGGACCTTCGCCGCGCGGGTGCCGGCCCCGCGCAGGAGCGTCACGTCGTCGCCCGTGCGGACGCGCACCTCGCGATCGAGCACGAGCAACGTCGTTCCCGCGGAGGTCTGGGTTGCGGAGCGCACTCGCGCGGGGCGGTCGAGCGCACGCTCCGCGTTCGCGCTGTGGTCCTGCGCGCGCTCGATGGCGAGCGCGTGGCGGATGCGGCCCGAGAGGGCTGCGGGAGGTGGTGTCGTTCTCATGACCCTGGAAGTGGTGCGGGCCCCACCCGGAGGCGGGGCCGTCGTAGGAGTAGGACGAGGGCACAGTTACCTCAGTTCGGCTTCCTCGCGTCGGATTTCAGCCATCATGGCTTCGTATTCACGACGTCCGACCTGGCGGAAGCCGACCTCCAGGAGAATGTCGATCGCTCCCTGGGGTGCCTCCTCCACTCGGGCGGCCTGCTTGTCGTCGCGGATGAAATAGCGGACGTCGTCCATCACGCGTGCTCCGGGCTCATGTGGAGGAGTTGGAAGAGCGTCAGACGCATTCGTGGCGTGCGTACTCGGTATGGGTCGGATGGATGCCGCCATTGCGGTGCGCGAGCGACTCGAACCGGCGACGCCGGCGTTCCATGCGGATTTCCCGCTCCCACTCGCCGCGCGTTCCCTTGGGCCGGTCCTGGACGGCGGGCGCGGCCTTGTTGCGACCGCGCTGCGGCCCATGCTTCGCCCACTGCCGAAGGCGGATGGCGCGGAGGGCGGCGCGGGTGAGCCGGCGACGGCTCCGTCGTTCGTGCGGCGCCAGCTCGTCGGTCCAGATTCGGACGGTCTGTCCGCCCTCGTCGAGCTCCATCCAGTGTCCCCACGGCTCATACTGCGTTTCCAGCTCGGTGCGCACGAAGTGCGGCCACCGGAGCCTCCCTGAGGGGAATCCGTGGTCGATCGTCGGCAGTGTGATCGGCGTGATCGTGCCGTCCTCCGCGGCGGTGAGTGACCGTCCCCACGCTCGGCATAGCGCCGCGTCCACGGGGTCGACGGACTCCGGCGTCGAAGCGGGCGCGCCACCCAGCAGCGCGTCCACCCAGCTGTCCCAGCGATCGCATTCATCCGCATCGTGCTCCGCGGGCAGGGGGCCACCGCCTCGGGACGGGACGCCGCCGCGGGCGATCAGCTCGGCCCGCAGCCAGGCGAGATATTCGTCCAACCCCTCGACGAAGGCGGCGCGGGAGCGCGTGGCGGTATACAGGTCGTAGAGCTCGTTGCGCTGGATCGCCGCGGCGTGCTGGGCCGTTCCGGCGGCTACGTTCGAACGCGAAATGAGTGGCGCGGTGATCTCGTCGAGGAATGCCGCGCGGTCCGGTGCCGCGAGCCAGTCCCGGGCACCCCACTCCACCGGGTACTCGTCGTCCTCCTCCGACGGATCAGGCTCCGTTTCGCCGGCGGCGAGTTCGGCTGTCCAGTAGTCGTCGATCGACAGGGCGGCGAGCCCGCGTTCCCACGCTCCGGCGTTCCAGCCGGCGGCGTCGTGTGCGGCGGCGAGCCAGGCAATGCGGCGGGCGCGCTCCGTCTTGGTGAGGTCCTGCTCCTCGGCGAGCATCTGCAGCGTTTCGAGGAGGGCGACGCGGTGCGCTTCCACTACGGCGGCGCGCGCGTGGCGGCGGGTCTGCTCGGCCTGGGGCGCGAGCCGGGCGCGGCGTTTCGGCTCCAGCCGCGGCGTCCGCCGGATCGCTTTCACGAACTGCTCGTGCGTGAGGGGCTTGATTCCGGCGAGAGCGCGCTCGTCGCTGTCGGGCAGCACTGCGAGGAGCCTCCGCTCGGCCACGCGGAGCTGGGTCGTGTAGCACCCGGCGCAGATGGTGTAGGTCTCACCCTTCGCGCCGCCGCAGAGGATGCACCTCACCAGCGGCGGATGATTGTCGAGGATGTCGACCATCAGCGGGACGCCGTCGATCGCGAAGGTCTGGCCGAGGTGCGGACGGGGCGTGTAGTTCGGTGCGAGGACGGTATCCGCCAGGCGCAGATGGGACAGGTGCTGCCGGAGAACGACCTCGGCTGGTTCCGGCTCCGCCTCCCAGGGCATCTCATTGGGCAGGGGGTCGAACCCGTACTTCGCCGCGACACGCATCAGCTCGGTGAGCTGACGGGCGACGAGGTCGGGCGCGGGGCGGCGGTCGGACACGGGAGCGGTGGCGCAGCTGGTCATTTGCGGTCTCCGGAGTCGGCGAGAGAAGCGAGAATGGAGTTACCCTTTCTCGGTTCTTTCCCCTCGCACGCGCCCGCAGGCGCGTGCTGGCTCCGGGGGAGGGCGGCGGGAGGCAGGAGGGTTATCGGGGGAGAAACGCGAAAAAGGGGGCCCAACCGGGGCCCCCCATGGATTTCACGAAAAACTTGCATGCAGCGTCTTGGCGGTCAGGTCTCGCGCCACCCAGACGGTGTGCAACGCCTATGGTGTGTTCTCGGCCAGCAACGGCGGGACGAGCTCCTCACAGCGAAGCGGAGAGTGGCGAAGGGACCCCGGCGGGACGTGGACGTGGCGCGCACCCGGCGGGGGCCCGGTGCGCGTCGCTGCGTCTCACCCTTCAGTCGTCGTGCTTGGTGAGGCAGGCTGCGTGAATCAACTCGAAACCGCCGGAAGTGTCGACCCGGCGGCGAAGGGCGGTACTCGCCTCCACCGGCTCCGTGCAGATCCCGCACAGAGCGCCCGGCGTCCAGAAGGCGAAACCGTCCTCGATACCCGGGAAGTCGCGGAAACGTGGGTCGCGGCTTCGGCACGTGCGGCAGGTGGGTGGCTTCTGAAGACCGAGCGGGTTCGCGCACGGGTCGGCCAGGTGTTCCTCCTTCACGCGGTTGCACAGCGGGAAGCCATCGGGCTTTGCGTCGGTGATCGCGGCCGTGTGGGTGAGGAACGGACCCCCCGCGGCGATCACCCGCGGCGGGTACGCGTCGGCGAGTACCTCGCGTGTTTCATAACGTGGCGGCTTGACGTTCATGAGCTCGCGGGTTGGAGAGAGTCGACGAAGAGAACGGAAGTGTCGTGACGACGGCCGGTGCCGGGTTCTTCAGAGGGGGCATCGTGTCCCATCGATTCGCATGCGATCCAGAAATTCAGCGACCTCCTCGGGTGGCATGGAGTGGTGTCGAACGAAGGCGATGCCCTGCAGCACATCCACCTCCGTGGGATCGTCGTTCGCCTCCGTGACCGCCTGCTCCTCTGCGGCTCGGATCTCCGCATCTGCGCTCGCGGGAGCGAGCATCGCGCGGCGGAACAGCAGGTAGCCGCGGCAGAGGACCCCCGTGCGGTCAGCGCGTTCTTCCCAGCCTGGGTCTGTGTAGTCGATGCTCGAGTGGCAGAAGAACGAAACGCCGTTCCACGCCGCTCGCACGACATCCTCCGGTCGGTATGCTCCGAGCCAGCCTGGCATGGCCGTGGTGCGGAAGGGGCAGGCATTGCATTGGCGGCGGCAAACGCGCTTCACGTCAGCCTCCCGGCGTGGGTGTTGCCGGCGGAAGACCGTCCGTCGTCGAGTGAGCCTTCACCGGAAGGTCTCGATGAAGCGCTTCACGGAATCCGCGAGCGGCGCCGTGTCCGCCGGGCGTGCGATGTACCACTCGTAGCCCCGTTCCGAGCAGCGCCAGATGTGGAACGTGCTTCGGTAGTCCGGGCGTGAGTCGGCACGGTCCGCCGGGTCCAGCTGGTCGGCGAAGAGAAAGTCGTCCTGGAAGATCGGACCGCGGTCGCGATGGACGATCGTCACGCGGATGCCGTGATACTCACCCGAGCTGTTCGGTGGGCCGTGGATGGCCTGAATGCATGCCCGGCGGTTGCGCGGGAGGTGGACGTATCCGGTGTTACCGACCCAGTCGATCGAGACCGTCCACTCGAAAGTCGCGAGGAATTCACCCAGGGTGCGTCGTTTCTTCATCGCCATTTCTCAGAAGGGAGTGGTCATTGGATTTCGGAGGTTTCGTGGTCGGGGGGCTGTGGCGCGTGGATTCCACGGCCTCGCGCGGCTCGCCAGAACGCTTTCAGCGTCAAGCCGGTGGCGTCTGCGATCCGCGCGGCGAGGGCGGGCTCGGCCCTGACTTTCTTCACGAACTCACGCTGGCTCCGTTGCATCGCCCAACCGACGACGCGCCTGTCGGTTCGAGCGAGGAGGCTCTTCAGCGCCATGCGTTGCTCATACCGGTACCGGCGCGGATGCGTGGGAGCCCAGCGGAGGCCGATATTGTACGGGAGCACCTCGTCGTCCGGGTGCAACACGCGGATCCCCAACTGGGCACCGAGTCCGCGGCGCTTCTCCGCGTGGCGGATCATGGCGGGAAGCTCACCGATGCCGCCCACGACTTCCCCGTGCTCGTAGACCAAATAGCAGGGGGGATTGCGTTCGACCCGACTGGTGCTCCAGGTGAGGACCCCTTCGGCTATGAACGCTTGGACGCACTCGTTGGCGAGGGCCGCGGCCACGAGCGCGGCATGTGTTGGGGGCTCTGGAGGGAGCCTGAAGGCCTCGTGGCGGCCGGCCGGGACTGTGGTTGAGACGTCGAGCGTGAGTTGCGGGTCGAAGCGCGCGCGGTGGTCCGCAATTGCCATGGTGGCCTCATTCACTGGTGGACGTTCGCCTCGTTTAGGTCACTCCGCCTGCGGGTTATTCGGGAACCAGTGGATGTACCGGATTCCGTATGTGCGTTCGAAGTCGACCGCGTCGTAGTCAGTCCTGCCCTGAATTCGAGTGGCGCAGGTTCCACACAGGCCGTAGCCGGTGTCCCGGTTCCACCACTGCTTCAGGGCGGGTGCGGGTCCTCCGCAGCATGCGCAGGTGAGGTGGATCACGCGGGCGGGGGGTCCTCCGGGTTGATCATCCACCCCCGGCTCAGCCAGGTCGGGGCGGGCAAAGTTGCCGGTGTACCTGCAGAGGAACGCGCGAGCGGCTCCCCACGATAGACGTCTCGCGATCTCGTAGGTGTGCGATCCCTCACGATCGTGTCCACGGATGACGTATTCGACCGTGTGTGCAGCGCCGGTTTTCACGATGCTGATCTCGTCTCCCGCGGTGTTCATGGCACCGTGCCAGACCTCGCCCGGAGGGAGAAGGGCCGACTCGAGCGTCGGGTAGACCCTCTCGATGGAGGAACCGTCGTCCAGCTTGGCCGGTCGGAGCCGCGGGGCGTACTCGATCGCTTCCCGCAGGGTGAAGCAGGCATCGACGTTGACCCAACCCCCGTCCTCGTGGTAGCGGCCGATGAGCCACTCGCGAGCCTCAGGATCGCCGTCAAGGTCGTCGTGGTTCGTGATCCACAGGTATTGGTCCGGATTCATCGTGAGTTGCCAGGCCATGCAGCCCCCGCCCGTGTGGTAGGGTTCGTAACCCTCGGCGCGGAGCAGCTCGGAGACCGCCGGTCGCACGGCTGCGATCTTCGCATCGAGCCTCGCGAAGAAGCGGTCCACGAAAGAGTCTTGTTCGTCGGTCATTGGTCTTCTGGGAATCGTGGGCGCGCGAATGCCTGCTCCGGTGCGGGAGAACGCACCGGAGCGAGGTCGTCCTCGGGATGCCAGTTAGTGGGATGCGGACGTTGTCACCGGGCGAGCACACTGCCCGGTTTTCGGATCGGTGAGTGGATCAGTTCGGGAGTGTCCGTTCGAAGAGCTGCGGCTGATAGCCTCCCGCGGCGATTCCCGGTGATGCCGGGCGTCGCTTCATGCCTGCGCGGGACTCACGGTGCCGAGGCCGGTGCGGGAGCGTGCGCTAGGACGACTGGGAGAAAGAGCGTGGGGTCCTCGAGAGCCGCGATCGACATGCGGGCGCCGAGCCTGGTGGTGGCCCGGTGGTAGTTGTCGTCGAGGTGGCTCGACTCGTACTGGTGGCCGAACTCGTGGATGATCAGGTCGAGGACCCGCTCGCGCCCGCCACCGGCGTCGAGCCAGGCCGCGAAGAAGCGGCGGCCGAGGCACGCGAGGTTGTAGGTGAACTCGTGGCTCCCGTACCAAGCGTCGAAGCGCTGGTCGGGCTTGTTGACGATGAATACCTGGATCCGGATCTCCATGAGCCGCGCGGCCAGGCGGTGTGTCAGAGCCACTACCTGGTGCATCGGCTCGGTCCATTGGTCGCGTGGAACCTCCCGGCGCTGGCTCGGGTCGAGCTCGGCGGAAAGGGGGCGTTGCGTCGGGAAGACCTGCCCGGCGGGTTTCAGCGCCCTGGCGGCCCGGATGTTTGCCCACTGGCTGGTGCCGAAGGTCCCGCCGTGGACCACGGTGTAGCCCTGACCGGCGGCGCGCTGGGTTGCCTCCCGATCGGACGGATCCGTGATGACGGCCTTCGGGCCAAAGCGGTGGGTGATCACCGAGTGCACCGCTTCCGAGGAGATGCCCTTCTGCCCGAGCGCGTCCGTGACCCAGTCGCTGGTTGCGGTCTCGTTGTCGAGCAGCGTGTGGGTGTGCTCGAGTACCGCGGCGCGCACCTCCTTGAGAAAGCCGGGGGTGACGTTGTCACGGTCGGTGTTCAGGGGGACCTTCTGCCTGACGTTGACGTGATACGTGTCTCCCGTCTCGACCACGGGAATGCCGAGCTCGTAGATCATGGCCTTCTCGCCCGCGCGCGGCTGGAAGATCTCGACCAGCGTCCTTCGGCGGCTCCTCCGGAGCACACCGTCCTCGTCGCCGATTACGGTTGCGAGAGTGGTCTCGAAGGCTGAGACCGGAGTGCGCGGCTCCAGCACCTCGCCGTTCAGGCGGACCGTGACGCCGGCGGGGATGAGTGCCCAGCGGGCCTGCGTGAGGGTGTCCTGGAGCTGATCCTGGGTCATCCGGATCAGTGCCTCGAAGCGGCTGCCGGTGTTGGTTTTCACCTTGCCGTCGAAGCGGCGGCCGGCCGCCTCGAAGTAGACGGTGCCGGTCGTGGTGGTGATCCTGGCTTCCGTGCAAAGCGCCAGAACGAGCTTCTCGCCGACGTTGAAGCGGCCGCGTTTGTCCGCCTTGTCTTTCTTGGCGCTGTCGGCGAACATGCGCCACGCGTGGGAAAGGTCCTTGAACCCCTCCGGGTTGTCGTCGGTGACGACGAGGCGGGCGAGTGGCCTGCGGCCCCCCTTCAGGAGGGTGATCTCGATGTTGTGCGTTTCCTCGTCGAGCGCGTTGCTGAGCAGCTCGTAGATGATGAATGCGCGGGGGCGGTCCTCGACCAGGCGGGCGAGGCCGTCGAGATCCGCGGTAATCCAGTCGTTGCGCTGTGTCATGGAGTCGTTGCCTGGGTGAGCGGGGGATAGGGCGCGTCGCGCTCGAAGTGGGGATTGTCTACGCCCACGCGAATGATCCAGAACAAGTGCGGGTCAAGGACGTCCGTGTGGACGGACGTTGAAGCGAAGAAAACTTCGACCGGTGTTACCCACCGCCTGGCGCTGGGGGACGGTGTGGCCCACTTGTGCGCAAGGAAGGCGCTGTTGTACTTGCGTCGGCGCTGCAGGCTGCGCTCGAGGCTGTCCATCGTGCGGAGCAGGGCCATGATCGCAGCGGACTGCTCGTAGCCCTCGGCCGGGGACCCGTCGCCTTCGACGGCGAAGGGATGCCGGGCGATGTAGTTTTCGAGCGTCGCCCAGAGGTTTCGGTGCTGGCGATGAATCTGCACCAGGTCTTCTCCACCGTCCCCCGCGTTCCGGGCAAAGCCGATGATCTTGTCATCGTGGTAGATCGTTGCCGTGTACATGGGCGTTTCCGCCCCATCGGCGCAGTTGTGGTTTCGAACGTGGAATCCCATCAACCGCGTGCTGTGCCATCGGAGCGTCGCGAGGGTGCTCATTTGCTTTGTCGTGTGCGGGTAGCGGTTCGGCGCGGCGGAGGTGGCCGCGCGCGGGTCAGTCATGCCAGGGCCCAACCCTGCTTTTTCGCTTCACCGCGGTAGAGGACCACCAGCTCGTCGCGCCGTTCGGGGGTCTGTGCGATGCCCAGCTCGGTTTTGAGCGGATCCTTTCTCCCGCTTGAGAAATCCGTGTAGAAGACGGTGAAACGGGGGAATCGAGGGTCGTCTCGTTCAATCACGACGATCTTTCGGACGGCTGTAACAGGGCCCCCGTTCTTCGGGCGCTTGACGTAGACCTCTCGGAGGAAAAGCTGGGCGTCGGCGTTCACCGGCAGGCGCGGCTGAATGATGGCCGCAGCCGTGGAGCCGCTCATCACCTGGGTCATCCGGGTGCCGCCGTCGTCCCATACCTTGTCCTCGCGTACGCAGCCGAAGGTCGCATGGGAGAGTTTCGGCGAAGCTGACAGGGCTACGAAGTGGAGGTTCGCGCCGTCCCACCGGAAGGTGCGGTTGAGTACCGGCGTGCCGTCGAGCGCCGCGTCGCGGAGCGCTTCGGCCTCGACCTCGATCACGATGCCGGGACATATGAACGTGATCGGTCGCCCCTCGGAGTCCGCCATTCTCAAGGGTGGGTCGATTTTCCACGGGGAGAGCGTATCGAGCAGGCGCTCGCGCTGCTCGTCGGTCAGTCCTGAGCCGACGCGGCAGACCGTCTGAAGGGTCTTCCCGTCCGGCCCGCAGAGCGCGCAGAGGATCGACAGCACGCCGTACCTGCCTTCGAAAGCCCCTTCGACATAGCCGATCGCGACGGTATCGACGGTCAGGCTGGGCTTGATCTTGAACGTCGTGTCGCTGTCCAGCAGCCGGACGACGATGCCCTCGAGTCCCTCCTCCGTGACGTGCTCGAACCACGCGGCGACCGACGTTGCCGGCATCACCTGTCCGGCGACCCGGTGGCACGCTCTGGTCTCGTCGGTGCCGAAGAGCGTGGCGAGAAGATCCCAGGTTTTCCGGTAGTCCCGCTGGTTGGCGCGCAGGTCCTGTCCATCGAGCATCGCCGCGTCGTAGAAGGCGAGGGCGAGGCAGCTTCGTTCCTCCGGAGTGCCGTTGCTCGTCACGTGGATTACGTCGCTGACCCTCGTCCTCGCCGCGCCCGCACGGAGGTACAGTTCCGCGGAGAGCAGCGCGCGTCGGTGCCCGCGAGCCTTCAGCACCCTTTTCGCCTCCTCCGTGCATTCCAGCCCGATCCGGGTACCTCCGCTAGGTGCGTTGAAGGCGAAGCAGAGATCGCGGTCCGCATCGAAGTAGACGAAGACCCCGACGCCGTCGTACTTGACCGACGCGACGACGTCGAAGTCGCCTGCGAGCGTCTGGGCGATCAGTCGCGCCGCAAGCATCCGGAACTTCCGGATCACGTTGTTGCGGAACGCCGTGGCGACGGCGAGCAGTGTCTTGTCGGCGATTCCGCCGGAGAGCGCGACCCGGAGGCCGCCGCCTTTGTCGGCGAAGGCGGATTCGTTCAGCATGGCGTCCATTTGTGGGTGGATTCAGTCTGGCGCGGAAACGGCGGCGGCGGCGGCGGGGACCTTGAGCTCTTGCCGCGTCAGGAGGACCCGGAGGCTGTACCGTTCGCCCTCGGTGCTTCCGATCAGGAATGCGCGGGTAGGTGCACCCCCGTGCTGCAGCACGAGCGGGAGGTTTCCGCGTGGTCCTGCTCCGAGCGTCTCGGCCGCTTCTGCAGCCTCCAGGCTGCGCGCCACCTCGAAGAGGAACTCGTGCTGCAGCCCGTCGTGGTGGGCGATGTAGAGCTGGTTGTGGAAGACGAATCGCTGGAAGAGCTCGACCAGGGGAATGTGTTTTCCTAGACGGACGGGAGAGACGTCGTTGATGTTCGCCTCGCGGGGGACGTAGGGCTTTCGTTCCTTTACGGTGCCGTCCGCCGCGTACGTCGTGACGATCACCTGGAAGTTCCCTTCGAGGGCGTGACTCCCTGGGCGGCGGTATGCGCGCGTCGTGTCGGTAAGAATCCTTCCGACGTTGTCGAGGTCGATCTCGGGATCGGCGTCGATGAGCGACTGCGGGTCGATTGACGCCGGGTCGAGGTGACGGTTGCCGCGATGTACCGCCTTCGTCGTCACTTCCTCCCCCGTTGCCGTGACCTTCACGGTCGCTGGGGTGAGTCGTCGGGGGCGAAGCAGTGGGACGCGGGCGTTTCTTCCGTCCTCCGTCGCGAGGTGGATGATGTTCACGTGTGCTCCGGCTCCACGGTGGGCATTGGTCAGAACATGTCGAAGGTGAGGTCGTCGAGATCGTCTTCGCCCGAGTCGTCGCGATCGCTCTCGGGGTCGTCGAAGAAGTTGTAGACGTCGTTCTTCCCCTGCAGCGGCGCCTCCACGGGAGTGCCGGTCAGAAGGAAGGCTCCGTCCGCAGTTACGTTGAGCACCGCCGTCTTGAGTTGGGGCGCGTCGTGGTAGGCATACTCGGTGGTGTAGAACCCAGGCGTGACTTCGCACTTCACCGGGATCACCGCATCGACGCGGAGACAGGCGAGGACCTCGATTCCGGCAGGAGTGAGCTCGCGCGTGACTCGGTAGGACGATGGTTTGAGGTCGAGCAGTTCGCCTTCCTCGGTCTGGGTCAGCGGTGAAGTGGCGAGCGATCCGGCGCTGTCGGTAGCGAGGTAGGTGAGTTCGGAGGGAAGGAAGACGTTGCCTTCCGGGTCGAGAACGACCTGCTCGAGGGGCGTTCCGTCCTTGACCACGGATCTGCACTGCTTTCCATAGAGCTTTTCCCGATGAATCGCAGCCGCCGTAGTTATGACGACCTCGCGCGCACCGTACTGCACGACCATGAGTCTCTCGGCCATCGTGACTCGTTTTTGGGAAATGGGAGGGTGCCCCTACGCCTCGGGCGAGGCGCGGGACAGCACCGGAGTGTGCGGAAAGTCGAAGGGGCCCCGCGTCTTCGGGGCCCCTTCTCTGAGGAGTGCAGTCGGATTCAGCCCGACGCTATCCAGGCGGTGGCGGCTTCGGCCAAAGCTTCCGAAGCGCTGGCATTGGTGACGACGAACCCGGATGTGGATCGGTGCAGCACGGCGGTCCACGGGTCTGCTCTGCCGATAATTCCGTAAAGCACGACCAGCGCACGGGTAGGCAGCGACTCCACGCGGCCATCGTCGGGGAGGGTTGGAGCGCCGGGCAGGGAGTTGAGGAAAACGGATCGCATGTCGCGCTGGAGGAGCTCGCGGACGTCGTCCGGACCCCTCGCATGCCGGCCGGAGTCCAGCGTCGTCCACACGCCGAAGTGTGGTGGTGCGTTGCTGGCTTCGGCGACGAGTGGCTTACATGGCCATGACAGCAACGCCAGACGGTCGAGCAGGTCCCTCGCCGCATCGGCGTCGCGCGCGCACGTGCACACCGACCAGGAGCTGCCGAGCGGCTGCGCCTGTGCGACGAACCCGAATGCAGCGAGGATGTAGACGAGTCGGATTGCGGAAGCCTCCGCCAGCTCGCCGACGTCCATGTAGGGAAAGTGCCGGATCGGGTCGGTGAACGTGTCCACGGACACGTCGGGGAAGGGCATAGACATCGTTGTTATCGCGGGGGCAGAAATGGAGCCGCCGGTGGCCGCGTGAAGCGCATCGGACTTCCCCGGAGGCTCTGCATCGGCGTAGCGCGGGCTTGCGTAGATTCGGGGTCCGAGGAACGGGCTGGCGGCCGCGGCCGCGAGTTCCCCGCTCGCGAACGCTTGCGCGTTCGTTCCTTGGGCGGTGAGTCGCGATGCGAGGTCGCGAGGAACCGCCTGGAGCTCGTAGAGTGCGAAGGGCAGCGGTGGGTTCGCCCGGAGTCCTGCCCAGAATTCGGGCTTGTCCCCGCCCATATACGCTGGGACAGCGCCGTACAAGCAGCCGCCTGGCAGGTATGCGGCGACGAGGTGGATGGTATGCGGGTCCCGACCACAATAGGGACACCCCGGGACACCGCAGTGCCCGCAGTCGGGTTCGTCATCCGCCGGCAGCGCGATGGTCACGGTAGCTGCTCTATCGGAGGAAATGGGTGAGTGCCGCGACGGAATCGGCGACGACGACGGGTTGGCCTGTATCCACTTCATCAGCCGCGACGCGCTCGTACCAGAGCGGAACGCCGCCGGCGTCCACGGGTGCCTCCGCAACTGCGTTCAGGTAGCGAACCAGGCGGTCGCCGTGGATGTATGGCTTCCCGGTGGACCACGACTCGAACGCCGTGGTTCCGCGGATCACCAGGAATTCGCCGGGGCCGTTTTCCCGCTGCATCAGGCATAGGTCGGCGCCGGCCAGGACGAAGGCCGTGCCGATCGACCAGTTGTTGCGATCGATGGCGCGAGCCATCTGCTCCGACGTGCGGCAGAGCGCGAAGCTGCGCTCGGAGAAGGGCGGATCGGCGGCTCTGCTGACCCAGTAATCGCCGCGGCCGATCTCGAGCCAGGATTCGAGCCGCGGGATGAGCTGCAGCCACGCTTCGGTATACCGGGTGGTCAACCGGTTGCGCCGGATGGCGGAGGTGAGCTCGGCGATGCCGTCCTGGCTGCCGACATGCCGCAGATGGAACGTGTAGCCCGAATCCACGAAGCTGCCGCGGAGATCCCACACCCAACAATGCGGCTCGATCCATTCGCCCATGCAGACGAAGGTCGTCTCGTCGCGAGGATCGAGCGTGTCCATTCGGAGGTGCTGGAGCGTCTCGGCGATCGTACCCGCGAGTTCAAGGATCATCACGGTTCCTCCGGCCGCGCTGCGGCCGCGAGGGTCGCCAGGATGGATTCGGGGAGCGCGCACCCGCACAGCACGAGGCACCCGCGCGGTCCGACTTCCACGCCGGCTGGGTCGCGGCACTCCGGGCAGGCGATCGAATGCACGGTCCGATCGAGGGGGCCGTAAAACTCGATCCACTCGTCCAGAGCGGCGCGCGCCTCCGCGCCGACCGAGAGCAGGAAGTCGGGGGTCTCGGCCTCGTCGATGTTCCTGAGGAGGCGGCCCTCGGCGGCGGCATCGTCGTACTCGTCGCTGGCGGGGTCCGCCGGCGCGAAGCCGTCCAGCAGCGTTCGGAGCAGGCGGGCCATGCGGAGACCGGATGGCGCACCGGGTTGATGCCGCACGATCAGGCCTTTCACGTAGCGGATGCATTCGTTCGCTCCCGCGGGTACGCCGTGCCCCGCACGCGCGGCGTCGATACCGCGCCGGTCGACGTCGGTGAGCCGGATGATCGCGATCAGTTCGAGTACGGCGTCGCGGGTGCCGGTGGAGTGCACGTTGGCTTTCATCGCGTGTTCGTGTTTCGGTTGCTGGGGACAGTGCGGTCCGCTGTGGCGCGTGAGCGGGCGTGGTCGTCGAGTGGTTGAATCCGCAGCGCCTGGCGCTGAAACGGGGAAGGCTCCCAGCGCACCGTTGCGCCGGGAGCCCTCGTCTGCAGCATCGTGGGAGGCAGTCGTTTTTAAGGGCTAGACCTGTAGTTCCGTCACCGCGTCGCGTTGATGCGGGCCGCGGGCGGCGGTGCGGTAGCGCGCTCGAATGTCCGGTTGTCGGCGCCGATCCTCAGGAGGTGGAATACGTCCGGCGGGATCGACGCCGGCGTGACCGGCCTGCTGCTGCCGACGTACGTTATGGGCGCGGGCCACCAGGCGAAGTGCTCGTTTCGCCATATGAAACCCAGGATGCCGTTTACGAGGCCATGCGAGCGGTTGAAGGTGCGTTCGGCTCGCGCGATCTCCTGCAGGATCGAGAGGATGTGTTCCTCAGGCATGTAGAGGCGCCTCGCGTTGCCCTCGTGGTCGACGCAACGGGGATGTGCGTCGATGAAGCGGAGAAGTCGCCTCCAGCTCGCGCGGTGCCGGGGAAGGATGTCCAGGACCAGCTCGGTCTCGCCGCCGTAGACGACGTGGCCAATCAGTTCCTCTCCCCGGAAGATCCAGGCGCTATACTCCCAGCTGTCTCGGGCCGGAGCGTGGTAGTGGCGGAAGTGGTATCCACGCAGTCGCGTGGAGTGGAGCGGGACGCGACCTGGACCTCGACCATTCAGCCGGCAGTGTTGCGAGCGGGTTTGAGGCGCCGCAGCGCGGACGTGCGGCTGGCTCATCGCGGCGCGCGGTCGAGTGAGCGGTACTGGATGGCCTCGGAGACGTGCGCGGTGGAGATGTCGCCGTCGCCGTCGAGGTCCGCGATCGTGCGGGCGATCTTCAATACGCGGTGATACGCGCGCGCGCTCAGTCCCAGGCGCGTGATTGCGGTGCGCATGAGCGCGTCGCCGCCCGCCCCGAGCGCGCAGTGCTCTCGCAGGTCACGTGGCGTCATGTCCGCGTTGGTCTGCATCCCCGTGCGGGGTTCGAATCGCGCGCGCTGCACCTCCCGGGCGCGGACGACACGTGCCCGGATCCACTCGCTCGGTTCTCCGCTGCGCCGGTCGGCCAGGTCCCGGTAACGGACCGCCGGCACCTCCACGTGCAGGTCGATCCGGTCCAGCACGGGCCCCGACACGCGGCTGAGGTACCGCTGCACCACCGCCGGTGGGCACGTGCATCGACGCTGCGCGTCTCCGTGGTGCCCGCAGGGGCACGGGTTCATCGCAGCGACCAGCATGAAGCGCGACGGGTACGTGAGAGACACGCCTCCTCGCGAGAGGGTGATGCACCGGTCCTCCAGCGGCTGGCGCAGCGCTTCGAGCACGTTGCGGCGGAATTCCGCCAGCTCGTCCAGAAAGAGGACGCCGTTGTGCGCCAGCGCAACTTCGCCCGGCCTGGGAGTCGAGCCACCGCCGATCAGGCCGGCGTCGGAGATGGTCGTGTGCGGGTTGCGAAACGGTCGCCGGGTGATCAGAGGCCAGTCCTCACTCAGTAACCCGGCTACGGAGTAGATCCTGGTCGACTCCAGCGCCTCCTCGACGGTGGGCGGCGGAAGGATGCCGGTGATACGCTGCGCGAGCATCGTTTTCCCTGCCCCGGGCGGGCCCACCAACAGCACGTTGTGGGCGCCGGCGGCTGCGACTTCGAGCGCCCGTTTGACATGCTCCTGCCCCTTCACCTCGGACAGGTCGTTCTCGGTCGTCTCGGCCCCCAGCAAGTGCGGGTCGCGATCGAACCTCGTGCGCGGAAGCTCCGCTGAGCCGTTCAGGAACCCGATCACTTCTGCGAGTGTCTTCGCACCGCGGACGTCGAGCTCTTCCAGGACCGCCGCCTCCCGCGCGTTGAATTCGGGGACGATGACGGTGGCAAGCCCCGCCTCGCGCGCCGCGATGGCGAGCGGGAGCGCGCCGCGGACGGGACGCAGCGCGCCGTCCAGCCCGAGCTCGCCTGCAACGAGGACGTGATTCAGCCGTTCGGTGGAATGCAGTCGCCCGGCGGCAGCCAGCATTGCCACCGCGATCGGCAAGTCGAATGCGCTCGTGTGTTTCGGCAGGTTGGACGGGGTGAGGTTGAGCGTGTACTTGCCGGACGGGAGGGACGTCCCCGTGTTCACGAGTGCGGCGTACACCCGTTCGCGCGCGTCCCTCACCATGCCCGGCGGAAGCTCGGCCAGCGAGAAGGCTGCGGGTCCGGGGGAGAAGTCGGCTTCCACGGCGACGAGAGTGGCGTCGATCCCGAGCACGGCCGCGGCGGTGACTCGCGCGAGTCCTGCAGGCTTGTTCATTAGGATGAGCAGTAGACGGTGTCAGGTGACGAGCGCCACGCGGCGCTCGACGATCAGACGCTCATGGAGTCGGAGTTCCTCCAGGACGTCGCATGCTCCGCGCTGGAAGGCCGCGGCGATCTGCGACTGCACGAGCTCGAGCCGGTGCACGAGCGCCCCGTCGTCGCCGATCTGCGCGAGGACTTTGCGCATTCCGTGGGGGTTGATGCGTGCTCCTGGCATTGGTTTTCGGAAGGTGGGTGGTTTGGGAGTGCTGCGCGTTTCTTCGCCGAGAGTGCCCGAGGGAGCTTCATGCGACCATTGCGGCGAGCGGTGTTTCGTGCGGGATGAACTCGGTACCGGCGGGCGTGCGGACCAGGCTGCCGAGGCGGAAGCCTGTCGTTCCGAGCTCGACGAACACGGTGGCGTCCGCGCTCGTAGGGTCGCGGGTGAACGTGAGTGCGCTCACCGGCCGCCTCAGTGCGGCGGCGACCTGGATCTTGATGGATTTGGTGACTCGGATCGGCTTCGGCCGCAGGCGTCGTTCGAGCGTTACGATGTGCTCGTGCATGGCGCCGACGAGGACCGCAACCGCCAGGATCACGTTCGCGTCCCCGAGGGCGAGCCGCGCCCGGAGCACGTGCTTGCAGGGACCTTCGCTCGGCCCACCTCGCCAGATCATGTCGCCGCAGTCGCAAGGACACGGCGCGGTCGCTGACAGGTCGACGTAGTGCCGGTCCTCGCCACCCGAGATTTCGAAGCGAAGGCCGCCGAGAGCGACGGCGTGCAGGCTGAGGGCGCGTTCCAGGCGGCCGAGGTCAATTCCGTACGCCTGGGAGCCGGCAAAGACTGGGCGGCCCCGCTGGGTCCGCTGGAGCGGCAACGGGCTCGGTGGGGAACTCACTGCGTTGTGTGGGGGGTTACCCGACGAGGGGGGCTCGGAATCGTTCTCGCGTTGCGGCCCGCTGGCCGCGCGTTCGAATTGGGGGGACCGGGGAGGTCAGGCGATGGGCTCGGCCGGAACGTCTTCTACGCTCGCGCCCGTGGTCGGAACCGGGGGATGGTCGGGCCGTTCGGGCATCCCGTCCGTGGTGGCGACGTCGGAGAGGTACTCGTCGAGCGCATGTTGCTGCATCGGGGTGATCCTTTCTGAAGTTGGCGGGGGAGGTCTACCTGGCGGGGACGATGCGGGCGAGCCGCGCTGCCAGCTCGTTGAACTGGCTGGTCGCGCGTTCGGCGTCGGTCCGGTACAGTGCGGCGAGCGCCACCACGTCTTTGTCGGCCTCCCCCGCGACGCGGGCGAGCAGTGCGGGTGAGGAGCGGTCGAGGGCGCAGATGCGCGCGCGGAGGCCGCTGAACATGTCGAACGATTCGGCCCCGTCGTCGACCGTGACCGGCCGGAGATAGAGGTAGAGGCCGCGGTAGGCCGGGCTGCTGCCCTTCAGGTACGCGACCTCGACGTCCACGGCCTCGCCTGTCGGGCGGTCCCGATACCGGAAGAGATTCTTCTCGCCGGGAACGGGCTTCAGGTGGTTCATTGCCGGAGTCCTGTCGAAGGGTTGAAAGGGTCAGCGGGGAGGGTCGTCTCCCACGCATCCTGAATGACCGGTGCTGGCTCCTTCTCTCTCCGGTTGCGGCCCGCCGGCCGCGACCGTTTGGTTTCGGGTCAGGCGGCGATCGGAAATGCCAGTTGCACCAGGCTCTCACGTTCACGCAGGGCCCGGGAGAGATGGCCCGCGTAAACGGAGGTGGCGCGCCAGAAGAGAGCCTCTTCTCTCCTGCGGGCGATCCATGCGTCCTTCGCGAGGTCGGCGCAGACCTTCGCGATACTGCGCGCGTGGAAGCGGAGCTGTTCGCAGGCTGGCGCTTGCCTGAGGAGAGTGATTGAACGAAGCGCGAGGACTGGGTTTCGCACAGCTGCGCGGGTCGCGCGAGGGCGGTCGAGCTCATCCCGAGGGGAGAGGAACTCGGGCGCCGGGGTTCTAAGTCTTCGGATGCGGGGTGGGCGGACTGCGCGCGCGAGGACCGCGGCGTGAACGGCGATCGCATACCGGTAGGTGGCGATCGGGCCTTTGTGTTTGCGCCATGCGCGGTCGCTTTCGGCAAGCGAAGCAATTTTCAGTTCGGACAGGAAGACAAAGAGGCGGCCGCGCAGGTCGAGATCCAGCTCGAGTAGTGCGCGCGCTGCGGGGAGATCGAGCACGGGGCTGGACCAGCTACGCGATTGGCGGGGGGACGGCACGGTCTACGATCGGAGCGGCATCGTTGGCTTACATGTCGTGGGCTTTGGGCGAATGGGTGGAGCTGGACGCGGCCTCACACAACGCCAGCTCCCCACCGTAGTGCGGCACCCGCCACGTGTCGGAGACGGCGGGAGTCTGGTTCGCGCGCTCGGCTACACACACGAGCGCGAGCAAGGCGCCGCGTCGCACTAGATTCGCCACGCGGAACCCAAGTAGGCTTCCGCGTTGATGTCGGCATAAACGGCCAGCTCTCGCCCCGGATCACTGGTCTCCACGAAGACCGCGTTCAAGCCTTCCCGCTCGATGCGCCGCAATGCGGACGCTTCGGGGCGCCAGCGCTTGCCCGCGTGCGAGAGCCAAGGGCCGTCAAGCCGCGCCGTAGCATCATCCTTGACCAGGTTGCGTTTCACCGGGTGTGCCATTCGTTGCTTCCTTGCTCGTGTGAGTGTGTGCTTGGAATCAGCTGCCCCTGCAACCCGCTTCGGGGAGATCGAGCAGGGGGCTGGACCAGCTATGCGATCGGGGGGACGGCACCGTTTACGCTGCGAGAAGTTCGGTCTGGCGAGGCTCGTTCTCGATCGCGTCGACGAATTGTTCGAAGCGTTCCATCGTCCAGAGTGGGAAGGCCGAGTCGATGGAGTCTGCGCCGACGCTGCGTGCGAAGCGGGCCTTGGCGGGGGTTCCAGCTCGTGCGTAGTGAAGCGCGAGGTGGCGCTCGCCGCACCAGCGCTTCCAGCGTGCGGCGTGCGCGACTTTCCACCGGCTGGAGCCACCGAGCAGGATCCCGTGGAAATGGAGGTAGATCGGGAAATTGTCCCATGATCCGCAGTGGGGGCATACCTGTTCGAGGTCCGTGGGCTCGATCCCGGGTTGCACCGCCACGTAGAACAGCGTTTCGGAAAGTGGATCGTTTTCGGGGTCGTATTCCACCCCGTCGACTTCCGCGTCTTCCACGTTGTCTTGAAAGTCTTCCCAAAAGCGGTGATACCACTCAAGGGAAGTGGCCAGGCTGCGTTGGCCGTCTCCGACCCGGTCGGGGAGTACGACAATGCTCGGCTGCCGGTCCCACCCTAGATCGCCAGCTTCGATGAGCTGTTCGTACCACGTGTCGTATTCGTAGGTGAGCTTCGGACCTAGACCCGCGGCGAGAAGCTCGTCCACGTTGCGGAAGCCGAGCTCGCGTGCCTGTTTCGTCGCCTGAGCATAGGCGCCGTTGTCGAGCATCCAGGGCTCGTAGGGCCACGGATCCAGGCGGCGGTCGATCATGCAGCGTCCCCAGCCGAGGCGGCGAAGCCGAGGAATCAACTTTCGACTCCGTGTGTGTCCGACGATCACGTTCATCGCGTGCCGGACTCGGCAATTCTGTTCAAGCTGCCACGCGCCGGGGCAATTGCAGAGTGAAGGATTCGTCGGGGACGTGATCGCGATAGCGATCGATGAAGTGGAAATACAGAGCGTTGTGGTCTTCGTCGGAGAGGAACACGTCGACGTGTTCCGGCGGGCCGCGGAGCCTCTCGGCCACCGATTCGTAGAAGTAGCGGACCGCGGTCGCGAGCTGACGCGGCGCCGGGCCTCCCGCGGTGAGGTGGCCGAACTCGCCGGCCGTCATCCGGCGGTGGAGCTCCGTTTCGGCGGCGTAGTGGGTGGCGGTGTTCTCCGCCACCAGCGCGATGGTCCATGCATGCCAGGACGGAAACCCCTGGAAGGGCTTTCGCTTCCACCCGACCGACCACTTCTCGAGAGTCACCAGCACCGTGCTGACGCCTGTACCGCTTGCGTCGAACGATCCTTCGGGAAGGTCTTCGATGCTGCCGCGGTCCGAGACCCAGCGCCGGAACTCGCGCGAGCCCGCGAAGCGGATGCCTGCTGGGGCAACCGAGACCAGGATTCCGCCGGGGGCAAGGAGCTCCCAGCCGTGGCGGATGTGGTCTTGATAAGCCCGCGGCGATCCCGGAAGGGAGAACGGCGGATTCATGAGAATGCGGTCGTAGACCGCACCCGGCTTGAAGCGGAGGAAGTCCGCCGCGATCGGGTCGAATCCCTTGCGGCGGAGTGCGAGCCGGTTGAGGTCGAGGATCTCGACGGTGTCCAGGGTGCACTTCGGGTGAAGCGCGCGGATACGCTCGGCGACAGCGCCCTGGCCGGCGTGTGGCTCCAGGAAGCGGAAGCCGCACTCCGTCGCCCCGCCGAAGTCCCCCGCTTCGATGATCGCGTCGACGACGCTGGGCGGGCTGGGAAAGAACGCGGTGGGGTTGCGAGGGGGCATCCGCCCCGATTCGATCAGGGCGTGGACCAGCTCGATCGACGTGCCAGGGAACGTGTGATAACCGGCGGGGGCGCCATCCCGGCGCTTGGGTCCGCCGCGCGTCCAGCGTCCCCCGATTCGGGAGAACGCTTCGGCCAGTTCGTCGTACGTCTCCCGCGGGAGCGTGTCCGCGAGGCGAATGCGGTTGTCTTCGAATCGCGCCGCCCGAAGGGCGGTGATCGTGCCGGGGGAGAGGGGTCCGCCGTCCGGTGTCGCCAGGATCGGCGTGGCGAGCTCGGCCCGCCGCGCGGCCGCACGCACGTGGTCATCGCCTGCAGTACCTCGGTTATCGCGGATTCTGGCGGGAGGTTGTTCTTCTGGTGGCGCGTCGGCGAAGAGGTCGAGGTTTTCAACTGCGCGCGGGCGCGCCGCTCTCATCAGTCGGGCCGCCGGCCTTCGGGCGTGAGTGCGGTCGTCTCCGACGCTTCGTCCTCCCACCGGAAGACGCCGCCATCACGTTGCCCGATACGCGCTCCGCCACGCCGCCAGAAGTCGACGTACACGTCGAGCGAGACGGTGTCGAATCCGGTGAATGGATACCCGTCGCCGGTGCCGAGCATAGGTGTGGCCGCCGGTCCCCAGAAACCACGCGCGACCTCGGAAAGCAGGTCGCGATCGAGGCCGTGTTCGTTCGCGATCTCGCCGCGCGGGAGGAATGGGTCCACGTAGGGCGAGCGAAACGCGAGGCGAACGTCGCGGTCCACGGCACCGCGGACGTCAATCGCGAAGCCGCCGTCCTCCAGCGCCGCCAGGAACTCGGCGATGTCGCGGTGGCTCGTCGTTTCCAGGCGTGCGGCCGGGGCGTAGTAGCCCGTAATTCCGCCGGCGCCGATGTGTACAAGGCGATACGTTCGGTCGGTGTGCATCGCGGCTGGTCGTGTCGGGGGGGATGGAGATTCGAAGGTCGGTGAGGAGTGCTTCAAGTCCGCGCGGGCTCGCGCGGTGTTCTCGCCGCCACGATCGACGCGGCGATCTCTGCCGCATCCGGGTGATTGCGGACCATCGCGACGATCTCGTTCGTCGGTCCTCCGCGGACGAGCCAGGCGATGGGGTGATGCCCCGGGTGGGTGTGCCACGGGCCGGGTGTTGCTGAGCCGCAGTCGTGGCCTGTTGCAATCAGCTCGGCGTTGGCGCAGGCGGTCTGCGGAGACGGGCCACCCGTGTAGCTGGGGCAATCAGCCAGTGTGTTTCCGGCTGCGTCCGCGATCTCGCGGTAGTCGGTTCGCGCGTTCGCGCGGTGCCAGGGTCTCAAGTGGTGGTTCCTCCTGCGTCGATCTTGGAAGCTTCAGGATGCCGCGGGCAGGTATCGCCGGCGGCGGCTGAGATCCGATGTTCGTGATGGTTCACGCGGCGACGGAGCCGGCGGCGGCAACGACGGGACCTGCGGTTCAGGGGATGGAGCTGCGTCGGGATCGGTGAGAAGGATGCGGCGAGGAATACTCGCGCGTTCCGCGAGTACCATTGCCGTAGCATCGTGAATCCGTCGCACCGTTTCCACCGGCATCAGCCGGTACGTGTAGCCGCACGTGCAGGGGGTGTCCCAGCACTCGGGGCAATCGCCGAGCGCCATGTGTTAGCCGTCCCGAGCGGTTGAGGATCGAGCGAGCGCTTCCAGTTCTGCGATGAAGGCGCGGCGGGCTGCTTCCGCGGCTCCTCGACGCCGCATCACGGAGGGGCTGCACCCCACGAAGTTGACGGTGATGCGACGCAGAGCGGCGTCCGAGGAGTAGCCGCAGGCGCGCGCCACGTCGGCTACAGTTCGACCGTGCTCGTCCAGGAGGCTTGCGGCCTGCAGCACCCGAATCCACGCGAGCAGCCGGCGCGGTGGTGGGAGCTGTGCACGGCGGCACGCGCGGAGTAGCGTGCGGCGCGAGGTGCGGAGTTTGGCAGCTAGATCTGCACTGAGGCCTGCCGTGTTCACGACCTCGCCGGCAGCGGCTACGATCGCCCGTGCGTGGGGGTCCAGGGTCGCTGGCAGGGTCGAGTCCAACATCCGCATGAGGGGGCGGCCGTGGCCGCGGCGGAATCGCTCGCGCAGGGCCGTCGCCGTGTCGTCGTGACCGATGACGATGACGTCGGCGAGTCCGTACGTTGCAAGTGCCGGGACCGTCTTGAGCAGGTTGCCGGTGCGTTGCACGACCGCGAAGAAGGAGGCGGAGGGGAATGCCTCGAGCAGCGCCGTGAAGGGCCGCGCCGGGCGCGGGCCGCTCGGCCTCCCCGCGGCGGAATCGACCACGACGATCGTGTTCGGGGGAGAATCGATGATGGCGTCGCGGAGTTCCTCCCACGTCGCCACGCTGTGGATGGAATAGAGGCGCGCGACCGCGCGTGTAAGGCGGGTGCGAAAAGCCCCGTCTCCAGTCATGAGCAGGAGACGGGGCGGCTCTTTCGTGCGCATGGGTCGTCAGCTCGGTCCGGTGGGTTGGCGAGGCGTGGAGGCGGGTGGGACCGGAGCCGCGAAGAGCCTGCGCACCTCGTCGGCTTGCTTGGGTGTCAGGACTCCGGCGTACCCATTCATGAGTTCCGTGGCGTCAGCGTGCCTGCCCACCTCGCTCAGGGACCGGAGCAACGCGATCAGCACGTCGGCGCGCCGGCGGTCGGACGAGGCGTAGCAACGCAGAGCCGCACGCTGGAGTCTGGCGGTGGTCGACGCGGTCGTCTCGGTCGCACCCAGCGCCAGCCGGAAGAGGTTGAGCAGAGCCCGAGCGCGGAGATCCGGATGCAGGCCGTTGCGCCGATGGACGCGAAGCACCCGTACGAGTGACGATCGCGCGAGCGTCACATCACCACCCGCGGCGCAGTTCGCACGAGCGATCTCGATCAGCGCTGCCGCGTAGTCGTGCCAGTTCTGGGTCGCTCTCGCGAGAGCGAGCGCCCGATTGGCCCAGTTGATAGCCAGGCTCGCGTAACCGGCATCGTTGGCGTAAACCGCCACCTGCTGTGCGGCGCTCGCGATTCTCGGCGCCAGCATCGCGCCCGCCTGGGCGAACAGAAGCGCGGTGGCTGGTGCACGTGGAGTCGCCCACCGGGCGATCGCCTGGCATGCTGCCTCTCCGTCGACGACGGTGTCGCGCGCGAGCATCGTTCGCAGCGCGGCGAGCGAAGAGGTGATCGCTGGAGGAATGAAGCGGGTGGGCGTGCTGGGCCGGCCGACGCGGAACAGCTTCGGTCTGTCGTCCGGGTCGGTGGCGGCCCAGAGCTCTACCTCGCGGTGCAGGAGCCACAGGCCCAGACCGAGCTCGTTCGGGGTTTCGTGGACGATCGTTGTTCCGCGGAGCAGCTCGAAGGGGAGGTGGAGAAGTGCGGGTGGAATCACCCATGGGCGGCGTGGTCTAATTCGCTGGGCGTCGGCCAAGGCTTTCTCCGTCTACGTTTGGGTGGAGGCGAGAAGTGGGGTCGCGGCGCGCCGGCGGTAGGCGACCAGGAAGGTGACGGTGTCGAGGGCCCGCAGTGCGCGGGCGCGGTAGGTTGCCCGACCGCCTGTTTCGTCGGCGGTCGCTGGGACGGAGGCCACCAGCTCGGCGTGGCTGGGCAGGTCCACGTGCACGTGAAGCACGGCACAGGGGATGTTGAAGATCACCCAGTCGGAATAGGTCACGGTGCAGGTCAGTTCCTCATCGATCACCACCGGCCGGATGGACGATTCGTATTCGAATCCGAACGTGTAGCGCTCCCCCGCGAGCACGGGACGGCGGAGGCGGAATTCGATCCGCGACCCTGAGGTTTCGCCGGCATAGAGGCAGGGCTGCAGGTCGCCGTGGGCGTCCCAGGCCCGGAGGTACCTGATTTCGGTTGCGTCGGCAGGGAGGTGGTAGCACCAGTAGCGCGCGGCGATCTCGCCTGTGGTTTCCAGGTGGCATTCGTACTCGAATCGCGCCCGGCAGGGGTCGTCGAGCAGCGTCACCTTCACCGTGGCAGAGACCAGGCGGAAGTCGTTGGTCGCCAGCCTGAAGGCGTGGTAGTCGTGCGGTGGACTCGCGGCGATCGCGTCCCGCGCGGGACCCGGGGGAGCGGTCTTTCGCGGCATATCGGGTGAGCGTTGATCCATCGGTTTCCGTGGCCAGGCGTTTCAGAGGGCGGCTTCCAGCAGGTTCAGTTGGGAAGAGTCGGATAGCTCGCGCCTGCGGAGACGCGACCCGGCACGGCCTTGCGGAGCCGCTACGATCTCCCTGAGGAAGCCTTCGGGTCGGAATGTCCTACCGGTCCTCGCTTCGAGGCCGGCGATGAAGTCGAGTGCTTCGGGATTGTGGCGGGCGCCGACCAGGAGGTCGTTTCGGCTGGCGAGAACGCAAAGAGCGCAGCTGAGGCGCTCCATTCCGAACACGTAGGCCGGGTGTGCCGGCCAGCCGTCCAGAGCTTCGCGGTGGAAGCCGGCGGCGTACGCACGCCTGCGGAGAGTGAGCTCCTCGAGCGACGTCCCGCACGCGTGCCAGATGTCCTTGGCCGACCATCGGTGGAGAGGGTTCCAGTCGAACGCCAGGCGCCGCTCCCCCTGGAAACGACGCCAGTGGTCCAGTACCTCGCCCAGATGTTCGCCGCGGAGGTGGGAGGATGTGATCGAGCGCCGGATGGAGAGGACTCGCCGTGCTGCGCGGTCCCGGCTTTCCTGGGCTCGGAACCCAAGGGCACAGATAACGAGGCGATGCGCGCGAAGATCGGGATCGCAGGGTCCGAACAGCGTGCCCTGAACGGTGCGGAGGTAGGTGTCGAGGGGGCCGGACTTCAGGTTTCCGGTGCAATACCGCTGTTTCGCGCTGGGCGCCCATGGAACCGGTGATTCGGCGACCGTTGCGGCTCGCTCCTCAAACCGTGCGAAGAGGTCTCCTCTGCGTCGTCGGACGACCACGAGTGGCACGCCGGCTTCGTTGGATAGGTGTTCGACGTGCCCTGGTGTCTCTTTCCACTCCGCCCGTCCAAGGTCGGCGTGCAGCGCGATCAGCGGGCCCGGCCACTCTCGCGCGCGATGGAGCGCAGCGAGGCAGCGCAGGAGTGCTTGAGAGTCCTTCCCTCCGCTGATGCTGATCGTCAAAGCGGCGCCCATTTCGAGCGCCGCTTCAACGACCTTCGGGATGGCCAGCTCCGGGAGTTCCCGGCCGGGCTCGGTCACGCGAGTCGGTCGCGCACGGCTCCGAGCAGACTGCGGAGGGTCTTCACGACCTGAGGTTCGTTCCCGCGTTGCATCAACCAGGGGGCTCCGCACGTTCCGAGACGCACGAACACCGTTCGTGGCTCGTTCCCCTCGGCGAAGCTGAAACCGGCCGCGAAGATGCTCCGGGGTGGCAGCACGTCACGGAAGTATTCCGCGACGGAGTCGGAGACGAGAGTGATGGCTCCACTCTCCATCGCGGTCCGGATGGTCTGCCACTGAGCGGTCGAGCGGTGGCCGTGTTCGATCGCTCGAAGGTCGAGGATGCGTCTGCCGGCGGCGATGAAGACTGGAGGATCGTCGGTCCGTTGGGAGCCGGGGGAGACGACTGCGAGGGTGCGCAACGCTCCCCGGAGGCCGTGCGCCTGCAGGCGCGTGTTGCCCCGAACCAGGGCACCCGTGCGTGGCCAGTAGTCGACCGTGTTCGACGGCCGCGCCGGATTCCACAGACGCCAGTGGCCGTTGCCGAAGTGCTCACCACCGAGGGTTCCAGCCGCCATCAGGCGCTCCAGCTCCTCCGTGAATCGCGCTTCGCTCCGGCTCCGCATCGCCCGGCCGTCCGCGCGCACGGAGCGCCAGAGCGCATTGGTTTCGTTTGGTTGTGTCGGCATGGTGTCGTGGAGGGAGGATCGGCGTTTCACGCCGCCTTGCGCTGGGGTTCTGCGGGTTCGGTTTGAGCGTGCGGCAGGAGTCGCGTGCGCCGGTAGCTGGCGATGAATTCGCTCATCGAACCGGGTCGCGGCTCGGTTCCGCGCGTACCCTTCCGGGGCCGGCGCCACAGACCCTGAATTACGCGAAGCCCCGGTCGCGCGGCGGTTTCCATCTCGATGATCCGGTCGGCGAGACCGGGATGGTTGTCGACGATGTAGCGCACGTCGTCGGTGGTGTTGCTCGGGCAGAACCAGCAGGCGGATTTTCGGGGAACCGGCGAGAGGCCGGCCTGCGTTGCGATTGCGATGAGCTCCGTGTCGTCCATGATTTCACGGACGCACCGCGGGCGGTCCCAGCCCCAGAGGCGCAAAGGGTACACATACCTGTAGCGGACGCTGTCGCGGAGCTCGTGGCCACGACGCATATCCTTGGGCCCCGCGTCGTAACCGATCCACTTCTCGACGCGGCCGCCGGCCGCCCACGCACGTTGCGCAGGATGCCAGGTCGCCTCGTATCGCTGCTGGGGCTGGATCTTCCATTTCGCCGAGCATGCCTTGCGGCCGTATGCCAGTGATGGAAGGGTCTTGAGGGTGGTGCAGTTTTCCTCGAGCGTGGTGTACCGCCCGTGTCGCGGACGGTAGCGGACCACGATGAGGTCAGGGAAACCGATCGCGCGCAGCCACGGACGCAGAACCTGTTCGCCGTAGGCGATCGTCTCTGGGAGCTCTCCTCCAGTGTCCGCGAAGAGAATCAGGTCCGGCCGGATGCCGAGGCGCCGCATCCCGACCAGCATCGCCGTCGAGTCGACGCCCATGCCGTACGCGACGGAGATGGGTTCGAGCGCGGTCTCGAATGCGTCGAGCTGCGGCGCGCCGGCGGAAGCCTCGTCCGCGCTTGCCGTGATCAGATCCGAACCTGCCAGGTGACACCGCCGTAGGACTGTTCCGCGTGCCGGATTGCGTCCTCCGTCGCGGCGTTGAACGACGCTGCTCCGATGCATCCTCCGGACGCCTGGTGGTCCCGGTTGATGATCGAATAGCCCCAGGCTCCAATGCCCGCGTATGAGACGAGGAGCAGCGTTCCGTCCGCACAGCCGAGCAGACGTTGCCCGGTGTTCTCCTGACGGGTGAGTGCTTCATCGATCCGTGCGCGGAGCTGCTCCCGCAGGAGGTTTTTCGCCTTGGTAGGCGACCCGTAGCAGCTGATCCCGCTTACATCCAGGACGTACGAACTCCCCGTCGGTCCGTTGAGCTCGACGGCGAATGGAACGTTGATCGTTGCCTTCATTGCGTTATCGGGGGGAAGGAAGAGGGCTGCAGGGTTACGACCGCTCTGCCTGCTCTGGCGACGACTTCGCCAGGCTCATTGCATCCCGTGCTTTCGCGGCGATTACCCAGAGCGCTGCTGGGTCTTCGCCGCCGCCCACGTACCGGTGAGAAAGCGGACCGAGGCGGATGGTGGCACCCCACCGCAGATCCCCGACTTTGCGCACGAGAGTGCGCATCCCGTCGCGATACATCTCGTACCCAGGCCTGTTGAGGAGCAGCGGCGGCAGGGGGTCGTCCGGCGAAGCGGGCTGTCCCGGCGGCGTCGCGGCTGGGGGCGTGGTTGCCTCGGCGTGGTCGATGGCGTCGTGTACCTCGAACGAGATCCGTAGCTGCGCGCACATGGGGGCTGATGAGAGGGTGCGGTCGGACAGGCCAAGTCGATTCCTGCCGAGTGGGCGTTCTCGCCGGGGAGGGGCGCCGCCGCGCCCCGCCTCGAGGAGGACACGCGTTGCGCGCGCGTCAGTCCTCCACCAGCTCCGGCGTGCGCCAGGCGAGGGATTCGTGGCGGTCGGCCCGGTATCGAAGGAGAAGCGCGTCCAGGCGGGCGTGGAGGTCGGCGAGCGGTCCGGGCGGGAATTCGGCAAGCGCCCCGCGCGTGTCGGTCAGGAGCGACTCGAAGACCGGATCGACGTAGACGGCTCGGGCTGGGAAGCATAGGCCGCCGCAGGTCGGGCACTTGCCGGAGGGCAACGGCCAGCCCGGCGTCAACCCGCGCTCGCTCAAATCGTCGACAGGGATCGGCGCGAGCACGGCGAGATCATGCTCCGCGCTGCAGTCATCGCACGTGTGAGTCATGGTCGTCTGGAATCCGAGGGGCGAAGGTTTTAGCGAGGGGCACGCTTCGGGTCATTATGGAGCGCCCGCGCACTCGCGTTCGGTGCGCCCGCTTCTGCGGATCGTTACGGCGCCGAGCCGGAGCCCACCCGCCGCGGTGTAGCTGACGGCGTCATTCTCTTCGATGTGGGGAAGCAGCAGGGCGGCGTGGTCGTGTGCCAAGCGGATGAAAGCGCGCTTCGACGGGCGGGCGGTGAAGCCCAGCCGCACGGGTTCGTGGCCGGGGATCACCGCCACCACCTCGTAAGTGGTAGCGTAGTACCGGAGCTGGTCGCGGCTCCGCGGGGCGGGATTGGGCATCGGTTCGCAAGGGGGCAGAGGGTGTGACCGCGTCAGGCAGCAAGGGGCAGTTGCAGAGAAGAGAGGGGCGGTGGCTTCGGATAGGGTTTTCCACCTTCATGCAGCCGTGTGACCGCCTTCCTGGTCGGCGTGTTGAGGCCGAACACGTACGCGTAGTTGCCGGGATGGAACACGCGCCGGAAAATCGGCAACATCAGCACGCGTGCGGTCCAGTCGGCCCACGGTTCACCTCGCCTGCGCTGCGGAGCGCCGTACGAGCGCAGTCTCGCGACAGCGTAGTCCAGTCCGCGTTCTCCCTGGCGGATCTTCGAAAGCATCCGGTCGCTGACGACCGAGCCGTCCGGGGCCAGGTACAGCCATCGCGCGCGGGCACGGCCGGCGAATAGCGCCCCCGCCGCCTGGTAGATCGTTCCGAAGTGCTGACGCTTCATCAGAGCTCCGGCGGCCGTGCGGCGCTCAAGGGGATCGGAAAACGAGAGGACCGCGCGTGAGCCCTTCTCACGCGCGAGGTGTCGGAAGCATCGCACCAGGAACCAGGATTCGCCGTTGTACTTCACGCTTGGGGCGCAGACGAATCGTCCCAGCTCGACCGCCTGCCGGTGGTCCATGCCGGTCCAGCGCGGGAGCACGTTGGTCGACATGGGAACGGAGAACACGGCCACTCCGGCCAACGACGGACCAGGCCCCCAGAGACCGACGGAGAGCCGCGCCGCGGGAAAGCTGGCCGCATAGTGCTCGCGTTCCACAAAGCGGCGAGCCACGCGCTCGGCGACTACGTCTACGGCGAAGCCCCCGGGGCTGAAGAGCTCCGGGGGCTTCACCCATGCCTCGCGGCCGTTGGCCCAGCGCTTCTCGAATTCGAAGAGCGCGAGCTGGGTCATTGGTGTACGGTGCCCTTCATCCGGTGATGGTGAGGCGGAGCGTGCCGAGGGTCTGCATCGGCAGGTGAACTCGCGTAAGGTTCAGAGTGGACAGGACTCCCAAGGTGCGGCGTCCACCGGGTGCGTGGTCAGTCTCCGCGCTACCAGGGTTCCCTCGATCGCGAGGAGACCTCCGGGTGCACACGCCAGGTGCTCACCGCTGATCTGTTCGAGCTCTGCCGTCGTCCACGTGTCGCGTCCATCGGTGAAGCGGGGCGCGAGGATCTCGGCGAGCAGGGGGTCGAGCGTACGTTCCTGCGCAGTGATCCAGGCCCCGACCGCTTCGCGAGTGAGCGCCCCGCCTTCGTCGGGCAGCGTGGCGATGAACTGTTCCACGAAGGCGTCGCGCAGTATCAGCGAGAGGGTGAAGCACGTCGTTCCGGCGTGGCTGGACGTCGGGCCGCCGTGATCAGCTGCGCGAAGGGTGTCTTCGAGGACGTTCAGCGCGAGGGCGTAGGCGCCGGATCCGGTCGCGGCCCAATCGAACGGAGTTGGACCGGCCACGTGGCGGGGTACGTTCGTCCAGGACGCACGCAGGGTGAGAGATCCATCGGGCGAAGGAAGCCACCGGCGTTCGAAGACGTACGTAACGGCCGCGAGTTGGTAGCTCACGGTTCTCCGGATCGTCTAGTGGTGGAGAAGGTCGCGGCTCTACAAGCGACAGGCGCTCCAGAGCTGATCCGCGACGCTGTCTATGTTTTCGCGAATGCCGTTTTCCATCAGCAGCACTGCGAATCGAGGGAGAGCAGCCGCGCGCACTTCCGTCTCCGTGTGGTCAATCCAGTCCGCGAGGCGGGCGGATGAGGATGCCGGTGCAGGGTCGCCGCGTTCAGCGACGCCGTGGTGCGTGGCGAGCTCGTTCTGAACCTCGTCGAACATCAGCTCCACGAGTTGAACGACCGAGATCAGCGTGGTGACCTCGATCGTGCGGAGCTGGTTCTGCGGTCGGTGGATTTCCAGAATGATTCCGCCGTGGCGGGTTGCGCGCTCGGCCGCTGCGAGTGCGTTCAGGGCCTGCAGTGCCCCGTTCGTATCGTTCGCGTCGCGGACGATCAGTTCGCGGTGAATCAGCCGGCTGTGGGGGCTGATCGCGGTGGGGGTGCGCGGTGCGGAAGCGCAGGAAAGCGTCGGTGACACCTGGGGATGGCAGAACCGGGGTTGTTGAAGGCGCGTTGGAAGTCGAAGGAATGATACCCCTCAGGCCGGGCTGGGGACCGGGATCATGCCGCTTCTTTCAGCTCCTCGGCGAGCTCGGCCATCGGGAAGTGCTCCAGGAACGTTCGCAAGGCGTCGTGGCTGGTGAGGTGCAGGAAGTTGCCGGCCGGCTCGTACGCCACGATCCCCTTCAGCTCCGGACGGTTCAGCGCGGGCCGGTCGCGGCTGATCTTCGCGCCGCGGATCTCGATCCGGCCTTCACGGCGAAGGTGGAGTTTCCACGTCGCTCCGCGGTGGCCGTTGACCCGCACCTTTTCACCTGCCTTCAGGTCCTCGAGGATAGATTCGGGCGTGTTTGCGCGGCTTTCGTATTGGCCGAACGCCCAACGGACGCGGTGCGCCTCCGTGGGAGTGAGCTCCAAGCCGCTCACCAGTTTGCCGCCCTCGGAAGTGAACTGGATATAGCGGCGGGTGCGCGGCGTGCCATCCGATGCCGGACCGCGTGCCTGTTGAATCCGGATCATGTGTTCGGTCACGAAGCCCTGCGCGATCACGAGCGAGTCATCGTCCTCGGTCGTTACGTCGACCAGCGTGATCGGGGGAGCGATGGGAAGCTCCCGCTCCCGGAGCACCGTTCCGCGGATGCGGTTCGTCCGCCGCGCTCCCTGGGCGGCGAGGGTTTCCTCGGTCAGGAGCTTGTCGCGCTCTTCCTCCCAGAGCGCGAGAACGGTGCTCGCTTCCTCGATGGGGAAGAGGAGCATTTCGAGAAGGAAGTGACGCATTTGCGTCCCTTCATCGGGCCGGTGCTTCGGGGTCCAGACGTCGGCGCCACTCTTGGTCTTCTGGCGTTCGAGGAACTGACTTCCGGTGAAGAACGAGCGCGTGTGGTCGTCCAGGCGCTCGACGGCGTTCTTCATCGCCTCCAGGGCGATTCCTCCGGACATGTCGAAGATTTCCAATGCGTCGGTTCCGGTCGACTCCGCTGAGCCTTTGCACGTCGCGCCGAGCGATGCCATGCGTGCGCTGATCGTAGAAGCGAACTTTCTCTCGCCGGGTACTCTCGACGCTGCGAGGGCGAGCCACGGCGATGAGAGCTGGCCGGTGCGATCGACGCGCCCCAATTCCTGTTTGAACATCTCGGCCGACCACTCGTAGTCGGCGATCAACATGTAGCGCGGAACTCCGTTCACATCGTGCAGGCTGATGCCGATCTTCCCCGCCTGGCTGATGAGCGCGAAGCGACAGATGCCGGCCTGGAATTCACCCATGCGCAGGGTCCGGAGCTTCGCCGGGATGCGGCCCGTGATCGCCGCGACCTTCGAGGCGCCGTAGTGCTGCTCAATCAGGCGCACGGGGTCGCGCAGGGGGATCAGGGCGCGGGCGCGCTCGCGCAGCTCTTCCCGCGCGAGGATCGCCTCCGGTATATCCCCGAGGTCGATGAAGTCGGTTTCGCCGTCCTCGCCGTCTTTGCGGATCTCGCGGACGTTGATCCGGTTGATTGCGGATTCGAGGCGACGGTTGATGCATCCGGCTTCCGAGTCCCCCCCGATTGCTTCAGTGCCTTCGTCATCACCGGCGACAGAGTGCACACTGACGACCACCTGTCGGCCTTCCGCGAGAGCGGCGTCGGCGCAGGCCAGGATCGTATCGAGGCGTAGGTCGAACAGCAGCTGCTTCAGGTAGCTCTGGATCATTGCGCGGTCGAATCCCGCGGTCTTCACCTTCTCGTTCATGACCCCGAACTTGCGGCTCGTAAACGAGATGTCGCGGCAAAGCCGGGCTGCTTCGTTGTACCGCGCCACGGCGAGGGGATCCGCGAGCAGGTCGATCCACTCGATCTCGAAGGTGACACCGCCGCGCCACAGGTCCCGCGAGAGATAGTGCCCGGAGCCGCGGAGCTCGCGCATGACCTGCTCGGTCTCCGCGGGAGTCGTACGGATCGTGAACGCGTCGTTGCGCTTGACCATGAACCGGCGCTTGCCGTCCGCGGCCGACTGGTCGGCTTCCACCCCGGCGGTGTCGCCGAGCCCGGCGGCCTCCGACACGTGGGCAGCAACTGCCGCTTCCGCCTCGCCCGATCGCTCCTCGCGCTCCGCTGACGACTTGCCCGTCTTCCGCGCCATCCAACGCTCGAAGGTGCCCACCTTCCAGAGCCGAAGCGCGTAGAGGTAGCAGAGCTCGTCGAGCGTCACGGCGGGAGTGGCCGTGAAGTACGCGATCCGCGAGGTGTACGCGAGCATGTATTCATGGAGCTCCGTCCAGGCGATGCCGCGCTTGCTGCTTCCGACGTTCGAGTATTCGTGTGCTTCGTCCGCGAGCCAGACGGTCGGGTTCACCCGGCGGAGCGCCGGCATGAAGTCCGCGAAGTTGTAGGAGTGCGCAAGGTAAATGGTGGGTCCGAGCGGGCACGGGAGAACCCCGGCGTCGCCCTTTGCCTCGGTGTAGTTCGACACCTCCACGAACTGCGCGGGGAAGGGCCCGTGCTGGTGCCCGGACGCCACGCGTTTCAACTCGCGCTCGAGGTCGCGGACGTTCGTTTCGTTCTTCGTGGTGACAATGATGCGCGTCGCGCCTTCGTGAATCGCTTCGAGGGCGAGCAGCGCGATCTCGCGGCTCTTGCCGACTCCGACGTCGTCGGCGCAGAGGAATCCGTGGCCGCGATCCCATGCATCCAGGACGCGCAAGGCGAGCTCCGCCTGCTCGTCGCTCGCGCCGCCATGATCCCCGCTGCGTCCCCACGCGTCGTCCGCCACCGGCGACTTGAAGCCCTGGCGAATGACGGGAGGAGCTGGCATGCCGGCCATGCTGCGCGTCTCGACGACCAGACGCGGATGGGGAGCGCGTCGCTCTCGAAGGCTTACGTTGAATGGGGTGAAGATCGCGCTCGCTTCTGTGTCTGCGCGTTCGCGCTCCGCGCGATCCCAGTCCGCGGTTGCTCGCGGTGCGGGCGCGAGCGTACCGAAGTCGATGTCGAGCGTGGTTTCGATCGCGCGCGAGCGGCGCGGGTCCGTTGCAGCTTCTGGCCGGTTGCTCTTCGCCTCGCCCTCCGTCGTCGCCGCGGGCCTCGGCGCCGGCGCGGGCGGCGACTGCCTCGGTGGCGTCGGTGTCGGTGGCGTAGCCGGGGTGGGTGCCGCGCCCCCTGCGGAGCGAGACGCGAGGTCCGCCAGGAGGGCGTGCTGGACTGCAGGCGGGGCGGAGCCGGGGGTGGGGGCGATCTCAGGCGGGGAAGCCGCGGCCGCCAGGAGTCCGGCAAGATGGTCGACGGCCTCGGTCCAGCCGTCCCACGACGGACTCGAAACGACCTCCGGATGAGTCGGCGTGTCGGCGCTGCGGCCGTGCCGCAGGACCAACAGCATCGCGTCGCGGAATGCCCCGCGGCTGCGGTACGATCCCTCGGGACACTGCAGGTACAGCAGCGGCGAATGGTTCTCGCGAAGCCAGCGCCGGAAGTCCGCGCCTGCGTCGGACAGCGTGCTGGCAGGGAGCAACGCGACGAGCAGCCCGTTGGGGCGGAGGCTCCGGAGGTGTGCAGCCGCGAACCGCTGCGCCATGTTCGAGAGCGCAAAGTCGGTTGCCCCTCGTCCCGCGCGCTCGCGATTCCCGCGGTTGTATGCTCCGAACGGCGGGTTCGACACAAACGCGTCGAAGCGCGCGGGGTCCAGGGGTAGCTTGAGCGCGTCGCGGTCGCTGGCCCGAACTCCGAGCCAGGCGAGCACGTGCCGCCTGCGGGGATCGAGCTCGTTCGCGTGTAGCGCGAGGTGATGCGCGTCGAGCAGCGGGCGAAGCAGGCTTCCGGTCCCTGCGCACGGCTCCATGACGGTGCGCACGCGCCCCGCGACGCGTAGAAGGTGGGCCACGCCCTCCGCGATCGGCAGCGGAGTGGAGAATTGGGCCTGCGCGCGCGCCGCGTCGGTCAGGGCGCGGCCCTTGAACCACCGCTCCTCGTGATCGCGCGCCACCCGCACCCGTTCGGCGAGCCCGAGTCCAGCGACCTCGCCGGCGATCCGCTTGTGGGCCGCGCCTTCCAGCGCGTCGTAGACGTCGTCGAGCGTCCAGGGCCCGCCGGGTGTGTAGTCGACTCCGAGGATCGTTGTGCCCCACGCCGCAGCCTCACCGGGTGTGTGGAACGGCGGCTGGTCGCCGAGCGCTTCGTAGGCCGCGTCGAGGAGACGGAGGATCAGGAGCTTCGACGCGGTCGGTGGACCTGCAGACCGCGGCGGCTTTACGTCCGGAGTGCCGGGGCTCGCGCCGAAAATGTCGAATTGCATCGATGCGCTACGGGGGATGCGGGGAAGGGACCTTCACGGGCCCCTCGCGGTTGCCGCGGAGAAGGCGAAAAGGTCTGACTGATCCATTCTCTTCCCTCGATCGCGCTCGCCCGCGCGCCCGCCCGCTGGCGGGGGAGGAGTGCATGGTGCGAGCGGGTGGTGGGGCGTGATTGAAAAAAAATCGCCGGCGGCCCAATGCGGGCCCGCCGGCGGGTTGGCTCGTTCGGTGAATCAGGATGCGCGGATCGTCGGCGTCACCGTCTGGTGCCGGTTGTGCGCCTGGCCGCGGCGTACGTGCGCGTCCTGAGCTCGCGGAGCTCGGCGAGCGCGGAGTCGACCTGCGCGTCCGGAGCACGGACGGCCTGCGCTTCGACCTGGCGGATCAGGGCATCGTAGCGGAACAGCAGGTTGCCGATCGCCTCGGCGTTCCCACCGGGAGCCGCGGTCACTGCCGCCGGTCGGATTGGAGTTGTTGCTTTGACCGCTACGGCTGGCGCCGGATCGAGGTGGTCCGATGCGGCGGTCGTTGAGCGGAGGGGCTTGTATTCGGGGAGGCGCCGTACGCCGCCCACCAGCATCGCCGCGACCAGTACCAGCAGGCACGTCCGGCGGGAGCGGGAATCGCCCAGCAATACCTTACCGGCGCCCAATGTCGAGGCGCCCTTGGCCTCGCTCATTCGTTCTCCCCGGCGAGGGTTGAGGTCGACCGCAGCAGCTCGGAAGGAATCCGTGTCACGTGGTTCAGGAATCGGCCACCACGCCATACCGCGACTGTGGAGTTGCGGGCACAGGCCGGGTCGACGGCGACGACGATGCCGCACGCGCGCGCGGCCCAGGCGACGCGGTCGCCTGCAGCGGGATCCTTCATCGATGAGCAGCGCGGCGTCGGGTTGCGCGTGGTCTGGTGGTGCTCGGACGATTCATTTTACCCCGCCGCTTGGGGGCGGGTACGCTCGTCATCATCAACTCCCACTGCTTCGGATCGACCGGGATCGGCTGAACGATCCCACTGGCGAGGTTGAGGAACAGGCCGTGATGGTCTAGCTGGCCCAGTCGGAAGAGCTGCCCGAGCAAGAAAAACATGTGCTGGGCGATCACGTGGTTCGTTCCGGGCGCCTGGCGCGTCAGCGCTTCGAACGCGGAGCACGATGGGGTAGTATCGACGATCGACTCGTCGACGGTCTCCGGGAGCAGCTCGGCGACGGTCGGGAGGCGCAGCGCATTCGGCTTGATCGCGACCTGCGGCTCACCCAGGATGATCTGTCCGAAGTCCGGCCCGTTGCCGGCGTCGAGCCAATACCGTACTGCGGCCGATGCATTGGTGGTTTTTGCCAGCATCGCTCGCGCTGCGCGGGTGTCCACGCAGCCGACGACGATGTCGAAGTCGAGGTGATCCTTCACGGTCAGGTAGTGGGGGTGTGCGGACCAGTTGAGGCCCCACCATCGGTTGATCCCGGTAACGAGCTCGACGGCCTTGTTTTTTCCCACCTGGTGGATGCTGAAAGGCTGGCGCACGATGTTGCTCTCCGACACGACATCGCCGTCCGCGACTGTTACCCTCAGGCCGCCCGGGTGGCCGAGTGCCCGCATTGCCTGATGCAGGTACGGAAGCGTCGAGGTGAAGGCGGACCCCGTGCCGCCACATCCAACGACCAGGAGACTGACGGGCCCGGACAAGAGCCGCGGGTGGAGGTGGTGGACGTTCACTTGTGGTTGAGCCATGCACCGAGCCTTTCTTTCGTAGGGACCAGCCATTCCTTGGGGAAGCGGGTACGGGTGCGCAGCTCGGTTAGCATGGCGGCATAGCCTTCCGGGTGCTGGCACAGCCGCGCGACGTGAGGGACCGTGAACGCCGAGTCCCAGAAGGCCTTTTCCCATTGGGCGATCCGCTCCGAGGGAGGGCCTTCCGGGATCGGCATGGTGCCGATGCACAGCCAGCCGGTGTCGTAGATGTTCCAAAGCGGGGCGACGCAGAGCTGCGTGCGGGCGGTGGGACGGCTGCGGCAGGCGACGGCCCGGATGCGCAGGCTGCGCCGCGTCGCGTGGAAGACCAGCGAGGGCATGGCCATGGGGAGTCCGCTGAGGTGCGACAGCTCCTCGCGCCCGGCGAAGAGGGGAGAGCGCAGTCCAGCCGGAGACCACCAGACCGCCTCGTCGGGTCCCACGGCCAGAAGCCGTGTATCCACGGGGGTGAGCTTCGGCGCGTCGTCCGCCAGGAGCAGGTTGCGGAAGTACGTCATGTCCGCCGGCCGTCCCGGTCCGTAGTCGAGCAGCCCGCCCGCGCCTTTCACGATCGGCCTCACCTCGAGGTATCGGCGTTGGTTGCCGTAGTTGTCGGACGAGTAGACGAGCACGGCTTCCTGGAGGTGGATCGCGACTTCGCCACCGGTGTCGATGCTGGTGTTGATCATGTTGCGTCGTAGAGGGCGTTGACCGCGTCGAGGAGGCACTCCGCCCACCGGATCGTACGGAGCAGGCGGTGGAGCTTGCGGATCGAAGCGCTCATGCGTGCCGGCGTTCGGGTGTCGAGGAGCAGTACTCCGTGGGGGGGCTGGTACTCCCCGGCGTTCGCCCGCGACTCCTGCAGCTCGTCGTATGCGCTGTGGACCGCGTCGTGGCCGGCCGTCGTAAGCAGCACGCATGCGCTCGGATCACCGTGGTACTTCAAGCGGTGCATCGCAGCGGACCGCCAAACGACCGGTGGTCGCCGGGACGTCGAGAGAAGTCCCGCGGCGCTCTGTCGGACCGGGCCCGCGGGCAGCGTCTGGAGGGCTCGCAGCAGGTCGCGGCGGCGTTTGAACGGGCGGGAAGCACGAACGACGGTTCGCTGCGCTGTCCTGAACTCCCTGATCCGGTTGCGCGTGAAGACCTTGTCCTCGGGATCCTCGTAGTCAACGCATTCGATCCAGTGCTCCATCAGCCATTCAAGGTCGCACGGGGTCCACACGTTGATCACGCGACCGAGGCCTTCTCGCAGCGCGAGGGTGACGACGCGCACGGCCTGGGGACCCCAGTGACGTTCCACGGCGCCGAGCGAGACAACGTTGCACATGCTGGAGTCGAGGATCACGACGAGCCGCTGGTGGTCGGACTCGCGCACTTCGACGCGGTCCAGGGCGTGGTTCTGAGCCCACGCGCTCCATTCGTCTGGCCGGTTGCCCTCCTCCTCGAGGGTGTGTCCGTACGGCGAGAGGGTGGCGTGAACGGACACGGCGTCCGGCGCGCCGCGCATGGCGCGCGCGATCCAACGTCGCCAGCCGGCGGTGATGAGTGCGCTTGGGTACGTGTCGCCGCCCTTGCAGTCCGCGGGGTCCAACCACCCGTTCGTGACGAGCGGGGTTGCAAAAGCCGCGAGGCGCTGCTGCGTTCGGGGCGGGTGCGGTTCGATCCGGAAGGGGATGCCTTGGAGCGGAGGGGGGTCCGGGATCGCCCCCGTAGCTAGCAGGGCGGGGCGATCTGCCAGTCGAAGGGGCTGCCCGGAGTCGTCCGGGTGGCTTCCTGCACCCTTGCGGCGAGACGCTGGTGTTCCGGCGAGCGCACCGCCGCTCTGATGTCGGACTCTGGTTCCGACGCCGTGCCGGTCTGCCACCGGGCGAGCTGTTCGAGAAGCCATTGCTGGTCGCGGGTCATGCGGGGGGACGCGTTCGAGTGAGCGTGCGGAGCGCGGCGAGGATGCGGCTCATGGCCCGCAGCAAGCGGAGCGCGTGCAGCCATCGCCGCCAGACGATCCAGGCGCCGTCCTCGTCGTAGGGGTCGAAGAGCCATAGTTGCTGCGGCTGGGTGAAGCCTCCTTCCTGCATGGCGACGAAGTCCGCTTCGTCCGCTGCGTGGTTGAGCGCACATTCGTCGCTCCAGACGTACTGGATTACGGGCAGCGGCAGATTCCAGTCGACGTCACTCGTCTCTTCCCACGGTGACTCGCCGTCTCGGGGTTGCGCCGGCGTGGTCAGGTGGAGCGCCGCGAGGGCGTCGACGAACCGCCGAAGGCGACGGTCGCCGATCGCGGAGCGTGGCGTGTGGGAGCCGTGCCTCACGAGGTCGTCGATTCGCTGGGAGAGTACCGCGGCCGCGTCGGCTCGCTCGGAGATGAGCCTGGCTTCCTCCGTCGTCTCCTCGTGGCCGTTGTCCCTCCACCCGTCGATGATCCAGTCGAGCTCGGATGGGGTTGCGACGAATACAGGCGAGTACGTTTCCAGGGCGTGGAGCACGACCGCAGTGCCGAGCGTACCGATTGACTCGACCAGCGGAGAGACTTCCAGCCGGAACGAATCGAAGGCTTCGAGCCCCAACGCCCACCTCCGTTCGTCGGGAGCGGGATCGAGCTCCATTCCCGCGAGGAACTGGCTCCACGGGCGGACGAAGGCCGAGACCGACCAGCCGTCCGCAATTCCCCGGTTGAGGTGGTCGACGTGACGCTCGATGGCGTTCTCGATCAGCTCCGGTGCTGATCCGGTTGCTGTGTCCCAGTCTCGGGGCGATGCCGCGCCGTGGCGGACGAGGAGCTCGGCCACGGCCATGGCGCCGGGGGCGTCTCTCGGGACGGTGTACGACCCGGGCAGACCGGCAGGACTCGGGAGCACGGGAAGCCGAGCGCGGGCGAGCGTCGCCGCGCCCGCCCGTGCGCGGCGGGGGCGCGCCATCTCAGCCGTTCACGCCGCCCCGCATCGAGTAGGTGTAGACCTCCTCGTTGCCCTGGTAGTCGGGCCCGTCGACCTTCGCCGTGGAGATCGGCGAGTACATCGCGCTGTGGAAGCGCCGGACCTCGTCGAGGTCTGCGCCGGGGAGCGGGTCTTCCAGGCGCACCCCGTTGTAGAACCAGACGCGGACGAGCTGCTTCGCGAGCATGACCATGAGATTCCTCGTTGCAGGAGTGTGGCGAACGAAAAAGGGCCCCCTGCGGGGCCCTCGGCGCGGCGTACCGTCGTGCCGCGTGTCAGTCGAAGAGGTTGCTGACGGCGTCGGCCACGGGAGCGGCCGCGGCTTCGGTGGTGACCGCGGCGGTTCCTCCGCTCTCGCCGTCGCCCTCCGCCGATTCGGCGGGGCCAGGGGGGGATTCCTCCGGAGACGCCGGCGGCGCGGTTGCCCCCGCCGGTGCGGCTGCTGCGACGGGCTCGTCCGCCGCGGCGGCCGGGGGCGGCTCGAAGGTGATCTGCGGGGCGGCGGGCGCGGGGGCCTTCGCCGCCCCGGGCTTGGCTCCCTTCCGGAGGGTCGCCTGGCGCGCGGCCTCGTTGGCGCTCGCGGCCTGCTCCAGCACGCTTTGGAGCCTCTGGTGGGACGGAACGAAGCTGCGCGCCATCTCGGGACCCAGCTCGCGGTCGAGGACCTCCGGCGTCTCCGCCACGGTGAACCCCCGCGCGATCGTCGGGTCCTCCTTCGGGTCCATCTGCTTGGGCATGACCACGACGGTCAGGGAATCGCCCGGACCGCCGCTCACGATGATGTGCACGGGGCGCTTGCGGGCGATCGGGGCGATGGCCGTCATGAGGCCGACGTGCGGTGAAGCTTCGTCCATTGGCTCGTCTCCAGGGGGAAAATGCGTGCGGGCCGACCCGGACTGGGCCGACCCTCACGTTCTCCTTCGGTTAGCGCGCGCCCGCCGGCGCGCGCTGGTGGTGGGGTGTGAAGCTCGTCATCCACCGGGATCTTCGAGCACGAACCGGTCATAGTAGTCGGGCCCGAGGACGAATCGGTCGACGATCACGCGAACGCACGCGGTGGGAACGCGTCTGCCGATTCCGCCCCTCCAGTACTTTCGCCACGGTTCCGGCAGCGCCAGCATTTCCGGGTCGCGGGCCTCGTCGAGGAGGCGGCCGTCCGCCGTGAAGACCGCCACTTCCCAGGCGAGGACGTGGAACGGCGCTACCGGGAGCGCCGGGGTGGAGGCGTGGTCGGCCGACGCCTGGATGCTCAGGACGTACGAACCGGCGTCCAGCGGATGAAAGAGTCTGCGTCCGCCAGAGCGAGAGAGCTGGGCGAGCCGGCGCCTGAAGTCGCTGCCGGGTTCCAGCCGGTGCCACGGTACGGTTTGCGTCAGATCCATACCCGGTCGATGGGAGGCGGCATTGCCATAAGCCCTGCCGTGGTTTTGTCGCTGTCGTCCCAGAGTGGTTCCAGCGCCTGCGAAACCCAGGGTGCCTGCACAAGCAGCCGCGACAGCCGGTACGTGCGGTGCAGCTCGCACGCATCCTCGAACAGCAGCAGTCGCCGCCATCGTCGGCGCGCCCAGTCGAGTCCCCGCATCCTCGCGAAGGAGTCCCGGACCTTGGCAGCGCCCTTGATTCCCGCGGTGTCGGTGTCGAACCAGCCGACGACATAGTCCACGTCGTCCGGCACGCGCGCGGCCCACGCGTCGTCCCAGGTCCACGCGCCGGCGAGCCCGGTAGCGTTTCCCCTGTAGGGTTCAGCGGCGACCACGTATCCGTTGAGGTCCCCTTCGACGATGTGCAGCGCCCTCGTCGTGCGGTCCAGGGCGTCGGCCCGCAGCGGCGCGTCGGGTGGGGCGCCCTTCGGGCTGTTGTAGCGTGGGCACCGTGTCGCGACGGGATCGCCGAGATTGCGGAACCGGAGGCTCGACAGGCGCAGCCCGTCCCAGATCGGGATCACGAGCAGCGGTGCGCGGCCCCACCCGGGCCACCAGGGTCGAGAACGTGGCTTCTCCGCAGCGCTGCCTCGCGGGAATCCCGCGGCGGTCAGCTCGTCGTCTGCGAACGCGGCCATCAGGGGCAGTACCCGGGTTTCCCACTCGCCTGGTTCCGTGGATCTGAAGCCGAAGGCGTGGGCCGCTTCCACGTCGACCCGGCGTCGTTGAAGCTCCGCGCGCCCGAGTGGGCCGAGCCTGAGGTGCGCGAGGATTGCGCGGTACACGGCTTCCGGCGGATTGGCCCCGGGTCGCGCGAGCACGCTCGCCAGCGCCGTGTCCCGCTCGGTCGGCTCCTCCGCTGAAGGAAAGGCGGGATCGGCACGGATTTCGTCCCGGGTATGCTGGGAGTTGCCGGTGAGCAGGCGGTGCAGCCGAAAGCAGGCGTCGAGCGGGCCGGTATTCCAGACCGCCATCGCCACGTCGACGTGCTCCTTCCAGCCTTCCTGCACCGTCTTGCATGGCTCCGCACTGCAGCGCCAGCGTTGCCGGTAGCTTCGGAGCGTCCCGGCTCCGCCGCACGACGGGCAGTGCCACATCCACCGCTCCTCCGCGGGACGCAGTGCAAGGACGTGCCCGACCTCGTCGGCGCTGTATTCCGCGACTTGGCGCCACGGCGGAGGATCGTCCGCGCACGCGATGTCAAGCTCTCTTGCGAGGTCCCGGCAGGCGTGCGCGGGGGGAACACCCCAGTGCCGCGAGGCGGTGTCGACGTTGCTGTACGCCTTCCCGCCACATCCACTGTAGCAGAAGAACGCACGTTTCAGTGGCGCCAGGTTCCTTCCGCCGCAGAATGGACAGTACAGTTTCCGGCCGCCGACCGGGCTCTTCGGGAGCTCGAGGATTTCAGCGACGCGAGAGGGCGCTGCGCAGTTGACCTCGTTCCACGGGAGGCTCATCAGGCCGCTTCGCGGAACTGGTCGGCTTGGCCGCAGCGGTCGCATCCGCTGCAGTCGGCCGCAGTGGGCTCACCGAAGTACGCGAGGAGGTGCAGACGGCGACACGCATTCGTCGTAGCGTAGGCTTCGACCTGTTCCAGCTGCGTGCGGACGCGGTCCTGGCGTTCCATGATCGCGTTCCAGTCGATCGGAAGTCGTGTCGGGTGCAGACCGCGTTTGAGCACGCGGCAGCCGGCTTCGTCCCAGTTTACTTCGATGATTCCGCATTCAGCCAGCCGCTCGAAGGCGGTCCGCACCGTTCGTCGGTCTTTCCCGAGTTTGCGGATCTCCTTTCCCTCCAGCTTGACGCCTTCCCGAAGAGCGTCTTCGCTGCGCGCCTTCCACAGGGCGGCGAGTACGTCGCGGGGTCCGGACGGCTTCCGGGGCAGTTTCCTGCGAATTTCCTCGGTGGGACAGAGCATTCGGACGAATGCACCTTCGTGGAACCGCTGCGTGTTCGTCGCGATCTCGGCGGAGGCGAGGACCCGCACCGCCGCGCAGACCCGGCGTTCCGAATCGATGCCCGTGCGGCGTGCCCAGGCGGTGAGCGTGCCGTCGAGGCGGCCATCCTCGTCGACGGCGACCTCCAGCGCCGCATAGACGGACTCCACGACTTCCTGCGGCGGGTGCATGTCCTCGAACCGGAGCTCGTGAGTGCGGCGGTCCGAGGGCGAATAGAGCAGGAGGCAGGTGGCGGGTGCCCCGTCGCGTCCGGCGCGTCCCGCTTCCTGGTAGTAGCTCTCCAGCGTGGCGGGGTACGTGTAGTGCGCGACCAGGCGAACGTCCGGCTTGTCGACGCCCATGCCGAACGCGCTGGTCGCGACCATGACCGGTGTGTCACCGATCATCCATGCGCGCTGCACCTCTTCGCGCTCCTGGCTCGCCAGGCCGCCGTGGTAGGCACGTGCCCGGAATCCGGCGCGGGAAAGCCAGCCCGCGAGCTCTTCCGTGTCCTGGCGGTACTGCGTGTAGATGATCGCAGATCCGTTCTCCAGCGTGCGAAGTCGGGCGAGCAGGGTCCGGAGCTTTGCAGACGGGTCTCTTGTCTCCACGACCTCCCAGAAGAGGTTCGGGCGGTCCAGGCCGCGCACGATCATGGCGGGATCCTGCATCCGCAGGATCTCTCGAATGTCGCTGCGGACTTCCGGCGGCGCGGTTGCCGTCAGCGCCAGCACCGGCGGGGAACCGATGGCCGCCCGGTACGCGCCCAGGCGCGTGTACGCCGTACGGAAGTCGTGGCCCCACTCGGAGACGCAGTGCGCTTCGTCGACGACGAACAACGGGACGGCGACGCGCGCAAGTCGTGCCTGGAATTCGCCGCTCTCGAACCTCTCCGGTGCGACGTAGCAGAGTTTCAGGCGTCCCGCCTCAAGGGCTTCGAGCGCAGCTGCGGCCTCACGAGCCTTCAGGCTGGAGTTGATGAAGGCCGCGGGGATGCCGAGGCGGTGGAGGTTCTGGACCTGGTCGAGCATGAGGGCGATCAGCGGCGAGATCACCAGCGTGGTGCCAGTCAGGAGCGCGGCGGTCGTTTGGTAGATCGCGCTCTTTCCGGCACCCGTTGGCAGGATCGCGAGCACGTCACGACGAGCCAGCACGGCCTCGATCACTTCCGCCTGGCCGTCACGGAACTGCGTGTATCCCCACAGTCCTTGGAGCATGTCGCGCGCGTCGTCCACGCTCGGGGCTGCTCCCCGGCGGATATGGTCCGGCACGTGGAGCTCGTGCACTTCAAAGCATAGGTCAGTTTGCATGTTCGAACGGGCCCCGTCGCCGAAGCTCAGGGACCCAGGTTCAGGTCCTTGGTGATACCCGCCTGCGGGTCGGCGGGGACGGGTGCGTGGCTAGGCGGCCTTGCGCTGGCGCTGCGGCGGCGCAAGCGCCTCGGGCTCGCTCAGGTCCAGCCCTTCGAGCTCGAGCGGCATCAGCATCCACAGCGAACGGATGGGATCGTCGCCGCGTCCGTCCACCAGGATGCCGCTGGACGCGCCGTGGAAACGTACCCGCACTTCCTCGGCGGACACGCGCGCGAGCGTGTCGACCAGCATCGACACGTTGCATGCGATGGTGAGCGGACCGCCCTGCACGGTGGCGTTGATCGTGTCCAGCGCGCTTCCGAGGTCGGGCGTGCGGGTCCACAAACGCACGGTGTCGCTCTCGATCCGGCAGATGATCGCCTTGAGCTCGCGCGCGGTGGCGACGGTGGCGATGCGCCGCACGGCGGGAAGGAGCGCTGCGGTCGGCAGATGCGCGACCACCGTGGGCATCTTGGGCAGCGCGTCTGCGTACTTCGGATAGTCGCCGGCGACGGTCTGGCCGCGGATCGTGAGACTGGCCACCTGGAGCGAGAGGCTCGACCCGCCGAAACTCACCCTCACCGGACCGCGGTCTTTCAGGTGCTTCACGGCCGCCGCGAGGAGGTGCGGCGGAACGACTCGCTGGGTGGCGGGCGGGAGATCCGGCAGCGTCGCTTCGCTGAGCGCCAGCTGGTGCTCGTTCGTGGCCACCATTCTCAGGGCCGCCCCCGTCGATTCGATCAACACACCGCAGAGCGTGCCTCGGGAGGAGTCGCGTGCCGCGATCCCGCCGACGCGTGACGCGAGGGTGCAGAGCACATCGGCGGGCACGGTCATGCTCACGTCCTCGGGCGCGGGCACGGCACCGACGTAGTCGGTCGCAGGCATCGACGCGAGCTGGAACCGGGAGCGGCCGGCGACCACTGCGACGCCCTTCTTCATGACGTGGATGCGGGTGTTCTCGTCGTCCGTCTCCTTGGCAATCTCCGCGAGCTGCTGCGCCGGCACGCAGACCTCGCCGGCCTTGGTGACGGTGCCCCGCACCTCGGCCAGGATCGACAGCTCCAGGTCCGTGCCCTGGATCGTGATTACGCCGTCCTCCCGGGCGTCGATGCGCACCATCGTGAGTGCCGGCAGGACGTTGGTCTTGCGCGGAACGGCGTCGGCGGCCGCGATGATCGCGGGGCGGAGGTCCTTCGTGGGAACGGTCAGGTCCATGGCGGCTCGCGTGCTCGGGTGAAGGCGAAGGCCCCGGTTGACGGCCTTACAGATTCACGCGTGCCATTCTCATTCAAGTCGCGGCCCGCCGGCCGTGAGAATGTGACCGCGCGGTACGCTGCTGGAAGAAAACAGAGGTCGATACGCACGGGCGCTTTCCAAGGAGGTCCGAAATTATATTATATTATACGACACAAAATCTTCATTCTCCCTACGCCGGGACGCCGCCTGCACCGCGAGTTTCATCATGAGTTGAGCGCCTGCTCGCCTCTCGGAAGGTGCGATCCACTAATCATGTTCCAATGATCGGGACGTGTATCCACCCGCACAGAGGGACGGCGAACGAGGTGCGCGTTCTCCATCCCGGGCTTAGTAAGGAGGAAGTATGTCAGACCGTAAAACGCCGCCGGCTCTTTCTGGTCGGCGCCCTTGGATTGATCCGAGAATCGAGTTGATGCCTCGACTAACTGAACTCACCCTTGCAACTTGCTCGCTCTTCACCGAATCTTGCTTGCCCAACGGATATAGTGCGGCTGGAAGCACCGTCGTGTAAATTGCAACTATCCTGAACTCAATATCGTTCTTGAGCACGCTCCTGAACTGACTTTCGACCCCATGCATTCGGCCCGAAATGGACCATCAGGACGACTCAGACTCTCAGATGCCAAGTGACGTGCCCTCTCCGGAAACGCTTCTGGACTGGATAAGGAGGGATGGTCGACTGTCCCGAGCGGCGGATATTCGACCAGCCGTGCTTGCCCCGCTGTTGTCTCATCTCCTCGCGCACCCCTCGTATTACGACACTGTGAGGGCTTTGTTGCAGTTACACCTACTTCGCTGTACGCTGGACTGGGCAACCCAACATTGCCAATTCTACCGTACACAGGCCTTCCCGTCCGGTGTTGAATTAACATCGGAAGCATGGGCGGACTATCCAACAATTGATCGCAGTATCGCCGAATCACGGCGTGAAGCGTTGATCGCGGAGAATACAAGATTTGGCTTTATGTCGTTCACAAGTGGAACGACACGCTCAACTCCCCTGTTAATCGAACGTTCCGTGGAAGAACAGATTTTTCTTCGCGACATCTTCAATCTTTTGCTCTTGCCCGTACGCGCCGCACATGTAGAGGCTCCTCTCGGAATCGCATTTGCACAAACCGTGCACGGGGCAGTCCTCCAGTTGCCCAGTCATGGGTACTCGTTCGTCGTTGACGATTTTGTACTCGCCGAATGGCTCTTGGGGAGAGAGTTCTCTATTCGTGGACATCAATCATACATAAGCTCAATCAGTGGTAACATAGGTCAATTATACCGGTTGTATCTGTTTCTGCAGGAGCGGGGCTTTCAGCCTCACCACAACCAGATCAAGGTGGTTACCGGCACCGGGATGCCGCTCCCCCTGCACTGTCTTCGGAAAATGGAAGTCTTCTTCGGAGGAAAGGTTAAGGATTATTACTCGATGGCGGAGGTCTTCGGGCCTGCTGAATACTGCAATGACTGCAATGCATTCCACTTTTCCCCCTATGTGATCGACGAGGTTCTGCCGGTTGCCGGCTCGCAACGACCGATTGATGAGGGGACCGGCGAGATGACCCTCACACCTCTGTTTCCCTTCACTCAACGATTTATGCTGGTGCGATATCGGACAGGGGATCTGGTCAGCGTCACTCGTGTGAAATGCCGCAGGGGTAGTCGAGCCTACCGATTTCATGGAAGATTGAAGTGTTCGGTGTGTCTGGATCCGGTACGTCAACTCTACCTTGGTATCGCGGACATTGCAAAAGCTTTGGACGAGATTCCTCAATTGTATCGAGAACGATCTAGGGCCCGCGATGTGTTTGAATGGCCTCGATTCACTCTGGGCACGAGGCGTCAGGGCTTGGGTGTACATATTGCTGTCGAAGTCCTTTCAGAGCAACTGCCTAATGGAGACGATATGCCAATTACGTCTCAAGTGAGGCATTTGGTATTAAACAGTGTGTCGCCTGGTGTCCGAGAATGGCTGTCGAGGGATCTCAACAGATTGGAAGTGACAACCCACAAGCCTCTCACATTGGTTCAAACCGCCGATCAATTTTTGTGAGAATCGTCTGTTAGCTGAAATCCGCTCCTGTTGTACCCGCACTGGGGCAAGGAGTTGCAGCCCACCACAGATATGGCTATGGCTCCAAGCATCCGGGGTCCAGCCTACCCGCCTTCTAGGTAGGTGGTCAGTAGTACTGGAAGAAGGTTCGACTTCCGTTCGAGTATTCCCTCTGACGTGATTGCGGCAAGTCGAACGGTCGCGCCCGCGCCACGTTCGAGATCTGAAATCCCAGAGCGCGTGAGGTAGCAAGATTGTATCCCAGCGCCTATCTTTAGTTTTGCTGTGTCGCGGTCGCTTCGGCTGGATGCGTCACAGTACCAATGTACGAGCTAGGATGTTCGGCTCCTACCACTCGCTAATCCGGAACGAAGAAGGAGAGAAGCTGTGGCAACTACGGCGGATTTTAGAAACGGGATGGTGATCAGTCTGGAGGGAACGTTGATGACTATCCTTTTCTTCCAACACCACAATCCCGGAAAGGGTAATACCGTTGTCCGCACCAAGCTGCGAAACGTGCTTACGGGCGCGGTGTTGGACAAGACCTTCCGTGCCGGTGAGCGGATTGAAGAGGTCAGGCTGGAGCACCGCCCCATCCAGTATAGTTACAACGATGGACACCTGTACTATTTCATGGACCAGCAGACCTACGACATTTTCCCGTTGCCGGCAGAGGTAATTGGGGATCAACTCCAGTACCTAAAGGAAAACACCGAGTGCACCGGGCTAGTTCACGACGAGAAGGTGATTGCTGTGGAACTGCCTTACTTCGTGGAACTGGAGATCACAGAGACCGATCCTGGCGTGCGAGGCGACACGGCACAGGGTGGGACGAAGCCGGCGAAGCTGGAAACAGGCGCGATGGTGCAGGTCCCGCTGTTCCTAAACAACGGCGACGTGATCCGTGTCGACCGTCGCGAGGACAAGTATTTGGGCCGCGTAAGCCGGTGAGCGTGCTGGGGACGAGTCCGAGGGCAGGATCCTAGGCGGGGATCGACTCGCGTCCGGGCGTGCTCGGCGCTGGCGTCGCGGGCGTAGGAGAGAAAACGGTATGTGCGCGGAGAAGAGCAAGGACCGCAATCCCTGCGAGAAGGTAGGCCCGTCCTCGCGCGGACGGAATGGATTCAGTTCGCCGGAGCCGTACCGGTCGGCCCTTGGCCAATCCGCGCGAGCCCGTCCAGCGGCGCAGCCGGGGCCGGGTGAAAGCCGTGTGCGGCGACGGTAGGAACTTTCGACTCCCGGCGTTAATCTTGCCCTCACGCCCGCCTCGGCCGCGGACTCATCGCCCGGCCGCCCGCCCTCGTCCTGAACCCTACCGATGGCAGGAACGGGCCCGGGCGAGACCCGTCGTCACCCGGATCCGTCCTGCGGACCTATGGAAAAGATCTACGGCCGGCACTCGTCTCGCGCGGTGTTCCTGACGCGCCCCATGGCGGTCCGCCGGGTGCTGCTGCTCGCCGGGAAGGACCCCACGCTCAAGGAGTTCGCGGAGCTGTCGCGCCGGGCCGGGGTCGAGCCCGAGTTCCTGCCGCTCGACCAGTTCCTGCGCGCCGCCCGCTTCACCCCCGAAGAGCGGCAGCACAAGAACCAGGGCGTGGTGATCTTCGCCGAGCCGCGGAAGATCCACTCCGAGAACGACCTCGACCTGCTGCGCGACAGCCGCTTGGTGCTCGCACTCGACCAGGTCTCGAATCCGCAGAACTTGGGGATGATCCTCCGCAACGCCGCGTTCTTCCGCGCGGACGCGGTGCTGCTGATGAAGAACCGCTCCGCCGAGCTGAACGCCGAGGTGGTGCGCATCGCGGTGGGCGGGGCCGAGTACCTGCGCATCTTCCGCATCACCAACCTGGCGCGCAGCCTGGAGCTCCTGAAGGAAGTGGGGTTTTGGGTGTACGGCCTCGACGAGCGCGGCGAGACGACGCTGGCCGAGACGCGCTTCGGCGACAAGGTCGCGTTCGTGATGGGCGCGGAGGGCGAGGGGCTCCGCCAGCGCACACGGCAGTACAGTGACGCGCTGGTGCGGATCCCGGGCGGCCAGCCGGGTGTGGAGAGCCTGAATGTGGCCGTCGCCACGGCGGTGGCGCTGGCCCACGTCTACCGCTAACTGGAAAGGCCGCCGCCGGGACGCCGATGCATTCCCTGCCCGGCGGCAGCCCCGCGCGCAACGACGCGGAGAACGCGCCCGAGCCCCTCCTCAGCTGGCGCGTCCCCGTCGAGCCGCCGACGCTCCCGGCGCCGGTCGCTTCGCTGCTGGAGGGGTGCGCCTTCGTGGAGATCATGCGGAGCTACCCCGCTCCCTCGCGGGTGTACCACGCCGCGCGGCCAGGAGCCCCGGGCCACTACCTCAAGGTGGGCAGCTGCCTCCGGCGCGAGCGCGACCGGCTGCGGTGGCTGCGCGGCCGGTTCCCGGTAGCGGAGGTGGAGCGCTACGCCGAGCGCGGCGGCCGCGGCTACCTCCTCATGGCCGAGCTCCCGGGCCGGCCCGCGACCTCCCCCGACTTGGCCGGCGATCCGGACGGGGTGGTGCGGGCGGTGGCGCGCGCGGTCCGCTCGCTCCACTCCGTGCCCGTCGACCGCTGCCCTTTCACCGCGCCGGCAGGGCGGCAGCTGGCCGCGGCCGCGCGGGCCGTGCGCCTGGGGCGGGTGCGCCGGCCGCAACTCACCTGGTACTATCGCCACCTGGAACCCGAAGCCATCCTGCGGCGGGCGCTGAGCCTCCGGCCACCTCGGGAGCGCGCGGTGTTCACCCACGGAGACTGCTGCCTCCCGAACGTGCTGATCCCGGACCACGGCCCCGCCGCGATGGTCGACCTGGGGATGGCCGGAGTGAGCGACCCGTGGTGCGACCTGGCCCTCATGGCGCGGAGCATCCAGGACAACTTCGGCCTGCGATGGGTGGATGCCTTCTTCGCGGAGTACGGCGAAGCCGTCGACGAGCGGCGTCTCGAGTTCTTCGCGCTGGTCGACGAGCTCACCATGATGCGTCCCCCCACCCCCCTCCCTCCCGGCACCGGCGCGCCGTGAAGGTCGCCCAGCTGAGCCCCACGCAGGGCGAGTACTGCGGCATCGCGCTCTTCGCCGACCGGCTGGCGGCCGCGCTGGCCCCGCTGGGCGTGCGCGTATCCACGTCGCGCAAGCTCGCCGCGGATTCGGATGCCAACGTGGTGCTGCTCCAGCACCACGCCGAGCTGGTGCGGGACGACGAGGTCCGTTCGCTCCGCGCCCGGGCGGGACGGCCGGTGGTCCTGTTCGCGCACTCGACGGGAATCGCGGGGGTAGTCCACGCGGTGGATGGGGTGATGGCGATGAGCCGGGGGATGGTGCCGGAGACCGGCGTTCCCACGCTGGTGTTTCCCCACCCCGCCTTCACGCCCGAACGGCTCTCCGACCGCGGCGCGATCCGGGCGCGCCTGGGGCTGCCGGTGGAGGCGAGGATCGTGGGCAGCTGCGGGTTCCTGAAGTTCGAGCGCCAGCTCACGCAGATCCTCCCGGCGATCCTCCCCGCCGCGGCCGAGTGGGGATGGTTCGTGCAGCTCGTCACCAGCCCGTGGTACCGGGAGTCGCCCGGGCTGCTGGAGGAGATCGCCGCCCTGGCCGGCCGCCACCCCGGCCGCGTGCGGCACGAGCACGCGCACCTCTCCGAAGCCGAGCTCAACCTTCGCCTGCAGGCGTGCGACCTGCTCTGGTGCTGGACGCGGGCGGCGTCGTCCGCCTACGCCAGCGGCGTGGCCTCGGACCTGTACGCGAGCGGGTCGCGCATGGTGGTGGCGGACAAGCTGCAGCACGAACACGTGCTGGGGTTCCCCAACGTGGTGCGGGCCCCCGCCACCCTCTCCGGCTGCGTGGACGAGCTGCTGCGGCAGATGCGGCACTCCCGGGGCGAGCGCCATGACCCCGCCCCTGTCTCGTGGGCGGTCCAGGCGGGAGCGGTGCAGCGCTTCCTGGCGGGCCGGGTGCGTGCCTTCCGCCGATCGGCGTGAAGACGTGCCCCGGCACATCATCTTGTCCGATCTGGTATCACCCAGAGGGGCCAGAGGAACCAGAGAAGCTGCGGCTGGTTCTCCGGTCTCTCCGCTTCCTTCGTGTGAAACCATTCTGTTTTCCTGAATGCACGGGTCCATCGACAGAAACGCCATGAGAGCCCACAGGGCAATGAAATAATTGATGCTTTATACGCGGGGCCTTAGCTTCCCCGTATGGACATCCGAATCCTTCAGGAAAAGTACGGATTGCATGCTGCCGGCTGAACGCTCCAGTGGAAAGTTGCGCCATGCCCCCTCCGGACCCAGACCTTCGCACCGAGAACGGCTTGAGCCCGACCCCCAGCCCGAGCCTCGCCAAGGACGAGCCGCAGTCGCGCTGCGCCTTGGTCACGGGCGCAACGGGCTTCGTCGGCGCGCACCTCGTCGAGGGGCTGCTGAACCGCGGCTGGCGCGTCGTCGCGGTCGGCCGGCGGGAGCGCGCCGAGGACCTGCGCGAGCCCGACGCCTGGTTGCGGCTGAGCTACCTCGATCTGCCTGTCGAGGCGCTCGCAGGGGTGGACGTCCTCTTCCATCAGGCCGCGCTCAACGACACCCTCGAGACCGACGAGGCACGCGTCCACGAGGTCAACGTCCGGGGCTCGCGGCGGTTGTTCGAGGCGGCCCTGGCGCAGGGCTGCGGGCGCATCGTCTACGCCTCGTCGATGGCAGTCTACGGCGACGCCCCGGTCCCGCTGCGGGAGGACGGCCCGGCGCGGCCGCTCAACGCCTACGGGCGCAGCAAGCTGGCCATGGAGCAGATGGCGCTCGAGCTCGCAGCCGGGACGTCCGGCCAGGGTGGGCGTGCGCCCGTCGTGGTGGGACTGCGCTACGGCAACGTGTACGGGTGCCATGAGGAGCACAAAGGGGCGATGGCGAGCATGGTGACGCGGCTCGCCCATCAGATGCGCGAGGGAGACCCGACGCTCTTTGCCGACGGGTTCCAGCGCCGCGACTTCGTACACGTGGACGACGTCGTGCGCGCCAACCTGCTCGCCGTTGACGCGCCGCGCAGCACTGTCGTAAACGTGGGCAGCGGGACCGCGGTGCGCTTCAACGAGCTGGTCGCCCTGCTCAACCGCGTGCTCGGCACCGAGCGCCGGCCGCGCTACGACAAGAACCCGCACGCGGACTGCTACCAGACCGAGGTCGTGCTGGACCTCGCCCGCGCGCGCCGCGAACTGGGCTACGAGCCCGCGGTAACGCTAGAAGAAGGGCTTGACCGCTGCTTCGCCTTCGCCAAGCTCTGAGCCAGTTCGTCCGGGGCCCCCTGCGCAGGAGAGAGCCGTGAACCTCGCCAGCCAGACGTCCACGCAGGTCAAAGGTCCGGGCCCGGCGGTCGACGCGCAGCCGCTCGCCCGCTCCCATATCCACGACTTCGGCCGCAAGTTGCGGCAGGCCTCGACCATCGGCCGCCTGCGCGCGTACGTCGCCTGGCAGCGCGCCCTGCGCAGGGGCGAGGCGGAGCCCGGCCCCGACACCCTGCCGGCACTCCCGCTCGTCTCGATCAACCTCGATGTGGCCACGGCCTGCAACCACGCCTGCCGCTTCTGCGTGGACGCCGACGTCATCAACTCGGGGAAGAACCTCAGGCGCGAGGCCGCGCTCGAGACCATCGAGACCCTCCATGCCGACGGGCTCAAGTCGGTCATCCTCATCGGCGGCGGCGAGCCGACCCTGCACCCCGCCTTCAGGGAGATCGTCAGGAAGATCAAGTCGCTCGGCATGCAGCTCGGCGTGGTCACCAACGGTACGCGTCTGCAGAAGATCATCGACGTGGCCGACGAACTCGCCCCGCCGGACTGGGTGCGCCTCTCGCTCGACGCCGCGCGCGACGAGACCTACCAGGCCATCCACAACCCGCACGGCAAGGGCAACACCCTCGACTCGATCCTCGCAAGGGTCCCCGAGCTGCGCGCGGCCGCGCCCGACCTGACCGTCGGCTACTCCTTCGTCGTCACCTGGCGTGGGCTGGTCTTCGACGGTTTCAGGCTCCCCGACAACATCGACGAGATCCCCGAGGCAGCCGAGCGCGCGCGCGACGCGGGCTTCACCTACCTTGCGCTCAAGCCCTGCCTCGAAAAGACCGAGGCGAACCGGGTCGAGACCCTCGCCCTCTCGATCCCGAAGCCCGATCTCGACGAGGTCGTCGGACGCATCCAGGACAGGATCGCGGAGGCGCGCGCGCGGGTCGGCGAGGCGCTCGTCATCCACTGCAGCGTCAACCTGACCGGCATGTTCGAGAACCGGCTCGAGCAACTCCGCGTGCAGCCGAATACCTGCCACATCGGCTTCCTCCGCCAGGTCATCAGCCCGCTGGGGGTCTACCACTGCCCGGCCTTCCGCGGCGACCCGGTGGCCTACGTCGCCGGGCCTGACGCGTACGCCTCGGCCGCGAACGTGGAAGCGTCGCGCCAAGCCACCGCCGCGCGCCTGCTCTCCTACGACGCCCGGGTCGGCTGCAGGAACATCGCCTGTTTCTACAACGACGTGAACTGGGCCATCGAGCGCATGATCGAGAGCGAGGAGGAGGTGGCCGCGCTCGAGGTCGTGCCCGACGAGGAGTTCTTCCTCTGAGCGGCCGCCCCCGCCCAGTCCTCGATCACCCGCGTGCGGCCGGCAGCCAGGGGGATCGGCCGGACGCCGGCGGCGTCACGAGGATGCCCACCCTGGTCGTGCTGCGCGCGCTGGCGCTCGGCGACTTCCTCACCGGCCTCCCCGCGCTGCGCGCGCTGCGCCGGGCGTTCCCCGGCCACCTCTGCCACCTCACCTGCCCGCGCTGGCTCGAGCCGCTGGCCCGGCTCACCGGGGTCGCCGACCGCCTGCTGGACGGCGCGTCCCCCGCCCCGGGCGCGCGCGGTGACGGACGCGCGTGGGTTCCCGACGACCCGCGCGAGCGGATCCCGCTGGAGCAGGCGCAGCTCCGGGGGCTGGTGGGCGCGCCGCGCCACCCGGACGTGGCCGTCAACCTCCGTGGCGAGCGCGAGGCCACCCAGCGTGTTCTCCTGGCACTCCACCCCCGGCGCCTGATTGCCTATCGCAACGCTGCGGTCCCGGAGACGGCGGCGGGGCCGGCCTGGCGCGAGGGCGAGCACGAGGTGGCGCGCTGGTGCCGTCTCTTGGCCGAGACTGGGATCCCCACCGATCCCACCGACCTGCACCTTTCCGTGCCGCTGGACGGGGTGCCCGGGGTGGCGCGCGGCGCCACCGTCATCCACCCCGGCGCCGGGAGCCCGGCCCGCCACTGGCCGGTGGAGCGCTGGGCCGCGGTGGCGCGGTGGGAGGCCGGACGTGGCCGGCCGGTGCTGCTCACCGGCGCGCCGCACGAGGTCGCGCTGGCGGCCGAGGTGGCCGCGCGCGCGGGGCTGGGGCCCGAGCACGTGCTCGCCGGCCGCACCGGAGTGCTGGACCTCGCCGCGATTCTCTCGGCCGCGGCGCGCGTGGTGTGCCCCGACACGGGCACGTCGCACTTGGCCGTGGCGGTGCGTACCCCCTCCGTGACCCTCTGCGGGCCGATGCCGCCGTCGCGCTGGGGACCGCCCGTCCACCTTCCCTGTCACCGCGTGCTCTGGGCCGGCACCACGGGCGAGCCGTACGCCGCCGAGCCCGACCCCGGCCTCTTGGCCATCGGTGTGAACGACGTCCTGCGGGCGATCGAAGCGCTTGACTGATCCCGGGCCGCGGCTTAAACTGCGTCCAAATGCTGTCGTTTTATGCTCAGCGAGGATCGAATGGACCGCCCCACGCACGCCCTGCTCATCCTCACTTACCGCTGCAACCTGCGCTGCCCGTACTGCCTGGTGTTCAACCCGGTGCGGTACTGGCGCCCGGACCCCGCGGTGGCGCTGCCGCACGCGGTGGCCGCGCAGGAGATGACCACCGCCCAACTGGTGGAGCGGGTGATCCCCCAGTGCGAGGCCGCCGGGATCGAGGTGCTCGCGCTCACCGGAGGCGAGGTGCTGGTGCGGAAGGACGCGCCCGAGATCTTCCGCGCGCTGGGCAGGTCGCGCCTGAAGTGGTGCATCGACAGCAACCTGAGCTTCTGCACCGACGCTGTGGCCAACACCATCGTCGAGGCGGAGTGCGATACGGTGTTCGTCTCGGTCGATGGCCCTGCCGAGGTGCACAACCGGCTGCGCGGCAGCAGGGTTGCCTGGCGGGGGGTAAGCGAGGGGCTCGCCACGCTGGCTCGGGCCCGGGGGCAGGGCTCGGGGCCGCGGCCCTCGCTGGTGCTGAACTGCGTCCTCCAGCCGGGGAACGAGTCCGGCGCCCCGGGGCTGATCCGCATCGCCGCCGAATACGGGGCCGACGCGGTCTCCTTCCAGTTGCTCAGTAAGCTCTACTACGACCCCGAGGAGGAGGAGTTCGACGCGGTTGCCGCCGCCCGCGCCCTGGCCGAGGCGCGTTTGCTGGCGCGGGAGATCGGCGTGCGCATGTCGGTGTTCCCGGTGGCCGACCCGAGCGCCGACGAGATGTCGGCCTGGTTCTCGTCGCCGCCCGCGTTCGCCTTCTTCTCCGGCTGCAGCTACATCCACTCCAGCCTGCGCATCGACCCGGCCGGGAACGTGATCCCCTGCATCGAGCACCAGGTGGGGAACGTGCTGGAGGAGGAGCTGCTCGACATCTGGCGCGGAGACGCCTACCAAGCCTTCCGGCGGCAGGTCCACGCGGCGCCCCTGCAGGCCTGTCACCGCTGCTGCAACATGACCGCCCGCGACGCCAGCCAGGCGCGGCTGTGGCCACAGCCCGCGTGACGGCCACCGGGGCGGGGTCTCCGCGGCGGGTACGCGACCACCCGCTCGTCATCTTCGACCTCGACGGCACGCTGGTCGACACCGCCACCTACGCCGCCGAGGCGGTGTGCCGCGCTGTCCACGAGGTGAGCGCCGCCACCGGGGAGCCGCTGACCGCGCCCGGACCGGCGGAGGTGCGCGCCCACTTCGGGATGCCGGCCGAGCACTACTACCGCGGCCTCTTCTCGCCGTGGAGCGCCGAGCGCGAGGCGCTGGTGCACGAGCGTGCGATGGCCTGGCAGCACCGGCTGCTGGAAGACGGCACCGGGCGGCTCTTTCCCCGCGCGGACGAGCTGCTGGGCGCCCTCACCCGCTCTGGGCGCGAGGTGGCCTTCTTTACCCACGGCTCCCGCGCGTACCTGGAGCTGCTGGCGAAGGCATTCGGGCTGGGGGCCCACGGCCGCCACCGGGTGTCGTCGGAAGGGCCGCCACAGCGGAGCAAGGCGGAACTGGTGGCCGAGCTGCTCGACCGCACCGCGCTTCCCTCGGCCGTGGTGGTCGGCGACCGCCTGGCCGACCTGGAGGCTGCGCACGCGCACGGCCTTCCCGCCATCGGGTGCCTGTACGGCTACGGCAGCCCCGGCGAGCTGGAGACCGCGGAGCACCGGGTGGGCGCGCTCGGCGAGCTCTTCGCGGTGCTGGGGGTAGAGGAAGGAGCGGGCGTCGCGGCGTAGCGGGGGAGCGCGGCGCCGGCCGCGACGTCGGGCAATGACGTGCGGCGGGTCAGGGGCGCGGGTGCCGGACGCATCCGCTCATTTTCAGGTCACGAGCCCAGGGGGACAGCTTCATGAGCATCGAGTCGATCACCACCACGCGCACGCTGGCGATCCACGGAGGGGAGCCGATCCGCCCGCATCCGATCGAGCCGAACACCTATCTCAGCCGCGAGTCGCGCGCGCGCGTCGACCAGCTCCTGGACAGCGGCGTCCTCTCGGCGTGGTACGGCGGCCGCTTCGCGCGGGAGTTCGAGTCGCGCTTCGCCTCCTACCTGGGCGGGGGGCACGCGGTCGGGGTGAACTCCGGGACCTCGGCGCTGCACGCTGCCGTGGTGGCCGCAGGGATCGGCCCGGGAGACGAGGTGCTAATGCCGGCCGCTGCGTACGTCAGCGCGGCCTCGGTGGTGGTGCAGGAGCAGGCCGTTCCCGTGCTGTGCGACATCGACCCGGAGACCTTCACCATCGACCCGGGCGACTTGGAGCGGCGCATCACGCCGCGCTCCCGCGCCGTAATCCCGGTGCACTTCTGGGGGTGCCCGGCCGACATGGACGCGGTCACCCGCATCGCCGCCGAGCACGGGTTGACGGTGATCGAGGACTGCGGGCAGTCGCACGGTGCCACCGTGGGGAGCCGCAAGACGGGCCTCATCGGGCGGTTTGGCTGCTACAGCTTGGCGCCGCGCAAGCACATCTCCACCGGCGAGGGGGGGATCGTGACCTGCCGCGAGGAGGAGGACGCGCGGCGGGTGCGTGAGGTGGTCAACAAGGGGAAGGGGTTGGGATGGCTCGACTACCACCGGCTGGGCTACAGCTACGCGATGCCCGAGTTCGAGGCGGTGGTGGCGCTCGACGGGCTGGCGCGGCTCGACGAGGAGATCAAGAGCCGGCGCCAGGCGGCAGGGATCTACCGGCGCGAGCTGGCCGACACGCCGCTCTCCGTGCCGGGCGACCCCGCTTGGGGGCGGCACGTGTACTTCAAGATTCCCTTCACCCTTCCCGAGGTGCTGGCGGGGGAGCGCGACTTCGTGGTCGACGCGCTGCATGCCGAGAACGTGAGCTGCCGCCCACCGCACCCGCCGATGTACACTATCCCCTGGCTGGCCGAGTACGCCGCCGCGCAGGGCCGGCCCTACGACCGCGCGTCGTTCCCGGTTACCGAGCGACTGCTGCACCGGATGTTCGAGGTGGAGAGCGGCCCCTGCCTCCCCCCGCACGAGGCCGAGCTCTCGGCGCGTGCGGTGCGCGAGGTATGGCAGCACATCGCCGCGAAGGCAGGTAGCTGAAGGTGCCCGTCACCCGCTCCCCGGGGCGCCCCGCCGGCGGTGCCCCGCCCGTGCCGCAAGGGGAATCCACCCCGCGCTCCGACCCTCCGTCGGAGACCCCGCTCCGAGTGGGGCTTGTCGGGATGGGCTTCATCGGCGCCATGTATCAGCGTGCCCTGCGCGAGCTCCCGGGGGTGGAGCTGGTCGCCGTGGCCGACCCGGACGAGGGCGCGCTGCGCTCCGTCGGTGGGATGGCCACCACCCGCCACCCCGATGCGCTCCTGGATGACCCGGCAATCGACTGCGTGTGCATCCTCACGCCGCACCACCTGCACGCGCAGCAGGCGATCCGGGCACTCCGCGGCGGCAAGCACGTACTGACCGAAAAGCCCCTTGCGCTCTCGCTCGCCGGGGCGCGGGAGGTCTGCCGCGCGGCGGAGGAAGCCGGGCGGCACCTGATCGTCCGCCAGTACCTCCGCCACGCACCCTTCGTCGCGCAGCTCCACCAAGCGGTGCGCGGGGGGGGGCTGGGCAACGTGGTGGCGGCGAGCTTCTCCTACACCACCCAGCAGCTCGCAACCCTGCAGGCCCCGGAAAGCTGGCGGTCCACCTGGGACCGGGCGGGTGGAGGGGTGCTGATGGATATCGGCGTGCACGTGGTGGACCTGCTGCAGCTCCTGTTCGGGCGCGGCGAGGTGCGCGCCGCGGTGTGCGAGCGGCTGCGCACCCCCGACCCCCGCCGCGCCGAGGACCACGCGGTGGTGGTGCTCGGGTACGACGACGGGCCGCTCGCCACGCTCACCCTCACCAACTGCGACAGCAGCGGCACCGAGCCGCGCTGGTGGTGGGAGCTGCTGGGCGAGGGCGGCCGCTTCGAAGCCGAGGGATCGTGGCGGCACGTGCGCTGGAGCGAAACCACCCCGGGCGGAGTGACGGAACACGAGCGGAGCGAGTGGTGGGAGGCCGCCAACCGCGCCAGCGTGGCGGACGCGCTGCGAACCATTCGCACGGAGGCGCCGGGAGCGGCGTCTGGCGCCGCCGCGGCCGAGAACCTTCGCGTGCTGCTCGACGCCTACCGCCGCGCGGGGATCGCCACCGCGCTGGAGCTGGCGGGATGAGAGCGCCACTGCGACGGCTGCTCCGTTTCCTGAACCGAGAGGCTCAGCATCTAGCCTACAACCGGCAGCGCGTCGGCGCGGTGGGGATGCCCGTGGTGTTCCAGCTGGAGCTCACCAACCACTGCCCCATGACCTGCCAGATGTGCCCGCGGACGCACCGGATGACGCGGCCGTTAGGCTACATGGAGCCCGCGCTCTACCGCCGCATCGTCGACCAGGCGGGAAGGACCACATCGCGGATGTTCCTCCACCACTTCGGCGACTCGCTACTGCACCCACAGCTCGGGGAGCTGATCCGCTACGCCGGCGAGCGGGGGATCCGCACTTACCTCTCCGCCAACCCCGTGCTGCTGACCGAGTCGCGGGTGCGCGCGCTGGTGGAGAGCGGGCTGCACGAGCTCGTGCTCTCGCTCGACGGCGTCACCGGCGAGACCTCGGCCGCGGTGCGGGGCCGCGCGGCGCAGAACGTGGCCCTGGCCGAGGAGCGGATCCACGCGCTGATCGAGCACCGGCGCCGGGCCGGCGCGGAGCGGCCGGCCATCGTCCTGCAGATCGTGCGGCAGCGGCAGAACGTGCACGAGGTCGACGCCTGGCTGGCGCAGTGGAAGGGCGTTCGCGGCCTTTCCCGGGTGAAGGTCAAGTCGTACGTCGCCTGGGACGGGCGCGAGGAGAAGATCAACCGCCTGCGGCTGGACCCGGAGCCCGATCCCGCGGCGCTGGTGTGCGAGAAGCCGTGGACCTCGGTCACCATCCTCTGGGACGGGCGGGTGGTGCCGTGCTGCTTCGACTACGACGGGATCCTGACGCTGGGGAACGCGGCCGAGCAGTCGCTGGACGAGATCTGGCGGGGCGAGGCGATGGCGCGGCTGCGGCGGCGGCATCGCGACGGCGACCTGGGGGGCGTGCCGCTCTGCGAGAAGTGCAGGGACAAGGAAGGCTACCCGGTGCGGAAGTGGTACTATCCGCTGAACCGCCTCTTCCAGTCCCGCTCGCCGCTGGGGTCCGAGTGGACGCCCCCTCGGCTGGTCCCCCTCGGCACGGGGAAGAGGGTCGGCCCCCCCGCACCCGCGCGCGACGGGCCTCCCCTGGAGACGGGTTCCGGAGGCTTCGCGGCGCACGGCCCATCGGCGGCCGAGGAGCGCCGCATCCCCGGCGCGGACGCGGAGTAGGAGCGAAGATGCTCCGGATCCACTCCCGTTTCCGAGGTCCTGCCGGGCATCCGGATTTCCGGGCTCTGCAGACGCCTCCCCGGCAGGGGGCCCAAGGATGCTGGCCCTGATCACGGGCTCCGGTCGATGCGGCACGAACTCCGTGGCGGCCTTTCTGGATGGCCGGATGCGGATGGACGGCCGCAGGGTTGTCGCAAGGCATGAGACGGACTGGCCTGCGATCGTCGCCGCGATGCTGGACGGCCGTGACGACCTGGTCGATCTCCGCCTGGGATCCCTGGCTCATGACATCGAGGTGAGCCCTTTCCTCTCCCTCCCGCGACGGCGGCCTCTCGCGAACACCGGGGTGGAACTGATCGGGTTGATCCGAGACGGGAGGAAGACCGTGCGCTCGGGGATGACAAACGGGTGGTACTGGAACCCGGAGCGTGACCCGGGGCACTGGGTCAACCTGCAGCCGCGCTTCGCAGGCGACCGATTCGAGAGGTGCTGCCGGTTTTGGGCCTGGACTTATCTGCGCTTAGCCCGATGGGGAGCGGACATCTTCCGGCTTGAGGACCTCACCGGCGGGCCGGCCGGCCGAAACAGGCTGCTCGCCACGCTCGGCCTAGCCCCGTCCTGCGCTCCCTTCCCCCATCGGAACCCCACCGAAGAACCGCCTTCCGGCTCTTCGCCACCGGAAGCGGCGACGGCCTGGCCCAGTCCCTTCTCCGATGCGGCCCACTGGACCGGCCGCCAGAACCGGATCTTCGAACGCCAATGCGGGCGCATCATGGATCGATACTATCCCCTCTGGCGAGACGGCGCGGCCCCGGATGCGTGCTGACCGGGAAGGACCCAAGCATGGCTGGCGGGTCTGCGCCGGGGACAGCGCCGCCGCCGTTTCGACCCGAGTTTCACACGTAACGGGAGCCCCGTCGGCGGGAGACGTTCTGGCGTTTCACCACGGCTCTTGACCCGAGCTGCCGTGCATGGGAAAGGAACGTGACATGAAATTCAAGCTCTTCCGGGTTATCAGCCCCTTGTCGGGAGGCAAGGGAGGAACGCTCACCTTTCCGCCGATCTCCCTCGGGATCCTCAGCAGGCACCTCCGCGATTGCGGGTTCGACCTGGATCAGGACGACCTGCATCGTCGCTGGTACAGCACGGCTTCCGTGGAGGACACGGAGAGGCTTCGCCGCATCGCCGAAGACGACGAACACATGTGGAGGTATCTCGAAGGGAACGCCGACGCGGACTGGGACTGGTTCGGCGACATTGCGGTCGGCCTCTCGGATTTCGAAACGCCAGATGTCTTCCTCCTGTCGATGATCTCCAGTGACCTAGGGTGCTGCGTCGCGAACCTGGCGTTCGCGCGGTACCTGAAGAAGCGCTTCGGCCGGCCGATCGTCATGGGCGGCGAATACTACGTTCACGCGCCGATCTACGACGAGATCGAGCGAGTGCTGCCCTTGGACGTTCTCGATTACTACATCATCGGATACGGAGAGGAGCCGCTCGAGCGCCTGCTTTCGATCCTGACAGGGAGGCCGTCTGCGCTCACCTTCGCCGACGTGCAGGGGCTCTGCTGGATCGAGGACGGGAAAGTCCGCAAGAATCCGTATGTCACTCACCATATCTTGGTGCCGCCGGACTTCGAGGGCTTGCCGATCGAACTCTACCGGTGGACGGCCGAATGCGCGCCCCCGGACCCGGCCCTCCCTGCGCCCAGGGACGAGTTGACGCTACCCTTTCACACGAGCACGGGGTGTCCCTACAACTGCGGATTCTGCGATGCCTCCGGGATCAGGAAGATGTGGATCCTCCCGCCCAGGAAGGCCGTGGAAGAGCTCCGGACCCTCGTGGATCGTTTCGGTTGCCGCACCTTCTTCTTCTTGGACGACACGCTCAACCTTTCCCCCCGGCACATCAACGAGCTGTGCGACGGCATCCTCGAAGCCGGGCTGGACATCCAGTGGATGACCTGCGCGAGCCCACGTGGGATGGACCAGGCTACCCTCGAAAAGATGCGCGCGGCGGGCGTCATCCGGGTTGTCTGGGGTCTCGAGTCCGGCAGCGACCGGCTGCTGAGCTTCGTCAACAAGCCGTTCACGCTGGAGCGCGCCGCGAATGTCTATACGATGGCCCACGAGGCGGGGATCTGGAACGGCGTCGAATGCATCGTGGGGCTTCCCACGGAAAGCGAGGACGAGTTCGCACAGACCATGCAGTTCCTAGAGGCGCACGCCGCGGTCCTCGACGAGGTCTGGGCCTACCAGTTTTACCTGAATGGCATCAGCGCGATGCTGACGAACCCCGCCAAATACGGGCTTTCGAACATCCGTCGGGTAAATGTGGGGCTCAAGAAGGACGCGGCGTACGGATCGGTCGCGGCCAGCCACGTCTTCGACGAGAACGGCCTCTGCTGGGCGGAGAAGGAGGATCAGCTGAAGCGGCGGCACGGGGTAATGCTCGAGCACATCGCCAGGCTGGGACTCTATCCCATGACATGGGAGCACGAGCAGCAGCCGAACCTGTTGTCCTGGTGCTATCGCCAGTGCGCTACCAAGGCCGAGGTCCGCCGCCTATACCACCTCTACTGGAAGAAGCTGGCGCTGCACAGGACGTGGGCCCCTGCAGGCAACACGGGGGACTCTCCAGAGGATCTCGCTCTGGAGATCTGCCGGAAGGTCGAGGACCTCCAGCCACGTCCGAAGCTCGAAGAGCTCTGGCGAAGCATCTACCCGGACCGGTGGGCTCCCACCTACGCGGAGCTGACCGCGGACCTGAGCTACGAGCGATTGTTGCTGATCGACGGTAGGCTGCACGACATGCTCGTGTATTCGAGGCTGAAGGAGGCGTTGCTGGCCACTCCCTGAAGGGAGGGAGGGTTTCACGCGCGTACGGGCTCGCGCTGGCCGGAGAGCCGCAAGCCCGTTCCTCGGTCCTCGTTCAGACCGCGGGGAGCGCGGCCGGGCTGATGTGTTCCAAGGCTCCGGGCGCGTGGACCGGCACCGCCGCGGCCTCGATCTCCCGGACCACGTGCTCGGCCACGCGCATGGCGCCGTCCCAGGCGACCACGCGCCGTGACAACACCGCGCTTTCCTCGTCGGAGGGATCCAGCGCGAACAGCGCCTCGAAGGCGTCCGCCAAGGTCTCCACGCCGGAATCCAGGTACGCGTTCATGAGCCGCCCCACCTCCCGCACCCCGTCTTCCTCGGGGAGGGCGGGGTCGCGCAGGCGCTCCGACACGAACGCGTCCGGCCAGAGGGCACGCTCCAGCCCGAGCGAACGGTAGTGGCTCAGGATGCGGAACTGGCTGTAGTTCTGCGGCAGCAGGAACCGGCACGGAACGCCCAGCGCCAGCGCCTCGAGGGTGGCGGTCAGCCCCGGACTGGTGAGGAAGAGCTCGCACCGGCGCAGCTCAAGGAGGAATTCGCGGGGCGGGAGGAACCGCTGTTCCACGCGTACCGGCACCCCGGACCAGTCCGCCCCACGCGCGGCGTCCAGTAACTCCTGATTCCCGCACACCACCACGCGGGTGATCGCCCGCTGGCCGCCGCGGGCGATGCGCTCCAGCGCGGCCGCCAGCCCCTGCAGCATGCGGGTGACGTAGCGCTCGTAGTAATCGGGCGGGAAGAACGGATTGCGGCAGCCGGCCAGGTTCACCAGCAGGTACCCGCGCTGCGCTTCCCACGCCGCCCGGCGCTGGCACAGCGAAGGCGACACGATCGGCGGCACCCGCTCGGTATTGGCCGGGAAGCGGCCGCCCGAGGTGCTGGCCGCGAGCAGGTATTCCTGGACGAAGTAAGTACGGGCCCGCTCCACCGCGTCCGGAATCGACGGCCACATCCAGGCCAAGCTGTCCAAGAAGAACTGGGGCGGCAAGTGCCGGTCCCACGCCGAGAGCACCCCGAAGTTCAAACCGTTCACCAGCGCGTTGCTCTCGCGCGCGTGGGCGGCGCATGCCTCCGGGTGCGTGTCGACGTTCACCGGCACCACCGCGTCGAACACCCCCGACCCGCGCACATAGCTCTCCGCGATGTCGCTCCCGAGAAAGGTCAGCCGGTACTCGGGGCGCAGCTGGCGGATGGCTTCGGCCACCGACACCACCTTCGATACCGGACCGAAGCCGAACGACGTGCAGCAGAACGTCACCTCGCGCGCGCCCGGCGCCGCGCGGCGGCCGAACAGCGCCCCCCGGAGCGCGGCCACCAGCTCGTCGCCTTGGAGCGCCTGGGCGGGAGTGAACACGCGCAGGCACGCCTGCGTGCCGAGCAACCCGTCGAAGAGGTAGCTGCGGCCCGTAGCCGCCGGGTCGGTCACCACGAACAATGGCTTGTTGAGCGCGACGGCCCACCCCAGCTCGATGAAGGTTCCGTCGGTGCGGAAGAGCGTTCCGTCCGCACCGGACGGAAAGACCATCACCATCGCGGAGCAGCGCTGTGCCAGATGCCAATCCCTCCGGAACACCTCTTCCGGGGATTTGGGAATCTTCTCGCCGTACGCTTCCATGCGGTGTGCGGAAAGAATCGTGAACCCTTCCTGCTCGAGCCGCCGCGTAACTCGTTCGAAGATGTCCTTCAACCGCGGATCGAAGCAGCCGTCGCCCAGCGCATGGGTGATGGGGCCGCACACGAACACCGAGGGGAAATCGGAATCGGGAGACAAATGACTACCCTCCGCGAGGTTGTTTCAGGCAGGAATCGATGTCACACGGGCCTGCAGCTAGAGGCCCACCTAAATAAAGGTCTGCAAGTTAGGTACGCGACCGGGGATTGCACAAAATCCTAAATCCTGCGCTGGCTTTGCCGCGACGAGGTGCTCTGCCGCATGGCGACGCACGCGCGGCTCCGCTACACCGCTGCGGCGGCCCCGTCCGCAGCGGGCTCCGCGGCGCGCGCGGGCGTCCGCGGCCGAGGCGGGCGTGAGGGCAAGATTAACGCCGGGAGTCGAAAGTTCCTACCGTCGCCGCACACGGCTTTCACCCGGCCCCGGCTGCGCCGCTGGACGGGCTCGCGCGGATTGGCCAAGGGCCGACCGGTACGGCTCCCCCGTTTCCAGCGCCAAGCCGAGGCGGCGGTAGCGTGGGCCGGCTGGGTTGAGCGCCGCCGCAGCGCTACGTCGCCGTGCTCGGTACCCGCACGGTCGCCGCCCGATTTCGACCTCGCTGCACGGCACCGGACGTGCCAACAAGAGAACTCCGGCGACTGCACACGGTAGCCACGTTCTCACCCAACTCTCCGAGAAGCGCGCGCATTTAAGGTATAATTTTTGCAATCAGAGGACTTCTGTGTTGCTCATACCAAATCCGAGTACCTCGAACCTCATCTGGAAGGATGTTATGCCAACTCGTGAGTCGTACCCCCATGATGGTTCTCGGACACCTTGGGTCAAGCCGACGGTAGAACTGATGCCGAAACTGACTGAACTCACGCTTGCGACTTGCTCGCTTTCCTGCGAGTCCGGTGCGGTGGGTAGTACCGTCATCTGATGTCTCACTCCTGAGAGCTCCCCTCAGGGCAAGACGGTACCGTGCCCAAATGATCGACCCTCCGCGTCGTGGAGCCGCCTTCGGGTCCCGACGCTGAGATCGGTGGTGGATGATGCTTGTGTTCCTAAGCCTAACCCATCCGGCGGACTATCTCTCGCAGGCCGGCCACGACGTCATCGCCATATGCGGGGACGTTAGCGATCATGATTTCGGCTCCCTTGGGAAGCGCTCCTTCGAGTGCCACGGCGGCCCGTAGTATCGCTTCGGCGCGGGCTCTTCGTGGGGAACTCCCGGCGTGCCGCAGATTGCGGGCGCGAATCTTGGTTGCGTGGCTCTGGAGGAACGGGTTGGCGAGGTCGGTAGGATTCACCCATCCGCGCGACTCCTCGATAAGTCCACGGCTCAGGAGTGCGCGGAGGACGCGTTGATCGAGGTGATCCGCCGGGACCGGTCCGGTCTGCCGCAGGAGGTACCGGAGTACCCTCTCCTGACTCTCGCTCAGCTTGCCGCTGTTTGGAACCGGAGGCTGGGTGGATTCCGTCACCGGGGGACGAGCCAGCCGGGCGCGGGTGTGTCCGGCGGCCACGCCAGGTGGGGGGTGGTCTCCGCGCACCGTGCTGCGACCCTTTTCCGTTGCTCGGATCGTTGCGTTGTCATCCACCACGAGGTCGAGCCTCAGTAGCGGCCGGAGCTCGCGCCCGTCGATCTCTGCAGCAGGCATAGATCCGCGGTTGCACACCGCGCGGAGCAAGTCAATGTGGTGGGGCTTGAGGCTCATTCATTGCCTACGAACCAGAAGATCGTTGGAGCGGATGGGGGAACTTGTATCCTGCCCAACGGCGTCTCGCTACTGGGTCAGAACCCGGTAACGGGCGATCAACGCGGACGGCGGCGAGGATCGAGCAGCGCGCAAAGTGCGTCGTCGTCGATGCTGTAGACCCACGGAAGCAGGAGGTCCCCGCTTTCCGGATCGACCCCCATCCTGGCCTGCAGTACGCCCGATGTGGCTGTTGGGAGCCCCACGATTTCCTCGAACTCCCCGGGTCCGGTATGGCGCTCGCCGAAGATGATCGACCCGGCAATTCCTTTGTAGGCGATCGGATTGCCGACCGCTGAGCAGAGCGCGTGCAAAGTCGCGATCGCACCGGTTTCCGCGGGGGCAATCGAAAGCGGAACCGGCCAGGCCGCCAAGATCTGTCGGGGTTGAACGGAGAGGTCGACGGCGACGAGCAATCGGCGGTCCCCCGGAGGAAGCACCTTGCCGACAACCCACCAGGCGCCCGCGGACAGCTGGTGCGCGCTGAAGGCAGGCTTCGCGAGCGTGTTGCGAACGAGAGGCGTCCCGATGCCCAGCCGAGCGGCGGTAGGGGCGAAGTCCCCGGAGAAATGGGCGCGCCCGATCTCGCTTGGGCTCAGAAGAGACACCGATGGTGCGAGGACGTCCGCCGTCTGCTCGGTGTACAGTGTCCTCTCCGTGTCGAGGATCTCGGTGATCACGATCCCGTCGCGCTGCGGGTTGTCGACGGAGAAGTTGGAGATCCGCTCGATCGCAGCTTCTTCAGCTGCGGGGATCGTCGGATAGAGGATCGCCTCGGCGGGATGTGAGCACCACGCGAGAGCGTTCACGAAACCTTCCTCGTCCAGACTTGCGAGGTAGTCGTCGGTGTCGGGCGAGTAGAGCGCCCATCCCAGGCGGGTTGCGTCCGACGGATACCGCGTTCCTGCGCTGATCATCGGTGGTCACTTCGGCAGCGGCGGCGGCGCCGGCGGGAGCGTGACCGTTCCGGGGAACGGGACGGATGCGCGCGGGTCGCGGCGGCCCGTGGCCTGTACCACGCGGAGCACGCCGTACCCGCCGTTCGCGCGTGCCTGCCGGGCGGGGTCGCGGCGCGCGGCACCCGCGATCCCCCCGGCGGGGATGTTGGTGCTCAGGTACGACCCCGGCACGGCGAACGCCGGGTGCCCGAGGCGGGGGTCATACAGAAGCGTCCGCCCGCCCGGGAGCCGCCAGCTCGAGGCGTCGGGGGCCTCGCCGAATCCCGCGCCCCACCACCGGCAGTCGGCGGCGCTGAAGGTTGCGTCGACCGTCTGTTCTACCGCGCCCACGACCCGCACCTCGGCGGCGCCCCAGTCACCCACCGCCGCCGGCGCCTGGTCGAGCGCGCCTCCCTGGAAGGCACCTTCCGGGACGCCGCATACGTGTGTTCGGAGCACCGCGTAGAGCGTCACGTTGCTCGCCGCGACGAGCGACAGCGCGCTCGGCACCGTGGAGCTCGCAGGGGGAACGAGGTCCCACAGCGAGGCCCAGCCGCGCGTTCCCGGCGCCAGCCCGAGCTGGACGTCGGCCTCCGCGGGGAGCACCGCCACGCGCGGGGCGTCGATCATCAAGGGGGGTGGGCCGCGCCACGCTGCCTGCCGGACGGTGTTGAGACTGCCCACGACGAACACCGGCAGGTCGGAGACGATCGTGAGCGGCGCGGCGAGATGTTCGGCGTCGCGGATCACCACCACCTCTTGGGCGCCGACAGCCGCGCGGCCCGGCGGGTCGAGCGCGGCGGCGCGGAAGTACAGCACTCCCCCGGTGATCGCCGGAAGCCGGGCGAGGTCGAGCACCCAGCCGAACGCGTTCGACGGGCAGCGGTGGGTCTGGTAGGTGTGGCCCGCGACCGTGGCCGTGCAGCGGGATTCGCGGCGGGGGTCGAAGAGGAGGCCCCGCCAGAGTCGCGTCGGATTGGCGGGGTCCGGCACCGCAGTCCCCGCCGACGCGGCGGCCGTGAGCGACCACGGCCGGTAGTCTAGCGCGGCGCCGATTGCGCCGAGGCACGAAACCGAAAACCCGTAGGCCTGCCCGCAGGTGATCGTCCCGCCGGGTGTGGCCCCGAGCGTCGTGCGTTGAAGCGTCACGGACGGGGCGAAGTACCCGTTTCCGCCGCAGGCGCCGACGCGGTCGGGGCATTCCCCGACACCCGCCGTCCATGCGTCCTGCCCCCTGGAGGCTTCGTAGGTGCCGCCCGACGCCGCGGGGATGCGCAGGCGGCCGGCGCTAGCGGCTAGCATCGCGCCCGCGCCCGTCTCGGCCGCGTCGCGCGACCAGCTCTCGATGGGGAGGCCTCCCTCGTCGGTCAGGAAGCGGTTGCGCGGGTCGTCGTTCTGGACGCCGTCGCGCGCGTCCAGCGTACCGATCACCGTCACCGCGCCGACGCACGAGGGGAAGTGGGCGGCTCCGTCCACGCGCACGGCACCCGTAATCGACGCTCCGCCCGCGGGCCTGCAGAAGTCGGCCGCACCGCTTCGGTAGAGCACGTACGGGAACGGCGGGATCCGCGACACCGCGACGGTCCGGGTCAGGGTGCGGCGGGTGCCGCCCGCGCCGAGGACGCGGACGCGCATCTCCACCTCCACCGTCCGGCTCGCGAACTGGCCCTGCGGCCGCGGCAATGCGGAGTAGCGGATCCGTGGCTGGTCGGTCCAGATGTCCAGAGGGTCGGCGTCGTCGGGGATGGGGTCGAGCTCGCGGAGCGCAACGACGCGGTACCCTGTCTCCGCGAGGTCGAGCGAGGTGCCAGGGTGGACGGGGAGCGAGGCGAGGTCCGCGTTGAGCGCCGCGAGGTCGCCGGCGTCGAGCGCGCCCAAGCGGAGCGCGGCGCTGCTGCGCACGCGCTCGGTCATGGTCTCGATCACGTTGGTCCCCGCCGCGTCCAGCATGCTGACCTGCGTGCGCGAGCCGCGCGTGCGCTCGGCGGCCTCCAGGTTCAGCATCGCGCCACCGATCAGCACGGCGATCAGCAGCACGACGATCAGCACCTCGATCAGCACGCTGCCGTTCTCATCGCCGAGGACGGACGCGTGGACGGCGTCCTGGGCGCACTTCTGCTCGTCTCCGAACAGCGCGGTTCCGAACCGGGGCCGTGCGCCGCACACGGGGCAGCGCTCGCCCTCCGGGCGGCCCGAAGCGGGACGGATCCCGAGCAGCAGCGTGCGAGTGCGTGGCTCCATCCGGATGGGTCCGATCTCGAGGGTCCTGGGCAGCGCCCGCGCGGCCTGGACGAGGTCCTCGGCCACGGGGGCGACGTATCGGCGCGTGATGCGGACCGCTTCGGGCGTGCCGAGCTCCGGCGGCGGGCCGACGATCCACTCGAGCTTGAGGGATTCGTTCTCGGCGACCGACCAGGTGCCCGGACTCCCGGCGGCGCGCTCCCGCAGAGCGGTGAGCGCGTCCGCGTAGGTGAGGGTGGATGATCTCGTTTGGGTCGGGTCAGTCATGGTTCCGCGCGGGCCCCGCCACGGGCGAGCGGAGCAAGCGATTGCAGGATGCGAACAGGCACTGAAATGCGGTTGCCGGCGCGGTCGAGTCCGACCGCGCCGGCATCGACACGCGCGCCGACCAGCGTGTGGTACCCGCGCAGGTAGTTGATTCCGACCTCTCCGGCGGCGGGAACGGCCGTCGCGGAGCGGTTCGGCGAGGCGGCGAGGCCGGCGGCGTCCACGTCGTCGCCCCTGTACCACGCGGCGTTCCCCTGGTGCTGCGTCTCGACGCGGAAGGACGCGATCGGGCCCGCGACCCGGCGGCTGGGGTTCCAGGCGCCGGAGGCGGTGAGCCCGCGCTGCAGAACGAGCGCGAAGTCGGGTGCTTCTTCGGTGGGGAAGATCCTCACGGGCTCAACGGGCACGGCCGCGAGCGCCGGAGCGCCGCCGGCGCTCAGTCCCGCCCACTCGCGTGGCGCCGGGAAGCCGATGGCCGCGGTGCGGTCCACCGCGCGCAGGTCCGTGTAGAGGGACGTGGCGCCGGTGGCGGAGCATACGGAGCGGGTGCGGGGCGTTGTGGTCCTCGCGACCCGCGTTTCTACACACATCGAGCCATCGGGATAGTAGGATTCCGCGCATGAAGGGGCAGTCGCGGGCGCAGGGCCCGAAGTCCCCAGCAGCACTTCCGATACCGACACACCGGGACTGACCGACACGGGGCAGAAGCTTGCCGCGGGGCAGTCCGCGCCGCAAGAGGCGGTGTAGGGGCCGTCGACCGCGGCCACCTGGAGGAGCCGGTATCCGGTCCGCGAGGACCCGACGGCGATGACGTCGCCCGGGTGGATTCGGTCCAGCCGGTCGCCCTGCACGGGAACGCACGACTCGCCCGCCGCCACGGCTGAACGGCACGCGCGGCTCGCGACGGTGAGCGCGGGGCCAACCGCGCGAAGCAGGACCAGCGTGTCCGCCGGCGCGCCGGACGCGGTCGCCGCGACCCCCACGCGCAGCATCCCGAGGTTGGGGGCGGAGAAGCCGGCGCGAGCGGCGAGCTCCAAGGCGCGGCCCGCGCTGGCCTCGACGTTGTGGCGGGTGCGCTCGGAGTCCGCCCTGCGCAGCTCCCGCTGGTGGACAGACGTGCCCACCTGGGCCAGGCCCCAAAGCGCGGCGCCGATCAACGCGACGAGGACGAGGGTGACGGTGAGCTCGACGATGGTGAAGCCCGCACGGCTGTCCGTGGGGGCGGTTGTCCGTGCGCGGATCATGGGGTGGCGGCGGGGGTCCAGGTTCCGGTGCCGGGGTCCTCCCCGGCCTCGATCAGCGTGCGCTCGGCGCGCGGGGTCCACAGGCCGTCTTCGAGGTGCTCCACACGCACGTCGATGCGGGCGATCGCGCCGTCGCAGCGGCCTGTTGCTCCGGTGCCGCGGTCGTCCGGCCGCGTGGCCGCGGGGTCGCAGAGAATCGTCCTGACCACGCTGACGCGGTACGGGCCGGTGGGGTCGGGCGATCCCGTCTCGTCGACGCGTGTCGCGTTGGCAACCGCAGGGATGCTCCAGATGCTGGAGCTGCGCGCCCGCTGGATCTCGTTGGCGGCGATTCGAAGCGCCGCCTCCTTCATCCGGCGGCGGCCGTTCTGCTGTGCGCCCTGTGCCATCAGCTGCATCACGCCGGCGGCGCCAATGCCAAGCACCACGAGCGCGACCATGACTTCGACGAGGGTGAAGCCGGCACGCCTGCGGAGCGAGGGGCTCATCGGGCGAGCGGCGACCAGGTGCCGGGCACGGGGTTCCAGCGCCAGGTCTGCACGGCGCCGGCCGCGTCCGCCGTGACGGCCGCGACGCGGCGCGGCTCGCGCAGCGAGTGCAGCGTGTAGACCGCCGCGGGTGCGGGCGTGCCGCAGGTGCCGTCCGCGTCGCAGAAGACCTGCGCGGGCAGGTCGCCGATCGGCTGTCCGAGCGGCCCCGCGGCCGCGTCTCCCCCTCCCCAGCCGATTCCATCCGGCAGGTCTTCCCACTCCTCCGCCGGCGTACCGGCCGGCGCGAGCGTCCCCGCGGCGCCGGCGCGGGCCGCGTAGCGTCCGGCCGGGTCCACCAGGATCATCGCCTCGCCCTCGGACGCGACGGCGGCCTCCCGCGCCCGTTCGATCTCTCCGGCCAGGCGCTGGGCGGCGAGCTCCACCGGGTAGGCCCCGCTCGGCCGATGCAGCGCCATGTACGTCCCCGAGGCGAGCACCGCGAGCGCCGCGAGGACGATGATCAGCTCGATGGTCGTGAACCCGCGAGCGTCCCCGAGCCGGGCGCGCGGGGTACCACAGCCCACCGCTTCGCGCGGTTTCCGCGGTCCTCTGCCTGTCCCTTTCGCCGTCATGATGATGTCCAGGCTACGTGTGTTGCCCCGCGCCGCAGGTCGCCGCGAGGGCGGGTTCTCGGCGATCGGCGTCGATCTGGGAGTGCGTCGGATCAAGGTGGTCGTCCTGGGGATGAGGGATGTGCGCCCTGAGCTGCGCTGGTCGGTCGATGTGCCGACGCCCGCGGGCGTCTTCGGCGCGGACGGCGGATTCGACTCGGTCGCCGCGTCGCGCGTCCTCGCTCAGCTCCTCTCCGGCGGACCGGGCGGTGGGGCTCCGGCCGGTGCGGTCGTGCTTCCGTCGACTGCGCTGCGTCTGCGCCGGCTGCACGCGGCGTCGGGAGACCAGGCCGTGCTCGCGAAGGCGCTTGCGGAAGACTCCGAGCTGCGAATCCCGGGGGTCGGGACGGAGGGGCTGTTCCACGCCACTGCGATGCTCGGTGATACCCCGTCGCTTCCGGCCGGGGACGGGGTGCGCACCTTCGTCGCGGCGGCCGCGCGGAGGGACGCCGTCCGCGCCTACACGGCCGCCGCATCGGGCGCCGGAGTGCGCGCGGTGCGGCTCTCCGCGCCGGCGGTCGCGCTCGCGAACGTGCATGCGGAGCTCCATCCGGACGAACGTTCGCGGCCGACACTGCTGCTCCATGTCGGGGCCTCGCGCAGCGACCTGGTGGTGGTCCACCACGGCGCTCCGGTCCTGGGGCTCAGCGTCGTCCAGGGGACGGACCACCTCTACGAGCGCGTGGCCGGCGCCTCGCCCGGGGCGGCGGGGGGCGTGGAAGGCGTGCTCCGCGGGGAACCGGGAGAAGAGGTCGTCGCGGCGATCGACGAATGGGTGAACCGGATCCGCGGGTCGCACCGCACGGCGGTGGGTGCGGCCGAGCAGCGCCTGCGCACCCGCCTGGAGGCGCTGCCGGTGCGCGTCTCGGGGGGTGTCGCGGAGTTCGACGTGGTCGTCGCCCGGCTCGCGGCGGGGCTCGGCGGCGAGGTCGCGGTCCTCGACCCTCATGACGGCTTCGGCGGCGAGGCGGAGGGGCGCGCCGGTCCGGCCTCCGTGCTCGCCATCGGGAGCGCGCTCGAGGCGCTCGCGGCGGCGCAGGGGGGGCCGGCGGCCGGTACGCCGGGACCCGTGCTCCTCGACCTCGCCCTGCCGGACGAGCGCCGCGGACGTTTCGCGTCGCGCGCGTCCGTGCTCGGCCTCGCGCGCGAGCCGCGCGTGTGGGCGGCGGCGGTGCTCGCCGTGCTCGCAGCCGTGGTCGTCCCCAGCCTCTTCCAGTCCCGCCTCGCGCGCGGAGAGGCCGCGCTGGCGGAGGCCCGGACGGCGTACCGGCGCGAGGCGGCCCTGGTGGCGGCGGACAGCGCGCGGATCGCGGCGCTGCAGGGCGACAGCGCCCGGCTGGCGGGCACGCTCGGCAGGCTCGCGGCGCTGGAGATGGAGCGATACCGGTGGCCGAAGCTGATGAGCGCGGCAGCGGAGAGCCTTCCGCCGTTCACCTGGCTCGAGTCGCTCGAGCTGGACGCCGCCCCAGCCGGCGCGCGGCCGCAGTTCCGGCTGCGCGGGGTCGCGCCGGCACAGGCGGAGGTGAGCCGGTTCGAGCGGGTGCTGGGGGAGCAGCCCGGCGCGGCGGGGGTGGTGCTGGAGGGCTCGGAGAGCCTGGAGCTCGGGCCGTTCCCGCTGGTCGGCTTCCGCTTTTCCGGGACCTTCTCCCTGGCCCCCGACCAGTCCCGGCCGGAGGGTGCGGGGTATCACCCGTGAGCACCCCCACGGACTCCCGTCTTCGCCCCGCACTCGACCCGTGACCCCTCGTCAGCCGCCGGCGCACCGCGCCGCGATCATCCTTGCCCTGCTCCTGCTGGGCCTCGCGGTGGGTGGCGCCCGCTGGGCTACCGAGGTCCGGCCGCGTGCGGAGGCGCTGGGCCGCAGGCGGGCTGCGCTGGACCGCGAACGGCACCGCCTCGCCGCGACCAGGGCAGAGCTCCTCCGCCTCGGCCGCGAAGGCATCGACGCCCGCACCGCCGCGCTGCGCGAGGAGGTGCGGCGGCGCGAAGCGCTCGCGCCGGGTGGCAGCCCCGACGCCGCCGCGGCGCAGGTGCGGGAGCGCTTCGCGGCCTTCGCGTCCCGCTACGGCGTTCACGCGGCGACGTTCGAGCCGATGCCGGCCCAGACGGTGGACGGACTGCAGGTCGGCGCGCTGACCATCCGCGCCGCGGGCAGCTATCACGCGCTGGGCACGTGGATCACCGAGGCGCTCTCCGACACGCGCCTGCTCGACGTGAAGCGGGCGCGCCTCGAGGCCGTACCGGACTCGCTCACACGCTCCCTGCACGCGCAGGGTACGCCCGCTCCCGCTCCCGCTCCCCCTCCGGCGGCTCCCGTACCGGCGGACGGGACCCTGCCTCCGGCCGCGGCACCGCCCGGCCCGGCGGCGGCTCTGCAGCTCGCCGGCGCCGCGCCCCTGGACGCCGTGGTCGAGCTGGTGGTGCAGTGGTACGCCCTGCCCGAGGCGAGCGCCGGAAAGGGGGCACCGTGAAGCGCGCGGTTGTCGCCGCGGCGGCGCTGGTGGTCGCCGCGTCGCGCCCCGGCCTGGCGCAGGAGCGGTGGAGCTACCCGCGGGGCGACGGCCAGCCCAACCCGCTGGCGCCGCCGGCGGTGCTCTACACCGGGCAGCTCGCCCCGCCGCTGGTGGTGACCAGTGTCATGGGCCGGCAGGGCGGACCACTGCACGCCGTCGTGAGGCTGGGCGTGCCGTTGCGCGACCGGCGGGTGGTCCGCGCCGGCGAGCGGATCGGCCCGTACGCGGTCGACCGGGTGCAGGTGGACGGGCTGTGGGTGCGGTTGTTCGTGCTGGGCAGCGCGCGGCGGATGTTCATCCCCCGCGAAGGCCTCCGGAAGGTGGCAGATCATCCACAACCGAGCTCGTGATGCGTGCTTCCGTGCGTCTCTGCCTCCTTTTCCTGAGCGTCGCCGCCGCGGCCTGCGCGTCCCGCGGCGGGGCGCGCCCCGCGGGCGAGCTCCTGACCGTGGCCGAGCTGCGCGCGCGGCAGTCGCCCGCCCCGGCGCGTGATTCCACCGGCTCAACCGCTGCTTCGGCCGCCGCGCCCGTGCGGTCCGCCGCGCGGCCGGCGGATGCCGCCCCGCCGCCCGCTCCGGTCGCGGCTGAGCCGGACACGTCGCCCGCGTCCACGGGGCGCGGCCGTCCGGGAGCACAGCCTCCGCGTCGCGGCGCTTCGGGCACGCGGTTCCCGCGGCCGCGCTGGATCCAGGTCTCCGATCCGACGCCGCCGGTGATCCCGTTCGTGCTCTTCGACGATCCCATCGCGGACGTGATGCGGAGCCTGTCGGAGACGGCCGGCGTCAACATCGTGCTGGACCAGGACTCGGCGGTGCGGAGCACGCGGCTCACCGCCGAGGTGCACGACCTGCCCTGGCCGCTGGCGCTGGAGGCCGTGCTCGAGGCGCACCACCTCCGCCCGGTGCAGCTCGCCTCGGGCGTGATCAAGATCGTGACGGAGCGCGCCGCGCGTGAGAACCAGGAGGTCGAGGAGGTGGCGCTGCGCTTCCTCACCGCGCGCGACATCCAGCCCGCGCTGGACGGCATCCTCCGCGCGGGCTCCGACAGCGCGAGCGCCCGCGTCGAGTACGTCGGCGACTCGCAGACGACCCGGCGGCTCATCGTCTACGGCAGCCCCGAGAAGATCTCGCAGGTCCGGAGCCTGGTCGCTCGGCTCGACCGGCGTCCCCCGACGATCTCCGTCGAGACCCGCCTGGTGAACGTCGACCGATCGCGGATGCGCCGCGTGGGGCTCACGTACGCGTTCGGGCGGCTGAGGACGGACTCCACCGGCACCAGCTCGCCGGTGATGGACGTGCGGTCCTCCACGCCCGGCGGCATCCAGAGCAGCTACGGCCCGGCGGTGCGGCTGGTCTCGGCGCTGGGCGGCCTGGGACGCGTGGACCTGAACGTCTTCGTGGACGCGGTGCTCGGGTCGGGGTTCGCGGAGACGCAGACGACGCCTTTCATCACCACGACGAGCGAACTGTCCGCCTCGGTGCGGATCGGCGACGCGATCGTGCTGCCCAACAACCAGCCGATTTTCGCCGGCGGCGGCTACGTGGTCCCGGGCGCGCAGGCCGGCGCCGGCGGCCAGCAGACCGGGAGCGCGCAGCAGCCCGGCGGCTACGGCGACCAGCAGGGCGGGCTGCAGCCGTCCGGCAACGGGATCACACCGGACTACGGGTCGCAGGTCGGGGGCTACACCCGCTTTACCACGGGCACGGCACTCAAGGTGACCCCGTACGCCCTCGGCGATGGCCTCATCCGCGTCCGCATCGACCTGGAGCGCGACGGCGGACAGCTCTCGCCCGACGGGCGCTCGATCACCGGCGGGAACCAGACCGCGTACACGGACGTGATCGTCCGCGACGGCTCGCCGATCGTGATCGCCGGGCTCACCGTGCACGCCAGCAGCAAGGCCCGGAGCGGCGTGCCGCTGCTCTCCGACCTCCCGCTCTTCGGCCCGCTGTTCCGGATGGACCAGGACGCGGATCACTACCAGGACCTGATCATCATCCTCACACCGCGGATCGAACCCGATGGGACTTTACCGAACCCGTAGCGGGCCCGTGCTCGCGGCCCTGCTGCTTGCGCTCGCGGCGGGCGGATGCATGGAGCGGGGCAATCTCTTCGGCCCCGATCCCGTTGCCGGCGCGAACGCGCCCTCCGTGCGCCTCGACAGCACCAGCTACGTGCTCTTCGAGGGCGACCAGGTGGCGGTGAGGGTCGAGGGGCTGGATGGCAGGACGGCCCGCGCGGAGCTCTTCGCGAGCGGCGCCGGGGGCGAGGTGGTGTGGCGCTCAGGCCAGGTGGTGGTCGCCGACTCCGTCGCGTGGGTGCCCGTCGCGGGACTCACCCCCGGACTGATCGGTGACACGCTGCTGGCCCTCGGCGCCACGGTGGACGTGGCCGGCATGCGCGTCTATGCGGGCGCCGACAGCGTACCGGTCGTGGAGCGCGCGAAGGCGGTGCTCCGCCCTGTGCGGTTCTACCCGGGGACACTGCTGGGCGTGGCGGCCGGTCGCGCACAGAGCCTCGCACTTGACCCGGTGTCGGGGCGGCTGTTCTTCGCCGCGAGCGACCGGGCGCGCATCGGCGTGCTGGACCTGGCCGCGGGGCGTGAAGTGGCCGGCACCGACGTCCCCACCGGACCGGTGGCGCTGCGGTACGCGCGCGGCCAGCTCGGCGCGCTCGTCTCGGGCGGCACGGAGCTCGAGGTCTACGACGCCGCCACGCTGGCGCTGCGGCAGAGGACGCTGCTTCCGACGCTGCGGCTGGAGATCCAGACACTGAAGGCTCTGGGCGACAGCGCCACGCCCATGCAGGTGGACACCTTCGCCGCGGCCGTGCGGCCCTACGCGCGGGACCTCGCGTGGGGGTGTCCGGACGACGCCTGCGCGTCGCCGCTGGTGGCGTTCAGCGCGAGCGGCCTCGCCGCGTCCGCCAACCAGGCAGCCCACGGCGTGGTCCGCCGCACCGCGACGGGCGCGGCGCCGGTGGTGCCGCTCCTGGTCCCGGCGTACGCCGCCGGCGCGGTGGAGAGCGACACGCTGCCCTCGCGGGTGCGCATCCTCGCCGCGCGGTCGTCCGGCGCGGACTCCGTCCTCTTCGATCGGCCGGACCGGCTGCGGTGCCCCACGGCGGAGCTGGGCGGGGGAGCGTTCGACGTGGCGACGGCCGGGGCGGCGGTGCTCTACGCCGCGGTGGACGAGGACCTGGCGTGCGGAGCAGGTACGCGCCTCATGCGCATCGACGCCGCCGCCTCGGCAGACCCGGCGTTCAGCGCGCCGGCGCGTCGGAACCTCCTGGGCGAGGACCGCGTCGGCGCCGTCTCCCAGCTCCGCGTATCGCCGGACGGGCTGCTGGTGCTGGTCCGTTCGGACGGGCAGGTCCACGTCTTCGACCGGGAGCTGAGGCTGCGCGGATCGGTGGACGTCCAGGGCTCGACGGCGATCGCGTGGGTGGAGGGTTCGACGCCCGGCTCGTCCCACTTCGCGGTCGCGTCGGCCGACGGAGTCGTCGTCTACGAGGCGGCGCGCCGCACGGCGGTGACGCGGCTGCCGCTGGGCCCCACGCAAGCCGGCCTGCTTTCGGTCTGGCGGACGGGCGGCGAGCTCGTCGTCGTCGCGGCCCCGCAGGGGCGTGGTGGGCTGGTGATCGCGCGCGTGCCGTTTCCCTGATGCAACCGACGAAAGATGAGCGAGGCAATGCAGGCACTGGATGACCTGGCGCGCGCCCAGGCGGAGGTCGCGCGCGAACTGTCGCGCCTCCTGGCGCCCGCGGGGCTCGTTGTCCGCGATGCAGCCGCCGCAGGGAGCGGCTGGCGCCTCTACGTGGAGGCGGCGGACGCGCCGCCAGAGACCGGCCGCGTGCGGCCGGAGACGAGCAGCGGCGCGGCGCCGCGCCCTCGCGCGAACCGCACCGCGGGCGTCGCCGCGCTGCAGCGCGCGCCGGGCGAGACGCTGATGGCGCTGGTGGCACGCGCCGGCGAGGAGCTGCGCGTGGGAGGCGCGAGCGCCGGCGGCGGGATCCGGATCGCCGCACCCGAACCCGAGGTGCACGCCCAGTGGCTCGCGGGCACCCTCGTGGGCGACGTCATCCTCGCGCTGCGGTACCTCGGCGAGCCGGAGGACGGCGACAGGGCGGTCGTGGAGCTCCACCGGCAGCTGCGCGTCTTCCGGCAGGAGAGCCGCCGCCTCCTCGGCCGAGACGACGACGCTCCGTTCCTCGTGGCCCTGGAGTCGTGGACTCCGGCGGGTTTTCCGCGGGGACCGGCCTTTCTCGCGCGCGGGGGGGAGGTAGTTTACCATGCCTAACCTGATTCCCAGCAGGAAGCAGGTGGCGGTCAGGATCGTGTACGTGGGCCCCGGCGTGGGGGGGAAGACGACCAACCTGCGGAAGATCCACGCGCAGTTCCCGGAGTTCCGGATGGCGGAGCTGGCGACCGCGGGCGAGCGGACCCTGGGCGGCGACATGCTTCCCGTCGCGCTGGGGGCAGACCGGATCGGCGACGGCTGGGAGGTCAAGGTGAGCCTCTCCAGCGTGCCGGGCCAGCTCCAGTACGCGGAGTCCCGTGCGGGCGTCCTGAAGAACGCCGACGTGGTGGTCTTCGTCGCCGACAGCAACCCGCGGCGCATGGACGCGAACCAGTATGCGCTGACGGACCTGCGTGCGCTGCTTGAGGCCGAGGGGCGCGATCCGGCCACCACGCCGTTCGTGCTGCAGTACAACAAGTGCGACCTGTCGGACGCGATCCCGGTGGAGGAGATGGACGAGCGATTGAATCCCGGCGGCGCGCCCGCGCTCGCCGCGGTGGCGCTTGAAGGGGTCGGCGTGTTCGAGACGCTGCGAGAGGCCCTGGAGCTCGGGGTTTCCGTCGCCCGGCGCTATCTGGCGCAGGTCCAGCCGCCGCCGGTTCCGGCGGGCTAGACTCTCGGCATGACGGCAACGGTGCCGTCAGCCTTTTTTTCCACTCGTACGCAAAAGGTGAAGACCGATGTACGTCCCGACGAAGCTGAAGGGCCTCGGAGTGCCACAGCGGCTGCGCTCCCGGCAGGGGTTCACGATGGTCGAGCTGATGGTGGTGGTGGTGATCGGGATCCTGGCGGGGATCGTCGGCTTCGCGTCGACGAAGCTGATCGGGCGGAGCGTGGCGTCCGCGATGGCGTCGGATGCGAAGTCGCTGCACCCGGCGCTGGTGGACCACTTCATGGACTACAACCAGTTCCCCACCGCGATCGCGCCGACCACGGGGACGGCGAGCGCGACGACGATGCTGTTCGACCCGAGCGATGGCGACGTGCTCACGATCGCGGCGGGATCGACGACCTCGCAGATCACGGTGAACGTGACGAACCCGACGAAGAAGCCCGGCTACACGTGCTCCATCACCGTGCGAACCACGGGCACGTCGAAGCCAGTCTGCGCCTGAGACGAAGCGGGTACGTCGGTCCAAGGCCAGGTTCTTCACCGGGTCGGCAATGAGCGGGGCGCCCCTTGGGGAGGGCGCCCCGTGATTCGTTTTTCCTCGGTCGGGACCTACTGCGGAGGAGGAGCCATCGGTCCCGTTCGTCTTCCTGTTGAAGGCGCTCTCGTAGTCGCTGATTTCCAGAAGGACGCCGTACCGCCGGAACGAGTACGCCGCCCCGAGGCTAACATGGAAGGCGGGGTCGGTTACGTCGCGGGCGTAGTCCACGCGACCGCTCGTGCGGTAGGCGGCACGCCTTCCCGAAGGTGAGTCGTCCGAGGGGGGGTGGGCCGGCCTCTGGAATCCTTCCGGCCGGGTTTGTTCAAGCGCTAGTGGATCCCGATGCGCACACCTGCGCTGATGACCAGGTCGTGTTGCTGCGGGGCTGCCGCAGAGGACCCGTCTGGCCCGCTCGTCTTCCGGTCGAAGGCGCTCTCGTAGTCGCTCATTTCGAGGAGGAGCCCGTAGCGCCGAAATGCAAACTCGGCCCCCAATCCCAGGTGAAGGGCCGGGTCGGTGACGTCGCGGGCGTAGTCCACGGCCGCGCCGCCTGAGAGCGCCTTCTGGTCGAAGTCGTAGTGCTTCACCCCACCGCCAACCAGGAGGTGCGTCGTGACGGCTCCCAGGCCGGGCCCGTGGATGACGAGATCCGCCACGGCGAATGTAACGGAGCTGCGGTTGGTCGAGCTCTCCTCGGAGGTCGACGCCACCCGCATCGTGGGCCATGCGTGCGAGAACCCGAGGCGAACGTCGAGCGGCAGTGGCGTGCGGATCTGTGCAGCGAGTCCGAGTTGCGGAGCGGCTTCGAGCCGGACGCCCGCAGTCGTGCCCGTGAGCACCGGGCGCAGATCTTGGACGGGATGCAGGTACCCCACGGTTGCGATGACGGAAACGCGCGGTGCGGGATTTTGCGTCCACCACCACATATGCCGTCTCGCCGCGCTCGCAGATGATTCGCCGTTTAGGCATCGAATTTATCGCCTCGTTGCGTCTGCGACGAAGCGCAGTTCGGGCCTTCAGACCGCGATAGCAGCCGTGCTCTTAGGTCTACTAATTACCGCTTCCGACCCACCCCACGCCAAACGACAATGTCTCATCGCACGGCTCATCTGCACCGCGGCCCCCAGGACCGATCCAGCCCCCACCGCGCTCCTCGGAAGAGCAGGTGACGGCTTCTGTTGTGAGGCCAGTTGGTTTCGTGGTGGCCGGATTTCCGTCCGTGAGGTTGCCGCTTCCTGCCGAGCCGATACCGTTGACCGCGGGCGTGGTGATGGAATCCGATTCGGTGCGGTTCCCACTTCTTGTCCAGGCGCTCCCGTCGTACTCGGGGGCATCGGGTGCGGTCTGATTACCTGTAACGTTGGCTGCGTCCGCGCATCCGACGGCTGCAGCGAGAAGGCTTCCCTTCAGGATCGCGGCGAGCTTCGTTCCGAAGTGCATTTGTTCCTCCCGTACGTTCGAGTGACAGTGAGGGCGAGAAAAGTCGCAGACCCACGCACCGCGGGCCTTTGGGTGGAAGTTGCTGCTGCGTAGCCCGGCCAAATGTGCCATTGAAAGAGCTTTGGCGCCAAGACTTCAATCTTCTAACATGTGTGTTCACTGTATGTGACAGCTCGACAGAAGTAAACGACGTGACCTCCCCTCTGGGGGATGCGCATTCGCTTTGCGCCAAGGCTGGTGGAGGCGCTATCATAAAAGGGCCGTTCGTGTCCAACCCGTTTACGTCGCGCGTTCTAGTTCCACTCCCCCTGCCAGGTCGAACATGGATCTTCCGGAGCATCTCGCGATCGGTCAGTCCCGTTCGTATCGCCCGATTCCCGCTGTACTTGGTACAGAGGGCGAGTGGGAAGGGGGCGCCATTTTACGCGAGATCACGTCGCCGACCGGTTTGTTGCTTTTTGGAACGCTGCGCGATGTGATGCTCTGGTTGATGCTTCCGCCGGCTCTTCGTCGCGATTCTTTTCCAAGCGCTGAGGCACAGTTTCGGTATCTGCACGTTGAGAATAGCGATGTTCCCGAAGAGCTTCGGCAGCCGCTGCGCAAACTGGCTGAAGTACGCACGAACGAAGCTGACCAGGAAGAGGTCGGCGTTGTTTGTCTTAGCATTGCTGATTGGGCGCGAGACAACAGTGCGCGCGAAACTGAGTTGGCCTTCCGTCAAGCAGCAGCTCTCGCGCGAACTAGCGACATTGTACTTTCTCTTGCTATAGCAAGGCTCGCCCGAGATCTCTCGCATTTGCGACGGGCTGAGACCTGGTTCCGACGTACAATCAAGCTCGCCCGTTTGAGCAAGGATTGGGAGACGTACATTCGCGGGTATCTGGGACTCGGACTCATGTACAGTCGGACGGGTAACGGACCAGCTGCGAAAGCAGTTATGGAACGGGCGCTAAATGCCGCCCGCAGGTGGAGGCTGCGCCCGCTCGCAGGGGAGGCCCATCACCAAATTTTCCACGTCTGGGCGGATCAAGGCGATCTCCGGCGGGCATACGAGCACGCGAAGAGCGCTCGCACGTGTTATGGTGATGCTCACCCGCTGCTTATTCGCTTGGCTGCTGACCTTGGCGTTCTCTCCGTTAAAATTGGGAGACCGACACGAGCAATTCCACTGTTTCAATCGCTACTCCCACGCATGCCAGAGCCTACCGACACGGCTATGCTGCTGGCCTACCTCACACGCGCCGGGGCGGAATCGCAGAACCGTTCTCTCTATGAGGGAATGCGACAAGAGTTCAATCGCTCGGTAAGCGGAATTGGAAGCCTGTGGCGAATGGCTGAATGCCACGCCATCATCGCGCGGGCCGATCTTTCCCTATGCGAGTGGGACCGTGCGCGTGAGCAAGCCTTGATCACCTTGAACCTAGCGGAACGAACCGCATATACAGAGTACCAAGTAGAGGCCGAGACGATCTTGAAATCAATCGCCTCGGCTGACACATCGACGGGCATCGAGGAAAGCGCCCCACCGTTGGAAACGCCTGGGGTAGCCCGGATTGCCGACGACTTGGCGGAAGATCTATGTCACGCCGTTACCAATTGAGAATTCCGAACACGGGCACACCACAGGCGCGTTAGTTCCCGCTTCCGAACCACCCGCCCCCGTCGGCGGTCACGATCTCGGGCTCCTCCTGCACCGTGCTGGATTGCGTTGTCGTTGTCGAATCGGTTCGATTGCCCGTGCCAAACCATCCACCGCCGCCGTCGAACGAGGGCGACTGAGTTACGATCTTGGGCGGAGCTGTTATGCTTGCAGCGTCTACGCATCCGCCAGCGGCGAAAACGCTGCATACCAGGATCATGAAGCTCTTTCCGGTGCTGTGCATGGTGCAACTCCGCGTTGTAGGGGTACATCGGCGAGGCCGATGAGGACGACGCCGGCCAGGGTGCAGCCTCGCCGGTGAAGATGAATTTGGTGCTGTACGCGCCTTGGCGCAAAAACTTCGATGCATGCGCGTGACGGCGGATGGCGGCGCGATATCCGAGGCGCAGACGTTACCACCGGCTCAGTACGAAGAGTCGGTAGCGGTAATCTGTAGCTGTACGTGCCGTGGCGCAAAAACTTCGACGGGGGGAAAGCCCGTGGTTCAGCCGTTCCAGCGTCCTCTATTGCTCCTTACCGCCTGTGAGGACCTCGAGATCAACTTGCGGCGGGTGATTGAGCGGCCGTTTGCTCTTCACCGCGTCTCTGAGTACTCGACGCTGCGGAGGGTGTTGAAGTCCGCGTCTCCTACAAGTGTTTGTTTCGTCGATGCTATGATGACTGTGGGTAGTGAGAAGGGCTTGTCTGAAGGGATTCGCGAAATTATGCGCGAGTTCCCGTTGTTGGCGGTAGTTGCGTGCTTGGAAGTCGGGCGTGGAGATAGCGATGTGTTGACCGCATTACAGAGTTGGGGGGTTGCGGAACTCCTCGACTTAAACAGGGAACGGTCCCCAGAAGCGGTCCGGCGACGCCTTCAGTTGGTGGAGGGCGTGTGGGCTCAACGATTGTTTAACCGCGCGCTCCCGCGCTCTTTATCAGCTCGTGGAAGGGTTTTGCTGGAAAAAGTCGCGGAGGTTGCTGCTCAGGGTGGACACGTGCCTGAGCTAGGAAGCGCCCTCGGAATTGGCACGCGGACTGTGCCGCGATGGTGTTCGGCGGCGGGGGTACCAGAGCCACGTCGAATGTTCACGTGGATCAGACTCCTCTTAGCTGCGGAGTTGCTGGATGACCATGGACGGACGGTAGAGAACATCGCTCGAGCTACCGGGTTCTCGTCGGCCGCGTCGTTGAAATCCACTACCAAGGTGTTTACCGGTCTGACGCCGACCGAACTCCGTGCGGTTGGTGCTTTCGAGGTCGTCGCCAGGCTCGCCCGAGCTGAGTTTCGGCAGGCGCGGGAGACGGCGCGACAGTCGCGGCGACAAGCGAACTCGTGGTATAACTAAGTGGTCCCACTCGCAAGTTCGGTGACGTATCGGTCACGCGCAGAGAGCGAGGGGTTCCGGTTGATCGTTCGTCAGTTTCGCCATGAGGGCGGCCAGATCCGCTCGGGTGAATTTCCACTCGAACGGCTGGGCGACTTCACCAAATCGCTTCTCGAAGGACAGCAGGCGCTCCTCAACTGCTGTCAGCGAAGCGAAGTCGTTCGGCGTGAGGACCTTGCGCTGGATGATCGAGAAGTAGATCTCGATCTGGTTCAGCCAGCTCGCATGGACCGGCAGATGAACGACCTTCAGCTTGGGCCAGCGGGCCTGAAGCCTCTTGATCGCTGCCTTGCCGCGGTGCGAGGATCCGTTGTCGAGGATCCAGAACACCCGGTGGGCCGACGCGTAGGGCTCCTGGGTCATGACCTGCTCGACCAGCCGCCCGAATGGCTCGATTCCGGTGGTCTGCTCGCAGCGGCCGAAGACTTTCGCGCGGTGGACGTCCCAGGCGGCCAAGTAGGCCAGCGCACCGCCGCGCTTGTACTCGTGTTCGAGCCGCATTGCCTGTCCGGAGGCAGGCGGTTGGGTCGGGTGAAGGCGAATGCGCGCTTGGAGGCTCGTCTTCTCGTCCGCGCTGATGACATACTCGTCGGGACGCAGCGGGCGTCCCTCCCAGAGTCTCTGGTAAAGGTCGAGAACCAGAGCGGCCTTGGTCTCGAAGTCGGGGTCGCGCGGGAAGATCCAGCTCCGGTGCTGCCAGGGCTTGAGTGCGTCGGCCGAGAGCCAGCGCCACACGGTGGCGCCGCTGATCGAGGCTACGATCCCCCGCGCAACCGCCTCGCGTGCCAGTTCCGAGGTGCTGAAGCGAGAGAGCGGGATGCCGAGCCGAGCTGGGATCTCACAGGCGAGCGCCTTCACCTGCACGACCACGTGAGGGGGAAAAACCAGCCGGCCGTCCGCTGCGAGGCTGATCGGAAAGCCCCTCCAAGCGGTGCGTGTAGAAGCGTTTTCGCCACTTGCTGACGACCTGTCGAGGCAGGCCCAGGCGCTCACCGATGACCTGGTTTTCCAGGCCGTCAGCGGCGAGGAGGACGAGCTTGGCGCGGACGACCTCGAAGTATGGTGCCGTATACTTGCGTGCGATCGCCTCGAGTTGCTGCCTCTCGCTTTCGGAGAGGAGGATCGGGAAAGGGCTACGCCGTGGCATCTCCACCTCCTTTCGGAGAGTGAAGATAACCGGATCAGAAGCCAAGGACAACGCAAATACGTCATCGTAGTTGTGAAGTTACCCACTAAGCTCGCCAAAATCTGCGTTTTGCATCGCCCCACCGCACTTCGGTGCGCTGGGGCGCTTTGCGTTGATAAATCGAATTAGCCGAGGTCAACGCGGGGGCGGGCGTCGAGTGTATCGCAGAACTGGGGGTATCCGCGCAAAGGTGAACGGTTGCGTATGAGTAATCGTCGCATAACGTTGGCTAACGCGACGGGCCCTAGAAGTACACACCTTGTCCTTAAAACTGCGAGGTTTCTCCACACTAGGTGTGCTACTCGGAAGCCGATACTTTCTGCTACCGGCAGCGCGTGACAGGTCTCATTCACACCGAGACGGACGGACTGCGAAGGATTACGCGATGGTCACGCTTACCGAGAAGCCTTTCAGGCCGCGCGCGCTCCGGACCAGACGGAGGCTATGGGCGGTGCCGTGGGGACTTCCGAAGGATCCGGCCGAGGCCGACGTGATGGAGGGATCGGGGATCCTCGATGAGTTCTCCGGGAGTGAGGGGTTGGTTCTCTGGCAGAGCTTTCAGGACGTGCTGCTGTGGGCGGGAGCGGACCAGCCCGGCAACCAATTCTTCGCATCGGGCTCGCTCGCGCGTCGGCGAGCGCTGATAAGAACCTCGGGGATTGCAGGGGAGCCGTGCGAGTGGGTCAGTGAGCTGGCATTGCTACTCCTGGGGTCACGGCCTGCCGTGCCCGATGTGTCGGAGCGCGTCGCTTCGCGGTGCGGGCGCTTGGCCGAGTGGGCGGCATCACTTCACGCCTGGGCCACCGCTACTGCGTTTGCGCGCGCGGCTGCAGCGGTGGGTCCGACGGAGGCGGCAGCGGCGTTTCGCGTGGGTCGCCTGGCTGTCGATGCGGGGCAGCGCACCATGGCTCGGACGTGGTTCGCACGCGCGATCGCTCTTGCACGGCGGCAAGGTGACTGGGCGACCTACGGAAGCGCCAATTTCGAGATGGGGTCTGCGGCGCACCGCCGGGGTGAAGCACGGGAAGCTTTGCGCTTCTACCGCCGGGCCAATTGGGCAGCGAGACGTGGCGGGCATAGGGCGTTGCGTGGGCCCGCGCTTCACGGGCGGGCGCGTGCAGAACTCGATCTGGGCGCGTTCGAGGATGCGGAGCGCCACCTCCGGCTAGCGCTCTTGGCATTTCGAAGCAACGACGCAGCCATCGGCGCGGTCCAGCATGACCTTGCGGATCTGCTGTTGCGGCGAGGCGGCGATTGCTCGTTGGCTGCCGTTGGTCTGTTGAAGGAGCTGTGGCCCAAGCGTGGAACGCCGGTCGAACGAGTCGAGACCTTGACGTTGCTGGTGCGCGCGGCCGCAGCTGCGGAGGACGCTGCTACGCTCGAAGGAGCCTGGTTCGAGGCTGTCGAGATCCTATCAGGGATGGGTGAGACTGTAGACGCGGGACGCATGCTCCTGGAGCTCGCGAAGGCGACGTCCACCGCCCTGGACAGGCGGAGCCATGCGGAAGAGGTGGCGCGGCGCGCCCTCCGAATCGGCGAAGCGGTAAACGATTCGTTTCTTCGGCGGCAGGCTGCTGCCTTCCTCATGGATCGACCGAGGAGACGCATCGCGTAAAGCGGGGGATTGGTGAGAGCGACGGGGCGTTTCATTCGACTTTGTCAATGCTTGATCCTTATGCATCCGGCCATGACGCGACCTTCGGTGGAAACGTTGTCAGACAGCGACTTGCAGCGTGCCTGGTTCGACGACCGCGACGATGACGGGTTGGCGTTCAACGAAGTTTACCGGCGGTACCGCGATCAGGTCAGGGCGGCGATGCAAGCTGCCGGTCTGGACCTGCGAGCGGCGGAAGTCCGCGTGGGTTCTGTGTTTTTGCGAACCCGCTACGACTCTGCCGGGATACCGATGAGTGTTTCGCTGCGCGACCGGCTCTTTGCGGTTGCCCGCGAGGTTGCGGGCGATCCTAACTGGACGCCACCGCTTTGACCGGGCCGGTGCAACGGGCGTTGTGAGCTGTGCGGGCGTCGCCTGTCGCCGCTGAACTCGGGTGTTGCGTGGAGCCTTTGAGGCCACCGTTGGAATTGTACCGCGTGAAGCGCTAGAAGGCTTCAGCAGAAGGGAGAGTTCGTTTGCAGCGCGGGCAAGCATCAGCCGCTCATGAGGTGGATCACGGCAGGGTTGGCGCCCTGCTCGATGGGCGTCTGGTTGGCGATGGCCGGGACGCGGCGCTCGCGGAGGTACTTCGGAGAGACCCTGAGTTCGACGTTTTCGCGGATACCGCGGCCGTACTGAGAGAAGCGGAGAGCGACGAAATGGCGGGACCGAATGAGCGGGCTTCCGAGTCACGGCGGGCCAAGGCGGATCGCCTCCGGCCGCACGTCGCACGTTGGGTCAAGGAACAAGGTGCCCGAGCCGTCGCGGCCCGTGCGGAACTCAAGCCGGACTCCGTGCGACGCTTTGCCTTCGGAAGTGTGACGCCCATGCCGGGGGCTCTGGATGCGTTCGAGGAGATGCTGGAAGAGGAGCAGAGCGGGCAGGACTCGGCCGAGTCGGATGGCGAGGGCGGGGCAGGCGGGGCGCATGGGGTATCGTTGCAATGACCCGGGGCGAGGGGTGGATGACCGCTCCCCGTTGACGCGTCTTTGGCCTATGCGTCGGCGGCTCATACGGCGGCCATTCCGAAAGTCGCGGCCTCCCCAGGTGGGGGATGCAGTCGATGGCTTTCAGCGTCTCAGTGGGTTGGTTGCGGGTTCTGGGTACGCCGAGCCGGCGCAGGTGTCGACGCCCGGTCGCGGTTCGATTCCCCCCCGTCCCTCGGTCAGGCCCGAGCCCGGAACGGCGTACCGCCACGCTATCACGGTTTCAGGCGGATGAGGGTGTAGTTGCCCGTTGTTTCCCTTCAACCGGTGCAACGCGATGACGGTCGTCGGAGAGGTGGAGCTGGAGGTGAGCGCCGATCGGAGCGAACGCAACCTAGCTTTGATCGAAGCGGGACTGCAGGAGGTGTTTCGTCGTGTGCCCGAGCCGAAACGTCGTGAGTACCTGTTGCGGATCGCGAGCGTCGTTGCTCGGGGCGGGAATGCGGCCGAACTCGCCCGCGACCTTGCTCTGAACCCCAGGGTGCTGGTCCGCTTGAGCCACCGCCTTCGAATGCCTTCGGCGCGGCGGACGATGGCGTGGATGCGGGTGCTGCTGGCGGCCAAGCTTCTGGAAGATCCTGATGCGACGTTCATCTCCATCGCGTCGGCGTGCGGGTATGCGTCGGATGCCGCGCTGCGGCGGGTACTTCAGGAATTCCTTGGTCTGACTCCGACAGAGCTGCGTGCCCGCGGTCCGTCGCGGGAAGTGTTGGATCGATTCGCGGCCGAGCTCGAGGCCTTGGGAACGTGAGCGTCGACGGTGGAGCGTCGCCTGACGACGCCTGTGTGGACGAGTGCGGGCGTTCCGCCGCGTTGCGTAACGAGGCTGTACAGGCACTCCTCGCCGTTGTTCAGGAACCTCAGCGGCGCGAGTTGCTTTCCCGGATAGCGGATGCCCAGGCGAGTGGTGGGGCGGCGGCATCGTTGGCGGCAGAGCTGGGAATCAACGACAAGGCGCTTCTCAGGCAGTGTCAGCGGGTAGGAATCCCGCCAGTGAGGCACGCATTTGTCTGGCTTCGGATTTTGTGGGCGGCCAGGCTCCTCGAGGAGCCGGGCGCAACGGTGGATGGCGTCGCTGCGAGCCTTGATTATGCGGATGGCAGCGTACTGCGGCGGGCGTTTCGTGCGTACCTGGGGCGCTCCGCAAACGAGCTGCGTCAACAGGGTCCGACCCGTGTTGTGCTGGAACACTTCCGAGCTGAGTTGGACGCGCTGCGGCCGCGGCCGCGCCGGCGGTGGCGACGTCGAGGTTCTCCGTAGCTGATCAATCACTCTGAGCAATCATTCCTGGAGACGAACGAGCGCGCACCGGGAAGCCAACTTCACCGGGTGAGAGGAACATCGTTCACGGACGGGTTGAGGAGACACATGGGTTTGGCACCGAACGATTTCCTCGTGCGGCTACTGGACGCGCCCGGGCCGTCGGGCTTTGAAACAGAGGCAGCGAGGGTCTGGCGAGCGGAAGCGGAGAGGATTGCGGGTGCGGGCGCAGGTGCGGTCCATGTGGATGTCGTGGGGAATAGCTGGGCCGGTTTTCACGGGCGTTCCGGTCCGAGGGTGTTGCTGGCCGGGCACATCGACGAGATCGGTGTGATGGCCACTTACGTCGACGATCAGGGCTTTGTTTTCATCGATGGAATCGGGGGGTGGGATCCGCAGGTACTGGTGGGTCAGCGGATTCGCTTCTTGACCCGCTGCGGTCCGCTCCTGGGGGTGGTCGGCAGAAAGCCGATTCACCTGATCAAGCCGGAGGAACGTGACAAGGCCGTCAAGCTTTCCGATCTGTGGGTGGACGTCGCTGCGCGAGATCGTGCCGACGTCGAGCGGCGGGGTCTCCGGGTTGGTGATCCCGGGATCGTCGACTCGGCGGTCGTGGAGCTTGGAGAAAGCGTGATCGCGGCTCGTTCCGTCGACAACCGGGTCGGTGCGTACGTCGTGCTCGAAGTCTTGCGCGAGCTGGCAGGAGACTCGTCGTCGGCCGCGGACGTGGTGGCCGTGGCAACGGCCCAAGAGGAAATCGCATTTCATGGCGGTGGTGCCCGTCCGCTCGCGTACCAGCTCGATCCTCGGTTGGCGATCGCGGTGGATGTGACGTTCAGTTCGGACGTGCCGGACGTCGAGAAGAAGCAGGTTGGAGATCACCGTCTAGGTGGTGGGCCTGTCCTGTCCCGCGGGTCGTCGACGAACGCGGCGATGTTCGAACGGCTTGTTGAGATCGCCAGCCGAGAAGGAATCCCGTACTCGGTTCAGGCGACGCCGCGGGCGAGCTCCACGGACGCGGACGCAATCTATCTGCAGCGTGGTGGCATTGCGACAGCTCTCATTTCGATTCCCAACCGGTACATGCATTCACCCCATCAGATGATCGATCTCCGCGATCTCCACGGAGCGGTGCGTCTGATAGCGGGGTTTTGTCGGTCTTTGACGGAAACGGACGAGTTCATTCCACGCTGATTGCCCCGCAACTGGTGGGCAATGGTCGGGGCCACCGGCGGCCAAGGTTGGGGCCCACTTGAGGACACGCGTGCGATAAAAAACTCGGAGATGGGCCCCAGCAGTGGGATCTCGATGGCGCTGTGTGGCACGTGTTTCCGGGAGCTACACCTTCGTGCGGGCCCTGGTGTCCTTTTTGTCTGGGCCCGGCTGGTGGGGCCCAGGCCGGGTGCAAGCGGAGTTGAGGAACCCGTCACCGACGGTTTATCGAGGTGAGTGTCTATGCGGAGAGTCGACGTTGTTACGCTCACGGCTTCTGAGAGCGCTGACGCCGATCGTTTCTTCGATTTGCGCAGGATAGAAATCCTCCGTCAAGTGGTCATCCGCGAGATTCGCGTGCATGGCGGACTTCGAGGAATCGCGCGCTCGATGCGAATCGACCGCGGAAGCCTGCGGAAGTTTGTCGAGGGGCAGAGCACACCGCAGCCGGAAACGCTGCGGTTGATAGCCGACTGGGCAGGCAACCGGCCTGAGGCGACGATTCCCCTGGGCCTGGTAGGTCTCGCCGTGCTGTTGGCGGATGTGAGGCCGGTCGACAGGCCGCGGGCGCGGAGGAGGATCGCAGCCGTGCTGGCGGGGATCTATCAGGCGTCGGGTGAGGGCTCGCCTACCTGGATTGTGGATGAGATGGGCGGAGAGGCGGTGAGCGCCGAAGCGCACGATATCACGTCGGGTGATGCTTCCCCCGAAGAGCGGAGTGTTCTCGCTGAGATCCGGCGACTCCTCAACACCATCGAACCTTGAACTGGCGCCAGGCAGGCGCCGGCGGTCTCGCGAGGCTCCGTTGGTCCTCGGTGAGCCGTCGCGGCCGTTGAAATCGGCCCTACGTGGGCGAGCGAGTCGTGCTTCTGGTACCTGAATGAGTCGACCCGGTCAGATAGCTCCCGGTCATCGCCGGATTCTTTCGTTCCTCTTGGAATGTGCGGCTACAAACCGCGGGTATCGGCGATTTTCCGTTGGGGGTTGGGTGTTGCGCCACGACGTCGAGCGGTTGCTTGCGTCGAGGTTGCAGGATGAGTTGCTGCAATTCGAGCGTCGCGGTCTGGTGGACGTGGATGACGTGTCGGCTCAGCGCGGCGGGGTTCGGCCGGCGAAGGTGTACCGGATTAGCGCGAAGGCTGTCGCGGCAATTTCGTCCGGGAGGCAGATAGCCCCACCCGGTTCGCGGGGTCCGGAGGATTGCAGCGTCTATGTTCCAGCCGGACCTCTTCGGGCCTTGCAGGCGCTGCGCGCCGTCCTTGAAGAACCTTCGGCGATTCTGGTTGGCGAGAAGGGTTGGACTACTGAGCAGCAGCTCTTTGAGAACGAATGGCCCGAGATCGAAAAGATCATCGAGAACTTCTTGCTGTTCGATCCCGCCGCCGATGCGGCGTGGAGGGGTGACGCCGCGCCGGCGCTGCCACCCCGGTGGTTCAGCGCGAACGATCTGGCGTGGTTGTTGGTCCCGCAATTCGCGCAGCGCTGGGGCCATACGCCTCCCGGTCGCATTCGCCCGTTGATTTTGTGGCGCTGCACGCCCCTGGGTGCCGCGGCGCGCCCGCTCGAGTGGAGCGATGGCGATTCATGAGGGCGAGGAAGGCGCTCGCCGTCGGGTTCGCCGGAGCCGGACTCGTGTGGGTTGGACGAGTCCGCCGCTCCAGGCACGTGCGTGATCGTCTCGACAGCGTCGCGGACCCGTGCGGATCGTGAGCGGCGTGGAGGAAGAAGCCGAGTTCAGTGGTGCATCTATTAGATCTGCCTTTGTCCGAACGCATTAGCCCCGGAGCAAGCGTGGACCGCGCCGCTGAAGTTGAGTTTCTCCGCAATGCATTGCGAAGACGAGTAGAGCAGACGTCCATCCGCCATGTGGCCTTGGAAGTGAGGATGAGTCATGGCGGGATCTATAATTTGATTCTAGGCAAAGTTGAACCCTATGGGAAAACGCTGTCGAAGCTGCGCGTTTGGTACATGGGGCGCTGGGCAGAGGGAGGCGAGAGTCTTTCGAGCAGCTCAGCTGGATTCCTGCTCGAGGAGATGCTTGGGTCGATCCCGCGCGCGTTGCGGGGGCAAGCGTCGTTGGAGCTGCTCGACAGAATCGGGGAACTCCATCGGAAGCACTCCGTTCCCGTTCCCGGCTGGGTGCAAGAACTGCGGGTGGTGTTGCGGGCGGGCCTGGAGCAGTCCGACGAGCCGGCGTAGGCCTACCTCACAACTGCCTCCATCGAGGCGCTCATGAGGGTGTAGACGCCTGCGACAAGCAACCCGACCGGGATCATGATGATCACGATCGCGATGGGTTCGATCTTGTTGGTGAGCTTTTCGACGGTGTGTGACGTCTCCTCGTCGTAGTGCTCGGCGAGGTCGAGCATCATCTCCGCCAATCGGCCGCCTTCTTCTCCTACCTGAGTCATCTTCGCTGCGGTCGGGGGAAGCCCCGCACGCTTCATTTCCTGCCACAGGGCCCGCCCGTGTGCGTGCCCGTCCGCTACCGCCACGAGCTGATTTCGAACGACCCGGTTGCCGATTGCGAGGGCGGCCAGTCGTACGCCAGCGGATACCGGCGTGCCACTCGTATAGAGGATCGCGAAGAGGCGCGCCCACGCGCCGAGCGCTGCGTGGCGGAGTAGAGTCCCCATGACGGGAATGCGCATGAGTGCCCGGTCGATCGAGGTTCGGAAGCGCTCGTTACCACGGTACGCACGTGTGAAGCCGATCGTGAGACCGGCCGCCAGCAGCAGGAGGGCAGGTCCGGCGATGCGGAGCACCTGGCTAGCACCGAGCATCATCTTCATGAGCCATGGTGCCTCGGCTCCTGCATCCGCCACGGCTTTGGCGAACGAGGGGACCACGACGTAGAGGATGACGAGAGTCACGACTGCGCCGATTGCCATCACCGTGAGCGGGTAGCCGAGTCCCTTGGCGACCTTGCGCCGGTGATCGCGCGCGCGCTTTAGGCTGGTGGCGAGCATCCCCATCACGTCGTGCATGTTTGCCTGCTCGCCCGCGCGCACCGCTGCCACGTAGACCGGGTCGAAAGCGTTTGGATGCACTTCGAGAGCGTCCGCGAGCGTCTTCCCTCGCTTTACCGCGACACTGACGTCCCACAGGATGGATTCCATACGCGGATCGCCCAGGTCCTCCCGCGTGATCTCGAGCGCCTCCTGGAGCGTAAGGCTGCGCAGGAGTGAAGACGTCGTCCGGGTGAAAAGCAATACCGATTCGCGCTTCGGCCGTCCCCTGCCCCATTGTCTGGAGATCAGTGTCGGTCGCAGCGAGGTCACTGTTACGTGCTGCTCGTCGGTTAGAAGCTGGCGGGCCAACGACTCGGCCGGCGCTTCGAGCTTACCCGTTACGCGGTTGCCGAGGGCGTCCGTACCTGCATAGTTGAAGGTCGGCATCTTTGCTCAGGTCTCGTGAAGGATTTCGTCGAGCGTCGTGTCCCCGTTCCGGACGCGGATCCAGCCGGCTTGCCGAAGAGTCTGCATCCGGTCCGCGCGCGCGGCATCGGCGATCTCGAGGTCAGGACGGCCCTGAGCGATGAGTCTGCGGATCGGGTCAGTCACTTCGAGGATTTCATAGACTCCGATTCGGCTGCGGTAGCCGGTGCCGTTGCAGGAGTCGCATCCCACGCCCCGTACATACTGCACGTCGTGCATTCCGTCTGCGTCGCTGTCCGCGAGCGCGAGCGCGAGCAGGGCGGGGTCCGGCCGGTAGGCGGCTTTGCAGCCCGGACAGATGCGCCGTACGAGGCGCTGGGCGATCACCAGGCGGACGGTTCCGGCGACGTTGTATGGTTCGACTCCCATGTCGATGAGGCGTGAGATCGCGCCGGCCGAATCGTTCGTGTGTAGCGTCGAAAGGAGGAGGTGGCCCGTCATTGCGGCGCGCACTGCGGTCGCCGCTGTGTCGGGGTCGCGGATTTCACCGAGCATCACGACGTTCGGGTCCTGTCGAAGTACGGACTTCAGCACCTTCGCGAACGAGAGATTGGTCGACTGGTCCTTCGTGTCGCGGATGTTCGTCTGCGTCACCATCGGAACGCGGCGTTCGACGGGGTCCTCGATCGTCACGATGTTGACCTCGGGCCGGGCGAGGGCCGCGAGGATGCTGTACAGGGTGGTCGATTTACCCGAGCCGGTCGGGCCGGTTACGAGGATCATCCCCCAGGATTGCCGCATCGCGCGCCGCACGACTTCAAGGCCCGCCCCTTCGAGGCCGAGCTCGTCCAGCCGAAGAGCCTGCGCGTTGTTGTCCAGGATGCGCAGAACCGCTTTTTCCCCGTTGACGGTGGGGAGGGTGGAGACCCGCATGTCGACCGCGCGCGCGCGAATGCCACGGCCTTCCACCTGGAAGGTGAGTCGCCCGTCCTGCGGCAGGAGGCGGTTCGCGCTGTCCATCCCACTCGCGCGGGCCTTGATGTGCCCAACGAGATCCTGTTCGAGTTCGGGCGGCAGCCGCCGCCACTCGCGGAGCACGCCGTCCACGCGAAAACGAACCCAGCCGAAACGTGGGAAGAACTCGATATGGACGTCGCTTGCGCCTTCGCGGACCGCCTCGGACAGGATTCGGTCGGTGAGCTGCGCGACGGCCGACCTGCGGACCTGGGCGTCGATGGCGTTGGAGGCCTGGTCGTCTCGTTGGCCCGCTTCGGTGGCAGCAAGCTGGGTGAGTGCTCCGACGTCGAACGTCGTGGGTTCGTGGTCGCTCTGCAGCGTGATCGCCGCGATGCGTTCGTAGACTGCGTGCGCGTCGGCGAGGTGGACCTGAGGATCGAGCTCCGGGTCGAGGTACGCTTGGACCTCCGCCAGAACGGCGAGATCGAACGGGTCACAGACCGCGATCTCAACGGCACCGTGGGTGCGTGCGATCGGCAGCGCGCCGAGCCGTCTTGCGGTCTCGGAATCCAGCAGGCGTTCGGTCTCGGTGTCGCGCGGGTAATGGTCCAGGTCGATAACGGCCTCGCCGCGGAAATGCTCCGACAGCACGCGGTGCGCGGTGGAAACGGCTACCGCGCCTGCACCCAGAAGGTGGTCGAGCAGCTCCGGGCGTTGGGGATCGGCCGCGCGCGCGGCTTCCGCATTCTGCAGATCCGCTTCCGAGATGAGACCTGCGTCACGCAGGACCCGGACGGCGGGATCCTGTCGTCCGAGCTGAGTCGCGGCAGAGATCATTAGTGCGTCTGGATCTCGTGCGCCGGGATGGCCACGGGGACGCGGACTGGCCAGCGCCGACCGGGCGGCGTGGTCCCGCGGATCAGGTGGGGGTTGAGCTCAGCGAGCTCCCGGGCGGGAACGCCGATCCTCGAGGCGAGGGTGCCCAGTGGAGTCCCGCCCTCGGTCCAGAGGATTCGGAAGCGGTAGGGCCGAGTCGCGGTTGCCGGCAGTCCCCAACCCTCGGGCGACCGGCCTACCCGCGCCGCGGCGAGCACATGCGGGACGTACGCGCGCGTCTCCGCGGGAAGGAATCGCCGCCGGCGCCAGAATGCCCCGCGCGACGTTCCCGTCCGGCCGGTTCCGGCGTTGTACGCGGCCAACGCGGTGTGCCAGTCGTTCGTCTCGTCCCGAAGGTCTGCGAGGTAGTGGACCGCTGCGACAGTAGACCGCACCGGGTCCCGTCGTTCGTCCACGTACGCGGAGACCTCGAGCCCGTATCCACGAGCCGTTGCGGGCATGAGTTGCCACATGCCTGCGGCGCCCGCTTGGTTTGGGCCGACGTTCTTCCATCCCGATTCGACCCACGGGAGAAAAGCCAGGTCCAACGGGAGCTGCCTGTGTCGAAGCGCCTCCTGGATCAGCCCCCGATACGTTCCGTAGCGGCGGAGCGCGGCCGTGCTGCTTTCCCGTTCGGAGGCGAGGCGCACTGCCCAGCGGTCGACCTCGGAAGCGGGCCCGGTGGGTAAGTGGCGAAGCCTTGCGCGCGCTGAGTCGAGTTGAGTCGTCTCTGCGGCATTCTCTGGCGCCGAGGCGTCGGACGCGCGCCGTGTCGGCGCCGGAGGGGCCGTGAATGCCCGCGGTGGCCGGCCTGCATCAGGCTGTTGGACCGGTGCTACGACTCTTTCGGGCGCGAACGCCGAGGGCGACGTATATGCCTGTCGAACGTGCCAGGCTATTGATGCGGCGGATGCGAGCATCATCGTAGCCACCAGTGCGTATCGGCAGTCTCCGGGGGTGAATCTCATTGCTGAACGCAGTCGAGGAGCGCGTCGGTAAAAGCTGGGTCCAGGGACGTGCCGCGCATCTCGATCAGCATCTCACGAGCTTCGTCGGCCGACAGCGCGGGACGGTACGGGCGGTCGTGCGTCAAGGCGTCCCAGACGTCGCAAACCGCGACGAGGCGAGCTGGAGGCGGAGTCACAGGGCCTGGAGTTCCGTCGGGGTATCCCCGGCCGTCCCAGCGTTCGTGATGGCTTCTTGCGATAGTGCACGCGAGACGCAGAACCGGGTGTTCGAGCTCGTCCAGCAGCCAGCTCGCCGCGCGCGTATGCAGCGCCAGGTGCTCGCGCTGGCGAGGCGAGAGCGGACCCGGATGAAGCAGAAGCGCACGCGGCAGGGCGTACTTCCCGATGTCGTGAAGTTTTGCTGCGGAGCGGATCTGGGCTGCGAGGTTGGCGTCCAGGGCCGTGGCTTCGCGCTACCGTGTGGCTCAGGTTCGCAACGCGCGCAGCGTGGTGGACGTCTGGATCCGCCGGCGCGGCCATCACCGCCGTGCGCGCGAGCAGCGGATCAGCCGGTGCACCTGCGGAGAGGGCGTGGTCGATGCTGGCCAGGCGCTCACGAAGCCGGGCAAGGCGGGCGAGGCTTCGCGGCCGCGATGGCGGTACGGCACAGGTCATTACAGGAGACAGAGGCCGGATGGGTCGGAGCGAGGCCGTCCCCGCGTAGGGCGGTCGGGGTATCAGATCCGTGCAGGCGTGATACCCCGTACCGCTCTCGCGGAGACACCCACCGGACATGAGTGAATCGTATAACGGCGCGCTGCTCTCCCCGTCGGAGGAGGAGACGCGGGTAATTCTTCGGGCGCTGTTTCGTCGGCTTCTGGCCCTCGATCCCTCCCGCTACAGTCCATTGTACGTGGGTCCCCTTCGGCGCGCGGAGCCGGTGCGCCGTGCGCTCGCGGAGGCAGCCGCGGCGCATGGACGCGAGACAGGCGTCGCGGCTCCTGCAGTCGTGATTGCGCCTCTCGCCTGGGTCGATGCTCCTTCTCCTGACGCTGTGCGGGTCGTTGTCGTCGGGGACGTCGATCCCGATCGGCTGCCTGCCGCGTTCCTGAGCCGGTTGGAGGCGACCGGCTTGATCTATGACACCAGGCAAACGCCGGTGCCGGGGTCGGCTCCGTCGCCGATCCGCGAGGCGCTGGTGGCAGTGGCTGGTGGTTCTGGCCCCTGGCTGCTTCGCGTTGCCGCCGATGCCGAATCGGTCCCGGTGGTGGCTGCCGAAGCTGCACTTCGGCTGCGCCTATTCGGCTTCACAACTGGACCGGTGCTTTCGCGAGTGCCGGATCAGCCGGCGTCGACGGTCTTGGGTGGTGAGGGTGAGCGGCGCGCCGTCGTGGTTCAATTGGATGGGATTCCCGCGCCCGATGCGCTGGAGCGGCTTTTCGCTCATTCGCGGCGGTCAGCCCAGGGTACGGTCGTCGTGGGCTCCGCTTCCGCGATGGCCGCGGTCGCCACGCACCCGATGGCGCAGTGCTCCGCGTGCGTGCGCGTCGGCCTCGAAGTCGTGCCTGAGGCTGTGCGGACGGCCAACTGGCCGCCGGCGCGGGAGGTACTTACCGGAGCGCCGAAACGTGGTCCTGAGCGTGAGGCGATCTCGTTCGCCGAAGGTCCGAACCGGACCTTGAACCACCTGGTGCGGGCCTCGGCAAGCTGGGACCGCCGCGGGTTCCTGCTCGTGTACGGTCTCGATCGATTCGGCTGGATCGCAGTCGACGGCGCAGAGGGTGTCGTGCGTGGTGCGTGGCGCCTGGGCGACTCGACGGAGGCGCACGCAGGCACGGAGGACGTGCTTGCCCGAATCAGGGCCATGACGTTCTGGCCCGAGGCCCGGGCCCTTTTCGTTGCCGCGTCAGCTCCGTGTCCGGAGGGTTTTGTGTGCGAGGTGCTTGTGGATACCGTCGACCTCGACATACGCAGGACTCTGGACGAGGCGCGTGGGCCGTCGTCGGATGCGTCGTCTCAGGCAGACGTTCCACGGCTGCATCCGAGTCGTGTCGCACGGGAGCTGTTGTGGTGGGGACAGTCGCGTTTTGCGCACGAGTTGCTGGAGGACGCAGAGCGTGCGAGTGGATGGGGTGTTCAGGAGGAGCTCCTGCTCGGTTATCTCAGTGCCGAGCGTGACCCGCGTGAAGCGGCGGCTCGGCTGCAGCACGCGGCGCACCGTCTTTCGCTCGACCTGGATGCGGTCGCGTGGAGCCAGCAGGTGGACGCGACCCTCGCGGCCCTGCTGCTCGACGTTCGCGGTCAGCCAGGTCGTGCGTTCTCCGCATGGCCCGTTGTTGCGCGGTGGATGGAGAGCCAGGGCAAGGAATGGATCAACACGGAGCGGCGCGCGGCTGTGATGTTCGAGCTCGCCGCACGTGCCGGCGAGCTGGATCATGCCGTTTGCTTCCGCGATCTGTTGCGCCGGCTGGCACGGCCTGGTGATCCACTGCCGGAGTGGTTGAGCGCCAGCGACCCGCTTCTGCTCGTCCACGGTGCGGCATGACGCGCCCGCCGCTCTGGGTCTGGGCACTTCCGGGAGGCCTCGCCATCGGTCTTGTCGTCGACTTGTCCGTCCGTTCGCGAGTCCGTGTGGAGGAGAGGTCGAGGCCTGAACGCGTCGAAGCCCTGCGTACGACTGGCAGCGGCGCGGCGAGGGAACCCCCACCCGTCGCACAGGTCGCACAGCCCGCGGGCGGGATTTCTACGATGGATTCCAGTGCAACCGAATGGGGGGTCGACGGCGGAGAGTATACTTCGCTTCGTGGGAACGGCGTTCCGATTGACACACTGCCAGCGGCGCCGGCGGTGGAGTCGGATAGCTCCCCCGGAGACGTGCTTGGCAGTGTTGCGGGGATTCGCACCGCTCATGGGACCCCGGAGGGAAGTCGCGCCTTCGACGGTGCGTTCGGCGAGCCTGCACCGCGGGAAGATGGTGGGCGCGCGGTAGCTCCATCTGACGAGCCTGCGCGACCGGCCGCGTCGATCGGTCGTGACGCGGCGTTCGATCGCCCCCTTGTGGCGGCGCTGAGGGGCGGGGGAAAGGTGGCTTTCTACAGCACGTGGGATGCGCCTGGTTCGCGTCTTGGCCTTGTGGGCGAGTGGGGCGCGGTCGGCAGGTGTGGAGGTTTCGCACGAATGACGTACGAGCAGCCGGTCGGAGGCCGTGGAAGCGTACGTGGAGTTGGCGAGACAGGAACGGGCGGACTCCCCGTCGTATCATTGATGGTTCCGCGGCAGCACTGCTCCGCGGCGGGGGCCTTCTGGAGCGTGTCCCGGTCGCCAGTAGGGCCCGAAGTGGAGCTGACGCGAAGCGCGTTTGCGGGTGTTGCGGCTGATGCGGTGGTGGTGGAGCGCGGGAGGATCTGGGCAGCGTCCCGTCAGGGCGCCATTCTTCTCGATGTAGCCGGCGGGGCGCGGCGAGTGATTTGGTTGGCTGCGCCTCCTCCAGGGTTTGCCATGCGTCTTCTCGGGTGCTTCCGCGGCGAAGCGTTCTTCGTTGCCGTCGAAGAAGGCGGATCTCGTGTCGGCGGGGTTTGGAGAGTATCCGGTTGATCGTGCACGCCGAGACCTCTACAGGCCACGGGCGGGAGAGGCCTCGCGTCGGAGCCCCCGTGGCCGTTCGTCCAGGCCCACGGGCATTTGCAGGGCCGCCGTTTGCTGGGGGAGCGATACGACCACCGGGGTGATGCTCGTAGGTTGAGGGTACCCGTTTCCGAGCTCTCCCGAATAGCCCAAGCCCCAACAGTAATCCTTGCCATCGGCTGCGTGACCGCAGGCGGACTGCCAGCCGACGGAAACCGAGGTGAACGCGAGACCTCCGCTTACGTTTCCCGGCCGCGAGATGCACTGTTCTCCATAGCACGTGCCTATCGTATCGCTAGGGACCGGCCGCCCGAGCGCACCGGAGCCCCAGCACGTAACAGCGCCTCCGCCGGCGACCCCGCATGCGGAGCCATAGCCGACGCTGATGGTCTGCAGGTTGGCAGTTCCGGCTACGACTGTCGGTGCGGTGGCAATGAGGTAACTCGTCGTATCCGCCAGCCAATTGCGGCCCCAGCAGTACGCGACGCCTGTGGTGGCGACTCCGCAGGAGAAGCCGAGCTCTCCTGACGCCCTCACCACCGCCGGACGTCACCTTGCTCTCATCCACGGATCCGTGTCTCCTGTGAGGGAGGTCCCGATGTCCGGTCCGATTCGCTCCATCATCGTGGGAGTCGCCGCGCTCGCGGCCGACGACCCCTGCAGCGGCCCAGCGTATGCCGACCCGGCACTCGCCTCGGCCGCCGCACTCGCACGCTCAACCGGCGCCACGCTCCACCTCGTCCATGCCTACGAGCTCCCATTCGCGGAGTCCACCCTGCTCCCGGTGGACACGCGCCAGCGCTACACGGCAGCACTCGAGGCGCGCGTCTCCGCGCTCGCGGCGAGCTACCCCGGGACCGACCTGGAATGCCACGTGGTCGAGGAATCGCCGGCAGCGGCCGTCTGCGACGCGGCCACGCACCTGGGCGCGGACCTGATCGTGGTGGGAGCTACACGGCGGGGACGGGCGTGGCGCGGCCTGGTCGGGAGCACCGCCGACAGCGTGATCCGCGCGGCCACGATCCCGGTGCTGGTTCTCCATCAGCCGCTCGCGCTGCCGCTTCAGCGCGTGCTGCTGGCCACCGACCTATCCGGAGCCTCTGAAGCGTCGCTGGCGCGTGGAGTCGATACTGTGCACGCCCTGGCCGGGGCGGAGTCCGATCTGCGCCTCGTGCTCGTGGTTGCCTCGGACCCCCTCGTTCCACCCCCCTGCACCACCGAAGCGGTCACGCGCTTCGCCGAGCCGGGAGTCCGGCGGCTGGCGCAGCGGATCGGCATCATAGCGGAAACCACCGTTCGTACGGGCAACGCCGCGCTCGAGATCGCGCGCGAAGCGGACGAGTGGAAAGCAGACCTGCTGGTGCTCGGGACGCACGGGCGCAGCGGCTTCCGGCAGCTCTGGCTGGGAGGGACCGCAATCTCTGCGCTTCGCGCCGCCGCGTGCAACGTGCTGATGGTTCCGCCACACGCTACACCACTGCCGGACGCGGAGTGGGTGCACGCAGACGCGGGCGTCCTTGCCGGGGTTGCGTGACGATCAGACTCGACCTCGGGATGCCGGAAGGTTCGATCGAACGCGACGGGGCGGCAGCGTGGCTGCCGCCCCCTCGCGTACTCACCTTGGCCGGAACCGCCCGGCGAACCTGCCGTGCCGGTCCGCCGCCGCCTCAGATCGCGATGCCGGCCATCGCGGCCGCCTGCAGCGCCTCCGCCGGCTCCTCTTCCGTCGGCGCGACGACCGCAGCTACACGCACCGGCGGGATCGCGAGCACGTTGCACGGGGCGTCGCGCAGCGCCGCCTCGGCCACGCTCCCCAGCATCATGCGCGCGCCCCACCCGCGATTGTGCGTGCCCACCACCAGCAGGTCGGCGCCCCAGTCCAGCGCCTCATCCACGATCTCGTCAGCCGTGAACCCGGAGCGCACCACCGGCTCCACGCGCGGCCCTGGACGATGCCCCCGCAGGAACGCCGCGAGCTCCCCCTCGGCGGCGTGAGTGAGGGCATCGAGCGTGAGCGGGGCCGGAACGCCCATCCAGCCGAGCACCATGAGCGACCTGATCTCGGCGGGCGGGCCAAAGAAGGTGGCGATGGTCTCGAGCGCTGTGTCGTGCACCGCGCCGCTCAGCTCGGAGAGGTCGGTGGTCAGCAGCACGCGGCCGAGCGGCGGGGTGATGGGGCGCCGCGCCACCAGCACGGGCACCTGCGACTGCCGCAGCGCGCGCTGCGCGGTGGTGCCCAGGAGCGCGCGCCCCAGCCGCGTGCCGTGCGCTGCACCGACGATCAGCAGGTCGGCCTTCACCGCGTCGGCGACGTCCGCCAGGACCGGGCCGGCGGCGCCGAGCACGACCCGGCAGCGGGCCGTCTCGCCGCCGGGGAGCGCGCGGGCGGCCGCCTCGAGCGACGCCTGCAGCATCTCGGCGTAGCGCTCGTACCCTTCGGGGAACGCCGCCTCGAGCCCCGGCGACATGGTGAGCAGGGGCGGAAGCTGGTAGGCGTGGACCAGGTGCAGCTCGGCGCGCGCGGCGCGGGCCACCTCCGTCGCCACCAGCAGCGTGGGGTCGTTGGCCTGGAGCTCCGAGACCCCGGCCACGACCACGGGGATCCGGTTCACCATCTTCGTCCTCCTCCCGTTCGCGGTTCGCGGGGAGCGGAAGGCGGTCCTCCCGCTCCCACCTGCAGGATACGCCGCCGGCTCCCTCGGCCTGTCAGGGGAGGGCGCGCGGCCGCGTCAGGATTTCCCCGCCGCGCCGGACCGTCGCGGCGGTGCCGTGCGCACACCCTCCCTACAGAACCGGCACCGGCAAAGCCTGACACGCGCTCGGCTGCGCCCCTACGCCGCCGCACGCGCACCGCGCCTATATCTCCAAAGGACAAACGCAACCCGGGAGGGACCATGAGCACCCCGAGCACCGCCACACCCGTCCTGCCGGACGGCCGCATCGTAGGCACCATGAAGGCCGCGGTCTTCGTCGCGCCCGGCCGCATCGAGCTGCGCGAGGTGCCGATCCCCGAGATCGGCCCCGGCGACGCGCTGCTGCGCGTGACCACCACCACCATCTGCGGGACCGACGTCCACATCCTGAAGGGCGAGTACCCGGTGGCCCCGGGCCGCGTGATCGGCCATGAGCCGGTGGGGGTGATCGCGGCGCTCGGCCCCGGCGTGACCGGCTACCGCGTGGGACAACGGGTGATCGCCGGCGCCATCACCCCGTGCGGCCAGTGCAACTCGTGCCTGGAGGGCCTGCGCTCGCAGTGCGGGGGGAAGGCGATGGGTGGGTGGCGGCTGGGGAACACCATCGACGGGTGCCAAGCCGAGTACGTCGTGATCCCCCACGCGATGGCCAACCTCACGCCGGTGCCGGACGGACTCACCGACGAGCAGGTGCTGATGTGCCCCGACATCATGAGCACGGGCTTCAGCGGCGCGGAGAGCGGCCGGATCCGCATCGGCGACACGGTGGCGGTGTTCGCGCAGGGGCCCATTGGGCTCTGCGCCACGCTGGGCGCGCGGCTGCGCGGCGCGGCGCGGATCATCACCGTCGACGGGGTGCCGGAGCGGCTGGAGACCTCGGCCATGCTGGGAGCGGACTTCACGGTCGACTTCCACCGCGAGGACCCGGTGGAGCGGATCATGGAGCTCACCGGCGGGCGCGGCGTGGACGTGGCCATCGAGGCGCTGGGCACGCAGCAGACCTTCGAGAGCTGCCTGCGGGTGCTGAAGCCCGGCGGCGTGCTCTCGAGCCTCGGCGTCTACTCCGGGAAGCTGGAGCTGCCGCTGGACGCGTTCGCCGCGGGGCTGGGCGATCACCGGATCGTGACCACCCTCTGCCCCGGCGGGAAGGAGCGGATGCGGCGCCTGCTGAACGTGGTGGCCAGCGGCCGCGCCGACCTGCGCCCGCTGGTGACGCACCGCTTCACCCTGGACCGCATCGAGGAGGCGTACGACCTCTTCGGCCACCAGCGCGACGGCGTGCTCAAGGTGGCGATCTCGGTGGGCTGAACCGTTCGCGCCCGTCCGCGGCCGGGACCCGGCCGCGGACGGGCGCGTCACTGCGACGTACCTCCAGAACGGGAGGGTTCCGATGCGCACGAGAACCTGGATCGCCCTGGCGGCGGCCGCCGCGGCCGCCTGCACCCCTGCCCCGCCCGCCCTGGTGCCGGTGAGCGCCGGGTCCGGGAGCACCGCCACGCTGGTGGGCGAGTGGGTGGGCGAGTACGAGAGCCCGGCGCTGGGACGCGGCGGGAGCATCGTCTTTCACCTGGACGCCGGCCGCGACACGGCGCAGGGCGACGTGGTGATGGTGCCGCGCGGCTCCGCCCAGGCGCTGCAGCGCGCCCCGGAGGGCGAGCCCGGCACCGTGGTGCGCGCGTCGCTCGCCCCGCAGGTGCTCACCATCCGCTTCGTACGCCTGGAGGGCGACCGGGTCACCGGCGCCCTGGACCCGTACCTCGACCCCGAGTGCAGCTGCAGGGTGTTCACCACCTTCGAGGGACGAGTGGCGGGTGAACGGCTGCGGGGCACGTTCGTCACGCGGGGTGAGCCGCGCGGATCCGTCGCCGGAACGTGGAGCGTGGAACGGCGGGCGCCCTGAGCCCCCGCCGCGACTGCGGGAACGAGTCACCCTGAACGCGAGGAGATGGCCATGTCGACCGACCTGATGCTGCCCGAGCGCCACCCGCTCCCGGTCGCGGTGCACCGCGCCGGCGCGCACGAAGACGCTCCGCCATCGGCGCCCGCGCCGGACGCAGTCACCCTGGAAGCGAGCACGACCTATGGGCCCCACGACCGTGTCCCCCTCGCCGACGCCGAAGCCGAGTGCTGAAGCGCGATTCGAGGCGCTCGAAGCGGCCGAGGACTGGGTCCGCTGGTTCGACGAGCTGTGCCTGGACGACGTGCCCCGTGTGGGCGGGAAGAACGCCTCGCTCGGCGAGCTGAGGCGGGCGCTCGCCCCCGCGGGAGTGCGCGTGCCGAACGGCTTCGCCACCACCGCCACGGCGTACCGCGCCTTCGTGCACCAGGCAGGCCTGCACGCGGTGATCGACGGTGAGCTGGCTTCGCTCGACGTCGGCGACCTGGAGCGGCTGCAGGCGGCCGGGCGCGCCGTCCGCGCCGCCTTCCGCGCGGCGGAGCTCCCCGCGGAGCTCGCGGACGCCGTGCGCGAGGCCTACCGCCGGCTGGAGGCCGAGTACGGCGCCGGGTGCGACGTGGCGGTGCGCAGCAGCGCCACCGCCGAGGACCTTCCCGACGCGAGCTTCGCCGGGCAGCAGGAGACCTTCCTGAACGTGGTCGGCGAGGCGGCGCTCCTGGCCGCGGTGCGCCGCTGCTACGCCTCGCTCTTCACCGACCGCGCCATCGTCTACCGCGCGCAGCACGGCTACGGGCACCGCGACGTGGCGCTCTCCGTGGGGGTGCAGAAGATGGTGCGCTCGGACCTAGGCTCGGCGGGAGTGATGTTCTCGCTCGACCCGGAGAGCGGGTTCCGCGGCGCTGTGGTGATCAGCGCCGCCTGGGGCCTCGGTGAAAGCGTAGTCCAGGGGAGCGTGAGCCCCGACGAGTACACCGTGTTCGCGCCCACCCTGCGGCAGGGGTTCCGGCCCATCCTGCGGCGCCGCGTCGGAACAAAGGAGGCGAAGCTGGTCTACGCCGAGGGCGGCACCGTGCGGGTGAAGTCCGTCCCCGTCCCCCCCGAGGACCGCGTCCGGCTGGTGCTCTCGGACGACGAGGTGCTGACGCTCGCCCGCTGGGCCTGCACGGTGGACGACCACTACAGCGCGCTCCGCGGGACGCCCACGCCGATGGACATGGAGTGGGCGAAGGACGGCCGCACCGGCGAGCTCTTCCTCCTGCAGGCACGCCCCGAGACGGTGCACTCGCGACGCGAGCCGCTGGTGCTGGAGCGGCACCTCCTGGACGGCACGGGCGAGGTGCTGGCGCGCGGGCGCAGCGTGGGCGAGAAGATCGGCGCCGGCCGCGCACGGGTGATCCGCTCGGTGGCCGACCTCGGCCGACTCGCCCAGGGTGAGGTGCTGGTGACGGAGATGACCGACCCCGACTGGGAGCCGGTGCTCAGGCGCGCCGCCGCCGTGGTGACCGACCGCGGCGGGCGCACCTGCCACGCGGCGATCGTGAGCCGCGAGCTCGGCCTCCCCGCCGTGGTCGGCACGGGAGACGGCACCGCGGCGATCCCGGACGGACGCGAGGTCACCGTCTCCTGCGCCGGCGGCGACGAGGGGGTGGTCTACCGCGGCGCGGTGGCCCACCACGTGGAGCGCGACGACGTCTCGTCGCTCGGGCGGCCGCAGGTGAAGGTGATGATGAACGTCGGCAACCCCGACGAGGCGTTCGCCCTCTCCCGCCTTCCCTGCGACGGGGTGGGGCTGGCGCGCATCGAGTTCATCATCGCCTCGCAGATCCGCGCGCACCCGATGGCGCTCCTCCACCCGGAGCGCGTGGCCGACCCGCGCGAGCGCGCGGAGGTCCTGGCGCTCGCGGCGGGGCACGCCACCCCGCCCGACTACTTCGTGGCCCGCCTCGCCGAGGGGGTGGGGACGATCGCCGCGGCCTTCTGGCCGAACGACGTGATCGTGCGGCTCTCGGACTTCAAGACCAACGAGTACGCAGGGCTCCTGGGCGGGCGCGCCTTCGAGCCGGTGGAGGAGAACCCGATGCTGGGCTTCCGCGGGGCGTCGCGCTACTACGACCCGGCGTACCGCGAGGCCTTCGCGCTGGAGTGCCGGGCGCTCGTCCGCGTGCGCGAGGCGATGGGGCTCGGGAACGTGAAGGTGATGGTCCCCTTCTGCCGCACCCCCGAGGAGGGCCGCCGCGTCCTCGCGGAGATGGCGGCCCACGGGCTCGTGCGCGGCGCCGCCGGGCTGGAGGTCTACGTGATGTGCGAGGTCCCCAGCAACGTGCTCCTGGCCGAGCACTTCGCGGAGCTGTTCGACGGCTTCTCCATCGGGAGCAACGACCTGACGCAGCTGGTGCTGGGGGTGGACCGCGACTCGGCGCAGGTGGCCCGTCTCTTCGACGAGCGCAACGACGCGGTGCGCCGGATGATCGCGCGGGCGATCCGCGCGGCCCACGTGGCGGGGCGGAAGATCGGCCTCTGCGGGCAGGCTCCCAGCGACTACCCCGAGTTCGCGCGCTTCCTGGTCGCGCAGGGGATCGACAGCATCTCGCTCAACCCCGACGCGGTGCTGCGCACCACGCTGGACCTGCTGGAGCTGGAGCGCGCGCCCGTCCGGGCCCCGGCGGAGCGCGCCGCGCGGCCCACGGTGGCCGTGCGCATCAACCCGTCAACCACGGGAGCAACCCCATGAGCACGCTCGCGGCCGAGCTCGGCCATCCGTCCGTCCGGACCCACCCGGTGGACGTGCACGTACCCCCCGTCCTGGAGAACCGGAACCGGCTCACCACCGGCTTCCGCATCTTCCTGGCAATCCCCCACCTGCTGCTGGTGGGCGGCCCGGTGGCCTTCGCCGCGTCGTGGACCTGGAGCTCGCCGGAGGGCGCGCGCACGGGGTGGGGCGGCGGCGGGGTTCTGGGCGCCGCGGCGGCGGTGGCGGCGCTGATCGGGTGGTTCGCCATCCTCTTCACCGGCCGCTACCCCGACGGCCTGCGCTCCCTGGCCACCCTCTACCTGCGCTGGCGGGTGCGGGCGGTGGCGTACACCGCGCTGCTGCGCGACGAATACCCGCCCTTCGGCGACGGCCCCTACCCCGCCGAGCTGGTGCTGGCGCCGCGCGAGGGCCCGCGCGACAAGCTGGCGGTGGGGCTGCGCATCATCCTGGCGATCCCCCACCTGGTCTGTGTCTGGGCGCTGGGGATCGCCTGGTGCCTCACAACCATCGTCGCCTGGTTCGCGATCCTCTTCACCGGGCGCTACCCGGAGGGGTTGTACCATTTCGCGGTGGGCGTGCTGCGCTGGAACACGCGGGTGGAGGCGTACCTCCTCCTCCTGCACGACGAGTATCCGCCGTTCACGCTGGAGTGACCGGGCGGCGGCAAGCCGTGAACGCCGAGACGAAGGAGCGAGCCATGCCTGAGACTGCACCCGTGCCGCCCGACGGCACCGACAGAGTACGGCTGAGGGTGAAGCAGAAGGTGGACTTCTACGGCCACCTGGCGGTCTACGTGATCTCGATGGGGTTCCTGGTGCTGATCAACCTGCTCACGAACCCGGACCACATCTGGTTCATCTGGCCGATGTTCGGGTGGGGCGTCGCCATCCTGTTCCACTTCATGGGCACGTTCGTGTTCGGCGAGGGAACGGCGCTGCAGAAGCGGATGCTCGAGCGCGAGCTGCGCCATGCGCCGCGGTGACACGGCGACGATGAGAGACGAGCGTCGGGTCCCGTCGGTCGCGTTCCGGCGGGGCCCGTCCCCCGCAACGTTCGAGGGAAGGAGACGACGATGTCGCCGGTCCATCTGCACCTGCTGATCAACCACCTCCCGGTGATCGGGACGGTGATCGCGCTGTGCCTGCTCGCGTTCGCCGCCCTGCGGCGTGACGCGTGGCTCGGCCGCGTGTCGCTGGCGATGCTGGCCGCGTTCGCCGTCGCGGCGGTGGTGACGTACCTCACCGGCGAGCCGGCCGAGGAATCGGTCGAGGGCGTCGCCGGGGTCTCGGAGGCGCTGATCGAACGCCACGAAGAGGCGGCACTGCTCGCGACCATCATCCTGAGCGTGTTGGGCGCGGCGTCGTTGGCAGCGCTCGTCTTCTTCCGCCGGCGCACGCTGTCGCGCAGCGTGATGCTCGGGCTCCTGGTCGCGGGGCTGGTCCCCGCCGGCGCGCTGGCCTACACGGCGAACCTGGGAGGCCAGATCCGCCACCCGGAGATCCGGAGTGGGGCGATGGCGCCCGGTGGCGAGCGTGCAGCCGCCGCGGGAGAGGCGCGCAAAGAGGATGATGACTGACTCCGCACCCGGCCGTTTCGGCCGCGCCGCGCCCCCGCCGGCGACAGGCAGCGATTCGGGCCGCTCCGCCACGACACGGCCGCCGGAGCGGCCCGAGCCCGCATCCGCCATGGACCTGCGGTGGCACACGATGGACGTGGACGCCGCGCTGGACTGGCTCGCCTCCCGCCCCGAGGGGCTGGACGAAGCCGAGGCCGCCGCGCGCCTGGCGCGCTGGGGCCCCAACCGGCTCCGCTCCGCCCCGCCCGTTCCCGCCTGGAAGATCCTCCTGGCGCAGTTCCGCAGCTTCGTGGTGCTCCTGCTGGTGGCGGCGATGGCGCTCTCGCTCGCCGCCGGCGACCCGCTCGACGCGGCGGCCATCGCGGTGGTGCTGCTGATCAACACGGCGCTCGGCTTCATCATGGAGCTGCGCGCGCGGCGCACCATGGAGAGCCTGCACCAGCTCGACGTGCCGCGCGCGACGGTGGTGCGCGCCGGGGAGCGGCGCGACGTCGACGCGGCCGTGCTGGTGCCCGGGGACGTGATCGTGGTGGAGGCGGGGACGCGAGTTCCGGCCGACGCGCTGCTGCTGGCCGCCTCGGAGTTGCAGGCGGTGGAGTCGTCGCTCACCGGCGAGTCGCTCCCGGTGGCCAAGCGCGCCGACGCCGTCCTCCCCGCCGGGGCGCCGCTGGCCGAGCGCGCGAACCTGCTCTACCGCTCCACCCTGGTCGCCACCGGCTCGGGGCAGGCGCTGGTGGTCGCCACGGGGATGGCGACCGAGGTGGGGCGGATCGGCACGCTGCTGGGGAGCGTGCGCGAGGAGCCGGTGCCGCTGGAGCGCCGCCTGGACGCGCTCGGCCGGCGGCTCGGCGGGGTCGCGCTGGCCGCGGCGGCGGTGGTGGCGGTGGTGAGCTGGCTGCGCGGCGAGCCGCCCGCGCTCGCGCTGGAGACGGCGATCGCCCTCGCCATCGCGGCCGTCCCCGAGGGGCTGCCGGTGGTGGCCACGGTGGCGCTGGCGGTGGGAGTGCGGCGGATGGCGCGGCGGCATGCGCTGGTGCGCCGCCTGGCCGCGGTGGAGACGCTGGGCTCTGCCACGGTCGTGTGCACCGACAAGACCGGCACCCTCACCGCCGGCGAGATGGTGGCCACGCGCCTCCGGGTGGACGGCCGCGACTACCGCGTCACCGGGAGCGGCTACGGCGGCGCGGGGAGGATCCTGCGCGAGGACGGGAGCGAGGCGAACGTGGCGGAGGGAGGCGCCCTGCGCGTGGCGGTCGCGGTTGGCGCCCTGGCCAACCGGGCGGACGTGGAGGAGGACGGCGACGCCACGCGGGTGCGGGGCGACCCCACCGAGGCGGCGCTCCTGGTGCTGGCCCGCAAGGCGGGGCTCGACCGGCGGCGGCTCCTGGCCGGGAGCCCTGAGGTGGGCGAGATCCCCTTCTCCAGCGAGCGGATGTGGATGGCGACCTTCCACCGTTCCGCGGCGGGAGAGACCACCGCGCTGGTGAAGGGCGCGCCCGGCGCGGTGCTGGAGCGGTGCACCGCGCGGCTCACCGATGCCGGTCCGGTCCCGCTCGACGCCGGCGGCCGCGCCGCGGCGCTGCGCGAGAACGAGGCGCTGGCGGCCGAGGGGCTGCGCGTGCTGGCGCTGGCGTACGCCCCGGCGGCCGGCGCGATGGACGAGGGCTCGCTCCACGCGCTGGTGTTCGTGGGGCTGGTGGGGATGATGGACCCGCCGGCTCCGGGCGTGCTCGAGACCGTCGCGCAGCTGCGCGGCGCCGGGCTGCGCACGGTGATGATCACGGGCGACCAGCACCGCACCGCCGAGGCGGTCGCGCGCGAGCTCGGGCTGCTCGGCGAGGGGGACGACGGGATGGACGGTCGCGAGCTCGACGCGCTCTCCGACG
>Ga0207694_10000063_pt1 | contig 139700 bp, 134 predicted proteins | sample KBSC34metaG_FD_184353 | JGI IMG/M metagenome (GOLD analysis project Ga0207694, IMG submission 184353) | Corn rhizosphere microbial communities from Kellogg Biological Station, Michigan, USA - KBS C3-4 metaG (SPAdes) (version 2) | ecosystem: Host-associated > Plants > Roots > Rhizosphere >... | reverse complement strand
TGCCAGGCAGACCACCGAGCCGGGAGTCGCCGAGCCGACGGCCGACTGGGCCGCGGAGACCGTGGAGACCGTGGTGGTGCATTCCGCTGGGGGAGGCGGGGGCGGCGGAGGGGGTGGGGGTGTGTCGATCGTCCAGCCGCGCACGGCCGGCGTCGTGTCCGTATGGCCTTCTGCGTCGACCGCGCTGGCCGAGAATTCGTGAGCACCGGGCCCAAGTTCGGCGTACACCGTCGAGGCGGCGCAGGATTCCCAGCCTTCGCCGTCGAGGTTGCAGACGAAGGTCGAGTCGGGCTTGCTCGAGGCGATCGTGAAACTGGCGGTGGTGGAGACCGTTCTCTGCGCCGGGCCGTCGAGGATGGACGTCTGCGGTGGCACCACCGGTTCACGTGGCGGCGGGACCCATTCGATCGGCGGCTCTTCGGGCGGTGGCAGAGATTTCTTTTCTTCTCCGGCCGAGGCTTGTTCGTCCAGGGGCTGATCGGCTGCGACCGCCGCGCTTGGCGCTGTCGTCGCCTCCGGGGTGCGGCTGGTGGAGTGTGGGCCCGGGCCGCCGACCTGCACGGCGATCCGCCCGGCGACCCCCCGGCGGTGGCGGTTCGGGGTCAAGCAGGCGCGCCGCGTCGGAGGCCCGGCGAAGCGAATCGACTCCTGGCCTCGGGAGAGGCTGGTGTTCTGGCAGGTGACGGCGACCCTGGATCGGTGCAGCAAGGGACCCGCAAAGGCGAATCCGGCCAAGGCGAGAATTGCGGCAAGTGCCACGACGATCCCAAGTCTCATCGGCCGGCGGAATGTCATACCCGACGAGTTCCCTACCCTCCCAGGTCGGACCTCAACCCGACCCTATCGCACTACCTGGCGGCGAAGTGCTGAGAGATCTGGGTTGAGGTCAGCGCTTGGCTGTAGAGCGCGACCTCGTCGAGGCTGCCTTTGCCGAACAGCGAGCTGGCGTTGCGCGACATGAAGTTGAGCGTGGAGTTGGCGAAGTTGCCGCCGCCGAAGTTGCTGGATCCTTTGCTGAACGAGACGGCTTTGCCGTCCACGTATGGGGTGATCGACGGACTGAGCGTCGCGGCGTTGAGCACGAAGGCGTAGTGGTGCCAGACGCCGGCCGATGGCCGCGCGAAGAAGATGCTGTTGCGGGTGGTGCTGCGTCCCATCGCCACTTCGAACTGCCCGCTCGAGGTGCTGGAGTTGGGGTTGATCAAGAAGCCGCCGCTGGTGTTGTTGAAGTTCGAGGTGTACTCGAGGGCGAGCCTGTCGTCGTTGGCGTAGGCGGTCCACTTGAGCCAGAGCTCGATCGTCAGTCTCGAGGTGCTCGAGAGGTTGACCGCGGCCTGGGCGGCATCGTTGGTGCCGTCGAAGGTCGCCGCGGTGTCGGGATCGAGAGTCAGGTCCCCGGCAGTGCCCAGCGCGACGCCGTTGAGGGCCGTCGCGTCGCGCCCGCCAATGACGTCGTTCAGGTTCGTGCCGGACGGCTCGCCGAGGCGCCAGTAGTCGATCAGCCCCGAGGTCGCGCTGACGGCGCTGTTGTATGGGCCGCGCACGGTCAGCGTGCGGGTCGTCGTCGCCGTCGCGCCTCGGTTGTCGGTCACGCGCAGGCCGATCGTCGGTTCGGTTGCGCTCGAGTAGGCGCGGCTGGTCGTCGCGGTTGCCCCCGTGTCGACCTCGTAGCTGCCGTTGCCGTCCAGGTCCCACTCGTATTTGGCGATCGTGCCGTCGGGATCTTTCGATCCCGATCCATTGAAGCTCACCGTGGCCGGGGCGGTTGCCGGGTTGGGTGTGAGCGTGAAGGATGCCGCCGGCGGCTGATTCTGGACCGTGACCGTGCGGGTGGTCGTCCCCTGGAGGCCTTTGTTGTCGGTGACCCGCAGGCCGACCACCACTTCGCCGGGGGTGGTGTAGGACCGGCTCGTCGTTTTGGTCGTGCCGGTGTTGGTCTCATAGGTCCCGTTGCCGTCGAGATCCCATTCGTATTTCGAGATCGAGCCGCCTGGATCGCTGGAGGCGCTGGCGTTGAAGCTGACGGTGGTATTCGTGTTGACTGGGTTCGGAGTCGCGGTGAAGGAGGCGGTCGGCGGCTGGTTCTGGACGACGAGAGAGCGGGTCGTCGTCGCCGTCGCTCCGTTGTTGTCGGTGATTCGCAGGCCAACGGTCACCGTTCCTTCGCTGGTGTAGGTGCGGCTCGTCGTTTTGGTCGTGCCGGTGTTGGTCTCATAGGTCCCATTGCCGTCCAGGTCCCACTCGTATTTGGCGATCGTGCCGTCGGGGTCGTTCGAGGCCGAGGCGTCGAAGCTGGTTGAGACACTGGGCGAGACCGGGTTGGGCGTGGCGGTGAAGGACGGTGTCGGGGGCCTGTTCTGGACCGTCAGCGTCCGCGTCGTCGTCGCGGTGCCGCCGTTGTTGTCGGTGACCCGCAGGCCGATCGTGCGGTTGCCCAGTGTGGGGTATGAGGTGGTCGTCGTCGCCGTGGCACCCGTGTTGGTCTCATAGGTCCCGTTGCCGTCCAGGTCCCACTCGTATTTGGCGATCGTGCCGTCGGGGTCGTTCGAGGCCGAGGCGTCGAGAGTGGTGCTGGTGCCCGTTGGAACGGGGTTGGGCGTTGCCGTGAAGGAGGCGCTGGGCAGCTGGTTCTGCACCGTCAGCGGTCGGGTGGTCGTGGTCGTCGCGCCGCTGTCGTCGGTTACGCGCAGGCCCACCGTGAGCTCGGCCGCGCTGGCGTAGGCCCGGCTGGTCGTTGCCGTGGTTCCGGTGTCGGTCTCGTAGCTGCCGTTGCCGTCCAGGTCCCACTCGTATCTGGCGATCGTGCCGTCGGGGTCCGCCGAGGCAGATGCGTTGAAGGAGACCGTGGCGCCGCTGATCGCCGGGTTGGGTGTGGTGGTGAAGGAAGCGGACGGCACGCGGTTTTCGACCGTCACGGCCCGGGTCGTCGTGGTCGTGGCGCCACTGTTGTCGGTGACCCGCAGGCCGACGACGCGTTCTCCCGGCGTCGCGTAAGAGGTGACCTTGGAGGCGGTGACCCCCGTGTCGGTCTCGTAGCTGCCGTTGCCGTCCAGGTCCCACTCGTACTTGACGATCGTGCCGTCGGGGTCGCTCGAGGCCGAGGCGTTCAGGGTTGTGCTCACCCCGCTCAGGACGGGATTGGGCGAGACGGCGAAGGAGGCGGTCGGCAGCTGATTCTGAATCGTCAGCGTGCGCGTCGTCGTCGCCGTTGCGGCTTCGTTGTCGGTGACCCGGAGCCCGATTGCCCGGTCGCCCGGGATCGAGTAGGAGCGGGTGACGGTCGGGGTGGCGCCCGTATTCGTCTCATAGGTCCCGTTGCCGTCGAGATCCCATTCGTATTTGGCCACGGAGCCTTCGGGGTCTTTGGAGGCGGAGGCGTCGAAGCTGACCGTGGAGTTGGTCGGGGCGGGGTTGGGCGACGCCGTGAAAGAGGCTTCGGGCGGATTGTTGTGGGCCGCCACCGCGTAGTGCCCCGCGACCGTTGCCGGGCTGAGCGCGCGGCCGTAGAGCGCCACCTCGTCGAGGTCTCCGGCGCCGAACAGGGCCGTGCCGGCGCGCGACATGAAGTTGAGCGTGGAATTGGCGAACGGTGGGGCTTCGGTGCCGCTGCCGGCCTTGCTGTAGGAGACCGCTTTGCCGTCGACGTAAGGGACGACCTGCTGCGCGGCCGGCGCCGTCGTGTCGAGGACGAAGGCGTAGTGATGCCAGCGCCCGGCGGTGGGCCGGGAGAAGAGCGTGATGTTGCGCGAGCCGCCGATCCCGAGCGCGACGGCGAAGTTGCCGTAGCTGCTGTTGGGGTCGACGAGGAACCCACCGGGGACTTCGTTGAAGTTGTTGGTCATCTCCATGGCCAGGGCGTCGTCGTTGGCCCAGGCGTTCCACTTCATCCAGAGCTCGACCGTGATCGCGGTCTTGCCCGAGAGGTCGACCGCGGCGCTGGCGGCGTCGTTGACGCCGTCGAAGCGCACCGCCGTGTCGGGTTCGTTGAAGATGCTGCCCGGGATGCCGAGGGTCGGTTCGCCGGAGGTCGTCGCCGGGCTGGGCCCGACGCTGTCGGCGAGCAGCGAGCCCGAGGACTCGCCCAGCCGCCAGTAGTCGGTCAGGCCGGGAGTGGCGAGGACGGCTTTGCCGTAGGTCGCCGGTTCGCCGCCACCGCCGCCTTCGGCTTCGATCGCGATCGCCTTCGTGGTCGTCGCGGTCACGCCGCCGTCATCGGTCACCCGCAGGCCGACTTCGGCGTTGCCGGCCGAGGAGAAGGCGTGGCTCGTCGTCGGGGTCGTGCCCGTGTCGGTCTCGTAGCTGCCGTTGCCGTCCAGGTCCCACTCGTATTTGGCGATCGTGCCGTCGGGGTCGCTCGAGGCCGAGGCGTCGAAGTCGATCGTTTCGCCGGCTTTCGCAGTCAGAGGAGCGGTGAAGGACGCGACGGGACGTTTGTCGGTGACGATGCCCGCGTAGTTGCCGGCGATCGTGGAGGCGCTCAGGGCGCGGCCGAAGATCGCCACCTCGTCGAGGTCCCCGGCGCCGAACAGGGAGGACCCCGCCCGCGACATGAAGTTGAGTGAGGCCGCGGCGAAGGGCGGCGCTTCCGTTCCGCTCGCCGCCTTGCTGTAGGCGACGGGTTTGCCGTCGACGTAGGGAACCACCTGTTCGGCCGCCGCAGCCGTCGTGTCGAGGACGAAGGCGTAGTGGTGCCACTGCCCGGCCGAAGGACGCGCGAAGAGGGTGACGTTTCGAGACGCCCCGCTGCCGATGCCGACGGCGAAGCTGCCGTAGCCGCTGTTGGGGTCGATCAGGAAGCCGCCCGGCGCTTCGTTGAAGTTGTTGGTCAGCTCCATCGCAAGGCGGTCGTCGTTGGCGTAGCCGTTCCACTTGAGCCAGAGCTCGACCGTGATCGCGGTCTTGCCCGAGAGGTCGACCGCGGCGCTGGCGGCGTCGTTGACGCCGTCGAAGCGCAGGGCCGTGTTGGCGTCTCCAGCGAGGGCGCCGGCGACTCCAAGGGTTGGTTCACCGGAGGTGTTTGCCGGGCTGGGACCGGCGCTGTCGACCAGCAGGGAGCCGCTGGTCTCGCCCATGCGCCAGTAGTCGCTCAGGCCGGGGGTTCCGAGGACGGCTTCGGAGTACGTGGCCGGATTGCCGCCTCCTTCTTCTTTCGGAGGTTCTTCTTCTTTGGGAGGCCCTTCGCCGCCGCCTTCGGGGACGATGCCTTTGTAGTTGTCGGCGACGGAGGCGGCGCTGAGCGCGCTTCCGAAGATCGAGACCTCGTCGAGATCGCCAGTGCCGAAGAGGGCCGAACCGGCCCGCGACATCAGGTTGAGGGTTGAGTTGGCGAAGTTGCCGGCCCCTGTGCCGCTGTCCAGCTTGGTGTAGGTCACGGCTTTGCCGTCGACGTAGGGTGTGATCTGCTGGGCGGCGGGGGCGCTCGTGTCGAGCACGAAGGCGTAGTGGTGCCACTGCCCCGCCGTCGGCCGGGCGAAGAAGACGTTGTTGCGCGAAGCCCCGGCTCCGATGCCGACGCCAAAGCTGCCGCCGAGCTGCGGCGCGTTCGGGTCGACCAGGAAGCCGCCGGGAGCTTCGTTGAAATTGTTGGTGAACTCCATCGCCAGGCGGTCGTCATTGGAGTAGCTGTTCCACTTGAGCCAGAACTCGACCGTGATCGCGGACTTGCTGGAGAGATTGAGCGGGGCCGCCACGGCGTCGTTGACGCCGTCGAAGCGCAGGGCCTTGTTGGTGTCGCCGCTGAGGGCGCCCGGGGCGCCGAAGGTCGGTCCCCCGGTCGCGTTGCCCGTGCTGGAGCCGGCGCTGTCGGCCACCGTCGGCCCGCTCGCCTCGCCCAGGCGCCAGTAGTGGAGCAGGGTCGGCGTGCCGAGGACGGATTTGGAGTAGGTCGCCGGGCCTTCGCCGCCAGTCCCGCCGCCGCCTTCTTCTTTGCCGCCGCCGCCTTCTTCGCCGCCGCTGCCTTCAGGGCCGCCTTCGCCGCCTTCGGGGGGGATGATCGCGTTGTAGTGGTCGGCGATCGTGGTCGGACCGAGGGTGCGTTTGAAGATCGAGACCTCGTCGAGGTCGCCCGCGCCGAAGAGGCCGGTCGTCGCCCGTGACATGAAGTTGAGCGTCGAGTTGGCGAAGTTGCCGCCACCGCTGCCGCTGTCGCCCTTCTGGTAGGGCACGGCTTTGCCGTCGACGTAGGGGGTGATCTGCTGCGCGGCCGGCGCCGTCGTGTCGAGCACGAAGGCGTAGTGGTGCCACTGGCCGGCGCTGGGACGTTCGAAGTAGGCCGTGTTGCGCGAGGCCCCGGCTCCGATGCCGACGCCGAAGCTGCCCCCGAGCTGCGGCGCGTTCGGGTCGACCAGGAAGCCACCCGGGACTTCGTTGAAATTGTTGGTGAACTCCATCGCCAGGCGGTCGTCGTTGGAGTAGCTGTTCCACTTGAGCCAGAACTCGACCGTGATCGCATGGGTTCCCGAGAGGTCGATCGCGGCTTTGGCCGCGTCGTTGCTGCCGTCGAACTCAGCCGCCGGGTCGGGGTCGTTGGGGACGCCGCCGGCAACGCCGAGGGTCGGTTCGCCCACCGTCGTCGCGGTGCTCGAGCCGGCGCTGTCGGCGAAGACGCTGCCGGACTGCTCGCCCATGCGCCAGTAGTGGACCAGGCCGGAGGTGGCCAGGACCGATTTGCTGTATTCGCTCACTTCGCCGCTGTTGACGCTGATCGGCCGGGTGGTCGTCGCCGTCTTGCCGCCGTTGTCGGTCACTCGCAGGCCGACCGTGTAGGCGCCGGGCGTCGAATAGATATGACCGATGACGGGATTGCTGCCGCCGTTGGTCTCATAGGTCCCGTTGCCGTCGAAGTCCCATTCGTATTTGGCGATCGTGCCGTCGGGGTCGCTGGAGCCCGAGCCGTTGAAGGTGATTTCTTTGCCTTTGGCGATCACGGTCGGGTTCGCGATGAAGCTCGCCGTCGGCGGCAGGTTGTTGATGATCGTCAGCGTGCGCACAGCCGTGTCGGTGGCGCCGCCGTTGTCGGTCACTCGCAGGCGCACCGTGTATTCGCCCTCGGTCGAGTAGCTGCGGGTCACGGTGGCTTTGCTGCCGCTGTTCGTCTCGAACGTGCCGTTGCCGTCGAGATCCCATTCGTATTTGGCGATCGTGCCGTCGGGGTCGTGGGACGCTGAGGCGTCGAAGGTCAGGGTCGTGTTTGTTTTCGCCGGGTTCTGGGAGATCGTGAAGCCGCCGTTGGGGGCGCGGTTCGATCCTGCGGGATCGAGGTTGAGCTCTTCTTCGGGAGTGTTCGGCTGGACGCCCATGTCCGAGAGGACGTTGTAGGTCGCCTGCTGGATCCGCTGGTCCGGTTCGCTGGTGAGGCCGCGCGACCATTCCATCGAGCCGCTGGCGAACACTTCGGCGCCGCTCGGGGCCCGGTACTCGACTCCGCCGACCGTGGCGGGCTGACCGGGGGGCGGTTCGGTGTTGCGCAGGCGTCCCTCGTCGAGCAGCCATGAGTTGGTGTTCACCGTCTGCACGTTGGTCGCGTAGACGCTCTTCACGCCGCTCGGCTCGCGCGATAGGTACTGGGCCTGGCTTGGGATCGCGTCCCACTCCCAGCCGACCAGCGAGGAGCCGATGTCGGTCGTCGAGTTCTCCGAGATGCCGCTGTTGCGCCAGATCCTGTTTGCGGCGAATTCTTCGTTGGCGTTGCCGGGCGGAACCGTGATCGGGAAGTCGTGCGCGTCGTTGTCGCCCACGTACATCACCCCGAAGAGCTGGTTCTCGGGCATGTCGGGCCCGACGCGGCCGCCTGGTGGCGCGCCGGGATCGCCCGGGGGGGCGCCGTTGTCGCGGAAGGTCGTGGTCGAGTTCTGCGGGTTGTCGTCGGCCGTCCCGGCTTTGCCGTCGAGGCCGAGGGCGTCGTCGGCGGTTCCCTTGATCCCGTCCGGCCCCCAGTCGTTGTCGCTGATCGAGCCGCTGCCGGTGGAGCCGGCGCCCTCGACGGTCTTGTAGCAGACCAAGGTGCGGTTGCCATTCTCGTAGCGGACCTTCCAGTAAGCCGTGTTGGCGGAGAAGGAGGCGATGTTGACGCCGGCGTCGCGCGCCGCTTTGAAGGCGTTGAACTCCTGTTCGGTCCAGTACTCGGAGTGGCCGGAGACGACGTCGACTTCGTGGTCGAGCAGTTCTCCGGGGTGGGTCGCGACCTGGACGTCGTCGGTGTAGGCGACGTCGTAGCCCTGCTTCTCGAGCCAGGCAAGCAGGTCGAGGTCTGGGCCGGTGAACCAGTTGAGGTGGGCGCCTGCCTGGGAGAAGGGCCGGTCGAAGGAGACCTTGACCGCGCGACTGGTGCCCGCCACGGTGTTTTCGCCCTCGATGCCGTAGTACAGCGACTTGCCGCCGAAGATGTTGTAGGCAGCGTAGGAGTCGATCGGCAGGACGTAGAGAAGGTCGGAGCTGGGCTGGCGTTCGTCGTCGCGCACCGTGAAGACGACCTGCGTTTCGTCGCCGGTCGAGGCTTTCAGCTTGGCGAGGTAGACGCCGGAGGCGGGGAAGGCGCTGGCCGGGATCGTGTAGGTCGGGTTCCAGTTGCTGCAGCTGACTTTGCCGGTGATCGGGTCCATCGGTTCGCACGCGAAGGTGTTGTTGATCGCGACGTTGCTGGCGCTGTTGACCAGGCGCCCGTTGAGCCCTTCGTAGTAGCCCATGCGATAGACCGAGACGCTGACGGTCCTGGTCGGTGTGACCGGGCCGTCGCGGCCGATCTTCAAGGTGACGCTTTCCCCGAGGTCGAAGCTGGTCTTGGTGGTGAAGCCGCCGAGGCTCTGGCTGTATTCGTCGACCTGCCAGGAGGAGGTGCCGCTGTGGCACTGGTTCTCGTTGACGACCGGTACCGGGTTCGGGCAGACGACGTCAGCCTTTGCACCGGCCGGCTGCAGCAGCACGAGCAGGAGGACGGCGCCAAACGAGAGCGCAATCGCCACCTGAAGTGACCGAGCCGCCCGGCCACGAAAATTCAATGGCCGTGAATTGGGCACGCTCGCATTCTCCCAGCGAAATGCCGGGGCAAAGGCGGAAAAAAGGTCACATATGGCGTTCACGAGCTCGCTCCCTCCACGGCACGCCGTGGGATCAGTGCGTTGATGGGGGTGGACCTGTCCGGCAGGACGCGCCGCGTCAGCTGCGCGACGTCGTTCCAGATCGCCGGGAAGAGGCTGTACAGCGCCGCCAGGTAGGCCCAGGCGCCGACGATGCCGACGCTGAGCAGCAGCAGGAAGACGGGGACGCCGTTGCTGCGCAGCAGTTCGGCCACCGGGTTGACGACGGCGAGCATCAGCACGCTGCTGGCGACGGCGGGGAAGAGATCGGTGACGAGGCGCCGGATCGGAATGCCGAGCACGCGGTGGAAGAGAACCTCGTAGACCGAGACGAGCAGCACCACGTGCACGCCGACCACGGCGATCGCCAGCGCGGTGATGCCGTAGGGCGCGGCGACCCAGGACGCGAGCACGTAGAGCGCCAGCAGGAAGACGTTGAAGACCAGCAGTGCCCTGGGCTTGCCGGCGGCGAGCATGATCTGCGCGTAGCCGGTGAGGATCGCGGCGATCATCCCGGCGACGCAGAGGATCTGGACCGGCTCCACCGCGGGGGCCCAGCGCTCTCCGAAGAGCCAGGGGACGAGGTCCGGAGCGGTGACGATCAGCAGCGAGAGCAGGGGCAGCAGCACCGCCGCGTGGATCCGCGTCGCCCGCTCGTGGAAGTGGCGCAGCTCGTTCAGGTCGGTGGTGCGCGAGTAGACCGGGAAGGCGAGCCGGATCATGATCCCGCTGATCTTTTCCTGGTAGATCACGCCGAGCTGGAAGGCGCGCCAGAAGAGACCCACCTGGCTCGGCGAGAGGCGCACCGCGGCAACCGCGAGGGTGGCGTTGGTGATCGCGACCGAGGTCAGGCCGGCGGCCGACGCCGGCACTCCGAAGCCCATGATCTCGCCCAGCGCGCCGCGGTGCCAGCGGGGCATCGGCGGCGGCGCGGCGGCAAGCAGGAGCAGGGCGGTGACGGCGGAGCCGAAGAGCGCCGCGAGCACGATCGCCTCGGCGTCGAGGCCGGCGATCGCGAGGCCGACGGCGGCAACGGCGGAGAGGGCCAGGGCGACCATTTCGATCAGGCTCACCCGGCGGAAGTCGAGGCGCCTCCAGAGCAGGCTGCGCGAGACCGCGCAGAGGCCGGCGAGGAGGAAGACGGGGGAGATCACCATCAGCAGCTCGGCGGTGTCGGAGCCGAAGAGCGGCTTTCCGACCGGCTCGGCCAGTGCCAGGGTGAGCGAGGTGAGCACGACCCCGGTGAGCAGGCTGGCCAGCATCGCCGCCTCGACGTGGACGCGGCGAATCTCCTTTCGCTGGACCAGGGCGCTGCCGAAGCCCTCGAAGGTGAGGATCACGGCCAGCGGCACGAAGATCAGCGGCACCACGGCCTGGCCGAAGCCCGACGGGGCGATCAGGCGGGCAAGCACGACGGCGGAGGCGAGGGTGATCACTTCGATGCCGACGCGGGCGGCGGTCGTCCAGCGCACGCCGGCGACGGCGGCATCCCTGAGCTGCTCGGACGAGAGCTCTTCCTGGGCGAAGTCCTGGTCGTTCATCCAGGGGACAAACGGCCGCTGCTCTTGGCAACTTGCGCCGCAAGCCGGGTCATGCCGGCGCCGTTTGTAGGTTGATGCAGACCCGAACGATGGGATTGCCAGCGAACAGGCCACAAACCCGGGCCTCGGGCCGGGCTCGTCAGGTCATCTTCAGCTTCGACGACCTGACCTGGGCCGCCGCCCAGGCGCGCGAAATGTTCTCTCCGCAGGACCAGCTGGCTCTCGCCCTGCTCGCCGATCCCGAGCTCGACCGGGTCCTGATCTGCGATCGCCCGCGAAGCGCCCCGATCAAGCTGGCGAAGGACCTGATCCACCGTCCCCTCAAGTTCAACTCGAGCCTTAGGGATGGGCACTGGCAGCCCCTGCGCTGGCGCCGGCGCGAACCGGTTTCGATCGCCGCCCTCGAACGCGTCTACCGGGCCTACGACCGCCGCCTGCGACGGGTCGCCGAGCGCCACGGCATGGAGCGCCCGGCGCTGATCACGGTCCAGCCTTTCGTCGCTGCCTTTGCCCCGCTCGAGTGGGCCGGCCCGGTCACCCTCTTCGCCAACGACGACCTCTCCGCCCACCCCGACTACCAGCGCTGGCGCCCCAGCCTGCTCGAGGCCTACAGGCGGGTGGCGCGCGACGGGCGACGCCTCTGCGCGGTCAGCGAGGCGATCGTCGAGCGGGTCTCACCCACGGGCCCGGCCGCCGTCGTGCCCAACGGAGTCGATGCCGAGATGTGGCTCGCGCCGGGGCCGCCGCCCTCCTGGTTCGACCGCCTGCCCGGACCGCGGCTGTTCTACGTCGGCACGATCGACAGCCGCATCGACACCGACGCCCTGCGCTCGGTCGCACGGAGCTGGCCCGACGGAACGGTCGTCCTGGTCGGGCCGGTCACCGACCCCGACCACCTGGCCGCCGTCCTCGCCGAGCCCAATGTCGTCACCCACGACTCGGTGCCCCGGGACCAGGTCGCCGCCCTCTGCCACGCCGCCGACGCCTGTCTGCTGCCGCACCGCCAGACACCGCTGACCGAGGCGATGAGCCCGCTGAAGCTCTACGAGTACCTCGCCTCCGGCAGTCCCACCGTGGCCACCGACCTCGAGCCGGTGCGGCGGGTCGCAGCGCCGACGATCCGCGTGGCGCCCGGCGGGGACTTCGTCGCCGGCGTCCGCGAGGCGCTCGCCGCCGGGCCGGTGAGCGAGGCGGATCGCCAGGCCTTCGTCGCCCGCAACTCCTGGCAGAGCCGCAGCGCCGAAGTGCTGGACCTCGCTCTGGCTCCTTAGCGGGAGCGTTGGCCTTCGCGACGCGGGCGCGTGCGAGCCGGCGCGCTCATGCTCGTGCTCCCGCTTGGGCGAGCCGGTCGCGACCGGCCACGTAGGCGATCGCCACGATGAAGGCGAAGAGATAGGGCAGCTGGGGGAAGGCGAGGAAGTCGAGGATGGCGCCGGCGACCAGCGTGATGACGATCGCCGCGGCGGCGGCCAGCCCGGGCGGCGCCCGCTCCGGGTCGCCGCAGCGCGCCACCCGGTGGGCGCAGAAGAAGGCCGTGACGAAGATCGCCAGGTAGGCGATCACCCCGAGCAGGCCGACGGCGATGCCGAGCGAGAGGTACTCGTTGTCGAGGATGCGGTGCTGCTTTTGGTCATAGCTGCCGTAGCCTCGCCCGATCAGCAGGTGGCTGGCGAGGTCGGGCTTGACCGCGCTGTAGTCGCTGACCCGGTCCTTGGTCGTGTTGACTTTCGTCACCGAGCCCGGTGAGAACTGGTCGACCACGGCGCCGAGGGCGCCGGGCGCGAAGAAATGGACGACTCCGACCAGGACGATTGCCCAGGGCGCGAGGCGCAGCATCGCCCGCGGGCGGTAGGCGCAGAGCACGGCGATGCAGACGAGCGGGCCGACCATGCTGGTCTTCTTCTGCGTCGCAACGGCGCCGCCGATCAGCAGCAGGACGATCGCCCCGTAGAGGATGCGCTCGCGGCGCTCGGTGGCCTTCAGCAGCCAGGCGAAGGCGAACGGCAGGACGAGGGAGAACATCACGGCGACGGCGAGCGGCTGGACCGAGGGGCCGTAGATCAGCTTGCGCCCGATCGCGTCGTAGGTGCCTATCCCTTCGGGGCGGGCGTATCCCGGAAAGAGGGGCCCGATCCAGTCGTGGAAGACGTTGAGGCCGAACCTGTACTCGACGATCACGGCGAGCGCCGTGAAGGCGGCCAGGGCCAGCATCGCCCTGATCATCTTCGGCAGCTCGCTGGGCCGGAGGATCGATGCTGCGAGGGCGAAGAAGACGCCGTAGGAGGTGAGCAGGGCGAGCTGTTTGATCGCCAGGTCGAGCCCACCCACCCGGACCAGCGCTTCGGCGTGGACGACCACCGAAAGCAGCGCGATCAGGACGAAGGCGGCGAAGGCCCAGTGGATCGGGCTGTGCAGCACAGAGCGGTCGCGGCGCAGCGTCGTGTCGGCGATCAGCCAGGCGGCCACGAGCCCGACCAGGAAGACCCGGTCGAGGGTGGCGTCGACCGGCGTTCCGATCGGCAGGACCACGCTGTCGAAGGGGATCACCCAGAGCATCGCGACGAAGCCGAAGAGCGCCCAGGGCAGCAGGCGGGTCGTCCGCGGCCAGTCCGCGAGCCGGCTCGCCGGGACCGGCAGCGACCGGCCGGCGGGGGGTCTCGCCAGCAGCGGGCGGGCCCCGGTCGTGGCCTCCATCAGCCCAGGTGCTGGGCGGGGCGCCGGGCCAGTGGCTCCCGGCTCTCGCCCTCTGGCACCGGCGTCGCGTCATAGCCGTGGCCGGCCTGGGTCGCGAGCGGATCGGCGACGGGCGTCGGGTAAGAGTCTGCGTAGGCCGCGGCGTGATGCGCGCGATCGACGTCGTCGAGGGCGTGCCAGCGGCGGATGAAGCCGGGGATGAGGAGGATCGCGGCGCAGCCGAGGCCGGCGACGGCGAGGAAGACGAGGGTCATCAGGATCAGGCCGTTGGAGCCGCCGAGCGTGCCGCCCTGAGGGGTGCCGAGCTCGCGCAGCGTCACGTCGTGGCTGACCGGCTTTTCGTCGGCCTCGAGGCTGCTCACGTAATCGGTGAGCACCCTGAAGGAGGCGCTGGCAAGGGCGATGGCGCGGTCGGCGGTCGGCGCCTGCGAGCTGACCGAGAGGATCGGCACGCCTTCCTGGGCGGAGAAGACGAGGCGGTTGACGGCGCCTTCCTTGAGCAGTTCGTTGGCCCGTTCGCCGGCCGGCTGCGATTCGTATGTGTACTTGCCGGTTTCCGGGCTGAACGGCCCGGCGGTGGAGATCGTCTGCGGCGGCACACCGACCAGCTTGGCGATCTGGCGGCGTGCCTCGAGGCTGCTGAGGTACTGGCCGTAGATCTTGGCCCGGGTGGCGAGCGCGTTGAAGGTCTCAGCCGAGGCGCCGGCGACCAGGGTCGACTTCGGCGAGTCGACGAGGATCTGGCTGGAGGCGGCGGCCACCTGGAGGCTGCGCTTCTGCAGGCCCAGGGGCGAGGCGCTGACCCGGTAGGAGGTGAGGATCGCGGCAAAGAGGGCGAACCCCAGGACCAAGCCCACGAGCAGCTTGCGCTGCCACAGTTGTCTGATCGTGTCAACGAATGCCATATGGCCTATGAACGGGTGAAAAACGCAGGAACTTTCGCGGGCGCGAGCCTGCCTCTCAGCTCGCGCGCCACGAAGCGGAGGTAGGTCTCGTCTTCGACCCGCTCCTCGCGCCGCGCGGCCGCGTGCGCGTATCCGAGGAAGAAGGCGATCCCGGAGAGCCCGTAAGGGCGTGAGCAGGCGACCTTGAGCGAGCGCAGGGCGACCCACCAGGCCCCGTAGCCGAGGATGTAAGCGCAGCGACCGTGCCGGGCCCGGCCGCGCAGCGTGCCGCCGCGGGTGGCGACGGGGCGGTGGTGGCGGGCGGCGATCTCCGGGAACGAGCGGGTGGAGAAGCCGGACATGCGGGCGTAGGTCTCGTCGATCGTGTCCCAGCCGAGGCGCTCCTCGATGCCGCCGATCGTGGCGAAGCACTTGCTGCTGTAGAGCTTCAGAGCGCCACGCACGTGGTAGTCGGGCACCTTCGTCAGCTGCCAGCCGGCGCGGCCGCGCTCGAGCAGGCCGCCGCCGGCGACCCCGAGCCTTGAGTCGGCTTCGAAATGCCCGAGCAGGCGCTCGAAGTACTCGGCGGGCAGCTCGACGTCCGCGTCGAGCTTGCCGATGTGCGTGTAGTCGGCGAGGTCGAGCCTGGCGAGCGCCCAGTTGAACGCCCGCGCCTCGGCGGCGACGGCGAGACGGTCGGGGGCTCCCTCGTCGTGCTGCGGTGCCCGCAGCACTCTCACGAAGGGCAGCTCGGCGGCGGCGCGGGCGAGGATCTCGGGGGTCGCGTCGGTGGAGCCGTCATCGACGATCAGCCAGAGGTCCGGGCGCTGCGTCTGGGTGGCCACCGAGCGGATCGTGCGCTCCAGGTGGGCGGCCTCGTCGCGGGCCGGCGTGATCAGCAGCAGCTCCGCCATCTCAGCGGCTCCGGGAGCCGGTGACCAGCCCGTCGACCAGATCCAGGTATCCCTGGCGCTGCTGGCGCCACTCGATCTTCGCGAGGCGCTTGGAAGCGCGCTCGGCGCGGGTCCTGGCGGCGACCGGATCGGAGCGGACGCCTTCTATCGCGGCGGCGATCGAGGCCGGGTCGCCGGGCTCGGCGAGCAGCAGGTCGTCGCCGAAGTAGCGCTCGATCACCGGCAGGCGGGAGGCGACGACGGGCAGGCCCATGTGCACGTACTCGAGCAGCTTGACCGGCAGCAGCATCTCCGTGAAGCCATCGCGCAGGGTCGGCACGACGCCAAGGTCCGCTTCGGCGAGGCGGCCGGGGATCTCCCCGACCGGAGTCGGCTGGGCCGCCACGCGAACGCCCTCCGGGGCGACCTCGGAGGCGAAGGCCGCGAGGCGGCCGGCGGCCTCGGCGTCGGATCCGTAGACGTCGAGGCCGACCTGCCCGCCGCGGCCGCGCAGCATCGCCACCGCGCGGACCAGGGTCTCGACCCCGAAGCGGTCAGCCAGACCGCCGTGGTAGACGATCCGCAGCTCGCCGCCGGCGGGAGGCTCGGTCGCCGTGCGGCGCTCGCCGAAGACCCGCTCGTCGGGGGTGTTCATGACCACCTGCGAGCGCTCGGCGTCGATGCCGCGCGCGCTGAGCAGCTGGCGGGCCTCCTCGGTGACGAAGATGTGGCCATCGGCCATGGCGGCGCTGAGCCGCTCCTCCGCCCGGATCAGGCGCACCAGCGGGTGGCGGGGGGAGCGGTCGAAGAGCGTCGCGAACAGCTCCGGGAAGGTGTCGTGGAAGTTGAGCATCAGGGGCGCGCCGCGCAGCTTCGGGCCCAGGGCGGCGAAGACGAGGGCGTCGGGCATGTTGTGGATCTCGATCAGGTCGAAGCGGCCGCGGCGGTCGAGCGCGGCGACCTTGCGCGCGGCGCCGGCGAGGAAGCGCGCGTTTCCTTCGAGGTAGGCGCGGGCGCCGCCGCGCGGCTTGCTCGCCGCGGCGCGATGGAGGACGATGCTGCCGTTGCCGACGCTGTGCTCGGCATCGTCTGTGAGGCAGACGCAATCGACGCGATCGCCACGTTCGGCCAGGGCCCGGGCCTGCCGCTGGATGCGCGAGTCAACCGCAAAGTCCGAGTAGTGGACCATGCAGACCCGCAGGCCGCGGCGCCCGCTCGACGCCGGGCGTTCAGCTATCGCCGGCTGTGCCAAAGCTCTGCACGGCTGCGGCGGTCTCGGCGATGTGCCAGTCCTCGATCGCGGGGAAGACCGGCAGCGAGCAGGATTCGCCGGCCAGTCGCTCCGCGACCGGGAGGGAGCCCGGGCCGAGGCCGAGATCGGCGTAGGCGGGCTGGAGGTGGACGGGAGTGGGGTAGTGGACCGCGCTGGAGACACCCTGGGCGTCGAGGTGGTCGCGCAGCGCGTCGCGCTGTGGCGTGCGGACCACGAAGAGGTGGTAGACGTGATCGCCGTCCTCGCTCGCGGGCTCGGGCAGCTCGACCCCGCTGCCGGCGAGCGCGCCGGCCAGCTCAGCCGCAGCCTGCCTGCGGCTCTCGTTCCACTCGTCCAGGCGGCCCAGCTTGACGTCGAGAATGGCCGCCTGCAGCGCGTCGAGGCGGTGGGTCCCGGTGACGAGCTGGTGGTGGTGGCGCGGCGACTCGCCGTGAGAGCGCAGCAGCCGGACCTTCTCGGCAACCGCAGCATCGTTGGTGACCATCGCCCCGCCGTCGCCCCAGCCGCCGAGGTTCTTGGTCGGGTAGAAGCTGAAGCAGCCGGCGTCGCCGAGCGAGCCGACGCGCTGGCCACGGTAGCGGGCGCCGTGCGCCTGGCAGGCGTCCTCGATCACGGCGATCCCACGCGGTCGGCAGAGCTCGAGGAGCGGCTCCATCTCGACCGTGCGGCCGAAGAGGTGAACGGGGATGACGCCCCGGGTGCGCGGCGTCAGCGCCCGCTCGACGATCTCAGCCGTGACCGTGGCGGAGTGGGGATCGATGTCGACCAGGACCGGGGTGGCACCGACGGTGCTGACCGCCTCGGCGGTCGCGATGAAGGTGTAGGTGGGGACGATGACCTCGTCGCCCGGGCCGATGCCGAGAGCGCGCAGCGCGAGCTCCAGGGCCATCGTGCCCGAGGAGACCCCGATCGCCTCGTCGGCTTCGCAGTAGGCGGCGAAATTGCGCTCGAAGTCCTCGACCTCGGGCCCGAGGGTGAAGGCGGCGTCGTGGGCGACGCGGGCGACCACCTCGAGCAGCTCTGCCATCAGCTCGGGATGGGCGGCGTCGAGGCGGATGAAGGGGACTCGGCGCCCCTCGGTGGCCGCCAGCGGCAGCGCGGTGGTCGACTCGGTCGCGGTTGTCATGAGATTGCCCCTTTCGCCTGTTCCAGCTCGATGAAAAGCGCGGCCGCCTCCTTGCGCGAGCGCACGCCGAACTTGGAGAAGGCCGAGGAGAGGTGGCTCTTGATCGTGCTCTCGGAGAGGAAGAGCTGCTCGGCGATCTGCGCGTTGGTGAGGCCGCGCGAGACGAAGGAGAGGACCTGGCGCTCGCGGTGGGAGAAGGCGGGTCGCTCGACGCTTGCGCGCAGGTTCCGTGGCACGACCGACTGGCCGCTGGCCACGGCCCGGACTGCAAGGGCCAGCGTCGACTCCAGCTCCGATTCGAAGACGACTCCGTCCGCGCCGCCGTCGAGCGCCCGGCGCACCCCGGTGCCGGTCGACACCGGCGATACGGCGACGATCGCCGGGTCGCGCAGCTCGCGCCGCAGGCGTCGCAGCGCCGTCATCTCGCGCGGCAGGTCGAGGTCGCAGGCGAAGACGACGATCGAGTCGTCGTCGATCTGCTCGACCTCGCAGACCAGCTCCGGGTCGTCGACCTCCATCAGCACGACCTGCAGGTCGTGCTCGGAGAGGGCGTAGGCGATGCGGCGCCGCATCGCGGCGCTGTCGGCGCAGAGGATGACGCAGAGCTCCGCGGCCTGGGCCCGGGCGCCGTTGGTCGGCTCGCTGAGGACAGCCATGCAAATCAAACGGCCGAAGACGGCGAAAGCTTGCGTCTTAGCTACGTATGAATCTCGGCTGGCTCAGCGCCAGCGCTCGAGCAGGTCCGCGTCCGGGACCTGGCGAGTGTGCCGCGCCGGCACTCCCATGACGACGCTGCGCGGCGCGACGTCGGCGGCGACCACGGCCCCGGCCGCGACGAAGGCCTCTTCTCCCACCTCGATCGCGGGGCAGACGACGACGCCGGCGCCGATCCGGCAGGCGCGGCGCAGGAGCGGACCTTCGAGGCTCATCTCAGGCGCGTGACGGTCCATCGTGTTGTCGTTGGCCAGCGTCACTCCCGGTCCGATGAAGGCGTCCTCCTCGACCACGGTGCCCGCCGAGAGGTAGCAGCGCGCCTGGACGCTGGCCCTGTCGCCGATCCGGACCCGCGGGTCGACCGAGCTGAGGCTGCCGACGGTGGCGCCGGCGCCGACCTGGGCTTCGTCCCGAATCTGGGCATGGTCGCCGATCCTGGCGCCGTCGCCGATCCTCGCCCCGGCGTGGATCACCACGTGCCCGCCGATCAGGACGTCCTCGCCGATCTCCACGCCGGCGCCGAGCAGCAGGCCGGGGGCGCGGTCGGAGGGCTGCAGGGCGCCGCCGCCCATCACTCGCTCGCCTTTTCGCCGGTCGGGTCGATGACCGGGGGCATGCTAGGCGATCGTCCCGCGCAAGCCCGGCGCGGGGGGGACCGTTATCCGTCCATGTATGAGTGCGGAGCAAGCCGCGATGCATGACGTCTGCGCGATCGTCGTCTCCCACAACGGCAAGCGCTGGCTCGACACGGCGCTGAGCAGCCTCTTCGCCCACGCGGGGGGGATCGATCTCGACGTCGTCCTGGTCGACAACGGCGGCGACGGGTCGGCCGAGTACGCCGAGAGCCGCTTCCCTGCGGTGCGCGCCGTGCGCTGCGAGAACCGCGGCTTCGGCCACGCGAACAATCGCGGGCTCGAGCTCGCCGACGCCCGCTACGCGCTCTTCATCAATCCCGACACCGAGGTCCTCGAGGGCGACCTGGCCGGGCTGGTCGCCGAGCTCGACCGCCAGCCGCAGATCGGGCTGGCGGGCGCGCGGCAGCTGCGCGCCGACGGCTCGCTGGCGCCGAGCATCAGGCGCTTTCCCTCGGCCACGCACATGCTGGCCGAAGCGCTCGCCGTGGAGCGCATCCCCGGCATCCGGCGGGTTCTCGGCGAGCGCGAGCTCGACCCGCGCGAGTACGAGCGCCAGCGGCCCTGCGACTGGACCTCGGGCTCGTTCATGCTGGTCCGCGGCGCGGCCCTCGACGAGGTCGGCGGGTTCGACGAGCGCTTCTTCCTCTACTCGGAGGAGACGGACCTCTGCTGGCGGCTGAAGCGGGCCGGGTGGGAGGTCGTCCACCTGCCGCAGATGACGATCTGCCATTTCGAGGACGACCGGCGGGGAAGCGCCGCGCTCGAGGCGCAGGCCGCGTACGCCCGCATGCAGCTGGCGCGCAAGCACTTCCCGCGGGAGGCGGCGGGCTATCGCCGGGCGCTCGCCCTGCGTTACGCGCTGCGGGTCGCCTGCTCTCGGCCCGGCGGCCGGCGCGCCGCCAAGCGCGAGGCTGCTGGCGCCGCGCTCGAGGCCGTCAGGACCGGGCGCCCGCCCTTCGGAGAGCACTCGCCGGCCTGAGCGAAAGCGGCGCGGCCCCGGGCCCGTTGGTGTGGGGTGATGAAGCGCATTGGAGTCGTATTTCCCGGCGATCCGAACCGGCGGGAGACCTGGTCGGGAATCCCGTTCGGCTTGATCGGAGGCCTCGAGGAGGCCGGCGCCGAGCCGGTCGCGGTCGCGATCGAGCCGCCGGCGCTCGTGCACGCGGGCTGCACCAATGCGATCGCGGCCACCTACCTGCGCCCGCGCCGCGATATGGGCGCCGCGGCGAGGCGGGCGCGCACCGCCGCCCGTGCCTCGGCCGGCGTCGCGGCGCTGACCACGCTGGCCGCGCCGGCGGCATTGCGACGGGCCGGCAGGCTCGACGGCATCGTCCAGATCGGCACCGGATACACCCTGCGCAGCCCAGCGCCGGTAGTGACCTTCGAGGACATGACGATCCGGCAGACCGAGACCCATCCGTACCCGGGCTGGGACCTGCTCACGCGTCGCAGCTTCGAGTCCCGCGTGGAGCGCCAGCGGCGGGCCTACCAGCACGCGGTCGGCTGCTGCCTCACGAGTCCATGGGCGGCGAGGTCGGTGGAACGGGACTACGGCATCGCCGCGAGCAAGGTGCACGTCGTCGGCATCGGCGCCAATCACGCCGCCCCGGCGGTCGAGCGCAGCTGGGCCCAGCCGCGCTTCCTCTTTGTCGGCCTCGACTGGGCGCGCAAGAACGGTCCGGGGCTGCTGCGCGCGTTCGACCGCCTGCGGGAGCAGCTGCCGAGTGCGCGGCTGGACGTCGTCGGCGGTCACCCGCCGCTCGATGCGCCCGGCGTCAGCGGGCACGGCGTGCTGCGCCTCAACGTGGACGAGGAGAGGAGCCGGCTCGAGCGGCTCTATGCCAGGGCGACCTGCTTCGCGATGCCTTCGCACTCCGAGGCTTCGGCCATCGCCTACGTGGAGGCCGGGGCGGCCGGCCTGCCCAGCATCGGCACGAGCATGGGCGGCTCGGGCTACCTGATCGGAGAGGGCGGCTTGATCGTCGACCCGGCCGACGAGGAGGCGCTGCTCGACGCGATGCTGCGGCTCGCCGAGCCGGCGAGGGCGGCTCGGATGGGGGCTGCGGCGCGTGAGCGCTCGCGCCTCTTCACCTGGGGCGCGGTCGCGTCGCGTCTCGTGCGCGTGCTCGAGGGCGAGCCGCTGGAGGCGACGGAGCCGGCGCGCGCCGTCACGGCAGGGGGCTCTCCTTGACCAGGAATCGCGGACCGTCGGTGGCGCACTCGGCCTACACGGGGGCGTGGTTCGAAGGCATGGCCGAGTGGGCCGGGGGCTCGGCCGCGGTCGTCGCGCCGCTCCTCTGCGAGCTGTTCGAGCCGAGGTCGGTCGTCGACGTCGGCTGCGGCACGGGGGTCTGGCTCGCCGAGTTCCTCCGCCACGGGGTCGAGGAGGTCCACGGGGTCGACGGGCCATGGGTCGACCCGGCCCAGCTGAGCATCGACGCCGCCTGCTTCGCGCCGATCGACCTCTCGCGGCCCCCGCGCGGAGTCGATCGCCGGTTCGACCTGGTCACCTCCTTCGAGGTCGCAGAGCACCTGCCGGCGGAGTCGGCCGCCCCCTTCGTCGAGTACCTGACCGGCCTCGGCGAGGTGGTGGCGTTCTCGGCCGCGATCCCCTCGCAGGGCGGCACCAACCACCTCAACGAGCAGTGGCCGGGCTACTGGAGCGCCCTCTTCGCGGATCGCGGCTACGTCGCCTTCGACCTGATCCGCCCGCAGATCTGGCTGAGCTCGAGCGTCGAGTACTGGTACCGCCAGAACCTGATCGTCTACATGACCGAGGACCGCGCGGAGAGCTTCCCCGCCGAGCCCACCCCGATGGTCCTGCCGCTGGTGCATCCCGAGCTGCTCGAGCTCCACGCATCGTCGTCCCCGTTCAAGCGCCGGGTAGAGGGGCTGCGGGCCGGCCTGCGGCTGCGAACCAGGCTGAAGAATGCGCGCAAGCGGTTGACCCGGCGCTGATCAGGCGATGATCGTCAGCGCGCCGGGCTCGGCGCGCAGGGTCATCTCGGTCTTCTCGCCGATGTAGTCGCCATCTACCTGCACCGGGAAGGGGCGGACGATGCCGTCCTTGGTCTTGGAGACCGAGGCGATCGTGGCCTCGGCGACCCCGGCGAAGTGGTCGATCTGGCGGTGCCTCGCGGCCGGGCGGTCGCTGCTGAAGAGGCGCGAGATCAGGGTCGGCATGTCGCGCTGCGTGGCGCGCCTCAGCACGCCGAGCGCGAGCGTCCCGTCGTCGATCTCGACCCCCTCGCAGACCCGCACCGGTTTGCTGGCGAAGTAGGTGAAGGGGTCCGAGTTCTGGGCCAGCGCGGTGACGCCCTCGGCCTCCTCGCCGCCGCCGGTCCGCACCCTGAGCCGCACCGCGTTGTGCAGGTAGGAGCGGTAGAAGGCCGAGACCGCCGCCCAGCTGAAGTAGTAGGGGCCGGCCATCGACTTCATCCGGGGGTGGGCGTCGACCCGCTTGACCACGGTGGCGTCGATCCCGGCGCCGCAGGAGAAGACGAAGTGGCGCTCGTCGGCCCGGCCCAGGTCGATCCGCCGCGGCTGCCAGTCGTCGACGAGGGCGAGCAGGTGCTCGGTCGCGTCGACCACGTCGTTGGGGATGCCAAGCGTCCGGCAGACGACGTTGGTCGAGCCGCCCGGCAGGACGGAGACCGGCACATCGGTCCCGGCGAGCCCGTTGACGACCTCGTTCAGCGTCCCGTCGCCGCCGAATGCGACGACCACGTCATAGCCGTGGTCCCGCACCTCGCGGCCGATCTCGGTCGCGTGGTTCTGCGCCTCGGTCTCGATCGTTTCCACCTCGAAGCGCCCCTGCAGCGCGTAGACGACCAGGTTCTTGAGCCGGTCGGAGACCGTCGTCGCGTAGGGGTTGACGATGATCAGCATCCGCTTCTTCTGCGACCGGGCTCTACCCGGTCGTCTCATAGCGGACCACCTCCCGGTCTTCGACTTCCCGCACCCGCCCCTCGTTGACCAGCAGGTCGGCGTGGCCGATCACCTCGGAGAGGGTCAGGTAGGCCTGGGTGACGGCGACGTTGCCCCAGATCGCCTGGGCGATCTCGTAGCCCGTGCGCGGCCGTTCGTCGATCAGGTTGAAGATCTTCTCCTTGCGACGCTCGTGCTTGGCGATCCGGTCGTCGATCAGGGCGACGTGGTCCGTGATCGGCTCGCCGTGGCCGGAGAGGACGATCTCGGCCGGCATCTCGCGCGTCTTGCGCATCGACTCGATGTAGGTGACCAGCGCCTGGGGCCGCTTGTCGGAGCCGTCTAGCGAGCGGCTGATCAGCGGGTTGGAGGAGATGTGGGCGATCAGGTGGTCGGCGGCGAGCAAGATCCTGCGCTCCTCGTCCCAGAAGACCGTGTCGGAGGGGCTGTGGCCGGGGCGGTGGATCGCCTGCAGGGTGCGGTTCGCGAAGGGCAGCGCCTGGCCGTCCTCGAGCGGGTGCGTGACCTCGACGTGGGAGCCCCAGCCGCGGAAGCTGCGCGAGACGCTGCGCAGCGCCACCGTCACCTCCTCGGGGATCCCGTTGCGCAGCATCAGCTCGACGGCGAAGCGGTCCTCGGCCTCGGCGTCCTCGTCGAAGTTCGCCAGCCGTTCGCTGGCGATCCCCAGCGCCGCCACCCTGGCGCCGGAGCGCTGCACGACGATCTCGGCGAGGCCGAGGTGGTCGATGTGCTGGTGGGTGACGATCAGCAGCTCCAGCTCGTCGATCGAGCGGCCGCGCTCGGCCAGCTGCGACTCCAGCTCGTCGAGCGCCTTGCCCGAGTTGGGCCCGGTGTCGACCAGGGTCAGCGGCTCGTCCTCGATCAGGTAGCAGTTGACCCGCCCGACCGCGAACGGAGTCGGGATGCGCAGGCAGTGGATCCCGGCCAGCGCCGCCTGCTCGAGCGCCTGCTCCGGAGAGAGGCTCATGCCCGGATCAGGGCCAGCATCTCGTCGCGCTTGGCCTCCATGTCCTCGCGCGAGACGAGCGACTCGAGGTTGAGGCGCAGCAGCGGCTCGGTGTTGGATGGGCGGACGTTGAAGTGCCAGTCCGGGTAGTCGACCGAGATCCCGTCGAGGTGGGTCTGCTCGCCGTCGGCGAAGCGCTCGGCGATCTCGGCCATCTTCGCCTCCTGGTCGGCGACCTCGGAGTTGATCTCGCCGGAGATGAAGTAGCGCGAGCGGAACTCGGCCATCAGCTCCCCCAGCGAGCGGCCGTCGACCGAGAGCAGCTCCAGCACCAGCAGGGCCGGGATGGTGCCCGAGTCGGCGCACCAGAAGTCGCGGAAGTAGTAGTGGCCGGAGACCTCGCCGCCGAAGGCGGCGCCCTCCTCGCGCATCCGCTGCTTGAAGAAGGCGTGTCCGACCCGGGAGAGGTCCGAGCGGCCGCCCTCGGCGGCGACCAGGTCCGGCACCGCCCTGCTCGAGCGCGGGTCGTAGAGAATCGTCGCGCCGGGGTTCTTGGCCAGCGCCGCGCGGGCCAGCAGGGCGCAGATGAAGTCGCCGTCGCAGAACTCGCCGCTGCCGTCGATGAAGAAGCAGCGGTCCGCGTCGCCGTCCCAGGCGATGCCGAGGTCGGCGCCGCTGCCGCGCACCCGCTCCATGATCATCGCCCGGTTCTCGGGCAGCAGCGGGTTGGGCTCGTGGTCCGGGAACTCGCCGTCGGGCTCGAAGTACATCCGCTCGAGGTCGAGCCCGAGCTTCTCCAGGGTCGGCCCGACCATCGGCCCTGACATCCCGTTGCCCCCGTCGACGACCACCTTCATCGGCGCCACCTTCGCCGGGTCGATGAAGGAGAGCGCGTGGGCGCGGAATTCGTCCCAGACGTCGACCTCCTCCAGCGAGCCACCGCCGGGGGCATGGCCCAGGCCGGCTTCGATCTCGCGCCGGACGTCGCCGATCCCGGCGTCGCCGGAGAGCGCCAGCGCCCCCTCGCGGATCAGCTTCACCCCGGTGTACGCCTTCGGGTTGTGCGAGGCGGTCACCATCGCGCCCCCGTCGAGCTCGCGCGAGCCGACCAGGTAATAGAGCATCTCGGTGGCGACCATGCCCGCGTCGAGCACGGTCGCGCCCTCGAAGATCAGCCCGTCGCGCAGCTCGGCCGCCATTGCCGGCGCCGTGAGCCGCATGTCGCGGCCGAGCCCGACCCGCAGCTCGTCGGGTCGCTTGCCGCGCAGGCGGGCGAGGACCCGGGCGAAGGCCCGGCCGATCGCGTGCGCGGTGGTCTCGTCCATCTGCTCGCCATGCAGGCCGCGGATGTCGTACGCCTTGAAGATGCCCGGCGGGGCCAGGACCTGCCGCTCGCTCAAAATGCCCCTTTCAGCGCCTCGTAGCTCTGCTCCAGCGTCTGCGGCATCACCCGCGTGTCGGCGATCACCGGCATGAAGTTCGTGTCGCCGCCCCAGCGGGGGACGACGTGCATGTGGATGTGGTGCTCGACCCCGGCGCCGGCGACCCGACCCTGGTTGAAGCCGACGTTGAACCCGTGCGGGTCGTAGACCTCCTCGAGGCGGCCCATCGCCTGCTGCGCCAGGCCCATCATCTCGGCGACCGTCTGCTCGGGCAGCTCCTGGATCCGGCCGATGTGCTGATAGGGCGCCACCATCAGATGGCCGTTCGTGTAAGGGAAGAGGTTGAGGATGACGAAGGCGCGCTCGCCGCGGTGGACGATCAGGTTCGCCTCGTCATCGTCCGCCGCCGGCTTGGCGCAGAAGATGCACTGCTCCTCGTTGTCCTTGGCTGCGTCCTTCACGTAGGCGAGGCGCCACGGCGCCCAGATCCGAAAGTTGGCCACGCCGCGCATCCTATGGAAGACCAAGCCGTCCCCGGACGCGGAAACACGAACGCGAGATAGCCGGGTGTGACGAGCGTGTCCGCGTGAGGGCGGAGGAGGCGGCGCTTGCTCAGAGCCAGCCGCGACGGCGGAAATAGCCAACCATGCCGACCAAGAGGACGACCATCACCCCGACGACCACCCAGAAGGCGGTCATGTTCTGCTCGCCGGGGACCGCGACGTTCATCCCCCAGATGCTCGCCAGCAGGGTCAGCGGCAGGACGATGACGCTGATCGAGGTGAGCACGCGGAGGATGTCGTTGACCCGGTGGGAGATCACCGACTCGTTGGTCTCGGCGAGGGCCTCGACCACCTCCTTGTAGTTCTCGAGCATGTCCCAGATCCGCTCGTGGGCGTCGACGATGTCGTCGAAGTAGATCTCGAGGTCGAGGTCCGTCGCCAGGTAGCGCTGCTTGACCCGCTCGAGGTCGCGCAGCACCGGCCGCTGCGGCCGGATCACCTTGCGGAAGTTGATGATCTCCTGCTTGACGTTGGAGATGTCGCGCACGACCTCCTCGGAGCGGCCCTCGAAGATGTCGTCCTCGAGCGCGTCGAGCTTGTTGCCGATCTTGCGCAGCATCGGGAAGCAGTAGTCGAAGCTGTCGTCGACCAGGCGGTAGAGCAGGTAGCCCGAGCCGCGCGAGAAGAGCTGCTCTCGCAGCTCCTCCTTGGCCCGGCAGCGCTCGAAGAGGTACTCGACCGGCTGCAGCGGCTGGTTGGGGATCGTCACCACGTAGCCGGGGCCGACGAAGAGGTCGAGCTCGCCGGTGCCGAGCCGGCCCGCGGCGGGGTCGAAGACCGGGAAGTGGAGGACGATGAAGAGGTAGTCGTCGTAGACGTCGATCTTCGGCCGCTGGTTGCGCGAGAGCACGTCCTCGAGGTCGAGGGCGTGGAAGTCGAAGTTCTCCTCGAGCCAGGCGCGCTCCAGCGCTCCCGGCCGCTCGATGTTGACCCAGCGCAGGCCGGAAGAGTCGATCTGCTCTACGCGCGGCGCCTGCGGCTCAGGCTGGGGCGCCGCGGAGATGAGCTCGTCGCGCCGGCCGACGCGTCGCAGCCTCGGCTTCGGAAGGTTCGGCATCGCTCACGCTCATCGTCTCGTCGGGCATCGCCACTAGGTTAGCCGCCGCCCGGCTCCCGGGCCGGCCAGGCGTGGGCTGAATGAAACTTGTCTCCGTCGGCCCCTGGCACCCCTGGTACTCTTGACCTCACATATCGCCACATCTAGAGGGGTGGAGGGACTGGCCCATAGAAGCCCCGGCAACCACCTCGAGCCATTGGTTCGAGACAGGTGCCAACTCCAGCAGGTCATGTGAGAGAGGCCTGGAAGATGTGGGGGATGTCCGATCGGACCTCTGCCCCACAAAAAGGCGGAGGTTTTCTTTTGCGGCGGGTCGCGACGAAAGTGAGATCGGATGTCCATTCAAAACCTAAAGTGCAAGGAGTGCGGGTCCACCTACGACCTGGGTGCGCATTTCGCCTGTGAAAACTGCTTCGGGCCGCTGGAAGTCGCCTACGACTACTCGGCGTTCGATCCGGCCGCGACGAAGCGCAAGATCCAGGCCGGGTCGCAGGGCATCTGGCGCTACTCCGACTTTCTGCCCTTCGAGGGCCGCCCCGGGGATCCGCTGGAGCCGGGCTTCACGCCGCTTCTGAGGGCGGACCGGCTCGCCGCGCGGCTCGGGCTGGACGCCGAGCTCTGGGTCAAGAACGACGCCGCCAACCCGACCCACTCCTTCAAGGACCGGGTGGTCGCGGTTGCCGTCGCCAAGGCGCAGGAGCTCGGCTTCGACACCGTTGCCTGCGCCTCGACCGGCAACCTCGCCAACGCCGTCGCCGCCCACGCCGCGGCCGCCGGGCTGCGCTCCTACGTCTTCGTCCCCGCCAACCTCGAGGAGCAGAAGCTGCTCGCCACCGGCGTCTACGGCACCAACCTGGTCGGCGTGCGCGGCAACTACGACGACGTCAACCGGCTCTGCACGCAGCTCGCCGAAACGCGGCCCTGGGCCTTCGTCAACGTCAACCTGCGCCCGTACTACGCCGAGGGCTCCAAGACGCTCGCCTACGAGACGGCAGAGCAGCTGGGCTGGAAGCTGCCCGACCGCGTCGTCTGCCCGATCGCCTCGGGCTCGCTCTTCACCAAGGTCGGCCGCGGCTTCCAGGAGTGGCTGGACATCGGCCTGGTCGAGGGCGAGCAGCCGATCTTCAACGGCGCCCAGGCGGTGGGCTGCAGCCCGGTCGCGACGGCTTTCGCCGAAGGCTGGGACGTCTGCAAGCCGCAGCGGCCGGACACGATCGCCAAGAGCCTGGCGATCGGCGACCCCGCCGACGGCCCTTACGCGGTCGAGCAGGCGCGCCGCACCGAGGGGTCGATCGACTCGGTCACGGACGAGGAGATCCGCGACGCGATCCGCCTGCTGGCCGAGACGACGGGGATCTTCACCGAGACCGCCGGCGGCGTCACCGTCGGCGTCCTCAGGAAGCTCGCCGAACGCGGCGACATCGGCGCCGGCGAGCGGGTCGTCGTCTACATCACCGGCGAGGGGCTGAAGACGCTCGACGCGACCCGCGATAGTTTCCAGATGCACGAAATAGACCCCGACCTCGAGAGCTTCGAGTCCGAGTTCGCCCAGGAGGTAATCGCCTGATGCCAGTCACCGTGAAGATCCCGACCCAGCTGCGTGCCGCGACCGGGGGGGAGGCGGAGCTCGAGGTGACCGGCTCGACCGTCGGCGAGGTCCTCGACGCGGTCTTCGAGGCCCACAGCACCCTGCGTGAGCGGATCACCCAGGACGGCGACCTGCGCCGCTTCGTCAACGTCTACGTCAGCGGTGAGGACATCCGCTTCCAGGACGGCCTGGCGACGCCGATCGAAGACGGGGCCGAGGTGACGATTTTGCCAGCGGTCGCCGGTGGTTGAGCGGTCATCCCGGCAGGGGTTCCGCTTAACTTTTTCGGTGGAGACGGATCAGGCTGTCGCCGCGCTGCTCCCGACGAAAAAGTACAAGACGCTCCACCCCTACCGGGATGACCGCTAAGCCTCCAGTCGCGATCCTCTGTGGCGGGCGTGGGACCCGGCTGCGCGAGCGGACCGAGACGATCCCAAAGGCCCTGGTCGAGATCGGCGGGAAGCCGATTCTCTGGCATGTGATCGGGATCTACGCGGCGCAGGGGTTTCGGGACTTCTTGCTTGCCACTGGATACCTCGGAGAGGCAGTTGAGAGCTTTGTGACGGCGGAGGACTGGCCCGCAGACATCGAGGTCGCGTGCGTGGATACCGGCTTGGACACGCCGACGGGGGGACGAATCGCATTGCTCGGCGATCGACTTCAAGGCGGGGAGTTCTGCGCGACGTACGCGGACGGCGTCGCCGATGTCGACCTCGACGCCCTGCTCGCATTCCATCGGGTGCAGAGCGTGCTCGGCACCGTGACCGTCGTTCGGCCTCGCCTGCAATGGGGTGTGGCGGAGATTGGGGTGGACGATCGGGTTGAGGGATTCGTCGAGAAGCCGCGCAGCGAGCACTGGATCAACGGCGGGTTCTTCTGCTTCGAGCCGGGGGCGCTCGAGTACATCGGTGAGAACAGCGTGCTCGAGCGCGAGCCGTTGCAGCGGCTCGCCGCCGACGGCCAGCTCGCCGCCTATCGGCACGAGGGCTTCTGGGACTGCATGGACACCTACAAGGACGCGGTCGAGCTCAACGACCTCTGGGCCGGCGGCGCGCCCCCATGGACGACATGGACCTCGGCCAAGGCGGCAGCCCGATGAGCTTCCGGTGCGCCTTTTGCACCCTATGCGCGCATAAAGCGCACCGGAAGGGGGTCGAGCGGTGAATCGCTCGCTGGTCACGGGGGCGCATGGGTTCGTCGCCTCGCACCTGGTCGGGGCGCTGTTGCGCCGCGGGGACGAGGTGCGGGCGCTCGACCGGCCCGATCCCCGCACGGCTGACGTCGGCGGCCCCCGCCGCTCGGGGCTCGACCTGCTCGGCCTGCGCGATGAGGTCGAGCTCGCCGAGGGGGATCTGCGCGACGCCGAGGCGGTCGGCGCAGCGGTCGCCGGCTGCGATTCGGCCTTCCACCTCGCCGCGCAGACGATCGTCGGCGTCGCCCGCACCTCGCCGGCCGAGACCTTCGAGGTCAACGTGCGCGGCGCCTGGAACGTCTTCGAGGCCTGCCGGGAGCACGGCGCCGGGCGGGTCGTCTTCGCCTCCTCGGACAAGGCCTACGGCGCCAGTCCGGAGCTGCCCTACCGCGAGGACTTCCCGCTGCGCGCCGCCTACCCCTACGACGCCAGCAAGGCTGCCGCCGACGTCATCGCCCGCAGCTACGCCAGCGCATACGGCCTGCCGCTCGCCGTCACCCGCTTCGCCAACATCTACGGCGGCGGCGACCTCAACTTCTCGCGCCTGATCCCGGAGGCGACGATCGCCGTGCTCGACGGCCGCCCGCCGCAGATCCGCTCCGACGGCAGCCCCGAGCGCGACTTCCTCCATGTCGAGGACGCCGTCGGCGCCTATCTGGCGATCGAGGCGGCGCTCGGAAGCGGGGGCGCCTCGGGGGAGGCGTTCAACGCCGGCGGTGAGCGCCCCCACTCGGTGCGCGAGGTCGTCGACCTGATCGCTGCCGCGGCGGGCACCGGGATCGAGCCCGAGTACCTCGGCAGCGGCACCCCCGACGGTGAGATCGACCGCCAGTACGTCGACTCGACCAAGCTGCGCGAGACGACCGGCTGGAGCCCGCGGGTAGCCCTTGCCGATGGCCTCGCAGGGACGCTCGAGTGGTACCGCGCCCACCCCGAGGCCCGGCCCGCGAAGCTGGCGGCGTAGCCATGTGCGGGCGCTTCACCGTCACCGCGAAGGACACCAAGAAGATCGCCGACCGCTTCCAGGTCGAGCTCGAGAAGGCGCTCGAGCGCAACCGGGCGGGCGAGGCGCCGCCGCCGGCCAAGGAGCGGGTCAAAGAGGTCGAGTCGGCGCTCGGGCGCTTCAACGTCGCCCCGACCCAGGAAGTGCTGACCGTCCGCTCCTCGCCGGACCCCGAGGAGGCCGCCCAGGGGGAGCGCGAGGCGCGGCTGATGCGCTGGGGGCTGGTGCCGCGCTGGGCCAAGGACCTCAAGGTCGGCTACCGGATGATCAACGCCAAGGCAGAGAACCTGGAATCGAGTCGCGCCTACTCACCGCTGGTCGGCAAGTTCCGCCACCGCTGCCTGATCGTCGCCGACGGCTTCTACGAGTGGATGGTGGCGGAGGACTCGAAGCAGCCGCGCCAGCCCTGGCGCTTCACCGTCGACGGCGGAGAGCCCTTTGCCTTCGCCGGGCTCTGCACCCGCAAGGAGTGGGAGGACCCCGCGGACCGCGGCGTCGACGATGGCTGGCTCTACAGCTGCACGATCGTCACGACGACGCCCAACGAGCTGGTCGCCAAGGTCCACGACCGGATGCCGGCGATCCTGCCCGGACCCGAGGCCGAGGCGGCCTGGCTCCGGCCCGACCTGGAGCTGGAGGACGCGGTGGCGATGTGCGGTCCGCTGCCGGCTTCTCGCATGGACAGCGCCCCCGCCAACCCGAAGCTGAACAAGGTCGGCAAAGGCAGCGAGGAAGGCCCCGAGCTGCTGGTCGCGCCCTGAGCAGCGAACTGCATCAAATTCCCGCTCCAGCGGGATGGGAATTTGATGCAGCTCAGCCGGAGAGGGCGCCAGCGGTGCGGACCGTGGCCGTGCCGGCGGCGGTCTCGATCGTGCAGGAGATGCGCGCCGCCGGGGTGGTCGTCGTGCGCCAGATCGAGATGAATGGAAGTCGCAGCGGTTCACGCGGCCGGCCGGGGGGGAGGCCCAGCTGCCAAACCTGGCGACCGATCCGGAACGGCGGCCACTCGACGACGATGCCCGGTTCGCGGGTGTAGCGGGAGCCCAGCACGTCGCCGATTTCAACCGAGGCCAGGTCGGTGCTGTGGGAGCTGAATTCGATCAGGGACGTGTCGTGTATTTCCTGGTCGGCCAGGTTTTCGCTGGAGCGGGGGTATGAGGCGCGGCTTTTCTGCGTCTTGGCGATGATCGTCTGCTTGGGCACCGCCATCGTGCAGCGCAGCCGGCCATGCCCGACCGCCGAGCCCGCTCCGATCGTCAGCAGCGCCGAGCTGCGAAAGAGCGTGTAGTCGCCGGCGTTCGGTTCGGTGGAGCGGATGGCGGCGTTCGAGAGGGCCATCTCGCCGCCGCCGGGAATCGCCACCCGCCTCGAATCCGGCAGCGAGGTTTCTTCGACCCATTCCAGCGTCGCCGCGCCGAGCGGCTTGTCGGTGCTCAGCAGCGCCGCCGCCAGGGTCGCCAGCAGCCCGACCGCGATCACGATCAGCGCGCCGAGCGGCGGCGGGGTCTTCCTCAGGTCGGGCATCGGCCGCGACAGTATTGGAAGACGGGGCGGAATCGTCCCGTGCGGAGCCGGCGGCCGGGCTCGGTACCGTTTGTCACATGGCCAAGCGCGCAACGCCGCTCCGCCCGGCCGAGGTCAGCTTCAGGACCATCGCGCTGCACGGCCGTGAGGTCGGCTATCTGGGCGGCGGGGAGGGGCCGGCTCTGCTGCTCATCCACGGCATCGCCGGCAGCTGCGAGAACTGGCGCGACGCGATCGAGCCGCTCGCCCAGCGGCACACCGTGGTCGCGCCGGACCTGCCGGGGCACGGCACCTCGGCGGGCGGTCCCGGGGACTACTCGCTGGGCGGCTTCGCCTCCGGGCTGCGCGACCTGCTGCTCGCCCTCGGTCACGAGCGGGCGACGGTCGTCGGACACTCGCTCGGCGGCGGCGTCGCGATGCAGTTCGCCTACCAGTTCCCGGAGATGCTCGAGCGCCTGGTCCTCGTCTCCAGCGGCGGCCTCGGCCCCGAGGTCAGCCCGATCCTGCGCGCCGCGGCGCTGCCCGGGGCGGACCTCTTCATCTCGGCCACCGCCCGGCTCGGCCAGGCGGCCGGCGGCGCGCTGGGCCGAGGCCTCGGCGCGATCGGCATGAGGCCGGCACCCGACGTCGCCGAGGTCGCCCGCGGCTACGCCTCGCTCTCGGACCCGCGCCGTCGCAAAGCGTTCCTGGCGACCCTGCGCTCGGTGGTCGGCACCGAGGGCCAGCGCGTCTCCGCCGCCGACCGCCTCTACCTGGCGGCGGAGATACCGGTGCTGATCGTCTGGGGCGCGCGCGACCCGATCATTCCGGTCCACCACGCGGAAGAGGCACACGCCGCGCTGCCGGGCAGCCGCCTGGAGATCTTCGAGGACGCCGGCCACTTGCCTCAGCTCGAGCGGCCGGGCCGCTTCATCACCGTCCTCGAGCGCTTCCTGCGCGAGACCGAGCCCGCCCGCTTCGATCGCGACGAGTGGACCGCCAGGTTCAAGACCGCCTGACGGCCGACCCGCGCGAGTGAGCGCGCCCGACAGGATTCGAACCTGTGACCTCATGCTCCGGAGGCATGCGCTCTATCCAGCTGAGCTACGGGCGCTCGGGGGCAAGTCTAGCTTCGCGTATCCCCGGCGCCCGGTCGCGTAGGCTCGCAGGCCGCAATGGATCTCTCGGCGATCTTCCTCGGCACCGGCGGCTCGGTGCCCTCGGCGCGTCGTTCGACGGCGAGCGTGCTGCTCGTCCGCGGCGGCAAGCGAATGATGTTCGACTGCGGCGAAGGGACGCAGCGCCAGCTGCAGCGCTCGCTCGGCCTGACCCAGGTGGACGAGATCTACCTGACGCATTTTCACGCCGACCACATGCTCGGCCTGCCGGGCCTGCTGAAGACCTACGACCTGACCGGGCGCGAGGAGCCGCTGACGATCTACGGCCCGCGCGGGCTGCTCGACCTCTTCAAGACCCTGGGGCGGCTGGTCGGGCGCATCGACTACGACCTCCACCTGGTCGAACTGGGCCCGGGCGACGCCGTCTCCCACGAAGGCGCCGAGGTGCGGCCGTTCGCGGTCGAGCACAGCGTGCGCGCCAACGGCTACGCGCTGATCGAGGAGGAGCGCCCGGGTCGCTTCGATCCCGAGGCGGCCAAGAACCTGGGCGTCGCCGAAGGCCCCGACTTCGCCGCCCTGCAGCGCGGCGAATCGGTCGACGGCAGCGCCGGCCCCGTTCGCCCCGAGGAGGTGATGGGGAAGTCGCGCCCCGGCCGCACGATCGCAATCACCGGCGACACCGCCCCCTGCCACGCGACCGTCTCGGCGGCGGCCGACGCCGACCTGCTGATCCACGACGCCAGCTTCTCCGAGGAAGAGGTGCAGCGGGCCGCGGACACCGGCCACTCGACCGTCGTCCAGGCCGCCTCGGTCGCCCGCGAGGCTCACGTGAAGATGCTCGCCCTCGTCCACATCTCGTCCCGCTACCACGTCGGCGCCGTGCTGGACGATGCGCGGGAGGTCTTCGAGCCGACCGTCGCTCCGCGCGATTTCGACGTCATCGAGATCCCCTTCCCCGAGCGCGGCGAGCCGGCGCTCGTCCCCAACGGCGCCCGCGAACGCGAGGAGCCGGCGCCGGCGTAGAGGTCGACGTCAGACGCTTTGCGCGGGTCCGGCACAAGAATGCTCCGCCACGTGCCGCCGGACAGCAAAATAGTCTCGCTATATGCGCCGCCATCTCAGCGACAGCGACCTCCCCTCGGCACGCAAGGCACGAGGGGCGTTCTTCACGCCACCCGAGATTGCCGGATACTTGGCCTCGTGGGCCGTTGACGATGATCCGGCGGCGCGTATCCTAGACCCCACCTGTGGGGAGTCGGTTTTTCTTCGCGCGGCCGCTCTCCGGCTTCGCGATGTGGGGACCAAGCGCAAGGATCTCGCGGCCCAGGTCTTTGGAGTCGACGTGGAGACCGACAGCGTCCAGCGCTCGATGTCCGCACTTTCTGCCGAGGGGCTTGACGCGACCTTGCTCGTCGATGACTTCTTCGATGTATCCGCGCCAGATCAGATCGGGTGCCCGCTGCCGGAAATGGATGCGATCATCGGTAACCCGCCGTACATTCGCTATCAGGAGCACAGGGGGGATGTTAGGCAGAGGTCTCGTGCGGCGGCTCTTGCCCAAGGTGTCCGTTTGTCCGGCTTGGCGTCGTCGTGGGCCGCGCTCCTGGTGCATGCATGTTCCTTCCTGAAACCGGACGGTCGGCTGGCAATGGTCCTGCCGGCGGAGCTTCTGACTGTGGGATATGCCGAACCGATTCGCAGATGGCTGCGCCAGCGATTTGCGGCGGTGCATCTCGTCATGTTCGAGCGCCTGCAGTTCGCGGACGCATCGGAGCGGGTTGTACTGGTGATCGCCAGGGGTTCGGGTGGATGCAATGCTTTTTCCCTGCTACCCGTTGAGGACGCAGCTGATCTTGACGCGTTGCGGCTGTTTGGGCGCAGCCATTTCACAGTTGCTCCAGCAGCTGCGGGAAAGTGGTCCGATCTCCTCCTCTCGGTCGATCAGCGGCAGATATTCAAGCGAGCCGTCGACGATCATTGCGTTCCACTCAGCCAGTATGGCTCTCCTGCGCTGGGAACAGTTACTGGAGCGAACGCCTTCTTTGCCCTGTCTGAGTCGACCCGCCTCAAATACAACCTGTCCGAACGGCAGTTGACAAAAATCAGCCCGCCTGGGACCAAACACCTCAAGGGCTTGGCATTCACAAAGCGCGACTGGGAGAGGCTCCGGGATGCGGATGAGTCGGTTTGGCTATTGAACCCGACGCCCGGCGATCGAACCAATGCGCTGAGGCAATACCTGGCGCTTGGAAAAGCACAGGGGGTTCCCGAGGCCTACAAATGTCGAATCCGCACACCTTGGTGGCTGCCTCCAGTCGTGGCGCCGCCCGATCTCTTCTTCACATATATGAGTCATCGCTACCCCCGGCTTGTTTGCAACTCGGCCCAGACTTCGTTCTTGAATTCGATGCACGGCATTCGACTGAAAAAGAGTGCCCCCCTTGGAGCCGCATCGGCGTTGTCCTTGCTCTGCCTCAACTCCGTAACGATGCTCGGCGCGGAGATCTACGGTCGCTCCTATGGCGGGGGAGTTCTCAAGATGGAGCCAGGCGAGGCCGCAACCTTGCCGGTTCCAGGACCTCGGGCGATGGCTGCTGCCTATGGGAAGTTGAAAGACGAACGGGTCGGCCTGGAACAGCGGCTTCGCAATGGTCAGTGGGAAACGGTTGTGGGGAGGGTCGACGAAGTTCTTCTGCGTGAAGCATTTGGCTTTTCAACGGCCGAGGTCAACATGATTCACAATGCGGCCGTCGAACTGCGCGCACGGCGTATGAGAAAGCCTGAGGTCGATGGCTGCTAAGGCAAGTTTGGCCGCGGGGGCCTTGGAGGAGCAGGTCGGGCATCCTCAAGAGCTATTGGATGCCCTTGTCGCCAGGGTGCAGGACAGCGCGATCAGGCAGTTCACGGAAATCCAGAACGATTGGGTGCGCTTGATGTGGAGCCTGGATGCATTTCGGACCGCTGGGCTGACGCCGGCCGGTATGGGAAAGGGCGGCGAAGGGGGTTTCGAAGGCGTCTATCGTGGAAAGGGCAACTGGTTTGCGCTCTTGCTGGCTCTATTGATCAACAATCAGAGCGGACAACTCGTTGGTTCTCGCACCAGGATTCAGGGCTTTTCCCAGTTGCATCAGATAGATCTCGCTTGGCCGTCCCGGGAAGTCGACCCCCTCGTTTGCGCTGAGACGAAGGTTACGGGCGCGCCATCGTTCGGTAAGACACCCGCCCGGGGTGCGATGAGCGATTGGTCCAATCGTCGAAAGGAGCTGAAGTTTGCTGCCACGGATCTCAAGTTGGCACGTCGACAGCAAGAGACCGTCATTCAGCATTGGGATGTCTGGCGGCAGGATGCTCCTCCAAAGTGCTTCTTCCTTTGGGCCGCGCGTCTCGATCCGAGCAAGAACGACAGCATCGACCGGATGGCTGGCGGGGTCCAAACGGTGGTCAACACCTACCTCGACGGCGCCGGTGTGTTCGCATGGAGAGAGAACGAAGATGGAACTGGATACGAACCTGTCGCCGTCCCGGCCCGGTCCCGTGTTTCCGATTTGGATGATGTCTTGTACAGAATCACGAGTGAGATCCAGAAGGCGGCTGGGGCAGACGGACTGGCGCCTCCGCCGATCGGCTCAACGGCATCTACGGCATCGATTGAGCCGTAGTGGGGATGCCTCAGGGAATAGACATCCTGATTGCATCAGCAACCCACGGCCGCCTGGTCCTCCTGTGGGAAGTGCTTGGCCGGCAGCAGGGGCCGCCTCCTCGACGCCGAGTCCGCGCCGGACGGCCAGGCCGTCCGAGCTGCAGTCGAAGTTTTCGGGCCGCTCCGCCAGCCTCGACCCGGGCAAATCGATGGCGACCCCACGCAGACCGCACTCCACCAGCAACGGCACGACCTTCCGGTACAGGAACGAGCTGAACGCCACCCCGTGCAGCGGCACCACGGGCGCACCATCGTCCAGGGCTAGGGCGAAGCTGCCTACGCCGGCCGCCTCGAACCGCCGGCCGACGCCTCGTGCGCGGCAAGCGTTTGCGCAACGGTCCGCTCTCACGCGTCAAGCGTCGTAGGGATCGTCACGCGGCGCTGCTACGCTGCGGGCGTCCTTTAACCCGGTCCCGCGAGGCCAGGAAGGAAGCAACCGAGGTGAACGAGAAGGTCGTGCTGGAGCACGACGACGTCACGCGAACGCTGCGGCGGATCGCGCATGAGATCGCCGAGAAGAACCCGTCCCCGGACACCCTCGCGATCGTCGGCATCCACACCCGCGGCGCCCTGCTTGCCCGCCGGCTCCACGCCCTGCTGGCCGAGCTGACCGGCGCCGAGATCCCGATCGGCGACATCGACATCTCCTTCTACCGCGACGACCTCGGCGCCAAGGCGCCCGCCGCGCAGCCGGTCGTCCACTCCTCCCACATCGACTTCGACCTCGCCGGGCGCACCGTCGTCCTCGTCGACGACGTGCTCTTCACCGGCCGCACGGTGCGCGCCGGGATCGACGCGCTCTTCGACTACGGCCGTCCGCAGCGGGTCCAGCTCGCCGTTCTCTGCGACCGCGGCCACCGCGAGCTGCCGATCCGTCCCGACTACATCGGCAAGAACCTGCCGACCGCCCGTGAGGAGCGGGTCAACGTGCGGCTCGAGGAGCTGGACGAGGCCGACCAGGTGACGATCTCCGAACCCGTGGAGGCGACGGCATGAGGCACCTGCTCTCGATCGGCGACCTCTCCAAAGCCGAGATCGAGGCGATCCTCGACCGCGCCGAGAGCTTCGCCGAGGTCGGCCGCCGCGACATCAAGAAGGTGCCGACCCTGCGCGGCCGCACCGTGGTCACCCTCTTCTACGAGGCGAGCACCCGCACCAGCTCCTCCTTCGAGCTGGCGGCGAAGCGCCTCTCCGCCGACCTCGTCTCGGTCAAGGCGGCCGGGTCCTCGGTCGACAAGGGCGAGTCGCTGAAGGACACCGTCGCCACCCTCTCCGCCTACGACCCGGCGGCGATCGTCCTCCGCCACCCCTACGCCGGCGCCGCCCAGCTGGTCGCCGATTGGACCGAGGCGGCCGTGGTCAACGCCGGCGACGGCAAGCACGAGCACCCGAGCCAGGCGCTGCTCGACGTCTACACGCTGCGGCGCAGGCTCGGCTCGCTCGAGGGCAAACGGATCTGGATCGTCGGCGACGTCCTGCACAGCCGCGTCGCCCGCTCCAACCTGATCGCCTTCGGGGCGATGGGCGCCGAGCTGACCGTCTGCGGGCCGCCGGCGCTGATCCCGCGCGGCCTCGAGCAGCTCGGCTGCAGGGTCGAGCACTCGCTGGAGCGGCTCGGCGAGGCCGAGGTGATCTACGCCCTGCGCCTGCAGCGCGAGCGGATGAGCGAGAGCTTCGTCCCCTCGATCCGCGAGTACGCGGCCCACTTCCAGATCGACTCCCGCCGCCTCGGCCGCCGCCAGATCCTCATGCACCCCGGCCCGGTCAACCGCGGCATCGAGCTCTCCGGCGAGGTGATCGACTCGCCCCAGTCGCTGATCGCCGAGCAGGTCGCCTCGGGCCTGGTCGTGCGGATGGCGATCCTCTACGAGCTGCTTGCCGCCGGCGACGAGAAGCCTGCGCCCGCGATCGGCAACGGCGCGACCCGAGCGACCCCGATAGGGCAGCCGGCGTGAGCGCCGAGAAGCTCGAGATGCGCGCCGGGGAGAGCGCGGACATCGTCCTGCGCGGCGTCACCGCGCTCGATCCGGTCGCCGGCATCGACGGCGCTCACGACGTCGTCGTCCGCGGCGGCGAGATCGCCGAGCTGGCGGCGCCGGGCGCGGCATCGGCCGAGGGCCTCGAGGAGATCGACGCCGCCGGCCTGCACGCCTTCCCGGCCTTCTTCGACCCGCACGTCCACCTGCGCACCCCCGGCCAGGAGCACAAGGAGGACATCGAGACCGGCAGCCGCTCCGCCGCCGCCGGCGGCTACTGCGGCGTCCTGGCGATGGCCAACACCGATCCGCCGGTCTCGACCCCGGCTGACGTCGAGGCGCTCCTTGCCGACGCCCGTGCCGCCGCCTCGGTCCGGGTCGGCTTCCTCGCCACGGTCACGCGCGGCATGGCGGGGGAGGAGCTGACCGAGATGGCGTCGCTGCGCGAGGCCGGGGCGGTCGGCTTCAGCGACGACGGCCTGCCGCTGCGCAGCGCCCGCGTCCTGCGCCGCGCCCTGCAGTACCAGCGGCTCTGCGGCGGCACGATCGCCCTGCACGAGGAGGACCCGGAGCTCTCCGGCGCCGGCGTCATGCACGAGGGGCCGGTCTCCGCCGTGCTCGGCCTGGAGGGAATCCCCTCGGTCTCCGAGTCGACGATGATCGCCCGCGACGCGGCGCTGGCCGGCTATGAGGGCGGCCGCATCCACGTCCAGCACCTCTCGGCCGCCGAGTCGGTCGAGGCGGTCCGCGCCGCTAAGGCTGCCGGGGTGCGGATCAGCTGCGAGGCCTCGCCCCACCACCTCTGCCTCACCGACGAGGAGGTGCGCAGCCTCGACCCCAAGCGCTTCAAGATGAACCCGCCGCTGCGCAGCGAGGCCGACCGCCTGGCGCTGATCGACGGCCTGATCGACGGCACGATCGAGTGCATCGCCACCGACCACGCCCCGCACGCGGCGGAGGAAAAGGAAGTTCCCTTCGAGCAGGCGGCGATGGGCGTCACCGGCTTGGAGACCGCCTTCGCCGCGCTGCATACCGACCTCGTCCTGCCCGGCGTCCTCGACCTCGGCCTGCTGATCGAGCGGCTCGCCGGCGGCGCGGCGCCGTTCGACATCGAGCGCCCCTCGCTCGCCGCCGGCAGCGAGGCGAACATCGCCCTCTGCGACCTCTCCGCCCGGTGGACGGTGGGCGAGGAGGGCTACGAGAGCCGCTCAGCCAACTCCTGGTGCAGTGGCCGCGAGCTGACCGGCCGGGTCCAGATGACGCTCGCCGGCGGCCAGGTCGCCTACCGCCTGCGCTCCTTCAGCATGGGGGTGGCCGCATGACAGCTCATCCAGCGCTTCCGGTGCGCTTTATGCACCCCATAGGCACAAAAGGCGCACCGGAATGAGCGCCGGCTACCTGCTGCTCGAGGACGGGGCCCGCTTCGACGGCTTGGCCTGCGCCGCCGACGGGCCGGTCACCGGTGAGGTCGTGTTCAACACGGCGATGACCGGCTACCAGGAGTCGGTCACCGACCCCTCCTACGCGGGCCAGATCATCGTCTTCACCTACCCCTTGATCGGCAACTACGGCGTCTCGGCGGCGGCGATGGAGTCCGACCGCATCCACGCCCGCGGCGTCGTCATGCGCGAGCCGAAGAACGGAGAGGACGTCGCAACCGCCGAGGGCGGCTGGCTCGACTGGCTGGCCGACTGCGGCGTGCCCGGGATCGGCGGCGTCGACACCCGCGCCCTCGTCCGCCACATCCGCGACCGCGGCGCGATGCGGGGCGGCATCTTCCCTGCCGGCATGGCCGAGGACGAGGCGCGCGAGCGGGTCGCGGCGGAGCCCTCGATGGACGGCGCCGACCTGGCACGCACCGTGACGCCGCCGGAGCCGGTCCGCTTCGAGGGCGAGGGCGCGCACGTGGTCGGCATCGACACCGGGATCAAGCTCAACATCGTCCGCCAGCTGCGCGAGCGCGGCTGCCGGGTGACGCTGCTGCCCTGCACCTCCTCGGCCGAGGAGGTGCTCGAGGAGCAGCCCGACCTCGTCTTCCTCGCCAACGGGCCCGGCGACCCGGCCGCGCTCGGCTACGTCGTGGACACAGTGAAAGAGCTGGTCGGGGTGCGGCCGCTGTTCGGCATCTGCCTCGGCCACCAGCTGCTCTGCCGCGCGGTCGGCCTCGAGACCTTCAAGCTGCCCTTCGGCCACCGCGGCGCCAACCACCCGGTCAAGGAGCTGGCGACGGGGCGGATCGACATCACCTCCCAGAACCACGGCTTCGCCGTGCAGGGGCCGGCGGGGGAGCCGCGGATCGAGACCGACGATCCGGTGCGCTGGGAGACCGACTTCGGCGCCGCCGAGCTCTCCCACCTCAACCTCTACGACCGCACGGTCGAGGGCCTGGTGCTCCGGGACGTCGCCGCCGCGACCGTCCAGTACCACCCCGAGGCCGGTCCCGGCCCGCACGACGCCCGCCACCTCTTCGACAGCTTTTTGGAGCTTGCCGCATGAGCGGAGCGGAGGGAGCATCCGTATCTGATTCTCTGCGACCGGAGCGGAGCGAATATCTATATGCCTAAGCGCACCGACATCGAGAAGATCCTGCTGATCGGCTCCGGCCCGATCGTGATCGGCCAGGCCGCCGAGTTCGACTACTCCGGCGTGCAGGCCTGCAAGGTCCTGCTCGAGGAGGGCTACGAGGTCGTGCTCGTCAACTCCAATCCGGCGACGATCATGACCGACCCCGAGTTCGCCACCTCGACCTACATCGAGCCGCTGCTGCCGGGGCCGGTGACCCGGATCATCGAAAAAGAGCAGCCCGACGCGCTGCTGCCCACCCTCGGCGGCCAGACCGCGCTCAACCTGGCGATGACGCTGCACGAGGACGGCACGCTGGAGAAGCACGGGGTCGAGCTGATCGGCGCCAACCATGCCGCGATCCGCCGCGCCGAGGACCGCGAGGAGTTCCGCCGCACGATGGGGGAGGCCGGCCTGCGCATCCCCTGGTCGATGACCGTCGAAGGCCTCAGCGAGGTCGAGGCGGCGCTCGCCGACGGCCGCATCACCCTGCCCGCGATCGTCCGTCCGGCCTTCACGATGGGCGGCCAGGGCGGCGGCGTGGGGAGGACCGAGACCGAGCTGCGCCAGGTCGTCTCCGAGGGCCTCGCCGCCAGCCCGATCAACCAGGTCCTGGTCGAGGAGTCGGTGATCGGCTGGGGCGAGTTCGAGCTCGAGGTGATGCGCGACCGCAACGACAACGTGGTGATCATCTGCTCGATCGAGAACGTCGACCCGATGGGCGTCCACACGGGCGACTCGGTCACCGTCGCCCCGGCCCAGACCCTCACCGACGCGCTCTACCAGGACCTGCGCGACCAGGCGATCAAGGTGATCCGCGCCGTCGGGGTGGAGACCGGCGGCTCGAACGTGCAGTTCGCCGTCAACCCCGAGAACGGCGAGATCGCCGTGATCGAGATGAACCCGCGCGTCTCGCGCTCCTCCGCCCTCGCCTCGAAGGCGACCGGGTTCCCGATCGCGAAGATGGCGGCCAAGCTCGCCGTCGGCTACGCGCTGGAGGAGATCCCCAACGACATCACCCGGGCCACGCCGGCCTCGTTCGAGCCGACGATCGACTACGTGGTGACGAAGATCCCGCGCTTCGCCTTCGAGAAGTTCCCCGGCGCCGAGGGCCGCCTCTCGACCTACATGCAGAGCGTCGGCGAGGCGATGGCGATCGGCCGCACCTTCCGCGAGTCCTTCGCCAAGGCGATGCGCTCCCGTGAGCTCGACGCCGGCGTCGAGGTGCCCGAGAGCGACGAGGCGCTGCTCGACCTGATCGCCGTTCCCCGCGCGGAGCGCTTCGACCTGATCCTCGCCGCCTTCGAGCGGGGCCTCGGGGTCGAGGCGGTGCACGAGCGCTGCCAGGTCGACCCCTGGTTCCTGCGCGAGCTGCAGGCCCTGGCGAAGGACGGCGACGGGACCGACGGCCTGGTCCGCACCTACAAGTCGGTCGACACCTGCGCCGCCGAGTTCGAGGCGGCGACGCCCTACTACTACTCCGCCCACGAGCGCCCCTCGCGCGGCGTCGCCTCTTCGGAGGTCCGGCGTGGCACGCGGGACTCCGTCGTCATCCTCGGCGCCGGCCCGAACCGGATCGGCCAGGGGATCGAGTTCGACTACTGCTGCGTGCACGCAGCGATGACCGCCCGCGAGCTCGACCGCGACGCGGTGATGATCAACTGCAACCCGGAGACGGTCTCGACCGACTACGACACCTCCGACCGCCTCTACTTCGAGCCGCTGACCGCCGAGGACGTGCTCGCCGTCTGCGAGCAGGAGAAGCCCGAGGGAGTGATCGTCCAGTTCGGCGGCCAGACCCCGCTGAAGCTGGCCCGGGCGCTGGAGGACGCCGGCGTGCCGTTGCTCGGCACACCGGTCGACGCGATCGACCTGGCCGAGGACCGCGGCCGGTTCGGCGCCCTGCTGCGCAGGCTCGGGGTCAAGCACCCGCCCTACGGGACGGCGCTCTCCGCCGCGGAGGCGACCGAGATCGCCGAGGAGGTCGGCTTCCCGCTCCTGGTCCGCCCGTCCTACGTGCTCGGGGGACGGGCGATGGAGATCTGCTACTCGACCGACGACCTGGCGGCCTACCTGAAGGCAAACGTCAAGGCCGACCAGGAGCACCCGCTGCTGCTCGACCGCTTCCTCGAGAACGCGATCGAGGTCGACGTCGACGCGCTTGCAGACGGCAGCGACGCCCACGTCGCCGGGGTCATGCAGCACGTCGAGGAGGCGGGCGTGCACTCCGGCGACTCGGCCTGCGTGATCCCGCCGATGAGCCTCGGGGTAGAGATGCTCGAGGAGATCCGGGCGACGACGAAACGGATCGCGCTCGAGCTCGGCGTCGTCGGCCTGCTCAACATCCAGTACGCGGTTGCCGGCGGCGAGCTCTACGTGATCGAGGCCAACCCGCGCGCCTCGCGCACCGTGCCATTCGTCTCCAAGGCGACCGGCGTGCCGCTGGCAAAGGTCGCCGCGCGGCTGATGCTGGGCGAGAGACTGGCCGACCAGGAGCTGCGCGATCCGCCCGCCGGCCTGGTCAGCGTCAAGGAGGCGGTGCTGCCGTTCGCCCGCTTCGCCGGCGCCGACTCGGTCCTCGGCCCGGAGATGAAGAGCACCGGCGAGGTGATGGGCATCGCGGCGGACTTCCCGACCGCCTTCGGCAAGGCGCAGGCCGCGGCCGGGGTCTCGCTGCCGACCGAGGGGGTCGTCTTCATCACCGTCACCGACACCGACAAGCCGGCCGCCACCCAGATCGCCGCCCGCTTTCACGACCTCGGCTTCGAGCTCGTCGCGACCGGCGGCACCGCCCAGGCGATCTCGGCGATGGGCGTGCCGGTCACGCCGATCAACAAGATCGCCGAGGGCTCGCCCAACGTCGTCGACCTGATCCGCGAGCACCGCTGCGCGCTCGTGATCAACACCCCGACCGGCTCCGGCGCCCGCGCCGACGGCTATGAGATCCGCACCGCTGCGGTCCGCCACAACATCCCCTGCGTGACGACGATGACCGGCGCCTCGGCTGCCGTCCGCGCCATCGCGGCAAAGCTCGGCGGCGATGCCGACGTCCGCTCGCTGCAGGAGATCCACGGCATGGAGAGGGCGAAGCAGCCGCGATGACCGCCCCCTTCGGGCGCCGGCTCTGCGAGGTCGCCGAGAGCAGGGCCTCCGGCGGCTACCGCCTCTTCTCGCTGCTCGATCCGGAGGGCCCCGAACCGGCGGCGGGCCAGTTCTACATGCTCGCCACCGAGACGCACTGGGACCAGGCTGGCGGCCGGCCGTATCTGCCGCGAGCCCTCTCGGTGGCCGAGACCGGCCCCGCTGCGAACGGCACCCGGCTCGACTTCCTGATCGAGGGCATCGGCCCAGGCACCGACCGCGTCTGCGAGCTGAAGCCCGGCGAGCGGGTCTGGGTCAACGGCCCCCTGGGCAATTCCTTTGCGGAGCCGAAGGAGCTGGCGGCCGGCGCGGCCGGCGCGATCCTCGTCGGCGGGGGGATCGGGATCGCTCCGCTGGCGTTGCTGCGGCGCAGTTTCGCCGAGCGCAACATCCCGACCCGGGTGCTGCTCGGCTTCCGCGACGAGGCTCACTCCGGCGGCCTCGTCGACCTCTTCTCCTGCTGTGAGGTCCGCCTCGCCAGCGACGACGGCCACCGCGGGCACCACGGCTACGTGACCGACCTGCTCGCGCAGATGCTCGAAGGCGACGACGCCTCGTCCGCAGCCGTCTACGCCTGCGGCCCCCCGCAGATGCTCGACGCCGTCGGCGCCATGTGCCTCGATGCAGGCGTTGCCTGTGAGCTGGCCATGGAGTCCCCGATGGCCTGCGGCTACGGGGCCTGCTTCGGCTGCGCCGTGCCTAACGGCGATGGCGGCTACCTCCGCCTGTGCGTGGACGGTCCGGTGGTGCGACCCCTGCCGGGGGGTGGCGTCGCAGGGGGGACCACCCCCGAGGACGCTTTAGCGACCGGAGGGGGCGGTGGGTCCCCTGCGGCGACAGGACCCGCCGGCCAATCAGCGCCCGCGCCCGCTCCCGTCGACTTCTGCGGCATCGAGCTCGCGCACCCCGTGATCAACGCATCGGGCACGTTTGACGCGATAGCGGCACGCCGGGTGTACGGCGATGAGCTGATGACGCGGTTCCCCTTCAGCGCCTTCGTCTCGAAGACGATCACGCCCGAGCCCCGCGCCGGCAACGAGCCGCAGCGAATCTGGGAGACGCCGGCCGGGATGATCAACTCGATCGGGCTGCCCAACAAGGGGCTGGAAGGATTCCTCGCCGAGGATCTGCCGCAGCTCGCCGAGCTCCCGGTGCCGCTGATCGTCTCGGTGATGGCCACCGGGCACGAGGAGTTCGCCCGCCTGGTGCGCGGCGTGGGGGGGCGGGACGAGGTCGCGGCGATCGAGCTCAACGTCTCCTGTCCGAACGTGCACTCCGGCCTGATCGTCGGCGAGCAGCCGACCGAGACCGAGTCCCTGCTCGAAGCGCTGCGGCCGCTGACCGAGAAGCCGCTGATCGTCAAGCTGACTCCGAACGTGGCCAATCCCGCCGAGGTGGCGGTCGCGGCGGAGCAGGGGGGAGCCGACGCCGTCTCGCTGATCAACACGCTGAAGGCGAGCGCGATCGACCCCGCGACGGGACAGCCCGGCATCGCCGCCGGCCACGGCGGCCTCTCCGGGCCCGCCGTGCGCCCGGTGGCGATCGCGCAGCTGCGCTCGGTGGCGGCGGCCGTGGGCGTGCCGATCGTCGGCATGGGCGGCGTCGCAACGGGCGCGGACGGGCTCGAATTTCTCGACGCGGGAGCGACGTTGGTCGCCGTCGGCACCGAGAGCTTTCGTGACCCGCGGGCCGGCAAACGCGTTGCAGGTGAGATTGCCGGAGCGCTCCGGGAGCGTCGAAGCGGCGCTCCGGTGGGGCCCGGCGGCTAAACCTCGACTCGAGGTTCAGGTGAATTTCAGGGGAATTGCCCCGGATCGCTTGCGCGTGCCCCTGCCGCGGCTATACTCGCCGCCCACATGTCGGCCCCAGTCAAGACCTCCGCCGCCGCTCCCGAGCGGTCGCTGGACCAGCGGATGGACGCGCTCAAACGCGCCAACGACATCCGCACGGCGCGGGCAAAGCTGAAGAAGGACCTGAAAGCCGGCAAGGCGAACATCCACACCCTGCTGCTCGACCCGCCCGAGTACGTGCTCACCGCCAAGGTCTTCGACATGCTGCTGGCGGTGCCCAAGTACGGCCGGGTGAAGACCAACCGGATCCTCAACCAGTGCAGGATCTCCCCGTCGAAGACGATCGGCGGGCTCTCGGAGCGCCAGCGCACGGAGCTCGTCTCCCAGCTCCGCCGGTAGCGCAGTCAGTATTCCCGGCCGCATGGCCAAGGTCTTCGTCATCACGGGTCCCTCCGGGGTCGGCAAGGGAACGCTGATCGGGCGCCTGCTCGAGCGTGTGCCCGGCCTCGAGCTCTCGATCTCCGCGACGACGCGTGAGCCGCGCGAGGGCGAGGCGGACGGTCGCGACTACCACTTCCTCAGCTCGGCGCAGTTCGACCAGAGGATCGAGGCCGAAGACTTCCTCGAGTTCGCCACCTACAGCGGCAACCGCTACGGCACGCTGCGCTCGGAGGTGCGGCGCCGGCTCGACCAGGGCCACTCGGTCGTGCTCGAGATCGAGGTGCAGGGGGCGCGCCAGGTGCGAGCGGCGATGCGGGAGTCGGTCCAGGTCTTCATCGCTCCCCCGGACCCGGCATCGCTGCGGCGGCGGCTCGAGTCGCGCGGCACCGACAGCCTCGAGGCGATCGACGCCCGGCTCGAAGTGGCGGAGCAGGAGCTGGCCGCCCAGGACGAGTTCGCCCATCGCGTCGTCAACGACGATCTGGAGCGCGCCGCGGGGGAGCTGGAGGGAATCGTGCGCGCCGAGCTCGGCATACCACTAGACTCCCCGGCCGATGATCAAACCACGCGTTGACAAGCTTCTCGACCACACCGACTCCCACTACGCGGCCGTCGTCGTCGCCGCCAAGCGGGCACGGCAGATAAACAGCTACTTCCACAGCCTCGGCGAGGGCAGCTTCGGTGAGTACCCGCCGCCCATGGTGGACATCCCAGGCGACCGCAACTACCTCTCGATCGCACTCGAAGAGGTCGCCCAGGGCAAGCTCAAGTACGAGTACCGCGCCTAGTCGCCGCCGGCGCGGCCGGTCCAAGGAGAAAGCGATGGCCAGAATCCTGCTCGGCGTAAGCGGAGGGATCGCTGCCTACAAGGCGCTCGAGCTGGCGCGCCTGGCGACCAGCGCCGGCCACGGCGTTCGCGTCGTGATGACCGAGGGCGCCACCCGCTTCGTCGGCGCGGCCTCCTTCGAGGGCATTGTCGGCGCCCCTGTCCTCACGTCCGAGTTCGAGCGCGACCCGATGCGCGGCGGCTTCCCCGGCGACCCGGTGCCAGCGCACGACCCGATCGGCCACCTCGAGCTCGCCGCCAACTGCGACGCCTACCTGATCGCGCCCGCCTCGGCTAACACGATCTCGAAGCTGGCCGCCGGTGCGGCCGACTCGATGGTGACGACCTCCTTCCTCGCCTGCACGGCGCCCCGCCTGCTCGCGCCGGCGATGAACGACCGCATGTACGGGGACGCGGCGACCCAGGCCAACCTCGCCACCCTGGGCGAGCGCGGCGCGATCGTGATCGAGCCCGACGAGGGCGCCCTCGCCTCACGCGGTGAGCGCGGCAGGGGTCGGCTCCCCGATCCGGCCAACCTGCTCGCCCGCGTCGAAGCCGAGCTGCCGGCCGGCCAGCGCCCCTGGGACGGCCTCCGGGTCCTCGTCACCGCCGGCGGCACCCGCGAGCCGATCGACTCGGTCCGCTTCCTCGGCAACCGCTCCAGCGGCCGCATGGGCATGGCCCTCGCCGCCGCCGCCGCCCGGCGCGGCGCCGACGTGACCGTGATCGCCGCCAACGTGAGCCTGCCCGAGCCCCCCGGGGTCAATCGGATCGACATCGAGACCACGGCTCAGCTGGCCGAGGCGGCACGGGCCGAGCTCCCGGGCTCTCACGTCCTCCTCATGGCAGCCGCTCCGGCGGACTTCAGGGCGGGGGACCCCGCTGAGGGCAAGCTCACCCGCGACGCTTCGCTGGACCTCCACCTGGAGCCCACCGAGGACATCCTCGCCAGCCTCACCGCCTCGCGGACCGAGGACCAGACCATCGTCGCCTTCGCCGCCGAAGCCGGCGAAAACGTCGATCGAGCCCGCGAGAAGCTGGCCCGCAAGGGCGCGGACCTGATGGTCCTCAACGACATCTCGAACCCAGAGATCGGCTTCGAGAGCAGCGAGAACGCAGTGACCCTGATCGACTCAGCGAGCGAGACCCCCGTCCCACAAGCTTCAAAGAACGCGATCGCGGACGCCATCCTGGACCGAGTGAGCACGCTCCGCGAAGAGGGGCGGGAATCCCCTCGAACGGGCGGATACTCAAAGCGTCGCCCTGATTAGGGCGACGCTTGTCCGGGCGAGGGGATTCCCGCCCCTCCACCGACCTGGACCGCTTGCCACGCCGAGCTATACTCGCCTCAAGCTTTTGTTAGTCCCGATGTACCGGAAGTGGGCCTGGCCCACTTTTTTTACGGCTTCAAGCGTATGGCAGACCTCCAGCAAGACATCCAGCAACAGCTTCACGAGCTCGACGCCGAGCTCGACCTGATCGCGCTCGAGCAGCCGAGCAAGGAAGCCCTGCGCCTCTTCATCGACCACCCTGGCGGTGTCGACCTCGCCCTCTGCGAACGGGTCACGCTCCACCTCAACCACCTGCGGGCCGAGTACGCGCTGGAGGTCTCCTCGCCGGGTCCCAAGTACCGCAACCTCAAGGAGAGCCAGTGAGCAAGGAGATCGTCGAAGCAGTCAAGGCGCTGGAGCAGGAGAAGGGGATCTCCGCCGACACGTTGATGGACGCGCTCGCCGACGCGCTCCTCTCCGCCTACAAGAAGACGCCCGGGGCGGCCAAATACGCCCGCGTCGACCTCGACCACGAGACCGGCGACTTCCGCGTCTTCGAATTGATCCTGCCGCCCGAGCTGGAGGAGAAGCTGCTCGCCGAGGCGGCCGAGGCACAGCAGGAGGAAGAGCGCGAAATCGATCCCGAAACCGGTGAGCTGCGCGAGCCGGAGGACCCCGAGCTCGACCCGGAGATGATCGCGCCCTACGAGGACCAGATCACGACCCGCGACGTCACCCCGGACGACTTCGGCCGGATCGCGGCCCAGACCGCCAAGCAGGTGATCCTGCAGCGGATCCGCGAGGCCGAACGGATGATGATGTTCGACGAGTACCAGGACCGGGTCGGCGAGCTGATCACCGGGATCATCCAGCAGTCCGACAAGCGCTACACGCTGGTCCAGCTGCGCGAGCGGGTCGAGGCGCTGCTGCCCAAGTCCGAGCAGGTCTACAACGAGCGCTACGACCACGGGATGCGGGTCAAGGCCGTGATCACCGACGTCTCCGACTCGACCAAAGGGCCGGCGATCGTCGTCTCCCGCCGCAGCTCCGAGCTGATCAAGAAGCTCTTCGAAATGGAGGTGCCGGAGATCGCCGACAAGCTGGTCGAGATCGTCGGCGTCGCCCGCGAGCCCGGCTACCGCTCGAAGATCGCGGTCATCTCCCACGCCGACGGGGTCGACCCGGTCGGCGCCTGCGTCGGCCCGCGCGGCTCGCGGGTGCGGATGGTCGTCTCCGAGCTGCGGGGCGAGAAGATCGACATCATCCCCCACAACGACGAGCCCGCCCGCTTCGTCGCGAAGGCCCTCTCGCCGGCTCGCGTCCGCGAGGTGATCGTCGACGACGACGAGCGCCAGGCGACCGTGATCGTCCCCGACGACCAGCTTTCGCTGGCGATCGGCCGCGACGGCCAGAACGCCCGCCTGGCCGCCCGCCTCACCGGCTGGCGCGTCGACATCAAGTCCGAGACCGAGTTCTCCCAGGAGGACCAGGACGTCGAGTACGAGGGCGAAGAGGCCTTCGACGGGCGCTGCATGGCGGTGCTCTCCAACGGCCGCCGCTGCCCGAACGCGGCGATCGACGGCTCGACCTACTGCGGCCTGCCCCAGCACCAGGCGCTGAGCCGCTTCCAGACGAACCAGATGGCCGTGCTCGGGCCGGTCTCCGAGACCGAGGTGGCGATCCTCGCCGACCCCGATGCCGATCAGGGCCAGGTCGACGAGATCGTCACGCGGGCGGAATCGGAATTCGTCGAGGCCGAGCCGCAGGTCGAGGAAGCCGAGGCGCCCGAGGCCGCGGTTGCTCAGGAAGAGTCTGTCGAGGAGCCCGCCGCAGAAGGTGAGACCGCCGAGCCTGCCGCCGAAGGAGATGCGCCTGAGGCTGAGCGGCCCGCCGAGGCGGAGGTCGAGGAGGCCGCGCCGGGCGATGGCGCCGAGGCCGAGCCGGTCGCCGAGGAGGCAGAGCAAGCGTAGTGGCCAAAAAACGGGTTCACGAGATCGCCAAGGCGCAGGGGCTGGAGAGCAAAGACGTCCTTGCTGCGCTGAAGAGCGCCGGCATCGAGGCCAAAGCCGCGGCGTCGAGCGTCGAGGAGGCCGATGCGCTGAAGGCGATCCAGGCCGCGAAGGGCGACGGCGGCGCCGCGACGGCGACCGCGACCAAGGCGCCGCCCGCCGCCAAGGCAGCCGCGCCGGCGAAACCGCAGGCGACCAAGGCCGCGTCCGGGCAGGCGTCGAAACCGGCCGCCGCGAAGCCCGCTGCCGGGCCCGGACAGGCCTCGAAAGGGCCGGTTCGGCCGCAGGACAAGCCCGCCGCGGGTGGCGGCGGGGGCGGCGCCGGGGGCAAAAAGCGCCGGGTCGTGATCGATTCCCAGGCCGCCCGCCGCGACCAGATGGGCGGCCCGCCGCCGCAGCGGCCGCCGCGACGGCGCGGAGGGCGCAGGCGCAGGCCGCTGCTGGAGGAGCCGCCGCCCAAAGTCGAGGCCGCCGAGCCCGAGGCGACCAGGGTCCCCTCCGGGGCGACAGTGCGCGAGGTCGCCGAGCTGCTTGGACTGGGCAGCTCTGAGGTGATCAAGAAGCTGATGATGATGGGGGAGATGGCGACGCTGACCCAGACCCTCACCGACGAGTCGATCGCCGCGATCGCCGACGAGTACGACCGCAAAATCGAAATCGTCAGCGCTGCCGACGAGGAGCCCGAGGAACCCGCCTTCGAGGACACCGATGAGGAGCTCGCCGATCGGCCGCCCGTGGTCACGATCATGGGCCACGTCGACCACGGCAAGACCTCGCTGCTCGACGCGATCCGCGAGACCGAGGTGGCGGCCGGCGAGGCCGGCGGCATCACCCAGCACATCGGCGCCTACCAGGTCCACCACGACGAGAAGACGATCACCTTCCTCGACACGCCCGGCCACGCCGCCTTCACCGCGATGCGCGCCCGCGGCGCCAAGGTCACCGACATCGCCGTGGTCGTCGTCGCCGCCGACGACGGCGTCATGCCGCAGACCAAAGAGGCGATCGACCACGCCCGCGCCGCCGACGTGCCGATCCTGATCGCCGTCAACAAGATCGACAAGGAGGGCGCTCAGCCCGACCGCGTCCGCAACGAGCTGGCCGCCGACGGGCTCACTCCCGAGGACTGGGGCGGCGACACGGTCTACGTCGACGTCTCGGCGAAGACCCACGAAGGGCTCGACAAGCTGCTCGAGATGATCCTGCTCGTCACCGAGCTGGAGGAACTCGGGGCAAACCCCGACGCGCCGGCATCGGGAACGGTGGTCGAGTCCCAGCTCGACCCCGGCCGCGGTCCCGTGGTCACGATCCTGGTCCAGCGCGGCACCCTGAAGGTCGGCGACTCGCTCGTCGCCGGGCCGCAGTGGGGCCGGGTGCGGGCGATGCACGACTTCACCGGCACCCGCGTGCAGAGCGCCGGGCCGGGGATGCCGGTCGAGGTGCTCGGCTTCGACGGCGTCGCCGATGCCGGCGAGTTCGTCCACGCGGTCGAGAACGACCGGCGCGCACGCCAGGAGGCCCAGGAGCGCGCCAACCGGCTGAAGACCGAGCAGCTCGCCCGCCGCCAGGCGCGCAAGGTCAGCCTCGAGGAGGTCTTCTCCAGGGTGCAGGAGGGCGACATCAAGGAGCTCAACATCGTCCTCAAGGCCGACGTCGCCGGCTCGCTGGAGGCGCTGCAGGACGAGATCGCCAAGGTGCCGCAGGAGCAGGTCGGGATCAACATCATCCACTCGCAGACCGGCGGCATCAACGAGTCCGACGTGATGCTGGCCGCGGCCTCGGAAGCGATCATCATCGGCTTCAACGTGCGCCCGCTCGCGGACGCGCGCCGCGCCGCCGAGCGCGAGGGCGTCGACGTCCGCACCTACTCGGTCATCTACAAAATCACCGAAGACCTGCGCAACGCGATGGAGGGCATGCTGGAGGCGGTCGAGGTCGAGGAGACGCTCGGCGAGGCCGAGGTCAAGCAGACCTTCAAGGCCTCCAAGGTCGGCCGCATCGCCGGCTGCATCGTCAACGAGGGCAAGGTCATGCGCGACGCGAACGTTCGCCTCGTGCGCGAGGGCACCGTCATCTGGGACGGCAAGCTCGGCTCCCTGCGCCGCTTCAAAGACAACGTCCAGGAAGTCGAGGAGGGCCAGGAGTGCGGCGTCGTCCTCGACGGCTACGCTGACGTCAAGGAGGGCGACGTGTTGGAGTTCTTCAAGACGAAGCAGGTCGAGCAGACGCTGGAGTAGGATGGCCACCCCTCGCATGCGCCGCATCAACGAGGTGCTCCGCGAGGTGATCGGCGTAGCCATCGCCGATTTGAGCGACCCGCGCATCGGCTTCGTGACCGTGACCTCTGTGGAGACCAGCCCAGATCTGCGCGCCGCCAAGGTGCACGTCTCGGTGCTCGGCAGCGAGGAGGAGCGCGAGGCGACGATGGCCGGCCTGGCGTCCTCGCACGGCGTGCTGCAGGCGAAGATCGCCGCCGAGACGCGGATGAAGCGCACGCCGACGCTGCGCTTCTCCTACGACGAGACGGTCGAGCAGGGGATGCGGATCTCGCGCCTGCTGGACGAGGGGGAGGAATGAGCGAGGCGATTGGCGTGGCCACCGTGGCCGGCATCGAGCGCGTGGCCGAGGAGCTGCGCGGCCGCCAGCGCTTCTTGCTCACCGCCCACGAGGGCCCCGACGGCGATGCGCTGGGCTCGCTGCTCGGCATGCACCACCTGCTCACCCAGCTCGGCAAGGACTCGGTGATGTTCATGGCGGCGAAGGAGTTCCCGCTGCCGGTCGAGTACCGCTTCCTGCCCCTGGAGGAGGTCTTCCACGAGGCGCCGGCCGACATGGCGGACCGCACGGTGGTCTTCCTCGACTGCGGCAACATCGACCGGATGCCGGTCGAGTTCCTCAGCGAGGGCGACAACTTCCGCATCAACGTCGACCACCACCACGACAACACGCTCTTCGGCGACCTCAACCTGGTCGACACGGCCGCCTCCTGCACCGCCGAGATCGTCTACGAGCTGGCGATCCTGCTCGGGGTCGAGGTGACGCCGGAGATCGCCTCGGCGCTCTACGTCGGCCTGATCACCGACACCGGCAAGTTCATGTACGAGAACACCAACGCCCACACGCACCGCATAGCGGCCGAGCTGATCGACGCCGGCGTCGCCGTCGACGAGACCTACCGCCGCCTCTACGAGCACGTGCCGGTGGAGAAGCTGCGCCTGCTCTCGCGCGCCCTCGACTCGATCCAGCGACTCTGCGGCGAGCGCCTGGTCATCACGTACATCACCGCCGCCGACTACGAGGCGACCGGCGCCGGCGAGGAGATGACCGAGGGGATCATCGACCACCTGCGCTCGGTCGAGGGCTCGAAGGTGGCGGCCCTGATCCGCGACCAGGGAGACAGGGGCCGCGCCGCCCGCAAGGTCAGCCTGCGCTCCAGCGGCGGCGAGATCGACGTCTCGGCGATGGCCCGTCAGCACGGGGGAGGCGGGCACAAGCGCGCCGCCGGCTTCTCCACCGACCTCGAGCTCGACGCTCTGGTCAGCTTCCTCTGCGGCGAGGTCACCGCCCAGCTCGGGCCCTGAGATGGCGGAGGGCGAGGGCTCGGTGCTGCTCTTCGACAAGCCGGTCGGCAAGACTTCCCATGACGTCGTCGCGATGGTGCGCCGCGAGCGCCGGGGCAAGGTCGGCCACGCCGGCACGCTCGACCCCTTCGCCACCGGGCTGCTGCTGATCCTGATCGGGCGCGCGACCCGCCTGCAGCGCTTCCTCACCGGGTTGCCGAAGACCTACAGGGCGCGGGCGCGGCTCGGCTGGCGCTCGAGCACCGGCGACCCCGACGGCGAGCTGACCGAGACCGGCAGCCTCCCCGCCTCGCTGGACCTGCCCACCGGCACGGTGCGCCAGCGGGTGCCGATGACCTCGGCGGTGCGGGTCGGCGGCGAGCGCCTCTACCGCAAGGCCCACCGCGGCGAGGTGGTCGAGACCCCCGAACGGGAGATCGAGGTCTACCGCGCCGAGCTGCTCTCGAGCGAGCCCGGGAGCGCCGTGTATGAGATCGAGTGCTCGGCGGGCACCTACATCCGCACCCTGGTCGAGACCCTCGACGACGCCTACTGCGCCGAGCTGCGCCGCACAGCGATCGGCCCCTTCGAGGTCGAGGACGCGGGCCAAGAGCTCAGCCTCGACCAAATCGCCGAGCTCGTCCCGGCCACCGCGGAGGCCATGCGATGAGCTTCCGGTGGTCCTTTTGCGTCCCATGCCCGCATAGAGCGCACCGGAAGGGCTTTCGGTGAGCATCCAGGTCACTTCGCTGCCCGATGCCGAGCCGCGGCCGCGGCACGTCGCGATCGGCACCTTCGATGGGGTGCACCGCGGCCACCAGGCCGTGATCGAGGGCGCCGACACGGTCCTGACCTTCGACCCGCACCCACTCGAGGTGATCCACCCCGCCGCGCTGCCGAAGCTGATCATGCCCTTCGGGGTCAAGCGCGACGTGATCGAGGGCCTCGGCGTGCGCGAGCTGGTCGTGATCCCCTTCGACCGCGAGTTCGCCCAGCGCAGCGCCGAGGAATTCATCGAGGACGTGCTGATCGCAAAGCTCGCCGCCGAGCGGGTCTCGGTCGGCGAGAACTTCCGCTTCGGCGCCAAGGCCAAGGGCGACCCCGCCATGCTGGCGGCGCAGTCCGCTTTCGAGACGCGGGTCGTGCCGCTCGTCGAAACAGACGGGGAGACGATCTCCTCGACCCGGATCCGGGCCCTCGTGGCGGCGGGCGAAATGGAGGGCGCCCGGCACTGCCTCGGCGCCCCCTTCATGGTCGAGGGCGAAGTCGTCGGCGGCGACCAGCGAGGCCGGGAGCTCGGCTTCCCGACAGCGAATCTCGTTCCGGACGATCGCCTCGCGATCCCCGGCCACGGCGTCTACGCGGCCTTCGCCAACGGGGTCCCGGCGGCGGTGAACGTCGGCGTCCGGCCCACGTTCGAGAGCGGTCGCGGGGTCTTGATCGAGACCTACCTGATCGACTTCGACGGCGACCTCTACGGCACGGAGCTGCGGGTCGCTTTCGTCGAGCGCCTGCGCGGCGAGAGACGCTTCGCCAGCGTCGAGGAGCTGATCGCCCAGATGCGGATCGATGTCGAGGACGCGAGGCGCGTCTGTGCTAGCTTCCAGCGGCCGTGAGCCCCGCAAAGGGCGCGGCACTTTTTTCGAGATGAGCCTGACCAAGGAGAAAAAAAGCGAGCTGATCGGCAAGTACGGCCGCGCCGACGGCGACACCGGCTCTGCCGAGGTTCAGGTTGCCCTGCTCACCGAGCGGATCAACGAACTCACCGAGCATCTGCGCACGCACGCCAAGGATCACCACTCGCGCCGCGGCCTGCTGATGCTGGTCGGCAAGCGCCGCCGCATGCTTCGCTATCTCGAGCGCCACGACCTCGAGCGCTACCGCGCCCTGGTCGCCGAACTCGGCCTGCGGCGATGATCGCCGCCGGGGAGCCGGCGCCCGATTTCACCCTCCGCGACCAGGACGGAGAGAAGGTCTCGCTGTCCAGCTTCCGCGGCAGGAAGGTCCTGCTCGTCTTCTACCCGCTCGACTTCAGCCCCGTCTGCAGCGACCAGCTCTCGGTCTACCAGGAGGTCAAGCCGGAGATCGAGGCGAAGGGGGTGACGATGGTGGGCATCAGCGTCGACAGCGGCTTCGCCCACAAGGCCTTCCAGGAGAAGCTCGGCATCGACACGCCGCTGCTCGCCGATTTCGAGCCGAAGGGCGAGGTGGCGCGCGCCTACGGCGCCTACATCGAGAAGATCGGCCACGCCAACCGCTCGCTGGTCCTCGTCGACGAGGAGGGCACGGTCGAGTGGGTGCACGAGTCGCCGACGCCGCTGGAGATCCCCGGCGCAAACCTGATCTTCGACGCCCTGAACGCTGGCGCCTGAGCTGACCAGCGCCGCGGTGCCGCCGGCCGGGCCGGAGGATCACCGCAGGGGGGAGGGCCCGGAGCTGATCGTCTACGCCGACCTCGGCTGCCCCTACTGCGCCTCGGCCTGGGCTGAGATCGCCGCCCGCCAGGCGACGATCGTCTTCCGCCACTTCCCGGTCGCCAGCAAGCACCCGCGGGCGACGGCGCTGCACGCGGCGGCCGAGGCGGCCGGGTTGCAGGGCCGCTTCTTCGAGATGGTCGACTCCCTCTACGAGGACCGCGGCCACGTCGACGATCCCCACCTGTGGCAGCGCGCCGAGCGCCTCGGGCTCGACCTCGAGCGCTTCGAGGCGGACCGCCGCTCCGGCACCGTCGCCGCCAGGGTCCGCCGCGACTTCGAGTCGGGCATCCGCGCCGGCGTGACCAAGACCCCCGCCGTCTTCTCCCCCGAGGGGGGTGTCTGAGCCTAGGGGTGCATAGACCCCCCTTAAGCTCAGACACCCCCCGCGGCGCGCGTGGCGCGGCACCTGTACCCTCTTCCGGGAAAGAGAACGAGAGTTCTGAATGCAGATGGCCGCCAATCCGGGTGGCCGGAGGTAGGACAACTAAATGAGCATGTTTGACGTAACCCGCGTTTCGGCGGATATCGGCGACAGCCAGATTTCCTTCGAGACCGGAAAGCTCGCGAAGCAGGCGGGTGGCGCGGTCGTGGTTCAGGCCGGCGACACGATGGTGCTCTGCACCGCAACCGTCGGGAACCTTCGCGACGTGGACTTCCTTCCCCTCACCGTCGACGTCGAGGAGCGAATGTACGCCGCGGGCAAGATCCCCGGCTCGTTCTTCCGTCGCGAGGGTCGCTCCGGCGAGAAGGCGACGCTGACCGCGCGCATGATCGACCGGCCGATCCGGCCGCTCTTCCCCAAGGGCTGGCACTACGAGACGCAGCTGGTCGCGATCCCGATGTCGGTCGACCAGGTCAACCCCTACGACATCCTCGCCATGAACGGCGCCTCCGCGGCGCTGGCGATCTCTCCGGTCCCGGTCGCCGCCCACGTCGGCGCGGTGCGGATCGGCAAGCTCGACGGCGACTTCGTCGTCAACCCCTCCGAGGAGGATCACCCCGACCTCGATCTCGACCTGATCGTCGCCGGCACCGACGAGGCGATCCTGATGGTCGAGGCCGGCGCCAACGGCGTCACCGAGCAGGAGATCCTCGACGCTCTCGACATCGCCCACGGCGAGATCAAGAAGCTCTGCGCCGCGATGGAGGAGCTGCAGCAGAAGGCCGGCAAGGAGAAGATCGAGGTTGAGGCCCCCAAGATCGACGAGGGCCTGCTCAGCGAGATCCGCTCCTCCCACGGCCAGGCGCTGATCGACGCGATCGCGACCGAGGGCAAGCTCGAGCGCTACGAGGCGATCGACGGCGTCAAGGACGAGGTCGTCGCCAAGTACGCGCCCGAGACCGATGACGCAGACGCCGACGCCGCCCGCAAGTCCGAGGTCAAGGCGGCCTTCGCGCACATCGAGAAGGACACGATCCGCAAGGCGATCGCCGTCGACAAGAAGCGCCCCGACGGCCGCGCCCAGGACGAGATCCGGCCGATCGAGTGCGAGGTCGACATCTCCCCGCGCGTGCACGGCTCGGCCCTCTTCACCCGCGGCGAGACGCAGATCCTCTCCAACGCCGCGCTGGGCACGACGCGCATGGACATGCGCATCGACACGCTCGGGCTGGAGACCTCGAAGAAGTTCTGGCACCACTACAACTTCCCGCCCTTCTCGGTCGGGGAGGCCGGCTTCATGCGCGGCCCGAAGCGCCGTGACATCGGCCACGGGGCGCTCGCCGAGCGGGCCCTGGTGGCGACGATCCCCAGCGAAGAGGACTTCCCCTACGTGATCCGGGTCGTCTCCGAGACGCTCGAGTCCAACGGGTCCTCCTCGATGGGCTCCGTCTGCGCCTCCTCGATGGCGCTGCAGGCAGCGGGCGTGCCGGTCACGGCCCCCGTCGCCGGCGTCGCGATGGGCCTGATCAAGGAGGGCGACGACTACATCGTCCTCACCGACATCGCCGGCGTCGAGGACCACCTCGGCGACATGGACTTCAAGGTCGCCGGAACCGCGGAGGGGATCACCGCTCTGCAGATGGACATCAAGATCACCGGCGTCACCTTCGAGATCCTCACCGACGCCCTGGAGCAGGCCAACAAGGGCCGTCAGTTCATCCTCGGCAAGATGGCCGAGGCGATCGACGGGCCGCGCGAGCAGCTCTCCCAGCACGCGCCGCGGATCGAGTCGATCAAGATCGACCAGGAGAAGATCGGCGCCGTGATCGGCAAGGGCGGCGAAACCATCCGCGCCCTCTGCGAGGAGTTCGAAGCCGAAATCGACGTCGAAGACGACGGCACGATCCGCATCTACGCCCCGACCGGCTCGCTGGTCGAAGCCTGTGTGGCGCGGATCCAGTCGATGACCAAGGAGGCCGAAGTCGGCGATCGCTATGAAAGCGCCAAGGTCGTCAAGACGACCACGTTCGGCGCCTTCGTCGAGCTGGTCAAGGGCACCGACGGCCTGCTGCACATCTCCAACGTCAAGCCGGGGGAGCGGGTCGACTCGGTCGACGACGTCCTCAGCTCGGGCGAGGAGATCGACGTCACCGTGGTCGAGGTCGACCGTGAGCGCGGCCGCATCGGCCTGCGCCTCTCCGACGACCCCTCGGTCGCCGGCAAGACCCCCGAGGAACTGGCTTCGGTCGGCTCCGGCGACGGCGGTCCCCGCCGCAACGGCGGCGATCGCGGCGGCCGTGGCGGTCGCGAGGGACGGCGCCCGCGCGGCGGCGACCGCGAGCGTCGTGGCTAAGCACGAGCATTGAGCGCACCGCAGGCAACTGAGCAGGGCTCGGGCGTCCGGGTCGTCACCGAGGCGGTTCCCTCGGTGCGGTCCGTGGCGCTCGGGCTCTGGGTGCGCACCGGCTCGCGCAACGAGACCCCCGCCCAGGCGGGGATCTCGCACTTCCTCGAGCACCTGCTCTTCAAGGGCACGGCGCGCTTCTCGGCGATCGAGATCGCCGAGCGGCTCGACGGCCTCGGCGCCTCCGTCAACGCCGCGACGGGCAAGGAGACGACCCACCTGCACGCCCGCTTCCTCGACGAGCACACGGAGGAGGTCTTCGACCTGCTGGCGGAGATGCTGCTGGCGCCGACCTACCCCGAAATCGATTCCGAGCGCGAGGTCGTGCTGGAGGAGATCGCGATGTACGAGGACGAGCCGCAGGACCGCGTCCACGACATCCTCGCCGAGGCGGTCTTCGGCGCCCACCCGCTCGGCCGCCGCGTGCTCGGCGAGGCCGGGGTGATCAGCTCCGTCCCGATTCCCGAGATCGAGGCTTACCGGACCGCCCACTACACCGGCGCCAACATCGTCGTCGGCGCCGCCGGCAACGTCGAGCACGACCGCATCGCCGAGCTCAGCGAGCGGCTCGTCGCGCCCGAGCGGCGCGATGGCGAGCCCCGCAACGGCGTGGCTGCCGACGGCGCCGCCCGGCTTCGCTTCTACGCGAAGGACACCGAGCAGTACCACATCTGCTTCGGCGCGCCGGGCATAGCCCGCGACGACGAGCGCCGCTACGCCCTGGCCGTGCTCGACTCGATCTTCGGCGGCTCGAGCTCCTCGCGCCTCTTCTGCGAGGTGCGCGAGAAGCGCGGCCTCGCCTACTCGGTCGGCTCTTACAACGAGCAGTACACGGACTCGGGCCTGGTGGCGAGCTACGTCGGCACCCGCGAGGAGAACGTCGAGGAGGCCTGCGCGATCATCGGCGCCGAGCTGGCGCGGCTGCGCAGCGAGCCGATCTCGGCGGAGGAGCTGCGGCGCGGCAAGGAGAACGTCAAGGGTCGCCTAGTGCTCTCCTCGGAGTCGACCGCGGCGCGGATGACGCGGATCTCCCGCGCGACCCTCTTCGGACTGCCGATCGACAGCCTCGACCAGATGCTGGCCAAGGTCGAGGCGGTCACGGTCGACGACCTGACCGAGCTGGCGACCGAGCTCTACGGCCCAGAGCGCCTCTCCGCGGCCTGCGTCGGTCGGGACGAGTCTCGCTTCCGCGAGGCGCTGTCGCCGGTCAGCGAGAGCCTGGTGGCGGCGTGACCAGGGTTGCCGTCTCCGGCGCAGCCGGGCGCATGGGCGAGGCCGTCTGCGAGGCGGTCGAGGGCGCAGCGGACACCGAGCTGAGCGGCAGGGCGGACCCGACGCTGGGCGTTGCCCTCGCCGACGTCCTCGGCGACGCCGACGTCGTCGTCGACTTCACGACGCCCGACACGGCGCTGGCCAACGCGACCGCCTGCCTCGAGGCAGGCGTGCACGCCGTGGTCGGCACCACCGGCTTCGACCTCGACGCGCTGCGCGCCACCGCCGAGGCCTCGAGCGCCAACTGCTTCGTCGCGCCCAACTTCGCGATCGGCGCCGTGCTGCTGATGGAGGTCGCTCAGGCGATCGCTCCGCACATGCCCGAGTGCGAGATCGTCGAGCTGCATCACGACAAGAAGCTGGACGCCCCTTCGGGCACGGCCAAGCGCACGGCCGAGCTGATCTCGGCAGCGGGCGGACACGTCCATGAGCCGATCCACTCGGTGCGGCTGCCGGGCCTGGTCGCGCACCAGGAGGTCATCTTCGGCGGCACGGGCCAAACTCTGAGCATCCGTCACGACTCGATCGACCGCCGCTCCTTCATGCCCGGCGTGCTGCTTGCCGTGCGGAAGGTGACCGGCCTGCCTGACCGTTTCACCGTCGGTCTCGAGAAGCTGCTTTGAGACGGGTCCCAGCCGACCGCGATACCCTGGCCCGATGAAGGAGATTCGCGGGGTTCTCACAGCGATGGCGACCCCTTTCACGGAGGCGGGCGGGGTCGATGAGGCGGCAGCCCTGAAGCTCGCCACTCACCTGCTCGAAAGCGGATCGCACGGGCTCGTGATCTCCGGCTCGACCGGCGAGGCGCCGACCCTGACCGACGAGGAGGCGCTGGTCCTGGTCCGCGCCGTCCGCAGGGAGGTCGGCGAGGATGTGCTGCTCGTCTGCGGTACCGGCACCAACTACACCCAGCACTCGATCGAGCTGACCAAGGGCGCCGCCGAGGCTGGCGCCGATGCCGCGCTGATCGTCACCCCGTACTACAACAAGCCGAACCGGGCCGGCATCCAGGCGCATTTCGAGGCGATCGCGGCGGCGATCCCCGCGCTGCCGCTGATTGCCTACAACATCCCCTCCAGGGTGGTGGTCAACGTGCCGCCGGAGGATCTGGCCGAGCTGGCCAAGATCGAGAGCGTGGTGGCGGTCAAGCAGGCGAACAACGAGGAGCTGCAGCCGATCGAGGGTCTCGACATCCTCGCCGGCAACGACGACATCTTCTTCAGGACGCTCGAGATCGGCGGCGCCGGAGGGATCTGCGTCGCCTCGCATCTCGTCGGCCCGCAGATGCGGGAGATCTGGGATGCCGCGCAGGCCGGCGAGCTGGAGCGGGCGCGTGAGGTCGACGCCAAGCTGCGCGATGTCTACGCCGCGATGGGCGTGACGACCAACCCGATCCCGGTCAAGGCAGCGCTGGCGATGCTCGGCTTGATCCCAAGCGACAGGCTGCGACTTCCCCTCGTGCCCGCCGACGCGGAGCAGAGAGCGACTGTGCGCGCGGCGCTGGAGAGCGTCGGCCTCACCCCGGTGACTCCCTAGTGCCCGCCGCCAAGCTTCGCGTGCTGCCGCTCGGGGGACTGGGCGAGATCGGCAAGAACATGACCGTGGTCGAGTACGAAGGCCGGATCGTGGTCGTCGACACCGGCCTGATGTTCCCGACCGCCGAGATGCTCGGCATCGACCTCGTCCTGCCTGACTTCTCCTACCTGCGCGACCGCGCCGACGACATCGAGGCGATCGTCCTCACCCACGGCCACGAGGACCACGTCGGCGCGCTGCCCTACGTGCTGCGTGAGATCGGCCCGCCGCCGGTGATCTACGGCGGCCTGCTGACGGTCGGGATGGTCCGCTCCAAGCTCGACGAGCACAGGCTCAAGGACGTGCGCCTCGAGGAGCTGCCGGCGGGGGACAAGGTCCAGCTCGGACCCTTCGAGCTCGAGCTGATCCACCTCTCGCACTCGATCCCGGATGCGCGCGGCGTGCTGCTCACCACGGAGCTCGGCTCGATGCTGATGACCGGCGACTACAAGTTCGACCAGACGCCGGTCGACGGCCGGCCCGCCGACATCTCCCGGCTCGCCGAAGTCGGGCGCGACGGGCTGCTGCTGCTCTGCGGCGACTCGACCAACGCCGACCGGCCCGGGGTCGCGCCCTCGGAGTCGAGCGTCGGCCCGGCCCTGCTCGAGACCTTCGAAGGCTGCGAGGGGCGGATCATCGTCACCTCCTTCGCCTCGAACATCCACCGCGTCCAGCAGGTGATCGACGCGGCGATCAAGCTCGACCGGAAGGTGGCGCTCGTCGGCCGCTCGATGCGCAAAAACTTCAACATCGCCTCCAGCCTCGGCATCGCCGAAGCCCCCTCGGGCCTCTTCGTCCAGCCGCGCGAGATCGAGAGCTTCCCCGACGAGAAGATCGTCGTGATCTCGACTGGAAGCCAGGGCGAGCCGCTCTCGGCCCTGCGCCGGATGGCCAACCGGGACCACCGCGACCTCGAGCTGCACTCCGGCGACACGGTCGTCTTCTCGGCGACTCCGGTGCCCGGCAACGAGCGCGCGGTGAACGAGACGATCGACCGGATCTACGAGATCGGCGCCAGCGTGGTGACCGCCAAGCAGGCCCCCATCCACGCCTCCGGCCACGGCTGGCAGGAGGAGCTGAAACTGATGCTCAACCTGACCAAACCGCGCTACGTGCTTCCCGTCCACGGCGACTTTCAGCGCCTCCGCCTGCACGCCGAGCTGGCCGAATCGGTCGGCATCGACGGCGAGCGGATCTTCCAGGGACGCAACGGCCTGCCGCTCGAGATCGACGCCGGCGGGGCGCGCTTCGGCGAGGACATCCACACCGGGGTGATCTTCGTCGACGGAGTCAACGTCGGCGAGCCCGACGACGTCGCCCTGCGCGACCGGCGCGAGATCTCTGCCGACGGAATCTTCATCGTCGTCGCGACGATCTCCTCGGAGGACGGCCAGGTCGTCGCCGACCCCGAAGTCCTCTTCCGCGGGGTTGCCGTGCAGGAGGAGTCCGACGCGCTGGTCGAGGAGCTGAAGGACATCGTCGAGGACTCGCTCGAGGACGCCGCCAACGCCGGCACCCGCGAGCTGCACCTGATTCAGGAAGACCTGCACGACGCGGTCGCAAAGCTCGTCTACGAGAAACTGCGCCGCCGGCCGATGATCATCCCGGTCGTCGTCGAGGTCTAGCCGGGCTGAAGAAAAAGGACCCGCCGGGGGTTTTGGGGAGAGCCCGGCGGGTCCCGTGTCTCGTCCGCCGGAAAAACTAGGCCCCGGCGCTAAAGGCCTCCTAAAAGGTGCTCAGCGGCTGCCCGGAGCGGTTCAGCGGGATCCGGATCGTGAAGAGGGCTCCGCCTCCTTCGGCTTCGCCGGCCTCGACCGTGCCCCCGTGCGAGACGGCGACCGAGCGGACGATCGCCAGGCCGAGGCCGCTTCCGGGGCCCACCGCGGTATCGGCCGGGCCCTCGCCGCGGACGAAGCGGTCGAAGATCTGGGCGCGCAGCTGGGGTGGGATGCCGGCCCCGTCGTCGCCGACTTCGACGACTGCGTCGGGGCCGTCGCCGCGCAGCCTCAGCTCGATGCGGGCCCCGGGGGGCGTGTGGCGCCCGGCGTTGTCGAGGAGGTTGAGGATCATCCGGTGCAGCTCGTCGGCATTTCCCTCGACCGTCAGCACCCGGTCGTTCTCGATCGTCAGCTGGCGATCGCCGAGCACCGGCGCCACCTCGGCGGCCGCGTTGCCGGCCACCTCGGCCAGGTCGCAGGGCCGCCGCTGGCTGACCCGGCCCGCGTCGGCGCGGGCGAGCAGCAGCAGGTCGGCGACCAGGCGGCTCATCCGCCGCGAGGAGCGCAGGGCCGAGTCGACCATGGCCCGGTCCTCCTCCTGGCGCGGATCGCGCAGGGAGGCCTGCAGCAGCTCGAGGTTGGCGAGCACGCTGGTCAGCGGCGTGCGCAGCTCGTGCGAGGCGTCGGCGACGAACTCCCGCTGCTTCTTCATCGCCGCCTCGCGCTCGGTGCGGGCGGCGTCCAGCGAGCGCAGCATCTGCTCCAGGGTGCGCGCGAGCTCACCGACCTCGTCCTCGGCTTTCGGGTCGGGCATGCGGCGCGACGGGTCGCCGGTGGCTGCGATCTCGCGTGCGGTCGAGGTCAGGGCGGAGATCGGCCGCATCGCTCTGGAGGCGATCGCCACTCCTGCCAGGCTCGCCATCAGGGTGCCACCGAAGATCCCGGCGACGATGAAGAGCCAGAGCCGGTCGACGGTGGAGTCGACGTGGGCGATGCTGCGGCCGTACTGGACGAAGCCGGTCGTGGCGCCGGTTTCGCTGGCGATCCGGGCAGTCGCCACCCGCATCTGCCCGTGGGTGGCGAGCCCGGCGACCGGCGTCCCCAGCTGTTCGGCGTCGCTGCTTTCGTTGATCAGGTTGGCGTTGACGTCGAAGACCCGCGCCGAGGCGCCGTCGGGCCGCACGAAGTCATCGAGCTTGGGGCCCCGGTAGTAGGTGCGGAACGCCGTGCTGAAGACCCTGCTTTCGGCGGCCAGGGTCTGCGCCGCGCCGCTGACCTGCCGGTTGAAGTCGTCGCGGATGCGGCTGGTCGCGACCTGGCCGATCACGGCGCCGAAGACGAGCAGGATGACCAGGGTCAGCCCGGCGGAGACGCCGGCGAGCCGCCAGCGGACCGGCCAGCTGCTCGGGCGAAGCTGCTGGGGCCAGCGAGCGGCGGCCTTGCGCAGGAGGTCCAAGCCTACTCCTTGAGCACGTAGCCGGCGCCGCGCTTGGTGTGCAGCAGGCGCGGCTCGCCGCCCGCCTCGAGCTTGCGGCGCAGGTTGGAGATGAAGACGTCGATCGTGTTGGTCGCGGCGGTCGGGTCGTAGCCCCAGACGTCGTCGAGCAGCCGCTCGCGGGAGACGACGAGGCGCTCGTTGCGCATCAGGTACTCGAGCAGCTCGAACTCGCGGTTGGTCAGCTCCAGCTCCCGCTCGCCGCGGCTGACCTCGCGGGTGTCGGGGTTGAGGGTCAGGTCGGCAACGCTGAGCGACGCCGCTCCGCGGGGCGGCCGGCGACGCAGCAGGGCCCTGATCCTGGCCAGCAGCTCGGTGCGCTCGAAGGGCTTGACCAGGTAGTCGTCGGCGCCGCTGTCCAGCCCGTCGACGCGATCCTCGGTCTCGGCGCGCGCGGTCAGCATCAGGATCGGCACGTCGCCGTCGGCGCGCAAGCGCTTGCAGACCTCGATGCCGTCGAGGCGGGGGAGGCCGAGGTCGAGCACGACCAGGTCGGGCACGAACCCGGTTGCAACGTCGAGGGCCTCGACCCCGTCGGCGCTGGTGCGGACCTCGTAGCCCTCCTGGCGCAGCGAGCGCCTGAGGACGTCGGCGATCTCGGCGTCGTCCTCGACGACCAGCACCCTGCCCGTGGCGGTCTCCTGATCGGTTGTGAGCATCTGGACGATGTTAGAGGCGCGCGAGGCCTGGTTGCGGGACTTTTTAGGCCGGGTTTAGACCCTTTGAGGTGGTGGGGGATCGGGCAGGGGGTTCCACTTAACGCCTGTGGCGGCGTAGAGGATTCGGCAGGGGGTTCCGCTTAACTTTTCGGATGGAGACTTCGTGCTGCTGACGCCTCAAGCTCACGACCGAAAAGTACAAGACGCTCCACCCCCTGCCGAATCCTCTTTCTCCTGCGCAGGGGAGCTTGTACGCGCGTCGAAGCCCGGGCCATGTTCAAACGTCAGAAGAGGCGCGCGCCTGCGCGCGGCAAAGCTCGTAGCAAGCCGAAAGCGCGTGCGGGCGGGAAGCTTCATCTGCCCGCGGCGCTGGAGCAGAGGCACCTTGATCTGATCGGCTTGTTGCTGATCGCGGCCGGGGTATATCTGTGCTTCGTTCTGTTCTTTGGCTGGGACGGGGGCAAAGTTGGATACGGGCTTGAAACTGCGCTTGTCTACCTCGGCGGGGAGGTTGGGGCGCGGATCTTCGTCGTCCTGATGCTGCTCGTCGGTGGGCTGATCGTCACCGGGACCTCGATCTCGACCCTGTTCCGGGGCGTCGGGCGCGGGCTGCGGGCGCTGTTCAGCGGCAGCCGTGACGTCGCACAGACCGCGGTTCAGCAGCGGCGCGACCGGCACGAGGCGAAGACGAAGGAGGCCAACGCTTTCTCCTTCGAGACCGAGCCCGCGCCGACCGACGTGATGAGCGCCTACCCCGAGGACGACGACGTCGAGCCGACCGTGGCCCTGGTGGAGGAGCCCGACGAGGTGGTCGAGGAGCCGGTGACCGAGGATTTCGACGCCGAGATCGCCGCGATCGAGGCCGAAGAAGAGAAGCTCCTGGCCGAGGATCCGGTCCCGGCTCCCGAGCAGGTCGCGCTGACTCCGCAGGGCAACAAGCGGGGAGTGACGATCTCGGAGGGGATCGCCTACAGGCCGCCGCCGGCAAAAGCGCTGGAGCGCGGCAAAGGCGACAAGGGCGTCGATCCGCGCGATCACGAAGCCGTCGGCCAGAAGCTGGTCGAGTCCCTCGGCCACTTCGGGGTGGAAGCGAAGATCGTCGGGATCGTCAGCGGGCCGCACGTCTCGCGCTACGAACTGCGTCTGGCGCCCGGGACCAAGGTGAAGAAGGTGACCGAGCTGGCCAACGACCTCGCCTACGCACTCGCCTCGACCGACATCCGCATCCTGGCGCCGATCCCGGGCAAGCAGGCGGTCGGGGTCGAGGTCCCGAACACGCGCCGGCGCATCGTCCGGCTCGGCGACATCTACTCCGGCCGGCCCGAGAAGACCTCGCCGCTGGTCGCCTGGCTCGGCAAGGGGATCGACGGCAATCCGGTCTGGACCGACCTGGCGAAGATGCCCCACGTCCTCGTCGCCGGCACGACCGGCTCGGGCAAGTCGGGCTGCGTCAACGCGATCCTCTCCTCGATCCTGATGCAGGCCTCGCCCAACGACGTGCGCCTCGTCCTCGTCGACCCCAAGCAGGTCGAGCTCAACCACTACGAGAACGTGCCCCACCTCCTGACCCCGGTGGTCACCTCGCCGCGCCTGGCCGCCAATGTGCTCGCCAACCTGATCGGCGAGATGGAGAGCCGCTACGGGATCATGGGCCAGGCTCGCGCCCGCAATCTCGGCGAGCTCAACCGCGCCAGGGCAAAGGCCGGCGAACCGCCGTTGCCGCACATCCTCTGCGTGATCGACGAGCTCGCGGACCTGATGATGGTCTCCCCGGCCGAGGTCGAGGACTCGATCATCCGCCTCGCGCAGAAGTCGCGGGCGACCGGGATCCACCTGGTGCTGGCGACGCAGCGTCCCTCGACCGACATCATCACCGGCACGATCAAGGTCAACATCCCGGCGCGGATCGCCTTCGCCGTCTCTTCGCAGACCGACTCGCGCGTGATCCTCGACCAGGGCGGCGCCGAGGCGCTGCTCGGCCAGGGCGACATGCTCTTCCGCGGCGCCGGCACCTCGAAGCTGCAGCGCATCCAGGGCGCGTTCGTGACCGAGGAGGAGATCGCACGGATCACCGGCCACTGGGCCAAGCAGGGGGAGCCGGAATTCGAGGCCGAGCTGCTCGAGGTCGTCGAGGAGAAGGGAATCGAAGCCGAGGGCGACTACGACCCCGACAGCGACGACCTGCTCGACGAGGCGATCCGCGTCGTGGTCGAGACGGAAACCGCCTCGGTCTCGATGATCCAGCGCCGCCTGCGCGTCGGCTACACCCGCGCCGGCCGCCTGATCGACATGCTCGAGCGGCGCGGTGTGATCTCCGGCTACGAAGGCTCCAAGCCGCGCCAGGTGCTCGTCACCGGGGCCGATCTGGCTCGCCTCACGGGCGGCTCGGGCGCCGACGCCGCCGAGCCCCAGCCATCCGCGGCGGTTCCCGAGCAGCACGCGTAACGCCGGCCTGCGCCTTCCTGCATCCCGGGTAGGACAATATGTCCGATGGCCAACGGCGTCGGACCAATTCTGCGTGAGGCGAGAAATCGCCGCAAACTCGAGATTTCCACGGTCGAGGCGACGATCCGCATTCGGGCCCGCTTCCTGCTCGCGATCGAGAACGAGGAGTGGGGGGTCCTGCCCGGCGGCGTCTACACGCGCGGCTTCATCCGCACCTACGCGAACTACCTAGGCTTCGATGGCGAGCGCCTCGCCGAGGACTTCCGCCGCGAGGTCGAAGGCGGATCCGGGGAGCGGAGCCCCGCCGCCGAGCTGGCTCCGGTGGCGGCCTCGGCCGCGAGCGGGGCTCCCGGTGGGCGGCGGCTGCCGCGCGCGGGTTGGCTGGCCGGGGCCGCGGTCGTCCTGGTCGCCGTGCTGATCGTCGTCGCCCTGCCGGGGGGCGGCGAAGGCGGCGGCGCCGAATCGCCCGCGAGGCGCAGCATCCAGGCCAGGGACCGGCGTCCCGGAGGGCCCGAGCCGGTGCAGCCTCGCCGCGAGGGGGTCTCGATCCGCCTCTCCGCCAACGCCGAAGTCTGGGTCTGTGTGCTCGACGCGGGCGGCGCCCGCCTCGTCGACGGCCAGATCCTCGAAGCCGGGGCCGAGGAGGGCCCGTTTCACTCCGGTAGCTTCACGGTCTCCTTCGGCAACGGGGAAGTCTCGATGCTCATCGACGGCAGGGAAGCTGAAATCCAGGCGACGTCCAGCCCTGTCGGGTACTCGATCGAGCCCGGCGGGCAGCTGACCGAGCTAGGCGAATCCGAACGGCCGACCTGCACATGACGAGCGAGCTGCGAGCGGGGATAGTCGTAACCGGCACCGAGGTGCTGACCGGCCGGATCGCCGACCGCAACGGCCCCTGGCTGTCCGAGCGGCTGGCCGAGCTCGGGGTCGAGGTGGCGCACATCCTCGTCGTCGGCGACCGTCCCGGCGACCTCGAGGCGGCGCTCCGCTTCATGGCCGGCGAGGGCATGGACCTGATCGTCACATCCGGCGGCCTTGGGCCCACCGCCGACGACCTGACGGCGGAGGTCGTCGCTCGCTTCGCCGGCCGGGAGCTGGTGCTCGACGAGGTGGTCGAGGAGAAGATCGCCGAGATCCTGCGCGGCTTCGCCCGCCGCTTCAACTTCGACGAGGAGGCGGTGCGCGAGGCGAACCGCAAGCAGGCAATGGTGCCCGAGGGCGCGATCGCGCTCGACCCGGTCGGGACCGCGCCGGGCCTCGTCGTCCCCGCCGGTGGGCGGCTCGTCGTCGTCCTGCCGGGCCCGCCGCGCGAGCTGCAGCCGATGTGGCCGACGGCGCTGGACACGGTGCCCGTGCGGGAGCTGCTCGAGCGCGCCACGCCGTTGCGCGGGTACACGCTGCGCATGTTCGGCGTGCCCGAGTCGGAGATCGCAATGAGCCTGCGTGAGATCGAGGCCGGGGGCGTGGCGGTGCCGGAGGTCGAGATAACCACCTGCCTGCGCCGCGGCGAGATCGAGATCGACGTCCGCTACCGCGACGGTGCGACCGGCACCGCGGAGGAAGTCCGGGCCGGCCTCCAGGAGCGCCACGAGCGCCACCTCTTCAGCCTCGACGGGGAGACGATCGACTCGCAGGTGGCGGAGCTGCTGAAGGGGCACCGGCTGGGCCTCGCCGAGTCGTGCAGCGGCGGCCTGCTGGCGGCGCGGATCACCAACATGCCCGGCGCCTCGGCCTACATGGCCGGCGGGGTGGTCTCCTACTCGAACGAGGCCAAGGCCGAGCTGCTCGGCGTCGACCAGGAGCTGATCGAGGCGAAGGGCGCGGTCTCGCCCGAGGTCGCAGAGCAGATGGCCCTCGGCGCGCTGGAGCGCTTCGAGGCCGACGTCGCCGTCTCGATCACCGGAATCGCCGGCCCGGAGGGGGGAAGCGAGGAGAAGCCGGTCGGCTACGTCTGCTTCAACGCCCGGCTCGCCGACGGCACCTGCCTCGCCCGCGAGCCGATCGTCCCCGGCGGGCGCGCCGACATCCGCGAGCGCTCCGCCCTCGTCGGCATGCACCTGCTGCGCATCCTGCTCAGCGGCGGGGAAGCGCCGCTCTAGGGTCAATCGGCACGCATCCGGCACATTCGGGTGTTGTTCCGCGCATCGCCGCCGCGTAGCGTGCCCTGCGATGAGCACGGAGAGACTGAAGAGCCCCCGGGCGCGGCTGTTCGTCGCCCTCGACCTGCCCGACGCGCTGCGCGACGGGATCGTCGCCTGGGGTGAGCAGGAGCTGCGCGACCCCGCATTGCGCGTCGTGCCGCGCGAGTCGCTGCACATCACCCTCGCCTTCCTCGGCTACGTGCCGGAGAAGGAGATCGGGAGGCTCGGGGAGATCGTCGCGGGGCTGGAAGGGGCGGCGCCGACGATCGAGCTGGGCGACCCGGTCGCCAAGCCCTCGCCCCGGCGACCGCGACTCTTTGCCCTGCCGGCCGTGTCTCCCGACGCCGTCGGGCTGCAGGCCGGGCTGCGCGATAGCCTCGTCGCCGAGCGCCTGTACGAGCCCGAGAAGCGACCTTTCTGGCCGCACGTGACGGTGGCCAGGGTCAGGTCCGAGGGCCGCGGCTCAAAGAGGCCACGGCAGCCGAAGGAGCAGCCCCAGAAGCTGCCGAGGGGGCTCTTACGCCCCGCCCGTTGCGTCCGGGTGACGCTCTACCGTTCTGAACTCCAGCCGCAGGGTGCGCGATACGCCCCGCTGGCGCAAGTCGAGCTGTCCGAAGACGGGCGGCAGTGAGGTGAGACAACAAATGGCAGAGAAAAAAGCGGCTTTGAAGGATGCCTCGGCGAAGGACGCGAAAGCGGCCAAGGCGAAGGACGCGGCGCTCGAGGCGGCGGTCACCCAGATCGAGCGCGACTTCGGCGCCGGCGCCCTGATGCGGCTCGGCGCAGACAGCAAGCTGCCGGTCGAGGCGATCCCGACCGGCGCGGTGGCGCTTGACCTGGCGCTCGGCATCGGCGGGGTTCCGCGCGGCCGGATCGTCGAGATCTACGGCCCGGAGTCCTCGGGCAAGACGACGCTGATCTACCACATCATCGCCCAGGCACAGGCCAGGGGCGGCGTCTGCGTCTTCATCGACACCGAGCACGCGATGGACCCGATCTACGCGCGCGCGATCGGCGTCGACACGGACGAGCTGCTCGTCTCGCAGCCCGACTACGGCGAGCAGGCGCTGCAGATCGCCGACCGCCTGATCGCCTCGGCCGCGGTGGACGTGGTCGCGATCGACTCGGTCGCCGCGCTGACGCCGAAGGCCGAGCTGGACGGCCAGATCGGCGACACGACTGTCGGCCTGCAGGCGCGGCTGATGTCGCAGGCGATGCGCAAGCTTGCCGGCAACCTCAACCGCACCAACACGGTCTGCGTCTTCACCAACCAGATCCGCGAAAAGGTCGGCGTCCAGTTCGGCTCGCCGGAGACCCAGCCGGGCGGCCGGGCGCTGAAGTTCTACGCCTCGCAGCGGCTCGACATCCGCCGCATCGAGACCCTCAAGGACGGCACCGAGGCCGTCGGCAACCGGGTCCGGGTCAAAGTCGTCAAGAACAAGTGCGCGGCGCCCTTCCGCCAGGCCGAGTTCGAGATCGAGTACGGCCAGGGGATCTCGCGCGAAGGCGAGCTGCTCGATTTCGGCATCGAGCACAACCTGGTGCAGAAGTCGGGCGCATTCTTCTCCTACGGCGAGACCCGCCTCGGCCAGGGCCGCAACAACGCCAAGCAGTTCCTCGCCGAGAACCCCGAGCTGGCGGCGGAGCTCGAGGAGAAGATCCGCGCCGCGCTCGGCATCGGAGCCGAGCCGGTGGAGGCCGAGGCGCCGCCGGCCGTGGAGGCGCAGGCTGCCTGACGGCGCCTGCGCTTCAGTGGATAGGATTCCGGCCGCATGAGCAACGGCGACCTCTTCTACATCTGCGGAACCGCGCTCGCGGTCTCCGCGGTCGTGGTCAGCTTCATCGGCCTGCGGGTCAAGAGCTTCCCCGGCCGCTTCGCGCCCGTTGTCGCGATCTGGTTCGTCGCCCTGGTCGGCGCCAGCACCACCTTTGCCGTCCTCCATGCAAAGGACGAGCAGGCGGAAAAGAAAGCTGAGCTGACCAAGGCCTCCGAAGAGGCCGAAAGCGAGGAGTCTCAGTAGGAAAAGGGGGCCTGTGCCCCGGTACGCTGGTGCGCATGCCCAGCTACCACGTCACCACGTTCGGCTGTCAGATGAACGTGCACGACTCCGAGCGCATGCGGGGCATGCTCGAGTCGCTGGGCTATGAGGAGGCCGAGTCGCGCGAAGGCGCCGACCTGATCCTCTTCAACACCTGCTCGATCCGCGAGTCGGCGGACAACCGCTTCGTCGCACACCTCGGCGAGGCGAAGCGGCTCAAGTCGGAGGACCCGGATCGCGTCGTCGGCGTCGGCGGCTGCTGGGCCCAGTCGGTCAAGGACGAGGTCTTCCAGCGATTTCCCTTCGTCGACGTCGCCTTCGGTCCCGGCCAGATCCACAAGCTGGCCGAGTTCCTCAACTCCGACTCGCTCACCGCCCAGGGCTACTTCGAGTTCGAGGACTTCTCCGGGCACCTGCCCACCCGGCGGGTGCGCGAGTTCCAGGGCTGGCTGCAGGTATCCCAGGGCTGCAACTGCAAATGCGCCTACTGCATCGTGCCCTCGACCCGTGGCCGTGAGGTCAGCCGGGACCCGGCCGAGCTGGTCGCCGAGGCCGAGGCTCTCGCCGCCGACGGCGTGCGCGAGGTGACCCTGCTCGGCCAGAACGTCAACAGCTACGGCCGCGACCTGCCGCCCGAGGCGCGAATCGGGTTCTCGGAGCTGCTGGCCCGGGTCGACGCGGTCGACGGCATCGACCGGATTCGCTACACCAGCCCGCACCCGAAGGACATGAAGGAGGACGTGATCCGCGCCCACGCCGAGCTGCCGGCGGTCTGCGAGCACATCCACCTGCCGCTGCAGTCGGGCTCGAGCGCGATCCTCAAGCGCATGCGCCGCACCTACGACCGGCAGCGGTACATGGACCGCGTCTCGCTTATCCGCCAGCACGTGCCCGACTGCGCGATCACCACCGACATCATCGTCGGCTTCCCCGGTGAGACCGATGCCGACTTCGAGCAGACGATGGAGGTCGTCGACGAGGTCGGCTACGACGGCGCCTTCACCTTCGTCTTCTCGCCGCGGCGGGAAACCGAGGCGGCCGATTTCGGCGACCAGGTTCCGCACCCTGTCAAGGTGGAACGGATGGAGCGGCTCGTCTCGCTGGTCCAGCGGCGGGCGAGCGAGCGGGCTCAGCGGTTCGTCGGGCGCGAGATGGAGGTGCTGGTCGAGGGGACCAGCCGTACGGACGAGAGCCGGCTGCGAGGGCGCACCCGGCACAACAAGGCGGTCAACTTCGCCGGGACGGCTGCGGCTGGCGAGCTCGTCACGGTTGAGATCGAGTCGGCTAGCTCGCAGACGTTGACGGGGACCGAGAAGTTGCTCAGTCGGGTCGGCTAGGAGGGTGTCGGGGTAGCCCTTCACTCAACTTTTTCGGTGCTGAGTTGGCATGCTGACGCCGCAGGGCTGATAACGAAAAAGTACAAGCCGTTCAGGACTACCCCGACACCCTCCCGACGGACGCCTGTGGTGCTTCAGCCATGCATGTAATCGCGATATTCGGGCCGACTGGGGTCGGGAAGACCGGGGTCGCCGTTGCGCTGGCGGAAGAGCTTCGTGGGCGGGGGGAGGACCCGGTTGCCATCTCCTGCGACGCGTTGCAGGTCTATGAGGGGCTTTCGGTGCTTACCGGCGTGGCCAGCGCCCAGGAGCAGGCCAGGCTCGAGCACAGGCTTGTCGGGTTCGTGCCGGTCACCGAGAGCTTCAACGTGGGGAGCTACATGCCCTTGGCGCATCGGGAGATCGATGCGGCTTTGGCAGCTGGGCGGCAGCCGATCGTGGTGGGGGGGACCGGGCTCTATCTGCGGGCAGCGCTGGGGGAGCTGTCCTTGGTCAAGGCGCCGCCGGAATCGGAGGACTCCGAGCTCTGGTCGGCCGAGACGCGGCATCCGACGCGGATCTTCGGGCTGGACTTGGACCGGGAGGGGCTCTACCGGCGAATCGATGCGCGGACCGAGGCGATCTTCGCCGCCGGCGCCCGCAGGGAGGTCGAACGGGCGGAAGCCGCCGGGCCGTCGCGCACCGCCCGCAAGGCGCTCGGCTTCGACGAGGTGCTCAGCGGCGACCTGGCGGCGATGCAGAAGCGCTCGCGCAACTACGCTCGCCGGCAGCTGACCTGGATGCGCAAGATCCCCAACCTGACCTGGGTCGAGCGCGGAAGCCGGACCGACCCGGAGGTCGCCCGCGGGATCGCGGCAGAGCTGGCCAAGGAATCCTGAGTTCTGGAACACTTGCCGTCCGTGACGGCGACCCGCTCGATCTCGGACCTTCCCGGTCCGTCCCGGCTGCCGGCGATCGGCAACGCGCACCAGCTTCGCCCGCAGACCCTGCACCTCACGGCGGAGAGGTGGGCTGAGGAGCACGGGCCGCTTTACCGGTTCGACATGGGCAGTCGCCGGATCGTGGTCATCGGCGACGCCGACGTGCTCACCGGCGTCCTGCGCGAGCGTCCCGACGGGTTCCGGCGCTGGCGGGAGATCCTCGAGATCACCGAGGAAATGGGCTACGTCGGGGTATTCGCCGCCGAGGGAGACGACTGGCGCCGGATGCGCCGCCTCGCGGTCACCGCCCTCAACAGCAACCACCTGCAGCGCTACTTCGAGATCGTCGCGACCTGCACGGAGCGCCTCCACCGTCGCCTCCTCGCCGCCGCCCGCGACGGGGGCGGCTTCGACATCGGCCGGGCCCTCTCGTCGTTCACGGTCGACGTCACCTCGGCGCTCGCCTTCGGCCACGACCTGAACACGCTCGAGCGCGGCGACGGCGGGCTCCAGGAGCACCTACACCGGGTCTTCCACGTGACCAACCGGCGCATCTTCCTGCCAGTCGCCTACTGGCGCCATTTCAAGCTGCCGGTGGACCGGGCGTTCGACCGCTCGGTGGGGGAGATCGAGAGGGCCGTCAGGGGCTTTCTGGACGAGACCAGGAGGCGGATCGCGGCGCGACCCGAGCTGCGCGAGTCGCCGGAGAACTTCCTCGAGAGCATGATCGCCGCGCAGGAGACGGAGGGCGCCTTCAGCGACGAGGAAATCATGGGCAACGTGAACACCCTGCTGCTCGCCGGCGAGGACACGACCTCGCACTCGATGGCCTGGACGATCTGGTCGCTGGCCTGCCGTCCCGAGATTCAGGACGCCTGGGCCAGGGAGGCGAGGGAGGTGCTCGGCGACCGGTCCTTCGCCACCGAGTACGACACGGTCGAGGGGTTCCGCTACGGCGAGGGCGTGCTGCGGGAGTCGATGCGGCTGACCCCGGTGGTCCCGGTGTCGGGCGTTGAGCCGCTCGTCGACACCGAGCTGTCGGGCACCGAGATCCCGGCCGGCACGCGCCTGCTGCTCCTGCACCGCTACGCCGGCCTGCGGGGCGTGGAGCGCCCCCACGAGTTCCTGCCGGAGCGCTGGCTCGAGGACGACGATGGGCTCGAGGTTCCGGACCAGAAGTCCTTCCTCACCTTCGGCGCCGGCCCGCGCTTCTGCCCGGGCCGCAACCTCGCCTTCCTCGAGGCGAAGACTGCGATGGGGATGATCGCCCGGAATTTCGAGATCGAGCTCGACCCGTCGGCGGCTCCGGTGACCGAGCTGCTCGGCTTCACGATGAGCCCGAAGGGGCTGCGGGTGCGGCTGCGCGAGCGCACCCCCGCGATGACCACGGCCCACTAGGGTCTGCGCCCGTGCGATTCGAGAAGTGGCAGGCGCTCGGCAACGACTACCTGATCGTCGAGGTGGAGTCGCTCCCCTGGGAGCTGACGCCGGCGCGGGTCAGGCGGCTTTGCGATCCGCACTTCGGCGTCGGCTCCGACGGCGTGCTGCTGCTCTCGCGCGGCGACGATCCGGCCTTCGTCGCCGAGCTGAGGATCTTCAACCCCGACGGCTCCGAGGCGGAGCTGTCCGGCAACGGAGCACGCGAGGCGATCCTCTACCTGCGCCGGCACGGCTGGACCGAGGCGGACACCTTCTCGATCCTCACCGCGGCCGGGCCGATCACGCCGACGATCACCTCGGACCGCACCTGCTCGGTCGACATGGGCGCCGCCTCCACGACATCGAAGGACTTCCCCTCGGGGGGCTCGGATGGGGCCGGGACGCTCAGCGCGGCGGGCCGGGAGTGGGCCTTCCAGCACGTCTCGATCGGCAACCCCCAGTGCGCGATCGTCGTCGGCGACGAGCTCGAGCGGCTCGACCTCGCCGAGATCGGGCCGCCGATCGAAGGGCACGAACTCTTCCCGAACCGCACCAACGTCTCCTTCCTGCGCATCGAGGGCAGCCGGGTGCGGGCGCGGATCTTCGAGCGCGGCGTGGGGGAGACGCTCTCCTCCGGGACCGGGGCCAGCGGTGCCGCGGTGACCGCCTTTCTGCGCGGAGCGGCCAGCCCGGTCGTGGTCGAGCTCGACGGGGGAGAGCTGGAGGTGGCGATCTCGCCCTCGCTCGACGTGACCCTGACGGGCTGGGCCGAGCCGGTCTGCGCCGGGGAGCTCTCGCCCGAGCTGCTGGCCGCGCTCGCGGGCCTGGACGAATAGATTTCCGCGCCGATGGGAATCTCGGATCCGTCCAAGCGGCTGGAGGCGATGCCTCCCTACATGTTCCAGGAGCTGGAGCGGCGCATCGCCGACAAGCGGGCGGCCGGCATCGACGTGATCAGCCTCGGCATCGGCGATCCCGACGAACCGACCTACCCCCACGTCGTCTCGGCCATGCAGGACGCGGTCGCCGAGAACGGCAACCAGAAGTACCCCAGCAACCGCGGCCGCGAGGAGTTCCGCAATGCCTTCGCCGAGTTCTACGAGCGCCGCTTCGGAGTCGAGATCGACCCCGAAGACGAGGTGATCCCGGCGATCGGCGCCAAGGAGTGCATCTACAACCTCTGCTTCGCCTTCCTCGACCCGGGCGATGTCGCGCTTGCCTCCGACCCGGGCTACCCGGTCTACACCGGAGGCCCGATCCTGGCCGGCGCGACGCCCGAGCTGCTGCCGCTGGTGCCGGACCTCGGCTTCGCCCCCGACCTGAGCGCGGTGCCCGCCGACGTCGCGGCAAGGGCGCGGCTGATGTTCCTCAACTTCCCCAACAACCCGACCGGCGCGGTCGTCCCCGAGGGATTCTTCGAGATGGTCGTCTCCTTCGCCCGCGAGCACGAGATCCTCGTCGTCCATGACAACGCGTACTCGGAGACGACCTACGACGGCTACGTCGCGCCCAGCTTCCTCGCCACGCCCGGCGCCAAGGAGGTCGGCGTCGAGGTCTTCTCACTCTCGAAGGGCTTCAACATGACCGGCTGGCGCTGCGCCGCGATCCTCGGCAACGCCGAGGCCGTGCAGACCTACTGGCGGCTGAAGACCAACGTCGACTCAGGCCTCTTCGAGGCGGTGCAGCTGGCAGGCGCGGCCGCGCTGCGGGGCCCCGGCGGGCCGCTGGAGCGGATGAACGAGACCTACGCCCGCCGTCGCGACCTGGTCGTCGGCGCCCTGCGCGAGATCGGGGTCGAGGTCGCCGCGCCGAAGGGCACGATCTATGTTTGGGCCCCCGTGCCGGAGGGCCACACCTCGACCTCCTTCGCCGAGCTGGTCCTCGAAGACGCCGCCGTGGTCGTCTCGCCGGGCTCGATGTACGGGCCGAGCGGCGAGGGCTTCTTCCGCATCTCGCTCACCACGCCCGACGACCGCATCAGCGAGGCGGTCGAGCGGATGCGCAAGCACCTCGCCTGAGCGACGCTCCTACCGGGACGCGCTCCGTGCGTCGCCATGCTTCTTCCAGTAGCGGTCCAGGCCGCGCCACTGGTACTGGGGTGGGACGCTCTGGATCAGCTCCTCCGCCGTCTCCGGGTCGACGCTCTCGGCGACCAGGGTGCGGTGGTGGCGCTCGTAGTCCTGCTCTGAGAACTCGCGGGCCATGTCGGCCTCTTCGCGCAGGCGCCGGCGCACGGCCTCGAGGTGCTCGATCGGGTCGTCGACCTGGCCGAAGTGGGTCAGGGCGAGGCGCTCGGGGCGCCAGGACTCGACGATCGCGATCGAGTCGAGCCAGGTCTCGATGTCGATGTCGGGCGGCGGTGTGGGAGGGACGATCAGGTCCGAGGGCGGGATGCGGACGGCGGCGACATCGCCGACGAAGGCGGTGCCGCTGTCCTCATGGAAGTAACAGACGTGGTGGGAAGCGTGGCCGGGGGTGTAGGCGACGCGCATGCCGAGCACGTCCTCGCCGCCCGCCAGCGGCTTAACGTTCGCCTCGGGCACCGGCACGATCTCGCCCCAGAGCCTCTCCATCCGATCCCCGTAGAGGCGCTCGGCGCTGGCCAGCAGCTTCGAGGGGTCGATCAGGTGGGGGGCGCCGCGCTCGTGGACGTAGACCTCGAGCTCGGGCCAGCGGCGCACGAGCGCCCCGGTCGCCGCCGCGTGGTCGAGGTGGATGTGGGTGAGCAGGATCGCTCGCGGCCGCTCGTCGCCGAGCGCCCCGAGCAGGGTCTGCATCGAGGACTGCGGCCCGGGGTCGACCAGCGCTCCATCCACTTCCCAGCAGCCGATCACGTGCGGGCGCCCCAGGTGCATGACGTCGATTACGCGCACCAGGGCACTCCCTCAGGCGACAGGGGCGGGAAAGCGGTCGTCCGCTTCGAGCGTCTGCCGCATGCCCTCTTCCATGCCGCGCGGGGCATAGCCCAGCTCGCGGGCCGCCTTCTCATAGCTCGCCCAGAAGGTGACGCCGTCGGCTGTGGAGATCAGCTCGCGCAGGTTCGGCGGCTGTCCCATCATCTTGCCGACCAGGGGCCCGATCGGGGTCAGCGCCTTCATCAGCGCCGTGGGCATCGCCCGCTTCGGCGCCTTGCGGCCGCTGAGCGCGGCGATCGTGTCGATCGCCTCGCGCATCGTGGTGGCCGGGCCGCTGATCACGTACGTCTCCCCGGCCCTGCCCTTGTCGAGCCCGAGCACGATGCCGCAGGCGATGTCCTCGACGTGGGTGAGGCAGATGCCGAGCTCGGGAAAGGGCAGGAGGAAGAGCCGGCCGGCGAAGAATTCCTTCAGCAGGTCGGCGACCTGCGATTCGTCCCCCGGGCCGTAGACCCCGCCGGGCTGGACGATCGTGCAGGGCAGCCCCTCGGCCATCATCCGTTCGGCGACGCGCTGCCCCTCGAGCTTGGTCTCCTCGTAGTAGGAGGTGAACTCCCTGCCCGGATGCCGGTAGGTCTCGTCGACCACCTCGCCGTGCGTGTTGCCAAACGTCCCGACGGTCGAGACGTAGACGATCTTGCCGACCCCGGCATCGCGTGCGGCCTCGAGCACCCGTTCGCTGCCGCGCACGTTGGCCTCGTACATCGCCGGGTGCTGCTTGGCCGGGATCCCGACCTCGTACATCGCCGCGGCGTGGACGAGGCCGTCGCATCCCGTCATGCCCTCGGTCAGGGCGGACACGTCGCTGAGGTCCCCGCCGACCAGCTCGCAGCCGAGATCCTTCAGCTTCGTCGCTTTCTCCGGGGTCCTAACCAGGCAGGCAACCTCGTCGCCGCGGGCGCGCAGCTGGCGCACGACCTCGCCGCCGATGAAGCCGGTGCCTCCCGTCACGAAGACCTTCACGGGCGTGAAGCCTAGTCGCCTCCGGACGCGGAAGGGCGGACGCGTGATCGCCGGGTGCCGCAAGCGCGTTCGCCCGGGAGCAGAGGAGGCGACGACCGGCACCTACAATCGAATGAAGTGCAGCGATCGAGAAACGGACGGGAGGCGGAGACCCGCTACGCCGAGAAAGGCGCCGGCGTCTCCAATCCGCGGGCGCGCCAGCGCGCGCTTGCGATCGGCATCGTCAACGGTCGCGAGGCCGGCGATCCGCTCGCCGAGATGAAGGAGCTGCTGCGCACGGCGGGGGTCGCGACCGCCGGCGAGGCGGTCCAGCAGCGCGAGGCACCCGACCCGGATCGCTACGTCGGCCGCGGCAAGCTGGCTGAGCTGAAGGCCGAAGTCGAGGCCTGCGACGCAAACCTCGTCGCCTGCGACGACGAGCTGGCGCCGCGCCAGGAGCGCAACCTGGAGGCGGCGCTGGGCGTGCCGGTGATCGACCGCACCGCGGTGATCCTCGACATCTTCGCCGACCACGCCCACTCGGCCGAGGGCAAGCTGCAGGTCGAGCTTGCCCAGCTCGAATACAACCTGGCCAGGATGCGCGGGCTGTGGACCCACCTCGAGCGTCTCGGCGGCGGGATTGGGACCAGGGGCCCGGGCGAGAGCCAGATCGAGACCGATCGCCGCCTCGCCCGCGACCGGATCGCCGCGCTGCGCCGCCGTCTCTCCCGGCTCGAGCGCAACCGCGGCGTGATGCGCGCCAGGCGCGAGCGCTCCTCGCTGCCACGCGTCGCGCTCGCCGGCTACACCAACGCCGGCAAGTCGACGCTGCTCAACGGGCTGACCGGCGCCGAGGTCGGGGTCGGCGACAGGCTCTTCCACACGCTCGACCCGACGACCCGGAGCGTCGAGATGTCCGGCCGCGACTACCTGCTGACCGACACGGTCGGCTTCATCGAGAAGCTGCCACACCAGCTGGTCGAGGCCTTCAAGGCGACGCTGGAGGAGACGGTGCTGGCCGACCTGATCCTCCACGTGGTCGACGCGGCGGCGCCAGAGGAGCGGCGCGCGGCCGACATGCGGGCGGTGGACGAGGTGCTGGAGGAGATCGGCGCCGGCGAGGGGCCGCGGTTGCTGGTGCTCAACAAGGCCGACCTGCTCTCCGAGGAGGAGCGCGAGGAGGTGTCCCTGCGTGAGCCCGACGCGGTGCTGGTCTCAGCGCTGACGGGCGAGGGGCTCGACGAGCTGCGGGGGCGCGTCGAGGCGGCCTTCGAGGACACCCTCGCCGAGGTCGAGCTGCTGATCCCCTACACGGAGGGCGGGCGCCTGCACGAGCTGCACGAGGTGGCCGGCGATCTTGAGCGGGACGAGCGGGCCGATGGCGTGCTGGTTCGGGCGAAGGTTCCGCGGGCCGAGCTGCACCGGTTCGAAGACCTGGCCGTGGTCTAGGAGGGAGGGGGCGCCCTTCGCCCGGACAAATGCCGGGCTAATGAGCCCGGCATTTTGAGTATCCGCCCGTTCGAGGGGCGCCCCCTCCCTCCGTCTCCGCGCTAGGGTCCCGCTCGTGGAGCTTCCCGTCGCAAAGCTGAATCCCGAAGCGGTGCTGCCCTCGCGAGCGCATGAAGGGGACGCCGGCTTGGATCTCTGTGCTTGCGAGGCCGCTCACATCGGGCCGGGGGAGAGGTGGAGCGTTGGGACCGGGATCGCCGTTGAGATTCCCGAGGGGCACGCCGGTTTGGTGCTTCCCCGCTCCGGATTGGCGAAGAAGCACGGGATTGCCCTTGTCAACGCTCCGGGCCTGATCGACTCCGGCTACCGCGGGGAGATCCGGGTTCTGCTGCTCAACACCGATCCGGCGGACACCTTCCGGGTCGAGCCCGGCGACCGGATCGCCCAGCTCGTGATTGCGCCGGTCGCCCTTCTCGAGCCAGTCGAGGCAGCAGCCTTGGCCGATTCGGCGCGCGGCGACGGCGGCTTCGGCTCCAGCGGCCGCTAGGCGAGCGCGACCCGACAAGCCGACTCGTGCGCTGCACGCTCCAGCTCGTCGTCGAGCGGCTCCAGCTCTGGGCGCGTTCCGTACCGGCGCTCCAGCGCCAGCGCGATCAGGCGATCGGCGAGCCAGGCGTTCTTGGGCAGCAGGGGGCCGTGCAGGTAGGTGCCGATCAGGTTGTCGCGGCGGACCCCCTCGAGGCCGTCGTCGCCGTTGTTGCCGAAACCCTTGAGCACGCGGCCGAGCGGCGTCTCCCCGGCCCCCAGATGGGTGCGGCCGCCGTGGTTCTCGAAGCCGGCGATCGTGCGCGGGCCCTCGCCGAGATCGGCCTCGATCGCGACGTTGCCGATCAGCCTGGGGCCCGCCGCGCGCACGGTCTCCAGGTCGACCAGGCCGAGCCCGGGCAGGCGCTCCTCGCCCAGCTCGTAGCTGTGGCCGAGCAGCTGGTAGCCGCCGCAGACCGCGAGCGCGACGGCGCCGTCGCCGATCGCGGCGGCGAGCGAGTCGCGCTTGCTCTCGACCATGTCCGCGGCGACCGAGCGCTGGTCGCGGTCCTGGCCGCCGCCGAGGTAGAGGAAGTCGTGGCCGGAGGGGTCGAAGCGCTCGCCGGGCCCCGCCGCCGCGTAGGCGAAGCCGATGCCCCGCCACTCGCAGCGCCGCCGCAGGAAGATGATGTTGCCTCGGTCGGCGTAGATGTTCATCTGGTCCGGGTAGAGCGCGAGCAGGCGGAGCTCCATCAGGCTCCCCTTTCCAGCAGGACGACGGTCGAGCCCATGTGGGTCTCGGTGGCGGGGATCTCGCGGCGACCGGCCGGGCGCAGCCCGGCCAGCCCCGCCTCGTCCTCGAGCGTCTCGGCGCTGAACATGGCCAGCTCGAGCTCGTTCAGAACCTCGCTCATCTCGCCGCCGGGGTCGACCGTCTGACGCAGGCGGCGGACGACGATCGAGCCCGGCCCGACGATCGTCTCCAGCGGCAGGCTGGAGTAGATCCAGCCTTCGACCTGGCGCACGTCGGGCAGCGGCGGCGGGCTGCCCGGGGCTGGCTCCGGGGTGAGCCTCTCGACCAGGGCGAAGGCGGCGCGCCCGCCGGGGAGCATCGCGTCGTGGACGCAGGTGAGGCAGGCGACGCGCTCCTCGCTGCCGCCGAGCAGCTGGATCAGCTGCATCGGGGCCAGCACCAGGCCGAACTTGGCCCCAGGCAGCTCGAAGTCCCGCACGTCCTCGATCTCGGCGTCGGCGCCGATCGGGTGGCCGCGCTCCCAGACCGCTTCGACCAGCTCGGGCTCGCGATCGACGCCGATGACGAGGCGGGCGTCGCGCGCCGCCAGGTGCAGCGTGACCCGCCCGACCCCGCAGCCCAGCTCCATGATCGCCTCGTCGCCGCCGAGGGCATCGGCCAGCTCCTCCCAGAGCGGCAGGTCGGCGGTGTAGTCGCCGCACTCGACCTCGTTCCAGATCGCCTCGCTCACCGCCAGAACTCCTCGGCCAGGCCGCGCCCGGCGAGCAGCTTGCGCAGCTCGAGCAGCGCCGTGTAGGTGGGCAGCGCGAAGAGGGGCCCGCCGGAGCCGGCCAGGGCCCGGTCGAGCGAGCGCTCGATCTCCGGCTCGACCTCGATCGCGTCGAGTGGCAGGCCGGCGTACTTGAGGCGCAGGGCGATCTCCGGCGCCCGCGTGCCGGCGCAGACCACGCGCCGCACCGAGCCCGCCAGCAGCTCGAAGTCGGCGTCCCAGATCCAGGAGACGTCGCGCCCGTCGGCGATCCGGTCGTTGAGCCCGATCCAGAGGTCGAGGCCGTCCTCGCCGGACTCGAGCCGCAGCGTGCGCAGGACCTCGTTGGCGCCGGCCGGGTTCTTGATCAGCAGGATCGAGAGCACCCGCTCGCCGACCTCGATCGTCTCGACCCGGCCGAAGGCAGCCCGCATCTCGGCCAGGGCGGGGGGGATCCGCTCCGCGGGAACCCCGAGCTCGAGCGTCGCCGCAACCGCGGCCAGGGCGTTGTAGACGTTGTAGAGCCCGGGCAGGGGGAGCTCGAGGCGCAGCTCGCCGGCGGGCGTGCGCAGGGTCGCGCGCGAGCCCTCCATGCCGCGCAGCTCGATCGCCGTGGCCGCCACGGCCGGGGCCGGGCGCCGGGCGCCGCAGCCGGGGCACGAGTAGTGGCCGAGGTGGCCGACGAAGGCGCGCTCGTAGGCGTAGGGGTGGCCGCAGCGACGGCAGTGCATCGCGTCGAAGGCGTGCTGCAGCTCGGGCAGCGCCTGCGAGACGTCCTCTATCCCGAAGTAGACGATGCCCGCGCGCGGCTGGCCCTCGGCGTTGCGGCCGAGGTCGGCGATCGTCGGGTCGTCGGCGTTGAGCACGAAGCGCGTGCGCCCGCTGCGCGCGGCGACGGCACCCGCCCAGTCCCCGGCCAGCTTCTCCATCTCGCCGTAGCGGTCGAGCTGGTCGCGGAAGAGGTTGCCGAGCACGATCAGCGAGGGGTCGAGCTGCTCGGCGACCTTCGAGAGCCAGGCCTCGTCGACCTCGAAGAGGCCCTCCTCGCCGCGCTGCTCGAGCAGCGCCGTGGCGACGCCCCATGTCATGTTCGAGCCGGCCCGGTTGTGGACCGGGATGCGCCCGTCGGCGGCGAGCGCGGCGGCGATCATCCCCGCGGTCGTCGTCTTGCCGTTGGTGGCGCTGACGATCGTCGCCTCGCGGCCGAGCCGGGCGCCGAGCCGGGCGATCGCGTCGGGCTCCAGGCGCAGCAGGACGCGCCCGGGCAGCGTCGTGCCGCCGCCGCGGCCGCTCCTCCTGCTCGCCGTGCCGATCCCCCGCGCCAGCGCGAGCTTGGCCCCGAACAGCACTCAGGCCTCGGCCGAGGAGGGCACGATGATGCTGAGCGAGCGGGGGAGGAGGCGGATCGAGACCGGCAGCTCGGTCAGGTGCTCCCCGTCCGCGTAGACGGGAAACGGGCGGCTGGCGCTCAGCTCGAGCCGTGGGGCGCGGAAGACCTCTATCTCGTCCTCGTCGACGTGAGTGCCCTTGAACACCTTGGCCAGGTTACCCACGAAGTGCAGCTTGCCGACCTCGCCGATCGTGACCACGTCGAGCAGGCCGTCGTCCAGCTCGGCGTCGGGCGCGATTCGCATGCCCCCGCCGAAGGTGCTGTTGTTCGCGACCGAGACCGAGTAGCCGCTGAAGCGCCTGCGCTCGCCGGCGGCCGCGATCGTGAAGCGCGCCGGCTTCCAGCCGACGAGGGTGCGGAGCAGCGAGTAGACGTAGACGAGGTTGCTCCGCACGATTCGGACTTCGTTGGCGCGGCGGTTGCATTCGGAGTCGAAGCCGACGCTGACGATGCCGAGGAAGCGCTTGCCGTTCGCCTCACCGACGTCGATGCGGCGCGTCTCACCGGATGCCAGCACGGAAACAGCGGCGGCCGGCTCGCTGGGGATGCCGAGCGCGCGGGCGAGGTCGTTGCCCCGTCCGCTGGGGACGATGCCCAGCGGGGTCTCGGCGCCCGCCATCGCGCCGCCGACTGCGCCGATCAGCCCGTCGCCGCTCATCACGACCGGCACCTCGTTTGCCTCGACGGCCGCCAGGGCCCGCTCGGCGCCGTCCTCGAGCCCCCGCGTGCGCTCTACCCGGAAGGCAATGCGGCGGGCGTCGAGCTCCTGCTCGACCTGCGGCAGCAGCTTCAGCGACCGCCCCCCCGCCGAGGACGGGTTGACGAGGAGGGTTAGCGGCATGCCCTCGATCTCCATGCCGCGGCAGCCTAGTCGGGACGGGGCGCCGGGACGGCGGTCTCGAGGCGGGCGACGAGGAAGTTGCCATCCCCGGCGCGCTCGGCGCGGACGGCGACGAAGCCGTGACGGGCGAGACGTGCCAGGCGCAGCCTCTCGCGGGGCCTGCGGAGTGCTCGCGCCAGTCGCGAGCTGGTGAGGATCAGGTGACCGCCGGGACGCAGCACGCGGGCGAGCTCCGCCGCCGCCGGCCCCTGGTCCTGCTGGGCGACGAGATCGAAGAACCCGTTCGGATAGGGGAGGCTGCGCGGGGAGCCCCGCTTGAAGGCGACCCTGCCCTCCGGATCCAGCCCGACCCGGGCGCTCGCCGCCCGGACGTTCTGCTCGGCGGGGTCGGCGCCCCGGATTCGCGCAGCCGGGAACTCGCGGGCGAGGAAGAGGGCAGCCTCGCCGTCGCCGCAGTTGACCACGAGGGCCCGCTCGGGCGCCGGCACGTGCAGGACGGCGGTGGCGAGCGGTGTGAGCGGCGGGGCGGGCAAGCTGCCGATGATCGCAAGCGCGACCCGCGGCGGGGCATCCAATAGGCTTCGGCGCCGATGGAGGAGCAGGGGACCGACCGCCGCTTGATCATCCTCGCCGTCTTCGCGCTGGTCGCGGTCGGCGTCGTCGCGGCGATCCTGATCGGCCGCAGCGGTGGCGGCGAGGAGTCCTCGAGCACGGCGAGCAGCGGCGGCTGCGAGGAAGTCAAAGCGCCGGCGCCGAAGAAGGTCAGCCTCGAGGCGCCGAAGCAGACCGTGACGAAGGGGGAGAAGCTGACCGCGGTTGTCGAAACCAGCTGCGGGACCTTCGAGATCGCGCTTGACGCGAGCCGCGCCCCGGTCACGGTCAACTCCTTTGCCTACCTCGGCGAAGAAGGCTTCTACGACGGCCTCACCTTTCACCGGATCGCGCCCGGCTTCGTGATCCAGGGCGGCGACCCGCTCGGCACGGGCACCGGCGGCCCCGGCTACTCGGTCACCGAGAAGCCGCCCGCCAACCTCGCGTACACGAAAGGCACCGTGGCGATGGCGAAGAGCTCCGCCGACCCACCGGGCCGCTCCGGCAGCCAGTTCTTCGTAGTCACCGCGGCCGACGCCGGGCTGCCGCCCGAATACGCCCTGGTAGGCAAGGTGGACAAGGGCTACGACGTGGTCGAAAAGATCGAAGCGCAGGGCACCGCGGCGGAAAAGCCGAAGCAGACCGTGCTGATCGAAAAGCTGACGATCGAGAAGGGCTAGGCGCTAGCCTGCCGTCATGGCCAAGGTCGACGTAGGAGACGCGGCACCCGACTTCGAGCTGCCCGGCACGGGCGGCGTGAGCTTCAGGCTCTCCGAGCACCGCGGCAAGAACGTCGTCCTCGCCTTCTACCCGGGCGATGCGACAACCGTCTGCACCGCGCAGTTCTGCTCCTACCGCGACAACGCCGACAAGCTGGACCAGCTCGACGCCGAGGTGATCGGCATCTCCCCGCAGTCGATCGACTCGCACGAGCGCTGGGTCGAAGAGAAGGAGCTGAACGTGCCGCTGCTCGCCGACGAGGACCTCGCGGTCAGCAAGCGCTACGGCGTCACCGCCTGGCTCGGCCCGCTGGCGCGCTTCACCGAGCTGAAAGAGACGCCGGGCGGCCGTTACATCATGCGCGCGATCTTCATCGTCGACGGCGAGGGGATCGTCCGCCACCGCCACGTCTCGCGCACGGGGTCGAGCTTCCAGTCGGTGGAGGACATCGAAGCAGCGCTCGCCAGCATCGCCTGATGCCGCCGGGCCCCGCGACGGGGTTCGTCGCCGGGCCCGACCCGGCGATACGGGGTGAGGCGTCGGGGGAGGGGACGCCGATCGTCCTCTGCCACGGGCTGACCGCGACGCGAAGCTCGGTCATCCACAACTCGCGCGCGCTGGAGCGGGCCGGCCACCGCGTGGTCATCTACGACGCCCGCGGACACGGCGAGTCCGACCCGGCGCCGGGTGGGGAGGGTTATGGATACCCGGAGCTGGTCGACGACCTCGAGCGGGTGGTCACCGAGGAGGTGGGCCCACGCCGGCACTTCCTGCTCGGCGGCCACTCGATGGGAGCGCATACGGCGCTCGGCTACGCCCTTCGACATTCGCGGCGGCTTGCCGGGCTGATCCTGATCGGCCCCAGCTACGAGGGGCCCGCCAGCGCCGCTTCGCTGGCCTACTGGGACGGCCTCGCCACGGCGCTCGAGGCCGGCGGAATCGACGCCTTCGTGGCTTACACGGAGCGCGTGCAACCCACCGACGCCCGCTGGCGCGACTCGGTGCGGCGCTTCACCCGCGAGCGGCTGCAGCGCCACCGCCACCTCGGCGCAGTGGTGGCGGCTCTGCGCGAGGTGCCGCGCTCACGCCCGTTCGGGACCGTCAACGACCTGCGCGACCTGGAGGTCCCGGCACTGGTCGTCGCCAGCCACGACGCCGCCGATCCCGGTCATCCCTACGCCACAGCCGCGGCCTACGCCTGGCGGCTGCCCCGAGCGGAGCTGATCGTCGAGCCGGAGGGGCAGTCGCCGCTCGCCTGGCAGGGCGGTCGGCTCTCACGGGCGATCGCGGGCTTCGCTGCCGAGCCAGCAGTGGCGGAGCGTCTTTAGCCCGCCTGCAGCCTGTTCCAATAGCGTTGCCGGAATGAAGCGGCCGGCGGAGGGGACGTTGCGTGGCATCGCCACCTTCCTCGCCGCATTCGGGATCGGCGTGGCGACCTACATCACGATCGCCGACTCGGGGGGTGGCGCGCCGGTCTGCGTCGCCGGCGGTCACGGCTGCCAGACGGTGGCGGAAAGCTCCTACTCGCACGTCCTCGGCGCCAACATCGCCGTCTTCGGCATCGTCGGCTACGTGCTCCTGCTCGCCTGCGCGCTGCTGCGCGGCGACGTGGCGCGCATGGGCGGCTTCCTCGTCGCCCTGGCCGGCTTTGGCTACAGCTTCTACCTGACCTACCTGGAGCTGTTCAAGATCGACGCGATCTGCCAGTGGTGCGTGGCCAGCGCCGGGCTGATGACCCTGCTCTTTGCCACCAATGCGGTGCGCATGCTCTTCTACGTGGGCACCGAGCCTTGAGCGGACGCCGCGACAGGGAGGTTCGCCGCGAGGAGCGCCTGCGCGAGGAGGTGACCGGAGCCACCGAGCGACGCCAGCAGCTGATCAAGCTGGGCAGTGCCGCCGCCTTCCTCGCCGTCGTCGTGGTCGCCGTGCTGATCGTCGTCAGCTCGGGCGGAGGCGGCGGCGACGCGAGCAACATCGAAGGCAAGGCCGAGGTGAGCCAGCTGCTCGACGGGATCCCGCAGAGCGGCCTGGTGCTGGGCGACCCGAAGGCAAAGGTGACGCTGCTCGAGTTCGGCGACCTGCAGTGCCCGGTCTGCAAGGGCTTTTCCGAAGAAGTCCTGCCGCAGGTGATCGAAAGCCAGGTGCGCGGCGGCGAAGCGAAGCTCAGCTTCAACAACTACACGATCATCAGCGCGGAATCGATCGCGGCTGGCGCGGCGGCGATCGCGGCTGGCGCACAGGGCCGCGGCTGGAACTTCGTCGAGCTCTTCTACCGCAACCAGGGAGAAGAGCGCTCCGGCTACGTCACCGACGAATTCCTCACCGCGGTCGCCAGGAGCGCCGGCGTGCCAAACATCTCGAAATGGAACAAGGACCGCAAGAGCAAGCGCATCGCCGCGGCCGTGGAAGCGACGACCGCCAAGGCCGAACGACTCGGCTTCACCGGCACGCCGTCGTTCGCGGTCGAAGGCCCGGGCACCGCGGGGATCGAAACCCTCGGAACGCCCGGCTCCGCGGACGAGCTCGAATCGGCGATCTCCAACGCCGGCCAATAACAACCGCCGACGGGCCCAAACGTCCGTATATCGAGGGAAATCGGCCCGTCGGCGTTCGAGTAGACATAACCACCATTATCGTGCGTTGGGTCTGCGGATAGCGTCGTCCCGGGCTCCTAGGGTCAGAGCCGTGCGTCGTCGCCTCAGCCCTTTTCGTCTCGGACTCCTCGAATGGCTGGCTGCCGTCACGCTTTTCGCGGCATCCCTTGCCGTTGGCTTCAAGCACGTTGCGTACCCAAGCCCTGAGCTGATGCGCTCCGCGGCCGAGATCGCGGCGACGCTCTTCGTGGCGTGGATCGTTCAGGCCGTTTGGATGACTGCGCGACTGGAGCGCACGGGCGACGATCGAGAGAACTGGCTTGGCGGTGCGACGGGGCTCGGTGTTGCCGGCTTTATGGGGATCGTCATATCGCTCCTCGTTGCCGCCCACCTGGAAGCTGGTCACCGCGGCTTTTTCGATCGATTCGGCCTTTGGTGGGCCGCAATTGCGCTTGGCGCCCTTGGCTTGATGGTCGCTCTCCACCCGGTCATCGTCGAGCGCTGGACCTCGGACCAAGCGGACGACTGAGTCCGCCGGTCAGGCCAGGCGAGCCGTGCCCCGTGTCAGTGGCTGGACTATCGGCGGGGTTTTCGGCATCCGGCCTCGCTCGACATGCTCCAGCTGGAACGGCGATGCCTCTATCGCCGCGACGGTGTCGCGGTTGCAGTGGCAGCCGTCGGCGAGGAAGCGCCAGGGCTTCTCGAGGCGATCCTGCCACCGGGCCAGGCGCTCGTCTCCGGAGCGGACGTGCTCGACGAAGAGCAGCTTGCCGCCCGGGCGCAGGATGCGCGCGGCCTCGGCCAGGGCCGCGTCCGGGTCCGGCACCGTGCAGAGCACCAGCGTGAAGACGGCGGTGTCGAAGCTGTCGTCCTCGAACGGCAGGTCCTGGGCTGAGGCCTGGACTATGCGAAGGCTCTCGGTCTCGCTGACCTTGGCCCGCAGCTTGGCCAGCATGTGCGGGTCCGGCTCGGCCAGGACCAGCTCGGTGACCGCGTCCGGGAAGAGATCGCGGTTGACGCCCGTGCCGGCGCCAAGGTCGATCGTCCTGCCGCTTGCCTGCGCCAGCGTCTCACGCCGCATCTCGCGCAGGCCGGCCTCCTCCGTGGCCTTCAGGCCGCGGTCGTAGACAGCGGCGAAGAGCCGACCCCAGGTCTCGTCGTAGATTCGCCCCATCCAGCTCAGCCTACGCCGTCAGCTCCACAGGCAGCAGCGCGGCAACGGCAGATCCGGTCCTGCGGTTGTCGATGACTCGTGGCGCCGTCCGGCGCAAGCGGAGGACATCGTTGATCATCGCCAGGAACTGGGCATTTTCGGCCTCGGGCACAGGCGCGCCCATGTCCCCCTCGAGCCAGTCGACCACTTCGTGCCATCTCCAAACCTTGGTTTTCGCGCCGATCCCGCTGGCCTCGCGGGGAAACCCGCCAGGACCCCTCTTCCCTGCCGCAAGCAGGCGAACGCTCTCGTGACTGCGGTTCGTGCGCTCCGCTATCCCAGAGAGGGTCACCAGGTCATCAGGCTTCACACGCAGCAGCTCGGCCTCCGGGAAGGCGTCCTGCAGATCCGTCAGGGCGCTGAGCACCGCATCGGCGAACCGAGGCGCCACACGCTCGAAATCCGCCTCGAACAATCCATCGCTGCCACTCGGAACGCCGAGGAGGACATCGTGCAGTCGGTCGTCTTCATAGGCGCGCTCAGCCTGCCCCCCGTCTTCACCCGCCCCAGGGATTCGAAATTGGACCGTGAAGACGTGTCGGGGATTCGCCTCGGTCACTTGTGCGGACACCGGTCGACGTACCTCTGCAGCTGACGGGCGTGGATTGCGGCATCCCTGGGTGTTCCGCTGATCGACCGCGGCAGGCAGTGATCGGCATGTGACCCCGGACAATGGAGGACGCCCCAATGAGCTCGAGGAGCAATGACCCTGAATCCACATGTCTCAGCCACCTTGAGCACCCGCTCGACCTCCTTCTTGGGGTGCCGAGGCCTCACCGAGTGAGCCTCTGTTGGAAAAATCCAATATCAAGATAGCAGCAGGCGCAGCTGAGCACCTCTTCATAAGGTCAGGCCAGTCGAAGCTCTCCCCTCCGGGCCCTTGATCTTTTGTCCAGGGCTCGTTGCGCCTGCTAGGCAGCTTCGCGCTCGGGGCTCGGATCGGCGCTGGGGTCGGTGGCGCTCCCGCCGCCGGCCATGTCCTCGCGGGCCGCTCGCTCCTCGTAGCGATGCCGGGCGCCGTGATCCACGTCGGTCATCAGCTTGTCGACCTTCATCAGCCGGCCGAGGCCCTCGCGCATGCCGCGCGGCAGCAGGCTGACGATCTTGAAGAAGGCGCCGTTCTCACGCGGCACCCAGACGTCGAAGCGCGACACTTCGAGCGCATCGACGATCTGGTCGGCGACGTCGGAAGCCTCGACCGGCCGGATCAGCCTCTGGCCGACGCCGGCGGTCAGCTCGGTGTTCACCACGGTGGGCATGACGCAGGCGATCTCGACCCCGCTGCCGCGCAGCTCGGCCCGCACCGCCTCGCTGATCCCGACCACGGCATGCTTCGTCCCCGAGTACGTTGCGATGCCGGGGAAGCCGCCCTTGCCCGCCTGCGAAGCCAGATTGACGATGTGGCCGCTGCCTCGCGGCCGCAGCCGTTCGATCGCCAGCTGGGTGCCGACGATGACGCCGTAGACGTTGATGTCGAGCTGGCGCTTGATCGAGTCGTCAGACTCCTCGACGAACGGCGTCACCGGCATGATCCCGGCGTTGTTGATCACCACGTCGAGCGGGCCCAGCTCCCGCTCCGCGGAGTCGAGGAAGGCGGCAAAGGAGCCGCGGTCGGTGACGTCGAGCGGCAGCGCGATCGTGCCCCCGCCAAGGCCGGCGGCCGTCTCTTCGGCCAGCGCCGCGTCGAGGTCGCCGATCGCGACGCGACAGCCCTTGCGGACCAGCGCCGTCGCCGTCGCCTTGCCGATGCCACGGGCCCCCCCGGTGATCGCCACGACCCTGCCGCTGAGACTGCGCCGCTCCTTTGCCATCGTGCCCTCCTCGCTCCGGTGCCCTCAGGCGGCCGGCTTGTAGACGGTGACCACGGCTGCGCCGCCGAGGCCGATGTTGTGCTGCAGCGCGGTCTTCGCGCCCTCCACCTGACGCTTCTCGGCTTCGCCGCGCAGCTGCCAGGTCAGTTCCGAGCACTGCGCCAGCCCGGTGGCGCCGAGCGGGTGGCCCTTGGAGATCAGCCCGCCCGAGGGGTTGACGACGACCTTGCCGCCGTAGGTGGTCGCCTCTTCCTCGACCAGCTTGTGCGCCTCGCCCTCGGCCGCGAAGCCGAGCGCTTCATAGGTGATGAGCTCGTTGGCGCTGAAGCAGTCGTGCAGCTCGCAGACGTCGACTTCCTCGGCGGCGACGCCGGCTTCGGCGTAGGCCTCGTCGGCAGCCTGCTTCGACATGTCGGCGCCGACGATCGTCATGCAGTCGGCGCCCTCGTCGAAGGTGGACGAGAGGTCGGTGACCATCGACTGACCGGCGATCTCGATCGCCTGGTCCCAGAGGCCGTGCTCCTCGACGTAGCGCTCGGAGGCGACGATCGCGCAGGCCGAGCCGTCGGAGGTGGGCGAGCACTGGAGCTTGGTCAGCGGGTCGTGGATCATCTTCGCCGCCTTGATGTCCTCCAGCGTGTACTCGTCCTGGAACTGGGCATAGGGGTTGTTGACCGAGTGCTTGTGGTTCTTCCAGCCGATCCAGGCATAGTGGTCGGGGTTGGAGCCGTACTTCTCCATGTGATCGCGGCCCGCGTTGCCGAACATCTGCGGCGCCGGCGGCGACTGCTCCGGGTCGCGGATCTCGAACATGCGCATCGCGTGCTTGTCGAGCGCGTTGGTGCGGTCGGTGTACTTCACCCCGAGCGAGCCCGGCTCCATCTTCTCGAAGCCGAGCGCGAGGGCGCAGTCGGCGATGCCGCCCTTGACCGCCTGCCGGGCCAGGAACAGAGCCGAGGACCCGGTCGAGCAGTTGTTGTTGACGTTGACGACCGGGATCCCGGTGAGGCCGAGCTGGTAGAGCGCCCGCTGGCCGTAGGTCGAGTCGCCATAGCAGTAGCCGGCGTAGGCCTGCTCGACATCGTCGTAGGAGATGCCGGCGTCCGAGAGCGCCTTCTCCCCCGCCTCCTTGGCCCAGTCCGGGTAATCGCCCTCCTTGGTGCCGGGCTTCTCGAACTTGGTCATCCCGACCCCGATCACGAACGTGCGGTTGCTCAAAGTCTGCTCCTGTGGTCTGCCGCGTCGTGCGGCTTGGCTGGCTGGCCAAGAAATCTACCGGGTGGCCGCCTGCGACGGGACTCCCGGCCCAGACCGCAACCGTCGGAGACGCCAAGCGCTTGACTTTTTTTGATCAATGACGGAGGCTGCGTCCGCAGATAACCCGCACCTGAGAGGGGTTCGAGACGTGCCAGAGCGCAGAAGGCCAGCCATCTTCCTATCCGTCCTGGTTGCCGCGATGCTTGCGGCCACGGTCACAGCGAGCGTGGCGAGCGCCTCCCCGGAGTGGCACTTCAACGGCACCTTATTGTCATACGGAACGCAGGAAACGGTCACGGCCGAAGCTACGGCCGCGAGCCTGACCGTCCCCGGCCTGACCACAACCTGCGAACCGTTCGTCTTCGAACTGAAAGTGGAAAATCTGCTCGGCGGGCCCGGGGTCGGCGAAGTGACGGGCGTGCCTCTGACCAGCTGCCATACGAACTCCGCGTTCTGCACGGTCGAAACGGCGGCCGCCGAAGATCTTCCCTGGCCGGTACACCTGACGACGATTGGCGGCGAGCACTACTTCGTCATCGAAGGAATCAAAATCTCCTTCCTCTACGGCGGCGAACTATGTGCCCTCGGAGAAACCGTCGTCACGATCAAAGGGTCGGCAGGCGGCTTGGTCAACGACTCGACGCACACGGTCACCTTCAACTCGACGACGATGGCGACCGTGGGTGCACAGCTAAAAGCCCTTGGCCAGAAAGTCGAACTGAAAGGCACGTTCAGCTGGTTCCCGACGGGCAGCAAAGCGGGCTCGCCGCTGACGGTCTTATAGGGCCAGGGCCTGCAACGAGAATGGGAGAGATGCAATGAGCGGACACAGCAAACGGGCGCGAGCCCTTTTCGGCTGCGCAGCTCTAGCGCTGCTGATCGGCGCAGCGCTGAGCAGCAGCGCCGCCGCCTCGCCGGCCTGGTACTTCGACGGAGAACTCCTGGAAGGCTCGGAAACGGTGGCGAACACCACGCCCCCGAGCTACTTCACGTTCCCAGGACTGACGATCGGCTGCCAGCCCTTACCCCTCGAGATGACCATCAAAAACGAAATGGGCAACGGCTCGGGCAAAGTCACCGACCTGCCGGTTGGGACCTGCTTCACGGACTCATCCGTGTGCACGGTCGAAGCCTTCGAACCAGAATCCTTTCCCTGGAACGCACCGTTGAAAGCGGTCAGCAGCAAAGACTACCTCCGCATCGAAGGGGTCCATCTCACCTTCCTGCTCGGCGAAGAAGAATGCCCGCTGTACGAAATCGCGATCGAAATCACCGGGACAGCCGGCGGCATCATCGACAACGAAGCGGAACAGATCGTCTTCAACGCTGCGACCTTCAAAGCCACGGGGACCGAACTAAAAGCGCTCGGCCAGAAAGTCGAATACAACGCCGCGCTGGAACTGAAGGCCACGGGCCCGCGTGCCGGGCAGCAGCTGACGGTGCATTAGGTGGTGAGGACATCCTCGCTCGACCGGCTCCGATCCGGGGGATTCGGCCAGAGCAGGAATGCGGCGCCGGCGATCGCTATGCCTATCGCAGTGGCCAGCGCCCGCTGGCCGGCGGCGTGCAGCGCGGCCTCGCCGATCGAGTCGGCGAGCAGGACCGCGTATGTGGTGATCGCCGCCGTGAAGAGGGCGTACTGGACCGTGAGCAGGCCGTAGGCGAAGCCCGTGGCGACGGTGAGCGCGACCGCGATCCCGACGCCGTTTCCGCCCAGCCACTCGGCGAGCGCGGTGGCGAAGACCAGGCCGGCCGCCGTTCCAACCGCGCGCAGGATCAGGCGACGATCGGTCTCCTCCCGCTCGGGCCTCAGCACGAAGAGGATCGTCAGCGGGATCCAGAAGCCGTGTTCGTGCATGCCGGCCAGCCAGTAGACCGAGACGCCGGCCCCGAGCGCCGCGCCGAAGCGGATGCCGTGACGGAAGCTGATCGAGCCGAGCGTCAGGTTCGCGCGCAGGGTGAGCAGCGCGGATCGCGTGCTCCAAGCCGCCTCCCCACCCTCCTCCGAGCGATCCCCAGCGGCCCACACGCACAGTGAGAAGGCGGCCTGCAGCAAACCGCCGGCCGTGCCGAAGAGCAGCGCGGGCAGCGCATCGCCCAGGTCGAGCGGCAGGTCCTGAGCAATCAGCAGCGCCAAGGCAACGGAGAGGCCGGCGATAGAGAGCCGCAGCGAGACCGCGAAGCAGAGCCCGGCAGCGGCGCCGACGACGGCAAGGGAGCCGATCGCCAGGAAGGCGCTGGAGCCGGTGAGCACGCCCAGCGCGGCGGCAAGCCCGATCAGCGGGGCGACGGCGAGCTGCCACGCCGCCCGCGTCTTCGCCGGCGCGTCGAGACCGGGGAATCCCGCCAGCAGCGCCCCGGTCCCGATCGCCCCCTTTGTCGGGCTCGAGAGACCCAGCTCGAGCAGCATCGCCACTCCAACCGGGATCGCGACGAGGAACCCTCGACGCAGCGCCGGCCCGGGTGTGGCCGGCCCGACCGCAAACAGCGGCGATGCCCGCAGCCTGCGCGCCGTGCCGCTGGCATTGAACAGCTCCATGCGCGGCAGTCTGTTCTTGCCGTCGGCCGCCAAAGCGCCTCGGGAAAGGACCGGGGCCACTCCGCAGGATGCGGCTCCGTTCCGCCGGCCAGCGCTAGAGGGCAGGCACGAACCGCAGGTCGGCGCTCAGGTCCATGACACGACGGTTCGGCAGGTGCTTCTTGCGGCAGCAGGGGCATGGATTGTCCTCGCACGCAACGCCATCGTCGTCGGCATCGAGCCGATCCGGGTCGTACCTGGGCCCACCGTGCTTGAGAAAGTAGAACTGTGCCGCGCGCTGGCTCGGAAAGTCGGCGCAATCCTTGTCGCTTGCGGAGGCGCCGGCGGGCAAGGCAAGAAAGGCCAGGGCGGCGAGGGCCGTCGCCGCCATGCCCCAGACTCGTCCGCGATGCGATAACTCACTCATTCCGAAAACTCCCTTCGTTCTTAATTAAGGACACTGGCATCCTAGAAACACTCTCGAACGACGGTGTCTTGGCGAGCCGAGCCGGCGCGTGGCCCCAAGTACCCTGATGAGTCGTGATCTTCGCCGAGTTCAGCAGCGATCCCGCCGCCGGGGTGGGTGTCTTCGCCGCGCTTGCGGCGGGCGTCGTCTCCTTCCTGTCCCCCTGCGTGCTGCCGCTCGTGCCCGGCTACCTCTCTGCCGTCAGCGGCGTCTCGGCGGCGGAGCTGGACAGTGCCGGTTGGCGTCGGATCCTTGGCCCCAGCCTTCTCTTCGTCGCCAGCTTCTCGACGATCTTCATCCTGCTCGGCCTGACCGCGACCGGGATCGGATCGGCCCTGCACGACCACGAGCAGCTGCTGACCAAGATCTCCGGCGCCCTGATCGTCCTGATGGGGGTCCTCTTCGTCTCCTCGCTCTTCGTCACCCGGCTCAATCGCGAGTGGCACGTCGACGCGCTGCTGGAGCGCGCGGGCAGGGGCGGGCCGATCGTCGCGGGCGCCGCCTTCGCGATCGCCTGGACCCCCTGCATAGGCCCGACTCTGGGGGCGATCCTCTCCGCCGCCTCGCTCTCCGGCTCGGCCGGGCGCGGCGCCTTCCTCCTCGCCGTCTACTCGGCCGGGCTGGCGATCCCGTTCCTGCTTACCGCGATCGCCTTCTCCCGCGTCACCACCGCCTTCACCGTGGTCAAGCGCCACTACCAGGCGATCGTCGCCACTGGCGGCGTGATCCTGATCGCGATGGGCATCCTGATCTGGACCAACCAGCTGACCGAGCTCAACGCCGAAGCCCAGAGCTGGCTCAGCGGCCTGGGCTTCGACTTCTGGAACTCGGTCTGACCGTCAGTTGCTGACGACCGGCACGACGGTCTCGATCTCCTGGCCGATGGCCTCTGTCTCCTCCAGGCCCTCGCCGTCGAGATCGCGGGAGCAGACGATCCGGAACCGTCCCGTGCCGATCTCGGAGTCCGGGACGACGGGCAGCCCCCGAATGTGATCCCAACCCAGACGTTCGACCTCGAACGGGTTCATTCGCACCTCGGCCGCCGGGAAGGGGCAGTTCAGGTTGTGCTGGTCGATCGCCTTGGAGATCGCCTCGAGGTTCTTCGCCTCCGGGGAAGCCATCGGCTGGATTCTACGGCCAGCCAGGTCCCGGATTGGCATCCCGTCCCCCTCCTACCATCGTCGCCATGGCCTTCGACCGCACCGTGGCCCACCTCGACATGGACGTATCCGCAAATCAGCAGCTGTCGAGACTGCTTTAGTCATCCTCGTTCGGCGCGTCGGAATCCTCCGCCTCGATGATCTCGTCGTCCATATATGCGCCTGGCGAGAGCCCCGCTTCTTCAGCCTCCTTGCGGAGCTCCGCTCCTTCTTCTTCCGCCTTGCGACGGAGTTCGTCGAAGTACAAGGACCCGCCAGGCATGTCTATTGCTTGCCCATGCGCAAGCCGGTTACGGCGCACTTCTTTGCGAATTAGCTCGCCACGCTCGGATCGGCGAAGTCGCAAATCGATATTGGAGGTCATTCGGCTCAGCCGCTCCAAACGGTCAAACAAGAGTGCCTGCCACTCATCGCTTCCCGCAGGGTCATGCATTTTGGCGAGACGCATTCCATTCGAAATGGGGTTGTCAGCCGGGACGCCCTCCTCCAACCTCTCTAGCGCGACGCCAATCTGATCCTTGACTTCTTCACGAGCGCGAACCCCAGAGCCGAAGTCTCCGTGGTCGAAGAAAATCACTCGCGACTGGCTCACATCGAACGGCAGGTCAGTATCGACCTCTGCAATCAAAACGACAGGTAGCTGTGCGCCATCCCTGACCGAGAGCTCGTAGTAGACGTTTGGATTGCCCCCGGTGAGGTCCGCAACGCAGATCCTGGCCTTGAGACAATGTTGGATGATCTGGGCCGTAATCTGGCCTGGCTCATCGACATCGTCAGCGCGCCTGGTTTCCAGATCGTGTGCATTGGCGGCCTCCTTGACAATTAGGTCGCGTACGCCGTCCGAGCGGCTGCGAATCGCGCTGCCCTCCTTGCCGATGGGCGCGATGAAGAAACACTCTCGCTCGAAATCAATCGCCATGTGCCGACGATAACCGCAGCTGGACGGCGGTGTGGCTGACATGGCCTGCGTTGCTGGAGAGCCCATCGGAATCGATGCCGTCCGTCCCGACTGGCTCCTACCATCAGGACCATGGCATTACGGCGGACGATTGCCCATCTCGACATGGATGCGTTCTACGCGTCCGTTGAGCTACGGCGGCGGCCTGAGCTGAAGGGCAAGCCGGTTGTCGTCTGCGGCTCGGGGCCGCGGGCGGTTGTGACGACCGCGAGCTATGAGGCGCGCAGGCTCGCCGGCATCCACTCGGCGATGCCCGCGGCCGTCGCGCGGCGGCGATTGCCCGACGCGGTCTACCTGCAGCCCGACTTCGCCGCCTACCGGGAAGCCTCGGGGCAGGTGATGGCCGTGCTGCGGCGCAATGCCGAGCTGGTCGAGGTGGTCGGGCTCGATGAGGCCTACATCGAGTTGACCGGGCTCTTCTCGCCGAAGGCGACGATGCGGCGGATCGTGACCGAGATCCGCGAGGAGACAGGGCTCGGCTGCTCGGTCGGGATCTCGGAGAGCCGCATGCTGGCCAAGATAACCAGCGAGCTGGGCAAGCCGGGCGGCCTGGTGGTGCTCTCGCGAGCCGAAGCCCTGGAGCGCTTCGCGGCGGAGTCCCCCGGCCTGATCCCGGGCATCGGCCCAAAGACGGTGGCCAAGCTCGAGGCGATGGGCATCGCCACGCTCGCCGAGCTGCGCGGGCGAGACGTGGCTGCGATCGAGCGGGCATTCGGCCCGCGCCAGGGAGGCTGGCTGCACAGCCGGGCGCGGCTCGAAGACACGACTCCGGTCGTCACCGAACACGAGACCAAGTCGCAGTCGGCCGAGACCACATTCGACGTCGACGTCGACGACCGCGGCGAGCTGGAGGCCCACCTGGCCAGCCTCTCCGGCGAGCTCTGCCGGCGACTGCGAAAGCGCGACCTGGCCGGGCGCACGATCGGGATCAAGGTGCGCCTCGACGACTGGACCAACGTCACCCGCTCGCACACGGTCGAGTCCCCCACCAACGACCCGGGAGTCGTCGGTCCGCTCGCCCTGGACCTGCTGCGCGCCTACGACCCGCAGCGCCCGGTGCGCCTGCTCGGAGTGCGCGTCGCGGCCTTCGCGACCGATGCGCCGGAAGCGGCTCCGCCAGAAGACGAGGCAGATCAGCTGCAGCTCGGCTTCGCGGCCTGACCGCCCCGCTCGCCCATCCTGAGCGCCGCGGGGCGTGTGCGAAGATTCCCCGGTGAGCGCCGACCGGCTGACCGGACTCGATTCCTCCTTCCTCCACATGGAGCGCGCGGGCGCGCACATGCACGTCGCCTCGACCAGCATCTTCGAGGGCTCGGCTCCCACTCACGAGGAATTCCGCGATCACATCGCCTCCCGCCTGCACCTGGTGCCCCGCTTCCGCCAGAAGCTGCGCTTCGTCCCCTTCGGCCAGGGCCGGCCGGTCTGGGTCGACGATCCCCACCTCAACCTCAACTACCACGTGCGCCGCACGGCCCTGCCGGCGCCCGGCTCCGAGGAGCAGCTGCGCAACCTGGCGGCGCGGATCTTCTCCCAGCAGCTCGACCGCAGCAAGCCGCTCTGGGAGCTGTGGCTGGTCGAGGGCCTGGATGGCGGCCGCTTCGCGATCATCGGCAAGAGCCACCACGCGCTGGTCGACGGCATCTCCGGCGTCGACATCACCACAGTCCTCTTCGACACCGAGAAGGAACCGGCCAACCCGCCGGCGCTCCCGCCCAGGTGGGCGCCGCGGCCCGAGCCGACCGACCTCAAACTGCTGGGCGACGCCCTTCGCGAGCGGGCGACCAGCCCGCGCGAGTTCGCCCGTGGCGTGCGCGCGGCACTGCGCGGTCCGCGCCAGGTGCTGCGCGGCTTCGGCGACACGAGCAAGATGATCGGCGCCGGGATGTCGGCGCCCTCGACGCCCTTCAACGTCGAAATCGGCCCGCATCGCCGGGTCGCCTTCGTCCGCGCCGACCTCGGCGCGCTGAAGCAGGTCAAGAACGAGCACGGCGGCACGGTCAACGACGTCGTCCTCTCGGTCGTCACGGGGGCGATCGGCAACTACCTGCGCGCTCGCGGCCACGACACCGAGGGCCTCGAGATGAAGGCGATGGTGCCGGTCAGCGTCCGGGCCGAGGAGGATCGCGGCGCGCTCGGCAACCGCATCTCGGCGATGATGGCGCCGCTGCCCATCTGGTGCGAGGAGCCGGTCCGCCGGCTTCACCTGGTCACGGAGCTGATGGGCGACCTGAAGGGCTCCGGCCAGGCGGTCGGCGCCGAGATCCTCACCCGCATCGTCGACTTCGCGCCGACCACGATCGCCTCCCAGGCGGCGCGCCTGCAGCCCGCCCAGCGCTTCTTCAACCTCGTCGTCACCAACGTGCCCGGGCCGCAGTTCCCGCTCTACGTGCTGGGCCGCCAGATGGAGGCGATCTTCCCGATGGTGCCGCTGGCCCGCCGCCAGGCGCTCTGCGTCGGGATCATGTCCTACAACGGCCAGGTCAACTTCGGACTGATCGGGGACTACGACGCGATGGCGGACCTCGACAGCTTCGGCCTCGACCTCGAGGGCGCGATCGCCGAGCTGACCGGCACCCCGACCGGCCCCGGCGGCGATCCTCAGCGCGCCAGCCGCGCCGAGACGCGGAACGGCGCTCTTTCGGTCAAGTAGGCCCAGTCGAGCCGCCTGGCGCTGAAGCCGGCGGCGCTGGTGTCGGCGTTGACCAGGACCGCTGTGATGCGGTCGAAGCGCCCGGGGCGCGCCAGTCGCACGGTCAGCGGGCCGCCGCTGCGGCTGAAGTCGAGCACCCGCACTACGTGTCCCCGGCGCTCGCTGCCGGCCCTGCCGACCAGGGCGACGGCGGAGGCCACCCCGTTCGGGGCAACCGCGTGGACGACCACCGCGCGGGCGGAAGCGGCGTGCACCCGCAGCAGCTGGAAGGTCGTGTGGTTGAGGCTGCGGTCCAGCGGGCGCCCGTCGGCCGGCAGGCTGCCCTCGCGCGCGACGTCGGGGTAGAGGTCGCCCTCGGCGAAGACGGAATCGGTGCGCCACTCGGGGAGATCGGTGGCGAAGCGGGCGAAGTCCCGGCTGAAGTCCGAGCCCCCGGCCGCCTCGATCGCCGAGTTGTAGGCGGAGACCGAGAAACCGCCCGGCCTGGTGTGGACGGCCCGTCCCCAGGCGTTGCGCACCACGGCCCGGCCGTAGCGGTGGGTCAGCCACTTCGCCCAGACCGCTGAGCCGTACTCCTTGATCGAGTTGGCGGTCAGCGGCGTGTCGTAGCGCTTCACCCAGCGGCGAACGTAGCGCAGGTAGTCGTCGATCCCGTTGTAGACCTCGTCCTCCATCCAGACCGCAGTGGACTCCGCGAACCAGGCGTCCTGGTAGGCGTCATAGCCGAACTGGAGGATGTGGTTGTACTCGTGGGCAAGGGTCACCTCGAGATCGTGCTCCTGCGTCGTGCCCGGAAACTCACGCGGGTCGTAGTCGTTGTCGAGCACCAGGTAGCCGTGCAGATGACGAGGCAGCCGGTGCTCCTTGGTCGCCTGGCCGCGGTCCGGCGCCGCGTAGCCGAAGAGCGCGCCGCCGATCTCATCGAGGTAGATGTCCGTCTTGCAGTTGCCGCCGCCCTTGCGGCGGTCGCACTTCGGGTCGCGCCATCCGAGCTTGCCGTTCTCGATCGAGTAGACGTGTTCGGCCACCTCCTGCACGCGGGTCACGTAGTCGGGGATGCCGTCGCCGTTCGCGTCCGCCAGTTTGGGCGCGTCGATCCCCTCGGCCACCCAGTGCACGCAGAAGTGGCGCGTGCATGCGGGCGAGCGGGGCGCCTCGGGCACCGTGTAGGCGTTGCGGTTGGGGTCCGGGTGATCGGTCGGGCGCGCGGCGGGCGCGCGGAAGACCCACTGGTCGCCGGCGGACGCCGCACCGGGGACGATCGCCGCCAGCAATGCGGCCGACGCAAGCGAAGCCCCTATCAGCCGCCAGCGCGCCCCCACGCGGGGCAATCTACAGGCAGGCCAGGCGCGGCCAGGGCCGCCCGGGGGCGATACTTCGGGCGTGATCGCCACCAGCAGGACCCCGTGCGCATAGCCCTTGCCCAGATCGACCCCACGGTCGGCGACATCGACGGCAACGCCGCCAAGATCGCCGAGTGGATCGATCGCGCCCGCGAGGCGGGCGCCGAGCTGGCGATCTTCCCCGAGCTCTGCCTGCCTGGCTACCCCGCCGAGGACCTGTACCTCAAGCGGCACTTCGTCGAGGCGAACCGGCGCGCGATCGAGGAGCTGGCCGGCGGCGTGGACGGGATCACGGCTCTGGTCGGCTTTGCCGAGCCCGTTCCCGGCGGCGGCGACTTCCGCCGCGCCCACAACTCGGTCGCGGTGCTCGCGGGCGGCGCCGTGCGCGCCGTGTACCGCAAGAACCGGCTGCCCAACTACGCCGTCTTCGACGAGCAGCGCTACTTCATCCCCGGCGCGGAGCCCGAGACGATCGCGGTCGGCGGCGAAACCGTCGGCCTGACCATCTGCGAGGACGTCTGGGCGCCGGGCCCGCCCGCCTCCAGCGAGGCCGCGGCCGGCGCCAGCCTGATCGCCAACCCTTCGGGCTCTCCGTACCACCGCGGCAAGGGCCGCGAGCGGGAAGCGATGTTCGCCGAGCGGGCGCGCGCCTACGGGGCCGGCTTCGCCTTCTGCAATCTGGTCGGCGGCCAGGACGAGCTCGTCTTCGACGGCCATAGCCTCGTCGTCGACGCCAGCGGCGATGTGATCGCCAGGGCGGCCCAGTTCGAGGAGGAGCTGCTCGTCTGCGACGTCCCCGCCGCGGGACAGGCCACGCTCGCCGAGCCGCTCTCCGACCTGGCCGAGGTCTACGCCGCTCTGACCCTCGGCCTGCGCGACTACGTCCGCAAGAACGGCTTCCGCCACGTCGGCGTCGCGCTCTCCGGCGGCATCGACTCCGCCCTCGTCGCCCTGCTCGCCGTCGACGCGCTCGGGCCCGAGCACGTCAGCTGTGTGGTGATGCCCTCGCCTCATTCCAGCGTTGAAACACAGGACGATGCGCGGAATATCGCCGCAAACCTGGGCGCCGAGCTGATCGAGATCCCGATCGAGCGCGCGATGGACGAGTACGCCCGCGCCCTGGCCGGGTCCTTCGGCCGGTCCGACCGCGACGAAGCGGCGAGTGCCTCGCTGCCGCGTGACCCGACCCGACCTTCGGAGCCCGACCTCGCCGCCGAGAACATCCAGGCGCGGATCAGGGGGAACATGATGATGGCGCTCTCCAACAAGCACGGCTGGCTGGTGCTGACGACCGGCAACAAGAGCGAGATGTCGGTTGGCTACGCGACCCTCTACGGCGACATGGCAGGTGGCTTCGCCGCGATCAAGGACGTGCCCAAGACGCTCGTCTACGAGCTGGTCCGCCACCGCAACGAGGTTGCGGGCCGGGAGCCGGTGCCGGCCTCGGTGCTGGAGCGGGAGCCGTCCGCCGAGCTGCGGCCGGCTCAGCTCGACAGCGACTCTCTCCCGCCCTACGAGCTGCTCGACCGCATCCTCGAGTCCTACGTCGAGCGGGACCAGGGCCGCGAGGAGATGATCGCCGCCGGCCTGCCCGCCGACATCGTCGACGAGGTGATCCGCATGGTCGACCGCTCCGAGTACAAGCGGCGCCAGGCGGCGCCGGGGATCCGGATCACCCCCAAGGCCTTCGGCCGCGACCGGCGGCTGCCGATCACCAACCGCTTCGGCGGCTAGCTCGAGTCAGGACGCGGTCTGACCGCGATCGTCATCTGGGCCAAGGCGCAGAGGCGATCCTCGGAGTCGCGGACCTCGGCTTCCCAGATCCAGGTGGTGCGGCCGCGGTGGCGGGCCTTGGCCCGAACTTCGGCGGCCCCCTCGGTGACCGGGCGGACGAAGCTGACGGCGATCGACTGGCCCATCGCCATCATCCCGTCGCCGAGCACCGCGAGGGCGGTGGCGCGGGAGCAGACGCTCTCGACCAGGGTCGAGATCACCCCGCCGTGCAGGAGCCCGACCGGCTGGCGCAGCTCGTCCCGCATCGGCACCCGCACCCGGGCGTGGTCGGGATCGTCGTCGAGCCATTCGGTCCCGACCAGGGCGTCGAAATGGGAAAGCAGTCCGCGCGGATCCTCGGCCATCGCGCCGAACCCTATCCCGAGGGGGTGTCTGAGCTAAAGGGGGGATATGACCCCTTAACCTCAGACACCCCCTTCCGGGGGGCGGCTGGCGTAGGCTTCCCGTCCGGTGGGGCTGAGCGACGACCAGAAGGCGATGCTGCGCCTCCTCGCGCAACGCGAGGAGGGCTACGAGGATATGGCCGCGCTGATGGGAATCAGCGTCGAGGAGGTGCGCGAGAAGGTGAAGGAGGCGCTGGCCGAGGTCGACGAGGGCGAGGCGCCTGCGTCTCAGCCCGAGGCCCCAGAGTCGAGCCCGCCCGCTCCGCCTGCCCCGGCCGAGCCGGTCGCCGAGGAACCTCCGGCCGCGCCTCCCGCGGCCCCGCCAGAGCCTCCGGCCGCGCCTCAGCCCGCAAAGCCCGGCCCGGCGGCGGGGAAGCGCCGCGGCGCCCGCCCGCCCAAGCTGCCGGGCCTGAAGCTGCCGAAGGACCGCGGCCCGGCCGTCGGCCTCGCAGCCGGCGCTCTGGTCGTCGTCGTGCTGGTGATCATCCTGATCGCCGGCGGCAGCGGCGGCGAGTCCGACTCGACCACCACCGCGGCGCAGGGCGGCGAATCCGTGCCCACGGCCGCGGAAGAAAAGAACCTGACCCAGGCGGTCCTCAGCCCGGTGGCGGGCGGCGACGCCAGCGGCCGGGCGCTCTTCGGCCGCTACCAGAAGAAGGTCCTGCTCCAGGTCGAGGCCGATGGGCTCGAACCGTCGCCCCAGGGGAGCACCTACACGGTCTGGCTCTACCGGTCGCCGAAGCTGGCCCTGCAGATCGGCGCCGTCCCGGTCGGCTCCGACGGGAAGATCGCGGCCCAGTTCCAGATCCCGGCCCAGCTGCTCTCCTACGTCGCCAGCGGGGCCTTCAACGAGATCGACGTCTCGCTGACGCCGACCGCCCAATACAAAGCAGCCTTCAACAAGGCGAAGAGCGAACGCAAGCTGCCGCCCCACGTCGGCGAATCCGTCCTGCGCGGCGAAATCACCGGCCCGGCGATCCGCTGATCTGACGCTGCGCATATCGGCGTCCTCGGTCGCTCGCGCGCAGAGCACGCCACGCTCCCTGCGTCCTTGATCTGCTTGGTCAGATCATCAGCTTTTCGGGATTCATCACCCCCGTTGGGTCGAGCTGATCCTTGACCGCGCGCAGCACCTCGAGCCCCGTCTTCCCCACCTCGGCCTCCATGTAGGGGGCGTGATCGCGGCCGACGGCGTGGTGGTGGGTGATCGTGCCGCCGTGGGCGACGATCGCCTCGCAGGCAGCGCGCTTGACCGCGGCCCACTGCTCGATCTCCCCGCCGTGGCGGGCACGGGAGATGAACGTGAAGTAGAGCGAAGCGCCGTCGGGATAGGCATGGGAGAGATGGCAGAAGACCATCCCGGGCGTGCCCTGGCCCTCAAGCGAGTCGCGAACCGCCGTGCCGACGGCGGCGTGCAGCTCCTCCAGCCGGCTCCAGGTGTGCGAGGTCTCGAGCGTCTCGACCATCGCCCCCATCTCCATCAGCGTGTCGCGCATGTAGGGCCCTTGATAGCGGCCGTGCTCCCAGGAGCGTCCGGCCGCCTGGCCCAGGTAGACGGCGCCCCCGCGGCGCAGCTCGCGCACGCTGAGGGCGCGGCGGCGCGCGACCGACTCCTCCTCTCCCTCCAGCCCGACCACGATCAGCGACCCCCCGCGCCGGCGGCGCAGGCCGAGGTAGCCGCCGAAGACGCTGCCCGCCAGGCCGCGCGGGCCCGAGAGCGCCAGCGAGACCTCGGTCTCCTCCGCATCGGAGACGCGGATCACGTCGGGCAGTCCCGGCCCCTGCGCGAGCGAGCGGACGATCTCCGCGCCGGCCTCGAAGCTCTCGGCCATCCAGGCCTCATAGCGCCGTTGCCGCGGCGCCGGCCGCACCCGGACGGTCACCTCGGGAATCACGCCGAGGACCCCCTCCGAGCCGACGACCAGCTCGCGCAGCGCCGGCCCGGCGGCCGTGTGCGGCGTCTCCAGCGTCCGCAGCTCGCCGGCCGGCGCGATCAGGCGCACCGAGCTGACCAGGGCGTCGAAGCGCCCGTAGCCGCTCGAAGCCTGCCCGGCCGAGCGCGTCGCGGCGAAGCCGCCGATCGTCGCGTACTCGAAGGACTGCGGGTAGTGGCCGAGCACGAGCCCCTGGCCGCCGAGGGCCGCTTCCGCCTCGGGGCCCCGCAGGCCGGCGCCCAGCCTGGCGGTCAGGGAGCGCCGGTCGACCTCGACCGTGCGCAGGCGGGCCAGGTCGAGGCTGACGAGGCGGGAGTGGGCGCCGCGCAGCGGCTCGACCCCGCCGACGACGCTGGTGCCGCCGCCGAAGGGGACCACCGCAACGCCGTGCGTCGCGCATACCTCCAGAACGCGTTTCACCGCCTCGGCATCGACCGGCAGCAGGACCGCGTCGGGCGCCGCCTCCAGCCGGCCGGAGCGCAGCCGCGCGAGGTCGGCGTAGCCGCAGCCGGTCGCGTGGCGGACGCGATCCTCGGCGCCGGCAAAGACGTTCTGCTCGCCGACCGCCTCGACCAGGGCCGGCGGCAACGGCTCGGCCGGCGGCAGCTGAAAGGCGTCGAGCCCGGCGGCGCACGGCGACGGCGAGAGCTCGCCGATCCGCTCGCGCAGGGTCGCCAGCGCCGGCCCGTCGAGCTCGGGCTCGATCGCGGGATCCCCCCACCCCCACCACTTCGAGTCGCGCCGCGGGCCCGTCACCCCTAGAGCCTCTCGATCCCGTCGAGCGCTTCGTCCAAGAGCCGCCCCTGAGCCCCCCGCATCATCGGCGACCCCAGCCGCGAAAGCCCCCGAAGCGTCTGCACCGCGGACAGCTCCACCTCGGTGCCACCGTCCGCGTCACGCAGCTCGATAGCCAGCTCATAGCGACGCAGGTGCCGCTCGAACGGTGACTCCTCCAGCAGCTGCTCCCAAGCCATGCGCTTTCCGTCAGAGGACTCGGTGCACCTGAAGTCGGCACGCACCCCCCGCCCCTCCTCGGTACCGAGCACGCTGGTCCAAAGCATCCCAGCCCCCTCCCCCTCGACTCCCTCGACCCTCTGAACCTTCGGCCACCACCGCGGCAGGTTGTAGGGATCCGCCACAAGCTCAAAAACCGCGGCAACGGGCGCCCCCACCCTGCGCCTCCGCGTCACCCGAGGCATCCGGACCCTGGAGGGGCATAGCCCCTACTCGCCCGCAAGTCTCCGCAGGTCCCGCACCAGCAGCAGATGCTTCAGGTGACTGACCGTGGCTGCCAGGCTCTCGAGGCTCTCGAGCGCCTCCTTGCGGCGATCGGGGTTGCGCGAGCGCAGCGAGGGCCCGAGCAGGGCTTCCAGCAGGTTCGCCTCGCGGTCCGCCGAGGAACGGAAGACGCGCAGGTTGCGAGCGGCGACGCCGAAGCGCGAGAGCTCGTTGGCGGAGCGCACGACTTCGCGGTCGGTCTCGTCGTAGACGGTCTTCCCCTCGCGTTTCTCCGGCTGCACGATGCCGAAGTTCTCCAGTTCGGAGATCAGCTCCTCACGGGCGCCCGTCTCCTCGATCACTTCCTCGAGGGTGAGGTACGCGCGCGAGGTGTCGATCAGGATCGCGCGCCGCACGGCGCCGCCGGAAGGGCGCTTCTCCGCGCCGCCGCCGGCCGGGGCGAAGTCCCCGCCCGCCGCCAGCTCCTGGCGGATCACCCGCAGCGGCAGGAACTCGTCGCGCTGCAGGCGCAGGATCGTGCGCAGCCGTTCGACATCGGACTGGCTGTAGAGGCGGTAGCCGCCCGAGGTGCGCCGCGGCGTCAGCAGCTTCTGGTCCTCGAGGTAGCGGATCTTCGAGATCGAGACGTCGTCGAACTCGCTCTGCAGGATCTTGCAGACGGCGCCGATCGTCAGCGCCTTGCGCGGTCGCGAGTCGCGCTGGCGTGCCTGCTGCTCGGAGATGGCCATCGGCGCTCCCTCACTTCTCCAGGTAGCTGAGCTTGTACTTGCCGACCTGGATCTCGTCGCCGTCCTCGAGCCGGTGCGACTCGATCCGGCGCCGGTTGACGTAGGTGCCGTTGAGCGAGCCCAGGTCGTCGATGTAGAGGCCGTCGCGCCGGCGCACCAGCAGGGCGTGATTGCGGGACACGGTGACGTCGTCGAGGAAGACCCCGGCGTCCGGGCTGCGGCCGATGCTGACCCTGTCCTGGTCGAGGGCGAAGCTCTCCCCCGCCCGGCCGCCGCCGGCGCGGATCACCAGCGCCGCGCCGCTGCGCTCGACCGTCTCGTCGATGTCGACCGGCTGCATCTCGCCGGTGTCGTCGACCTTGTAGGTCATCGTTGTCGGTTCGTCGCCGCCCTCGCCTTCGGCCGGGCCTCCGACGTAGGCGCCGCACTTCTGGCAGTAGTTGGCGCCCTCCGGGTTGACGAACCCGCATTCCGGACAGTGGATGGCCATCTGCGCTCCGCTCAGGCGGCGGACTCGTCCTCAGGTGGCTGCGCCTTGCCGGCGAGGATTTCGGTCAGCTGCGCGACGTCGTCGCCCGAGAACATCGTGTCTCCCCGCTCGCGCTTCTGGCGCAGCCGGTTGACGAGCTCGGCACGCAGGATGTCGATCTTGCCGTGCAGGACCCGCCGCTTGTAGGAGATCTCGTTCTCCTCCTCGGTGAGGCTGTCGATCAGCTCCTTCAGTTCCTCGTCGCTGAGGGATCCAAGATCGGGAAAAGTGTCCTCCATCTCGCTCCTTGGTCGCTGGTGGTGGCCAGGGCTGCGGCCGCTGCGCCAATTATAGGTAGTACCACCAAAGGTTCAACTAAAGGTTGAAGGTTTATGAAGACTGGCCGGTCTCTTGCAGGGCCCGGGCGGCGCGCACTTCGCCGATCCCAGCACGCGCGTAGAGCACGGTCGCGACGAGCGCCAGCGCGAGGCCGACGAACAGCAGCGCCGCCGGCACCCAGCCGGCGAAGACCATCGCGAAGAAGATCCCGCCCATGATCGGGAAGACCGAGATCCGGCCCGGCCAGTTGACCCGGATCTCGACGCCGTGGCGCAGCCCGTACTGGGCCAGGACGAGCATCGCCAGCTCTCGCAGCGCGAGCACGGCCAGGGCCCAGCGCGGCAGCAGCTCGAAGTGCCAGCAGACGATCGCGCCGCAGAGGATCGTCAGGCGATCGACGAGCGGGTCCAGGAGGGCGCCCAAACGGCTGTACTGGCCGGTGACGCGGGCGAGGAAGCCGTCGAAGTAGTCGCCCGCCGCGATCAGCCAGAAGACGATCGCGGCGGCGGCGCTGCGGCCGTCGCCGGATTCGAAGGCGAGGTAGAGGAAGAGCGGCAGCGCCGCGAGGCGCAGGTAGCCGATCAGGTTGGGCAGCGTCCAGGGGTTGAGGGCCTCGCCCTTGCCCACCTGGCGCGGCGGCGGCCCGCTGCGGTCGAGGCCGAAGAGGCGGCGGATGCGGCCGCGCCCGAAGGGAGCGGCGTCAGCCATCGCCCCGGAGGAGCGCCTGGGCCTGCACGGCAGCCTCCTCCACGGGCAGCTTGTGCTCGGTGCCGGAGGCGCGCTCGCTCGCCTCGAGGACGCCGTCGGCGAGGCCGCGGCGGCCGACGACGATCCGCAGCGGACAGCCGATCAGCTCGGCGTCGGTCAGCTTCTCCCCCGCGCCGGCGTCGCGCTCGTCGTAGAGGACCTCGACGCCGGCGGAGCTCAGCTCGTCGTAGAGGCGATCGGCGGCGAGCCGCTCCTCATCGTCGGCCTTCTTGGCGAGGGAGACGAGGTGCACCTGCCAGGGGGCGATCGCCCGCGGCCAGACGATGCCGCGCTCGTCGGCGCCCTGCTCGATCGCGGCGGCGGCGATCCGGGCCGGGCCGATCCCGTAGCTGCCCATCACGACCGGTCGCTCCTTGCCCGACTCGTCGAGGTAGGTGGCGCCGAGCGGCTCGGAGTAGCGGGTGCCGAGCTTGAAGATGTTGCCGACCTCGATCGCCGGCTCGATCTCGATCGTGCCGCCGCCGGGCGCCGTGTCGCCGGCCTCGACGCAGCGCACGTCCATCTCGTAGGCCTCGAAGTCCCGGGTGGGATCGATGCCGCGCAGGTGGGTGTTCGGCTTGTTGGCCCCGGAGACGTACGAATTGCCGGTCAGAGCCGCGTCCTTGATGATCGGCAAGCCGCTGCCGACCGGGCCGAGGTAGCCGACGGGGCCGAGCCGGTCCTCGATCTCCTCGGCGCTGGCCTGGCGGAAGTCGGCCTTCATCCCGTTGCGCAGCTTAATCTCGTTGAGGCGGTGATCGCCGCGCAGGAGGACGAGGACCATCCCCCGGCCCTCGACCACGATCGGCAGCGTCTTGATGAAGGCGCCGTGCGGCAAGCCGAGGTGGCTGGCCACCTCCTCGACCTTGGCCAGGCCGGGCGTGTCCACCTCCTCCGGCGCGTCCAGCGAGGATGGCAGCTCGACCGCCTGCGCCTCGGCCGAGGCGACCTCGACGTTGGCCGCGTAGCCGGGCGCCAGGGCCACCTCGTTCTCGCCCGCCGGGCACGGCGCCATGTACTCGTGGGCGCCGGAGCCGCCCATCATCCCCACATCGGACTCGACCCTGTACCAGCGGATACCGCAGCGGTCGAGGATCCGCTCGTAGGCGCCGGCCTGCAGCTCGTAGGAGCGCGCCAGGCCCTCCTCGTCGCGGTCGAAGGAGTAGGCGTCCTTCATCGTGAACTCGCGCGTGCGCAGCACCCCGGCGCGCGGGCGCGGCTCGTCGCGCTCCTTGGTCTGGATGTGGAAGAGCATCAGCGGCAGGTCGCGGTAGGAGCGGACCTCGCGCGCGACGTGCTGGGTCACGCACTCCTCGTGCGTCATCGCCAGCACCATCGGCGCCCGCTTGCGGTCCTCGAGCTTGAACAGCTCGTCGATCGCGTAGCGCCCGGTCTTCTCCCAGGCCTCGGAGGGCTGCAGCACCGGCATCAGCATCTCCTGACACCCGATCGCCTCCATCTCCTCGCGGACGATGCTCTCGACCTTCCGCTCGACCCGCCAGCCGGCGGGCAGATAGCTCCAAAGCCCAGCCCCCACCTGCCGGATCAACCCGGCCCGCACCATCAGCTTGTGCGAAAGAGCCTCCGCATCAGCGGGCGCGTCCTTCAGCGTTGGGATGAATGCCTGGCTGAACCGGGTCACGCGGGAAACCTATCCGTATGTCGCGACGGGGTCGGCCGGACCAAAGAGGGCCTGTCCCGGCAGGGGTGGAGCGTCTTGTGCTTTTTTCGGGCGCAGTACAGGGCGCCAGCCCGAAAGCGCAACTCCGAAAAAAGTTAAGCGGAACCCCTGCCGGGACAGGCCCTCTACGCCCGCGTGAACCGCCGCCCAGCCGTGGGCGACGCCTCCTCGTCGAGCAGGACCTTGTCGGACTCGCCCTTTTCGGCCGCTTCGTGCTCCATCCGGGCGATCTTCTCCGGCGTCAGGTCGCCGGCGTTTTCCTGCTCGATCTTGGCCAGCCAGGCCGCCCCCTCGCGCGACTCGTCCTCGTCGAACTCGACCGCGCCCCGGTCGAGCGACTTGTCGATCTCCTCGAAGAGGGTGTCGACCAGGCTCGCCTGCGGCACCTTGCGCAGCGGCTTCCCGTGCGCGTAGATCAGGCCCTCGTTCTTGGCGCCGGCGATGCCGAAGTCCGCGTGCGAGGCCTCGCCGATCCCGTTCACGGCGCAGCCGAGCACGGCGACCTCGATCGGCTCCGCATAGCCTTCCAGCCGCTGCTCGATCTCGGCGACGACCGAGTCCATGTCGAACTGCAGGCGGCCGCAGGTCGGGCAGGCGATCAGCACCGGGCCGCGCTCACGCAGCTGCAGCGCCTTGAGGATCTCCCAGGCGACCTTGACCTCCTCCTCGGCGTGGAAGGTGGAGAGGCTGATCCGGATCGTGTCGCCGATCCCGTCGGCGAGCAGCGTGCCGAGGCCGACCGAGGACTTGAGCGAGCCCGACCACTTGGTCCCCGCCTCGGTGATCCCCAGGTGCAGCGGGTAGGGGATCTTCTCCGACAGCAGCCGGTTGGCGGCGATCGTGTTGGGCACGTTGGTCGACTTGATCGAGACCTTGAAGTTCTCGAACTCGAGCCCCTCCATCAGCTCGACGAACTCCACCGCGGCCGCGACCAGCGCCTCGACCGGGCTCTCGCGCTCGAGCGCGTGCAGGTGCTTGGGCAGCGAGCCGGAGTTGACGCCGATCCGCATCGGCACGTTCGCGGCGGTTGCCCGCTCGGCCACCTCGGCGACCTTCTCGCGGCCGCCGATGTTGCCGGGGTTGAGCCGGATGCAGTGGGCGCCGGCGTCGATCGCCTTGAGCGCCAGCGTGTGGTTGAAGTGGATGTCGGCGATCACGGGGATCGGCGAGTCCTTGACGATCGTCTTCAGCGCCTCGACGTCCTCATCCCGGGGCACGGCGACCCGCACGATGTCGGCGCCCGCGTCGGCCACCTTGCGGATCTGCTCCATCGTCGCCGCGAGGTTGGCGGTCTCCGTCTTGGTCATCGTCTGCACGGCGACCGGCGCGCCGCCGCCGATCGGCACGCCGCCAACGAAGATCTGCCGCTTGGAGGCCATCAGGGCAAGCCTAGCGAGAGGGTGATCGCCACTACCAGCTGCGGGTCAGCTGGATGTCGAACTGCGGCCCGGTCAGGGGCACATCTGGTTCGCCCGGGAACGAGACCGCCAGCGAGCCCGTCCAGATCTTTGCGCCCTGCGGGCCACGCTCGAGCGTTCCGTGGCCGCTGAACGGCGCAGGCGGCTCGACGTTCGCCTTGCTCAGCGTCGAGCTCGCGCCGAACGCCGTCGCCGGGCCCTTGACGTAGGCGCTGCGGTAGATCGCCAGCCTCCCCCCGGTCCGCTCGGCGGCGGCCTGAAAGCGTGCCACGTCCCGCTTCCTGCTCGCGCCGAAGAATGTAGCGGCGACCGCTTCGCGCCAGTGCGCGAACAGCCTGGTCACCTTCGGCTTCTTCTTTTCGGGCCCACCCCCACCGAGCCCGTATTCGCGCAGGAGGGACTCGAGCGAGCGGAAGCAGACGAGCCGGGCTGGCGTGACCGATTTGCCCTTGATCCGGTGGGCCGTGGCGCTTGCGTAGCCGTCCTCGCCGCGGAAGCGAACCGTGCCGACGAAGAGGCCGGAGCGAATCGTGTAGTGGTCCGGGCCCAGGCAGTGCCGCCGCGGCTTGGTCCGCGTGACCTGTCCGGATGGGCGAAAGCGCAGCGATGCGTGGCCGAAGTCGCCGAAGTCGGCCTCGATCGAGCTCGGGCTGACCTTGCCCCGCACGACGTAGGTGCTGGAGACGGCATAGCGCCGCGGCTGCCCCACGGAGCGGGAGGCAGCGATCAACGCGGTCGCGTCGTAGCCGCCGACGCTGACCGTGTAGCCGTGATCGGCGGGGATCTGGAGGTAGAGGTCGAAGCCGTTTTTGGCCGATGCCGCAGCGGGCCCCAGCAGCGCCACCGAGAGGGCGAGCGCCAGTCCGCTCGCGGCGGTGCGGCAGCGAGAGCCCCGCCTCATCGCACCCGCCCGGCCTGCTTGAAGAGCCGGCCGATCTCCTTGCCGAAATACGGCCCGAAGGTCGTCAGCGGGTCATCCGGGTAGCCGCTGCTGGTGACGCTGTTGAGCGTGTCGCCGTCGATCAGCCAGCCGCCGCCGGACGAGCCCGGGGTGACGTTGCACTCGACGCCGAGGTCGAGCGGCCCCGGGAAGAGGAAGGAGAGGAAGTCGTGCCCCAGGTAGGGCGTCTGCGGGCAGCGCTGCAGCGTTGCCCCGTCGAAGGGCTCTTCGACGGGGTAGCCGTAGACGTCGAAGACCTGCTGCCGCGAGAGCCCCCAGGCGATGCCGTAGCCCCCGACGGCGTCGGCCAGGCGCTGACCGCGCTCGTTGCGGGAGACGACCGCCATGCCGACGTCGAAATTCGAGTTTTCGCCCCGCCGCCACTGCTCGGTCGTGCCCAGCCACTTGGCGGAGAAGGTGCCGAAGGGCCGTTCGCCGTAGCGGTAGCCGGGCACGAAGACCCACTTGCCGCTGAGCCAGTGGCCGAAGAAGTGCACGCAGTGCCCGGCGGTGACGACGAGGCTGAGGTTGGGCGCGTTGACCGCGGTGCCCGAGCAGCGGCCGCGCAGCCCGTTGCGGGCGAGGATGAAGATCGCGCCGTTCTGGCTCGATCCGAGGGCGGCGGGGTCGGCAATCGTTTCCGCCACCGAGCTGGCGCCGGCGCCGCGCGACGGCGGCCGCGAGGGATGGCGGCGAGCGGACGCCCCCTCGTCCCGCCCGGCCGCCCCCACCAGCCCGTGACGGAGGCCGGTGCTCGGAGTCAGCGGCACAGCGCTGCGCATCCGCGCCGGCGTCCAGTACTGGCGTGCGGACTGCGCCGAGGCGGGGATCGACACCGACGCAACCGGCCGGGCGACGGCCGGGGCCGGGACGACGGCCAGCAGCAGCCCAGCGAGGACTGCGGGCAGCAGGCTGTTCAGTGGGTGTCTCGGCGTTCCCATCGCTCTCTCGTCTCCCCGCCCGGCGCCAAGGGAATTACTCGCCAAGCACCTGAATGCTAGAGGTCATTACCGGACGTGGAAGCCTTCGCCGGTGAGTCGGCCGATGTCGTTGCTCAGGCCGAGGAAGAAGAGCATGATCACGAGCACGAACCCGAGCGCCCCGGCCCGCTCCATCACCCGATAGGGGACCGGCGCCCCGCGCACCTTCTCGACGAGGCTCCAGAAGATATGGCCGCCGTCGAGCGGCAGGAAGGGAAAGAGGTTGATCAGGCCGAGCGAGAGGCTGACCACGGCCAGCAGGGTGAGCGCCTCCCGGGCGCCGAGCCCGATGGTCTGGTGGGCGACGTCGCTGACCCCGACCACGCCGGAGACTTCCTTGCGCTGTTCGGAGTCGAAGATGTTGGCGAAGACGGTCACGGTCTTGCTCGACACCAGCCAGATCGCTTCGCCGGCCCGCGCCGCGGCGCCGCCGACCCCCAGGTTCGCCGGTTCGGTGCCATAGGCGAAGCCGATCCGCGTCCGGCCCAGCGACTTTTCGTATTCCGGTCGCACCGAGATCGTCTTCGCCTCCCCGTTCCGTTCGACCTCGATGACGACCGGAGTGGCGGCCCTGCAGCCATCGGTCGGCTTGCCCGCGCACTCGTGCGAGGCGACCGATTCGGCGAACCGTTCGAGCCGGGTTTCCGCGCCGGCCTTCGGATAGCCCTTGCCGTCGATCGCGATCACCCGGTCGCCCGGCTCGAGCACGGCGGCGGCGGGTGAGCCGGGGACGATTTCCCCGACCTTCTGGGTCGGATCGCTTGCTCCCAGCGCCAGCACGAAGAGGATCGCGAAGGCGAGCGCGATGTTGACCGCTGGCCCAGCGCCGATCACGACGATCCGCTTCCAGACCGGCTGTTCGTAGTAGCCGCGGTGCTCTTCCCCCGGGGGCAGCTTGTCTTCGGGGTGCATGCCGCTGATCTTCACGTAGCCCCCGGCAGGGATCGCGGCGATCCCGTACTCGGTCTCGCCGCGCCTCACCGAGGCCAGCTTCGGCCCGAAGAAGAGGAAGAACTTCTCCACCCGCATCCCCGTCGCCTTGGCGGCGAAGAAGTGCCCCGCCTCGTGGAGGATGATCAGCAGCGAGAAGCCGAGGAAGACCAGCAGCCAGCTCATACCCGTGCCAACCCGCCGACCTCATCTTCGGTGCGGCGCCGGGCTTCGGCGTCGGTCGCGAAGAGGTCTTCGAAGTGGGTCGGCTGACGGGCCGGCATCGCCTCCAGCACGTTCTCGATCGCGGCCGGGATCGCCGTGAAGCCGATCCGGCCGGCGAGGAAGGCGGCGACCGCGACCTCGTCGGCGGCGTTGAGCACGCAGGGGGCGGTCCCCCCCGCCCTGCCCGCCTCCAGGGCCAGCCGCAGGCAGGCGAAGGTCTCGAGGTCGGGCGGCTCGAAGCTGAGCTCACCGACACTGGCCAGGTCGAGCCGCGGCACGTCGACGTCGGCCCGCTCCGGGTGGTGCAGCGCGTAGGAGATCGGCACCCGCATGTCGGGATGGCCGAGGTGGGCCATCGTCGCGCCGTCGTTGAGGTCGATCAGCGAGTGGACGATCGACTGCGGGTGGACGACGACCTCGATCCGCTCGAAGGGCACGCCGAAGAGGTGATGCGCCTCGATCGCCTCGAAGCCCTTGTTCATCAGCGTCGCGCTGTCGACCGTGATCCGCCCCCCCATGCTCCAGGTCGGGTGGGCGAGGGCCTCCTCGACCGTGACCCCGTCGAGCTCGGTGCGGCCGCGGAAGGGCCCGCCCGAGGCGGTCAGCACCAGCCGGTCGACGGTCCCAGGCGCCTCGGCTCCGATCAGCTGGAAGAGCGCCGAGTGCTCGGAGTCGACCGGGAGGAGCCGCGCCCCGGTCGCCTCGGCCAGGGCCATGGTCAGCTCGCCGCCGATCACCAGGCTCTCCTTGTTGGCGAGCGCGACGTCGATCCCCTCGCCAAGGGCGACGATCGTCGGGCCCAAGCCGGCGGCGCCGACGATTCCGTTGAGGACGAGGTCGGCGCCCGAGGAGACGATCAGCTCGCGGATCCCCTCCTCGCCCGCGAGGACTTCGCCGTCCCACGCCCCACGCGCGGCACGCGCTGCGCCCTCGTCGGCGAACGCGACGCTGCGCACGCCGTGCTCCTGCGCCTGAGCCAGCGTCCGCTCCCAACTCGACCCAGCCGCCAGCCCGACTGCCTCCAGCTCAGAAGACGCCGCGACGATTTCAAGCGCCTGCGTGCCAATAGAGCCCGTCGAACCGAGGATTACGACCTTCTTCACCATCGGGAGCATAGGGGTGGGGCGATCCCGGCAGGGGTGGAACGTCTTGTACTTTTTCGCGGCCGCTCGCTCGCAGCGCCGGCTGTCTTGCGCCTCTCGAAAATTAAGTGGAACCCCTGCCGGGCTCGCCCCGTCAGTAGACCAGTTGAACTGCCAGGTAGTAGCCGACGACCACGGTGAAGAAGACGGCGTCGAGGCGGTCGAGGATGCCGCCGTGCGGGCCGAAGAGCGTGCCGGTGTCCTTGCGGCCCAGGTCGCGCTTGAGCATCGACTCGAAGAGGTCGCCGACCGGGGCGACGGCGGCGACGGCGGCGCCGATGATCAGCGCGTCCACCCCGCTCAGCCAGTCCTGGTAGAGGCCGGCGAACCAGAAGGCCATCGTGCCGATCAGGAAGCCGCCCAGCAGGCCCTCGAGCGTCTTGTTCGGCGAGAGGCTCGGCGCGATCTTGTGCGAGCCGAACATGCGGCCGACCGCGTAGGCGCCGGTGTCCGTGGCGAAGGTGCCGACCAGCACGTCGACGAGCAGCGCCGCGCCGTGGTTGGAGAGGTCCCGCAGCAGGACGGCGTGGACGAGGGGGATGCCGATCCAGACGATGCCGAGCAGCGTGACGCCCATCGAGACCGTGATCCCGTCGCGGTGGCGGCGATCGGCGCCGAACAGGAAGAGGGCCGGGAAGGCGGCGGCGAGGACCAGCAGCACGTTGAAGGCGGTGCCGAAGTGGGCGGCGAGGATCAGCGCCGCGACGGCGATGTAGGCGGCCCGCTCGATCGGCCTGGCCTCGTCCGTCATCGCCAGGTACTCGCGCAGGCAGAGGGCGCCGACGCCGATCATCGCCAGCGTGAAGACGAGCCCGCCGGCGACCGTGATCGCGATCGTCAGGGCGATCCAGGGAATGACGACGAGGATCCGCTTGGCAGTCTCGCCGCTTCCCCTGCGGCGCCGCTTGCGCGGCGGGCGCTCTGGCGGCTGCGCCGGCGGGTCCTCGGCGAAGAGCTCGTCGTCGAAGAGGTCCTGCATCAGAGCCTCGCCCCGAAGCGGCGCTGGCGGGCCTCGAACTCCCGCAGGCACTCTTCCAGCGCTGGCCGGTCGAAGTCCGGCCAGAGCTCGTCGCGGAAGACCAGCTCCGAGTAGGCGCACTGCCAGAGCAGGTAGTTGGAGACCCGCTGCTCGCCGCTGGTGCGGATCAGCAGGTCGGGGTCGTGCATCTCCGGCGCGTAGAGGCGGCGGCGAAAGTCCTCCTCGGAGCCGCCCTCGAACCCGCGCGCGGCGTCGACGATCTCCGCCCTGCCGCCGTAGTTGAAGGCGACGAAGAGGGTGATCCGCTCGTTGGCGGCGGTCGTCTCTTCCGCCCAGGACATCTGCTCGATCAGCTCCGGCGCCACCCCGTCGCGACGGCCGATGAAGCGCATCCGCACCCCCTCGGAATCGAGCTCCGGCGTCTCCGCGGCGATCCGCTCGCCGAACATCGCCATCAGCCCCGCGACCTCCTGCTCCGGCCGGGCCCAGTTCTCGGTCGAGAACGAGAACACGGTCAGCTCCTCGATTCCGAGCTCGACCGCGTCTCGCAGGCGAGCCTTGACGGTGTCGGCACCGGCCCGGTGCCCCTCTACGACCGGCAGGCCCTGGTTCTGGGCCCAGCGCCCGTTGCCGTCGGTGATGATCGCCACGTACCGCGCGGAGGCACTCACACCTCCAGGATCTCCTCTTCCTTCCCCTTCAGAAGCGCGTCGATCTCGGCGATCGCAGCATCCGTCTCCTTCTGCAGAGCGGCCTCGGCGCGACGCTCGTCGTCCTCGCCGGCTTCGCCCTCTTTCTTCAGCTCACGCAGGTCCTGCATGATGTCGCGGCGGATGTTGCGGATCGCAACCCTGCCCTCCTCGGCGACCCCGTGGACGACCTTGACCATCTCGCGGCGGCGGTCCTCGGTCATCTCCGGCACCTGCAGGCGCACCACGTTGCCGTCGTTGCTCGGCGTCAGGCCGACGTCGGACTCCTGGATCGATTTCTCGATCGCCCCGATAGCGGACTTGTCGAACGGCGTGACCGTGAGCAGGCGGGCGTCGGAGGCGGCGACGTTGGCGAGCTGCTTGAGCGGGGTCTGGGCACCGTAGTAGTCGACCACGATGCGGTCGAGCAGGTGCGGCGACGCGCGCCCGGTGCGCACCGTGGCCAGCTCGCCACGGCTCGACTCGACCGACTTGTTCATGCGGCCTTTGGCGTCTTCGAGCAGTTCGTCGATCAGCTCCACTGGGCCCCCGTTCTCGTCACTTGGCGGACTCGCTGGAGACCAGCGTGCCCACCCTCTCGCCGCTGACGATCCTATCTATGTTGCCCGCGTCCTCCATGTTGAAGACGTATATGGGCAGGTCGTTGTCCATGCAGAGCGAGAGCGCGGTCGAGTCCATCACCTTCAGGCCGCGCTCGATCGCCTCGCGGTGGCCGATCGCGGCGATGAACTTGGCGTCGGGGTTGGTCGCGGGGTCGGAGTCATAGACCCCCTCCACCCCGTTCTTCGCCATCAGGATCGCTTCCGCGTGGATCTCCAGCGCCCGCAGCGCCGCAGCCGTGTCGGTGGTGAAGAACGGGTTGCCGGTGCCGGCGGCGAAGATCACAACCCGTTCCTTCTCCAGGTGGCGGATCGCGCGGCGGCGGATGTAGGGCTCGCCGATCTCCTTGATGTCGATCGCCGAGAGAACCCGCGTGTGCTCGCCCATCTTCTCCAGCGCGTCCTGCAGAGTGAGCGCGTTGAGCACGGTGGCCAGCATCCCCATGTAGTCGCCGGTGGCGCGGTCCATGCCCTCCGCGGCGGCGGAGAGCCCGCGGTAGATGTTGCCGGCGCCGACGACGATCGCGACTTCGACGCCGCGGGCGCGGATCGCGGTGACCTGCTCGGCTATCCGCCGCACCTCGGTCGCGTCGGTTCCGTAGGCGAGGTCGCCCATCAGGGCCTCGCCGGAGAGCTTGAGCAGGATGCGTTTGAACTGGGGGTCGCCGGCCATCTCGGCCGCGAGCTTATTCGCCCACGCGGAAATAGGCGAAGCGCGCGATGCGGATGTTCTCGCCCGTCTTCGCGGCCAGCTCCTGGCGCAGCTCCTCGATCGACTTCGAGTCGTGCTTCTCGGCGTTGACGTGGGACTGGTCGAGCAGGGCGACCTCCTTGCCCCACTTGGCCAGCTGCCCCTCGACGATCTTCTCGACCACGTTGTCGGGCTTGCCTTCTTCGCGGGCCTTCTCCTCGAAGACCTTGCGCTCGGCCGCCCGCTCCTCCTCGGAGATCTCCTCGATGGAGACGTACTGCGGCGCGGTTGCCGCGACGTGCAGGGCGACCTCGTAGGCGAACGCCCTGAAGTCCTCGTTGCGGGCGACGAAGTCGGTCTCGCACTGGACTTCGACCATCGCCCCGACCTTGTCGTTGGCGTGGATGTAGGAGGAGACGACGCCCTCGCTGGTGCCGCGGCCTTCGCGCTTCGCGGCGGAGGCCTGTCCCTTGACGCGCAGGATCTCGATCGCGCGGTCGACGTCTCCCTCGGACTCCGAGAGAGCCGCCTTGCAATCCATCATCGCCGCCCCGGTCCGGTCCCGAAGCGCCTTCACATCGGCAGCGGTAACGCTCACGACTCTCCTCCCTCTTTCGCAGCTTCGTCTTTCTCAGCGGCCGCTGGCTCAGCTGGCGCCTTCTCCTCTGCCGCAGCCTTCTCTGTGGCAACAGGCTCTGCCGCTTTGGTCTCGGGCGTAGGTGCCTTGGGCGCCTCTGCCGCGGGTGGCGCCGCAGGGGGGACCGCCCCCGAGGACGCTTTAGCGACCGGAGGGGGCGGTGGGTCCCCTGCGGCGACAGGACCCGCGGCCTGGGAGGCCTGTCCCTGGGCGGGAGCCGCAGGCGCGGCCTGTCCCTGAGCCGGCGCGGCAGGAGCCTTTGCCTGAGCCTGGGCCGCCTCGGCCTGCTTGGCCGCCTCGGCTTCGGCCGCGGCCTTCTTCGCAGCTTCCTCGGCCGCGACGCGGACTTTCTCTTCCTCCTCGCGCTTCTTGCGCTCTTCCTCTTCGACCTTGCGCCGCTGCATTTCCTCGGCGATGCGCTTCTCCTCCTGGACCCTCCAGGCGCCGGCGCCCGTCTCGACCGCGGCGCCGATCGTGCCGATCACCAGCTGGCAGGAGCGGATCGCGTCGTCGTTGCCCGGGATCACGTAGTCGATCGGGGTCGGGTCGCAGTTCGTGTCGACCAGGCCGATGATCGGGATGCGCAGGCGGGCCGCCTCGCGCACGGCGATCTCCTCGGTTTTCAGGTCGGTGACGAAGACCGCGTCCGGCAGGCGGTCCATGTCGCGCACGCCGCCGAGGTTGAACTCGAGCTTGGCGAGTTCGGCCAGCATCCCCATCCGCTCCTTGGTCGGCAGCAGGTCGAGCTTGCCCTCGTCGCGCCACCCGGTGAGCTCGTGCAGGCGGGCGATCCGCGCCGACATCGTGTTGAAGTTGGTCAGCAGGCCGCCGAGCCAGCGCTGGTTGACGAAGGGCATCTTGCAGCGGGCGGCCCATTCTTCGACGGGGCCGCGGGCCTGCTTCTTGGTGCCGACGAAGAGCACCGTGCCGCCGCCGCTGGCCAGCTCGCCGGCGAAGCGGCGCGCGTTCTCCAGCAGCGCCTCGGTCTGGATCAGGTCGATGATGTGGATCCCGTCCAGCTCGCCGAAGATGTAGCGGCGCATGTTCGGGTTCCAGCGACGGGTCTGGTGGCCGAAGTGGACTCCGGCCTCCAGCAGCTCTTTGAGGCCTGCCTCTGGCATGGGTGAAGCTCCTTGTTGTTTTAGTGGCGCTTGCCCGCCGCCCTGGTCCGGGGCCCGGCGCGATGCCGGTCAGGATCCGGGTCGGAGCTGACGGGGGTCGGTTTGCGAACCGAGTGATTGTAGACGGGAGGGCTTGACTAAGCGGCGCGAGCCGACTCCAGCGCCGCGGCGAGGTCCGGCGGCAGCGGGGAGCTGAAGCTGAGCCGCTCGCCGCTGCGCGGGTGGCCGAAGGCGAGACGGTGCGCGTGGAGGAACTGGCGCTCGAGGCCGTACTTCATCTCACCCCCGTAGGTCTCATCGCCGGCGAGCGGGTGGCCGATCGCGGCGAAGTGGGCGCGAATCTGGTGCGTCCGGCCGGTCTCCAGCCGCGCCTCGAGATAGCTCTCGGCGGCAAGCAGCTCGAGCACCTCGAAATGGGTGCGCGCCTGCCGCGAGGCTGCGCCGGAGACCGCCATCCGGTGGCGCTGGCGCGAGGCACGGCCGATCGGGGCGTCGATCGTGCCGGTGCGCGACGCCAGGCGCCCGCGCGCCAGCGCCAGGTAGATGCGGTCCACCTCGCGGCGCTGGACCTGCGCCTGCAGCGCCGCGTGCGCCTCGTCGGTGCGGGCGACGACGAGCAGGCCGCTGGTTCCCTTGTCGAGGCGGTGGACGATCCCCGGTCGCTCGGGGTCGGCGCCGCCGCCGAGCAGATCGCCGAGCTCGTCGACCAGGGTCGGCCCGCGGTGCGACGGCGCCGGGTGGACGACCAGCCCGGCCGGCTTGTCGACGACGGCCAGATCCTCGTCGGAGTGGACGATGCGCAGCTTCTCAGCCATCGCCGGTCGGCTCGCGCACGAAGGAGAAGGCGAGCAGGAGGACGCCGCAGGTGACGGCGGCGTCGGCGAGGTTGAAGGCGGGCCAGTTGCCGATCAGGACGTAGTCGGTGACGGCCCCGGCGCGGATCCGGTCTGCGAGGTTGCCGAGCGCGCCGCCGGCGAGCAGCCCCGCGGCGACCCACATCCAGGGGCGGGTCGGGTTGCCCGCGAAGATCGCCGCGACGACGCCCAGGGCCGCCGCCGTGAGCAGGACCAGGCCCACGCCGCCCCCAGCCGCGAGACCGAAGGCGACGCCGCTGTTGTGCGAGAGCGTCAGTTCGAGCGGGCCCAGCACCTCGACCCGCTCCCCCGGCGCGAGGTTCGCCTCGATCGCCGCCTTCGCCGCCTGGTCGAGGACGACGACAAGGCCGCAGAGCGCCCCGGCAAGGCGCCAGGCGCGCCCGCTGGCGCTCGACCCGGTCACCCTTCGATCAGCTTGACGACGATCGCGCGCGCGACGAAGAGCAGGATGATGCCGATCATCGGGCTGAGGTCGAGGGCGAAGCCGCCGCCGCTGAGCGGCGGCAGGAAGCGCCTGAAGAAGTTGAGGTAGGGGTCGGTCGTCTCTTTGACGAAGTCCAGCGTCGCCCGCAGCGCCCGGTTGTAGGGCATGCGCGGCACCCAGGAGATCAGCACGTTGAGCAGGACCAGGATGATGTAGACGAGGAAGAGCGCGCTGACGTATTCGGCGATGTCGTAGCGGCTGATGGCGAGGAGGAGAATCACCCGCGCATCCGCTCCAGCGAGGCCCGCACCGCGGCTTCGAACGCGTTCCCAGCGCCTTCGCGGTCGAGCGCCTCCAGCCCGGCCTCGGTGCTGCCGCCGGGCGAGGCGACGGCGCGGCGAACGTCGGCTGGGTGGCGGGCCCGCAGCAGCTCTGCGGTGCCCGCGGTCGTCTCGACCACCAGCTCCCGGGCCAGCTCCGGGTCGAGCCCGTCGGCGGCCCCGGCATCGGCGATCGCCTCGACCGCCAGCGCCAGATAGGCGGGCGCGCAGCCCATAACCGCCGTCGCGGCGTCGAACTGCTCATCCGGCAGCTCGACCACGAGCCCGAGCCCCTCGAGCATCGCCCGCACCGAAGCATCGGGCTCTCCAGCCACGCAGAGGACCCCCTTACGCACCTCGACCCCGACGTTGGGCATCACGCGCACGACCTCGGACCCGGGAAACGCGGCACGAACCGCCGCCAGCGAAGTCGCCCCCAGCAGTGAGACGACGACCTCAGCCCCGGCAAGCTCTCGAGCGGCCTCATCCAGCCTGGCCGGCTTCACAGCCAAGACGACGACATCAGAGCGCCCCGCAAGCTCAGCATTGGAGGAAAGCGCCTCGCCCTCGAGCTCGCGAGCAAGCTCCCCGGCCCGCCCCGACCCCGAATCCGTGAACAGCATCAGGTCAACGGCCCCAGCCAATCCACGAGCCATAGCAGCGGCCATGCTCCCCGATCCACAGAATCCAACAATCACCGTCCGCAGCCTAGTAGCGGTCAGCGAGGAGGGTCGGGTGCCCCTCTCCCGGAGGCTCCCGGCCAAACGCGACGAACCCCGTCGAGCGACCAGCTGCGCAACGGTCTCCGGGAGAGGGGCACCCGACCCTCCCCACCGCCCCAGCTAAGACTGGTTGAAGAACCCTTTGTCGAGCAGCCGAGCCTTCTCCTCAGCCGAGACCTCGACGTTGCGCGGAGTGAGCAGGAAGATCTTCTCGGCGATCCGCTGCATGCCGCCGTCGAGCGAGTAGGTCAGCCCCGAGCAGAAGTCGATCATCCGCTTCGAGAGCTCGTGGTCGGTCGTCTGCAGGTTGAGGATGACCGGCACCGAGCGCTTGAACTGGTCGGCGACCTGCTGGGCATCGTTGAAGTTGCGGGGGATGACGAGGTGCACCTGGACGTCGGAGTCGCCGTTGCCGACCGGCCGCAGGGTGCGCGTGCGCGAGGCTGAGATCGGCTCGTCGTCGGCGAAGATGTCATCGATCTCGTCGCGGCGCGAGCGGCGTGAGGTCGGCAGGCGCCGCACCTGGCCCGACTCGCGCCGGCCCTCGAACGCCTCTTCCGTGCCCGTCTCGGGCTCGAACTCGTCTTCGTACTCGGGACCGTAGTCGTGGTCCTCGGCCAGCCCGAAGTAGACCAGCGCTCGATGCCATGTATCGCGTAGGGCCATGGTTTTCGCCTGTTTCGGCCCGCGTGGACCGATTCCTCTACGGGATTATGACTATCCCGGCCCCGTACTAGACGTACAGGGCAGTGCCCAGGCGGACGATCGTCGCGCCCTCCTGCACCGCGACCCGCCAATCCTGTGAGGTGCCCATCGAGAGCCGCGCCAGGCCGTGCTCGGCGGCGAGCGCCGCCAGCCGGGCGAAATGGGGTCGGGACGCCTCCGGATCCTGGCTGAAGGGCGGCATCGTCATCAGGCCGCCGACCCGGACCGGGCAGCGCTCGATGAACTCACCGAGATCGCGGGGCGCGACGCCGCCCTTTCCCTCCTCGCCGGCCACGTTGACCTCGATGAGGACCTCGGTGTCGGGACCGCCGTGCCTGCCTAGCTGCGCGAGCACCGAGTCGGTGGCGACCGAGTGGATCAGGCGGCAGAGCGGCAGCAGCTGCTTCACCTTGCGGCTCTGCAGGTTGCCGATGAAGTCCCACTCGAAGGCATCGCCCCAGCGCTCGTGCTTGGCGACCAGCTCCTGCTGGCGGTTCTCGCCGACAAGCGCCACCCCGGCCTCGGCCAGCGCGCCCATCTCCTCCACCGGCACGTACTTGGTAGCCGCGAGGATCTCGACCCCCGGCCCGGCGACCTCCCGCGCCTCGGCCAGGTTGGCGGCGATCTTCTCGGGCTCGAGGCCGTGGATCAGGCCCGGCATCGCGGCAGCTCCTCCCTGCTCTGATAGCCGCCGATACACGCCTCACGCCGCTCCATCGCCGCTCCTCGCCACCTCGAGCGCGGCCGCCAGCTCCTGCTCGCGGCCGTCGAGCTCGCCGTCGAGCTTGCGCCGCAGCGCCTCCTTCAGGCCGCGGCCGAGAGCCGGGCCCGGGGGGATGCCCGCGGCGATCAGGTCCTCGCCGTCGATCGCGAGGCGCACGCCGCGCCACTCGGTCAGGTAGCTGTCCAGCCACTCGGCGCCGAGGGCGCGGGCGAGGACCAGCTCGACCGGGTCGCAACCCGAGGCGAGGGCGGCCGCTTCGGATGGCCGCTCAGGGCGCTCAGCGGCCAGCTTCGCCTCGCCGGCGGCCGGGCCGAGCGCGGCCGCGCACAGCGCCCGGTCGCGGGGCGCCGACCCCTTCCACGGCTTGCTGGCAAGCAGCTCGTCCACCCGGACAGCCAGCTCCGCTCCCCCATCCCGCAGCTGGATGAGGCCCCACCCGGAAAGCAGCGCGAAGGCCCGCGGGGCGCTTGCTTCGCCGGCAAGCCGCATCAGCTCGGCCTCGCGGCGATCGGCCGAGACGGTGCCGAGGTCCGCCGCCCGCAGAAGCTCCTCGGTCCCGGGCTCCAGATCGAAGCCGAAGCGGGCCGCATAGCGGGCCGCGCGGATCGCCCGGGTCGGGTCGTCGACGAAGGAGCCGGCGTGCAGGACGCGCAGCTGCCTGGCCGCCAGGTCCGCCTGGCCGCCGTGGGGGTCGATCAGGCGCGGCTCGCCGTGCAGGGGGATCGCCATCGCGTTGATCGTGAAGTCGCGACGCCGCAGGTCGGCCTCCAGGTGATGGGCCGGCCCGACCAGCGGCAGGGCGCCGGGATGCGGATAGGCCTCGGTGCGGGCGCTGGCGACATCGACCTCGTGACCCTCCAGGGTCAGCTTCGCCGTGCCGAAGCGCTCGTGCGCGGTGACGTCCGCGCCGAGCCGGGAGGCGAGCGCCGCGGCGTCCCCTTCCACGACCAGGTCGATGTCTGCTCGGCCGCGACCGAGCAGCAGGTCCCGCACGGCGCCGCCGACCAGGTAGACGGGATCGCCGCCGGCGCTGCGCACCGCGGCCAGCTCCGGGTGCATGTGCTCGAGCGCCTCGGCGATGCTCTCGCTGTGGTCCTGGGAGGGGGACATGGCCACGTTGCCTACCATGATCGCCTCTCCGGATGGCCGACCGACCCGACAGCGAGTGGCTCGACGCGGGGCAGGCAGAGCGCCGGGCCCGGCGTGAGCGGCAGCGACGAAAGGTCAGGCGGCGGCGACTTGGCGCCGCGGGAGCGCTGGCCGTCGCGGTCGCAGCCGTCGTCGCCCTGATCGGCCTCGCCGGCGGAGAATCTTCACGGACGGCGGCCACCACCCCCACCCGCTTGCAGCCGCCCAAGGGCGCCGCGAAACCCGAGACCCCTGGCCCGGTGCGCAACGCCACCCCGCAACCCGGCTGGCGGCCGCACACGGGCCCGGTGCCGATACTCGAGTACCACGTGCTCGGCGCCGCCCTGGCCGATGCCCCCTACCCCGAGCTGTACGTCACCCGCCCCGACTTCCACCGGCAGATGGACTGGCTCGATGAGCATGGCTACCAGGCGACGACGCTAGAAACGGTCGAGAGTGCGTGGTATCACGGCGGCACGCTTCCACCCAAGCCAGTGGTGATCCAGTTCGACGACGGCTACCGCCCCGACTTCACGTTCGCCCTGCCCGAGCTCCGCCGTCATGGCTGGCCCGGTGTCCTAAACCTCAAGGCAGAAGGCTCCGACCTCTACACGAGCAACGTAGAAGCGATGATCGACGCCGGCTGGGAGCTGGCAGCCCACACGATCAACCACCTCGATTTGACCACCCTCGGCACCGCCGAACTCGAAGAAGAAGTGGCCGGCTCCCGCAAAATCCTTCGCGGCGAATACGGAGTTCCTGTCACGAACTTCTGCTACCCCGCTGGCCGCTACGACGACACCGTGATCGCCGCGGTCGAAGCGGCCGGCTACACGGGGGCGACCACCGAGATTCCCGGGTATGCGACGCGCGGCAGGCCGTATGAGCTGGCCCGTTTCGAGATTCTTGGCTCGACGGGGATCGGCGGGCTTGCGCATGACCTTGAAGGGTGAGGGCGGTCTGGGAAGCCCTCCCCCGAAGACCGTCGCGCAGCAGGTCGCTGTGGCGATTCGAGGCGTTAGGCCGGAAGCCTTCGGGGGAGGGCTTCCCAGACCGCTCGCCGCCTCAACGACGGACCGGGATGCCCGCGGTCGCCATCTGCTCCTTTGCTTCGTGGACGGTGTAGGTGCCGTAGTGGAAGATCGAGGCGCAGAGGACTGCATCTGCCCCGCCCTCTGAGACCGCCTCACTGAGATGCTCCAGCTTTCCGGCTCCTCCCGAGGCGATCACCGGCACTGAAACAGCGTCGGCCACCGCGCGGGTGAGCTCGATGTCGTAGCCGTCCTCGGTTCCGTCGCGGTCCATGCTTGTCAGAAGCACCTCCCCCGCTCCAAGCTCGACAGCTTCGCGAGCCCAAGCCACGGCCTCGCGCCCCTCGATTTTCTTGCGGCCGCCGTTTACGTAAACGCCCCAGCCGTTGTCCTCGCGTTTGGCGTCAATTGCGATCACGACGCACTGGGCGCCGAAATGGTCTGCCAGCTCAGTCAAAAGCTCGGGTCGGGCCAAAGCCGAGGAGTTGACCGAGACCTTGTCCGCGCCAGCATCCAGAACGGCTTGCGCATCCTCCACCGAACGAATCCCTCCACCGATCGTGAAGGGGATGAACACGTTGTCAGCAGTCCGCCGTGCAAGCTCCACAATCGTGTCCCGCTTCTCATGCGAGGCGGTGATATCGAGGAAGACAAGCTCATCAGCCCCCTCGGCGTCATACCGCTCAGCAAGCTCCACCGGATCGCCGGCATCCCTGAGCCCAACGAAGTTGGTCCCCTTGACCACCCGCCCGGCATCGACATCAAGACACGGTATGACCCGCTTAAGCACCATCCTCTAAGCCTAAGGCGATCAGAGGGACCGCGGCGCCCTTCCACAAAGGCTCCCGGTCCAGCAAGCCGAGCTTCCACAAGCGACCTGCTGCGCGACGGTCTTTGTGGAAGGGCGCCGCGGTCCCTCTCGCCCCCGCTGCGCAACGGTCTCCGGGAGAGGGCACCCCCGACCCCCTACCCCGCCAACGCCGCAACACCGTCAGCCACCGTGAACTGCCGCTCATAGAGAGCCCGACCGACGATCACGCCCTCCACATTGGCGGCAGCCTCAGCCGCCAGCCCCTCGAGGTGAGCCAGATCGCCGACCCCGCCCGATGCAAGCACGTGCGCCTCGGTCGCCGCCGCGATCCGGTTCAGCTCGGCGACAGCAGGCCCCTCCATCGTCCCGTCGACCTCAATGGCCGTGCAGAGGAAGCGAGTCGCGCCGCGACCCGTCAGGTGGGCGACGGCGTCCGCCACGTCCACGTCGCTGGTCTCCGTCCAGCCGGAGAGGGAGACCTTGCCGTGGCGGGCATCGACCGAGACGACGATCCGCTCCGCGTACCGGTCCAGCATGGTCGCCAGGAACTCGGGGTCGCGCAGCGCCGCGGTGCCGATCACCGCCCGCTCGGCGCCGGCGTCGAGGACCGCCGCGACGGACTCGGCGTCGCGCAGGCCGCCGCCGACCTGGATCGGGCACTCGACCGCGGCGGCGATCCGGCGCACGGCTTCGAGGTTCTGCGGGGCGCCGGCCTTGGCGCCGTCGAGGTCGACCACGTGGAGGAACTCGGCGCCTTCGCCCGCCCAGCGCCTCGCGGCGTCGACCGGGTCGGCGTCGTAGGCGGTCTCGCGCTCGTAGTCGCCCTGCAGCAGGCGCACCGCCTGGCCGCCGCGGATGTCGATCGCCGGGTAGAGGATCACGCCGGGACGGACGCGCAGATGCCGGCGAAGTTGGAGAGCAGGCGCAAGCCGGCAGCGCTCGACTTCTCCGGGTGGAACTGGACGCCGAAGACGTTGTCGCGCTGGGCGGCACAGGCGAAGCGCGCGCCGTATGCGGCGCTGCCGAGCAGCTCGCCCGGCCCGGGGGCCGGCGCGAAGGTGTGGACGAAGTAGAAGGGAGTCTCGGACTCGATCCCCTCGGTCAGCGCCGACTCCCGCTCCCAGCGCACCGGGGACCAGCCGATGTGCGGAAGCTTGAGGCCGGGCGCGTCGAGGGTGTCGACACCGCCCGACAGCAGGCCCAGCCCCTCGGCGCCGCCGAGCTCGGTGGTCGAGTCGAAGAGCAGCTGCAGGCCGAGGCAGATGCCGAGCACCGGCACGCCCGCGTCGCGGCGCTCGAAGATCAGCTCGTCCAGCCCACGCTCGCGCACGCCCTCCATCGCCCTGGGGAAGGCGCCGACGCCGGGCAGGATCAGGCCGTCGGCGCCTCGCACGGTCTCGGCGTCACTGGCGATCGTCGCCGTCGCGCCGACGTGCTCGAGCGCCTTCTCGACCGAGCGCAGGTTGCCCATGCCGTAGTCGAGGATGCAGATGCGGGCAGTCATGCCGCCCCCGGACGCGGAAGCGCGGGTGCGAGATCGCCGGGTGTCATCAGCGCGCCCGCGCGAGAGCAGAGGAGGCGGCGTTTACTCATTCAGGGTCCCCTTGGTCGAGGGGACGCCGCTCTCCTCGGGATCGATCGAGACCGCCACGCGCAGGGCGCGGGCGAAGGCCTTGAAGCAGCCCTCGATCATGTGGTGGGCGTTGGTCCCGTAGCGGACGGAGACGTGCAGGGTGAGCTTGGCGCTGTTGGCGACGGCGCGGAAGAACTCCTCGGCGAGCTCGGTGTCGAAGCCGGCGATCGAGGTGGTCGGCAGGTCGGCGTCGAAGACGCACAGCGGACGGCCGGAGATGTCGATCGCGCACTCCGCAAGCGCCTCGTCCATCGGCACCACGGCGGAGCCGTAGCGGCGGATCCTGGCCCGGTCGCCGAGCGCCTCGTCGATCGCCTGGCCGAGCACGATGCCGACGTCCTCCACCGTGTGGTGGGCGCCGGTCTCCAGATCGCCATTCGCCTCGACCTTCAGCCCCAGCCGCCCGTGGCGGGCGAGCAGGTCGAGCATGTGGTCGAGGAAGCCGACGCCCGTGGCCGCGCTCGACTCTCCCCCGTCGAGGTCGAGCGAGAGCTCGATCTGCGTCTCGGCGGTGCTGCGCTCTCTTCTGGCGGTGCGGCTCATGAGTTCTCCGTCCTAATCATCGCGGACTCGCCGTGAACGGGGAATCCCTCGGCACGGGCGATGCGATCGACGTGCGGGGCGAGCTTGGCAGCGGCCTCGGCGGTGATCTCAACTGTCGCGATCTTGCGGCGGAAGACGTCAGGCCCGAGTGGGCCGGAAAACCGTCCCGTTCCAGAAGTGGGCAAGACGTGATTAGAGCCGGCAACGTAGTCCCCAAAGGCGGTGGCGCTGAGATTGCCTACGAGCACACAACCGGCGGTACGAATCCTTCCAACGATGGCCGCTGGATCTTCAATGAGCAGCTCAAGGTGCTCAGGCGCATAGGCGTTGGCAAGATCGGCAGCCGCTTCAAGGTCGGGTACCAGCACCAAAGCGAGGTAGGCATCCGATACGCCCGAGCGACTGGCAGCTGCACGCGTCGTCTCGTCAGCAAGCTCCTGCAAAATCTCTTCGTCCGTCGAAACAGCAACCAGCGGGGTTTCATCACCGTGCTCAGCCTGCGCACAGAGATCGAGTGCCGCCCATTTCAAATTAGAGCCGCGATCCACGACCACCATCAACTCGGACGGGCCTGCCAAGGAATCGATCGCGACGATGCTCGCGACTCGGGCCTTTGCTTCGCGAACCCATGCATTCCCAGGCCCGGCAACAGCATCCACGTTTCTAATTGTCTGAGTCCCATAGGCAAGTGCCAATATCGCCTGGGCCCCGCCCATCGCATAGATCTCATCGACACCGCACAGCCTCGCGGCTGCCAGGACGGAGGGATTCACGTTCCCGTCAGGACCAGGGGGGGTGGCGAGAGCAATTCGCTCGACTCCTGCGACTTGGGCAGGGATCACGCACATGAGCACGCTTGAGGGGTATGCAGCCCGACCACCCGGGGCATAGACACCCGCCGACCCGAGAGGCACTTCGCGTATGGAAACCTTTTGACCTTGAGGCAGCCCCACGATGGTCGCTTCTCTGGTGAGTTGAGCCTCAGAAACCAAGCGGATGTTCTCTGCAGCAACTTCGAGTGAGCGCCGAAGGGAGGAATCAATTCCAGAGAGCGCCTTGGCTTGATCCTCCTTGCCCACCCGCAGATCCCGCAAGGGGGGGTCCGCCGCATCGAAGCGCGCGGTCAATTCAAGGAGTGCAGCATCTCGGTCGGGGGTGCGCGCCAGGGTGTCGGAAATTTCCTTGATATCTACGTCTGGCCAAGCCTGAAATGACCAACTTCGCGCCGCATTAACAGTCGCCCGCGCACCCTTCCAGTCGAATTGTTTGACCCTCATCCCGCCATCGCCTCCCGCAGCTTTGCCGTCAACCCGTCGACCTCGCGCGCCCGCAGCTTGTGGGCGACGCGGTTGGCGACGAAGCGGGCCGTGCACTCGAGGATCTCCTCGCGCACCTCGAGGTCGTTCTCTTCCAGGGTGCGGCCGGTGGCGACCAGGTCGACGATGCCGTCGGCGAGCCCGATCAGCGGCGCCAGCTCGACCGAGCCCTTGACCTCGATCACCTCGACCTGGCGGCCGGTCGCCTCGAAGTGGCGTTCGGCCGTGCGCGGGTACTTGGTCGCGATCCGCATCATCCCGAGCCGGCGCTGTGACTCGCCCAGGCTCTCATCGCCCCTGCGCCCGGCCAGCACCATTCGGCAGCGGCCGAAGCCGAGGTCGAGCAGCTCGTAGACCACGCGGTCGGCTTGCTCGAGCAGCACGTCCTTGCCGGTGATGCCGACGTCGGCAGCCCCGGCCTCGACGTATGTCGGGACGTCGGAGGGCCGCATCGTCACCAGCGTGATGCCCTCTGTCTCGAAGATCAGCGAGCGCGACTCGCCCCGGACCTCGCTCGTGTCGATGCCGATCGCGTCGAGCGCGTCGAGCGTGCCGCCGAGCAGCGCGCCGCGCGGCACGGCGATTCGCAGCGGGCCTTCGCCGCGCGCGTGACCCATTCCGGCGACCTCGACGCTCACGATTCCCCCTCCCGCCGCGGCTCCTCCTCCATCTGGGCGACGTGGACGCGCTCCAGGTAGAGCGCGAAGCCGGCCGCCGGCAGGTCGATGCCGAAGCGCTTCAGCAGCCCGTCGTAGCGGCCGCCGCCGCCGAGCACGTGCCCCAGGGCCGGGTCGTAGACCTCGAGGATCGCGCCGCTGTAGTAGCCAAGGTCGCGCAGCAGGCCGAGGTCGATCTGGACGCGGTCGGCGACGCCGCGCGCCTCCAGCGCCTCGAAGGTCTCCCCCAGCCGCGCCGTGGCGCGCTCGACCGCGGCGCCGCCCATCGAGCGCGCCTCCTCGAGCACCTCTTTGCCGCCGCGCAGCTGCGAGAGCGCGACGCAGGTCGCGGCCTGCTCCTCGCCGATGCCGTCAAGCTCGGAGAGCTCGGCCTCGAGACCGACCAGGTCGTGGGCGGCGAGCCTGCCGAGGATCGCCTCGCGAGCCCCGCCGTCGATCCCGAACTCGGCCAGCAGCTGCCTGTAGAGGTCGGCGTCGCCGAGCCCGATCACGGCCCGGTTGAGACCGGCCGCGTCGAGCGTCGCCTCCAGCACCTCGACCACCTCGGCGGTCCCGGCCGGCGCCGGCGCCCCGATCAGCTCCACCCCGGCCTGGGCGAACTCGCGCATCTGGCCCCGCTGCGGGCGGACGGCGCGGAAGGCGTTGGCCAGGTAGCAGAGGCGCAGCGGCATCTCAGCGCCCCCGTAGCGGCTGGCGACGAGGCGCGCGATCGGCACGGTCATATCGGAGCGCAGGGCGAGCAGGTCGCCGCGCTCGTCGAAGAAGCGGTAGGCGGTGCCGGCGGTGCGGCCGTCGCCGCGGGCCAGAACCTCGTCGTACTCGATCGCCGGCGTGGCCACCTCGCCGTAGCCGCGCTGCTCGAAGACCTCGATCATCGCCAGGTGCAGGCGGCGCAGCTCCCGCATCTCATCGGGCAGCACGTCGCGGGTTCCGGGTGGAATCGGGTGAATCATCCGCCGGACCTTACGAGAGCGGGCGCGAAAGCCCTCTTAGGCAGGGACCTCTGACGACACCCGTTCAATCTGGGCGCCGAGGCCGCGCAGGCGCTCGTCGATCTGCTCGTAGCCGCGGTCGATCTGGCGGATGTTGCCGATCTCCGAGGTGCCGTCCGCCGCCAGCGCGGCGATGAGCATCGCCATCCCGGCGCGGATGTCGGGGCTCTCGACGCGTTCGCCGTGAAGCCGGCTCGGACCGCTGACGATCGCCCTGTGGGGATCGCACAGCGTGATCCGAGCGCCCATGGCGACCAGCTTGTCGACGAAGAAGAGGCGGTTCTCGAACATCTTCTCGAAGATCAGGATCTCGCCGTCGGCCTGGGTGGCGAGGGCGAGGGCGATCGAGGTGAGATCCGCCGGGAACGCGGGCCAGGGACCGTCCTCGATCTTCGGGATCGCGTCGCCGAGGTCCGCCTCGATCCGGAGCTCCTGGCCGGGCGGCACGATCACGTCGCGCCCCTCGATCTCCGAGCGCAGCCCGAGCCGGCGGAACTGGCGGCAGATCATCATCAGGTCGAGCGGCTCGACGTCGCGGATGCGCAGCTCGCCGCCGGTCGCCGCCGCGAGCGCCATGAAGCTGCCGACCTCGATGTGGTCGGCGGAGATCGTGTGCTCGGCGCCGCCGAGCCGGTCGCGGCCGTGCACGGTCATCACGTTGGAGCCGATCCCGTCCACCTGGGCGCCCATCGCGCAGAGCAGCCGCGCCAGGTCCTGCACGTGCGGCTCGCTGGCCGCGTTGGAGATCGTGGTCGGGCCCGGGGTGAGGGCGGCGGCCATCAGCGCGTTCTCGGTCCCCATCACCGAGGGCTCGTCCATGAAGATCGAGCAGGGGGCGAGCCCACCGCTCGGCGCGCTCAGCTCGATCCAGCGATCGCCGTCGACGCGGGCGCCGAGGTCCTTGAACGCGTCGAGGTGGGCGTCGAGGCGGCGGCGGCCGATGAAGTCCCCGCCGGGCGGCGGCATGCGCGCCTCGCCGAAGCGGGCCAGCAGCGGCCCGGCAAGCAGGAACGAGGCCCGGATCTGCTTGGAGAGCTCCTCGTCGACGGCGGCGGCCGAGACGGCGGCGGCGGAGAGGCGAACGCTGTTGTCCCCCACCCACTCGATCTCGACCCCCAGCTGCTCGAGCAGCGCGATCTGCGCCTCGGTGTCGCGGATCCGCGGCACCCTGTGCAGCAGCAGCTCCTCCTCGGTGAGCAGGCAGGCGGCCAGGATCGGCAGGGCCGCGTTCTTGTTGCCGGCGACGGTCAGCTCGCCGGAGAGCGGCACTCCGCCCTGGATGACGAATTTCTCCATCTCGATGCCCTATTCGCGCCCGGTGGCCATTCTCCGGCTAGGGTAACGACCGGCATGCGGAGAGGCTGGAAGATCCTGGTTGTCATCGTGCTCGTCGTCGTGGCGCTGCTCGGCCTCAACACGCTGTTCGTCGCCCACGAAACCAAGGGGGCCGGCGTCACCGAACCTGGCGGCAGGATCCTCGACCTGCAGGGCGGCAAGCTCGAGGTGGTCGAACGGGGACCGAGAAAGGCGGAGCCGATCGTCCTGATCCACTGCTTCACCTGCGCGATCAACTACTGGAACGGGATGATCCCGAGGCTGGCACGCACCCACCGGGTCCTCGCCGTCGACCTGCTCGGCCACGGCGGCTCGGAAAAGCCCACCTCCGGCTACTCGGTTCCCAACCAGGCAGACCTGGTCGCCCAGGCCCTGGCCAAGCTCGGCGTCACCGACGCCGAGGTCGTCGGCCACTCGCTCGGCGGCGCCGTCGCCGTCGCACTCGCCCAGCAATCGCCGCGCCTGGTAAACCGGGTCGTGATCGTCGACACGCCGCCAACCCACGAAGACGGGGACCTCGGCCTCGTCGCCAAGCTCGGATTTGCCCCGGTGATCGGCGAGTTCTTCTGGCGGATCAAGCCGGACTTCGCGGTGAAGAAGGGGCTCGAGGTCGCCTTCGCGCCCGGCTACGACGTGCCGGACGAATTCGTCGAAGACGTGAACCGGATGACCTTCAGCGCCTACGACGACTCGCCCACGAGCTTCGACGACTACACCAAGGAAGCGCCGCTCGACAGGCGCATGGCCCAGACCGGCAAGCCGCTTCTGGTGATCATGGGGGCCGAAGAGCAGATCATCGACGAACCGGCCAAGCGCCTGGCCGAATACCGGGCCACATACCCCGGCACGCGGACCAAGCTGATCGCCGGCGCCGGGCACTCGCCAAACGTCGAGAAACCGGCCCTGACCGCAAGTCTCGTGCTCGCGTTTAAGCAGGCCCTCACGCCGGCCGATAAGCGGGCAAAGCGGAGTGCCCAGAAGCCCAAGGCGCGCTGAAAGATGCCTTCTCAGGCACGAAATGCAAGCCGCCGTGCAGGATCGGGATGCCGTCCGGAGGGCTCCGTAGATTGCGAACTCATGTTCGATTCTAAGCAAACACTCACAGACCGCCTCGCGGATGCCGTCGACCTCCTGATCGATTTCGCCACGCTCGGGGAGTACGGGCTCGAGCCCGCCGGCCGGCCGGCGCCGAGCTGCCAGTCGCGCCGGCGTCCGCACCCCGCCCGCCCCAGCGCCCGGCGCACAGTCGAGCGCGGCTTCGCGGTTCACCGCTAGGCAGGCGCGTGCGAGCCTGGCTGCGCCGGCACGCTCGCGCGGTCGCCCTGGCGGCAATCGCTCTGCTTGTCGCCCTCGGCCTCGGCATCGCCGCGAGCTGGCATTTCTCCTCGGCCGTCGTCGTGCCCGACCACTCCGAGTGGCCGCTGGAAACCCGCGTCGAAGCGGTGGCGCCCCGACGCATCGTCCTCGAGCGCGACGACCACAGCAGCCAACCGGGCGTCTACGGGCTCGACTGGCAGGCCGGCCACGCGATCGCCGGCGCGATCGTCGCCGAAGGCGACGACACGGTCACACGCCGCCTCAGCGACGTCCGCGGCTACCTGGCGCCGGACATCGAGGTCGGCTTCGACAGGCACGTCTACTCCGGGGATCCGCGCCAGGCGCTCGGCCTGCCCTTTCGCTCCGTGGGCGTGCCGGATCCGCTCGGGCCGATGCCGGCCTGGCTGGTTCGACCCGCGCCTCGGGCCCACGGGAGCGCCGGCCGGAGCTGGGCGATCATCGTCCACGGCCACAACGACAACCGCCAGAACGACCTCCGCGTCGCCCCCACGCTGCGCGCCGCGGGCTTCACGTCGCTGTTGATCTCCTATCGCAACGACCTCGGGGCGCCGCAAAGCCCCGACGGCCTCTACCACCTGGGCGAAACCGAGTGGGAAGACCTCGCCGCCGCAATCCGCTACGCCCTCGCCCACGGCGCCCACAGGGTGGTCCTGGTCGGCTACTCGATGGGCGGAGCCCTCATCTCGCAGCTGATGGAGCGCTCGGCGCTCGCCGACCGTGTCAGCGCGATCGTCCTGGATGCCCCCGTGCTCGACTGGCGTGCGGTGATCGAGTTCAACGCCGAACAGATGAGCCTCCCCGGCTTCCTCGGCCTTCCGGTCGAGTGGGCCATAGACGCCAGGGTCAATCCAAACTGGAACAGCCTCGACGCCCTCGAGCACACCGAGGACTTCCACCTACCCATCCTGCTCTTCCACACCGCCGAAGACGAGCGCGTCCCGATCGCCACCAGCGACGACTTCGCCGTAGCCCTGCCCCGCTGGGTCACCTACCACCGAGTCCCCATAGGCGGCCACACAGAAGCATGGAACGTCGCTCCAGCCCTCTACGACCGCCGCCTGCAGCGCTTCCTAGAACAGAAAGTCGATTGAAGCGCCCCACCCAGACAGTAGAAATACTCGCTAAAACCGCAGTCCGCGACGGAGTACGGCGCGATGGCGAGGCGTCCGAGTGGCAAGCGATCCGGTGACGGCGAGCGGTGCCGCGTAGCAACGCTACGCAAGCCGATCGACGGCGCCGTAGCGCGCCGCCAATCGGACGCCGCAGCCCGCGACTTACTCCGTCGCGGACTGCTAAATAATGACCGGCGGCGACCTACTCTCCCAGGGGGTTGCCCCCCAAGTACCATCGGCGCTGAAAGGCTTAACTGCTCTGTTCGGAATGGGAAGAGGTGTCTCCCTTTCGCTATGCACCACCGGAAAATTTGCGAGACCGCCCCGGTGGAGCTTGAAAACCGCACAAGGCCGCAATGGGTAAGAAATCAAAAACATCCGTCAAGCCCTCGACCCATTAGTACCGGTCGGCTGAGCACATCACTGCGCTTGCACCGCCGGCCTATCAACCTGGTGGTCTACCAGGGGTCTTACTCCCTCAAGGGGATGGGAGAGCTCATCTCGAGGACGGCTTCCCGCTTAGATGCCTTCAGCGGTTATCCGTTCCGTGCGTAGCTAACCTGCGGTGCCCTTGGCAGGACAACAGATACACCAGCGGCACGTTCATCCCGGTCCTCTCGTACTAGGGATGACTCCTCTCAACTCTCCAACGCCCACAGCAGATAGGGACCGAACTGTCTCACGACGTTCTGAACCCAGCTCGCGTACCGCTTTAATGGGCGAACAGCCCAACCCTTGGGACCTACTCCAGCCCCAGGATGCGACGAGCCGACATCGAGGTGCCAAACCG